>Ga0180217_1000015_pt1 | contig 378568 bp, 261 predicted proteins | sample eDN3rd37CBELigOP_FD_128521 | JGI IMG/M metagenome (GOLD analysis project Ga0180217, IMG submission 128521) | Enriched Organic Plus compost microbial communities from Emeryville, California, USA - eDNA 3rd pass 37_C BE-Lig OP (version 2) (version 2) ...
CCCGGCTCCAGCATGCCGAAGGCCTTCAGGCAGCATGGCGCCATGACCGGGAAGGAACCGCTCCGGGGACCATCCTGGCCGAAGACGACAGACCGCACCGCCCCTTCCTCAAAGCGCGGCCGCATGGCGCCGCACCCCTGGAATTACGGGTCCATTCATCGGGCAGTCGGTGAAATTGCAGGAACTGATTATGTGCATGAGGTGACATGGCTTGTCCCTATCATAGACGCGCGTTGGCGCGTGCGGAAGGACGATTCCACGCGAACCTACGAGGATCGGGCAGTTTGTGTGGGCTGAATCCCTCCGAAACACATTTCCCAAACGACTCCTCTTCCAATCTGCCGCGTTTGGCGGTTGCAACGCCTGTAGCCGGAATGGCGCTCTTCCGGTACGAATCGAGGGAGCCCGCCCATTCCCTTGAACGACTTGCGCCTCAGCCTCAAGATCCGGTCATGCATTCGACGCGAGCAGAGCAAGCAGCTCCTCGTGAACATCCGTCCCGTTGCTGGACACCATGTCAGGAACGTGGATGTCGATGGGGGCCCCCCCGCGGCTGGTGACACGCCCTCCCGCTTCCTGAACCAGCAGGACACCGGCGGCCATATCCCACGGCTTGAGGCTCTGCGACCAGAACGCATCGAAGCGCCCCATCGCCACATAAGCAAGATTCAGCGCGGCCGATCCGGTTCGCTGAACGCTCTGCGCCTCGCTCAACACGCGGAGGAAATCGCTGATCACCGGACTCTCCACGCGGACCCCATGCGGGAAGCTGGCGACAACGAGGGCGGCCCCCAGGCGATCCACCCGGCTCGCCTGGATCGGGCTCCCGTTCAGCATGGCGCCTCCGCCGCGAATCGCCGTGAACATCTCGTCCCGGGTCGGATCGTAGATTACGCCGAGCACCAGTTCGTCATCCCGTTCGAGGCCGATGGAAACCGCGTAATACGGATTTCCATGGACGTAGTTGCCGGTGCCGTCGAGCGGATCGATCACCCAGCGATAGGGGGAACTGCCGCGTTCGGTTATCAGCGATTCTTCCCCGAGGAACGCATGCTCGGGAAAGCGTCCCTGAATGCGACGGTGGATGGCGGTCTGGGCCGCCAGGTCCGCTTCCGTCACGAGATCCGCGGGGCCGGTTTTCTGGCTGACCGTGAACTTTGTCCGCCATTCCTGCAGAATCGCGCCCGCCTCGCGGGCCGCCTGAGTCGCTGTTTCCAGGAATTCCGTTTCCACCACGCGATGACTCTCCTACTGCAAGTGCGGCAAGGTCTGCGGTAAACCGCCGGGGGGTTCAGGCTCGACATTATGAGCCGAACCCGGCGGGAGCCGCAACCGTGACGGCGGGCCGCCCCCTGCGCGGCGGGAAAATGCTCAAGGGGACACCCTTGCGAACGCGAGAGGGCTTTTCGACAATACGGACTTCACGAGTACTCCCCCGCCGCGAACCGCAGAGCGGGCGGACATTCATCGAGCCGGGAACCCCCGCTTGCGGTCGCTGCAGACGACCCGCAGCAGGTGCCGTTCCTCACTTTCGGTGGACGATCGAATCGTCGTCGGACCGACTCTCTTTCAACTGGTAGGAAATGCCGTGTCGCTGATCGTGCAGAAATTTGGCGGAACCAGTGTCGCCAACGCAGACAAGATCCTCGCCGCCGCCAGGCGCGCCATCAAGGCCAAACAGGCCGGAGACCAGGTGGTCGTGGTGGTCAGTGCGCGCGGTCAGAAGACCGACGAACTGATCGAGCTCGCGAACGAGATCACGTCCCATCCTCCGGCCCGCGAGATGGACATGCTGCTGGCCACCGGCGAACAGGAGTCTGTCGCGCTGCTCGCCATGGCGGTTCAGGAGTTGGGGGAACAGGCGATCAGCCTCACCGGCGGGCAGATTGGAATCGTCACCGACTCGACACATACCAAGGCGCGGATTCGCAGCATTTCGACCGACCGGATGCGTCGCGCCCTCGAACAGGGCAAGATCGTCATTGCTGCCGGATTCCAGGGCATTGACGAAGAGTCGAACATCACCACGCTGGGCCGTGGCGGCAGTGACACGACCGCAGTAGCCCTCGCCGCGGTGCTCCGCGCCGACTACTGCGAGATCTATACCGACGTGGAAGGGGTCTTCTCGACCGATCCGCGCCTTGTGAAAGAAGCCCGCAAGATCGGCCGCATCTCGTACGACGAGATGCTCGAACTCGCCAGTCTCGGTGCCGGCGTCATGCACTCCCGCTCGATCGAGTTCGCGAAAAAGTATCGGGTGCCGCTGTATGTCCGCCCGTCGTATTCGGACGGAAGCGGAACCCTCATCGCTCCGGAGTCGGACCAGTCCGCCGTGGTGACAGGCGTGGCCCTCGTCCGCAACGAAGCCCTCGTGAGCCTCTTCGACATCCCCGATCGGCCCGGAGTCATGAAGCTCATCTTCTCCAAGATGGCGCAGCGGAAGATTCCGATCGATATGATCATCCAGGACGTCGCCGAGGGAGGCCTCGCGGAAGTCACCTTCACGGTGCCGCAGGACGATCTCGCCGAAACCCTCACCGCTGCCGAGGAGGCAGTCACCGAACTCGGCGCCGGTCGCGTCCAGCACGGGACGAACGTCTCGAAAGTGTCGGCAGTCGGCAGCGGGATGCGGACACACACCGGCGTCGCCGCACAAATGTTCACCTCGCTGGCCAGGGCCGGAGTCAACATTGGCATGATCACCACCAGCGAGATCAAGATCTCCGTTCTCGTTGATCGCGACCTCGCCAATACCGCCGTCACTGCCGTCCATGAAGGATTCCACCTCGAACGCGAAGGTGCCGCCACCCCCAGTGTCGGCTGGGTGAAGAAGCACGCAAAAGTCGCCGGTGCGGTCTCGCATGAAGACCTTGAGCGGGATGTGGTCGCGCGGCTGGCGAACATGGAGGACATCGTCGTCAGCGAGGTGCACCTCGATTCGGAACAGTCGCGGGTGACGCTCCGCAATCTCCCGGACGTTCCCGGCATCTCCGCCCAGATCTTTGCCGCGGTTGCCGAAGGGGGCGTCATGGTCGACCTGATCGTGCAGAATGCCGGGCGCGGCGGCCAGGCGAGCCTCTCGTTCACGGTTCCCCGGCCTGACCTCGAACAATGCCTGCTGCTGCTCCGGGAATTGCTGGAGCAGTGGAGCGGGACGGAGCTTTCCTACGAGCGCGACATCGCCAAGCTGTCAGTCATGGGAATCGGCCTCCGCAGTCATACGGGCGTCGGAGAGCGGATGTTCAAGGCCCTCGCCGAGGCGGACATCAACGTGCAGATGATCAGCACCAGCGAGATCCGCATCAGCACGGTGATCGCCCGCGATCGCGGCGAACAGGCACTGAAGTGCCTGCTCGCCACCTTCGAGCTTGCCGGGGAACGCGGCTGAGCATCGGTGAAGTTGCCGCCGGCGTTCGAATGGTGACAGCGAGCGACCTTCCACCTGACCAGCAGCAGGGGCTCGCTCTTTGCCCGCTTGTTGGAGTCATCGAGACGCCGGCCTGCACCGCGCAGGCCGGCGTGCTGGTTTCTCCGGGTGCCGCAAAGACAGCTTCGGAGAGGGTGCGCGCCGACAATTCATTCGCAGGGAAGGATTGATCGCCGCGCTCCCAGTTTGGATAGCAACTGTCCGCCCGATCCAGCGGGAACCGGTTGGAAGACTTTCTTCCGTTTCCGGAATCAAGGTAAAGCGGGCTGGCGCGGGAATTGCGTTGAATCGCTCTGGTCATCCATCTGATTGGCAGATGTGAGCACATTCAAGACGTCGAGGAGGCCAGAGATGAAACTTCACAATGTATTCGCACTGGCGACAGCTGCGATTCTTGCCGGCACAACCATGACCTTCGCCCAGGGCGGCGGGGGAGGCGGCGGTGGCGGCGCGGGCGGTGGCGCAGGGGGCGCGGCGGGTGGCGCCAGCAGCGGAGCCGGAGCCAGCGGCGCCCAGGGCGCGACCGACTCGCAAGGAGCAGCCGGAGCACAGGGCAATTTGGGCACACAGGGAAACCAGGGAGTCCAGGGAGGCATCAATAGCCAGACTCCCAATACCGGCGCCGGCATCGGCACTGGCACTCAATTCGATGCGAACACCCGTCAGGGCCAGGGGACCTTCCAGGGCCAGGGCAATCTCCAGAACCAGGGTCAGTTCCCCAACCAAGGTCAGTTCCCGAATCAGGGGCAGTTCCAGGGGAATCAGGGCCAGTTCCAAGGGCAGGGGCAATTCGATCAGCAGGGACGCTTCGGCGGCCAGTTCCAACCCGGTCAGGGCCAATTCCAGGGCCAGGGGCAGTTTGACCAGCAGGGGCGATTCGGCGGTCAGTTCCAGCCCGGACAGGAACAGTTTGGTGGCGGTGGTCAGGCGAATGTCGACATGTCCCGCTATCGCTGGCACAACAACCAGTGGTGGTACCGCATGAACGACGGCACCTGGCGGTACTGGCAAGGTAACCAGTGGAGGGAATTCGATCCCACGACCTTCCAGGCGGAACCGGGCCTCGACGCCTCAGTCCAGGGTGACTTCGACGCCTCCGCCTACCGGGGTGATTACAGCAGCACCTACTACGGCAACCGCGGCTATCACGGCGGCTACTATGGCGGCGGCTATCCCAGCTATTACGGCTACGGATCGAGCTACTACCCGAACTATGGCTACGGTGGCTATGGCTACGGTGGCTATGGCTACGGCAATCGCTGGGGCACCGGCTACCGCGGCGGTTATTACGGCGGCGGTTACCCGTACTACGGTGGCTATGGTGGATATGGCGGATACGGTGGATACGGCGGTTGGGGCGGCTACGGTGGCTGGGGCTACAATCGCGGAGCGGCGATCGGCGGCTCTATCGGCTCCCAGATCGGTGGTTCCATCGGCGGTGGCCGTGGCGCTGCGATCGGTGGTGCGATCGGGGCCGGAATCGGTGCTGACTGATCTCGCCACAGCATCCTTTGCTGCACGACTGCATGCACGAAACCCGTCCTCTGCGGAGGCCGGGTTTTTTATTGCGCCGACTTCAATCAACTGGGAGTAGAAGGGCATGGCTCGGTCAGAAGAGTGATTATCAGCACTTCCCCGCCAGTTACCTCCATTGAAGCATTCCGACGGATTAGGGTACGCTGAAGCATCTCTTTTCGGGATCGTGCGGTCGGGAAGGTGTTCCTGTCCGCTTCCTTGAGCGTCGACACCTTCCCCGCGAGTCATCCGATGAAGTGGATCTGCACTTTCGTCGCCACGGTCGGACTGGCCGGTACGTTCTGCCTGCTCTTCGCAACGCCCGCTTCTTCAGTCCCGGCTCAACCGGGAGAAGAGGGAACGCCTCTGCCCGCCAGTGAAGCCGCGGCTTCCTTCCGTCTCCCCGAGGGATTTCGGGTGCAGGTGTTCGCCGCCGAGCCGGAAGTGCAGAACCCGATTGCGATGACCTGGGACGGTCGCGGCCGGCTCTGGATCGCCGAGAACTTCACCTATGCAGAACGCGAGCTGCGATTCGATCTTGGTCGTCACGACCGCATTGTGATCCTGCACGATTCCGACGGCGACGGGCGGGCCGACCAGCGGACCATTTTCACCGACGATCTGCAGAATCTGGCCAGTCTCGAAATCGGCCGGGGAGGCGTGTTCGTTCTCTGCCCGCCCCGATTGCTGTTTCTCCCCGATGCAGATGGCAACGACTCCCCCGACGGTCCGGCGGAAGTCCTGCTCGATGGCTTTCACGTCTCCTCAGAGAACTATCACACCTTCGCCAATGGATTGCGCTGGGGGCCGGATGGCTGGCTGTACGGTCGTTGCGGCGCTTCGAGCATCGGCCATGTCGGCCTTCCGGGAACTCCGGCGGCGGAACGTATTCCCCTGCACGGCGGGCTCTGGCGATTCCATCCCGAACGGAAGCTGTTCGAAGTGCTCGCGCACGGTACGACCAACCCGTGGGGACACGACTGGAACGAATACGGCGAACCATTCTTCGTCAATACGGTCAACGGGCACCTCTGGCATGCGTTTGCCGGGGCGCACTTCCGTCGGCCGCATTCGCAGGATCCGAATCCGCGAGTTTACGAACCGCTCGACATGCACGCCGATCACTGGCACTGGGATACGGGAAAGAACTGGACCGATTCCCGCTCCGGGGCTGGCGAACACGATCGGCTGGGCGGAGGACATGCCCATAGCGGCTGTATGATCTATCTTGCCGATAACTGGCCGCGCGAGTATCGCGGACGGCTGATGACCCTCAATTTCCACGGCCGGCGTATCAATGTCGAACGCCTCGAGCGGACCGGCAGCGGGTATCTCGCCCGGCACGAACCCGACATCTTCCATTCCGCCGACACCTGGTTTCGCGGTATCGATCTCAGCTACGGCCCCGACGGCAGCGTCTACGTCCTCGACTGGAGCGACACCGGCGAATGTCACGAACATACCGGCGTGCACCGCGAGTCCGGGCGGATCTACAAGATCACTTATCACCACGCCGCACCGTCGCTCACCGGCGATCTCGCCAGGTTCGACAATCATCAGCTCGTCGAACTGCATGAACATGCAAATGAATGGTTCGCCCGGCAGTCCCGGCGAATCCTGATCGATCGGGCCCGCGCGGGAAGTGATGTTGGTGCCGCGTGTCACGAGTTGCGTGCGCGATTCGATGCTGAAAAGGACATTCCGCGAAAACTCCGATATCTGTGGACCCTGTTCTGCCTCGGCGGCACCGATCGCGGTTTCCTGCGGAGTCTGCTCGCTCATGAAAACGAGCACGTTCGCGTCTGGGGAATCCGTCTGCTCACTGACATCTGGCCGCTGGATACCATCCTCTCCACCTGCCCGCGCGAGCGGGAACGGGTTGACCGCGATGAGCTGCATCAGTTCGTGCGCTTGGCAGAGACGGATGAATCGGGACTGGTGCGGCTCGTGCTGGCTTCGACACTGCAGAGGCTCGCGCCTCGCGATCGGATCGAACTGGCGCGGGCACTGGCTGCACGGGGAGAGGATGCCCAGGATGCGAATCTTCCCGGGTTGCTGTGGATGGGGATGATTCCTGTTGCCGAGATTGATCCGGCAGCACTCGTTCAGGTCGCTGCTTCCGCACAAATGCCGCTCGTGCGAACGTTCATCGCACGCCGGCTGGGAGAGGATGTCGAATCTCATGCCGCGCCGTTGAATGCTCTTCTCATCGCGGCGGCGCAAGGTTCCCGAGACTTTCAGGCGGATGTGCTCGCCGGTCTCACCGAGGCACTCGCCGGCTGGCGAAAAGCCCCCGCCCCGGCGGCCTGGGAAGAATTCCAGAAAGCGACGGCGGCGATCGATGATCCGGTCGTCCAGTCGCGGCTGCGCGACCTGAGCATTCTGTTTGGTGATGGCCGGGCGCTCGACGAAGTCCGCAAGATCGCACTCGATGGAAATGCGGAACTTTCCCTGCGTCGTGCCGCCCTCGAAACGCTGATCCGCAGTCGTCCCGACGATCTTCGCCCCGTCTGTGAGTCACTCCTTACCGTCCGTTTTCTGAATACGACGGCAGTGCGCGGGCTGGCCATGTTCGACGATCCGGAGATTGGTGAAAAGCTCGCGCGGAGTTATCGCAACTTTCATCCGAGCGAGCGGCCGGCGGTGATCGAGACCCTCGTGAGCCGTCCCGCGTTTGCCCTCGCGCTCCTGCAACAGATCGCCGAAGGCCGAATCTCCAAGGCCGATCTGACGCCCTTCCAGGCACGTCAGATTCGCAGCCTCGGTGATGAGACGGTGAGCCGGCTGCTGCGCGATGTCTGGGGGGAGATTCGCGAAACCGACGAAGCGAAACGGGAACACATCGCCCGTCTCAAGGAGCGTCTGACATCGGAAAGGCTCGCGTCAGCCGACCGCAGCCAGGGGCGCCTGATCTTCGAAAAAGCCTGTGCGGCGTGTCATCGGCTTTACGGCCACGGCGGAACCATCGGCCCGGACCTCACCGGTTCGGGTCGGCACGATCTGGAATACCTGCTCGAAAACCTGGTTGATCCGAGCGCCACCGTCGGAGCCGAGTTCCGCGTTTCCATCGTCGTGCTGACCGACGGCCGGACGATCAACGGCATGATCGCTGCCGAAACGGAACGAACGGTGACCCTCCAGACCGAAAAGAACCAGATCACCATTCCCCGGGATGAGATCGAAGAGCTCGTTCCCTCGAACCTGTCGGTCATGCCCGAAGGGTTGCTGCAGTCGCTGACCGAAGAGCAGGCCCGCGACCTCGTCGCCTATCTGATGCATCCGGTGCAGGTGCCGCGTCCCGAGACACCGGCCGCCATCGGCAGTGAGTAACACGCCGCCCGTTCTCGCGATCACGGGAAAGCCTGGGAACCGGGAAAGTGATTCGTCGGAAACGCAATACAGCCGGCTCGGAGCACATCTCCCCCGAGCCGGCTGCAGAGTTTTGATGCCGCGACCGTCAGAATCGGTCAGAATCCGTCGGAATTACTTCTCGCCGTTCGTGCGGAACGGCGAAGCGGGCAGTCCTTCCTTGTTCGAGAGGTTCGGCTCGGCTTCCTGATGCCAGGCGAAACGCACGGCGGCCGGCTTGCTGACTCCTTCCGCCCAGACAAGCACGCTCTCGCCGTCGATCTCCGCCTTCGCATCCACGAATTCGCCATCCTCACCCGCGATCTGGAAGTGCGTCAAGGGCTGACCATCGCGCGAGACGAGTCCGCCGCCTGCGTGATCGAAGTGAATCCGGGCCTTGTTGCCTTCGATGCTCATCGAGCGATAGAGCGGGCCTGAGTAGACGATTCCCGACTTGCCGTAGACCTTGGCGAGCGCCCACAGCGCGAGCCGTTTACCCACGTCCTGCTTGTTGCGGGGGTGGATGTCTTTCGTGTTGCCGATGTCGACGGTCACCGCCATTCCGGTGTTCGGGATCGACAGCGATTTCAGTTGCGCTTCCCAGATGCCGGCCAGCCGGGTCGGATCTCCGCCGTACTTGTACGGAGCAAGCTGAACGTAGAGGAAGGGGAGATCGGGATCGTTCCACAGCGTCCGCCAGCCGGAAACGAGCGCCTTCATCTTCTCGAAGTACAGCATTCCCTCGCCGTTGTTGGACTCACCCTGATACCAGATCGCGCCGCGGATGGCGTAGGGCACCAGCGGCGCAATCATGCCGTTATACAGCGCCAGCGGAGTCTGATGGTTGATTTTCCCTTCAGCGTTCTTCTGCGGGAACTTGTCGAGCTTGCTGGCGATCTCCTGCAGCGCGGGAACCGCCTTGAAGCCGGCCGGTGGGGTCCACGGTTCGATGCGGGTTCCGCCCCAGTTGGAGCCGATCAGCCCGATCGGCACATCCAGGTTCTCCTGCAGATGCCGTCCGAAGTAATAGCCGACCGCGGTAAACCGGCCCACGGTTTCGGGGCTCGACAGCTGCCAGCCATCCGAGGGGACGTTGCTCTGCGGGGTCTCGGCAGGGGTGTGCGGGATTTTGATGTGGCGGATGCGCGGATGGTTGCCCGCCTTGATTTCCTCCTGGGCATTGTCCGACTGCGCCACCGACCATTCCATGTTGGACTGGCCGGAGCAAAGCCAGACTTCACCCACCAGCACATCCTTCAGTTCGACCGAGTTGGTACCGGTGATGGTGATCTTGTGCGGACCGCCGGCCGACATCTTCGGGAGCTTCACCATCCACTTGCCATCCTGGCCGGCTTCGGCAGAGGCTTTCGCATCTCCGAGAGTGACGGTGACTTTGGTTCCCGGGGTATCCCAACCCCAGATCGGGATCTCGCGTTCACGCTGGAGGACCATGTGATCGCCGATGATTGATGGAAGTTTGACTTCAGCCTGAACGAGCAGCGGAGCGGCCGTCAGCGCCGCCATCCACACTGCCTGCAGCCACAGCACACGCCACAGTGGTCGTTTCATCGCATCCTCGTCAATAGGAGTACTTCAGTGGACACTCTCCCGCCTCCCGGCGAACGTCCCTTCGCGGGGAGGCAGGAAAGACTGCCCTACTTTACGGGAGGCCGCGCGACAGATCAAAGGAATCGTATCCGAGCGTGCGCATATTCCTCGCGATAGGGAGTTACCGAGACGCGACGCGGCCGTGTCGAGATCGTATTTGCGATATTCGCGAGCGTCCGGCCGTCCGGGAAATTGATCCGGCTGATGAAGCCACACCCGGGGTGAGGTTGGTATTCTGAAGGGGAGTACACGTATTCGACCGCGGGCCGGGAAGCCCCCTCAAAGGAGTATCTGATGGCAAAGGAACTGTTTCTCAACCGGCGCCGATTCCTGAGCGGAACCGCTCTGGGGATGGCGGCCTTTCATACACCGGGACTGTTCGCCGAGATGCTGACGCGCACGCCGCGACAGACCGAAGGCCCGTTCTATCCCACCAAATTGCCGCTCGATACCGACAACGACCTGATCATCCTTAACGATTCGCTCACGCCAGCGGTGGGCGAGATCACGCACCTGACCGGGCGGGTGCTCAGCGAGAGCGGCGAACCGGTCCGCAACGCGGTCGTCGAGATCTGGCAGGCGGATGCGAATGGGGTCTACCTCCACCCGGGCAGCGACAATCGTGAAAAGCTCGATCAAAACTTCCAGGGGTTCGGTCGTTTCCTGACGAGCTCCAGCGGCGAGTATTACTTCCGCACCATCAAGCCGGTGCCGTACACCTTCCGCACGCCGCACATTCACGTGGCCGTGCTGAAGGGGGGAAAGCGAATGCTCACTACACAGCTGTATGTGAAAGGGCATCCGCTGAACGAGCGTGACGGGATCTTCCGGGCACTCCCCGACGAGAAGTCACGCGAGCTGTTGCTGGTGGACTTCCAGCCTCTGGAGGGAGCCGGGACCGGCGAACTGACCGCCCGCTTCGACATTGTCATCGGACAGACGCCCGAAGATGCGGAAGAGCGCCGCGGCCGCCGTCGTTCGGGTTAAGATCCAGAGTCCGGCTCAAACCGAACCCCGCAGCGGCTTCGCCTGTCGATTCCTACGAATGACTGTTATTCAACACGCCGGACAACGCTCGCTTTCCGAACGGATGCGAGCCTCCGCGTGTTCATTCCCGCAGGTATCGGCAAGCGAACCGGTTCGGAGACGATTGTGAAGACATTGACCTGGGATGAATTCGCGCAGGTGGAGCTGCGCGTCGGCACCATCCTCGAAGTCGAGGACTTTCCCGAAGCTCGCAAACCCGCCTACAAGTTGCGGATCGACTTCGGCCCCGAAATCGGCATCAGGCAGTCGAGCGCCCAGATCACGACTCACTATTCAAAAGAGGACCTGATCGGGCGGCAGATTATCGGGGTCGTCAACTTCCCCCCGAAGCAGATCGGCCCCTTTCGCTCTGAATGCCTGGTGACCGGCTTCTACCGTGACGACGGTTCGGTCATCCTCGCCATCCCCGAACGCGATGTGCCGAACGGTGCAAAGCTCGCTTGAAGAATGTCAGCGGCAGGCGGGGAGCATGGGTCGGACGATGCGTGCTCCTTGTCACTATCGAAGCGTGGCAATCGCACTTTCGTTGCCGCACCGGTCGATGGCCCGGACGGCGGCTTCGCTGGCGCGCGGCGGGAGTTCCAGACGCGTCTGCGCGCCCCCGAGGATGCGTGTCGTCCAGTTCTCCCCGGTCCGGTATTGAACAAGCCATAGCCGCGCCTGTTCCTGTCCCTGCGGCGTCCAGGTGAGCGTGTTCCCCGCCCGGTGAACGAGCGGCTTTACCGGCGCGGTCTGGTCGAGCCAGGGTGAGGCGGGAACGAGCGCCGGCTTGCGGTAGGCACTTGCGATCAGACTGTTTAACCGCGAACCGTTCTTCATCAATCCCTGCATGCGGAAGTGAATCTCGCCAGTGGCTCCGGCCCGCTTCTGTCGCGCGTGCATCTGCTCCAGAATCACCTCGGCATCCCAGCCCTTGCTTCCCTCTCCGACCTTGCTGGTGATCAGTCCCGGCCAGAGATGGCGTCGGCGGATGTTCTGTTCATCCCACCATCCCAGCAGTACCGAGAAATCCTGCCCGGCCTGACCGACAGGCCAGTAAAGTTGCGGAGCCATGTAGTCGCACCATCCTTCGCGAAGCCATTTCCGGCTGTCCGCGTAAAGCTCCGCATAGGGATCCATTCCCTTGATCTGCGGCGGATGACCGGGACGCCAGATACCGAAGGGAGACACGCCGACCTTCACCCACGGCTTCTCGGCTTTCACACGCTCATAGAGTTTGCGGACGAAGGAATCGACATTCGATCGCCGCCAGTCGGCCTTCGTCAGCTTGCCCCCAGACTTCTTGTAGCGGGCGAAGGAAGCTTCATCCGGGAAGTCGATCACCTTGCCGGACGAATTCTTCTCCCTGTACGGGTAGAAGTAATCGTCGAGGTGAATGCCATCGATGTCGTAGCGTTTGACGACATCCAGCATGACTGCCAGTGAATGCTCCTGAACCTCCGGCTCTCCAGGATCCATCCACAGATAGGGGCCGTACTTTTTCACGAGCGCCGGCCGTGATTTGCCGAGGTGAGTGTCGTGCAACGGGCCTTTCGATTTCGGGTGCCGTGCTCGAAACGGATTGCACCAGACGTGCAGTTCGAGCCCCCACTGCTGCGCTTCGTGAATGGCGAATTCCAGCGGGTCGTAATAGGGGCGAGGAGGCTGTCCCTGCTGGCCGGTGAGGAACTCCGACCATGGTTCCAGCTGCGACGCATAGAGTGCATCCCCCGACGGGCGGACCTGAAACACAACCGCGTTGAAGTTCAGTTCCGCGGCCCGATCGAGAAGCGCCCGCAGCTCGGCCTGCTGCGCATCAGTGCTCAGCCCCGGTTTCGAGGGCCAGTCGAGATTCGCGACTGTGGCAATCCAGACGCCGCGAAATTCGCGGGTGACCGGCGGAGGAGCGGCATCGACCGGCGTACAACTCGAAACCGCAAGCGACACACACAGCAACAGCAACAGCAACAGAATCAATCGCACGCTTCTCGCTCGCTTCGTGCAGAGTGGAAGGGAACCGACTCTTCGGGAGAACCGATGAGACTCGACTCTCCGCCGGCGGGACTCCGCAGCGCTCCTTTTACCCGGAACGCGGTCCCGTTCAAAGGGAGATCGGCATCGGCTCCCGGCCATTCTGAAGGCAGCCACCCCTCTCCTCGGAAGATCGGCACCAGCGCGAATTCTCGGGTAATCGGCAATCCCGGCAGATTGCGCAGTCGTGTTGCTCGGACAGCTTTTCTGACCAGTGCAGGCTGCGAAATTCACAGGCGGGATTCACGCGGGAACGACATCACCTGCGGGAGGTAATTACGCCCGGTGCTGCCGCGAGCTTCTCAGCAGCATCGTCCCGAGGGTGGCAGCGATTCCGATTCCGGCCACGGCAATCAGCTGCGGATCGGCGACCGGAGGCGGAACGCTGACGATTCCCTGCCGATCGGTAATCGCCGGATGCTGAACGTACCGCCCGTGAGCGGGAACCGCGACCCGGTCCCAGTCGCGGACGAGGGCATGCAACTGCTCCCGCAGCACTTCCCCGCGCATCGGCTTGCCGTGCCCCGTCGCCGCGATATTCGGTTCCAGGTCGGCGAGCGTCGCGACCGACCGCCGCGCCGCTTCCCAGTCCGGCGTGAAATACGCCGGTGGACGCCGCACGTGCGGCCGCTGCAGGAACAGGACATCGAAGGCCGATTCCTGCTTCACCGTGACAAACGCATCGCCGGCAATCAGCATGCGGTCGGCATCGCGAAAGAGCGCCACATGTCCGGGGGAATGGCCGGGAGTCGGAATCCACCGCCAGCCCGGCATTCCCGGCACACTTCCATCCGCCGGCAGAAGCTGAACCCGCGTCCCAAGATCGATCGGCCCCCGCGGATAGAAGCGGGAAAGAAACGACATCGCCCCCGAACCAACCGCCGGATCGGGAGGAGGATAGCTCGAGCGTCCCTGAAGGTAGGGCATCTCCAGTTCATGCGCATAAATCGGAACGTCCCAGATGTCCGCAATCTCCGGGAGCGCACCGACATGATCGAAATGGCCGTGAGTCAGGATGATTGCCGCGGGCTCGCGATCGAGACCGAACCGGTCTGTGGCGGCTTCCAGAATGCGCTCTGTCGAGTAGGGCAACCCGGCGTCCACCAGAACCCAGGGAGCATCGAGGCGGGAGGGATCACCGACGAAATAGAGATTGACGATGGGAAGCTGCAGGCAGGCGACATCATGTGTGACCTCAAAGGCCGTGGCTGCTTCCCCCTGTCGCCTGGTGGACTGGAAGGGCATCAACCCGGGAACTTCGCTCGGTATCAGTGATTCGTTCTTCATGGTTCCGCTCCTGCCTGGCTCTGCGTCACGTTCCCCATCTGCCCGATGAGCTCTCCGCGGAGCAGGGGGCAGATGTGGAGATTGCCACCGCGCCATCGACTGCTCCGCAGCAACCGGGAACGCGTGCAGGTGTCATGCCAGTCGGGCCGACGACTTGGGCTGGCGGGCGGCCTCCACTCCCTCGATCGGGTGAAAGAAAATTTTGTGGGCCTTGTCACATTTGGGGTGGTTGTCTCGTCTTCACTGCAGAACAGGTCGTCCCGAATTGGAACGAGAGAGAAGAGATCATGACTGCGTCTGAAGTTGCGGGAATCGAGCGGGAATTTGACGTCATCATCGTGGGGAGCGGACTGGCCGGCCTGACTGCGGGAGTGGCCGTAGCACGGGGCGGCCGATCGGTCCTGATCTGTGAGAAAGGGAGCAGCCTCGGCGGCCGCGCCAGCACCTACGTCGACGCCGGCCTGAGCTTCAACCTGGGGCCACATGCCCTCTATCAGGAAGGGGCCGGTGTGCGGGTGCTCAAGGAACTGGGCATCGAGTTCTCGGGATCGGCTCCCGAATCGGGGCGCTGGCTGATTCATCAGCAGCGGCGGTTCCCTCTCCCCCGGGACATGCGTTCGCTGCTCTTCAATCGCCTGCTGGGATTTCGCGGAGGCTGGGCAGCTGCGCGAATTTTGAGCCGCCTGCCGCGCATCAATGCCGAGCAGTGGATCGGCGTGACTGTGCAGGACTGGCTCGACCGGCAAACGCGCAACCGGGCAGCCCAGGCATTTCTGCGGGCACTCATCCGCCTCTCCACCTACGCGAACGCTCCCGACGAACAATGTGCCGGGACCGCCATCGCGCAGTTGCAAATGGCTCGGGGAGGCGTGTTGTACATCGACGGGGGCTGGAATTCGCTGGTTGAAAGGCTCGCCGAAGCGGCCACCGCCGCCGGAGCGGAAACCCGTTGCAGCCAGCGGATCGAACAGGTCCTGGTCGAGAACGACAAAGTATCGGGAGTCCGGTTCGCCGACGGCACAGTTTGCCGGGCGGCAAATGTCCTCGTCGCTGCTCCGCCCCAAACGCTCGTCGACCTCCTGCCCGACATCGAAACCGCAGTCCACCGCTTCGCCCGCACGACGCGGCCGGCGCGGGCCGCCTGTCTGAATGTCGGCCTGCGGCGACTTCCCGATTCGGAACACCTGTTCGGACTCGGTGTCGACGAGCCGACCTACTTCTCGGTACATTCACTGGCGGCGCGTCTCGGTCCGGACGGAACCGCGTTGATCCACCTCGCCCGGTATCTTTCCCCCGATGACCGACCCGATCCCAAACAGGTGCGTGAACAACTCGAATCGCAGCTGGATCTGATGCAGCCCGGCTGGCGGGACGAGTTGATCGCCGAGCGGTTCTTCCCGTCGCTGGTCGTTGTGCCGGCAATCGACCTCGCCGGGCAGCGGGGGCGTTACGGTCGGCCGGGAGTTTCGGTCCCTGAAGTCACGGGCCTGTCCGTCGCCGGAGACTGGGTCGGAAACGAAGGAATGCTCGCCGACACAGCACTCGCCAGCGGTCTCGAGGCTGCCCGGAAGATCCTCGACCAGACGAGCGAGGAGACTGGTATTCGGGAGGGAGCGCATGTCCACGCTGGAAGAATTTGATGCCGTCCGCCCGCGGCTGTTCGCGATAGCCTACCGGATGCTCGGCACGATGACCGATGCAGAGGACGCCCTGCAGGAGGCGTGGCTCCGCTGGTCTCAGACCGACCGGGCCGCGGTGCAGTCGGCGGAGGCGTTTCTCACATCGGTCGTGACACGCCTGTGCATCGATCAGCTGCGCTCTGCCCGCGCCCGCCGTGAGCACTACGTCGGCCCCTGGCTGCCCGAACCTCTCGTCGGCAAACAGGCCGAGCCGACAGCGGAACTTGCCGATTCGCTCTCGATGGCGTTCCTCGTCATTCTGGAAAGCCTGTCAGCGACGGAGCGGGCCGTGTTCCTCCTGCACGATGTGTTTGGTTACAGCTTTGCCGAGGTCGCGGAGATCGTTGGCGAAACAGAAGTGAATTGCCGTCAGATTGCCCGGCGTTCGCGGCAGCGGATACACAACCGCCGCCCGCGTTTCCCGGTTGATGCCCGGCGGCAGGAAGCGCTCGCCGCCGAGTTCTTCGCAGCGTGCATCAGCGGCGATCTCGACCGCCTGAAAGGAGTGCTCGCCGAGGATGTCGTCACCGAGTCCGACGGCGGCGGCCTCGTTCCCGCGGCCCGCAAGCCGATTGTCGGGGCCGATCGTGTGGCCCGGTTTCTCACGGGCGTCTATCGCAAGGCACCTGCGGGGATGCAGTTTGTCTCGACGTACGTCAACGGCCAGCCGGGCGGTATCCTCTCGTGGGAAGGGAAGCCGATCACCATCTATTCGCTCGACATCATCGGCGATCGCGTGCAGGGCATCTTCATCATCCGCAATCCCGAAAAGATGCGCCACCTGATGGCGCTGCCCGCCCCGGCGCCGGCCTCGGCACCTCCGCAGTAGCCCCGCGTCCGGGGGACAGCGGACGTGTGTATGAAAGCGAATGTGGAAGTGAGAAAGTGCTGACCGAACGAGCCGCCCGGCGGAAGTCGCCGGGCGGTTTTTTGTTGCTCCCGGCGGGTTGACGATCCCCGCGGCGCACGGCATGATCCAACGCAGAGCAGTCTTCATCACTGACCTCGGGAATGCAACGGCCGGAGGGCGATCGGTCTCCCCGCGCTGCACTGCCGATCGGGGTGCGGCCCGCGGCACTGCAGAACGTCGGCGGGGGCTGCCGACGATCGTTTCGAAGCCTCTTTTCGATTTTTCTGAATGCATCATCCGCTGTTTGATATTCCCGAGCTGATCAGCCTCGAACGGGGGCGTGGACTCGTCCGCATCCCCACCGAGCAGGACGTTCCCTTCACGGGACGGGTGCAGGCGCTGGTCGACACAGCCGAGTTCCGCCGGCTCGCCACGATTTCGCAACTGGGGCTGGTGTCGCGCGTCTATCCGGGCGCGATGCATACCCGATTCGAGCACGCGCTGGGAGTCTTCCAGAACTCGCTCCGCTACCTCATGCAGCTGGGACAGGACCCGCGCTTCCGGGAGATCGTCGATCGCCACACGGCGGAACTGTTGATGGTCTCCGCGCTGCTGCACGACCTGGGGCACTGGCCGTTCTGTCACCCGATCGAAGACATGGCGCTTCCCGACCTGCCGCCGCACGAAGAGTTCGCGGCGGAGTTTCTTGCTCCGGGAGGCGAACTGGCGGAGGTGCTGCGCACGCACTGGAGCATCGAACCGAAGGAAGTGCTGGATGTGCTCGTTCCCGGCCCCGACACGCGCGAGCTGAGGCTGCTGCGCTCGATCCTCTCGGGGCCGATCGACATCGACAAGATGGACTATCTTGAGCGCGACAGCCTGCATTGTGGCGTCCCGTACGGCCGCAACTTCGACAAGCACCGGCTGATCCAGTCGCTCGTCATGAACGAATCGGGGGATGGTCTCGCGATACATTCGAAAGGCCGTACGGCGGCGGAACTGATGGTCTTCGCCCGCTACGTGATGTTCAGCGAAGTCTATTGGCATCACGCCGTCCGCAGCGGGACCTGCATGTTCGCCCGGGCCTTCTACGACCTGCACGGCGATCTCGACCTCCGCGAGCTGTTCTCGATGAGCGAATCGGAAATGATCGCCTCGCTTCGCCGGACGGCCAGGGGAACTGCCGCCGGAGAACTGCTCGACGGGATCTTCGGTCCGCGACGACGGCTCTACAAACGCGTCGGCGAGTACACCCACGATCAATCCCCCGAGATTCACCAGCTGTTCGCCGGCAAGCCTTTCACATTGCTCGCCCGCTGCACGGAGGAGCTTGCACAGCGGCTCTCGGCGGAACTGGGGCAGGGGATCGCTCCCACCGACATCCTCATCGACGCATCGCCGCCGCATCGCGAGGTGGAATTCAACGTCACGATTTATTACCCGAAGGAAGGGATCTATCGTCCGCTGTCTCAAGTATCTCCCGTTGTCACGGCACTCGCGGAGAAACAATTCGACGATTACGTGAAGCGGGTGAGGCTCTTCGCGAATCCGCGCTGTGCCGCCGCCATTGCCGGCCTGTCGAATCTTGAGGAGCACCTGTACCGGGCCGCCGAGTCGATCCGCGAGGGATGACGCTTGCAATCCTTTCCGCCCTCCCTCAAGAATGACGGGTGCAGGAGGACGGTGGAGGCACTCGTCCGGTCCTTCGTCGACTGATCGATGACTGATCGACAACACGCAACAACGCCCGGGGCAGCGAGGGGGTCAGGGATGCGGCTCTTGAATTCGATTCAGCAACGACAAGCGGGGATGAATCGCCTGGGCAGACGGCCTGTCTGGACGTTTCTCGGAGTGACGCTGCTCATGCTCCCCGGATGCGGCGGCGGCGAGTCCCAGCCAGCCGTGAATGCACCGGTTCCTGCGCCTGCTCCCGTCGACAATGCACAGGTCGCTGCACCGCAAGCGCCAGGCCCCGGTGCCGCACCGGCTGCATCGGCGCAGAAGCCATCGCAAGCGCCGGTCCCCTCGGACGCCGCCGGCCCCGATACCTTCGTGCTCGTCGAACCGGACGAATCGATGCCCCAAACGAACGCGAACAAAGAAGCGGAAACGTTCGACATCGTCGGCGAGATCCCCAGCAGCGAAACTCCGGAGACCGAAACGCTGCTCGCTTCAACGCTCCCCGCGGGAGTGAGTTCCAGTACCTTCACACTCGTCGGCGGCCCGTCCAATCCCGGGCGAAGCAGTGTGAAGCTCCCGGACGGTTTCACGGCGGTTCCTGAAGCGGGGCTCTCTCCGGAAGGGCTTCCCCTACGGATCGTGGGGACAAATGACGGGGTCGAAATGGCCCTGGTACCGGGCGGAATCTTCCGCCGGGGTGTCGCCAGCGGCCCCGCGAACGCGCAGCCCGAAGCGGCCGTGTTTCTCGAAACGTACTACATGGACGTGACCGAAGTCACACTCGGCCAGTACGAGAAGTACCGGGAGGCCATGCGGGCGGAGAGGAAGCGGCTGAACGCCCCTCTCAATCTCGGGGCGGACGACAATTTCCCGGTCCTCGGCATTACGTGGGGCGATGCCCGCGCGTATGCCCGCTGGGCGGGAAAGACGCTTCCCACGGAAGCCCAGTGGGAGAAGGCAGCCCGGGGAACGGATGGCTTCACGTATCCCTGGGGAAACAGCCGCCCGATCTGGCATCGGCCGCGCGTGCCCGGCAAGATCGAGGCCGTCGCCTCGCATCCGGGAGATTGCAGCCCTTACGGGATTTTCGACCTCGCCGGTAACGCCCGCGAATGGTGCACCGACTGGTACTCGTCACGCGCCTATCAGGATGCCCATGAGTCGAGCGGGGCGGCCCTTCGCGAACCGACCGGACCGCGGGCTCCCGACATCAACGGCGAACGGGTCGTTCGCGGCGGCGCTGCCGACTGGACCGCCTGCCATCGCGCAGGAGTCGGAATGGGTGACCGGGTCGCCGACGTCGGCTTTCGCTGCGTGCTCGTGCTGCCGTCGACTGCCCGTGCCGAGGCACAATGATCAACTCTGCCTTGCCGCGTTGATTTCCTCGGGGTGATTCAATGGCGGGGTTGAGCAGTCGCGGCGCGATTGTCGGCGATCGTCAGCGCATTCACTTCAGGAACGGCCCCGGTGCCCGCTCCATCACCTGCAGCGCGGTATAGGTCACATTGTTGGGCAACTTCGGCAGGTCGTCCCGCAGCCGCACCTGAAAGAGCACCCACCGGGTCTCCGGTGAAGCGTCCCGCTGATGGAACCGGCTCTCCGCGACGAGTCGCGTCTCGCCGTACGACTTGAGTTCATCCACGTGCTCGTAGCGTGACACGACGTACACATCCCGCTCGCGAATCTGCTCGTCGTGCAGGAATGTCAGATTGTGCAGCGTCCGCGCGTTCTCTCCCAGATAGAACAGGTTCCGGAACGTGTTGAGGATCGCTCCGTCCGCATTCACATAGACCGGCTGATCCGGACCGATCGTCGCCTTAACTTCGGAAAGGAAGCGGGTGTCTTCGCGATACTTGTCGAGATATGCTCCCGTGTAGGAGTATCCCGCCAGGTAGGCGCTCGCCAGCAGTCCGAAGAGCAGCCCGGTCGCCCAGCGGCCGTCCGGATGACTTAAGGCCCGCGAAAACACATAAAGCGACAGCGGGATGACCACGTACAGCAATGTGGGAAGCCAGGCCGGCCCCGGAATCTTGTCCCCCACGACGGCGACTGCGATGACGCCCGGAACTCCGATCCCGATCACCGGCAGCCACGGACTTCGACTCCAGGCAGGCCACGTCGCAATGTGTCGCCAGATGCGCACCGCGCCCACTGCGGAGAGAATCGCCCACGGAGCCAGGCACGGCACGAGGTAGTGATGATGCTTGTGTGACGGAATCGAAAGAAACAGCACCGGCAACAAGGCCCAGCACCAGAGAAACCGCTGCGCTGATGTGCGGTTTTCGACCGCTGCGCTGCGCGTGCTCAACAGACCGACCGCTGCCGCGACCGGCCACGGCGCGAGCAACCACAGCAGGTTGACTCCGTAATACCAGAATGGAGCGGTGCGGCTGCTGCCGTCCGTCCGGTTCTCGACATCGCCGAACCAGATCTGCAGCATGTCGGGATAGCGGAGACTCACCGCCACAATCCACGAGACCGCCAGGGCCGCACATACCAGCCATCCCCAGCACCAGAGATAGCGACGCATCCGCTGCCAATCCGCCGTTCCCACAAGAAACGCGGCGATCGGCACCAGCGAAACCGCCATCCCGAAGAAGAGTCCCTTCACCAGATTGGTTGCCCCCAGCACCGCGAAGAAGACGAGAACAGGGAGCGGGCGACCTCCGAAGAATCCATTTCGCTCGACCGCCGGACGGGGCGCGCGGAAGAACTCCAGTTGCACGAAGAGTGCGATCACGGCCAGCACAATCGCGGCGAGAAAGACATCCTCCTCCGCGAGCCAGGCATAGCGCAGGAACTCACAGCTTGTCGCCAGAATGAGTCCGCTCAGCACGCCGATTGCGCGACCGAACCATCCGGCGGCAATCCATCCCGTGAGCAGCACACAGGCCAGTCCCATCAACGTCGGCGGGATGCGGACGATCCACGCTTCATCGCAGCGGCCGAAAATGCTTGCCACGCCAATCGTGATCCAGTGAGGCAGGGGGGGCCGTTCCAGCCAGGGCCGGCCGCCGCACTTCGGCACGATCCAGTCGCCGTCAGCCATCATTTCGCGCGCCGCCTGCGGCAAGCGGGCCTCGTGCAATGTCAGCACGCGGCCGCCGAAGAGCGAATAACCGAACAACACCAGCGAGAACACGCAAAGCAGCGCGTAGTCGCTTCGCCGAAGCTGATGATCTGCCGCACCTGAATTCATGCGGGCCCTCCCTGGCCGCAAACTCCTGACGGGATCGTAGTTTATGCGGCAGCGTATATAGCCGGAGCAGTCCCCCCGAGTCAACTCCGCTCGCGGAGCGTCCGCGCGACAATTGATTGCCGGTTCCCCGGCAGTCTGGTAATGTCGTGGAACCTGAGCCGTTCCCACCCCAGTCGCGAGAGACTCATGCAATCCCTCCGCTCCCCCCGATTTCCGCGCCGGACGGCAATGCTGCTGCTTGCCGCTCCGCTCCTCTGGCTCTCCTCCTTCGTTTTCCGGGAAGCGGAAGAATCCGAGGCGGCTTCGCGAACCAGCCTTCTCATCTCTGCCCCTGCAGTCGCAGCACAGCCGGCAGGAAAAGCCCCCGCGGAACAGACCTGGGGGGATCTGAAAGGGCGGTTCATCTTTGACGGCCAACCCCCGAAACGGGAGAAGCTCACCCTGAACAAGGATCTCGCCGTCTGTTCGCGCAATCATCCGCTCTCCGAGGATCTGATTGTCCACCCCGAGAACGGCGGCCTCGCGAATGTCGTGATCTGGCTGGAACTGAAGCGCAACGAAAAGGTCGCCACCCATCCCGACTACGAAAAGGCCGCCGTTCCCCCTGTCGTCGACAACCTTGATTGCCGGTTTGCTCCCCATGTCACGGTGCTGCGTGCCGGGCAGGAACTGACAGTCACCAATTCCGACCCGGTGGCCCACAACGCGGCGATGTTCTTCAACCGCAATGATCCCCAGAATCTCGTGCTGCCGGAGCGGAAGCCGGGACAGCCCGTTCCTTTCCTCAAGACGAAAGTCACCCGGGCCGAGAATCTCCCGACGCAGATCAGCTGCTCCATCCATGCCTGGATGAAGGGCTGGATCGTAGTCAAGGACCATCCCTATGTCGCGGTCACCGATGAGAACGGCGAGTTCACGATTCGGAATCTGCCCGCCGGGGAATGGAGTTTCCGCGTCTGGCATGAGGCCGCCGGTTTTCTGAGTCAGGTCGAACAGGACGGCAAGTCCGCCGAGTGGCAAAAAGGAGTGTTCACGACCGCGGTTCAGCCCGGCGAGAACAACCTCGGGACACTGAAAGTCTCGCCGAAGCTGTTCGACTGACGCCTCGACCATGCCCGTCGCTCCCCCCCCAGGAGTCCGTCGTCAAAAAAGACTCGCCGGCGACTTGACTTGCCGATCGTCGCTTCCAGCCGTTGTTTTCCCCGCCCCCTGATCCCTTTTCGAGTTTGCCAATGCACCGAACCGCCGTTTGTCTGCTGGTCCTTCCCTGCCTGCTTGCCGCCGATCCGGCTCCCGAAGAAGTCATTCCCGTCCAGGAGTTGCCGTTGCCGGTGATGGCGACGCGTGCCTTCCCGGACCTGCGTTTCCGACGCCCGATCATCGTTACGCACGCCGGCGATGGATCGAATCGACTGTTCGTCGCCGAGCAGCAGGGAGTCATCCGCGTTCTTCCCAATGATCAGGGCGCGGAGGAGTCGGGCGTCTTTCTCGACATCGAGTCGCGCGTCGTCTACAAGGACAAAGAGAACGAAGAGGGACTGCTCGGCTTTGCGTTCCATCCGAAGTACAAGGAGAACGGCGAGTTCTTCATGTATTACACGACCACATCTGCACCGCACACGTCGGTCATTTCGCGGTTCCGCGTCTCGCCAGACAACCCGAACAAGGCGGACGCCAGCTTCGAAGAGGAGCTGATGCGGATTCCCCAGCCGTATTGGAATCACAACGGCGGCACGATTGTGTTCGGACCGGACGGATACCTCTACATCGCATTGGGGGATGGTGGGGCCGGGAATGATCCGCACGGTAACGGGCAGAACCTCCAGACGCTGCTCGGCTCGATTCTGCGGATCGACGTCGATCGACGCGATCCCGGCAAAGCCTATGCAGTTCCCAAGGACAACCCCTTCGTGGGCCGCAGCGACGCACAGCCCGAGATCTGGGCTTACGGGCTGCGGAATCCCTGGCGGATCGCCTTCGATCCCGTGACCGGACTGCTGTGGTGCGGCGATGTCGGGCAGAACCTCTGGGAGGAGATCGACATCATTGTTCGCGGCGGAAACTACGGCTGGAATCTCCGCGAGGGGATGCACAAGTTTGGCCCCAAAGGGTCGGAGCCGCGCAAGGATCTCATCGAGCCGATCTGGGAATATCACCACTCAGTCGGGAAATCGATCACCGGCGGTCATGTCTATCGCGGCAAGAAAGTGCCGCAACTCGTCGGGAAGTACCTCTATGCCGACTATGTGACCGGCAAGGTCTGGGCGCTCGACTACGACGAGAAGACCGGAAAGGTTCGTGGCAACTACCGCATCACCGGCCCGAATCTGCCGGTGATGTCCTTCGGCGAGGACGAACAGGGAGAAGCCTACTTCACCACTCCCTTCGGCATTCTCTACGGGTTTGCCACAACGGATGAATAAACCCTCAGTCCGCATTTGCGGCTGAGTCGCCGCCGAATGGCGGAACGTCCTTCGTCAGATCCGCAGCAGCGACCGCAGGTCGATGCCGCGGATTTTTTGTTGCCGTGCGGGCCATCGCCGGAGCACGACTTTCCGGCGAATCTGCGGCGGCGGCGGCGGCTGAAAAGTCGCCTCTTGATCTCGCGATCATCGATGCTCCATACTCAGCAGCATTCGCCGCTCATTCCCGACACAAGGAATTCACCATGTCAGTATTCTGCCGCGTGCTCCTGCTGGTAGGCGTCCTGGCTGTGGAAACTCTCGCTGCGGAGTATCACGTCACCCCGGGCGGCAGTGCCTCAGGAGACGGCAGTGCCGAGCGGCCCTGGGATCTTCAGACGGCTCTCTCGGGAGGTCCGAGTCAGGGTGATTCGACCACGGTTCGTCCTGGAGATGTGATCTGGATTCATGGAGGAACGTATCGCGGCGGATTCAAATGTCAGGTTGCCGGGAACGCGACCGCTCAGGTCACGATCCGCGCCTTCCCGGGCGAGCGGGCCACGATCGACTGCCGGCCGCGCGACGCGCGGGACGACGGTCTCTTCGACGTGCGGGGAGACTACTGCGTCATTCGCGGACTGGAGTTCACGTGCAGCGATCCGAAGCGGGAAACAACGATCAGCGGATCATGGCCGGAGGATATTCGCCGTGGCGGCATCTTTTCCCGCGCCTCGCATGTCCGCTTCATCAACCTTGTCATCCACGATCTCGCCAACGGCATCGGATTCTGGTCGCAAGGCGAAGGAGGCGAAGTCTACGGCTGCCTGATCTCTCACAACGGCTGGAAGGGGCCCGACCGCGGACACGGCCACGCCATCTACGCGCAGAATGAATCCGGAACAAAGCGAATCGAGGACAACATCCTGTTCAACCAGTTCGGCTCCGGAATTCACTGCTACGGCTCGGAGAAAGCGGCCCTGAACGACTTTCACATCGAGGGAAACGTCTCGTTTAACAACGGTTGTCTGACGAAGCCGGAAGAGCGGACTTCCGCGCTCCTGTTGGGCGGCGGCACTCCGGTCCGCCGCGGCACCGTCGTGGGAAACTTCACCTACGGTGGTTCATCCCGCTTTGGTTATTCCCTCAGCACGACTAACGAAGACCTCAAACTCGTCGGCAACTACTTCGTCGGGAACGTGAGCGTCTGCAATTTCGCGAACGTGACCGCTCGGCAGAATACCGTCGTCCAGCCCAACGGTCTCGTGCACCTGCAGCAATCGCCCGAGAACGACCTCGCATTGTGGACCTGGGACGAGAACACCTATTACCGCACCGGAACGGCCTATGCCGACTTCGAGTTGCAGATCGGCCCCCGCTCCCGAGGCCACACGGAAGACGAATGGCGACGCAACACCGGGCTCGATCGGCACAGCCAGTTTCACCGAGGCCGCCCCACCCAGACCCGGGTCTTCGTCCGCCCCAACCGCTACGAACCGGGCCGTGGCCATCTCGTCATTTACAACTGGGAAACGTCAAAGACGGTCGATGTCGATTTAAGCGGCGTGCTGCAAGCAGGTCAGAAGTTTCGCATCGTCAGTGCGCAGAACTTCTACGGACTGGCGCTTGTCACCGGGATGTTTCGCGGTGATCCGGTCCGCATTCCGATGCAGCCTGTCGCTCCCGCGGCCCCGGTCGGGATGTCGGACTTCCCGCTCCCCATCACCGAGCCCGAATTCGGCGTGTTCGTCGTCCTCGCCGAGAAGTAACGAGCCGGGCGGAACCAGCAGAATAGTGCACGGGCAAACGCGCCGGCCCTTTAGCTTGATCGCCTGAACGCTGTCCGCCCGGTATACGAGACGACCAGTTCGCGAAAGAGGATCCGCGGGAAGACCCAGGCATCGCGGGCATAACGTCGAAAGAGGCGTCGCGGCTCGCAGGCGAGGCGGTACGTCCACTCGAATCCGCTGTTTCGCAACCACGCGGGAGCACGCGGCTTTTCCCCGGCGAGAAAATCAATCGTGGCACCGACGCAGAACGCAATCCGCGCTTCGATGTCGGGCAGATGGCGATGAACCCAGAGTTCCTGCTTCGGCGCCCCCAGTCCGACGACGAGGACATCCGGAGTCACCGCGGCAATTCGCTCGAGGATCTGCCGGTTCATCGTTTCGTCATGTTCGAATCCGGGAGGCGGGCTGCACGTGCCGACCACTTCGACCGAAGGCCAGTGACGGCTGATCTCGCGGGCCGCCCGCTCGCCGACCCCCGGCGCTGCCCCCAGCAGAAAGACCGTCAGCCGCCGATCGCCACTCGCAGCGAACAGGGCTGGAACGAGATCGGCACCGGCAACCCGTTCGGGGAGCGGTTGCCGCAACAACCACGACGCGACCACCACCGGCATTCCATCGGCGACCACCAGGTCCGCGTCCTGATAGGCGGCCTGCAGCTTTGCATCGCGTTCGAGCATCACGATGTGATCGATATTCGGGGTGACGACATAGCGACATCGCCGCTCCCGCCGATCGATCCATCTCAAGAGAGTGGCCACGGCCTCTTGAGTATCCACGGCGTCAATTGCGATGCCAAACAGAATCGGACGTGACATGAGGACTCCTTCGCAGCCAGGTCGGACCATCCGCCCGGAATCCACGCGCGACTGGCTTCTCCTCTCGCCGATCGCGCGGGGTGAGCGGCACCGAGGGGCGATCAGGTTCCCCGCCCGTCGGCTGCTGATACTTCGAACTTCATGAACCCAGGTTCTGTTGTTTCTCTCCCTGCCGTGCCCGCATCCGCACTTATCGCGATGTCGCTGCATCGCGTTCCGTCCGTACCCATTCCCGCTGCCGGGAGATCAGCATGCCCGCATAGATGGGCAGCTTGCGAAGCATATAAACCGGTATGTACAAGAGCGTCGTCCACGGAATCTCCCGCCGGCAGAAGACACACCAGCAGACGAGAATCGTCCCCCCAGCGACGACGCCGCTCGCGACAAGAAACTCCAGTGTCACGCGCGGACCGCCAATCCACGCGGCCGCTCCCGCAAGGAGCGTGATCATCCCCCAGCACACCATCAGCAGCGCCACGGGTGGGACCGCCAGGTCGAGCGCCATCCCCAGCAGACCGATCCGTCCCCGCCGGAGAGCCTTCCCCACGAGCCGGGGGACCTGTGTGAACAAAGTCCGCAGATGTCCCTGCTCCCACCGGGTCCGCTGGCTGAGGAACGCGCGCGAGCGGCCGGGAAGCCGGCTGCGAATGACCGCCTGTGGACAAAACCGCGGCCCTTTCCCCTGCAGCGCGAGGTCGATCCCCAGTTGCAGATCCTCGACGAGATTCCCCGTGGCCAGAGGGACATCGCGAATCACCTCCCAGGGGAACGCCATTCCGCTGCCCGTCAGCGGGCAGGGCACGCCGATCCGCGAAAGCCCCAGCGGCCGAATGAAGTTCTTGAACGCCAGCCCCAGCGCGGAGAGATGTGAGATTGTTCCCCCGTCCGGCGGGGGCTCGAAACAGTACCGTGCCTGCACCGGCCGACCGGTTTCCAGCGCGGAGCGTGCAAGACGTTCCACCGAACCGCTGCCGACCAGACTGTCGGCATCGAGCACGATCAGCACCTCGGGTGGATCGTCCCGCAGCGAGCGCACTCCAAAGTCGAGCGCGAAGCCTTTTCCACGATGTGTGAGATCATGGCGTTCGACGACGGTCGCCCCGGCACTGCGGGCAACGTGGGCTGTTCGATCGGTACAGTTGTCGGCGACGACGACAATCCGGTCGCCCGGCTGGAGCTCCGGCCCGAGAGGGGCGAGCGTCTCTCCGAGAGTTTCCTCTTCATTGTGAGCCGGGATCAGGATCGCGACTCGCGGTCGTGTACCGGGCGGAGCCTCCCGTCGTCGGCGCCCCGGCAGCAGGGCCAGCCAGCACTCGGCGCAGAACACCCACAGCGGGATCAGAACGATCGCCCCCAGGACGAGCACGACTGCATCGAGAAGCGAGGATGTCATCGTTCGGTTCCCGAGGTCATCGTGATGCCGCGATTCTGGATTTCCGGCACTGCCGGGGACTCGCGGAGTGTCTCTCTAACGGAAGGTGCGTTGCTCGCGCAGGCTCCGCGTGCAGGCCGCGGCAAATCGCGCCGGGGACATCCACCGGGAATCCCGGACGCGCCGCCAGCCATGACGGAGGGCACGGACCAGCGGACTCTCGCCGACGATTCCCGAGGCGAGAGCGATCGCACCTGTCGAGAACCACGTCTTGTAAGTTTCCTCTCCTTTTCCCAGGTCGATGCGACGAATGCCCTGCGACTCGGCGGCACGCGCGATTTCGAGGAGAAGAATCGAACCGGGCGAATACCGGGCGAACTCGCGATCGTAAGCCGGGAACCACCAGTGCAGGACGCTTCCCGAGCGCATTCCGAAATGTGCAGCGACAAGTCGGTCGCCTGCATGGAGCGTCGAGAGGACGCCGCTGAACTGCGGCTCTCGCCTCTCGAAAATCTGCTCGACGAGCTGAGTGATCCAGTCGAAGGTGAACGGGTCGACAATCTCGGACTCCCGGTACTGTTGTGATTTCCATTGCCGGATCGTAAGTAACGCCTCGCGTTCACCGGACTGAAAATCGAAGCGCAAAGGCCCCACTTCGCGTTCGAGCTTTCGGGTTTTCCGCTGAACTTGCGGGATCACCGAGCTTTGTGCCCGCCGACAATACGCCTCGAATCCCTCCGACAGATCCATGACCGGAGAGACGGCGGTACTCTCCTGATAAGGTGCAAACGGCTGCTGTGCCGCGAGCAGGTGGTGAAACCGCCAGCTTCGCAAGCCGCACGCCTGCACCAGTTCGCGGGCATCCCAGACGGCATGGGGGAGAGCGATCACCGCCTGAAAGTCGGAGAGCCGCCCGCCCACCGGATACCCCACCCGCCACGCTCCCCGTTGATAGGGGAAGAATCCGCAGATATCGTTTCCTTCCTCAAGAATGCCGACCTCGACATCGTCCCGCACCGCAGCCACCTGCTGAGTGAACTCAGGCCGGAAGTACGGACTTTCCAATCCCGGGACGGTCTGCTGAATCTGATCCCACGCCTGCAATTGTCGTGGCGACAGGCACGCTCCCTGAACCACATGGACCTTTGTCATTGGATACTCCGGTCAGAAGGAGATGACCGACCGGACTCCGGACGCCGTTAACCGCCGGGTCGCCAGCCATCGACATCGAACCCCCACTCGCCAAGCAGGACCGGATGACGCTCTGCGAGCGTGGACAGCACGCGCAGCCATTCGTCACCTTTCCACGGATAAGGATGTGATTCGTAGATCACATTCGATCGCGCAATCGGTGCCTTGAGGGCGCCCGAGAGATCGTAGCCCCAATTGAGCCCGGAGACGGTCACAACCGCCTGCGGATGCACGGCCCGAACGGCATCGATCAGCCGCGTCGCGAAACCGCGCCACTCGCTCCACGACTCCAGATAAGCCGGTTCGTTGAATGTTCCGAACAGCACGCCGGGACGGTCGCGATAGCGTTGCGCCATTTCTCTCAAGGCGCGAAACGCCAACGCCGGATCGACAATGACGTCCTCCCGCTCGGACTCGCCGCTGAGCGGGTTCCCGATCGCATGCCAGCCCAGCAGAATGTAGACGTGCCGCTCCTCGGTCCAATCCACCAGCGGATCGACGACTTCTTCCAGGTACCGGGAGTGCTCGCGATAGAGGCCCGGGTGGATGGGAACGCGGATCAGGTTGACGTTCCATTCCTTCACCAGCCGCTCGATGATTCGCTCATCGTGCAGTTGATCGATGTGCTTCAACTTATAGGGATCTTCGAGATTCACGCCGCGTAGGAGAACGGCCCGGCCTTCGCTGTCGACCAGCCGATTCCCCTGAACCTTCAGGGGGAGCAGGGGGCCATTCTCCGTGCGAGTGGCCGTCTCCAGCCCCCGCCGGACAAACGTCCCATAACGGTTCGGCTTGTCCCCTTCCAGCGTCAGCTCACTGACCATGGGAGGCATCCAGTAGTGGTGATAGACCCAGGCCGTCCAGTGGAGCTGGTGTGCGTCGGCAAACGAAAGCAACTTCACCGCATAGCGCTCGTCCGACGTTTGTGGTTGCAGGTCGTTAATGCGGTTCATCGCCGCCGCGGTCTCTTTCCCCGCACGAGTCCTTGCGGAATCGTTTGCCGTGCTGGAGCGGGCCAGCAGGAACAGCCCGAGCATCAGCAGTGCCGCCAGACCGATCCCGGCAAGCGCGAACAGCGGCGTTCTCCCCGTCCGCTTCACCGTGAATGCGACGCTTCTTTCCTTAGCCGTCATGTGCGGGGGTGACAATTCGCGTTGTTCTCCACTTTCGGGAAGGGCGGCTCCGGGGTCGGTGCGTGCTGCACGCGGAGGCGAGAGGAGCGCTTGCAGTCCCCCGTGCGCATACCCCCATCCCAACGCGAGGCGGCAATGCGCCCCGAGGAGATGAAACCCGCGATTACCCATCAACGCGAGAACGGCATGTCTTGCAGCGTACAGACACGCCTGGAACAGACGCATCAGCCACACGAAGACAAATCGTCCCTTACCCCAGTCTTCGAGAGCCCGCCCGGCCATCGCGGCACCGAGCCGCTCGCCGATCGTCCAGAGTGTGCGCCGCGTCAGTCGGTCTGGGGGAATCTGATGATAGACGATCGCGGCGGGCGTATAGCGGGAGACAAATCCCTGTCGCAGCATTCGGCGGAAGAATTCCGTATCTTCCCCGCGGGGCAGCGACTCATTGAACCGCCCAAGCGTCTCGAACACCTGCCGATGCAGCATCCAGTTCCCCGCACCTGGTGTGATCTTGCGCGTATACTCCAGCGGTTCAGACATGCCGACCGACTCGCCGAGTAGCATGCGGCAGACGGGCGGTAGCTGAGGTGTTCCCGGCGGCAGATTCAGGTGGACCGCGCCGCCGACCGACCAGACTTCAAACGCCTCGGCAGTCTTCATCAGTTCGCAAAGCCAGCGGCGATCGGCAAGCTGATCGTCATCGAAGAACGCAATCCATCGCCCCCGCGCCTCGGCGACGCCGCGATTCCGCGCGGCGGAGATGCCCCGTCGCGATTCATGCACGCCTCGCACAAGGCCGCCATTTTTCGCAACGATGGCGGCGATCGTCTCGGGGGTCGCGTCGGACGAATTGTTATCCACCACGAGCACTTCGTAGGTGAAGCGGGATTCCGTCTCCAGCTCAACCAGACTCGCGAGCGCCTGTTCGAGCATCGCCGCCCGGTTATAGGTACAGACGACAATGGTGACATCGCACGTTTTCATTGTTGCCACGCTCCCCTTCACCGGCGCGTTCCCTCATATGTGCGGTCCGCTTCGGCAGCCACTCCGGCCCATCGCTGATGCCGCCGGCGATTGCGCGTGGGGGGCAAACGCACGGGCTGCGATACAAACTCCCCGGCGGTGACGGGGCGGAAGCTCAGCATGCAGAAGCCGCAGCCGGCAATCAGCGGCACACACATGGGCGTGACCATCCCTGATTCGAGGAAGCAATTGACGATCGCATAAATGAACAGCCCGGCAAAGAAGACGTATCCCGCTTCACCGGTCTGCCGATATCGGCGGACCGCTGCTCCGATGCCGCTGATGACAGTCGTGACCAGGAGCGCCAACCCGATTACGCCGACACACAGCGTCGTATCGAACCAGGCGTTGTGCGATTCGCGGATGCTCCATTGCATCGCGCGTGAGACCAGCAGGATGTTGTCGGGATTCCAGAACGCCTCGTAGCCGTAGCCGAGGATCGGGCGTGCAGCGACAAACCGTGAGACTTCGGTCCAGATGGGGATGCGGCCCGTCAGCGATTCCGCCTGCTCTTCTCGCCCGAGGAGCATGATCTGCCCAAGCTTGCGATCGAGATCAAACTCCGCGAGGGCTGCGCCGAAGAGCACCAGCCCGACCGTCCACACCGCTCCCATCGCCAGCATCCAGCGAACTCCGGGAGTCGTCCGTAACGACAGGATTCCCGCAAAGCCGAGCAGGGTTCCTGCCAGGGACGTGCGGGACTTGGTGAGAATGAGAAACAGCATTCCGAAGAGGAAGATGCCCCAGAGCAGAAACGCCGAGCGTTTGGAGCTTGCAGCCAGCGTGCTGCTCGACAGACAGAGCGTCGCCAGGTACAGGCCCTGAGTATTGGGGTGCACCGTTCCGGCAAAACGGTAGGTCGCCGAGAGCGGCTTGAAAGTTCCCAGTGCGATTTCGGTCAGAATGCCAATCACCAGGAACGTCAGTGAGACCGCCATCGCAAGCGAGCAGAGTTCGCGCGGTCGCAGGAACCGGCTGAAACCGCACGCTGCGACAAAGCAGCACGCGAGCACAATCAGGCGGCGAATCGTCATACCGCGGTCGACCGACCAGAGGACGCTGAGCGCACACCAGGCCATCAGCGAGAGAACCGCGACACCGAGAACCCCGCAGATCCGCGGACGCGGAGCGGCAGCGATCCACCCCGCGATCACTCCCCCTGCCGCCAGAAACAGATAGGCCAGGCGACGTGCGGTGTTGCCCCCTTCGGTCGCATCCTCCATCTCCAGGAGTGTGTCGGTATAGTGTTCGCGCAGCGAGATGTCGAGCTGATGCTCGGTGATGAACATTGCCGTCACGATAACGATGAGCACAGCTGCGACGGCGGGGACGCGCGGAACCGTACCGCCCCGGGCCTCCGGCGAATGGCGATGAATCGCGACACTGCTCATTTCAGCTCTCATCTGTTTCCGAAATTGCCGTTGGCGCTTCTCGTTGTCGTGGGCCAGGGGAGGATAGTCTCATCACCCGTGGCGTTCGGCGGCCGAGACCGCCTCTCTCAGGTGATCTCGGCCGGCTTTGCCTCCCAGGCAACAATGGCCATCATGCGCCGGAGTGTCATCGCCCGCACGACCGATCCCGCAACGGTCCCCGCCAGCGCCGCCGACGCCGCCCCCAAAGCCCCGAGCGGAGCGACCAGCAGGGCCGCTCCCGCGATTGTCACCACCACGTTCGTCACGTCGGCGGGAAGATTGGCTGAGGGCCGATCCATCGCACACAGGCCGTTCCCCACCGTGATCCCGAGACTGTTCGCGAGGAGTGCCGCCGCGAGCACCGCAATCACCGCCCCGGTCCCGCCGAACTGCTTTCCGTAGACGAGACGCGGAAGCTGGTCCCCGGTCACCACCACCAGAACGAGAAACGCGCTCAGGCAGACAACAAATACAAAGCCAATCCTGATGAGCACCCTCTGCAAAGCGGGGATTCCGCCCGTGGCAAAGGCGCGAGCAGCCTGAGGCGTCAGGAAGTTGGCGATGCCGACAACGAACATGTTCGCCAGCCCGACCAGAGCGGTGCAGGCGCCGAGAATGCCCGTCGCCGCCTCACCATGCGAAGCCGCCAGAATCCAGGGCATGACATAAGGGGTCGTGCTGCCGATCAACTGACTGGCGACGGCCCATTTGCCGAACGACCAGTTGCGCCCCCAGTCGCGGACGACGCTCTCGGAAGCTCCGGCGAACGTGCCTCGGCTGGCCAGCATCCAGCCGATACACGCAGCCCCGCACGATGCCCCCAAAATGCAATAGACGATCTGCACGCTGAGCATCTCCCACCAGGCGAGGAGGAAAAGACTCCCCACCTGCAGGAAGGCGATTGCCAGATCGAGGACTAATGCCGACCCGAGTCGCAGCCGCGCGAAACACAGGTTGCGCAGGAACTCGCGCAACAGCATCAGGGGAGCGGTCCCCAGCAGAATCCACGCCACGGCCGGAAGTTTCTCCCCCTTCCAGGCGGTGATCGTCACCGCCGCCGAAAAACCGGCTGCGAGCGCAACGAGCGTGAGCAACAGGTGATGAACCAGCGTGCTTCCTGTATACACACGAAGTTCCTTCCCCTCGTGCTGATGGCAGTAAACCATGTACGGAGCCGAGACGAGTTCCCGTTGCAGCCCCGAAACGAACATCACCACGCTCAGGCCCAGGTAATAGACGCCGAGTTCCTCCGGTAGGCAGTTGCGTCCGACGATCACACCGGTGGCGAAGTTGGCTCCACTGACGATTACCTGATCGAAAATCGAACAGATGCCGCGGCCCAGGAGAGGAATCGCCGCGAGGGAAGCCAGGCGGCACATCCCCCCCCAGCGGCGCCGGCGGGGACCGGACACGGCGACTGTCACTCGAGTTTGTTCCCGTTCCGACCGGCCCGTGGTGGTGGAAGTCATGAATCTCGCAATCGGCTGGGAGTATTACAATTGGGGTTCATCAGTGCCGATCTGTGCCGGGACTCGTCTGATCTCAACCGCTGCCAGCATGAGCATTCCTCACACCGATCGACTGAGTCTCCCGCTCGTCCCGCAGTAGTCGCGAGCGTCTTAAGCTACTTCCCTCCGCATGCGCCGTCTCCTTTCGTTCAGGATTGTGAGCAACATCGCTCGGCTCGTCCTCGCGTACCGCCACACGACCTGAAACAGGAGGGACCGCCGGGAAACATCCTTACAGAAGTCGATACAGCCAGTTCGGCAGATACCGGCGACGCTTGTTGAACACGACTCCGAGCAGGGGAACCTGCGCGTCCTCCAGCTGCTGCCGCGCCCGCAATGCCGCCGCACTGCGGACCCGCTCGGCCTCGACGACCAGCAGCACACCATCCAGCTGCGACGCCAGCGGAAAACAGGCCGACAGCTCGTGTGCCGGAGGCAAGTCGAAGATCGTTAAACCGAAACTCTCCTTGAGCCTGTCGACAATCCGCCCCAGAACATCGGCATCGCAACGAGGCACGGGCGCTGCGGCACCACTTCCGGCGGCGAGCAGGAACAGGTTTTCAACGGGGGACTCCCAGATGCAGGCGTCGCATTCCGCATCTCCGGCAAGGAGGTCCGTCACCCCTTTCTGGCGGCACTGCAGAAAGTGGCGCGGCAGTGACGGATTCTCAACATTCGCATCCACGAGCAACACCCGTCCCAGCTGTGCCTCGGCGGCAACGACCGCCAGGTTCATTGCGACCGATGTGACACCTTCGCCTCCGCTGCAACTGGTGATACCGATCGTCCGCAGACCAGCGGGCAGCGAGCTGCCTCCCCGCAAACGATAGATGAGCGACCGGTAATGCGGGCCAAGCTCATGTTCAAGCGGGGACCGTGCTTTTTGTGCGGCTGGCCGCGGGGGCGCTTCTGTCAATCCACTCATGGCTGCCTCACTCTCATTGACTGAACTCCTCATGTCGCCGTAATGCCGCGAGCCCTCCTGCCGACGCAACGAACGGCCGGCGGCCCAGCGCGGTAACTCGCGGGGAGCAGTGCCTCAGTTTCTCAGGAACACCCGGTTCGTCGGCACGCGCGGGATCGAGACCAGGACCGGCAGTTCGAGCACCTGCTCGACCTCGCCGGGAGTCTTGAAACTCTGGTCCAGGAACTCGGCGGCGATTGCCAGCCCCAGACCTCCCAACGTACCGACCATCAACCCCAAACCGAGGAGGAGCGCCTTCTTCGGTGCCACGGGCTTTTGGGCGAGACTCGCCGGCTGCGCCACGTTGACATTGGTGATCCGCTCGTCCTGCAGTGACGCATCGATGCGGGCCTCTTCAACCTTGCCGGCGTAAGTCCGGTAATTGGCATCCAGCAGATCGACCTGCCGCTGCAGGTTGCCGATCCGCACTTCGTAGTCGTTCAGCTCGGCAAGCTGTTTGCGGAGGTCCTTCTGCTGAAGACGAAGAGCGTCAAGCCGGGCTGTGAGTGATGCCGCTTCGGTCTGCTCGCCGACAAGGTCGAGCTCCAGCTTTTCCCGGACCGGACTGATCCCCTGCGTGGCCTGAATCCGTGTCGATCCTTCCTTTTCGAGGATTTCGCGTGCTTCCGCGACCTGCCGCTGGACTCCAACGACCAGGGGATGGACGTCACGAAACTTCGCACGCAGTTCCCGTTCGCGAAGCTCCAGCGCATAGAGTTGTTGCCGCATGGAATCGGAGGCGGCACTGGCGACACCTGTCATCTCCAGGGTCGTCAGCCGCTCGGGATCTTCGCTCAGCGCGAGTTGGATCCGACCGACCTTCGCCGCCGATGCGGCCAGGGCTGCTTCGCCACGGAGAATCTCCGTTTCCACTTCTCCCATGCGGTCCTGGAGAATCTTGCGCTGATCATCAATCGAGGCGACGCCAAACTTGTTCTTGGCGTCGCGGAGCGCCTGATTGGCATCCTGCAGCTGCTGCCGCAGGAGCGACTCCTGCTCCATGAAGAACTCGTGCGAGCCATGCGTGCGGTGCAGCTCGGCGTGAGCCTTGAGATACACATCCACGAACGTCGTCACGATCTTCTGCGAGAGCTTCGGGTCCTTCGTGCGGCAGACGACCGAGATGATGCTCGATCGTCGCGGTGTCCCAATGCCCACCTCCTGCTCCAGAAAGAGGATCGCCCGTTCCCGATCGCTGATCTCCTCCTGCGGCAACAGCGACTTTTTCCATAGAGAGAGCGTTGCCCGCAGGTTTGCGATGAGCGGATTTCCAGCCTCTTCCTGCTTCTCTTCTTTCGCCAGGATGACATCCGGCCCAAGCTCGTCCACCACCCGCTCGGCAATCTCCCGGCTGCGCAGCAGTTCCACCACCGAGTTGATCTCGCTCTCGCGAGATTCATACAGCGAAAGCGTCGGCCCGGTGGTCGCGGTCGGATCAAGTGTCACACTCTCCCTTCCCACCCGTACGAACAGCTTCGCTTCTGATTCGTAGCTGCGGGGAAGAAACAGCACTCCCGCGACCCCGGCGGCAACGGCGAGACAGAAGAACGAAATCGACTTGAACTTGTGCCGAAACAGCACGCGGCACAGATCCCGCAATGTGGTCGGCTGCTGCAAAGCGTCGAAGTGGTGGTCCACCGCGTGACCATTCGTCTCATGAGGTCGCTGCATCCGGAACACTCCACCTGACAGAACAGATCTGCAAACCTTCCGCCAGTATCGAGCCCCCGGGAAAAGCCTCAACGGGCGAGTTGCGTAAGCTCTAGTGCACGTGTACGTAATCCGCCGCGTTCTCGCGGAACAGGCGCTGTCGAAAGGGGAGCTCCCGGCATCTGGGGAAGATCGTCGAAAGGTAAAATCAGGCCTGAGAGTTGAAGCACGACCTGGTATGTTCTCCTGCCGGATCCGCAGGACACTCGTCGATACCACACGAGCGCCGGTTCAACCTGTCAATGTGTCCCCCCTATAATTCCCCCAGAAGGGGAAGAAGCCACTGTGGTAACAGGGTGCCGGATGCCCGCAGTAGAAAGCGGTTCGGGTCTCCAGGCAGTGACGCGACGACGCCCTTGGGATTATCCCGGGAGGTGAATCTTGGATCCGGTTTTCATGCGACGGGGCTTTCTGTCGCCCGAGGATCCGGCCCGGCAGTTTGAACGCTATCCGGAACTGGCTGTCCTGGACGCGCTGGGCCAAGACCTCCCCAGCCTGCTTTACGATCCGGGCTGCCGCCGCTATCTCCGTGAGTTCCCGATTCCCGAATGGCCGGAAGAACAGCAGAATCCCGAGACGCTGCCCGAACTGAGGCTGTACTACCTGCGGCTGGGATTCGTCGCCTCCGGGTACATCAATCAGGTGGGGCAGCCCGTCGAGACGGTGCTCCCCGCGAATCTTGCCGTCCCCCTCTGCCGGGTGTGTCGCCTGCTCCGCCGGCCTCCGATCCTCAGCTACGACGGCTACGCACTCTACAACTGGAAGCGATTCCGTCCCGCGGGGCCCATCGCACTGGGGAACATTGATACGATTCAGAACTTCGTCCACCTGTATGACGAACACTGGTTCATCCTCGTCCATGTCGAGATCGAGGCGCTCGCGGCGGGGCTGCTGACAGCCATCGCACGCGCGCAGGCCGCCGCTGCGGTACGGGACGAAGCCGAGGTGAATCGCCAGCTGCGGGAGATCGCGAAAACCGTCTGGCTACAGGTCGCAGTGCTCAAGCGCATTCCGGAGCACATGGCCCCGGCGCTCTATTACCGTACGTTCCGGCCGTATATCCGCTTCTTCGAGAATGTGGTGTATGAGGGAGTGACGAAAGCTCCGCTGAACTTTCGTGGCGAAACGGGTGCGCAGAGCAGCATCATGCCGACCCTGGTGGCGTTCATGAAGATCGAGCACCGTCCGACCGCGCTCACCGACCACCTCGCCGACATGCAGAACTTCATGCCGTCCGAGCATCGGGCTCTCATCGATGAAGTGCGTGCCGGTCCGTCCGTGCGGGAACATGCCGTACGTGACCTCTACAATGATGTGCTCGAAGCGATGGCGACCTTTCGCGAAGTGCATTACGGATGGGCGTCGGAATACATTGACAGGCGGGTGCGCGATCCGCGAGGCACCGGCGGAACGCCCTTCATGAAATGGCTCAAGCAGTTAATCGATGAGACACGAGTCCATCCGTTTCCCTGAGCCGACGGTTCTCACTCCCTGCCGGCTGGTCTAGGCGTCGGCAACAGATCCCGAATACCACTCGTCGAGGACGCGCCGCCACTCTTCCAGATTACGAACGGCGGCGAATGCATTGCGGACGGCAACCGGCTCGGGATGAAGTCTCGCGAACTTGATGCCGAACGTCCGCATGATCGAAGTCGCGCTGGCGGCATCTCCCAACTGCAGGCACAGCTCACACTGCATCAGCAGTACCCGTTGCTGCTCAGCGAGATCGGGTTCGGGCAGGGGGAGCCCGGCAGCGAGAGCCCGGGCCTGCTGAAAGATCCACGGATTCCCGATCGCCCCGCGGGCCACGGTGACGCCGTCGACGTCCGTGTATTGCAGCATCTCAAGACACGCCTTCGCCGTGAAAAGATCCCCGCTGCCGAGAATTGTCTTCGCGCCGGCGTGCTGCTTCACCTCGCGCAGGAAGTCCCAGTTGCTCGGACCACTGTACTTCTGTTCGACGGTGCGGCCATGAACGGTGACCGCCGCGATGCCGCGTTCGAACGCCCCGTCGAGAATGCGGAAGAAGTTGTCGCGGCTCGCCGGTGAATCGTCGATTCCGCGGCGCATCTTCAGAGTCACCGGGATCGATTCGGGGACTGTTTCGCGGACGCGGCTGACGATCTCCAGAGCCACCTCCGGCTGGCTGAGATGATAGCCTCCCCGGCAACCGCCGACCGCGGATTTCACCGGGCATCCGAAGTTGATATCGATGATATCGAACCCGGCCTGGACGAGCCTCTGAGCCGCTGGAGGGAAGTCTTGCGGATTCGCCCCCATCAACTGGCCGCCGACGGGATGATCTTCCTCGGACAGCCACAGATGATGGCGGGTCCGCTGCCGATTCTTCAGGGTGTTGAGGAAGCGATCGATGAGGACTTCGGCCAGCGCATAGGGAGCCCCGAGGCGGCGGGCCACAATCCGCATGGGCGAGTCACTGTACCCGCTGAGCGCCGCCTGCACGACGGGAAAGCCGATCGAAACCGAGCCGATCTGCAATGGGCGCAGCGAGACGGGCGTCGCCATTGCAACGGCATGCTGCCGAATCGGCGGGGGCATTTCATCAAGTCGGGAGGTGGCGTTTGTCATGACACCATTTTCCCGACTCGGATGAGGATTGGTAGTCCGCGCTCCCCGGGAATTGGCGAATCCACAGATCGGGCGAGCGATTCCGCGGCACGGGTCGAGCACGCGGAGTGTCACCTTCTGTCCTTCGTGGTGATGGCTGAACTCTTCGCACAAGGATGACCCGTCCTCCATCGGAAGCATGGTCGCCGTGATACTTGCTCTTCTCTGAAGATGGCCACGTTCTCCAAAGCCAGTCGGATACGCGTGTCGGACGTTACGACCGCGATCTTTTCAGAGCGGGGAAGCAGGCAGCTTCCCGGAGGGAGCAGAACCCCGGAGTCGGCGGATCGATGTGGAACTGCGCACTAACCGGCCGGCTCGGCTGAGCGATTGAGGACTTCCTGGAGTGCCGCCGGTTCGATGGGCTTCACCAGATGGTGATCGAATCCGGCCTCGCGGGTTCGCTGGCGGTCCGATTCCTGTCCCCAGCCCGTCTGGGCGATCAGGAGGACCTGCGCTCCCCACGGCTCTTTCCGGATTCGCTGGGCCGCCTCGTAGCCATTCAGACGCGGCATTCCGATGTCCATCAGGATGACATCCGGGCGGAATTCCGCCCCCACTTCGAGAGCTTCGAAGCCGTCGTAGGCGGTGCGGATCTCATTCCCCAGAATCCGCAGCATCATTGCAAGCGAGCGGGCCGAATCCTTGTTGTCATCGACGACCAGGATTCGACGCCGGGCGTGCGGACGGGCCGCGCGGGATGTCGCGGACCGGGACTGATCCGGATCGGAGGTCTCGACGAGACGGGGGAGCCGCACGATGAATTCACTCCCCTGGTTCATGCCCTGGCTGCGGACGTCGATCGTTCCCTCGTGCAGTTCCACGAGCCGCTGGACGAGCGTCAATCCGATGCCCAACCCGCTGTAGCCCCGCTCCAGCGAGCGGCTGATCTGGGTGAACATCTCGAAGATGCGGTCGATCATTTCCGGGGGGATGCCGATGCCCGTATCCCGCACCGAGATCTTCACCTGGTCCCCCTCACACTCGGCCGTCAACCAGATGCGTCCCCCTTCGGGAGTGTACTTGGCGGCGTTGTTCAGCAGATTGGAGACAACCTGAGCGAGCCGGGTCGGGTCGGCGAACAGGGCCACGGGCCCTTCCGGAAGTGTGACGGTCAACTCATGACCAAGTTCCGAGATCAGTGGCTGCGTGGCTTCGATCGCGCTGCGCACAATCTCCGCGAGCTCGACCCGGCAGCGCCGCAATTCCACCTTGCCGCGCGTGATCCGTGACACATCGAGCAGGTCATCGACCAGCCGCACCAGCTGCTGGACCTGACGCTCCATTGTGCCGCGAATCTCGTCGATCATCTCGCGGTCGTCGGCGGTCAGGCGCATCAGTTCGAGTCCGGTGCGAATCGGCGCGAGCGGATTTCGCAATTCGTGGGCGAGCGTCGCGAGGAATTCATCCTTGCGCTGGTCGGCGAGCGCCAGCTCTTCGACCTTCTGATGCAGCTCGGCAGCCAGTCTCCTCAGTTCAGAGACATCCATAAACGCCGCGACACAGCCACGCACTCTCCCCTGGGCATCGAACAGGGGGGACGCGCTTCCGAACACGTGAACGACATCGCCATTGTCAAAGACGATTGTCTCTTCAAGATCGCGCACATCCACTGCATGTGCGGCGGCATACTGCATCGGCAGTTCGTGTGACGGCACCTCACGGCCGTTGATGAGCACGCGGAAGTTCATCGGCGGCTCGACCGAATCGCTACTCAGCGAGAGATTCGTCCCGGGGGCGCGACGAAGCATTTCGTAGCCCGCGCGATTGCCGGTGATCCGCTCGCATTGCGGGTCGCGAGCCACCCAGACGGCGACCGGAAGAACGTCCATCAGTTTGCCGACCTCCTCGGCATGCTCGCGGAGCGTCTCCTCCATGAACTTTCGGTCGGTAATGTCGACGAGCATATTCACCGCCCCCACGACCTTTCCCGACGGATCGCGAAGCGGTTCCGGGTGGGGGAGCACATACGAGCGTGTCCCGTCGGGGCGCTCGATAATCATTTCCTGCCCGCGCGTGATGTGGCCGTTTCGCAGCATCGTGGCGAGCGGCCCTTCTTCGGGCATCATGCGGGTTCCGTCCGCGTGATACATCTCTCGCGTGCCGTTCCAGCGGTCTTCGTCGCCGGGACGTCGCCCCCAGATCTCCATGGCCCGCTCGTTGTAAAGTGTGATGCGTCCCTCGAGATCCGTCGTGTACACCGCCGCCGGCATGGCGTAGACCAGATGACGGAAACGCTCTTCACTGCGCCGCAGTTGTTCGAACAGTTCCTTCTGATCGGAGATGTCATGAAAGACGTTGATCGCTCCGACAAGCCGCCCCGTCTGGCTGAAGAGCGGATCGATGTTGAACATGACCGTGATCCGCGAACCATCCGGACGCTCCATGCAGATTTCCTGGTTCCGGACGGGCGGCCCCCCCGCCAGAACCGTGGAAACAGGCGTTTCGGAGAGTGGCAGGGGACTTCCGTCGGGCCAGAAAAGGCGACGGCTGCCGCAATACCGCTCATCGGGATCGTCCAGCCGGGGCTCGCGCCCCCACAATTCGGCCGCACGGCGATTGAAATACTCAATGGTCCCGTCAGCGCCGCAGACATAAACGGCGGCGGGCATCAACTCCATGATCAGCCGGTGTCGCTCGTTGCTCTCCCGGAGCGATGCCTGGACTCGCGACCTTTCTTCCACCTCCACGCGAAGCGCCGCATTGGCGTCGGCAAGTTCCGCCGTGCGCTGGCGAACGCGTTCTTCGAGAAGTTCGTAGGACTTCCGGAGCTCGTCTTCCGCCCGTTTTTTTTCGGAGAGGTCGCGGGTGACTTTGGAGAACCCTCGCAGCCGTCCAGCGCGGTCGTAAATGGGGGTGAGGAGGACGTTCGCCCAGAACCGCGTGCCATCCTTCCGGGTGCGCCAGCCTTCGTCCTCGAAGCGCCCCTCCTTCTGGGCAATTTCCAGCTCCTGATCGGGCCAGCCGTGGCCGAGAGCCTCCGACGGATAGAATTTCGAGAAGTGCTGGCCGATGATCTCCTCGGCCTTATACCCCTTGATCGCCTCGGCGCCCTTATTCCAGGTGATCACGTAGCCGTTGACGTCGAGCATGAAGATCGCGTAATCCTTCACGGACTCGACGACCAGGCGGAACTCGTCTTCACTCCGTCGGAGTGCTTCCTCCGTTGTCTGACAGCTGGTGAAGTCGCGAGTAACGGTCAGGTATCCGTGAAGACGCTGCTGATCATCGCGGAGGGCGCTGACCATTACCTGCGCGTTGAATCGCGTTCCGTCCTTCCGGATGCGCCAGCCCTCGGTTTCGAATTGCCCCCGGGTCGCGGCGATCTCCAGCACTTCCTCGGCAGTCGCCGGCTTGCCGGCCTCATCGGTCGCCCAGCCCAGCGCAGAGAAGGGCTGCCCGATCATTTCCTCGCTGCCGTAGCCCGTGATGGCCTCGGCACCTTCATTCCAGGAGAGAATCTGTCCCTGTGGATCGAGGCGAACGATGGCGACGTCTTTAACCGACTGAAGAAGTCGGTCGAACTGCTCATGAATCTGTCTCAGCGGCACATCCTCCGGTAGAGTTGCCCCATTCCCGTCCCGCGCAGCCACAGAAGGCTCTGCAGAGTCTGTGCGATGACGAAAGAGCCGAGCCACAAAGCCCATAACTTGCCTCATGCACCTGCGAATGCCGAGGGGTCAGTCAACGTGGTCTTACCAGGGGATTTCTGAATCGGCGAAGGGCCTGTGGCTACCATTCTAGCGGCTGCCCCTCTCCAGAAGCATTTGTAACGCATAAAATTCTCCATAAATCCTTTCCGACGACTCCATGAACGACATTGGCCATCGGAAAGTTCCCACAGAATGGACCGTCTGTTCCGTCACCGTCAAGTGACAGAACCGGCCCGAGAACCGAAGCATCAAAACATGCCGAGCAGTTCTCCCTGCCCGGGTCGGCAAAGCCTGCGGCTCTGTTACGGAGGTGAATTGAGGACATATCAGTCCACCCCTGACAGTGACCGCTGTTGCGACGTGCCGGAATCCTGATTTTTCGAAGCGGGAAGACTGGTGAAACGATTGTTCCCTCCGCGACAATGTCGATTCACAACAAGGGCCGCGAGATGCCTGGGACCTGGCGTTGCACCATCGCGGCAGCAGACTTCCCGGCCCCTGCGAACTGGCGGGACCGATCGCGCACTCGCACTCTTCCGGAAAATCGAAATGAATGCGCGCCTCTTCTGGCGAATGACAGCACCGATCATCGGCGTGAGCCTGCTGCTGCTCCTGCTGGGCGCGATTGCCGGCTGGTATGTCCATCAACTTCAGCATCAGGCAACAACGCTTCTGCTCGACAGTATCGATCGCGCCAATGCAGCCCAGCAGGTTGAGTTCCTGGGGAGCGACATCCGCAATCACTTGAGCGAGTTCGTCATCACGAACGACGGTCAACATCTGCGGGCCATCACTGACATCGAGCCTCAAGTGATTCAATTGCTCAGCGACATCAAGGGGCACGCTCTGACCGAACAGGGGCAAGAGCTGATTCAGCAGCTGAACGGTGACTTTGAATTCTTCTTCCAGCAGTTCCACTCCCTGCACAGCGACAATCCCACCGAGTCCGACCGGCAGATTGCCCGCCGTCTCTTCGAAGAGATCGTCCGCCCCCGCATCCTCCCGCTGACGCACCGTTATCGCGACCTGAACGAACAGGTCATCGAAACGCTGGGGAAGCGAAACGAGGTCATTGCTGATCGACTGGGACTGGCGCTGCTGCTGCTGGGGGTGTGCGGTGCGGTCGGAGGGCTGCTCAGCGGATTCGGTCTCGCCCGCGGCATCCACCGCTCGATTGTCGAGCTGAACGTTTCCGTGATGAATGCCGCCGGTGCCTTGAGTGAGGTCGTCGCCCCGGTCGCCGTCACTTCCAGCAGCACCATCGAAGAGCTGGGCGTGAGCATGGAGCACGTTGCGAAGCGCGTGGCGGCGGTGGTCGAGCGTCTCCAGACAAGTCAGCGCGAGGCGCTGCGAGCCGAACAGCTGGCCGATCTGGGACAGCTCGCCGCGGGCCTCGCCCATGAGCTGCGAAACCCGCTCACCTCAATGAAGACGCTTGTCCAGGCCGCCCGGGAACATGGCCCGACCGGAACCCTCGACGGCCGCGACCTGGAGATTCTGGAAGAGGAAATCACCCGGTTGAACGATGCGATTCAGCTCTTTCTCGACTACGCCCGGCCGCCCAAACCGGTCTGCCAGCGAGTGGATCTTCGCGATCTCGTCTCGCGGACCATTCAACTGGTCTCCCTCCGGGCCGAGCAGCAGGACGTCAGTATCGTCATGGATTTTCCGGATGAGTTACCGCCATTCCATGGCGATCCCCAGCAGATGCGGCAGGTGCTGCTGAATCTGTTTCTGAACGCCTTCGAGTCGATGCCGCACGGGGGTACCCTCTCCATCAATGGATGCGTCGAGAGACCTCCCGGTGATGGCGAGGCGGGAGCGCATCCCGTGGTCGTCATCGAAGTCACCGATACCGGCGGCGGCATTCCCGCCGGCGTTGAGACGCGGATGTTCGAGCCGTTCTTCAGCACGAAGGAAACGGGTACGGGCCTCGGCCTGCCTGTCTGCGTGCGGATCATCGAAGAACACGGGGGAGTTCTCGAGGCAACGAACAGTCGCTCCGGCGGGGCCGTCTTCACCCTGCGGCTCCCCCTCGACAGCGTGCCCGCCAACACACTACCATCGGACGCAAGATCCCTCCGTATTCCCTGAATCTCGTGAACTGGAATGGCGCCGCCCACACTGCTGATCATTGATGACGAGCGCAACGTCCTCTACGCGCTCGAGAAAAGTCTGAGTTCAGAATCGCTCCTGGTCATCACGGCGCTGACCGCGCGGCATGGGCTTGAACTCGTCGCGAGCGAGAAACCAAGCGCCGTCATCCTCGACGTTCGCCTGCCTGACATGTCGGGCCTCGATGCATTCACCCGCCTGCGCGAGATCGATCCGCGGTTGCCGGTAATCATCATCACGGCCCACGGGACGAGCGAGACGGCGATCGAGGCGACAAAACGAGGCGCTTACGAGTATCTGGTGAAGCCGTACGATCTCCGCGATCTGAAGGCCGCGGTCGCCGGGGCGCTGGAGCTCAGCCGGTTGAGCCGGGTTCCCGCCGTCTTCGAGCAGGAAGCGCCCGTCGATAACAATGTCGATCGCATTGTCGGCGCTTCAGCCGCAATGCAGAGGGTCTACAAGGAAATCGGACGGGTCGCGCCACAGAACGTCAACGTGTTGATCCTTGGCGAAAGCGGTACAGGCAAGGAGCTCGTGGCCCGGGCGATTTATCAGCACAGTCGCCGCGCGGGCGCGCCATTCCTCGCGATTAACTGCGCCGCGATTCCCGAGACGCTTCTGGAAAGCGAACTGTTCGGTCATGAGAAGGGCGCTTTCACCGGCGCTGAGCGACAGCGGATCGGCAAGTTTGAGCAGGCCCACCAGGGGACCCTGTTTCTCGATGAGATCGGCGACATGTCAGCGGCCACGCAGGCCAAAGTGCTCCGTCTCCTGCAGGATGGCCGCTTCGAACGAGTCGGCGGAAATGAGACGATCCACAGCGATGTGCGCATCATCGCGGCAACAAATCGCGACCTCGAACAGGCGATTGCCTCACGCGATTTTCGCCAGGATCTCTACTATCGTCTCAATACGTTCACGATCCATTTGCCCCCGCTGCGCGAGCGGCGTGAAGACATCCCCCGGCTGGCGGAGTATTTTACTTCACGCTTCGGCCGCAAGATCCAGAAGCGGATCCGCACCATCTCGCCCTCGGCCATGGAGGCCCTTCAGTCCTACGACTGGCCGGGCAATGTCCGCGAACTCGAGAGTACGCTCAAGTATGCCCTGGTGCGCACGACGGGAAACGTACTGACCCCCGAAAGCCTTCCGGACCATATCCAGTGCCGGCAATCGCCTGTTGCGGCATCCCCCACCACGACTGATGATGTGCGGGCATTCCTGCGTGATCTCGTACGCGATGGCCAGGGGAATGTCTATCAGCGGATGCAGATGGAAGTTGACCGGATTCTCTTTGAAGAGGTGTTCACCTTCGTGCAGGGGAACCAGGTCCAGGCCGCCGAACTCCTCGGCATTTCACGCACGACGCTGCGGTCACGCATGCAGTCCTTGGGACTGACCGTGGAGAAGGTCATGCGTCCAGAATCTGGACAGGATGGCCAGAGTCTGTCCTTGGACGACTGAATCCGTCCCCGCAACGCGGCCTGTAATCAAAGTCTGCAAGAACGGGTCTTCGATTCGGCGACTCGTCGCAACTCGCGGCGACGTAAAGTCTCGGGTCGAGTGATGCCGTTCGTCACACGTGATTACCTAGTGTGTTGAGGAGCTCCGGCTCCTTCGGGCACGAGACCTGCAAAGGGGCTATCGACCCCGCACGCACCTGCAGCGAGATCTCTCTCGATCTCATCGACTGCTCACACATGCACGACCTTTCGGGTCGTCGCTCCTTTCACAAATCTCAATTCTTTTCTGATCAACCGTACTTTCCTCACGACGGCACTCTCAAGAGAGCGTTCGCTTCGCCGTTTGCTCGCCGGAGCAAACGTATGGCGTCACTTTTGTCGACGAGTGCAGTGAACACATGTCCCAGGAAAAGTTTCGCCGCGGAACGCTCAACTTCATGGAAGACTTTACCGATTTTAACGATTGTACGGCCTGACCTCAGGCCGTGCCCACATCCTGTTCCGGGGTAAGCTGGGAGATTTCGCAGCCGAGGCTTCTTCGGGTAAGGACATTCACTCCTCGCAACTGGAGGCGAAGCCCGTGTTCGATTTACACTCGGCGGCGCGCAAGGCCGGAGCGCTCATTCTGGTCCTGGTCACCATCACCCCGGCGTTCGGAGTGCCCCCGCCCTCCGTCAATTCGACGGTTGATCCGACCACTGCGCTGCAACAGCGTCTCGAGTACCTGGAAGCCGAGGTCCAGGCGCTTCGCGGTGGGCTGGCCCCCTCCGCATATCAGTCCAACGGCACGACGGGAACGGCGCCGCAACACTCGTCCACCGCGGACTACGTCCCGCCGATTGCCGATGCTCCGCAACCCACCGTCACGCCGCCGACGCAATGGTTCACTCCCGCGCCGGAGAAACCGAATTACCCGACGGTGAAGGTCACCGGTTTCTTTCACCTCGACAGCGCCTGGTTTGACCAGGATGCAAACAACATCGCTACGCTGGGAGACATTCAGGACGGCACCGGCTTCCGGCGGGCACGTCTGGCGGCGACCGGAAACGTGACCGAAGATGTGAGCTACATGTTCGAGCTCGACTTCGCCCAGGCGCAGGCTCTGTTCGTCGACGTGTGGATGGAGTTCAGCGATGTCTCCGTGCTCGGCAACGTTCGCATCGGTCGCTTTCGGCAACCGTTTGGCATGTCGGAGCTGACCGGCGTTCGCAACCTTGCCTTTCTGGAACGCTCCACCGCGTTTGCGTTCGCTCCCTTCCGTCAGACCGGAATCATGGCGAACAACACCGCATTGGACGAGCACGTCACCTGGGCCGCATCTGTGTATCGGCACCTGAGCGACAACTACGGAAACGTATATGGGGACGACGGAGGCTGGGGACTCGCCTCACGAATCACGCTGCTGCCAATCTACGTCGACGAGGGGGAGTATCTGCTGCATCTGGGGGCCGACTACAGCTTCAATGATCCCGGTCGGGACGAAGCCCAGTTCGCCAGCCAGGACGAAGTGTTCGTAGGCCAGAACCCGAACCTCGGGCCGAACGGACTCGACTTCCTGCCGCTCGTCGGCGTGCCTCCCTTCGTGAATACAGGTGTGATCCCGACGGACGACATCCACCTGTTCAATCTCGAAGCGGCCGCGGCACTGGGACGTCTCTACCTGCAATCCGAGGCGCGCTGGGCCGTCGTCGACCGGCAGAATGGCCTGGGGACGGCGACCTTTCCTGCGCTGTACGCGCAGGCACGCTATGTCCTCACTGGTGAGAAGCTCCCCTACTCGAAGCAAAGCGCGACGTTCGGACGGATCGTCCCCGATGACCCGGTTCACTTCGGAGGATGTGGCGGCTGGGGTGCGTGGGAACTCGCCGGACGCTGGAGCTACATCGATCTGAACGCCGCAAACCTCGCGGGCCCCGGGCGTCGGCTCAACGACCTCACGCTCGGAGTGAACTGGTACCTGAATGGTTTCACCAAGTTCCAGTTCAACTACATCCATGCCTTCCTGGATGATCCCACGCTCGGAGACAGCGACGCCGATACGTTCGCACTGCGGGCACAAGTCGACTTCTGAAACCTCAGCGTATGACCCGGCCGAAAGAGTCCTGCAGCGTCGCAGCACGCCGCAGGACTCACCCGGAATGACCCTCCGAAGTGAGTCATTCCGAGCTTCGGCCGAACAGGTCCCAGTTGCCGCGTTCGTCTCTCCCGGCTGCAAGGCCGGTCGTACTGACCATCAGCGGCAAGAAGCGCCGCAGGAAGACAGTTGGCCCCTTCATGCCGTCGACCTGTCGAAGGCTCAACAGCGGCGGGAGTTCCAACTGCCGCGCCCGATCCGGCGCGGCACGAGCTCATCAGACGGTTAATTCAAAAGGGAATCCTGATGCGCCGGCTGAAGAATTGCGCTACGGTGATTCCCATTCGTCATCCCGTTTCCCCCCGAACCCTCCAGAGGCGCGAAGTCGTCTGCCTGCATGACTTCGACAGTCTCGACCGCAACCGTGACGGCATAGTGCGGCACGATTTCGCGGCTGAGGTAATTCAGAATGCGGTCTGCCAGTGGCAGCGTCACAATCACGTCGATTCGCACGCGGGCTTCGCGTTTGCCGCTTGAAATGCTTGCCAGCTGCTGCCGGCCCGCACCGAAACATTCGGTCGCGGTGTAGCCCGTGGCGCCGAGTTGGACAACGTTCTGGGCCAGCTCGGGTTCGAGCAGCGGATCGGTGATAATCGTGATCCGCTTGACCGTCTCCATCCCTTTCTTCCGGGCGGAATGGGGATGTTCCGAGAGCTTGCGGTGCAGGTCGAGTCCGATGATTTCGAGCTTTAGATGCTCCTGCTCGAACTCGCCCTGAAGCTCGTGCAGTTTCTCCATCACGCTGTGATCGACCAGCTTCGTCTCGGAGAGATCAAGGATGACGTTGCGGCCGCGCAGCAGTCCGACGTTCTCGATCTGCCGTTTGAACGGAATCCAGTTGCTGAAAATCGCGGATTGCCGCGCCTTGATGGAGACGACGTCTTCGCTGTCATCCACTTCCAGAAACGGCCAGAACATCGAGCGAAACGGCACGCCGTTGATGAGGTGAATGGCGCACTTCACCGCGATACCGATCGCGATCCCGATCAGCAGATCGGTCGCCAGGACGGCGATGATGGTGCTGACGAAAATCACCAGTTGTTCGCGGCCGATCTGATAGACGTTCACAAACTCGCGTGGCGAGGCGAGACGGAATCCGGTGTACACCAGCATCGCGGCGAGCGCGGCGAGCGGAATCCGGTGCAGCATCTGCGGAATCAGGGCCACGAAGAGCAGCAGAAACAGGGCGTGGAATGTATTTGCAAAGCGGGTTCGCGCCCCGTTATCGATGTTTGCCTTGCTGCGGACGATTTCGGAGATCATCGGAAGTCCGCCGATGAAGGCCGAGATCGTATTGCCGATGCCCACCGCGAGGTTGTCCCGATCGAGATTGGTCTTTCGCCGCCAGGGGTCGAGCAGGTCGATTGCCTTGGCACTGAGCATCGATTCGAGCGTGCCGATCAGGGCGAACATGAACACCCATTTCCAACCGGTCGCCGTGGTGAGACCTTCAAAGTCGGGGAAGGTGATCGCACCGAAGAGATTATTCGGAACGTCCACCAGGAACTGGGGCCCGAGCGTGTACTGGTGACCGCCGAAAGTATAGGTGTGTTTGTGATCGAGATCGAACCACATCCCCAGCGGAATCGCCACCATAACCACGAGCAGCTGGGCCGGGATCATCCGAACGAAACGATTCTTGATCAGCGGCATCCCGAACAGGATCAGCAGACTGATTCCGCCGATGATCGCAATCTCGGGGTTCATGTGCAGGATCTTATGAGGGATCTCTGCAAGAAGTTCGAGGGGTTCACCCTCATTGCCGACGCCTAATGTAATGGGGAGCTGCTTGGCAATGATGATGACGCCGATCGCGGCCAGCATTCCATGGACCGTAGAGGTCGGGAAGAAATCTCCCAGCACGCCTGTCCGCAGCAGGGCAAACAGGATCTGCAGGACGCCGGCGGCAACCCCGACTCCGAGGGCAAGCTGGTAGGCCCGCTCCATCCCGTGAATCTGCCCGAACTCGGTGATCGTCCCCAGGGCGATCACGATCAGTCCGGCAGCCGGTCCCTTGATCGTCAGCTCGGAGTTACTCAGAAACGGGGCGATGATCCCGCCAATCACGGCGGTGAACACCCCGGCAATCGCCGGGTAGCCGCACGCCAGGGAAATGGCGAGGCACAGGGGCAGGGCGATCAGAAAGACCAGAAATCCGGAAACGATGTCATACCGGAAATTGCGAGTCAGGGCCGAGATGCCCGTTCCCGGGTTGGAGTCTGCCGGGGTTGAGTTTGAAAGGGGCGTTTGGGTCATCGTGCCTCCGTCATTGAAGTTTGTTGAGTCAACCGCGCGGGGTGGTTCCGGTTCCCCCTGGTCTCCGGCCTGGGATGCTGCTCCGCAGACGCGGCTGCACTCAGACGTGCCTCCCGCTGCTGGAGGATGTCAACCGCCGCCTGATAGCGCGACGCCACTCCGGGTTGGGGATAGATTCCACCGGCGAGAATGAGAATTGCGAGCAGCAGAACGGCGAACCGTTCCCGTTTCCGACTCCCGAGGGAGATCGAGAAGAAGTTTCGAGTGCCCGTGAACAGGGTGAAGTACGTCTGGACAACGGCGATCCCGTTGAGGGCCGCCACAAGGACGATGCCGATGCCGATGTACGGGAAGGAATGCACGACGCCATCGACGAGCAGCTCGGTGCCGACGAAACCGAATGTTCCCGGAAAGCCGACACTCGCCAGCCCGGTCAGCAGGAACAGCATCGCCAGCATCGGGGTCTGTTCATACAGCCCCCGGTAGCCGGTCAGAGTGAGGCGGCCATCGCGGCACTCGAGAGCCCGCAGCGTCAGTCCGAATCCGGCCAGAGCCACTGCGGCGGATACCCAGACGCAGAGCGCTCCCGTCAATCCGGTCGGTTCGATCGTTTCGATCCCGACGAGGACCAGAGCCGAGTGGCTCAGAAACAGGTACCCGAAAAACCGCCGTGCCTCCTTCTGCACGAGCGCCATCCCCGCGGCATAGAACGCCGTCACCAGCGCCACCACTCCGATCGCGGCGAGCAGCCAGTTGGGTGCGATCGGCAAGAGCAATCGCATCGCCGCATAGATCCCGGGCATGGGCAGGACGAACAGGAGAGCGGTGCCGAACGTTGCATGTTCAAAGAGGTCCGTCAGCCAGCAGTGGACCGGCACCACTCCGCAACGCAGGGCAATCGCCGCTGCGAGAGGCAGTACGCGCCAGGCGGCAACCGGCCCCTCCGCGGAGCTTCCATAGCACAACCAGCCCCCGAGCAGAAGCAATGCCGCGAACAGGCCCATGTGAAGGACGTAAACTCCGGTCGGGCGATGCCGCCAGCGGAGTTCGAAGTAAGGAGGAATCGTCGTCGCAATCAACAGGACGATAATTCCCGCCGGGTCGTGGCAGGCAAAGGTGGCGATCAGCAGCGCCTGGGAGACAAGGGCACCCGCGAACGAGAATCGCCGTATCTTCGACCGCAAGGTCGTGAGCAGCGTCAGCAGATAAAGGAGCGCCACCAGAGGCATCAGGGGAGCATTCAGCTCATCCACGACGAGCGCATCCTCTCCGAGGAACGCTGACACCTGCATCAACGGGCTATGAGATGCAGTACCGGGCTGGGATGCGAAGTCTGCCCAGGCGGCAAGCGTCAGAGCCAGCGCAATGCCAGAGAGGATCAGGGCACCGATGCGGGCTCGCTCGACGGACCGCAGACGGCTGACAACCAGCGCCCCAAGCGTCAACAGGACCAGCGAGGTTTCGAGCCAGGGAAACTGCAATTGGCTCATGCAAATTCTTCCAATGAGGGAGTCGGCGGCTTGAGTTGATCGGATGCCCGCGACGGACCATGAGCGAGCAGATCGGTCCACCGCCGTTCCAGACGGTCACACCAGGAAAAGAACCACAGGAAGGGGCGGACAAACCATTGAATCATGCACGCGTCCAGATACCCCCGCTCCAGTGCAAAACGGTACAGGCGGATCCGCACCCGCTCGGGCACCCACCGCCACCAGAAGTCCTCCGCCACAGGCAGACGGCTTCCGATCGCATTCTCCAGCACGCGGTAATCGGCAAGCAGCATCGGAGCCCGCAGAAACTGCAGCGTCCGCAGCAACGCGTGGCCGATCATGTGGATCAGTGCGAGCCACTGAAATCCGAGTCCGATTTCCGCAACGATCAACCCGACCTGGGCGACCGAGGCAAACGACAGGGCGCTCTTGATGTCGCTCTGCACCCGGGCGGTGATCGATCCGTAGATCGCTGTCAGCACGCCGATCGACACGACGGCGCCCGACAGCCATACCGACTCGTCAAGGATCGGGCTGACCCGCAACAGCAGGTAGGCACCGAGATGGACCGAAAGTGCTCCGTAGAACACGGCACTCGAAGGAGTCGGGCCTTCCATCGCCCGGGGCACCCAGCCCGAGAACGGAACAAGTCCCGATTTCCCCGCGGCGGCCACCAGCAGCAGGCCGCCGACAAGCAGTGCCTGAGAGGGAAGCAGGGTGGCGGGATCGCTCGGCCAGGGACCGGTGCCGAGCAGGGCATCGAAGTCGCCGGCATTCCCCAGGTGATGCAGCATCAGTGCCGCCATCAGAAATGCGGCATCCGCAATGCGGTAGACGCTCCACACGTGCAGGCCGTTGCGGACCGGAAGCGACCGCTCGTGGAAGAACCCCACCAGCAGCGCGGACGAAAGACCGACGAGTTCCCAGCCGGCAAACAGCGTCTCGATCGTCCCCGCCAGCGAACTCAGCGCCATTCCCAGCACGAACACTGCGTACAGGCAGAAGAAGCGGTTGTAGCCCGGCTCGCGATGCAGGTATTTGCTCGCGAACGAGGCAATGATCCCGCAGAGGCTGAATGAGAGGATCACGAAAGGCAGCGACAGCAGATCAAAAAGGAGCTTGATCGCAAAATGGTGATGCGGGATCGGGACCCAATGCGCCAGATCGATCGACACATGGAAGTCGCCGCGAAACAGCATCAGCAGCAGCACGGCCAGCGAGGCCAGCAGCCCGTAACCGGTGGTGATGCCCACCAGCAAACTCGCCGGCCGCTCTCCCAGCGGGCGACCGATCAGGGTCGCTCCTCCGAGAGTTACGAGCATCAACAGCGGTGCCCCGACGATCGTCACCCCCAACGCCGACATAAGTGCCGACACGTCCAATGGACTCTCCTCTCTTGCCGGCAGGCTCCGGCAACGACAATTTCATTCCCCGCGTGTTTACACTCTGCTTTCGCAGACGCTCTGCCCCTCAGGAAACGAGCGCCGATTCGACGACCGCACATCCCAGGTGATCGCGCCAGCCGCGATACCAGTCAACCGACGACTTGACGCGGGGAAGTTCTTTCGATTCCGGTTCATAGGGATGGAACTGGCCGTCGGAGTACACCTGGATCTCCGAGGTCTCGGGATGGAGAACCGCCAGTTGCACCCACTCGTTGCGGCAGAGGCGGCCAATTGCTTCGTTCCGCTCCAGGATTCTCAGCATCGCTTCGGCGGTCGTTTCCACGACAAACAACAGCCGCATCGGTTCGTGAATCTCCACCATTTGCCACGGGAGCCCGGTTCGCAGGTCGCTTGCGGCACCGTTCATCACGCCCAGCAGAGACGCAACGTTGTGCGGCAGCTTCGTCCCACATCCCCAACCGGTGGAATCGACATACGAAAAGTAGTATTCGAGGCTGATGCCCGCACACACCGGGACCGCGGCCTGCAGTGCCCGCTCGAGAATCGTCTGATTGCTGTCGTCCTGGGTGGGATCGTACGAGTTCAGGAAAACCCGGCGGTCCAGGAACAGTCCGCGTGTGCGGCTGCGGCGTCCCACGATGCACCACGCATTCGTGGCGTGCCCGCACTCGGGCCGAGTCTGCGAAAGATCTTCCGACCGGCTCTCCACATGCCGCCGCGCCTCGGAAAAGGTGAGGTTCAGCGGCGCCGACTGGAAGCGTCGGCAGCGCTCATGCGCGTTGCGGTCGCAGGCCTTGTCGACGAGCTGCTGCAGTTCCTCGAACGCGGCCTGATGCGAGCGCGGCAGACGGTCCAGATCGAAGAAGGTGACCGAGTCGTCGCACGTGTTGTGATAGCCGCCCACGAACAGCGTGTCCTCGGGAATTCGAATGCCCCGCGCCGCCAGCCGTTCCCGGACACGCGGGTCATTCGCGATCTGTGCGAAGGCCCGGGCGTTGGGGGCGCCTGCGGTCCCCGCACAGGCACCGCAGTTGTACGCCGAATTGTGAGGGTTGTTCAGACTGTTCGAACCGTGCCCGACAATCAACACGATGCGCCCAAACCCGGAGGTCAGCCCCAGGTCGCGCAGCACGCGCTCGGCACTTTCGACCATCTCGTCAACCGAGAATCCAATGCCACCGTTGTGCGGGCTGGGAACCGGTTCGAACCGTTCCAGCTGCAACTGGGTGACGGGCGGCGGCTGCACCAGTCGACCGACCGTCCGGCGAATCCGTGCGGTAAGTCGCGGCAGCAGCACCCGCATGACCAGTGGAATTGAGGCCAGGATTCCGAACCCCGCCGAAACGATCGCACCGGCGGTCACCGTGCGGCTTCCGACATGCAGCTGGTGCGATGCGGCCCCCAGTGCTCGGCGGGCCCGCGCACGGCGGCGGTGGACCTCTTCGAAGGTATACACCACATCCTCAACGACCCAGTTCCGCGGGCGGACGACAATCGGGCATTGCGGGATGAAGTGGGCATCGGCCGCACCCCGGTAATACATCGGGACGCCGAAAAACCCGGCGATGCTGAAAGTCTCAACCTTGGGCGACAGCTCTTCGAGATGCCGGGCAAAGGATTCCTCCCGGTCGTCGATACAGCAGACCACCTGGAACTGCGGATCTTTCACGCGCTGGGTTCGCCCCGGGGCATGAAGCGCCAAGGCGTCGAGCACCTGGCTGCGGTAGCGGCGCTCGTAGGCGACCTGGAAGACCCGCCGCCGGTCGAGACTGGTGAACGACTCCACCTCTTCGACCAGCCATTCCCATTCGTGTTTCGACAGATGCTGCAGCGAGGGCGGCGCCCATCCCAGGATCTGGGCGAGCTGAAAGATCTGGAACGCCCGCTGCTCGATGCTGCGACGGGCGTGCCTCGGCACGCGGGAAATCAGTGCTTCCCGCAATCCGAAAAGCTCACCGTCATAGCCGATCCACTCGCGGGAGAAGTGCTTCAACGCGAGGCGTTCGAGAATCAGGCGGATCGCCAGATATTCGAGCAGGCTGTCCGGCGGAGCCGGGTGCGCCACACGGTCGCCCCGCGTCTCCAGTTGCCAGATCATCCCGGCCCACCCCCGCAGCGCCAGCAGCGTCGAAGTGAGATATTCCTCCCACTCGGCTTCCGTCACACCGAGAAGATTCAGCGACTCGACCAGCGAATCGAGCGGCGTGAGTTCCTCGCGCTCCAATCGCTCCAGCTCGGCTTGCAGCCCCTTCAGCCAGCGATCGGGAAGCATTCCTCCGCTGCCATACACGGCACGGAATGCGGCGAAGAAACCGCGCTCCCGTTGCGGAAGCCGCCAGTTCGAGAATCCCTGGTCAAGGAAAGCGCCGCAGAAGCGAATCAGAAGCTCGTTGACGAATCGATCGATGTCCTCGCCCGAAGCCTCCAGCAGCAGATCGCGATGGCGGACCGGGGTCGAAACCGACTCACGGGACGGAATTCCATGAACTCCCTTGCGGCAGATTCGCCACAGGCATTGCAGTGAAAATGCTTCCCAGGTCTTGTCGCTCCAGCGCTCGATCGACGATTCGCCGAACTTCTGCAGGAGTTCCTCCACGGTCGCGCGATCGCGGAGAGCGGTCTCGGAGTCTCGTTTGAACGAGGATTCCTTGTCGCCGTTGCGAATGTCGCGCATCACCCAGTGGCGGGTTTCCTCGATCAGCCGATCGCGCACCTGGGAAGGAGCGTCGGCACGGAAGTCGACCAGAGCATTCGTCTCGGCGACAAACCAGCGCAGAACCTCAGGCTGCGCTTCGTACATGGAATGTTCGAGCATCGCGAGCCGGATTTCGAGCCGCGTGCCGAACGACATCACCGGATCATGCGCCGACTTGCCGAGTTCCTTTTGCAGTACCGCCTGCAGATCCTCCCGTCGTATCCGACCGCGTTCGAGTTCGCGGCGGTAGCGTTCTTCCGTGAGGTAGGGCTGACAGTTGTAGATCCGTCCCCCCTGCACGACGGCTTCGTGAAACGGCAGTTCTTCGAGGGTGTGCAGCGTGTTGTGGTGAACAAAAACCGTGATCGGTCCTTGTGCCGGCAGCGAATGCGCCGCGTGGAGCACGGCGGCTTTCAGCCGCTCAGCAGTCGGGGAACGAGGACGGGACCTGGAGTTAACGGACGCCTCAACCTGAGACATGGGAAGCGAAGGAGCTGACTTCATCAAGATTCCATTCGCTGCATCTGCAGCCGATTTTGAGGCCGGTCACGGGTGGTCCTCCGGCCCGCGCAGGGGCGAAGAAGTCTTCGCCCTGCCGCGAACCGGCCGAGGAACACTCGAAAGAAGGCGCTCGGAGTTTCGCCGACAGGGGGCGGGCGGGGACAACGTCAGGTATGGCAATGCCCCGCGGTGTGAAGTTTCCGAAGGCGGGCTTTCCGGTGTGTCAAAGGGGGCCTTTGCAAGCGGAGTGCCAACTGTGTTCGAGATGCGGGAGATCCCGGATCTGTCGGCAATTATCGCCGAATTCACTCTCGCCCGTCGCGCGCCCGGCGTTGCCCGAAGCACCGCGACCGTCCAGATTCTGTACACGCAGACCAGAATCTGTACAGTCCTCGTCGTTCGCACGCCGCGCCGGTGATGAGAGCGGGAAACGGGAAGGACTCCACACTCTGGAAATTTCCGGAACTTCAACGGGCGAACGCTTCTGCTGAGACACTGATTCTCCAGGCGACAGACATTTCATAAGAAGACTTCAGGTTCCCCTGTGCAATTTTCCTTCCAACACAAAGGTCCCGATAGACATTGGGACGAGAATTCTGTGTAATGGGGCATGCTGGGACCTGCATATGTCGATCCCAGTCCTGCCTGCACGCTCATACCTGCCGGGTGGCCGCGGACGGCCGTAGTGCGGCGATCTCCTTCCGACTCCGACGACAAAGGCGCTTCCATGATTCGTCCCCGCCGTCTCGAGGTTGTTGGAACTCTCTGGATCGTGACTTTCATCGTCGCCGCTCCGCTCTCGGCAGAAGAGCCGCCGGTGGACTACAATCGCGACATTCGGCCGATCCTCTCCAATACATGCTACACATGTCACGGCCCGGATGAAGCCACCCGCAAGGCCGACCTCCGCCTCGACACGCAGGAAGGCCTGTTATCCAAACTGGAATCGGGCCGTGTTATCGTCCCGGGAAAAAGTGCCGAAAGCCTCGTCTACGAGCGGATTTCGTCCGACGATGAATCCATCCGCATGCCTCCGCAGGGGCATGACAAGCAATTGACGCCGCGGCAGATCGAGCTCATCCGCAAATGGATCGATCAGGGAGCCGAGTGGCAGGGGCACTGGTCGTTCATCACGCCCCAGCGTCCCGCGCTCCCGGAGCTCAGGAACTCCGCAGGGGTTGTGAATCCGATCGACCTGTTTATCCGCAAGCGGCTGGAGGATGAAGGACTCACGCCGTCTCCCGAAGCGGATAAGGTCACACTCATTCGCCGCGTGACGCTCGACCTGACGGGGCTGCCTCCCACGATCGCCGAGATCGACGCCTTTCTGGCCGATAACTCGCCGAACGCCTACGAGAAACTTGTGGACCGGCTGCTCGATTCTCCACGTTATGGCGAGCAGATGGCGCGGTACTGGCTTGATGCCGCACGCTACGGAGATACGCACGGCCTGCATCTCGACAATGAACGGTCAATGTGGCCTTACCGCGATTGGGTGATCAACGCGTTTAACCGCAACATGCCGTTCGATCGGTTCACCATCGAACAGCTTGCCGGCGACCTGCTCCCGGAACCGACGAAAGACCAGCTCGTCGCCACCGGGTTCAATCGCTGCAATGTCACAACGAGCGAAGGAGGCTCGATCGCCGAGGAGTACCTCGTCCGCTATGCGGTCGACCGCGTGGAAACGACGTCGACGGTCTGGATGGGGCTCACGACCGGCTGTGCCGTCTGTCACGATCACAAGTTCGATCCGATCAGCCAGAAAGAGTTCTTCCAGCTCTTCGGGTACTTTTTCAGCCTGACAGAGAACGCGATGGACGGCAATGCGCTCGCCCCGCCGCCGATCATCCGCCTGCCGACCGATGAACAGGCGGCGAAAGAGAAGCAACTCCAGGCCGAGGTCGCCGGGGTCGAAAAGGCGATCCGCGATGAACTGGCGAAGATCGACTATCAGGAACCAGCCGGCACTTCGGAACAGGAGCGGACGACGCCCGCCGAATTTGTCTGGATCGACGATGCACTTCCGCCGGGCGCCACCCCCGATTCTCCGGCAAGCTGGAAGTTCGTCGGCTCCCCCGACCATCCGGTGCTGAGCGGCTCGAAGTCTCACACGCGGACTGGCGAAGGGCTCAGCCAGCACTACTTCACCGGTGCGAATCCCGGTTTGAAAATCGGCCCGGGAGACAAGCTCTTCGCGTATGTGTACATCGACCCGAAGAATCCTCCCCAGGAGGTCATGCTGCAGTTTAACGACGGCAACTGGGAACACCGCGCCTTCTGGGGGCAGGATGTGATTCCCTGGGGTCAACCGACCAGCCCCGGCCGGGTCGCAATGGGTCTCCTCCCCGAAGCCGGTCAATGGGTCCGCCTGGAAGTCGAAGCGGAGAAAGTCGGGCTGAAACCCGGCAGTCAGATCAACGGCTGGGCCTTTACGCAGCACGGCGGCACCGTGTACTGGGATCGGGCCGGGATCGTCACCCTGACACCGCAGGAAGGAGCAAAGTTCGACAGCCTGCTCGCCTGGGAAACGCTCCAGAAGAAAGTAAAAGACAAGGCGGTTCCGAAACCCGTCCACGATGCAATTGCCGTCGGACCCGACAAGCGGACCGAACAGCAGCAGAAGTTGATCCGCGACTACTTCGTTGAGCATGTTTACTCGGAGACGCGCGAGATCTTCGCGCCGCTGCACCAGCGACAGACCGCCTTGAAAAACGATCTCACCCAGCTCGACAAGGAGATCCCGAAGTCGCTGATCATGCAGGACATGCCGCAGCGGCGGGAGGCCCACATTCTCATCCGCGGCGAATACGACAAGAAGGGGGAGAAGGTCGACCTGGGAGTGCCGGCAGCCTTGCCCCCGCTTCCCCCGGACGCGCCGCCGAACCGGCTCGCGCTCGCCCGCTGGCTCGTCGATCCGGCACATCCGCTGACGGCACGGGTAACGGTCAATCGCTTCTGGCAGCGCTACTTCGGCACCGGCATCGTCGCGACCGCCGAGGACTTCGGCGCTCAGGGGGAATGGCCCAGCCATCCCCGGTTGCTCGACTGGCTCGCCACCGAGTTCATCGAGACCGGCTGGAATGTCAAGCAGATGCAGAAGCTGATGGTCATGTCCGCCACCTACCGTCAGTCGTCCCGCGTTACCCGGGAACATCTCGAAAAGGATCCGGCGAACCGCCTGCTCGCCCGCGGGCCGCGGTTCCGGATGGATGCCGAGATGATTCGCGACCACGCCCTTTACGTCAGCGGCCTGTTGCTGGAGGAAATCGGCGGCAAGAGCGTGAAGCCGTATCAGCCTGCCGGTTTGTGGGAGGCGGTCGGCTACACCGACAGCAACACCGCCCGCTTCGTGCAGGATCACGGCGAAGCCCTTTACCGTCGCAGCATGTACACGTTCTGGAAGCGGACCGCTCCGCCTCCTTCGATGTTGACGTTCGACGCTCCTTCGAGGGAATCGTGTACGGTCCGGCGCGCCCGAACCAACACCCCGATGCAGGCGCTCGCCCTGATGAACGATACCCAGTTCGTCGAAGCGGCCTGGCACTTTGGTCAGCGAATCATGAAAGAGGGGGGGACGACTCCCGACGAGCGGATCGTGTACGCTTTCCGTGCCGCCACCGCCCGCGAACCGAATGCAGAACAGTTGCAGGTTGTCCGCAAAGTCTACGAAGCGACTCTCGCTGCTTACCGGAGCGACCAGGACGCCGCGCTGAAGCTCATCAGCGTAGGCGAATCTAAACGGGATGAATCTCTTGATCCCGGCGAGCTCGCCGCCTGGACGATGGTGGCCAACCTGATCCTCAACCTCAACGAAACGATCACTAAAGGCTGATCAACGTCGGTCGAAGCGTGTGCGAACAATCTCCGCACGTGTCCCACGACAAACGGCTGGTTTGTCCGATTTCAGAGGGTCTTCCAAATGGATCTGTTTCGTGAATACCAGTTGCTGCAGACCCGCCGACACTTCTTCGGGCGCACCGCGACGGGCATCGGCACCGCAGCGCTCGCGTCGCTCCTGAATCCGCAGCTTTTTGCCGGCGATTCGACTTCGAGCGACGATCATGGAATCCTGGGGACCACGCACTTTGCTCCGAAGGCAAAGCGGGTGATCTACCTGTTCATGTCGGGCGCACCTTCGCAGATGGATCTCTTCGACTACAAGCCGAAGATGATCGACATGTTCGACAAGGACCTGCCCGATTCGGTCCGCAACGGCCAGCGATTTACGACGATGACCTCGGGGCAGGCGCGGTTTCCGATCGCGCCTTCGATGTTCAAGTTCGCTCAGCACGGGAAGTCGGGTGCCTGGATCAGCGAACTGCTCCCGCACACCGCCTCGATTGTCGATGACATCACGATCATCAAGACCGTCAACACCGAGGCGATCAACCACGACCCGGCGATTACCTACATCCAGACCGGTTCGCAGATTCCCGGGCGTCCCAGTCTCGGGGCGTGGCTCTCTTACGGGCTCGGAAGCTCCAATCGCGATCTCCCATCGTTTGTCGTCCTGCATTCGAGCTGGACCGGCCGGAAGTCGGCACAGGCACTCTACACGCGGCTCTGGGGGGCCGGGTTCCTTCCATCGCGGCATCAGGGGGTTGCCCTGCGTTCGAATGGCGATCCGGTCCTGTATCTGTCAAATCCCCCGGGAGTGAGCAGCGACATCCGCCGCCAGATGCTCGACGGGCTGGCGCAACTGAACCAGCAGGAATACGAAGCCATTGGCGATCCCGAGATCCAGGCCCGCATTGCCCAGTACGAAATGGCGTACCGCATGCAGACCTCGGTTCCCGAGCTTGCCGACACTTCCGACGAACCGAAGCATATCCTCGATCTGTACGGCCCGGAGGTCACTACCCCCGGAACATTTGCTTCCAACTGCCTGCTCGCCCGCCGCCTCGCCGAGCGGAATGTGCGCTTCATTCAGGTCTTCATTCGCGGCTGGGACCAGCACGGCAATTTGCCGAACGACATCCGGAATCAATGTCGCGACGTCGATCAGGGCGCTGCGGCCCTCATCAAGGATCTCAAGCAGCGCGGCATGCTTGATGACACGCTGGTGATCTGGGGAGGCGAGTTCGGCCGCACGATCTACAGTCAGGGCACGCTCACCAAGACGAACTACGGCCGCGACCACCACCCGCGCTGCTTCACGATGTGGATGGCCGGCGGAGGCGTCAAACGCGGACTCGTTTACGGCGAAACCGACGACTTCAGCTACAACGTCATCGAGAACCCCGTTCACATCCACGACCTGAACGCCACCATCCTGCACTGCCTGGGCATCGATCACAAGCGGCTCACGTACCGCTTCCAGGGCCGCGACTTCCGCCTGACCGACGTTCACGGCAATGTGGTCCACGACATTCTCGCCTGATTGCCCCGGCACAGGCTTTTTCGGAATATTCGGAAAGGATGCAGCCGCATGCGGAGAGTGCGCGCGTGCGAGTTCGCCTGTCGAACGCACTTCCAGGAGAGTCCGTTCCGTACTTCAGGGCCCGGCATGCAAGCACATCGACGACTGTTGATCGGCGGACTGACTTTCTCGATTCTTCTCGGGGTCGGCGGATTTGCCGCCGGCTGGTTCAAGCCGACCGAAACCACGGTGACGGAACTCGCCCCAGGCGTCTTCTTCCGCAAGACGCAGACCGAGCCGGAGTTCATCGGCTGTAATCAGGGCTGGGTGATCTTCAAGGATTTCGTGCTCGTCATCGACGCGAACTTTCCCAACCAGGCTGAGAAAGTCATCGAGCTCATCCGGAAGCAGACCGACAAGCCGATTCGTTACGTCTTCGATACCCACTATCACGGCGACCACGCCGACGGAAACGCCGTCTATACCGTCAAGGGGGCGACTGCGGTTGCGAGCGAGAACAGCAAGCAGCTGTTCGAAACGAAGGGAATCGAGGGGTTCCGCAAATCACAGGACGGGAAACCCGACGAATACGGCTCGATCAAGTACGAGATTCCACACCTGTACTTCCCGCGAAAGATGGTCATCGACGACGGCACGCAGCGGGTCGAGTTGATCCACTTCGGCCATGCCCATACCGCAGGCGATGCCGTGGCGTGGCTCCCCAAACAGGGGATCCTGTTTACCGGCGATGCCTGTGTGAACGGCCCGTTCAACTACCTGGGTGACGGCGATTCGGCCAGCTGGATTGCCGTCCTCACCGAGATGCAGAAACTCCCCGTCAAGATCGTCGCCCCCGGACACGGGGAGAGCAGCGATGCGTCGCTGATCGAGAAGCAGAAACGCTATTTCGTCGAGCTTCGCCAGACAATTCAGGACGCCATCGACGCCGGGAAATCTCTCGACGAAATCAAGCGGACGATCGAGTTGCCCTTCTTCAAGGAATGGACCGGAGTCGATGTGCGGGAGCGCACCGAGAACATCGAGCACATCTTCAGGGAGATAGGCTCTAGACTCTAGGCCCTAGACTTGAGGCGGGCTGTTGCAGCGTCGACAGTACTTTCGACGATCGCTCGCGCGTCTCCAGTCTACCCCGCTGTGCCATTGAGCGAGGTCAGCGGGCCGATGGCGATCGTTGTTGTCTGGCCAAGCGGATAGACATCGAGCAGTCCGCGGATATCCGCTGTCGTGATCGCGCGGACCGCTTCGAGATCGCTGGAGACCGGGCGGTATTCTTCTCGATACACCCAGTTATTCCCGAGCGAAGCAAGGCGGCCCATCGGCCGTTCGCCGCGGAGCACGATCCGCGTACAGACCTTGTTCTTCGCCTGCGCCAGCTCGTGCTCGGTGACTCCCTCGCGGTTCACCCGCTCGAAAATCTGCCGGACCCGTTCGATGTTCGCGGCGGCATTCTCGGGATCTCCCCCCACATACGTGAGATAGACGCCGCTGCCGTCGAACTCGTTGTAGCCGATTTCCGCGGTCTCGGCATGCCCGGGATCGACAAGCTCCCAGTACATCCGGCTGCCGCTGTCATCACCAACGATTACCGCGAGCAGGTCGGCGGCAAACCGCAGCGGACTCCGCGCGGGGGGCGCGGGCGCCATCTGCATGATGTGCTGCTGGAGACTGCTTTCGCGCGTGAGCACAGTCACACCGCCACCCGGTTTGGCTTCGGTGACAATCCGCTCGGTCCGTCCCGCGGGCCAGCCGCTGCATTCCTTTTCCGCAAGCCGTCGCAACTCGTTCCAGTTGTAGTTTCCCGCCACCGCCAGCACGATATTGCCCGCGCGATACTGCTGTTGATGGTACTCGCGCATCTGCTCGGCGGTGAGTGCGGTGATGCTCTCCGAGGTCCCGAGAATGCTCTGACCGAGTGGATGACCGGCGAAATGCGCCTGCATCAGCTTCTCGTAGGCCACAAAGGTCGGCTGGTCCTCGTACATACCGATTTCTTCGAGAATCACTTTCTTCTCGATATCGAAATCCTCCTGGCGCAACGAGGGCTGAATGAGCGCCGCGAGGAGTTCGAGCGTCTGCGGAACGTACTCGGGAAGCACCGCCGCGTAATACAGCGTGACCTCTTCGCTCGTGGAGGCGTTGTATTTCGCCCCCAGGTCGTCGAAGATGCGGTTCACATCATCCGCCGTGTAGTGCTCATTTCCCTTGAACGCCATGTGCTCGAGGAAATGACTGACACCGGAAACCTGCGCCGTCTCATCGCGCGCACCGGTGCGGACGAAGAACCCCAATGCAACACTGGGAACACTCGGCGTCAACTCGGCAATGATCTGCAGGCCGTTTTCGAGAGTGGCCTCATGAAATTCCAACGGGAACCTCCAGGGGCTCGGGGCCCAGCGTCAGGATCGTGAAATCACGCGGGGGATATTCGGCGACATGGGCCAGGACTCGTTCCGGCGTCAGCGCGTCGATCTTGTCGCGGACCTCCGCCAGCGTCGTCACCCGTCCCAGGTGATACCAGTCATGGGCAATCGACGATGCCCGTGCCGAGCTCGACTCCTGCTGCATCACGAGCGAACTTTTCGCCCGGGCCTTGCAGCGTGTCAGCTCATCCTCGCCGATGCCGTCTTTCAACCGCTGCAACTCGGTGAGCATGACATCGAGCGTCTGCTGTGCCCGGTCGGAATTCGTGCCGGCATAACAGAGCACGCGTCCTTCATCCTTGAGCGTATGCAGCGTCGCATAAATCGCATAACACAGTCCACGCCGTTCCCGCACTTCGGTAAACAGGCGGGAGCTCGAGCCGCCGCTTAAGACACCGACGGCGGCCCATGCCGCGTAGTAGTCGGGATGACGATACGGAATGCTGTCGTAGGCAACGCCGATCTGCGTCTGCGTCGAATCGTGCGGAATATGATCGCGTTTTGCACCCCGCGGACCGACTTTGAAGGTTGGTTCCGGCTTCCGCTCCCAATCGCCGAACAGCGACGCAATCAGATCAATGATGGCGTGCGGGTCGACGTTCCCGGCAATGCCGATGATGGCCTCGTCGGGACGGAAGCAACGGGCATAATGCTGCGCGACGGTCGGATGCCGCAACGCCGCCAGCCCCTCCAGACTTCCCTCCGCCGGAAGTCCCCACGGGGCAGGGTAGCAGCGTCGCCGCAATTCAATCATGACCTTCTGTCGGGGCTCGTCTTCCATCGCGCGAAGCGTCTGCTCGGCCCCGGCAACCGCCGCCTCAAACTGATCGGCGGGAAGATGCGGACGAAGCACAATGTCGGCATAGATCCGCAGGGCTTCCGGGAGTGTGTCGCCGAGGGTCGCCGCGTGGAAGCTCAGAAACTTCCGCTCGACCGACTCGTGCCGCTGCACACCGAGAAAGTCCAGTGCTTCCGAAAGCTGCCGGCTGTCGCGATCGCCCGCCCCGCGGGTGACGAGGTCACAGAGGACCGCCGCGGACCCCTCTTCTCCGGGAGGATCATAGATACTGCCCGCGGGCAGCAGCAGGGTCAAGGCCGCGGACTGCACGTCAGCCATTGGTTCAACGACAACAGTCAGTCCGTTCTCCAACGTCTGCGTGTGGATCTGCTGATCCTTCATCGACGATCCTGTCTCTTCAAATCGGGAACCTGTAAACGAGGCGCGAGCAACAGTATCAGGGAAGAGAACCAGGGCCCGGTCCCTGTGGCCTGCTGAATCCTCATCACAGTAATATCGGCGATATCGGCCCGCCACAAATTCGGGCGACATTCATCCAGGAGCGGTCACTCCGGAAAGCGACCTGCCGGGCAATACTGACGTGTTGAGGAACAAACTTCAACCGGTGGTCTCCGCGCGAAGCTCTCTCCCGACGCAGGGAAGAACGAAACGCCGGCAGCACGCGGCGCGCAACCTTGCGGAAGGCAAAGGCGAATCAGTAGGCGTGGACCTCCTCCTCCACCGCTTTGTAGACCGTCCGCGCCAACTGAAAGCCGATGTCGCGGTACAGGTCCACGGCATTCGTGTTCCGCGCGGTCACCTCCAGATAGGCCCGCCGCAGGCCGGAGTCACGGAAGCCGGCGAGCGCTTTCATGACGAGCGCGCGGCCGAGTCCGAGCCGCCGATGCTCGGGCACGATCCCCACATTCTGGATCGCGCCAAGACAGCCCGCCTGTTCGAGGCCCTGGATCGTGCCGCAGTCCACCGGCGGCAATCCCGGCCCGGGTCGATGAATGATCAGCCACGTTGCCGCGGGAAGGAAGTTCTCCCGCCCGGCGATCTCCCGCATCAGGCGCCGACAGCCTTCAGGCATTCCCAAGCAGGGAAACACGCGGGCATCGATCTCTGAGCGAAAACTCTCATACTTGGTGGCGGCATGCCGTTCGAGAAGTGACGGATGCCAGGCAACCCAGTGGTAGTTCGGCGGAAGCGGTGCCAGCTCGCGCGGAACCTGGTCGAGATCGATCTCCATGCGAAATCGTTTGAAGTAGGTGAAACCCATGGGACCGCCTTCACATGCATGGAGCTTCAGAAGAAAGGAAGGAATCCGGGGTGCAACTCTGCCATCCGCACGAGCGGCCGGTTCGGCAAATGCGCGAGCGCGACGTGGACCGTCTGCACCGCCGGACCACTAGCCAAATTCTAACACTCCCCCCGGGGCAGTCAACGAGCCGCCGGGCGGAGCCACCATGCAACTCGTTCGCTCCCGCAGCGTTACGCATCGCGCCGGGCGAAGCGGTTGTAACGCCCCGGCGGTCGCAGCCGGTCGAACCGTAGCGCCCGCCAGATCATTGCTGCGTGCTCATTCGGACTCCTGTCGCGGTCGTGCCGAGAGGGTTCGCACAAAATCGACGCCGTGCTGAATTGTGTCGCAATAGGCCGAGTACCGCATCTCTTTGCGGAGCGGTTCGGTCAGGGCCCGCCCGCCGACAATCAATGCAATCCCCGCTGCATCCGCGGCCGTGAAGAGCTCATTGTAGTCTTCGAGGAACCGGGGAATCGAATCGATGTGCGAAACGCTGAGCCAGAACAGCCGCGGCTTCAGGTCCTTCAGAGCCTTCTTGAAGGCGCAGGCGGGAAGCCCGGTTCCGCAGGACTGCGCGCGCCATCCAACCTCGCGCAGTGCCAGTTCGACCATCAGCGTGGGAAGCTGATACGGGTCTCCCGCAAGCGTGCCTCCGACTGCCATCGGGCTCTCCGGATCGGTCGCCGGCAGGACCGATCGCAACTCGCAAAGCACCCGGATGGTGATCTCGCATCCCCGCCGCTCCTGGTAGACGTCGGCTTCTCCCGCCGCCCATTTCTCACCGATCGTGTGAAAAGCCGCCGCGAGCACGCGATCGCAAATCTCGCAGAGCGGCTGCCCGGAGAGATAGAGATCCAGCACGATTCGCCGGCAGCGTTCTTCATCCCCTCCGAGGAGCGCATCCATCACTTCCCGCCGGGCGCGTTCGAGGGTCGTTTCGCCTGCTCCAATATGCGCGGGCAGCCCCAGCACTTCGGGCCGCACCAGGTGCTGCTGCGTCTGGCGCAGGAATTCGAGCACCGACTGCATCCGCAGCCGCCGATGCCCGCCGGCCGTGCGCACGGTCGGCAACAGCCCCTTGTCGCACCAGCGTTTCAACGAGGACTCGCTGACGCCGATCGCCCGGGCAACCTGCTTGGGGGTGACGAACTCTTTCATGGCGCGGCCCGTTCCGGCCTCCCGGCGAAGTGACCAGCAGAACCGGGGAACGAGTTGAACGTTTTCGGCTGATTATAACTCCCCCACACAGATGCACAACGCTCCCCGGACGGCCCCTGGCAATGGTCCGATTAACCGCAACTGCCGCGATCGGCATCGCTTATGACGCGTGCAGATCCCCTCGGTGTAAATCGGTTACAAATCGGCCGTTCGCCTGAGAATCGCGCCGGAGCACGGCGCCGCAGCGCTCATTGACCCGCATCTCCCGCAGGTCTAGAAATCACTGCACGAATTGAACGAATTTCATGAATCGCCGTTAACGCGATTGGCGGTTCTCCGGTCATGTCAGAGGACGTGACGACCAACCAACTGAGAGACCATGCCAGCGATCAGGCCCACTCCCGGCAAGCGCAACACCGGGCCTTCCCGACCGAACCGCAGCCCCGGCTCCCACCTGCGAATCTCTTCCGAACGCCCGGTCTGCCGGGCGCGGCAGAATGTGCGCGGGAAGGAGTCCGACGCCGATCTCGCGGCACGCGCGCGGAAGATCTGCGCCGAGCCGATTGAATACATCCCCCATCCGGGATTTGCGGACCTTTCCGCGCACCCGGCACTCCGGGTGCTTCTGGAGGGAGCGACCGAGTTTCCCGCGCCACTGCCGACCGCGGGCCGAGTACCCGCCGGGCTCTCTCCGTATCTCGCCAGTCTCTACGAGACGCCGCTGCTGACCAATGAGCAGGAGAAAGCGTTCTTCGCCCGGATGAACTACCTCAAGTTCCAGGCGGAGCAGTTGCGACAATCCCTGCAGCTCCCAACGACAACTGTTGCCGTCGTGCTCCGAATTGAGGAACTCCTGAACGACGCGACGGCGATTCGCAACCAGATTGTGCAGTCGAACCTGAGGCTGGTGGTGGCGGTCGCGAAGCGGTTTGCCGACAATTTCAGCCGGCTGGAGGATCTGGTCAGCGAAGCCCACCTGCCGCTGATCCGCGCGGTGGAACTCTTCGATTTCTCCCGGGGATATCGCTTCAGCACCTACGCAACGTGGGCCGTGCGGAACCACTTTGTCCGCTCGATCGCCGAGCAGCGGAAGCAGCAGACTCGATACACCACGAGTGAATCGTATGTTTTCGACCAGGCGGCCCGGAAATCCTCGCCTTCCGAGGACTCCGAAGCTCAACTCGACCGTCGGCGGCAGGTGATCGAGAAATATCTCCGGCAGCTTCCCGAACGGGAGCAGAGTGTCCTTTGTGCGCGGTTCGGGATCGGCGAATCGGAGCCGCAAACTCTCTCGCAGATCGGTCGGGAAATGGGTATCAGCAAGGAGCGAGTTCGTCAGTTATCGCTCCGCGCACTGGAGCGACTTCAGACACTCGCCGCCGCGGAACTCGGCGATTAGCGGACTGAGTCCAGCCGGCGATTGGCGTCGAAATTGCAGTCGGAACCATCAACACGGGGAGTCGGCGGATGAAACGACGGCGCTACGTGCGGCAATCCCGAATGCCCGCCTCGGCGGACGAGGTCTTCCGCTGGCACGCGCGGCCGGGGGCCTTCGAACGGCTCTCTCCGCCGTGGGCACCGGCGGAAATCGTCCGTCAGCAGGGGACTATCCGTGACGGCGACCGGATCGAGTTTCGCGTCAGTGCCGGGCCGTTCCGCAGGTTCTGGATTGCCGAGCACCGGGACTACGTCGAAGGTGCACAGTTCCGCGACGTCCAGGTGACCGGGCCGTTCGCCCATTGGCAGCATACGCATCGCATGCGTCCGCTCGGCCCTGATACGTGTCTCCTTGAAGACGAGATCGAGTATGCTCTACCGGCCGGCTCAATCGGCGATTGTCTGGGAAACCCGTTCATTGAGAAGCAGCTCGATCGGGCTTTTGCCTATCGGCATCGCGTGACGTTTCACGATCTGTCCGCACACCTTGCGAGACGAGGAGCAGCAGCCATGAAAGTGCTTGTGACAGGGTCGACGGGGCTGGTGGGAAGCGAACTCGTGCCGTTCCTCACGACCGGGGGACACGAGGTCACGCGTCTCGTCCGGTCCGCACTGAAACCGGGAACACTGAAACCCGGTGAGAACGCGATCGTCTGGCAACCGACCGACGGGAAAATCGAGTCGGAACAGTTGGAAGGTTTCGATGCCGTCGTCCACCTGGCGGGCGAAAGCATTGCCGGGGGCCGCTGGACCGCGCAGAAGAAGGCCCGCATTCGCGACAGCCGGGTGGAAGGGACGCGGCTCCTTGCCGAAGCCCTCGCCAGCCTTAAACAGCCGCCGAAAGTTCTGGTTTGTGCGAGTGCGATCGGTTATTACGGCGACCGGGGTGACACCCTTCTCGATGAGCAGAGCTCGCCCGGGACAAATTTTCTCGCCGAGGTCTGTCAGGCGTGGGAAGCGGCCGCCGATCCTGCCCGGGAGCGCGGCATTCGCGTCGTGCACCTGCGGTTCGGCATGATCCTGAGTCCAAGAGGGGGAGCACTTCAGAAAATGCTGATGCCGTTCAAATTCGGTCTTGGCGGCCGAATCGGCAGCGGCAAGCAGCAGATCAGCTGGATTCTTCTTGATGATGTCATCGGCGTGATCCATCACGCACTGACGCACGAGGAGCTTTCCGGACCGGTCAACGTCGTCACACCGTTTCCCGTCACGAATGCCGAGTTCACCAGGATTCTCGGAAAGGTGCTCGGACGTCCGACGATCGCCCCGGTTCCCGCTGTTGCCGCGAAGCTGATCTTCGGCCAGATGGCGGACGAGCTGCTCCTTGCCAGTACGCGGGTCGAACCAAGACGGCTCGTGGAAAGCGGTTACTCTTTCCGCTTTCCCGATCTCGAAGGGGCACTGCGGCACACGCTGGGGCAGTCGACGGAGGGACCGCCGCAGGACACACTTCAGGATGCCTCCGTCTCCACGCACCAGCACGCATAAACAGTCAGCAGCGCGACGAAATCAATAGCCCGCCGGGGCTTCGAGCAAATGCCCGTGAAATCGCCGGCATCCGCCTGTCTGGTATGCGCCGGCAAGCCCGGGCAACTTCGGAATTTATGGCCCGCAGCATTGAATCCGGGCGAATAAGTAGTCAACATCGGTCAGCCATCCGCCCTCTCGCACGGCCCACTGAAGACTACGCCGGAAATCTGCTGCTCCATGACGACTTTTCGCAAGCTGCTCGTTGCCAATCGCGGCGAAATCGCCATCCGTGTCTTCCGCAGTGCCCACGAACTGGGAATCCGCACGGTTGCTCTCTATTCCCACGAAGATCGATACGCGCTGCATCGGTTCAAGGCCGACGAAGCCTATCCGATCGGCAAAGTGGGGGAACCGATCCGGGCGTATCTCGACATTCCCGGCATGATCGCCATCGCGAAGCACAATGGCGTCGATGCGATTCATCCGGGCTATGGCTTTCTCTCCGAGAACCCGGATCTCGCGCGGGCCTGTGAAGAGGCGGGAATCACCTTCATCGGACCGCGGACCGATTCCCTCGAACGACTTGGCGACAAGACGGCGGCCCGCGACATCGCCCGGATTGCCGAGGTGCCGATTCTCGCCGGCACGCAGAAAGCCCTCAAGAACCTGAACGATGCCCGCAAGGCCATCGAGAAGCTCGGCTATCCGATCATCCTGAAGGCCGCCAAAGGGGGCGGCGGACGCGGGATGCGCGTCGTCACCGAAGAGAAAGACCTCGCGCAGGCGCTCGAACAGGCCCAGCGCGAATCGCAGACGGCATTCGGCAGCAGCGACGTCTTCGTCGAGAAGTACATTCGTCGCGCCCGGCACATCGAAGTGCAGTTGCTCGGCGACCAGCATGGCAACCTCGTCCACCTGTATGAGCGCGACTGCTCGCTCCAGCGACGCCATCAGAAGGTCGTCGAAATCGCCCCCTCGCCGAACCTTGATGTCGGCCTCCGCGAACGGATCTGTCAGGCCGCGCTGAAAATCGGCCGGGCGGTGAACTACGAGAATGCCGGCACGGTCGAGTTCCTCGTCGATGCCGACACCGGCGAGTTTTACTTCATCGAAGTCAATCCGCGGATTCAGGTCGAGCACACGGTCACCGAAGAGGTGACCGGCATCGACATCGTCAAATGTCAGATTCTGGTCGCCCAGGGGACACGCCTCGACGACCCGGAGATCGGGCTCGGCACGCAGGATGAAGTTCGCACGCGCGGCTATGCGATTCAATGCCGCGTAACGACCGAAGATCCCGAGAATCGCTTCCTCCCCGACTACGGGCGCATCACCCACTATCGCTCGGCAAGCGGGATGGGCATCCGCCTTGACGCGGGGACCGCCTTTTCAGGGGCCGTCGTCACTCCTTATTACGACTCGCTGCTGGTGAAGGTGATCTCCAAAGGGATTCGCCTCGTCGATGCGGCCCGACGCATGGAGCGATGCCTGCAGGAGTTTCGCGTCCGCGGGGTAAAGACGAACATTCCGTTTCTCATCAACCTCGTCAATCACCAGACATTCCTCGAAGGGGGATGTACGACGCGGTTTCTCGATGAGACCCCGGAGCTTTTCGAGTTCGTCCCTCGTCGCGACCGCGCGACGAAGCTGCTGACCTTTCTGGGCGAAGTCATCGTCAACGGGAACCCGTTGGTGAAGCAGGTGCCGCCCAATGTGCGGACCGCTCCCGCGCCCATTCCCGCCTACGATGCGAACAAGCCCGCCCCCCCGGGAAACCGGCAGCGTTTGCAGCAGATGGGAGCGAAGAAGTTCAGCCAGTGGATTCTCGACCAGAAGCCGCTGCTGATTACCGACACGACGTTCCGCGACGCGCATCAGTCGCTGCTGGCGACCCGTCTGCGAACGTACGACATGCTTGCCATCGCCGAGGCGTACGCCGCCCTCTGCCCCGAACTCTTCTCGCTGGAGATGTGGGGCGGCGCCACGTTTGATACGTCGATGCGGTTTCTGAAGGAATGTCCCTGGCAGCGGCTGGCGGACATGCGCGAGCGGATTCCCAACATCCTCTTCCAGATGTTGCTTCGCGCTTCGAACGCGGTCGGCTACACGAACTACCCGGACAATGTCGTCCAGGCCTTCGTGAAGGAAGCAGCGAGCGCGGGCATCGACGTGTTCCGCGTCTTCGACGCGCTGAACTGGGTGCCGAACATGAAGGTCGCGATGGACGCTGTCCTCGAGTCCGGCGCGATCTGCGAAGCCTCGATCTGCTATACGGGCGATCTGCTCGATCCCTCGCGTCCGAAGTACAACCTTCAGTACTACGTCGATCTCGCCAAAGAGCTCGAGAAGATGGGTGCGCACATCCTCGCCATCAAGGATATGGCGGGGCTCTGCAAGCCGTACGCTGCCGAGCTGCTCGTGCGCACGCTCAAGCAGGAAGTCGGCATTCCGATCCACTTCCACACTCACGACATGAGCGGGATCCAGGGATCTTCGATCCTCAAGGCCGCCGAGGTGGGACTCGATATCGCCGACGCGGCAAGCGCCCCGATGTCAGGACTCACGTCGCAGGTGAACCTGAACTCGCTGATCGAAGCATTGCGGCACATGCCGCGCGAGACCGGCCTCGATATTCAGAACCTGCGGTCGATTGCCCACTACTGGGCGGCGGTCCGTGAGTTCTACGCCCCGTTCGAGACGGGCATGTTCGCGGCCGACCCCGAAATCTACATGCACGAGATGCCGGGCGGACAGGCGACGAACCTTTACCAGCAGGCTGCGGCACTTGGCCTCGCCTCGCGCTGGGACGAGCTGTGCCGGATGTACGCCGATGTGAACCAGCTGTTCGGCGACATCGTCAAGGTGACGCCGACCTCGAAGTCGGTCGGCGACATGGCGCTGTTCCTGATCGCGAACAACCTGACAACCGAGGACGTTCTCGATCCAAACCGCGAGCTGGCGTACCCCGAATCGGTGGTCGACCTGATGGCGGGACGCATGGGGCAGCCTCCCGGAGGTTTCCCGCACAAGGTTCGCAAGCGGATTCTGCGCGATCAGAAGCCGTTCCGCGGCCGCCCCGGTGCTTCGCTTCCGCCCGCGGATTTCGCGGCCGTGGCGAAGGAACTCGAATCCAAGTTCGGAACTCCTCCCACGCAGCGCGAGATCGTCTCCTCGGTGCTCTACCCGCGCGTCTACGACGACTTCGCGCTACACCAGCAGATGTACTCCGATGTGAGCGTTCTGCCGACGCCGACCTTCCTCTACGGCCAGAAGCCGGGTGAAGAGGTCGCAGTCGACATTGAGCCGGGCAAGACGCTGATTATCAAGTTCCAGACTGTCGGCGATCCGCATCCGGACGGACATCGATCAGTGTTTTTCGAGCTGAACGGGCAGCCGCGGGAAGTCACCGTCGTCGACCACTCGCTTGAGCCCGAAGTCAGTCTGCGGCCGAAAGCCGATCCGTCGGATCCGCTGCAGATCGCGGCTCCGATGCCGGGACTTGTCGTGTCTGTCGCCGTGCAGGAAGGTGACTCGGTCGTTCGCGGCCAGAAGCTGCTCACGATGGAGGCCATGAAAATGGAAACCACCCTGTATGCCGAGCAGGATGCCCGCGTCGCCGAAGTGCACGTCAAGGCGGGTACCCAGGTGGAAACCGGTGAGCTCGTGCTGAAGCTGGCCACGGGCAAGTAAGCGCGTCGGCCTGTCCGGACTCCCACAGGACGTTCATGTCGCGCGGGGCGAGTCGGCGCTCCGCGCGTTAAACGTTCGAAAGAAACCGCGCGAGAAACCGTCGACTCGCCGCGTCGAGCGCGTGACGGTTGGGGATCAGGTAGCGGACGCCGTTGGTGTCGGTCACCAGCACGCGCTCGGCATCGAGACGGCGGAGGTCATCCTCGCCGTTCACCAGAAACGACGTCGGGCCGTGATCGGTTTCGACCGTCCACAGCGTCGGGTCCGCGCTCCGGGTGACATCGACGATCCGGTGAATCACCGGCAGAAAAGTCCGCTGCGTGAGTTCCGCTGCGACGAGTCGCCGGGCCTCTTCCGTCAGCACCGCCAGGCTTGGAAAGCAGACCAGCTCGCGCCCCGCGGCATTACAGATCGCGATCCATTCATCGCGGGCCGAGTAGGGGAAGCAGCGGACCGGGCGGACGTCGACATGTTCGCGTCCGCCCGGATCGACCATGACGAACCGTCCCCAGTCATCATGCGCGAATGTGTAGGACCGGGCCGCGTGTGGCGACTCTGCCGCCGCGGGGGCGTCGGCCGTCTGGGTGATGGCGTTCTGTCGCCGAGGTTCTATTTCGTCCACTGGATCTCGCCTGAAATGCTGCGGTGAATCGTTGTTGATCGTGCTGCGAAGGAAGAGTGCCGGCTCAGATGGCCAGTTCCTGCGCGAGCTGCATCTGCGCCTGGTGCAGTCTCGAATAGTGTCCGGGAGCCTCCAGCAACTCGTGATGTGAGCCGACCTCAACGATCTGCCCATGATCGAGCACAATGAGGCGGTCGGCCTTTCGCAGCGTGCTCAACCGGTGCGCGATGGCAATCGTCGTCCGTCCCTGAATAAGATGATCGAGCGCCTGCTGGATCTCGCGTTCGGTCTCCGTATCGACCGAGGCCGTCGCTTCGTCGAGAATCAGGATTCGTGGATCGATCAGCAGCGCGCGGGCGATCGAAATCCGCTGCCGCTCGCCGCCCGAAAGTGACTGCCCCCGCTCGCCCACGAGCGAGTCATACCCGTCCGGGAGCTGCAGGATGAAGTCGTGCGCGCGGGCCGCCCGTGCGGCGGCGATAATCTCCTCGCGCGTCGCGTCCGGTCGACCGTAGGCGATGTTGTCAGCGATCGTCCCGTAGAACAGAAACGGTTCCTGCAGGACGATGCCGATGTTCCGCCGATATTCCTCGACCGGAAACGACCGCACATCGACACCATCGACGAGCACCGCCCCCTCACTGACGTCGTAGAAGCGACAGACGAGATTCACCAGGGTACTCTTCCCGGCACCGGTCTGGCCCACCAGGCCGATCACCTCTCCCGGGCGAATCGTGAAATTCAGATCCTGAATGACCTGCCGACTGCCGTAGCGGAAACCGACGTTGCGGAACTCAATCGCCCCTTCCAGCCGACCGGGATGAACCGGCCGCGTGGGCTCGGGCACACTCGGGACGCGATCGAGAATCTCGAAGATTCGCTGCGCACTCGCGCCGGCCCGCTGCGTCGCCGTGACCATTCGGCTCATCGATTCGAGCCGCGTGTAGAAGCGACTGATGTAGGCAAGAAAGGCGGTCAGCACCCCGACGGTAATCTGCCCCTCGTAGACCCGCCAGGCACCAAAGGCCCAGACCACAATCAGCCCGACCTGGTTGAGCAGGACCACCATCGGCCAGAAGAAGGTCCAGACGGCATTCACCCGATCGTTCGCTTCGAGCACGCGGTCGTTCGACGCGCGAAACCGCTCCACCTCGCGGGTTTCCTGTGCGAAGGCTTTCACGACGCGAATGCCGGGGATCGTATCTGCAAGGATGCTCGTCATGTCAGCCCACGTCCGGCCTCCCTGCAGAAAGCCGGTCTGCAGTTTGTTCCGCGTGCGATAGGTGAGCCACGCGATCACCGGAAACGGAATCAGTGTGGCCACGGCGAGGACCGGATCAATCGAGAGGAGAATGATCGTCGTCCCCACGATCATCAGCACATCGGTCGCGAAGTCGACCAGACTGTCCGAGAGGAACGTGCAGATGCGATCGGTGTCGCTGCTCACGCGCGACATGAGATCACCCGTGCGTTTCGCCCCGAAGTATTCGAGCGACAGCTTCTGCAGATGGGCGTAGGTCTTGTTGCGCAGGTCGGCACTGATACGTTCGCTGACCCACGCCATCACCGCTCCCTGGCCCCAGCCGAGCGCCCAGGCGGCGACTGCCGCGCCGGCCAGACCGAAAAGATAGAGCGGAACAAGGCGGAAGGAGGATGCCCCGCGCTCCTGCACGATCGCCAGTTCACGATCGACTCCCGCGGGATCCTGAACGTGTTCGCGCACCCGTTCGACTTCACTCTGATAGGGAACGAGGATGTTGTCGACAAGGGGCATCGTCAGATACGGAGGGATCAAGCCGGCAGCGGTGGTTGCCAGCGTCAGCACGAACCCCAGGAAGATCATTCCCGCACGGGGACGCGCGAACTGAAGCAGACGGAACAGCGAGCCCGCGGCGGCTTGCGGTGTCGGCACATCATCCTCGGCTGCCTCGGCCTCGGATTCCTCTTCCGGTTCCGTGGGCAGGCCGAGCCGCAGCGCCTGAAAGCGATCCACAAACAGGTGCGCGCGGGTCGCCTGTCGGGCGGTGTAATACCACCGTTCGACGAGTCCGCCCGGGCCGTGGAGTTCCAGCGTTCCCAGCCCTCCGGTGTCGGACGCTGTCAGCGACCAGTTCTCATCCCACTCCCATTCCGATTCCGGCCGGATTGCTTCGCCACTCTCTGTTCTTCCGTTTCGATAGGGGAAGGAAAGGATTCGTTTCTCGGTGAGCACGATCCAGCCGCGACTGAATTCCCGACGACCATTCAGATCGTTCGCAAACCAGGCCACGATGGACTCACCGGCAGGCAGATTCTGATTCAGTTCCGCCCGGAGCTCTTCGGGGAACTCCGAAGAGGAAGAATCAACGAACTGGTTCAAAGTTCAGAACTCCGCGACTGTAACGAGATTCCGGGAGAAGCCAATCTAATATGCAGGCATGCCAACATGCACACCGGGGACCAGACAGTTTCAATCGCTGAGTCTGTCGGACGGTGCTTGTCGGCGAACCATCCACTGCGGCTCATTGGCCCCTCAGATCGTCCATTGACCTCCCCGAGATCTATGGAAGGTGACGCTCTGCCGACTTTCCCTTAAAGGTGTTCCGGATGCGGAGGAAACCGCCTGCCATGCACGGCACCTTCGGTGCTGGCCGCATTTCGTGCAGACTCAGTTCCCTGGACATTCTTGCAGCGTCTGCAGCGAAGTCCATGCTTCACGCACGCCCGAGGGACGCCTGCTCCGGGAACCTTCTCGAGCCGCACGAACTGACAACAGGCGGCGGACCAGGAAGCGAGCCGCGGATGCTTTTCAATTCTAAGTAGCAAGGCAATACGAGAGCCGCGGCAATGTAAGACTTACCTCGCGATTGTAAACAGGCCCACTCGTTGCCTGCGAAGTCCGGGAGAAGAAGGAACGAAGGCTGTCTGGCGGAAGTCTTGCTGCGATCGGCAGGTGCGGCGACTCTTTGAATGGACTTTCGGAGAGAAACCTTGATGCAGTCGGCGTCGGTGATCAATCTGCTGAAAAATCCTTGGCGTTGTCTCTCCCGGGAAATTATGATGATCTGGCGATCTCCAGCCGTACTTAGGTGATGTTGTCGTGTGTGCGACAGCCACACGCGACAGGTTCGGCTCCAGGCAGCTCACTTATGAGTCGCACTCTTCTGATCGAGCTTCTCTCGACGATTCCCTCCGCCATACACGATTTGCCGGAAGGTGGTTTCGCTGCATTGCATTTTTCCGTGCAGCACGATCCCTGAATCGTTGAGATCGAGGTGATGCAAGTTTTTGTGGATGCTGCGCCCGCTGTCTGAAATGACGGCCCGGCGTCCAGTGTTTCAGCGTGTCGATCTGATGTCGCCCCGCCTGCGGTGAACGAATTGCGCGCGGACTCCGTACGTGCCTGCCGCGGCAATTCTCTTTCGAAGTCGGCACGCGACGTGCTTGAAACGACTTTTCCGCACGTCGCCCCCTGAGTTTGCTGGCGGAGTGTTCCGTGTAGGCGCCACACGTTCCTGAAGACGCGTGGACTTTCCTGACCCTGTAGCTGGTGGACCGTGCGATTCCACAAACCTGAGGTTTCTGGCCCCCTGGCGTTCCGTCGACTCCTGTTTCTGCGTGGCCCCAATATCTGGTCACGTCGCCCCGTCATGGAAGTATGGGTGGATCTTGGCGAACTGAAAGACTCTCCCTCCGATCAACTTCCCGGTTTCAACGAGCGTTTGATGTCCTGGCTGCCAACGATGATCGAGCATCGTTGCGGTATCGGTGTGCGCGGCGGCTTCTTCGAAAGGCTCCGGACCGGGACGTATCTCGGGCATATCCTGGAGCATGTAACGCTCGAACTGCAGTCGCTCGCAGGCACACCCGTGGGCTTCGGGAAAGCGCGGGAAACATCGGAAGAAGGGGTGTACAAGGTCGTCATCCGCTATGACGATGAGACGCTCGGGCGGGAATGTCTTTATGCCGCCCGCGAACTCTGTCTCGCCGCGATCTACGACCGCCCCTATGATGTCGCCGCGGAAATTCGCCGCCTGCATAACCTCGCCGACGATGTCTGTCTCGGCCCGAGCACGCGGGCGATTGTCGACGCTGCCAACGCGCGAGGCATCCCGGCACAGCGTCTGAATGCCGGAAGCCTGGTTCAACTGGGATATGGTGCGCGGCAGCGTCGCGTCTGGACGGCCGAAAGCGACCAGACAAGCGCGATTGCCGAATGGATCGCCCAGGACAAGCAGTTGACCCGGAGTCTGCTCGTCGCCGCCGGAGTTCCGGTTCCTGAAGGCCGCGCGGTTGTGGATGCCGACGATGCGTGGGAGGCCGCCCGCGAGATTGGGCTGCCAGTGGTTGTGAAACCGCGGAAGGCGAATCATGGCCGCGGGGTATTCACCAACCTGGCGACCGAAGAACAGGTGCGCTCCGCATATGCCCATGCGGTTCAGGAGGGCTGCGACGCACTCGTCGAGCGGTTTGTTCCCGGAGCCGAACACCGTTTGCTGATGGTCGGCGGAAAACTCATTGCAGCGGCCCGGGGCGATGCGGCCACGGTGACGGGGGACGGCATCCATATGATCGCCGAGCTCATCGAACTGCAGTTGAACTCGGACCCGCGCCGTGGAGAACAGCATTCCCAGCCGCTGTACCGGATCGAGCTGACTCCCGCGGTGCGTCTGGAACTCGAACGCCAGGGCTATCAGGTGGATTCGGTTCCCCCCGCCGGTGCGGTCGTGCTCGTCCAGCGAAACGGAAACCTGGCGCTGGATGTGACGGAGCAGGTGCATCCCGAAATCGTTGCACGAGCTGCACTCGCGGCACAGGTGGTCGGTCTCGATATCGCCGGGCTGGACGTCATCGCGACCGACATCTCGCGCCCTCTCGAAGAGCAGGGGGGAGCCATCGTCGAAGTAAACTCCGGGCCGGGATTGCAGCCGCATCTCAACCCGGCGGGAGGCCCGCCGCGTGACGTCGGCGGGGGCATCCTCGAGACGCTCTTTCCACCGGGAAGCACCGGCCGTATCCCGATCGTCGCCGTCACCGGGACGAATGGCAAAACGAGTGTCGTGCGTCTGGTCGCCCACATCCTGCAGCGATCCGGTCATCGCACCGGGGTCGCCTGCAGTGATGGGATCTTTCTCGAGGGGCGAAAAGTCGAGGGAGGCGATTGTGCCGGGCCGCGCAGTGCCCGCAGTGTTCTCCTCAACCCGCGCATCGAAGCGGCGGTGCTTGAAGCCGGTCGCGGCGGCATCCTCCGCGAGGGACTGGGGTTCGACAAATGCGACGTCGCGGTCGTTACGAACATCGCGGATGCGGACCACCTGGGGCAGTACGACATCAACACTCCCGAGGCGATGTTCACCGTCAAGCGCACCCCGGTCGATGTGATTCTGCCGACCGGGACGGCGGTGCTGAACGCCAACGATCCCCTTGTTGCCGATATGGCCGAGCTTTCTCACGGGTCGGTGACCTTTTTTGCCGAGGATGAAAATCATCCGGTCATTGCGCGACATCGCGACGCGGGAGGCCGGGCCGTCTTTGTTCGGCATAACGCGATCGCGCTGGCGGCCGGAGCAGAGACGACGGTGCTCATGAGTTTGCGGGACGTTCCTCTCTTGCGTCACGCCCCGCGGGGCTTTCCGCTGGAGAATGTTCTCGCCGCCGTTGCGGCGGTGTGGGGACTGAATACTCCCGCAGAAGACATTCGCGCAGGAGTCGCCTCGTTCAGCGGCGATCCCCAGAGTCTGCCCGGGCGTTTCAATGTCCTGAACCTGCGCGGCGGGACCGTGGTGATTGACGACTGTCACAACAGCTCGGCACTCACCGCACTGGCCCGCGTGCTCGATCCATTTCCCGCGAAGCGACGAACCATCGTCTATTCGGTAGAAGGCGACCGGCGGGATGAGGACATCATCCGGCAGGGGCAACTGCTGGGTGACCTGTTCGACGGCGTCATTCTCTATGAGAGCCGCTGGCGCTGCGGCCGGGCAGAAGGTGAGATCCCGCGGTTGCTGCGGGAAGGAATCGCCCGGGGAAAACGCGTCAGTGAATTCAGCGAGATTCCCTCCCCGGCGGATGCCGTCAGGGAGGGCCTGCGCCGGATTGCCGCGGGCGAGCTGATGGTCATCCAGTGCGACTCGATCGAAGAGACGCTGCGCCTCGTTCAGGAACACGGACATTCGAATGGAAGCGAACCGATTCCCGTTCTGACTGCCTCAAGGGAGTGACACTGAGTCAGGGAAATGACTGCGGGCAGATGAAGCATGATTCGGCCATGGGCGCGAGCCGAACCCCCAGCGAACAACTGTATGGAATCCCGCCCGAGGATCAGACGACCGGAACAATTCTCGAGTCTCCCGAACACCGCGTGCAGGAGAACCTCCGATCCGGCGCCAGACCTGGCGACCGAATCACTCGGCGGTTTGTGTGGATCGCCAGGAATCCGGGAAACGCGAGAATCCATTGAAGGACATTGGATATGGAACTTCGGACTGTTCGTTGTCTCCGCGGCCCGAATCTGTGGTCGCGGTGCCTTGTTCTCGAAGCGACGCTGACTTTCGATTCCGCGGATGAACTGACGGAACATCAACTCGCCGCCTTTGAGACGCGTCTACTCGACTGGCTCCCTTCGCTCCAGCAGCGAAGTGGCAACGAGCGACCGGTTGAGCCGGTCCTTCTCCCTCGCCTGCGACTGGCGCGGGGACTGGAACGGGTCGCCCTCGAACTGCAGCGACTCGCGGGCAGCGACGTGTGGTTCGGACGAACGCAGACGAAATCCTCTCCGACCGAATGTACCGTCGTGGTCGAATACCGCGAGGAAGAAGTCGGTCGCGCTGCGCTCAACGCGGCAATGGCCATCTGCTCGGCGGCACTGGCGAACGATTCGTGTGACATCGCCGCGACGGTCGCAGAACTCCGCACTCTCAATGAACAGATTCGATTGGGACCGAGTACCGGGTCAATTGTCCGTGCTGCCGAGAACCGGGGCATCCCCGCACGCCGCCTCAATGAGGGCAGTCTCGTTCAGTTCGGTTACGGAGTGAAGCAGCGGCGGATTCTGGCGGCCGAGACCGATCGGACAAGCGCGATCGCCGAATCGATCGCTCAGGATAAAGAACTCACGAAACGACTGTTGCGGGCGGCGGGCGTTCCAGTCCCGTGTGGCCGGCCGGTCAGCGATGTCGAAGACGCCTGGGCGGCGGCCGAGGAAATCGGCGGCCCGGTGGTCGTCAAACCGCAGTACGGCAATCAGGGACGGGGCGTCGCCGTCAACCTCACAACGCGGGAGCAGGTCGCGGCGGCGTATGAAGCCGCCCGCCAGGAAGCCGACACAATCATCGTCGAACAGTTCGCACCGGGCGGGGACTATCGGCTTCTCGTTGTCGGCGAGCGGATGGTGGCCGCGGCCCGTCGCGAGCCGCCCCTCGTGGTCGGAGACGGAAAGCACACGATCCGCGAACTGGTGGAGATCGAGAACCGCGATCCCCGGCGGGGCGAAGATCATGCAACCGTGCTGAGCAAGCTGCGGCTCGATGACATCGCACTGGCTGTCCTGGCCGAGCAGGGGCTTTCACCCGAGTTTGTCCCGGCGGAAGGGGCCCGGATCATCATCCGCCGCAACGCCAACCTGAGCACGGGAGGGACAGCGGAAGACGTGACCGATCTCGTCCACCCCGAAGTCGCCGCACGTGCTGTCGATGCCGCCCGGATGGTCGGCCTCGATATCGCAGGCGTCGATGTCGTCGCCAGCGATATCAGCCGCCCGCTCGAAGAGCAGGGGGGAGTCATCGTCGAAGTCAATGCGGCCCCGGGGTTGCGAATGCATCTGCATCCGTCCGCCGGAACACCGCGCGCGGTCGGCGAAGCCATCATCGAGATGATGTTCCCCGAAGGAGAAAACCCGCGGATTCCTGTCATTGCGGTGACAGGGACGAATGGGAAGACCACCGTCACACGCTGTATCGCGCACCACTTCCGCACTGCGGGCCGCAAAGTCGGCATGACCTGCACCGAAGGGGTGTATGTGGACGATCACTGCCTCGACAGCGGTGATTGCAGCGGCCCCCGGAGCGCGAAGCTTGTGCTGATGCATCCGCAGGTGGAGGCCGCCGTCCTCGAGACCGCCCGCGGAGGCATCCTGCGGGAAGGGCTCGCCTTCGACCAGTGCGACGTCGCCGTCATCACGAACATCGGCAGCGGCGATCATCTCGGGCTGGGGGGAATCGAGACGATCGACCAGCTGGCGCAGGTCAAATCCACACTCGTCGAGGCGGTTTCCGAAAAGGGAACCGCGGTGCTCAATGCAGCCGATCCGCTCGTCGTCGCGATGGCTGGTCGCTGCCGGGGACGCATCGCTTACTTCGCCCTGGAGGCCGACAATCCGGTCATTGTCGCGCATCGCGAGCGCGGCGGTCGCGCGGCGTTTGCCCGGGACGGTTTCGTGGTCCTTGCGGAAGGCGAACGGGAGATTCGCGTCGCCGCCCTCAATCGCGTCCCGCTGACACTCGACGGACGCATCGGCTTCCAGATCGAAAACGTTCTCGCGTCAGCAGCGGCGGCGTGGTGCGCGGGGCTCTCGATCGATCAGATCCGCGAATCGCTGGAAACCTTCACCGGCGGCATCGCGGGCACCCCCGGCCGCTTCAACATGCTGGAACTGAACGGCGCCTCGATCATTCTCGATTACGGGCATAACGTCTCCTCGCTTCACGCGCTCGTGAAAGCGATTGAGGCGATTCCGCACGAACGGCGATTGATCGTGTACACCGTCGCGGGGGACCGCCGCGACGAAGATGTCATCGAACAGGCCCGGATCATCGGCCGCGAGTTCGACCACGTCGTGATCTATGAGGATGGCTGCACGCGCGGACGACCCGATGGCGAGATTGTCGGTTTGATGTGGAAGGGGCTCGCCGGCGCTCCCCGTGCTTCGCATATCTATGAAACGCGAGGCGAGATTGCCGCTGTCGAATCCGCACTCACAGTGCTGCGTCCGGGGGATCTGCTCGTCATTCAGGTCGACCGGGTCGAAAGCACCATCGATTGGGTGCGACAATATGTGGAAACGCAGACGGCGGCTTTCACGACCGGCGAGCAGTGGATCGAGGTGCGCGACGGACGCCTCGGGAAGGAAGTCATCGCCACCCGCCGCATCGAAGCGGCCACAACCATCCTTCAGGGCTGGGGCCGCAGGATTCCCCAGCGGAGCCGTCACAGCTTTCAGGTCGATCACGACACTCACATCGTCATCTCCTCGCCGATCGGGCTGATCAACCATTCGTGCGAGCCGAACTGCGGCGTACTGGTACAACGGGGCGCGAACATTCTCGAAATTCACGCGCTCCGCACGATTGAACCGGGGGAGGAACTGACGACGGACTACGCGACCTTCGAATACGAGATCGAGTTCATGAACGACCAGTGCCAGTGTGGAAGTCCGCGCTGCCGCGGTCGGATCACCGGCTACAAAGACCTTCCTCCCGAGCGGCGACGCGAGTATCAGCCGTACATCGCCGAGTATCTCGAAGAACTGGAGCGGCAGCCCCTTGCGGGAGCGGGAAGCACAAACGGGTCCGGTGCCCCCGCCAGTGAACCGACCGTGCCCCCGTCAAAACGTCACGAATCGATTCTGGTGGGAAGCGTTCGTCGCTCCTGAGGCAGCAAGCCCCGCGGCGAATGCCCGTTCGCGACTTCGAAAGAGTCACCGGCACCGCGTAGACTTCGGAAGAGCAGCTCGCCTTCCGAAGGCCGCGCGGTGCCTTTTTCGCTTCCGGGCCGCGCGCTCCAGAGCGGCCGCTGAAGCAGGAACCTGAACAATCAATTCCGGGGACGGCGATTGAGGGCGAGACTGATCCCTCCCACGAGAAACAGTCCGGCACCGATCCAGGCCGCCTCGGACTTCAGCGGAAAGATCAGGAACCATACGATGCCGATCGTCGCCAACAGGAAGGGCAGCATCCGCCAGACCGATCGGCCGGTCGACGAGCGGCCGATCGCGATCAGAACCCCAACCAGCACTGCCAGCCACGCGATGGTCCACAGCAGTCCCAGCGACATGCGCAGCGTCTCGTCCGGCCAGACGCCGAGCGAAAGCCGTGCTTCTCCCCCGACCTTCACGAACGACAGCCGTTGACCGCGGACGGGAATCTCGATGGGAAGCGAAAGCCCGCCGCTGGAAGCGAACGAAACCGATCCGGCTGTCGCGGCGAATTCCCGCGCTGCAGCCGCCGCGTCCGGCTGAGCGAAATTCGACGGGAACTGCCCCTCGCCCGCCCCTCCGATCCCGCCCAATCCCGAGAAGGGGGCGGTCGCATGCGACGGGGTCGGCCGCGGCGCGACTTGTTGCTGGCGGGCGCGTTGAACCTGCTCCTGCTGAACGGCCTGCGCTTTCGCCTGCTCCCGCAACAGCTGACGGGGAAGCTGTCCGTTGGAAAGATCCCGGCGAACTCGGGATTCGTCGGAGAGCATCTTCAATTCGAGCGATTCCGCATCGTCCTGAGCGGGAAGCGAAATCGTGTTCCTTGAATACAGCTCGCGAACCAGTTCGTCCTGAGTAAAACGGCGGCGCTCGTCAACCACCTGGAGACTGCCGCTCCCATCGGTGACGACGATCAGGCCCTCCTCGGCATTTTTCCGTTCGAGTTCTTCGATTTCGCGTGAGAGCTTTTCTGCCTCAAGGGCGATCCCTTTTTGCCGCGGAGCCTCCCTGGCGGTCACTCCCTTCCCCGGGGGGGCCAAGCCCTCGTTGAAGTTATGAATCTTCACCCCCAGTTGCTTCAGATTGAGCAGCGCCCGGGACTGCGCTTCGGAACTGAGGGCCGAGCGGTTCGTCCGCATCAGCTCCGCGATCTCGGCAAGCAGGGAGGCCCGGCGTTCATACTCCTGCATCGTCGCACTCACGGGCGTCACGTTCGTGTGCCCGTCATCGAGCACCTCGACGTCGTAGTCTTCCGGCAGATAGACCGTCCAGGTGGTGCGGGCAACGGGAACTCCGAACTCGGCATCGTCAGCCTGTGACAGAACGACCGGTGACGGAAGCTCCACCTTCTGCCGCCACGACCAGAAGCTGCGCGGCAGCGATCCGGTCGACAGACTTCCCGAGAAGACCAGGTCGACATCGAAAGACAGGTCTCCCTCGACCGTCTTCGGCAATGGGATCAGATGAATCGGCTGCCCGTTGCGGGTCGTGGCGACAGGCCGGGCCGCTTCCCTCTGCACCATGAGGGAGAGAATCCGGCTGTCAGCCGGCATGCGAACTCCGAGAAATTGACGGGAACGATTGCGAATCGTGTAGCGCATTCGCGAACGGTAAGTGCCGTCGCGGGCGAGGACGGTGATCTGGTCGGCGAGGTTGACCGTGGCGGGTAACAGCCGCTGCGTCTGCGCGCGCTGGATCTGCCAAATGGCCTCGGCCCCGGGTGCGCGCAGCCGCACAATCTCGGCGGCCCGTTCCAGCAGTTCCGTCCCGAACTCGATCGAACCGCGGACTTCCGAGGCGTCTACGACTTCCACGGCCGCGGGATTTCGCGGCACCAACAGACTCTGGGCCTCGTTGATGACGACCGCATACTGCGATTGCGTTTCCAGGACTGCGGGATCGCCCCCGATGGCAGGCTGTTCGAAGACGATCGCCGGAGCCCTGACCAGATCGTCCGCGGGCGGCGGCAGCGTCGCGCGGGCGACGACGAAGTAGCGATCCTGGCGAGGCTCTTCCAGCAGGATTGTCCAGCGTCGCCGCCCCGCTCCGGCGGGTTCTTCCAGCACCTGGCGGATGCGCGGCCCGCCCGAAGCCTGAAAATCGAGCCGCCCCGCCAGCCAATCCGGTGCGGTGAAGACAAAGGTATCAGCACTCGCCAGACTGATCTGCCAATCGAGGGCCAGCGCATGTTCAATCGCCGCGCGGTCCACCGTCACGATCGACAGTGCCGCGGCGTGCAGGCGAGGCTCCGCGCGCGTCAACTGTATCGCAAGCGGCGGAAGTTCCGTCGTCTCCGCACGGAAAGCGAGCTGCACCGGTTGCGGGGCAGGGGATCGCGTCTGGCCCCGCTGCTCCGCCGGGTCGACCGATCGCCACACGTCGAGATCCCCGAAATTTCCCCGATAGAGCGGCGCCAGCGACACCGTCACCAACGTCTTGAGCTCATCGACCTGCTGCGGCTCGGGAAGCTGAAGCGAGGCCTCGGCCTCACCCGGATCCCGTGGTCGCGTGCCGACGAGAACCAGCGCAAGTCGCCCCGTTCGCGAGCTGGCCAATTCGACGCGGAGAATCTTGCCGGCCTCTTCGTCCTCGTCTTCCATCTCGTCGACGAACCAGTCGGCGATGTCGTCCCCTTCCAGACTCTGCACGATGTATCCGGAGGGAATCAGAAAGTCGAGCTCCGAGCGCGGCGCCTCTGTCAGTTCGAACTGTAACTCACTGCGCAAAATCTGCCGTCGCGGTTCGATGCGAACCGCATGCTCGGCGGAAACGAGCGCCTGCGGCTCGCGACGGCGGACCAGCAGTTCGAGCTGAATCGGCCGTCGTGAGAATGTGTAGGCCGCCTGCAGATCTCCGGAAGGGCGTTCGGCCAGCCGCGTACCCTCGAAACGGCTGGCGTTGATCTGGGAGAGTCCTTCGGTCGCCTGGACGCGGGCCAGCAGCGAGGCCTCCGTGAACACCGCCACCGAGCCGGTCTCGCGCGTGATGTCCTGGGGAGCGAATGCGGGCAGAGAAAACCGCTGCTCGCCCGTGTCACGAATCCGTCCCGCGTACAGGTCGAACTGGAGTGTCGTCTCGTCCTCCACCGGCCGCCGCAGAAAGACGACCAGCTTTCGCGGATCCTCATCCTCCTGCAGCTCCCAGCCACCGACGTCGGCTCCGCGAATCTCCCGCACCAGTACTCCGGTGGGAAGCGCAATCGAGACCCGGGACAGCCCCCCCTGGCGCACGCGATACGTCATGGCGACGTTGAGACGAACGCCGATCTCTTCCACGAGTAGCGCACTGGTCGTTTCGACGTGGACGATCGCCTCGGCTTCGCCTCGCTGTTGCGCGGGTTGCCACTTGATTGTGGTTTCGCCCCCACGGTCGATCGGCACGAGCAAGAGCTGACGCTCCTTCTCTTCGACCCGGCGGAAAGTCGCGCGACCACCCTCGGCGCGAACCGTGAGGTCCGGTTGCGGGAGCACGAATCGCAGTGCCCCGGTCGCGACTGCGCGCAGGGGAAGCGAAAACTCCCCCACGGATTCCGCCGTTCGCGCGGGCACCGAAAACTTGAGGTCGAGCAGATGGAGCCCTGCGGCGGGCAGTACAACCGCGAGCGGCGTCGCCGCGCCGGCATTCGCAATCAGGCTCGCCGGTTTGCCGTCGAGCAGTGCCTCGCGAACGGCTACTGAACCGAGCGGCAACTCGACCGTCGACTGCGTCTCCTGCAGGTTGAACAGTGCAAACCGGGCGGTCACAGCGACGGCTGCCGGCGTTCCCTTCCTGGCCGGTTCGAGCTCCGCATGATAAAGCGCCTCGGCAACCACGGCCGACAGAGGTGCCGCGGCTTGGGGCCGGTCTTCGGGATGGGCGCGGAGCCAGAGTCGCCGGAATTGCTCCTGCGGGAGAAAGATCCGCTCCGATTCCAGTGGATCAGTCCCCGCTTCATAAGGGACGATGACCGTCTCTGCCGCTGCGTCCTCCGCAGCGAGGATCGGCAGAACGGGATTCTGTGGTCCCTTGTTCCCCGCCGGAACCGGCTCCTGCGCGTTGATGGTTCCCTGCGTCCCCAGCGTAAAGAGCAGGAACGCGACCGCGGCGGCACGCATTGCGCTGCTGGACCGCGGTTGCAGTGACCTTTCGAGTCGCCGCAGAATCGAGGTGACGCCCCAGAGAAGCAGGCCGGCGAGAGCCCCCAGCCAGACACCTTCGAGATACGGCAGCCAGACCGGCGAAGCAATCGAGAGAAACGCGAGCGGAATTGTGAGCGTCACCACCGCCAACCACCAGCGACTTCGGGAGCGGGCATTCCGCAGGATCCAGAACAGCAGGATGACGATCGCAGCGATTACGAACACGGCACGCCTCAGCCAGTCCGCCTGCTGGTAGCGAACGTCGAGTCGGGGAGATTCGGCGGCTCCCGCTGTCCCGATGTACGTAAAGTGGGCCGTGCGGCTTCCCGGCGGAGGTTGCAGCTCGATGGCAATCGAGAGCAGTCCGCGGCGCTGGACTGGTGCAGCCTGGCCCGCCGCTTGTGGTGCAGGCGTGGGCTGCTGGACAACCGGAGCGGCGGCTTCCGCGCCCGTACGGGCCGCCGGCGTAGTCGTCGGGGGCGAGAAGGCATCCTTACCGGCAGGGCCGGCGGGTTGATCGGCCGGTTTCCGTGCGGGCATCGGCTGCGAAGGTGCCGCGGACGGATGGGGGGCTTGCTCTTCCTGGGGAACGGGCATTCTCAAATCCCGATTTCCCGCCCGTCCATTCTCGAAGAAGACCTTCGCCGAATCCTCGCGAAACTCGAAATCGGACTGATCCGCGCTCGGTGCTTCGGCCGCCGCAGGGGCCGTGGTTGCTTCCAGCCCCGCGACAAACTTCGCGGTCGAAGCACGCGACGACAGGAAGGCCACGCCGATGATCACCAGCAGCACGCAACTCACGGCGAGAGAAACAAATATTCCCAGCCAGCCCCAGCGACGAAAACCGAGCGCCAGCACCCACAGGAACAACGCGGCAATCACCAGCCCCCAGAACTTCACCGCGAGCGTCTGCGGTGCGTCACGTCCGAGCAGTTCGCGCCACAGAGCAAACCACGATGCGCCGCGGATGATTCCGTCGCGCTGAAACTCCTCGCGGGTCTCCAGCAACACCGTGTCCGCCGGGTGATGGATGGTCCACGACTGTTCGAGAATCGGGAGAGTCTGCTCCCGACCTTCGCCGTCCACAACCGTGATCCGAGGCGGCTGCTGCTGAAACCGTCCCGTTCCGGTCAGAGGCTCCGTCGCCGAGCGATACAGCAACCGCAGCGTCCGTTCAGCAAGCGGTTGGGAACCGGGGGGCAGCGTCACCAGTGACGCGCCTTCCACCGAGCGGACTTCGACCGGTTCGCCATCGAGCAGCACCGACCAGAGAGTCCCTCCCTCGGGCAACACGACACGCAGACTCTGCACGCCCACCGCGGAGAAGCGATAAATCGCCTCGTGCTGCAGTTCGCCTTTCGCATCGAGAATGCTGGTCATCGTCAGTTGCCGGCTGACCGCCGTCGGCACGCTGATGCGATCGAAACGGTGCTCGTTGAGTGTCACTCGGTATCCGGGCCGGACATACGCGTACGCAGCGACAATCCGCTCGCGCGGCTGATAGAACAGAGAAGGAGCCAGCTCGATCGGGTCGATTTCCTGCAGCGGGGCCGCGTTGCCGCCGAGGGCCTCGATTTCCAGCCGCTGATTGGGCGCAGCCTCAAGAGCGATGAAACCGCTTTGCCGTTCGGCACCGATGACTCGCACCGAGGGAAAAGTGTAGCGGGTCTCCGGAGGAGTCGATTTCGGAGCATCCGCCGCATTCTTCTCAGCAGCATCTTTCACGGCTGCTTCATCCGCCTCCGGCATTTCAACAGGCTCGACAGCAGCTTGAGGAACGGTTGCCGCGCGGGAGCGGGGCACTTCGAGATCGGCAACCACGCGCAGGGTTCCGCGGGCGCGCTGATCGAAACGCAGGGTCCAGACGCGTTCGCCATTCTCGGGCTCGGCGGCGGTCTGCTCGATCAGCCGCACCGGGCTGTCGACCAGTTCGAACTGAAGACTGGTCCCCGCCGCTTCGGGGAGCGCAATTTCAATCGACCGTCGCCCGCCCCCTTCAATGTCTATCAGCAGGTCGAGGTGCGTCTGCAACGTCTCCCGTTCGAGCCGATGGTACTGCTGCGTCGTCGCGGCAACGCGCGTCGGCGCACGAGAGATCCGAAGCTGGCCGTTGAAGCGCGTGTCCTGATAGGCATACTCGAGCCGCGTCCCTTCTCCCCTGGTTTGCGTGGCCGAGGAAATCCGTGCCGGATCGAGTCCACTGATCTGAACCGGCACAATCTCAAGTTCCCGATCGGCCGTCAGCGTATACGTCCCTTCAAGAATATCTGTCTCGGCGAGCGCGAGCTCAGGCAGGGCAATCTCGACAGGCTCCTCTTCGATCGGCCAATGCTCAGGATCTCGATGGGCTTGCAGGAGCAGCGTAACTGGAGTCTCCGCTGGCACCGGAGGATCGAAGGGAATCCGGATCCGGTGGACTCCCGCTTCCTGGGGGATGTTCTGCCAGGCGACGTTTCGCCCGTCCCGCGTCACGCTGGTCACAGTCCATTCGGCAGGCAGCGAGAAATCGAGTTCAAACAGTCCTTCAAAACGCGAGCGGGCGGTCACCGTCGACATCAGATCGAGCCCCCGCGAATTGACATCCAGCAGGGTCGAGATCGCCGCATGGACTTCACGCGACTTCGGCACCGTCGCAAACGCCAGGGTGAAGTCCTCCCGCAGGAGCGCGAAGTACATTGCCTTCGAGACATCGAGCCTCGACCGGATCTCCTGCGGAAGCTGCTGCGGCGGAATGCGGCTCGTTCCATCCGCTTCCTCCAGTCGCAACCGGAGCCCGGCCGCTGCCGTGATGGCGACGCGGCCCGTATGCGCGACGGCACCGACAACGGTGAGATTCGGAACACTCCAGAGTTCGTCCGGCTCGGTCGCCGCAATCGCCTGGAAGGTGATCTTCCGCTCCCCCTGAACTGCCTGCCGCCAGGTCAACCGCAATGTGGTTTCCAGTTCATCCGACTGCTCGGCGAGCGGCTCCCAACTGGCGAGGCCCGGAGAGTTGATGGCGACAATCTGAAACCAGCCCGGCAAACGGAGCGTGATCTGATCGACCCCCGGCCCGTATACATGCAGGCTGGTGAGCGCATGCCAGGTCAGTTCCTGAGCCTCCACACGCACCCCCGCTGCGGTACGTGCGAAAACGAGCGACTGGGAGAGTTCGCCTGTTGATTTCTGCGTGATCCGCAGGGTCACCTGCGACCGCCCCCCGACCGGCAGCGTATACGTCGCGGGTTGATCCTCGGGAGCAGGGCGGGGAATCGACAGCCCGTCGACCTGGAGAGACTTGCCCGCGGGAACCTCGAAGCTCAGTTCCGCAGAAGGGGACGGAATGAGCGAGAGCGTCGCAAACCGATCGCTGCCGGCTGCATCGAGCGGGCGCGAAAGCTCCAGAACAAGTTGCCGCTTCCCGGCGTCACGACTGAAGAGTTGCAGCCCTGGCTTGTCGCCTTCCTGACGGCCGATGCGGGCGGGCTCTTCGTCGAACGTCGCCTTCTCCACCGACCACCCTTCAAAGGGAAGGTGCACCGCCGTCCATCCCGGAACGAAGTGGGTGATATCGAGCGTCGCGCGCAGCAGCAACTGGTCCCCGGCGATTCGCCCCTCGTAACGAATGCCGGAAATGAGCGCATCTGCCGCGGACGAAGGAACTGAGGAAGTGTTGGCTTCAGCGGCCGTCCGGAGCTTCTCGAACTCCTCTCGCGGCAACAGCACTCCCTTGTCGCTGCGTTCGAGCAGCACATCAAGTTCTTCGAGCGGAACATAGACCCGCCGATAGGGGGGAGCAGATTCTGCCAGCTCTTCCTGCGCCCGCAGACGCGTCTCTCCCGCGAGCAGCACAGCGAGCGCAGCGACGAGGATGAGCCTGTGCTTTACCAGACAACTGTCAGCCGATGGCGATTCCGAATGGGGAAACATCGCGGTGCCTCCTTTCATTCGGAACGATGCGAATCGCGAAGGGCGGTGCGGAAGTCGTGAAACACACCCGGCGGGGGAATCACGGCGGCATATTGCGGTCCGGGAGCAGGCGGCGAAGTCACGACCGCTGCTGCCGATCGGCTCGGGAGCGGCATCCGGGCGAGACCGCGCAGAATCCACCACGCAAGACCGGCCGCAAGTCCGAAGCGCATCGCCGCGAGGAGATGCAGCACCAGGTTGGCATCAACAAGTGCGTACAGGGCGGCGAGCACCGTCGCGATCAGGACGACGCCCAGCCGGTTCTCCCACGAGGTTCCCGAAAGCACCACCGCAATCAGAAACACGGCGATGCTCAGGACGGCGGTCATCCAGGAACTTCGCCACCACGTGACCTGCAGCCGGTCCGCGGTCCCCAGCTTCTGATACTCAAACGCCTGGCCGGCGACAGTGAAATCGAACAGCACTCCTCCCGAATCGCCCATCCAGGCATCCAGCTCGGTCGTCCGCACCGGAATGTACGTCCGCCCGACGAGGGCCTCGCCGAAGCGCGGCTGATCGGGGATGGTGAAATCCTCGGGCCGACCGACAAGGGCATATTCTTCCGGTACCCAGACGACAACGCGGAGTTGCTGTGTCGCCACATCGCCGGACTCGCGCGCCTCCGTGCCTCCAATCCGGGGCAGGGGGAGGTCCAGCTCTCCGCCGAGCCAGCGACGCGGCAACGGGCGGGCTGGCACGCGGAACAGGAGTGTCAGGTAGAACGGCTCGTCACTGCGGGCGGTCGGAAGGTACCAGGTCTCGAAGCCCGCGGTCGTTGATGGTCCCTTTTCGAGCTGATTGATCTGCCGCCCGGCGACCGCTCCGCCAAGCACTTCGCTCTGCGCCGGAAGTTCCACCGCCAGACGCTGTCGTTCGCTCGTCCGGAGCTGATACCGGCAGCGATAAGTGATCGCATCATCACGGCTGACGACAGCTTCAACCAGCCCGCGTGTCACCACCGTCTGCACGACGTTCTGTACATCGTGCCGGGTCGCATCAATCCGCAACTCGACCGGCTGGCGGAAATAGCGATAAGCCAACGCGCCTTCCGCCGGCAACAGCCGCAACTCACGGAGATCGATCGATTCGAGGTCTTTCGGCTCGGCGGCCACCGCGAGAGCCCGATCCTTGCGAACGACGATCTCTCCGGTCACACGGGCGAGAGGAATGCGCTCGACTTCGTCCATCGCTCCCGGCAGGCCGAGCGGCCGCACCGGTTCGATCAGAACGGTGGTGCCGTCCTGTTTCGATTCGGGCTTCAGATCGTATCTCAACTGAAAGCGCTGTTTGCCGAGAACGTCGCGCTGCATCACGATCGTCCAGGTCACCCAACCCTCCTCGGCGGGCGCTGCACTTCGCTGCTTGATCGCGGGACCGCTTCCGTCCGCGGTTTCGATTTGCAGCCGCTCGGAAACTGCCTCCGGAACGGCAAAGCGGAATGTATCGACTCCCGCATAGGTTACTGCGTAATCGAGGAGTGTGGAGACCTCGATGAGCTCACGGCCGAAATCGACACTGGTGGCGACCTCGGCGGAAAGTCGCGTCGGCCGCCGAACCATGGTGACGCTGATCTCCACGGGGCGACGATTGAAAGTCCACGCGGAGGCCAGGCGGAGATTCGGCAGCGTTTGCGCGGTTGCCGTCGGGTCCGGCTGCACGCCAACCACCGATTCCTCGCTGGTCACGATTTCGACGGCCTCGGGGGCGTAAATCTGAATGCGGCCGTTCTCCCGCGCGATATCGAGCGGTTCGAGGAGTGGCAATGGAAATTCACCCGCGTCCTCATCAGGCGTCTCCTGTCGCCCGCGGATGCTGAGCGACAAGGCTCCCTGCGTTTTCTCCCGGAGACTGACGATCAGCTCGCGACCATCGTCCGCCAGCGTGTGATCCTGCCGTTGCTCGCTCTCCACCGCATCGATTGTCACGCCTTCTGGTACTCGCAACCGCACCTGAAAAACGCCGGCACGCTGGATGTCATAGTTCAGGTCGGCAGCGAGCCGGATCTCGTCTTCCCGGATTTCGACCCGCGTCTGGTGATCGACGACCAGACGAGGCTGCACGGGAGCCGCCGACGCGCGCAGCACAAACTGCGGTGCGTAGAACTTGTAGTACAGGCGCTCCGACGAAGGAGCGGGGGGTGTCGCAATCGGGGTCATAGGGCCGGCGGCTGCCCGTTGAGGCTCGGCCCCCGAACCCGCCCCACCCGCTTGCTCCTGCTGAGCGGTTGCCGCATCAATCCGCAGCACCCCCTGCTGCTTTTCGACGGTCAGTACGAGCTCCGGGCTGTGCCCGAGAATGAGCGTCCCACTCTCACGCACCGCCCCCAGTGAATGGATGCCGTAAACGTTTCCCGCTTCATCAATCCCCGCAACGGGGAAGTCCTGATCCATCAGCGGAGCCTCGGAACGGACTTCGACCGCGAAGTCACGATTGGAACCGGACAGCCGCTCGACCGTCACAACCTGGCGGTTTTCTTCGCGGACGCTCTTCCAGTTCTTCAGTCCGGGCGCGGTCACATCGAGGATGCGATGATTCCGCGGCGCGACAAACTGCACCTCGCGCAGTTCTCCCCGCAACACCCGATAGTGCAGCGTGGCTTCCGTGTGCAGCAGCCCCTCGGCGACATGGACGTTCAAACGGTTCGAGACCGTCGTCAGGAGTTCCATTTCGGGCGTTTCGGTGACCCGCGGAAACCAGCGGGCCGCGATCTGTCGCGTCGCGCCCAGATGTGCCCGCACCCGCGTCGTTCCCTCGTCCGATTCCACCGGAGCGGCCACGCGATGCGGGGTGACTTCGATGGTCTGGTCGGCTCCGGGAACGCTGACTTCGAACGTCGTCATTCCAGCGCTGGGAACTTCAAGCGCGAGACGTCGCCCCTCGGGAGAAGAGCGGACGCGCGTCACCAACTCCAGTTCGACCGTATGCTCTCCCGCTTCGGGAAGAAGCAGGGCGTAGCATCCCTCCTCAACTCCCCGCAGCACGATCTTCTCGTGCGAGGCGGTCATCTTGCCCACTGCGGCATCCCCGAAACGCAGTGAGATCTCGGACCAGCCCGGCTTGAGTGCCTGTACCGTCAGCTTCGCAGTGATCGACGCGAGTTCCTCACGCACCTGTGCCGAGTACTCCGCGCGCGTCACGACCGCCTGCACCGGAGGACGCGACACCGTCGTCTTACCCTTCGCCTGCGACTCGCGCCACAGCTGGAGGTACTCTGCATAGGGGAGCAACACCGATCCGCCGTCGCGGTCCAGCACCTTCTGGAGCTGTTTATACGGGAGGTAGATCAGCCGGTCCCAGGCGGTTTCTTTTCGCGGTTCGGCTGTGGGGGGTGTCGCCGGCTTCTGCTCCGCAGCTGCCCCCGAATCCTTCTCCGCCTCGGCCTTGTCCTGACTCTGTGCGCGGGCCGGGATCGGTGAGTACATCACGCATCCGAGCGCGAGCAGCCCGAGCGTGAACAGATGAACGTGCGCGCGCAAATGTCCGTGAGTGAGCCTCATAAGCGCTTGCCTCTCAATCCTCGATCCCGGCTTTGAAGTCTCTGGTACGGGAAGGCGCAATGCAACCAGTCAAACAGCAGCAGATATTCCCATCGCGGCAAATGCGCAATATGAGACATCTACGTGATTGGCGGAGCACAGAAAACTCATCCTCTTAGACGCGTCCGCCCGGAATTTGTTGCGGAGTTTCCGGGGAGCAGCGACCGATTTGCGAAAAATCTCCGCTGGCTCGCCGCGACGCGGCAGCCGTCTTCCGTTGACGGCGCCGCGCATGCTACTCTGCACATTGATCTTGCGTCAACAGTCGTCCCCGCAAATTGATTGAGGCGTCTCGCCATCAAAAGGGCAATGATCCGGCGCATGTTGTGAGCATTCGCCCACCAGCTGTCGACCGCCGCAGTCAAAGCAGGAAATATCCAAGGAAAGTAGCGATTGCAAGGCAATGCACAGATACAAAAACGCCGCAGCCTCGATAAGCTGCGGCGGGAAAAGCTGTCAGGAGAGGGAGTGTCCGCGGGTGGTCTGCTTCAGGCGGCCTTGGGCAATGGTCGCGTCATCGCGACCGCCATTTCGTTGACTTCCGCCACGAGTGCTCCATAGTCCTGCGCTCCCGGGCATTTGTCCGCATAGTCGAAAATCGACTTACCGAAGCTGGGGGCCTCGGCGAGTTTGATATTGCGGCGGATCCGGGAACGGAAGATCTGCGCCTTGGCCCAGGGGGCTTCCGGATCACTGGCGGCGAGAAACGCCTTGAGGTCTTCGGCGACGTCCGCCGCGAGGCGGGTCGCGGTCTCGTACAGGCACAGGACGATTCCGGTCACCCGCAGATTGCGGTTCAACCGCCGGGTGACGAGGGCCGTCGTTTCCAGCAGCTTCGAAAGGCCGTGCAGGGCGAGAAAGTGCGGCTGCAACGGAATGAAGACTTCGCCTGCCGCGGTGAGCGCATTGACCGTCAGCACCCCCAGCGACGGGGGGCAGTCCATGATGATGTAATCATACGGCTGGGTTGCAACCATCTCCGTGATGGCGTCGCGGAGGATCAGTTCGCGGCCGACGGCGTCGACCAATTCCAGCTCGGCACCGGCCAGATCGAGATTGGAGGGAACGAGCGACAGGTTCGGCCCGACGAGCTTGCGGGCAGTGAGCAGCTGCTTCCCGCCGGTCAGCACGTCGTACACGGTCGGCACATTGCCCACCGCTTCGACTCCCAGGTGCAGGGAGGCGTGCGCCTGCGGATCGAGGTCGATCAGACAGACCCGTCGCCCCGTGCGCGCCAGCCCAGCGGCGACATTCACACTGGTCGTCGTCTTCCCCACGCCCCCTTTTTGGTTCATCACGGCAATCACGCGCATCGGAACTCCCCTTCGCTCGAATTGGTCACCGAGTCTCATCCGTCCAGCATCGCACAGTGACTCGCGCAAGGCACGGGACGGTAAGAAATGTATCGGTCGATCGCGTTGGGAAGAATAAATCGATTCTGCCGGATGTAAGGGCAGACAGACGGCAATAAGGTGCGGTGAAAGCGGCTCGTTCCTCAGGAATCCGCTGGCTCGGATGGCTCACCCTCGTCTGCCGCAAGTGAATCTGTCAATTCGACTTCGGCGGTCGTCGCCGGGGGCAGTTGCACCGCGGCGACGACTTCCTGCAATTCGGCGATGCAGGCATCCATTGAGAGCACCGCCTGTTTAAAGTTGGTGTGATCAGAGGCAATCGGGGCATCGTGGCGAAACTGCTCTGCCGCGCTTCGCAGTTTGCCGATCTTCTTCCGCAGCATGTGCAGATAGCCGCGGGGATCAGAGATCCGCGTTTCGAGAGCACGGGCCGTATCGAAGACCGCCCGCACGATCCCCATCAACTCCGGAAAGTCCTCAACCTCATCGCTGTGTTTGATGAAGGTGCGCACCATCCAAGCGTGCGCCATGATCTGCTCGCACCGCTGGACAGCTTCTTCCGGAGTGAGAGGGACAAGAGGCATACGTCTGTGGTTGATCTGAAATGGCGGGCCAGGGTGAACCATCGGCCGGCACGAGCGCAGCGCCGGGCGTCGAATCGCAAGGGGTGTCCGCGACGGTTACTCTTCGCCGTCGTATTGCACGAGGCTGAAGACTTCGCAGGGAAGATTCTCCCGGCCGCGAAGAAACGACAGTTCAATCACGAAAGCACAGGCCACCACGACCGCGTTCGACATCTCGGCCAGTCGCACACAGGCGGAGACGGTGCCGCCGGTCGCGAGCAGGTCATCGACCAGCAGCACCCGATCGCCCGGCGAGAGCGCATCGGTATGCAGTTCGAGCGAGTCTTTCCCGTACTCAAGCTCGTAATGAAACGCGTGCGTGTTGAACGGCAACTTGCCTGGCTTGCGGACCGGAATGAAGGGTACGTTCAGTTCGAGAGCGAGCGGCGCGGCGAAGATGAAACCGCGGGCCTCCGCCGCGATGATCGCATCGAGCTTCGTATTCCGGAACCGCTCGGCAAAGGCTTCGATCGCTTGTCGAAAGGCGGCCGGCGACGCCAGCAGCGGCGTAATGTCGCGGAACATGATTCCGGGCTTCGGAAAATCCGGGATGTTCCGGATACAGCTCTTGAGGTCCAGCGTCTGCGTCATGTGCCTGTTGCAATCTCCTGGGAAAGGGCCTGTCGGGCCTGTTGGACGTAGGAATCGGCCCCGGGGTCCTCGGCGTACAGTTCAACGATGCTCGACCAGATCCGGCGGGCCGCGTCGCGCTCGCCCTCCGCCGAAAGTTTCGCCGCCCGATCCAGGGCATTCTGGACCCAGCCGTAGCGGTCTTCGACCTCCGCCTGCGCCTTCCGCCAACTCTCGAGGAGCGATTGGCTGTGATCATACAGGGCGGCACGATCGGCGTCACCTTCGAGCAGCGCAGTCAGCGCGGTGAGCGTTTTCTCCGCCCGGACCAGGTCGCCCGATGCGTGATACGCCTTCGCGAGCGTCAGCAAACGCTCCGGTTCGGATTCGGGAGCCGGTGTACGTCCCAGGCGGCGACTTTCCGTGCGACGTTCGAGTTCGTACCGGCCGATCTGCCGCATCGGCTCAGCCAGTTTCTCGCCCCACTTCCTCGGATCCTCCTGGAGCAGGGGGGCGAAGAATTCATCCCGTGCGCGGATCCAGTCGGCTCCTTCGGGCTGCTCGAGCAACGCCATTCCCGCCGCGTATTTCTCGTCAGGAGTCAGCTCGCTCTCATGAAACCACCAGAAGCCACCGGCAATCAGCAGCACCAGCAAAGCGACCTGGAGCCACGTGCTGTTGAATAACTCCCCGAGAGGCGAGGGCCGCTGCATCTCGTCGAGTTCGGCCCGCACGAGGTTCTGCATAACGGTCGCCGGTCCCGGTCCCCCGCCATCGCCGACTCCCGTCACGACCGTGGCCTCGGACGGGTCGAACGAGACTCCCTCGGCAATCGTCGCCCCTTCGGCAAGCTCCACCTTCTTCGTCACCTGTTGCAGTCGCCGCGCCAGCACGAACGCATCGGGGAAGCGCTTCGCGGGATCTTTTTCGAGCAACTGACAGATGATCTCGTCGAACCAGTACGGGATCTCGGGGACAATCAGTCGCGGCGGATCGAAGCGGCCGAAGCGGTGCTTCTGCAGCACGTCAACCGCGGTCGTCCCGCTGAAGGGGGGCCGCCCCGTGACCAGCGCATACATCACCGCGCCGAGCGAATAGAGATCGCTCTGCTTTGTCGCCCGCTTCCCTTCCGCCTGCTCGGGAGACATGAACTCAGCGGTGCCGACAATACCGCCGGTGACCGTCAGCCGGTCGGTCGCGAATACCTGCGCGACGCCGAAGTCGGTCAGCTTCACCGTTCCATCGGGCGTGACCAGCAGGTTCGAGGGTTTGAGGTCGCGGTGGATGATTCCCGTGTCGTGTGCCGACTTCAACGCCTGGCAGATCTGGATCGACATCTCGATCACCCGCTGCCAGGGAAGCCGCTTTTCGCGGCGGAGGAGTTGCGTCAGCGTTTCGCCAGCGACGTACTCCATCGCGTAGTAGTAGGTGCCGCCGTCGACGCCGTCGTCATAGAGCTTGACGATATACGGGTTGTTGAGTCGTTTCATCGACTCGATTTCCCGCGCGAAGCGTTCGACAAAGCCCCCCTCCTGTGCGAGCGATGCGGGGAGCACCTTGACGGCGGCGATCTGCCCCGTGCTTGAGTGCCGTCCGAGATAGACACTCCCCATTCCCCCCGCGCCAATCTTCTCGTGAATGACGTAGGGGCCCACCTGCGAGGGATGCGTCGGGTTCTGCACGATGAGGGAATCCGATCAAAGCGGCGAGTCGCCCGCTGGCGGCACTCGCCCGGGAACATGGGCTGCGATACGAGAATCTTACCTCAGGGCAGTGTAAAGCAGGGAGATTTCCCCGGTCAAATGAGACTCGCTCGTGGCGTGCGGCGTTTCTGCCCGCCGGTCAGGTTCGCGCGGCATATTCACGCGGGACAAGTCGATTCCACCGCCCCCGCCCCCCGCACACTCTGGAGGAGCGCAAGACCAGCCCTGAATACGGATCCTGATGAGGGCCAGGGAAGGCGAAGAACTCGCCTGACAAGAAAGTTCTCACTCGCTCCCGTCGCGTCGCTCGCTTCAGTCCCGAAGGGACGGCCCTGACATTCACAGCCCATATACAATGGGCGATTCGGTATGCGCAAACGCGGGAGCGTGCGCGGGAAGCGCGTTCCCATGGGACGCGGCTAAACGATATCGACGGATGGTTATCACACGCGGTCACTGCGAACCATGATGATTTACTCGCTGGCGCGCGGCCCAGCGCCGTCTTCAAGCCGGTTCAAGTTCAGCCGACTTTTCCGGTTCCCGCAGCGCCTGATAGGCAGGCAGGAAGCAGGCTCCTCCGGCCGAGAGAATCAGGCAGGGGACGAACGCCAGGAAGAGCCATTCGGGATGCCCCAGCGAATCGAACATCGAGGTGAACCGCGCGATCAGCAGCCCCGCGAATCCCCACGAGACGCCCATCGTGAGGGCCGACGCAAACCCCGCACTCTCGGGAAACAGTTGATGCCCGTAGGCTACCATCGCCGGAGTTGTCCCGTTGAAGACAATCCCCGAAAGCGCCAGCAGCACGAGCATCGCGGCTGATCCGGGAGCGGCGAACCAGAGCCCCAGCAGGAGCGGCACCCCGATCAGCGGACACCAGATCATGCAGGCCCGTTCCCATCCCGTATGAAAGTGGGTCGCCATCAACAACAGTCCGAGACTGCCGGAGACGAGGAACACACTTTGAATCAGGCCGATCCGCCCGGTCTCCACTCCCTGCGCATCGAGGGTAAACGCAATCGCCTTGGTCATCCCCACGTTCGGAACGACGCGCAGCGCGCACACGGCCAGCACAAACGCCACCAGCCTGAACTTCGCCGCGCTGATCTGCAGTGCCGGGCGCGGGCGGGCGACAGTGACTGCAGCCCTCCCTGATTGCCCCAGTCGCGGAAGCGCCTGCAGGATGGCAATCAGCACGATTCCCGGCAGCACGAGATACGGCAGCGACCGGAGCCCGAACGACTGCACCATCCAGCCACCGAGGGTTGGTCCGATCGCCAGCCCCAGCGTCCCGCCAAACATGAACAGCGAGATTCCCCGAGTGCGGTGCTCGGGGACGCTCGTCGCCGCGGTCACCGCCGCCTCGGGATGAAATGCACCGATTCCCACCATCCCCAGGCAGAGAGCGGCAGCCGCCAACTGCGCATCCCCGGCAATGCCGACCATTGGCAGGCAGAGCACTCCCACGATCGGCCCCAGCCAGAGCAGGAACGTGATGCGGTAGCGATCCCGCAGAAACCCGAACAGCGCCTGGCTGAAATTGACCGTCAGCAGCGAGATGCTCAGCAGCAACTCGAGTTGCCGCGGATTCAGATGGAACTCCGTCTTGAACGCCGGCCAGAGCGGCTCGGTCAGCATCGAATACGAGTCGACGACTGTGTGCAGCACCGCCAGGCAAAGAAGCGGCCAGTAGCGGACTATCGACACGTTGACTCCTCAAAGAGGCTCGCGACCCTCTGGATGCGGCAAGCGGAACGGCATCCCCACCGAAAGCGCACATCATCGTGAATTGTCCGCTACAGGGCAAGCGGCCGCCATTTCGTTTCGCGGGAGGACGATCAACCCCCGGCGGCGCAAATCCCTTTCTGCGCGTTTCCCCTCACTGCGTCTCCGTCGTTGCGAACTGCATCCTGAACGGGGCATAATGCGCGAACACGCAATGTTTCGAACTTCACCTGTTCCGCTTCTGGAAGGAATGCGATGCATCGCCAACGGCGCACTCTCCTCGGCACTGGTACCCTTCTTCTCCTCTGTTCGGCAATCGTGCCGTCGGTGCTTCGTGCCGCGGATCTCCCGACCCTCCCTGCCCGGGACGGATCGGTCTCGATCCCCGCGCAGGAATGGCCGCTGCGCCCCGGCCCGCGTGAAATCACCGTCTATCTCCACTACCCGCAGGGGGCGCTCGAAAACGTCGGCCCCGGGACAGGGTTGATGCTCACGATTCACAACTGGGGCGGCACCGAGTGCCGGGGAACTGCGAATCCCCAGCAACTCGCCAACCGCTACAACGTTGTTGCGATCTGCGTTGACTATCTGCAGAGCGGCAAGGAGGGCTACGAAGGTCCCGAACCGTATGACTTCGGATACCTGCAGGCGCTCGATGTGCTGCGTGCCTTGCACTACGTCTACGACGGACTGAAGCAAAAGGCAATCCCCTTTGCGAAGGGACGGATCTACGCTACCGGCGGTTCGGGAGGAGGGAACGTCTCGCTGATGGCCAACAAGCTCGCCCCGCGGACATTCGCCTGCATCATCGACATGTGCGGGATGGCCCGCCTGAACGATGACATCGCCTTCAATCTTCCCGGCGGCAGCAGCCTCAACGCCCGCTACAGCCGCGATCCCGAAAGCCCAAACTACCTGGATCCCGGTGCACAGGAACTCCGCTACATCGGCAATCCGGCCCATCTCGCCAAAGCGAAGGAAATTGCCGGCGAAGTGAATCAGATCGTCGTCGTTCACGGCACCGAGGACACCGCCTGCCCGTTCGCCGATGCCCGTGAAATGGTCGACCACTTCCGCGAAGCCGGCTGGAAGATCGATGCACACTTCCTCACAAAGGAAGATCTCGACGGCACGGTCTTCACCAGCGCCGGCCACGCGCTGGGGAACCGCACGCTGATCGTCTTCCGCGTCGCCGACAAATACCTGCTCCCCGACAGCCCTGAAGCCGTCCTCCGCACCAAGCCCAACGACTTCGAAACCCGCGACGAACGCGTCCAATACCCCACCACCACCGGCACCTTCGTGATCTCCTACAGCGAAGGCTATCCCGTGGGCCGCTTTGAACCGGCGAAGTCGTCGCAGTGAGCCGTTCTCTCGCGATCGTCGCCGCAGCGATTGCACATGTGCAGAAGCTCCCTCGCAAGGCCGCATTGGAATAGGTTGCCGCTCGCGGTCCGCGTGCAGTGAACCGGTCAGAGCAACGAATCTTCCTGCCGTAATCTCGCCTGAGCTTGTGGCGAGAACCTGGCGGTCTCTCTTCGTGCAGCAGCTTGCTGCCTTTTTGTGCCGCCACCAAGTTGGCAATACGCTGCTGCACGACGGGTTCGACTTAAGCTACGCGCCAAGGTGAGCGCGCACGCGATGACCAGCATGAGCAAACAGGGAATTCGCCGAGAGTCGCGGTTCCACTCCTGAGGGGCGAACCAGCGCAGAAAAAAACGCGGCCGGAGAGAGCGGGCCGCGTGGGCGAAAAGAGAGAAAAGCGGGCGAAGGGGATCGAACCCTCGACATTTGCCTTGGGAAGGCAACGCTCTACCACTGAGCTACGCCCGCGATGGTGGCGAGTTCACTTTCGTGAATTCAATGTAAACTTACCGTTCCGCCCTCTGCTCGTCAAGAGGCCACGAAAGCCGCAATGGTTCACCCGAATTCGCCGTTTCGCGTGTTCCAGTCGCCGCAATCGTATCGATCGTCGGGAGAGCCTCAAGGCGGATTGTGGTGTCTGGCAGCGGGCCGTTCTGCCGGCGGAATTCCTCTCGGGAGTTCGTCTTGCGGAGAATGGAGAGGGCAATGAGAAGCGGTGCCCGCTCGGGAGAGAAGCTGTCAGGCGGGGCGCTCGGCGGTGATGCGTGAGAGGCTGATCATCTCTCGGACCGTTTCACGGGGATCGCGCGATTTGGAGAGCGACTGTAATTGCCGGTCGGCCCAGGTCGGCCCGTTCGCGATCTGCTGGACCCGCCGCAGGTACGGAAGACAATCGAGATGCTTCGCGGTGGGCTCCAGCCGACGGACCAGGTCGGTCGCGGCTTCGCGGGCCGAGCGCGCCTGAAACGTGTACGAATCGACCAGCCGTCCTTCGAGACCGTAACGCGACGCCCGCCACTTGTTCTGTCGCACGAGCATCGGATGCGAATCGTGCTGGTACGTCCCCTGATCGATCTCCTCGGAGAGGGCGTACACGAGACACTGCACGAGTGAGGCAATCGCGAGGACGTCATCCAGCTGGCCCGGCATGTCGCAGACGCGGACCTCCACCGTGCCGAAATTGTGATGCGGGCGGACGTCCCACCAGATATCGCGGATCGAGTTGATGAAGCCGGTCTCGATCAGGTGATTGATCAGCCAGACGTATTCGCTCCAGTTGCGCATCAGCGGGGGAAGGCCGGCGGTGGGAAGCCCTTCCATGATTTTCGAGCGATGTGACTGCAGACCGCTCACGCGGTTGTTCCACCATGGACTGTTGCAGCTGAGCGCGAGGAGCATCGGCAGATGCCGCATGATGCGGTCGGAGATCATCACCGCCTTATCCCCCGTATCGACGCCGACATGCACGTGCAGGCCGAAGGTTACCAGCTGGCGTCCCATGTCCTGCAGAATGCTCAGCAGGCGGCTGTAGCGGTCGTTGGAGGTCTGCTCCTGATCCTGCCAGCGGGAGAAGGGATGAGTGGCAGTCCAGTAGAGCCGGAGCCCGAGTCTGTCGGTGGTGTCTTCGACCACCGCGATTTTCTCCCTCAGGTCTTCCTCGGCCTGTGCGATCGTCTCGCAGATCCCCGTGTAAATTTCGAGAAAGCACTGCATCAGCTCGGGCTTGACGATTCCCTCGTATCCGGGAGGCAGTTCCGAGAGGATCGGTTCGATCGCGCTCTTCAGCGCCATCGTTCGCGCATCAACCAGTGCGAGTTCGATCTCGATGCCGACGGTGGGGGCCGGGCTGCGTTCAAAAACCAGCTTTTCCATGAGCTAACCTCGCCAATGCTGGCGGTCAGGGTTGGACCAGAGGACAGTCGTCCGCGCGAGGATCTTGGCACCGATCGCCAGAGCCCGCTCGTCGATGTCGAATAACGGCGAATGCAGCGGTGCGCCGCCGACCGATTCAGACACACAGCCCAGCCGAAACATGCTGCCGGGCACATGCTCCAGATAGTGGGCAAAGTCCTCCCCTCCCATGCTCGGGCGAGGAATCTCTTCAACATGGCCCGTGCCGAGCAGGGCCGTGGCCGCCTCCCGAAACAATGCCGTCAACCGCGGATCGTTGTTCACCGAGTCGGGCCCCTTATTGAACTCGACTTCGATCGTCGTGCCCGATGCCTCGGCAATGCCGCGCGCCAGTTGGCGCAGATGACCTTTCGTCCGCTCGCGCAGGGCTCCCCCGAGCGTGCGCAGGGTCCCGTTCAGAAACACTTCTTCGGGGATGACATTCGCGTTGTCTCCGCCGATCACCTGTCCGATCGTCACCACGACGGGGTCGTAACTTTCAATTGCCCGCGGGACGAAGAGGTAAATCGAACTGATGAGCTGCGCCGCAGCGGCAATCGGATCGATCGACTCATGAGGCCGGGCGGCGTGTCCTCCGCGGCCTTTGATCCGTATCTTCATCTCGTCGCAGGCAGCGGTCAGGGCTCCCACTCGGACGCCGATGTTCCCCAGGCGGCGGGAGGGGTCCATGTGCAGGCTGATGATCGCATCCACGCCATTGAGAGCCCCGAGGGCAATCATTTCATTCGCCCCGGTGCTGGTCTCCTCGGCCGGTTGAAAGATGCCTCGCCAACAGACCGGCCAGGGAAGTTTGCTCTCCTGGTCGGCACGGCGCAACGCGAGGATCGCGCCATACACGGTCGCCGTATGACCATCGTGGCCGCACGCATGCATGAGTCCGGGAGTCTGACTGCAATACTCCACCTGCTTGCGGTCCTGAATCCGCAGGGCATCGATGTCGGCCCGCAGCGCCATTCGCGGACAATCGCGGTCGCTGCCGTCGTCCGCGATCACGCCTCGGCCTTCGGCCCCGAGGCGGACCTGCACCCCGGCATCCGCGAGTCGCGCATACAGATGCGAACTGGTGCCGCTTTCGGCCCCGCTTGGTTCCGGGTGGATGTGCATGTATCGGCGCAGAGCAACCATCTCAGGAACATACTCATCAACAATACGGTCCAGCTCGTCCGCCCAATGCCCATCCATTCGTATCCCTGCCTCCCTCATCATCCGCGAGTCGAAAGGTTCGGCGTGCGGTCCCTTCTTCAGCCGCAGCCACTCCGGTCATTCTAACCGCGATTCCCAGGAGGCGTCAGAAGTGAGGAGAGCAGACGCTACGCACGACTTCGGATTCGGAGACCGTGAAATCGCTCAATACTGAATTGAATCACGGATGGGTGCCAATCGGCCCGGGCGGAACAGGCGGGATGAAACAACTTCGCAACCAGCCATTCAAAGAGACGGCATTCGATGAGCAGTCCGCTCACCGGGAAGCGTCACGTTCCCCAGCCAGCGCAAGGCTCATCCGCATGCGCGACTCCGTCGATGGATGGCGAGACCACATCTCGCAACTGGCATGCCGGAATTCACGAAATGCGAAGAACGCTCTGAAATCCGTCGCTTCGGGCGACGGTACGACGCAGGCAACCAGAGTGGTCACCGCGTCTCCCCGACTTCACCTCGACGCACTCTGCGGGCCCTCCGGGAAGTGCCCTTTCACGCGTCGCTGTAGGGCATCAGGATGTCGCCGACGGGAAGATCGGCGGGGAGCGGGAAGTTCCCCTCCGCGACTGCGGCACCGAGCTGGACGAGTTGCCTGAGTTCCGCATCGGTGACACGGGTTCCGCGCAGCCGGCGCGTCAACTCGTTGCACAGACAGTTTGCCGCGTCGCGAATGATCTCGTTCTCCTGTCGCGCGGCATAGAGGCTCGTACACAGGATGACCGTCGCCGTCTGAATCCGGTCGGAGATTTCCGACATCCGACACTGCCGGTCAGCCAGCTTGAGCTGATAGCGGCGCAGGGCACTGGTGATCTCCAGCGCGCTTTGTCCGAGGAATGACGCGGCGAACTCGGCATGGTGCCGCAGCTGGTCGGGCAGAGGAGGGAGCGATGGAACGGACGCCGGCCGCAGGCTCTGCTGCATGTACCAGCGACCGTAGTCCCACATCGGTTTCCGGAGTCTCCACAGATGCGCGGGGTTCGCCAGGTTCGGCTGCCGAATGCCCGCTTCCTGGAGCGCCTTGCCGATCGGTTCGAAGTACCGTTTGCCGTGTTGCTTCACCAGCGACTTGAAGAGGGCCATCCCGAGCATCTCGCCCTCCCCTTCGTAAATGCTGGGAGCGAGGTACTCGTGCACGTTATCGCCGAATAAATTTCCGTGCAGAAACGAACGACCGCCGTGTGTTTTCATGAACAGCTCAATCGCGGCGAACTTCAACGCCTCACTCCCGAAGATCTTCGCGACGATGCATTCGATCTCGCCGCGATACCCCTGATCGAGCAGGGTGCCGCACCATTCGGTCAGCGCATCGCAGCCGACAATCAGCCCGGCCAGTAACCCGAGTCGGCGCTGCACGAGCTCGCGCGTGCCGATAGCCGCGCCATACGTGCGGCGGCGGTGAACCCAAGGCCGCAAATCGGCAAGCATCATCCGCAGGCTACCCGCAGCCGTCGCGCAGAGGGACACGCGTCCGCGATTCAATCCGTGATAGGCGATGGTCAGCCCGTCTCCACTCGGTGGTTGCAGCAGATTCTCCGCGGGGACGCGCAGACCATCGAAGACGATTCCCTGATTGTGCGTGTGCTTGAGCGCGTACAGTCCGTATTTTTTCAGCTGAAACTCGGCAGTTTCGGTCTCCGGGAGATCAACGATCAGCACCGCGGGGCGGTTGTCGATCAGGCACACAACGGCGATCGTCCGTCCGGGGACCACGTTCGTAATGAACAGCTTCTCACCGCGAAGAATGAATTCGTCACCTTCGCGCACGGCGATTGTTCGCAATGCGGTGAGATCGGAGCCGGCTCCGGGTTCGGTGAGCGCAAAAGCCGAGAGCCGTTCACCGCGGGCGAGAGGCGGGAGCAGCCGTTCCTTCTGTTCGGCGGTGCCGAACGTCTGTACGGGATCAACCGCACCGATACAGCCGTGGACCGAGGCCAGGCTGGCGACGGTCGCATCGAGCATTGCCATCTGAGTGAGGAACGGGGCGAACTGCGAAAAGGGAACGCCCAGTCCCTGGTAGCGACAATCGACAAGCAATCCCCAATAGCCGACCGCCGCAAGCTCTTCGAAAACGGCCGTGCTGATTTTCTGTTGGGAGTCGAGCAGGGTCCCCGCCTGGCGGTGCCTGCGCACGATGTCAAGCGACGACTGCATCGCCTGCTCGGCGTCCGATGAGAGCGGCAGCCGTGCCGACTGGAAAAGCTCGATCGGCCACTTGCGTTCCCAGACGGCGCGGTGGATCGGACTGCTGGTCGTCTGATAGCGGGCGGCGAACAGGGCTTCGACCTGTTCATCCGCGGCATCGACGGCACCCGTACGACGAACTTCATCCTCGCCTTTACCTCCGAGCCTGAGGGCCGTCTCGGCGAAACTCTCGTGCCCCGGCTGAGGAGCGGTTGCCGCGGGTTCAGTCGGCGGATTGAGTTTTCGATCAGAAGATTGCGTCATGCTCGCGCCTCGTTGCGAATGTCGACCGACGCCGAAGCATTGGGAGACAGGTCAGAGCCGAAACACGTCTCGTCTTTCAATGATCGGCTCGCGCCGGTCGCCTGGCAACGGGGCAGGGGATGCGTTCAGCGGCTCAGCGCCCGGTCGGGGCGGTCCCGTTCATCATACGGCTGCACGCTGCGATACCACTCCCGCCAGTACACAGGATCGGCCGACTGGTCGGAGGCGATCTTGCGGCTGAGGACGAGGAGCGCATTGCGGGCCTCGACACGGACACTTTCGTCCGCATCCTCGAGGGCAGCAATGAGCGCGGGGGCGATGCGGAGATTTCCACCGCGTCCCAGCGCCCACGCCGCCGTCCGCCGCACTTCGATCCGCGGATCCCGGATGAGCTTGAGCAGCCGATCGGTCTGGCCGACGAGCTGTTCCCGCTGGGCGGGATCGAGGAGCACCGTTTCGACAACGCCTGCCTGAGCCGCCTCGACGTGCAACGACTGCGGATTTTCGAGTTCGGCCAGCAGATCATTCAGCGCACCGGGCATCGATCGGGTGGTGAGCCGCCCGGCCTCCAGCTGAACATCGGCGAGGTTGTCGGGAAGCCCGCGGCCACCGGCGAGGAGTCCCGCACCGAAGTTGGGTCCGCCCCGCGTCCGGCCGAGCATCTTTGCCGTGGCGCGGGAGAGGAACAGGACGCCGAAACAGGCCCCGGCAACCGAGCTGCTTGAATCGCTCCAGCTCCCATCGGGTGCCTGGGTGCGGACGAGATGCTCCGCCCCTTCGAGATACCAGTCGTGCTCGCCGATCTGGTGGAGATTGGCGAGGGCCATCGAACGCTCGAGACCGTAAAGGTAATAGATCGGATGCCCGCTGGGCTGGTCGACGGTGAAACGGGACTGCAACCAGGCCAGACCACCGTCAATCGACTTGTCGATCGCCGCGAGCCGCATCTGCGGGACGTAACTCGTGAACTTCAGCTCCGCAGGAGTCCCTTCTTCGGGAGGCAGCGGTTCGAGCACTCCGTACTTCCGCTGATTGTCGCGGACAGGGGCGACTTCTTCGGGCCGGTGATCGACAGCGTTGGGATAGAGATGCCGACGGGCGATCAGCAGGCTTCCCACGCCGGCGGCGGTCATGCTGTGCAGGGAGCCGCCGGTGTTTCCGGTCGGGCTGGGGTGATAGGCGAAACCGCCATCCGAGACCTGCCGGGTGACGTGCCAGCGCGCGGCTCGATCCCAGACCTCGGGTGGAACAGCAACACCGGCGCGGGCCGCTTCCCACAGGCCGAGCATTGCATATTGCGAGATGCTCGTGTCGCCGTGGGTGCGGTTGGGATAATCCCAGTCCCCCTGCGGCCCCTGATGCTCGATCAGGAACCGGGCAATCGCCTCGATCTGCGGTCGGTAGCCCACCGGATCCGCACTGGCGAGCGCCATGAGGGTGACGCCGGCATCGTAGACGTGATGCGACCCGGGAGTGAACTTGCCATCCTGAACCCGATCGGAAATCCGCGTCAGCAGATCACGCAGGACCGGAGACTCCCGCGAGACGCCGGATTTCAATAAAGCCACCGCGACAAGGCTCGCATACCCCTCCGGCTGCTGCGGCGCCTGCTGTTCGAGATACTGCTGCGCGCGCTCGATGGCGCGGTCAATCTGCTGTTGCAACTCCGGAGCCAACGGAGCGACCTGAGCCGAAGCCGTCCCGGGGAGACAGACGAAGAGCAGGACCGCTATGAGCCCGCAAACGGAAACGGGCAACCGCGACGGCCGGAAACAACGAACAAGCTCTCGCCTGTACCGCGGCACTTGAGATAGGCTTTAGGCTGTAGGCTTTAGACTTCAGGTAGGGACATGGGGAGCGCTCGGAAGCGGGGTGGGACGCGCCCGCGAACGATTCACTCCCCTCCTTCAGGCAACAGCCGGACCTGCTGCCTTACGGCAGGATGAAGTAACGTTCTGCCTCGGCGACGGTCTTGGGATCCTTGCTGCGGAGGGTATCAAGTGCCTTCCGCGCCGCGATTACATGCGCGGGAGTGTCGCCCGCTTCCTTCGGTACCTTCTTCGAGCAGACCAGCATGTAGCGAATGATGGCCCGCTTGATCGAGGGGATGTTGTACTCGTCGGCACCGTAAAGGCTCATCAGCCGTTCCTGGATCGTCCAGTCCTCCCAGCGGGCCAGATCCGCAATCACGAGGTCGGCGAGTTCAGGCCGGTCGAGCAGAATCCGCATCGACTGTTTGAGACGTTCCGGGCTGATCCGCTGATCGCCGTAAGTCCACATGAACCGCAGGGCCTGCATCGCCGCGAACGTCTCGCTGAAGGGGATGTCCTTATTTCGCAGCTTGTGCTCATCGATCACGTCGAGCCCCTCAGCACCGGTGAGGAGCAAATAGCCCCCCATGATGCCATCGATGCCGAGGCGGAAATCCTGCGTCTCTTCGAGGAACTTGTCCTTGAGCAGTTTCGCGTCCGACTCTTCGCCACAGAGGCCGAGCATCATCCCGTAAAGTCCCAGGCGCGTGGCGGGAACCGCCGGGTCAGTGATCCATTTCCGAAGCTTTTCCCGAGGCATGATCGGGGTGAGTTCGGCGACATCCTTATACGGCGAGTTCGCAAATTCCGCGAAGGCGTCATTTGCGATCACCGAGTCGGGATATTCGAGGAACTTCAGGAAGTAGGCGAGGCGCTTCGCGGTGGGCGTTTCGGGCGGAGGCGCCTGTGACATGTAATTGAAGCTGGTCTCGGTGACCTCCATCGGGCTGCTCCACTCGATGGTGTCGGCCTTGCTGCCGAGCAGCATGAAGAGGTCGCCCGCCTTTCCCGCGCGATAGCGATCGAGGGTGATCCGCTGCCCTTTCTGCAGGGTCTCGGGGCCTTTTACCACCTGCAGGATCTCATAGGTGGATGTTCCCTGCTGCTCCTTGTCCTTTTCTGCAGTCTTGCCTTCGACCCACTGGACGAGGACAGCGGCATCCGCGGTCGAGGCCTGCTCGGCGAGGGTCAGCGACGCCGCCCCGCAAAACGGACAGGCGCTCGCGATCGACGTCGGAAGAGTCGCCGCGATGACTGCGATCAACCCGACGAAGACGGCACCAGTCGCGATCGACCGACGAGTGTTGATCATTCCTCAATTCTCCCTTGATCTATTCACGGTGGCCCGCGGAACCGAAGGATCGATCCGCGTCACTGGAAGACCGATGCGTCTTTCAGCTGGTAGAGGCGATAGACTTCGCCCGTCTCTTCGAGTTGTGAGATTTCGATGTCGAACGTACCGACGACGTCAAACGGACGATTTTCGATATAGTCGACAGTCTCCCCCTTCTTCATCTGCACCTCGACGAGGTAGTAGATGGTGGGCTGGGGGCCGAAGCAGCAAGCGCCGGTATCGCGAGTCAGAACGAAGAAGGAGTTCCCCGTCTGCTGGAAAACTGACGTGGGGAGCATATAGCCCCGCAGGCGAATTCTCTGTCCGCGGAGATTCTTCAGCCAGTCGGGCATCAGCTCGGGGGCATTGGGCGTTGTCTTCTTCATCCCGAGAATTTTCTCGAGATCGATATCGTCGAAGCTGACCCGCAGCGCGCCGTCGCGTCCCTTGGTGAAATCCTTGTGCTTGATGAGAACCTGATACTTGGGTGCCGATTCCCCGCCGGCCGCATCGGGCATGTCGGCCGCCCCTGGCTTCGCGGGCGAATCCGGTTCGCCTGAGTTGCTGCCCGCCGGTTTCGCCGCAGCAGCCGCGGAAGAACCACCGTCCGCCACGTTGAAGTTGGCCGGTTTATCCGAATTGCTGGCGGCGACCGTATCGGCCCTGGAAGGGCTCGCGTCACTCGTCCCGGCTTTGTTCTCTGCCGGTGCTTTCTCCGGGGATTCGAAGTCCTCGGGATCAGCCGGAGGGGGCGTGACCGAGGGGCCCGGCACCATCTGCTGCGGAGGGGCGCCCTGCTCAGAACCGGCATCGTCCCCGTCGTTCGCGGCCGGCTGACAGCCCACCACCAGCGCGGTGAGCAGCAGCGAGAACAGCCCCAGACGGAGAACGATCACACACACCTTCCGAGGAGAGGCGGCAACTTTCATCGGAAGTGATATCCTTCCAGTGAATAAAGGGCAACGACTTGACCGGCCTCCACGACCTTGCGGGCCCGGAAGACTCCGGCCACCCCCACAAGCTGCTGCTCGCGGTGGTCGACCGTCAGTCCGTCCTGCATGTTCACGACGATCATGTCCGTGATCTTCGGCTGGCCGCCGAAGCAGCATTCCCCGGTGTCCTTGCACAGCACAAACCGGGTGATCCCCGTCTGCTGCCGGGTCGGATACATGTAGCCTTTGACGAAGACCTTCTTGCCGTCAAGGGCGAGAGCATCGGGATGGAGTTCGAAATCCGCCCCCCGCACGACCGGCTCCTGCCGCGCCAGCCAGGCGAAGCTCATCCGCTCGTAGCCTTCCGGGACTTCCGTTGCGTACGTGTACGCATGTAACCCCGAACCGGACAGTAGAAAGAAGCTGCTCAGGACCAGTCCCGCAACAGCCAGGGCCTTGCCCCCCAGTTCGCCCGCCGAGCGTTTGATCTGAAGATAACAGACGGTCCCCACAGCCACGCCGATTATGGCCACAACCAGACCGGCAGGCGCGACGAACCCGACGATCGACAAAACTCCGATCGCCAGAGAGACCGGCGCCAGTACGGGCATCGGCCGGTATCCGAACTCGGAATATCCGGCTTCGATAAACTCGGACGGAAGTGGAGTCGAATCCTGCGGGCGAGCTGACGTCGACATCATAAGATCTTGTGACATGACTGGTTCCACACCTCATCAGCCAGGCTGACTGGCTTCACCCAATGATAGCAAGAAATCAGGTGATCAACAGTCCCTCATGCGAGAATTCTCGCACGACTTCGCCCGTTCTTACGCTCCCTGCCGTTCGTAACGCGGAACAATCCCTCCGTTTTGCACAGTTTCGCGTTGGTCATTTTCCAACCACCCGTCAGCCTACCCCAACGCCTTTGCGACGTCGGTCTTGTAGGCACGCATGCCGGGGACGACGCCGATCAGGGCCGCGAGGCCGATCAGGGCCGGCAGCAGAACCAGCTCCAGCGGTTCAAAGGAGAACGGGTCGATCACGAGGCCACTGCGGGCCTCGACGATCGGTGCCGCCAGAAACACGAGTCCGTGGCCGAGCACGATTCCCAGCAGCCCCCCGCCGATGCACAACAGCACCGACTCGGCGAGGATGATCGAAAAGACAGTCCGCCGTCGGGCTCCCAGGGCCCGCATGACGGCGATCTCACGACGGCGGTCGGCCATTGAATTGTAGATGCTGACAAAGATGCCGACTCCGGACACCGCAATGATCAGCGCGGTGAGCAGGACCAGCACGGTCCGCACGTTTCCGACGACGTTGTTCATCAACCAGACAATCTGCTGGATTGGATTGGCCGCCTGGGCATACGGGCCTTCATTGATTTCGGTCGCCATCCGCGGCGTCAGCATTGGATGCTTCGTCCGCACGAGGATTGCCGTCACTTCCTTCTGGATGTCGGGAATCGAATGGTGATGATGATGGCCATGACCGTGATCATGGTCGTGATGCCCGTGATCGTGCCCCTGTTCGAGCGCCTTCAGGTCGGCCTCGGAGATTTCTTCCCCGGCCATCGCTGCAAACGCCTTCGCGCGGGCAATCGCCTCTTCCGCCGGTTTCTCGTGGCCCGAAATCTGATAGAACCCTTCAATGTTCACGAATACGACCTTGTCGTTCGGAGTCCCCGTGGGAGCGAGAACGCCGACAATGGTGAACTTTTCGTCGTGAACGTGCCCGTCATCGTTGCTGCCAATGCCGTGGACGGGTGTGAACTCGTCGCCGAGATCCCAGCCATTCTGCCGCGCTACATCGGCCCCGATCACGGCGTCGAAATTCCGTTCGAGGAAGTGGCCTTTCACCCGGAACTCGCGGCCCGGCATGTATTCGACCTGGAAGTACTCGGGGATGGTCCCCACGACCCGAAAATTCCCTTTCTGGGTGCTGTCACCGAGCGCAAAGGGAATCGCGTGGGCGATCCGGGAGTCACTCTTCAGCTTCTTGTAGTAGAGGTAGGGGAGATTCTCGACCGGGACGCTGACGTGATAGACGGTATTCAGCACCAGTTGCAGCGGGCTTCCCTTGGGGCCGACCACCAGGTCATAGCCGACGGCATTCTGGCTGAACATCCGGTCGATCACGCTGTTGATGGTCAGGACCGCGACCATCAGCGTTACCCCCAGCGCGACGCTGAGAGCAGTCAACGACGACGCAAGCGCCCGTTGGCGAATGCTTTTCCAGGCGATCGTCACCATGTTCATACGGCGAATCTCCGAGTGCGAAACGTAAAGAGCCGTGGCGGGTTCAAAGGCAGGCGGTCGCAGCGAGGGATGCTCAGGGGCGATCAATCACAGGCGATTGAAATCGCTCAACCGCTCGACGCGCGGGAACTGGCTGGCGACATCGGGGGAGTGGGTCACGAGGAGCAGGGCACACTCCTGTTCGGTACACGCAGTCCGCAGCAGGTCGAGAACATTCTGCTGATGGGCCGTATCGACACTTGCCGTCGGCTCGTCCGCGAGCAACAGCGTCGGCCGGTTCGCGAGCGCCCGCGCCACGGCGACCCGCTGCTGTTCACCCACCGACAGCATCGAAGGCCGATGATCGAGACGATGCCCCAGTCCGACTTTGCCCAATAGTTCCTTGCCGCGATTCCAGTCGACCCGGCTCGAAACAAAGCTCATCCCGAGCACGACATTTTCGAGTGCAGTGAAGGCATCGAGCAGATTGAACGTCTGGAAGACGAAGCCGATCTTCTGGGCGCGGAAGCGGTCGCGGGCCGGTTCGGGGAGCGAATTCACCTGAACGCCGTCGACGATCACCGCGCCGGAGTCGGGCATGGTGATTCCCGAGATGACGTTGAGAAGCGTCGTTTTTCCGCCGCCACTCTCGCCGACGAGGACGACCTGCTCCCCGGGCGAGATCTCAAAATGGTCGATATTCAGGATCGGCAACGGGGAGCCGTTCGGCTCGATGTAACTCTTGCGGACCTGATTGAGCACCAGCGACATGAATGATTGACCTCTTGCCAAGCCGCGGATCAGGGGGGAATTGCCGCCGGGCGATCGGGCAGACCGCACCTGGCAGCGACGAGGGCCGCCGGGGGCCTCGATGACCGGCTGGAACCGGACCGCCGGACTGTACTCTACTTACAACTAAATTGCAATTACGCGCAAAGCCCGGAGTCTGCTACTCGTACGTCATTTCGGCCCGGTCCGTTGGATGACGGGCCGGCCGCCGGGTCGGGAGCGGCAGAGGAAACAGGTCAGGCCCAGGCCTCCTGCCCGATGAGTTTCACGAACGCACAATCGCAGAGGCTGCGGACGCGCGGGCCTTCTGCTGTCCGTGTGATCACCTGAAGTTCCTGGGAAGTTTCGTCACCCACCGGAATCACCATCCGCCCGCCAGGAGCCAGCTGCGCGTACAGCGAAGGGGGTACGAGCGGGGCCGCGGCGGTCACCAGAATACCGTCGTAAGGGGCGTGTTGAGGCCAGCCGAGCGTTCCATCCCCCACCGCGTAGATGATGTTTGTGTAGCCTTCCGCCTCAAGGACACGTCGGGCCACTTCGGAGAGTTCCGGGAGTCGTTCGATCGTCACCACTCGGGAGCAGAGCTGCGAAACAATTGCAGCCTGATAACCGCTCCCGGTGCCGATCTCCAGCACGGTTTCGTCTCCCTGCAGCTCGAGCGCTTCAGTCATCAGCGCGACGATGAAGGGCTGGCTGATCGTCTGACCGGAACCGATTGGCAGCGCACGGTCCTCGTACGCCTGCGTCTGGAGGGCTTCGGGAACAAATCGCTCGCGCCGGGTGCGGCCGATCGCCTCCAGCACCCGCTCGTCCTGAATCCCCTTGCGTCTGAGCTCCTCCACGAGCTGCGCACGAGCTTCGGCAAACGTCATGTGTGAACTTCCCGCTCCAGCGGTGTTGATGCGGCTACGGGCCGCGCTCCTCCGGTTTCCACGTTCCAGTCGATCAACTGGATCTCGACATTTTCCTGGCCGCGAAAACGGTTGATGGAGGGAGCAAAACTGATGGAGATCGGCCCCCCCGCGGCGGCGATTTCATCGGCCCAGTCCCCTTTTCCGAAGGCGACACCGCGAATCGTCTTTCCGTGCTGCCGGACGACAACCGACAGATGTCGATCCCCTCCCCCCATCTTACGGGGAGGCTCCGCAAGTTCGACACGGGTACAGGCGAACACGGGACGGCGGTTGCACTGCCCGAAAGGCCCCAGCCGATCGAGCTCGCGTACCGCCCGATGAGTGAGATCCGCCAGACGGACTTCCGCATCGACCTCCAGTTCCAGGTCGCGATCTTCGACCGTGTGATTCTCCGCCACATAACGGCAGAATGCCTCGCGAAAGGCATCGATCGAATCGGCATGAACTTTCAAACCGGCCGCGGCGGCATGCCCGCCATACGCCTTCAGATGTTCCGCACAGGAATGCAGCCCGGCGTGCAGGTCGAACCGGGCAAACGACCGGGCGGAACCCTGTCCGATACCGTCGTCCCGCCCCAACGAGATCAGCACAGTGGGTTTCTGGAAATGCTCGACCACGCGGCTGGCGACGATACCGATCACACCCGGATGCCATTCGGGGTGCGCGAGTACCAGTGCCTCGGCCTGGGCCCACTCGGGATGTTCCTCCACCAGCTCCTTCGCCTGCTTGAATACCCGGCGTTCGACCGTCTGGCGAATCTTGTTCTGTTCATCGATATACGCGGCGAGGCTGTGGGCCCGTTCAGCACTCTCGGTCGTGAGCAGTTCCACCGCGAGACGGGCCTGCCCCAATCGACCGGCAGCATTGATCCGCGGGGCCAGCGAGAACGCGATGTCCTCCGATTGCAGGGCGTGTTTGCCTTCAAGGCCGGCGACCTGCATCAACGCTTTCAGGCCGAGGCTCGCCCGCTCCCGCAGACCGGCAAGACCGTAGCGGACGAAGACGCGGTTTTCACCGGTAAGCGGCACGACATCGGCAACCGTTCCAATCGCAACGAGACCGACGGCACTGATCAGAAAATCCCGCATCCGGGGCGACGCCCGCTTGCCGTCACCGAGCCGTTGACAAATCCCCCACGCAAGTTTGAACGCCACCCCCGCACCACAGAGGTCGCCAAACGGATAATCTGTCCCCGGCAACCGGGGATGCACGAGGCTGGCGGCCGCTGGCAGAGTCTCGGCGAACTGGTGGTGATCGGTGATGATCAGTTCGAGTCCGAGCTCGCGGGCCAGCTGCGCTTCGGTGACGCTGGCAATCCCGCAATCGACCGTGACGACAAGTTGAGTCGGATCTTCACCGTGGAGTTTGCGGAGCGCATCGCAGTTGAGCCCGTAGCCTTCTTCCAGCCGATGCGGCACGTAGTACTCGACGCGGGCACCGGCGAGCTTCAGGCAGTGCCACAGGAGGCTCGTCGCCGTCACGCCGTCTACGTCGTAATCGCCATAGATTGTGATTTTCCGGTCGGCACGGACGGCGGCGACCACGCGGTCGGCAGCCTCGGCGACACCGGGGACCGTTTCTGGATCGTGCAGCTCTTTGAGAGTCGAATTCAGAAAAGCATTGGCGGCGGGAGCGGTCGTGTATCCGCGGGCGGAGAGCACCTGCGCGAGCAGCGGTGAAACCTGGAGTTCTGCCGAGAGACTGCGGACAATCCCCGCATCATACGGTAAGAACCGCCACACCTTTGGCATTCGAGAATCCTTCGTTTGCAATCCGTTCCGGGAGGGGAGACAGGTTCATTACACCAGCCTCCGGAGGAGGTGTCCACCGACCGCGCAGTCCCCGCAGGTCGTATTCTAGTGAGCGGGCGAGTCACAGGCGCTGCGTGAGAACACCGATTACCCGAGATTCTCCGGCAAATGAAGACAAAGTGCGACATCGGTAGAAGTCCCATGGAGCCCGCCACGGACGTTTCACCGCCCCCGAAGCGGGAGAGACAAACTCGGTTTTCGACGACTTGGAAACGAACCTTTGAGGGTCGCGGGCTGTCCCGGAGACTTCCGGGGAGCGACTGTTCCGGTCGAAGCGGCACAGTTGCCGAATTCCCGACGCGGGAAAGGCCGTGATCCCTTGTCCCGGGTCGGAGCGCAAACTAAACTCACGCTTTAGCGAATTCGCCGCCCTTGTGTTCGCCGTTCGCGCTCACACTGCGCCCGGCGGGCGAATTTCCGTTCGACGCCTCACGAGAAGGTTCGAGTCCTATGCGACACGTGCTCTCGGCGTTGGTGATGAACCAGCCCGGGGTTCTGGCTCACATTTCCGGAATGCTGGCCTCCCGCGCGTTCAACATCGACAGCCTTGCGGTCGGTGCGACCGAGAATCCCGAGTTTTCGCGGATGACGTTCGTCGTCAACGGCGACGACCGGACTGTAGATCAGGTCCGCAAGCAACTCGAGAAGATCGTCACCGTCGTCCAGGTCTTCGACTTCTCGCGACAGAACTACGTCGAGCGGGACCTGATGCTCATCAAGGTCAGCACGTCGGGAGGACGTCGCGGCGAGGTCCACGAACTGGCCGACATCTTCCGCGCGCGGATTGTCGACGTCGGCACCGAACACGTGATGATCGAGATCTCCGGCCAGGAACGGAAGATCGAAGCCTTCATCGATGTCATGCGGCCTTTCGGGATTATCGAGCTTGTTCGCACGGGCCGGATCGCGCTGTTGCGGACTCCCACCAGCGCGGCGGAATCCGCGCTGGAAGCCCCCGAAGAACAGCCGGCCACTCCGTGAGAACCTCGGGCGTCATGCCGCCGAGTCCTTCTCTTTCTTTCGCCTTCAACACTGACGATTGACTTCACCCCATGCCCGCCAAGATCTATTACGACGACGACGCTGATCTCTCGCTCCTCAAGGACAAGACCATTGCCATCATCGGCTATGGCAGCCAGGGGCATGCCCAGGCCCAGAACCTGCGGGACAGCGGCTGCAACGTCATCATCGGACAGCGGACCGGTTCCCCAAATTACGATCTCGCGGTGAGCCACGGCTTCAAGCCGGTTTCCGCCGCCGAGGCGACCAAGGCCGCCGACCTGATCAACATTCTCCTCCCCGACGAAGTCCAGGGAGACGTCTACCGGAACGACATCCGGCCGAACCTCGAGAAGGGGAACCTGCTCCTCTGCTCGCACGGCTTCAACCTGCACTTCGGCCAGGTCGTCCCTCCGCCGGGCGTCGACGCGGCCCTCGTCGCCCCGAAGGGCCCCGGACACCTCGTCCGCAGCGAATACGAGAAGGGGGGCGGCGTCCCCTCTCTGATCGCCCTCTGGCCCGGCGCTTCCGAAAGTTCGCGGCAGCTGGCCCTCGCGTATGCGAAGGGGATCGGCGGCACCCGCGGTGGCGTGATCGAGACGACCTTCGCGGAAGAGACCGAAACCGACCTCTTCGGTGAACAGGTGGTCCTCTGCGGCGGCGTCAGCGCCCTCGTCAAGGCCGCATTCGATACGCTCGTCGAAGCGGGCTACCAGCCCGAGATGGCCTACTTCGAGTGCATGCACGAGCTGAAGCTCATCGTCGACCTCCTCTACCAGGGTGGTCTGAACTACATGCGCTACAGCGTCTCGAATACTGCCGAGTTCGGTGACTACACCCGCGGACCGCGGATTATCAACGAGCAGACGAAGCAGGAGATGAAGAAGATCCTGGACGAAATTCGCAACGGCGAGTTCGCCAAGGAGTGGATCCTCGAAAACAAGGCCAATCAGCCGACGTTCCAGGCGATGCGCCGCCGCGACCGCAATTCGAAGATCGAAGAAGTCGGGAAGCAGCTTCGCAGCATGATGACCTGGATCAACGCCAAGGAAGTCTAAGATGCCGCAAACTCTGGTGCGCTACGAAGACCTGAAGCCCGGCGATCACATCACCGTCACCCAGCGGGTGAAGGTGGGGCTGAAGGTATGGTATACGACAGTCAGCGGAACGGTGGAGCGGACGGAGCGCCGGCGCAGCGGCCTGCACGTCGAGCGCTCGGACGATGACCGCGTCTATCAGGATGTCATTCTGCTCCGTCGCGACGGCGATGAGGGAGTCGAAACGACCATCACGATGGACGAGTACACGCAGATCGAACGCACCCCGGCACCAACCGCCTGATATCGGCGATCTCCGCATCGCTACGTGTCGCTGACAATCCTCCACCGGAGTCTGGTCCTTCCAGGCTCCGGTTTTTTCATGCGCGTCGCCGGGTGTTTGCGGCCCGGGGAGAGTCGTCAACAGTCTTCCGCCCGAACTTCGCAATCGACCCATTTTCGCGATCCTGGCTCGCCGTCGAGTAATCCGGCGTGCTGGTGCATCCAGTCTCCCCGCCGGGCAGGGCAGGAGGTCCGGAGCGGGCAGCCGGGCGGCTCCTCCCCGGGACAAAACCGCCTACCATGAATTCCGCCGTCCCTCTATAATGGCGGTTGTGCCTGGAATCGGGCTTTACGTGCCTCGCGGCACAGTCCGTCTGCACTCCCTGATGAAGGCTGGGGAATGATCCACAAGCTGAGCCGGCATGGATGGCTGCTGGGCGTGTGCCTGGGGTGTGCAGGATGTCTGCCTCCACAGATCCGGGTTCCCACGTTTGCATACGGAAGCCCGGCGGCCGAGCGGATGTCGTACGAGCGGCACGATCCTTTGCCCGACTCGACGCTGGGACCGTCCACCGGTTCGCGACCACGTAACGCCGACCTTCAGCGGAGTGAACCGCGACGAGCCCTGCAGGCGACGACCGGGCCGTTTGCCCCGCCGCCGGGAGTCATGGTGCCTCCGCCCGGGAGCTCCACCTATCCGGAGGTGATTTCTCCCTAGGGCAAACCGGCCGCGGCTCGCAACGCAACGGATTCCGTTGCAGCGGCGTCACCATCCCGAAAGGATGCCGACATGCGACCTGCACTGATCACCTCGACCGGCATTCTCACGATCGTGCTGGGGGGATTTCTGCTGCCGGGAGAAAGTCCGCCCTGTGCGGCTGCTCCCAAGGTCCCCCGATCCGTTGAGACGAGCGGGCTGGAATACATCACCCCCGCAACGCAGCAGAGCATCAACCGCGGCCTCGAATACCTCGCCAGGCACCAGAATCCCGAAGGGGGCTTCGGTGCCGGCAGCATCTACCGCCACAACGTCGCCGTGGCCGCGCTCTCCGGCATGGCCTTTCTCTCCGCCGGCAATACTCCTGGCCGGGGAAAGTACGGGGCGGAAGTCGAAAAGACCGTCCAGTTCATCCTCCGCAACACCGGCGAAGACGGCTTCATCAACGTGCGGGAAAGCAGTTCGCACGGCCCCATGTACGGGCACGGCTTTGCGACGCTGTTCCTTGCCGAGGTGTACGGCATGACTCCCCGCGATGATGTTCGCGACTGTCTCGAACGTGCCGTGAAGTTGATCGTCAGCACGCAGAACGAAGAGGGAGGCTGGCGCTATCATCCGGTGCGCAATGATGCCGACATTTCCGTCACGGTTTGCCAGGCGATGGCATTGCGTGCTGCGCGCAATACCGGCCTGTTCGTGCCAAAGGAGACCGTCGACCGGTTTGTGAAGTACGTCAACGACTGCCAGAACCCGGACGGGGGGTTCAAGTATCAGGTAGTGCGCGGCTCGCAGAGTCTCTTTCCACGCTCCGCCGCCGGCGTGGTCGCCCTCTATAATGCGGGCCTTTACGATGACCGCGCAGTCGAGCGCGGCCTCAGCTACCTGGAGAACTATCTCCCGCAGGGAGACATCTTCCGGCATGAGACGCATTACTTCTACGGCCAGTACTACGCCGTTCAGGCGATGTGGTACGCCGGCGGACAACGTTGGGAACGCTGGTATCCGGCCATCCGCGACGAACTGCTGCGGAGACAGATGCCCGATGGAAGCTGGCCCGACGCAATCTCCAGCGAATACGGGACCGCGATGGCGTGCATCATCCTGCAGATGCCGAACAATTATCTTCCGATCTTCCAGCGCTGAGACTCGCCTCCTTGAAACTGTTCGCAACTGCTCGACTCGCTGTCTCGCCGTTCATGCCGAAATCCAGCCCCGGAAAGCCGTCATATCGACACCGTCTCTTCCTGACACTGGCCTGGCTGGGGCTGTTCCTGCCGCTGACCGGAGGATCGGCCGCCTTTGCCGAGCCGCCTTCGCCTTCCGCCGGGCAGGTCGCGATCTTCGATATCAGCGGGACAGTGCAGCATGCGAATGAAATCGAATCGCTCTCGATCGACCGCATCGTGACGCGGCCTCCGCAGCGCCACGATCGGCCGCTGACTGAGATCGTCCGGTTCGAATGGAAGAACGAGAAGTTCGATTCCGACGACATGCCGCTCGTGATCCTGGCGAACGCGGACCGACTGCGTGTCCGGCCGACGCGGATTGACGAAGAAGCCCTCTCCGCAGACTGGCCCCGCCGCTTCGGGCTGGAGGAAGTTCGAATTCCGCTCGAGACAATCCGCGGCGTCATTTTCAAGAGGCCCTTCGCACCCGCGGAGCAAACGAGTTTGAAGGCCCGCCTGTTCGAAAACTCCGAGGCGAGTGACCGGCTCATCCTGACGAATGGAGACCTGGCGCTGGGGGAGTTGCAGGCGCTGAACGAAGAACACTTCATCCTCAAGTCCGCGGTCGGGGAGATCCGGGTCGATCGCCAGCACGTCCGCGCCCTCACGTTTAATCCGGAACTGACAAGCTTTCCTTCCGTTGAGGGACTGCACGCGCTCATCGAACTCGTTGACGGCAGCCGCCTGACGATTACCCAGGCCCGACTCCAGCCCGAACGGCGACTTGTGTGCCGTACCGCCTTTGGAGCCGAACTGGAAATTCCGCTGGACCGAATGCGCTCGTGGCGAGTCCTCGGCGGGCGGGCCCGGTATCTCTCCGATCAGGAGCCTGAATCGATCCGCTTCACACCGTACCTGTCTCTCGAATGGCCGGTGCGGAACGATCGGAACGTACTCGGAGGCGACCTGTCGCTGGGGGACGTGACCTACGCGAAAGGGCTGGGCGTTCATAGCCGGAGCGAGGTGACCTACCGGCTTGACCGGCAGTACGTCTCATTCTCGGCAACTGTGGGAATCGACCGGATCGCCGGAGATTCGGGCAGCGTGATTTTCCGCGTCCTTGCCGACGGGCAGGAAGTCTGGAAGAGTCACGTGCTTCGCGGCGGTCAGCCCCCGCAAGCGGTCGGGCCGATCGATGTGAGCTCGACCGGCACGCTGACGCTGATTGTCGATTTCGCGGATCGCGGCGACATTCAGGACCATGCTGACTGGGCCGATGCCCTCCTGATCCGCAAGTAGCGGCTCGCACGTTCGGACAACCGTCCGAACCTTGTACTCCGGCGGCTCTCCTTCTTTACTGGTACCGCGAATTCGTTGTCGTCGAGCACGAAGCGCATCGCAAACATGCCTTCCGCTCGGGGCCGGACGGAGGATGACGGCGAGAATGCGAAGACATGCCTTGCGGGCTCGCAAGCCTGGGCATTCGCGTCCGTCGAGGTCGTTCCGGAAGACCTGTCAGAGAACTCAACCAGAACCGGGAAGAAGCTCATGCGCCAGATTCTCGTCGTCACCGGAGGCAGCCGCGGTATTGGAGCAGCGACGGCACTCCTCGCTGCCGAACGCGGGTATACCGTGTGTGTCAACTATCAGTCAAACGCGTCTGCCGCCGAGAAGGTCGTCAATGAGATTCGCGCCTCCGGTGGCGAGGCGATTGCGGTCCAGGCGGATGTCTCGGTCGAGGCCGACGTCATCCGCCTGTTCGAAACGGTTGATCGCGAGCTTGGCCGCGTCACGGCTCTCGTGAACAATGCCGGGATTCTCGAACGGCAGATGCGCGTGGAAGACATGTCCGCGGAGCGCTTGAACCGCATCCTGGCGGTGAACGTCACGGGCATCTTTCTCTGTGCACGGGAAGCTGTGCGGCGGATGTCGACGCGGCATGGTGGTCCGGGAGGGGCGATCGTGAACGTTTCCTCGGTCGCGGCCCGCCTCGGCTCTCCCGGTGAGTACGTGGATTATGCCGCATCCAAGGGGGCGACCGACACCTTCACGATCGGCCTCGCGCAGGAAGTTGCACCCGACGGCATTCGCGTGAACGCCGTCCGTCCCGCCTTTATCTACACCGACATCCACGCCAGCGGCGGCGAGCCGAACCGCGTGGATCGCGTCAAAGGGATGGTCCCCCTGCGCCGGGGCGGCACGGCCAAAGAGGTCGCGCACGCCATTCTCTGGCTGCTCTCGGACGAAGCCTCCTACTCGACCGGAACGTTCATCGACGTCACCGGCGGCAAGTGAAATCATGAGGCAGGAGTACTCCCGACACCCTTCCCAACAAAAAAGCCGCACGCTGGTCAGGCGTGCGGCTGAATCGTTGCGTCACTCGCACGTTTACTTCTTCGCATCCGCCGGCAGGACGGTTAACGAGAGCGGGTTCGAAGCGTAGTTCGTGGTGATCGAGAAGCTGATCGACACCCGCGCCATCGCGGCGATCGGCAGGTTCTCGACGGGCATCGCTTTCTCGTCCGCTTCAAGAATGATCGTTCCCTCCTCGACATCTCCGCTCAGGCGGGCTTTACTCGCGGACGACATCTTCACACCCGGCGGCAACTGCTGCCCGAAGACCGTCGAAAAGTAATCGAACGACATCGCCAGGGTCACGCCATCCTTGAAGCCTTCCTTCCGCTTGACCTTCACCTTGATCTCGGCCTTTTCGCCGGGCTTCAACGTGATCTCGGCGGGCTCGGCGGTCACACTCAGCAGGTCCATCGGCTTGACCACGCCGACCAGCTGCGTCTGAATTGGCCAGCGGACCTGGGAACCACCGCGCGACTGGAGTTCGCAGGTAACCCGGCCCCGGCGAACGACAGTCTGCGGGTTCCCGTCGGCATCCGGGATCTCCGCCTTGCCGATCACCCGCACCAGACTCGCACCAATCGGGGCAACATCGCTGGCCGACAGCACGAGGCCGCAGTGGTTCATCCCCTCGGGGATGGTGATCGGCGTGTAGGTCACCCCCTCGGGCAGACCTTCCACTTCGATTGTCACCGGCCCCTTGAAGCCGTTCAGACGGTCGACGCGGGCAAACCACATCATCCGTGTGCCCGGCGCGAGCATCGCGTAATAGTATTCGCCGTGAACCGCGAAATCAGGTCCGCTCGGTTCCGCCTTCAGATGATAGACATACCGGTCGCCACTGCGGCCGTGCAGGTCGTGGATCGCGACGATGAACGTTCCGTTCGCAGGAGCCCGGAAGTAAATCTTGCTGTCCTTCGTCTGCAGCCCGTCATCCGCTTCGGAAATCTTCTTCCCCGACGCGTCGTAGATCACGATCGTGCTGTCGAGCGCGTATCCAAGTTGATGTGACTGCACCTCGAAGAGGTAGCAGGTTCCCGCTTTCGCTTCGAACGAGTAGTAATGCACTTCGTCCGGGTTGGAGAACTTCGCGCTGACCCCCACCGGCAGGGTGAGAGGCGCGGCGGACGCGAGGCTCGTGTTGTCCGCCGGCCGCACGATCTGCGGATGCGGGCTCACCAGCAGCGGAACCGCGTTCGTCAAGCCGGCCGGAGTCTCGATGCGCAGCGTCTTCCAGCCTTCGGCCTCATCAGCCGCGGCAATCAGCGACGTCTGCTGGAAACCTTCCGGCATCTTGCCGATGATTTCCGCCGTCGCGGAGGTTCCCTGCTGGACGGCGAGCGGCAAGACGGCGTGGGCGAACGGCCGATCGGAAATCTCCACACAGTACACGTACTTGGGATTGCCGATATAGCGGGCGTCGCGGACTTCGAGCAGGTAGTCGCCATCTTCGGGGAGCGTCACTTCGATGAACGAATCCCCACCGATAAAGTTGTCGTTCTGGGCGACCACCTGGCCGTGCGGACCGTATAGCGTGAGGATCGAGTCCATCAGATAGACCGCTCCGGACTGCATGCTGTGGACCGCCTCAGTGACCCGCTGGGCGTAGATCTGGAAGGTCACCCGCTGCCCGGCCTTCCCGGTGATCTTGAAGAAGTCGACATCTTCCGGCTTCTCACAGACGCCGCACACCGCCGAGGGAATCGGCACCGCCTGGGCAGTCTCCCGCGTATCGTTGGATTTCTGTTCCTCGATGACCGGATATTCCGTCACCAGCAGGTGCGACGCGCTCGAAACGGCCCGGTCGGTGGCGACGCGGACTTCGTACACTCCCGGCTCCTGATCAGCCGGGACGGTCGCCTTGAACTTGTACGGCTGGCCCGGAGTGCCGCGTCCCTGGAGCGCCGCCTCTTTCTTCTCCGTCTCGGCATACGTCATCACGATGCCCGGCTTGTCGAAGAAGACCGAATACGCTCCATCCAGCGTCAGATTCGAGCGGATGATGATCTCGCGTTCGGTTCCCTGCTGCACTGCAACGGGATGAACCGTCACCAGCTGGCGAAAGCCGATCGGAGATTCGGCTCTTGCGACAACAGGAACAACGAGAGCGACAAGAACCAGGAGGCGGGTAAGTTGTTTCATGGGCAGCAGACTCAAGGCGGGGGTCTCACAGGTGGTCGCCGCCCCTCGAATGGGGGCAGCAGGAAGGCGGGGACAACGACCGTCATCCCCGCTTTTCGAGACCGGTTGGAGGTTCTTCGCCTGCGACCATCGGCCGCAGGCATCTCACACGCTGCAGACGACTGCACCCGTGGTCTCCACGGGTGCAGTCGTGCGTTTCCATTCGAGATCCCGTGAGGATCGTCGTTTCGCAGGACTAGCCCATCAGTTCGGGAACAGGTTCCCCGATGCACAGCCGCATCGGCCGTCCGTCCGGGGCCGTGTGGATCGTGTCCAGCGGGATCCCCAGCTTGGAGTAGATCGTCGCCGCGATGTCCTTCGGGTAGTATTCCTTGTCAACTGGCTTGGCACCGGTCTCGTCGGTCTGGCCGATGACCTGGCCTGCCGGAGTTCCCGCGCCGGCCATGCAGAGGATGCTGGCGGTCGACCAGTGATCGCGTCCCGCGGCCGAGTTGATGATCGGCGTGCGGCCGAAGTCGGTCATGAACACGACGAGCGTCGTCTCCAGCAACCCGCGGTCCTGTAGATCGTTGATCAGCGCGGGAAACGCCATGTCGAGCGGCGGAAGCAGTCGCTTCAGCCCCTTGAAGTTGTCGGCATGGGTGTCCCATCCACCGCTCGAGACGGTCACGAACCGGGTGCCGGCCTCGATCAACCGCCGGGCCAGCAGACAGCTTTGTCCGAGATTGGTCCGCCCGTAGGTGTCGCGAAGCTTGTCTTCCTCGAGGCTCAGATCGAACGCCTTCTGCGTCGCCGTCGAGGTCACCATGCTGAACGCGTTCTGGTAGTACTCGTCGATCGCCTGCAGTGCGTCGGGCTGCTTTTCGAGGTCGCGCTGCAACCGGTCAATCTTCTCGAGTGCATAGCGGCGGCGGTCGATCCGTTCGAGGCTCACCCCACTGGGAGGCGTGACATCGCGAACCTTGAAGGAACTCGAGTTCGGGTCGCCCGGAAGCTCAAACGGGTTGTAGCCGATCCCCAGATACCCTGCGAGGCCGCCACCGAAACGGCGATCGACCTGCGAACCGATCTGCACGAACGGGGGAAGATTCGTGCGGTAACCGAGTTCTTTCGCAACGACGGAGCCGAAGCAGGGGAACGTGATCGCCGGGTTGAAGCGATGCCCCGACATCATGATCGCGTCCGCGGTCGCGTGGGCACCGTTCTGCGGGTTCAGATTCCGCATGGTCGCGAAATTGCCGGCGTTCTTCGCGAAGTTCGGCATCTGGTCGGTGAACTGGATTCCCGGCAGGACGGTATCGATCACACCGAACTCGCCGCGAACGTCGGCCTTGGCCTCCGGCTTCGGGTCGAGCGTGTCGTGATGGCTCGTTCCACCGCGAGCCCAGATGAGAATGCAGTTGACGTCTTTACGGCCTGTCGATGCGACGGCGGCCTGCTGCCTCAGGAAAGAATCCAGCGTCAGGCCCAGCGCACCCAGCGAGCCCACTTGCAACATGAAGTTGCGGCGGCTGACCGTTTCACAGTTCGTCATTCTCTGAGGGAAGAAGTTCAGCACTTGCGACTCCTCGGGAGGGTAGGAGATGGCGGGATGTCGATCGAGGCCGCCCGGAACAAGGGGATTACCGGGCAGTACTATTCTTGCGATGATCCATAATGATGGAAATCGGCAAAAATTGCAATCGGTAACGACAAGTGGGGGTTCTGCGGGTCGTAACCGGGGAGCGAAAATTTCGAAAGTATCGACGCTTCGCCCCGGCTCAGAGCGGCAGACCAGGTCCGGAAAAGGATTCCGCGGCCCCCCACCCGCCACAATCATAGAGTCAAGAGAGTCCCTGATTCCGTCGAGGAATACAGTAGACTTGCCGGTAGGATTCGCAGAACAACTCCCTCAGGGGGGCGACTGCGAAGCGGACAGTAACACGGGAGGCCGGGGCGGACACCCGGGCCTCACCTGTTGCAGTCGGCCAATTCTACGGATAAACTTGAGCGCATACGAATTACGCCTACCCTCCGGGGAGCAGTCACTTTCTGTCTGACCGCTCCACCTTCCGCTTTCGTCACGCCTACGGAAGTTACCCCGCTATGCTGCATTACACTCCCAGTCGCAGGTGCCTTTGCCAGTTTCTCGCGTTTGCCGTCTGCATTGCACTCGCCAGCCCGGTTGTCGCCGACGAGAAGCAGTCCGGCCTGCGCGTTGAACCTGCGGAGGCAACTCTGAAGGGTTCGATCGATCGACTCCAGCTCCAGGTGAGCTTGCAGGAAGGCGACCGCGTTGTCGATGTCACACGCTCTGCGGTGTATACGAGCCTGAAGCCGGAAATCTGCTCGGTGACGCCGACCGGACGCGTCATTCCCCTTTCGTCCGGCAAAGGACGGATCAAGGTCGAACTCAGCGGCAAATCGGTGGTCGTTCCCGTCACCGTGAAGGTGAACAAGGCGGCCGAGAAAGTCAGCTTTCGCGAGGATGTCATCCCCGTCATCAGCAAGGCGGGATGTAACCAGGGGGCCTGCCACGCCTCTCAGTACGGAAAAGGCGGACTGGTCCTTTCGCTGTTCGGCTATGCCCCGGAACAGGATCATCCGCAGTTTGTCCGTGACCACCAGCAGCGGCGTGTGTCGCTCGTGCGTCCCGAAGACAGCCTGATCCTCCGCAAGGCGACGATGCAGATTGCCCACGAAGGGGGCAAGCGCTTCGCGATCGACTCCGACGAATACACGGTCCTCAAGACCTGGATCGAATCCGGTGCTCCCGGACCGGTGAAGAATGAGCCGGGTGTCGTCGACCTGAAGGTCACGCCTCAGCAGGGAGTCTACAAAGTCGATGATGAGCAGCAGCTTCGTGTCGTCGCCGTCTATGCCGACGGCCGCACCCGCGACGTGACGAACCTGTCGCTCTTCGACAGCCTGGGCGAGGGGGTCGCCAAAGTGGATGGAACGGGACACGTGACAGTCGTCGGGCACGGCCAGGCGGCGGTTATGATCCGTTTCCAGGGACAGGCGAAGGTCTCGCACATCATTTCGCCGTTCGAACGGGAAGTGAATCTCGCCCATTTCAAGCCGAACAACTTCATTGACGAGAAGGTGCTCGCCCGCTGGGAACAGATCCGTCTGAATCCCTCGCCGCTCTGCTCGGACGAGGAGTTTGTCCGCCGGGCGTTTATCGACTCGATCGGCACCTTGCCGTCGAAGGAAGTCGTGGAGAAGTTCATCGCGTCAACCGATCCACAGAAGCGTGAGAAGCTTGTCGATGAACTGCTGGGATTGACGGGAGATCCGAGCCGCGACATCTACGTCAACGAATGGAGCGCTTACTGGGCGCTGAAATGGGGCGACCTGATCCGCAATAACCGGAACGAGGTCGGCGAAGGAGGGATGTGGGCCCTCTACAACTGGATGCGGCAGGCGCTTCGCGAAAACATGCCCGTCGACCAGTTCGTCCGTGAGATCATCACGGCCGAGGGGTCCATCTACCAGAACGGGCCGGCGAACTACTACAAGATCGCCCGCAAGCCCGATGACCTCGCCGAGACGACCGCGCAGGTCTTTCTCGGCGTGCGGGTGCAGTGCGCCCGCTGTCACCATCACCCGTTCGAAGTCTACAGCCAGTCCGATTTCTACGGGCTGGCGGCGTTCTTCACCCGAGTGGGAACCAAGAACACCGTCGACTTCGGTGCGCTCGGCGGCGATACGGTGGTGAAGCTCAATGAGACGGGTTCGATCCGTCACCCGCGCACCAACGAGGTCATGCAGCCAACTCCGCTCCTGGGCAAGCCGATCGACACGAAGGATGTCCGCGATCTGCGCCGTCCGCTTGCCGACTGGCTGACCTCTCCGGAAAACGACCTGTTCAGCCGGAACATCGTCAACCGCATCTGGGGCTACTACATGGGAACGGGAATCGTCGAGCCGATCGACGATATGCGGGCGACGAATCCCGCCTCGAATCCGGAACTGCTCGATGCGCTCGCTGCGGACTTCGTGGCGAACAAGTTTGACCTGCGTCACCTGATGCGGGCGATCATGACTTCTCGCGTGTATCAGTTATCGTCGACCGCTCTCCCGGAGAACGTCACCGATACGCGGTTCTACACGCATTACAACCTCAAGCGGCTGCCGGCGGAAGTTCTGCTCGACGCCGTCGACACGGTGACCGGAACGCAGGAGAAGTTCCCCGGCGTCCCGCTGGGAACGCGGGCGATTGAACTGCCCGACCCGAACTTCACTTCGTACTTCCTCGACACGCTCGGGCGACCGCAACGGGTCGTGGCCTGCGAATGCGAGCGGACTGCCGACCCGAACCTCGCTCAGGTGCTTCAGATCGCAAACGGTGACCTGATGCAGCGCAAGCTTTCGGACCGGAAGGGCCGGATTTCCGAGTTGGTGAAAGCCAGCGATGAGGAAGCGATCAAGGAGCTGTACCTGGTCGCTTACAGCCGCCAGCCGACGGTTGAGGAGATCGCGAACTGCCGCTCGATCATCGCCTCGGCACCGAACCGCCGCGAAGGCCTTGAGGATGTCCTCTGGGCTATCTGCAACAGCCGCGAGTTCCTGTTCAATCACTAGGCGATACGCCTGTAACGCACCGTGACGCATCCGGGAGGGCGAAACATCGCCTTCCCGGGATGCCCCGAGCGTCGAAAGTTGAGATTCCCTTCCCGGCGCGTACGTTCAGCCGCATCCCAGCGGCACGCGCCGTCCCCGGGTTGGGCATCCAATGCTCGCGGCCCGATGGGCCGCGGCTGAACATTTCGATATAAACCGGAACGTAGTGATCGCGCGGTCCGTTTCCGTCCAGCCAGGAGGCGCAGTGCGCCCCTGAAGCTGCGACGCCGCCTGTCTCTCTACCTCTGCTCAGGTCCGCAAAAAAACTTTCCCGGGAACATTCAATTATGATATGCTGATACGTCTGGTGTTTCCGGCTCCCAGGAGGCAGCGACGATGGATTCTCGGCGCGTGCGGAACGGACTGCGGATGACCTTCAGCGTCGCGGCGATTGTTCTGCTCGCCGGTTCGTTCGGGATTGCCTCTGTCAGCGTCAGCCCTCCGGAAGTGGAACTGGATACCCCGGAGTCGTCACAGCAGTTGCTCGTCACGCAGACCGACGGGACTCGCAGTCTCGACCTCACCCGCAGCGTCACCTACGAATCGGTCGATCCGCAGATTGCCGCGGTCGATCCCCAGGGGCTGATCGTTCCCCGTGGAGAGGGGACGACGCACATCCGGATCCGCACTCCCGAAGCGACGCTCGAAGTCCCGGTGAAAGTCACGGGACTGCTCCACCCAACCCCGATCTCGTTCGAGCAGCAGATCATCCCCATCCTGACCAAGGCCGGATGCAATGCAGGCGGGTGTCATGGCAAAGCCGAAGGTCAGAACGGCTTCAAGCTGAGTGTCTTCGGCTATGACGCGGCGAGCGATTACGATGCCGTCGCCCGCGAAGGGCGCGGCCGCCGCGTCTTCCCGAGTTCGCCCGCACAGAGCCTGCTGCTGCAGAAAGGTGCGGCGGAAGTGCCGCACGGCGGCGGACGCAAGCTCGAAGTCGGCGGCCTCTGGCATCGGCGACTCGTCCGCTGGATTCATGAAGGGACGCCGTACTCGTCTCCCGAAGTCGCCCCTGTCGTCGCCGTCAAAGTCGAGCCTGCAGAACAGGTCCTGCTGGCCGGCGGAACGCAGCAGCTTCGCGTCACCGCAATTGATGCCTCGGGGAAAGCCCGCTGTGTCACGACGGAAGCCGAGTTCTCCTCGAATGCCGAGTCGATTGCGACCGTCGATCCTCGTGGCTGGATCCAGGCGAGCGACATTCCCGGAGAAGCGGCGATTCTCGTCCGCTATATGGGGCAGGTGGCCATCTGCCGCGTGACCCTCCCCCGGCACGGAGTCGAATTCACACGGCCGCCCGAGCAGAACTTTATCGACGGCCATGTCTGGAACAAGCTGACGCGGCTCGGCATTGCTCCGAGCGAACTGGCCGACGATGACGAGTTTCTGCGGCGCGTGTATCTCGACACAATCGGCACGCTTCCAACTCCAGAAGAAGCCCTCCGCTTCCTGACTGATTCCACGCCGAACAAACGGCAGGTACTGATTGACCAGCTCCTCGAACGGGACGAGTACGCCGACTACTGGACGCTCCGCTGGGCAGACATTCTCCGCGTCGATCGCGACGCCATCACCCCCGCGGGCGCCGTCGCAATCACGCGTTGGTTGCGGCGGCAGATCGCGGAGAATCGCCCGTACAACGAGTTGATTCGCGATCTTCTCACCGCCCAGGGCAGTACAACGGCAGAAGGCCCGGCGGCCTTCTACAGGGCCGTAAAGACTCCCGAGGAGCTCAGCCGTTCGATCAGCCAGCTCTTCCTCGGCGTGCGGATCGAATGTGCCCAGTGTCATCACCACCCCTTCGAGAAATGGGGGCAGGATGACTATTTCGCGCTGGCCGGCTTCTTCACCGGAGTCACGAGGAAAAAACTCCCCACCGGGGCCGAAGCCGTCTTCTCCCGCGGGGGAAGCGATCTCAAACACCCGCGTACCGGAGAACTGGTTCCCACCCGCGGGCTGGGAGCGCCTGCTGCCGACTTCTCGGATGTCACCGATCGACGCAGCGTGCTTGCCGACTGGATGACCGCTCCCGAGAACGAATTCTTCGCGCGGGCGATTGCCAATCGCCTCTGGGCGCACTACTTCGGCCGTGGACTGGTCGAGCCGGTGGACGACATTCGCGCCACAAACCCCGCGACAAACGAACCGCTGCTCGAGGCGCTCACAGCACATCTGCGGGAAGTGAATTACGATTTGAAAGCATTCACGCGAGCGCTGCTGAATTCCCGCGTGTATCAACTTTCGGCGGCGACGAACGCGTCAAACGTCGATGACGAGATGAACTTCTCACATATGCGGTACAAGGTGCTCCCCGCGGAGGTGCTGCTCGACGCGATTTGCGATGCGACTGAAGTTCCCGAGAAGTTCGAAGGCTGGCCCGCCGGTTACCGCGCCATCCAGGTGTGGGATAACCGCATGCCTTCTTACTTCTTCCGCGTGTTCGGCCGCCCCGTCCGCGCGAGTGTCTGCGAGTGTGAACGCTCCAGCGAACCGAGCATCTCGCAGGCGCTGCATCTGATGAGTTCGGACGAGATCGCCGGCAAGATTCGCGATCGGAAAGGCCGCGCCCGCCGCCTGGCGAACAGCGCCACGCCACTCGGAACGGCGGTCGAGGAACTCTTCCTCGCCACACTCTCGCGGCTTCCCACCGAGGAGGAGCGAACGCTGATTCGCGAGACCTTCGGAGAAGGGGAAGTCGATCGTCGTGCGTATCTCGAAGATGTGCTCTGGATGCTGCTGAACTCCAAGGAGTTTATCTACAACCACTGAATAATCCCCGCACCGGCGCGCGTGTCGGCAGTCGCGGTGAGCGGGAAGAAGCGAAGCCAATCGTACATTGCGGGATCGAAAGTCACGGCCGGAATTGAAATCAGACGTCGTCGCGAAGTGCCGGGTTTGTGGTGCTTCCGCGTTCCGAAATCTCCACCTCGAGGATGTTCACGAGGGAGTCCTCCCGATGTCGAAGTCACGCCGTACGGGTCACTCGCGTCGTTCACAGATTGGCGGCTATTGCGACGGAATTTCGCGACGGCAGGCGCTCCGGATCGGCGGGACCGGGATGATGGCCGGGCTGTCACTCCCCGGCCTGCTCGAGCTCGAAGCCCGTGCGGGAACATCGCTCCCGCGCAAGGCCGAGGCATGCATTCTGCTCTTCCTCGAAGGGGGGCCGAGCACGATCGACATGTGGGATATGAAACCCGAAGCGCCGGCGGAGATTCGCGGCCCCTACAAGCCGATTCCGACCTCGGTGCCCGGCACGTTCGTCGGCGAACACTGCCCGCTCTCCGCAAAGGTCGCCGACAAGTACACGATCCTCCGATCGCACAGCCACAAGGATAACGGTCATACCACCGGCTATCACTACGTGCTCACCGGCTATAAGGCCGACTTTGCCGACGGCACCAACAGCCGTGTCCCCAACAATGTCCTCTTCCCCTCACTCGGCTCAATTGTTTCGCGGGAGATCGGCCCGCGGAGCCCGGTTCCGGTATACGTAAACATGCCGGTCCCCATGACGGCGGGCGGCCCGGGATTCTACGGTGCCGAGCACGCCCCGTTTGTCATTGAGAACGACCCGGTCCAGCCCGACTTCCAGGTGAAGGACCTGCCGCTGACCGCGGGTGTCGATGCGGCACGCCTGCGACGCCGGCGTCAATTGCTCGAAGGCTTCGAACAGAGGGATCTGCGTGGTCGCCCGGGAACGATGTCCACCTATTACGACAAGGCCTACGAGCTGATTACCTCTGCCGAGGCCAGACAGGCGTTCGACATCAACCAGGAGCCCGAATCGGTCCGCCGCGAGTACGGTCATACTTCACTCGGCCAGTGTGCGCTGCTGGCCCGGCGGCTTGTCGAAGCCGGGTGCCGATTTGTCGGGATCGACCACGGCAGCTGGGATACGCACTTTACCTGTTTTCCGAGCCTCGAAAACGACCTGATCCCGCATGCCGACCGCGCGTTCAGCGCGCTTGTCTGCGACCTTGAGCAGCGCGGCCTGCTCGACACCACGCTGGTCGTGATGATGGGCGAGATGGGCCGCACACCGCGGATCAACAACCAGGCGGGGCGCGACCACTGGTCGATGGCGCAGAGCGTGCTGCTCGCCGGGGGAGGGATCAAGCGGGGCGTCGTCGTCGGCGCGACCGACAAACAGGCGGCGTATCCGACCACCGATCCGGTAAGCGTGCCCGATCTCCTGCGGACGCTCTTCCATCAGATTGGCATCGACACGACGAAAACCTATCTCACGCCGCTCGGACGTCCGGTGCCGATCGTCGACGGCGGCCGCGTCGTGCATGAGCTCCTCGCCTGACGTCATCCCGCTCCGCCGGAGACGAAGCAACAGTCAGAACCAGCGGGCATGCGGCGAACGTTCGATGTCGGTGTCACAAGATCGCAACTCAATCGCCTCGAAACGCGAGGGCCTTGATGAACGGTTTCTGGAAGTCGATCCTGGTCGCACTGCCATTCGTCTGCCTTGCCGTGCATCCTGCATTCGCGCAGAAGGCTCCGGAAGTCGGGTACCTTTATCCCGCGGGAGCGAAGGCAGGCAACACCATCGAGGTGCGGCTGGGAGGCTACGACTGGACGCCCGATGTCGATGCGTTCTCCCTCGACACGCGTGTACAGATCGAACTCCGGGGTGAGTTGAGCGATTTTCTGATTACCCCACCGCCTTACTGGTTCGGACACAAGGGGCGGATCGCGCCGCACAAGATTCCGCGCGAACAGACGCTACGGATCACTCTCCCTGCGGATCTGCCCGCCGGTCCCGTTGAGTTCCAGTTTGCGAACGCCAACGGAGCGACGGCACCGGTGCCGTTCTTCGTGGGCACGGCTCCCGAAGTGTTCGAAGCGGAGTTTCACAGGGAGCCGCAACCGCTCCCCGCGTTACCAGTCACGGTAAACGGCCGGTTGAGTCGGATCGAAGAAGTGGACCAGTACCGCATCAGCCGCCCCGATGCGGGACTGATCACCTGCGAGCTCTTCGCCCGTCGCCTCGGCGCGACGTTTCACGGGATCATTGAAGTCCGCGACGAGGCCGGGCGGCTCGTCGCCGATGCGGCAGATACCGAAGGCCGGGACGTCAGCCTCACCTTTCACGCCGAGGCCGGTGTTTCGTATCTCGTCAGCCTGCACGATGTCGATTTCGACGGTGACTGGTCCTTCGTGTATCGCCTGCAGTTCACCAGCGGTCCGCGCGTAGTTGCCGCCATCCCCGCAACGGCACGCCGGGGGGAAACGCGGTCTATCGGATTCGTCGGCTATGGAGTCGCGAGTGGTCAGCCGAAACTGGAGTCCATCACCCGCGATGTGACGTTCCCCAATGATGCGAATGTCGCGAAATTCGCGTATGTCCTCGAAACGCCTTTCGGCACCGCTCCGGCCGTGACACTACACTGTTCCGACCGCAACGAGGTGATGGAACCCGCAGCGACAGCCGAGCCCGCCATTCTCACGTTTCCCGTCGCGATGACCGGACTGCTTGATGTTCCGGGAGACCCCGACCGCTTCTCGTTCAGCGGCAGGAAGGGGGAAAGCATTCACGCAGCCGCATGTTCGCAGAGCATCGAAGCACCGCTCGACCTGGAATTGATCCTCTCGGATACAACCGGGAAGGAGCTGGCCCGCAACGATGATCTCCCCGACACCACCGACGCGGAACTGAGTTTCATCCTGCCCGCCGACGGCGACTATGTGCTCGCGGTGAATGATCTCTCCGGGAAGAGCGGCAGCCGCAGCGCTGTCTACCGGCTGATTGTCGAAAGCAGTCTTCCCGAAGCGGCGAACACGCCCGATTTCGCGCTCGATATTCCCCGCCTGGCCGGAGTGCCGATCGACGGGAAGTTCGACCTGCCGGTGAAGGTTCTCCGCAAGCGCGGCTACACCGGACCGATTCAGCTTTCGGTGACCGGTCTTCCCGCGGGAGTCACGGTCCCCGACGAACTGCTGATTCCCGAGAAAAAGAACGACTTGAAGGTCGCGCTGACGTGTGCCGCCGATGCGCCGACCGGGGCGAATTTCATCCACATCACCGCAACGGCAACCGCGGGGGATACAATCGTCACACGCACCTCAGCTCCCTTGCTGCTCGCCCGCACGATGAAGCCACGGGCGAAAGTCGAGCCGGTCGATAAGGATGGCGGCCGCACGGTTCATCGCGGCACCACCTACCCGGCGGAAGTCATCGTCACACGCATGGAAGACTTTACGGGCGAGGTCGTCCTGCAGATGGCTGCAAAACAGGGGTATCAGGTGCAGGGTTCACGCGGCTGGGATGTGGTCGTCCCGCCGGACGTCACCCGGACGCACTATCCGTGTTACATGCCCGAATGGCTGGAAGTGGATCGGACGAGCCGCATGGTTGTCGTCGCCGTGACCAGAGTGCCCGATCCGTCAGGACGAGTGAGACATCTCGTCTCGCTGATGGACGGGCGGATCACGATGTCGATGGAAGGGGCGCTGATGAAAGTCTCGCACGCGGCGGGCGAGCTCTCTCTCGAACCGGGCGGCAGCATCGAGATCCCCGTCACCGTCGCCCGCTCTCCCAAACTCCCCGAATCCGTCACGCTGGAACTTGTAGTTCCGTCGGAACTGGAGGGGCTGCTACGCGCCGACCCTGTCACCGTCACGCCCGGTCAGACGGAAGTGAGGTTCCGCGTGGAAACGGTGATCGATCCGCGACTTGACGGCGAGGCGAATTTCACCATTCGCGGCACCGCGATGCAGGAGGGAAAACTGCCGGTGATCTCCCAGACCGATGTACCGCTCGTTTTCACATCCGCGGATTCGGAATAGGTTCCGCCGCACTGCTCACGCCGGTTGCGACAACCAGAGCATCGCTCCCTCCCACATTCACAGATGATCGGGGCAATCGCGAATCGAAGGGAAGGCACGCCACCGCTGAGCGGTTGGATCGTGCGATCCTGCCGCTCAGCTGCGGATTCTCGAATTCGGTGCACTACGTCAGCAGTGAGTGGACGACCTGGGCACCGCGGCCGTCGGTCAGCGTCTGCTCGCGGTTATTGCGGCGGTAGACGAGCTTCGTGTGGTCCAGACCGAACAGGTGCAGGATCGTCGCGTGATAGTCGTGATGGCTCACGGGATCAACAACCGCCTTATGCCCGAACTCGTCGGTGGCTCCATGAATGTAGCCGGCACGGAAGCCGCCGCCGGCAACCCACATGCTGAATCCGTACGTGTTGTGGTCGCGACCGGCCTTGTCGGGACCGCCGTCGTTCTGAACGACGGGAAGCCGCCCCATCTCGCCTCCCCAATGCACGATCGTCGAATCGAGCAGGCCGCGGGCTTTCAGGTCCTTCACGAGTGCCGCCGACGGTTTGTCGACTTTCTTGCAGGCTGTGGGAAGCGACTTGATGATCCCGTTGTGATGGTCCCAGCGCTGGTTCTCGGTGAACACCTGCACGAACCGCACGCCGCGTTCGATCAGTCGGCGGGCGATGAGGCAGCGACTGCCGAAATCGCGGGTCGCCGGGTCGTCCATCCCATACATCTTCTGCACCGCTTCGCTCTCCTTCGAGAGGTCGAGGGCTTCAGTGGCGGCCAGTTGCATCCGCGCCGCGAGTTCATACGTCGCAATGCGGGCATGCAGATCAGTGTTGCCCGGGCGCTGTTCGAGGTGCTGCTGATTGAGGGATCGCAGGAGGTCGAGCGACCGCTCCTGGATCGACCCCGCAAGATGCGGCGGAGCATCGAGATTCAGGATTCGCGGTTCCTGCGGCCGCACGACCGTTCCCTGAAACGTTGACGGCAACCAGCCGTTCGTCCAGTTCTCGACTCCCATCACCGGCAACTGCCCGGGATCGATCAGCGCGACATACGCGGGAAGATTCTGCGATTCGCTTCCCAGCCCGTAGGTGAGCCAGGCACCCAGGGTCGGATTCCCCGAGAGAATCCGCCCGGTGTTGAGCGCCTGGATCGACTGGCCGTGGTTATTCACATCGGTGTGCATCGAGCGGATGAGCGTAATGTCGTCCGCAATCTCTCCCATGTGTGGAATCAGCTCGGAAAGCTCCATTCCGCATTCGCCGTGCGGCTGGAACTTCCACGGCGAAGCAAACACCTTCGAGCTTGCCTGAGCCGCATTGTCGTACTTGATCTCGCCGGGAAACGGCTGACCATCGTACTTGTCCATCATCGGCTTGGGATCGAACATGTCGTGATGGCTCGGGCCGCCCTGCATCCAGAGCGAAATCATTGCCCGTGCCCGCGGCTCATAATGCGTCGGCTTCGCGGTGAGATCGTAAACCGGCTTCTCGAGCTGAGGCTGCTCCGGGGCAGCGAGCAATCCCTCCTGGTTCAGGAGGCAGGCGAGAGCCACGCCACTCAGTCCTGCGCCGCTCTGCGCGAGGAAATGACGACGGGTATAACAGGCAGAAGAGGATCGCTGCAGGGTCACGTCTCTCTCTCCGATCTTTCCGTGAATTCCGTAAATCAGATTCGCGGTTCTCGCCGGGAGCCGCGAAGTCACCAAGGTCACGCGGTGCAGTCCGAATGGCGACACCACTGAGCTTCGATAACCGACTTTTCACACCGCGTCAGTCCACGGCATTGACCCGAGCCGCTATGGGCGACCGATATTGCCGGGCCCTCTTAGCGCTGTGGTCCAATCATACTCTCAATCCACATACAGGAACTCGTTCGAACTGAGCAGGATCTGACACAACGACGCCAGGGCATACTGCTCGGGAGTTCGCTTGTCGTCCTTCTTCTTGTCTGCCGCCGCGGAACCGAGCCGCTGGCGGAACGCCTCGGTCTGGTCGGCCAGGAAGGTCAGAGCGGTCGTGATTTCGCTTTCGGTCGGCGGGCGGAGGAACGCCAGCCGCCAGGCCTGGACCGCCTGCGCCTGGAGGTCAGCACCGGCTTCCGCATGCACCCGCTCGGCAAAGTGCTCCGACTGCTCGACGATGAAGTCGCTGTTCATCAGCATCAGCGACTGCGGGGCAACCGTTGACGACGACCGCGCTTCGCAGTTCGGCTCCATCAACGGCAGGTCGAACGTATCGAGAACCGCCAGCGGACGGCTGCGGCGAACCTGCACATAGACGCTGCGGCGGAACTCCTCGCCGTTCATGGGAATCACAGGGCCCGGACGTCCCGCGTTGAGGTTCTCGATGCCGATTACCCACTGGCCGACACGGTCCGCCATCACCGGAATCGGCGGGCCGAACGGCTTGAGGTTCAGCTTGCCGCTCACCCGGAGGATGCCGTCGCGAATCGCCTCGGCTTCGAGCCGCCGGGGATCACGTCCGCCGTACAGCTTGTTGTCCGGATCAAGGGTGAAATATTTCTCGTCGGTCCGGAGCGACTGGCGATAGGTCGTCGAATTCACAATCAACCGGTGGAGGTGCTTGATACTCCATCCGTTTTCGCGAAGTTCGCTCGCCAGCCAGTCGAGCAGCTCGGGATGCGTCGGCGCTTCCCCAAGAATCCCGAAGTCGCCCGGTGTGATGACGAGGCCGCGGCCGAAGTGATGCAGCCAGACACGGTTCGCGATCACCCGTGCGGTGAGCGGATGATCGTCGCTGGTCAGCCAGCGGGCAAAAGCGAGCCGACGGCCGCTGGTGGGAAGCGCCGGGTCGTCTTCAGGAAACCGCTGCGACTGTTCGCCGCTGAGGATCGTGAGTGCGGCCGGAACAATCTCCTGCTTCGGCTGTTCGTGATCGCCGCGGGCGAACAGGAACGACTTGGGAATCTTCCCCGGGACTTCGGTCAGGGCGCGAATGAACTCTTCGGCCGGCTTCGTGGCGCGAATGTCCGCCGCTTCTTTCGTGAACTTCTGCAGTTCAGCGGCGGCTTTCGGATCGAACAGACTCAGCGACCCGGCGGTCACATTGACGCTCGGATATTTCTTCAGGAGCGCCTGCTGCTCAGGCGTGCGATTCTTGACCGGAGTGTTGCGGGCTTCGCGGACCGTTTCGCGAATCTCTTCAGGAACCTTGGCCAGCTCTCGCTCGAATGTCGCTTCGACAAGCTCGGCCTGCTTCTTCGAGCGAAGCTGTTCGACCTCTTTCGCCTTCGCCTCAATCTCGGCGGCTTTCTCGCGATCCTCTTCCGTATACAGCGAAATCAGGCGCTGTTGCGGTGTCCGCCAGTTCTTCCAGTCATAAGCCGGCTCGAAGATCGCCCGCATGGCGTGATAGTCGTCCTGCGAGATCGGATCGTAGCGATGGTGATGACACTGGGCGCAACCGACCGTCAGGCCGACAAACGCACCGGAAACGATCTTGATCGTCTCGGCAATCACCTCGTTGCGCGCAAGGTTCGGGTCATCCGCTCCCGAACCGGTTCCATCCGGAGCCATCCGCAGGAAACCGGTGGCGATCAGTTTCTCGGCAGCCTCGGGAGTGAGATTCGTGTAAGGGGGCGAGATCAGTTCATCGCCGGCCAACTGTTCGACGACGAACTCGTTGAACGGCTTGTCATCATTAAACGCACGGATCACATAGTCGCGGTACTTCCAGGCCCACTTGCGCTCGGCGTCGGCAGTCGTGTAGCCTTCCGAGTCGGCATAGCCCGCCACATCAAGCCAGTGCCTTCCCCATCGCTCGCCATACTGCGGCGACGCGAGCAACCGCTCAACCAGCTGCTGATAAGCATCCGGCGCGGGATCGGCGACGAACGCCTCGACCTCTTCGGGCGTCGGAGGCAAACCGGTCAGATCGAAAGTCAGACGGCGAATGAGCGTCCGCCGATCGGCATCCGGAGTGAACGTGAGATCGTTGGCTTCCAGACGCGCCAGAACAAAGTTGTCGACCGGAGTCGCGATCCGTTCCGGATGCTGAACCGCCGGAACTTCGGGACGCCGGATCGGCTGAAATGACCAGAAGGCGCGATCCTCGGGAGTGATCAGGAAGTCGCTCGTCAGTTCGGCAGGCTCGTCATAGAGCGTGGGCGAGCCCGCGGCAATCCAGCGACGGATGACGTCGATCTGTTCGGGCGAAAGCTTCTCGACTTTTCCCGGAGGCATCTCCCCGGCAGCAACGCGTTCGATCAGCAGGCTTTTGTCAGGCTTGCCCGGAACAATCGCCGGCCCCGAATCACCGCCGTTCGCCACGAATCGCCTGAGCCGCAGATCGAGACCGGCTTCCGTCCGTCCCTGTTCGCCGTGGCAATGAAAGCAATGCGCCTTGAGCAGTGGCCGCACATCCCGTTCGAACGAGACTTCGGGGGCGTCGCTCGCGGGAGCGGCGGGAAGTTCGCTCAGACCAAAACAACACACAATCAGCGCTGCGCTGATCCATTCGGCGGTGTGCCGCATTCTGTCTCTCCTGACGCGAGACGTCATTACGAGGACACTACAGGTAGGACTGGGGCCGACCGTCAGGATCAAGCTCCTGAAGCAAGCCGAAGGGAAGGCCCTGTTGGCGGGAGTCGTTCGCGGATACTTCGTAGCGGTTCTTTGAGGGAGTGCCGGAAGCGATTACTGCATTCATCGACCACCGGCGACACCGCATTGAGCGGCTTCACATTAGAATAGCCAGTAAAGGCGGTGAAATCTACCGCGATTGCCTCACCCGGCATCCCCCAAGCAGTGTGCCGGAGACAAGTTCTGCCGATCTTCCCGCTTGCGCGACCGGGCTGCCAAATAAGTCAGGCAACGTTGCCATTTCAGGACATTCGCGGGGGGACACTGGAGCAGGGCATGACAATCGGGTGTCCTGGATGCATTGCCGGGAAAATCGCAGCGTTTGGGACTGCGGATTTCCGTTCTGTCGCGGCCCCGATATACTCAGAGAAATTCCGATAACACCTGCCCCGGACGACGTCTACGATGGATTGCAATTCCAGTAATCCGGGAGCGGAAACAGTCCCGCGGCTCGTCCGGGTAATGCCGTGAAAAAACTACGACGATCGGCAGGGAGCGTGACAACACAGTCCCCGTCCTCCGAGCCGAAGCAAGATCCCGACCTGATCTCCCGACTGTGGCGGTTCCATGCGCAGTTCCGGGACGGACGCGATCTCGAACGTCTGTTGCGCTCGGCACTGAAGCTCGGTCGCGAGTACTTCCACGCCCCGGAGGGAAGCCTGGCGACGCTTGAACCCGACGGGCTGGGAGTGCAGATCGATTTCAGCACACCTCCCCGCGCCTCGTGGGACCGGGATCTGATTGCCAATTTTCTGCGTGGCGAGCGGGTTTCGATTCCTCCCGAACTGATGCTCGCGCGCCTCCGTCGCCGCGGGCGAATGTGGGGAGCACTGGTGCTCCGCGACGATTCCGCGGTCTTTCACTGGGATTCGCGGCAGGCGTTTTCCTGGCTGGGGGACGCGGTCAACGAGCTGATCGATCGCATCGACCGGGCGCGGATTGCCGAGGTGCGCGGGCAGATCGATCGCAAGATTCTCGAGCAGGTGCGGCCGAAGCATCTGTTCTACAAACTCCTGCACGGAATCCGTTCGCTCACCGAGTACGATCACTCGGCGGCGCTGCTCTTCTTCGATCGCGATCAGGGCGCACTGGAAGTCGTCGCCGAGCAGATCGCCTGGCAAAAGGGAAAGAGCGACAATGTCGGCCTGACGATTCCGCTTTCCGACCGCGTCCGCGAAGCACTCCTGGAAGGAGCGTTCTTCGGATTCGACCGAAATGGAAACGGATGGCATCAATGGGCCGGGCCCGCCAGTCCCGAACTGGTGGAACTGCTCGACTACAACCCGCTGGCCGCATCGGAACGATTCCCGGCGGCCGAGAACTCGCTGCTCTGCCTGCCGCTGGTGACTCGCAACGGATTGCTCGGTGCGCTGAAGGTGGCCGCAGTGCATCCGGGCGCTCTTCGCGATTACGAAGCGGAATTGTTGCTGCAGTTTCTTCCCCAGGCGGCGGTGGCGATCCAGAACCTGCAACGAACGGAGAATCTCGAACAGCAGGTGATCGCGACCGAGCGGAAAGCGGCGATGGCCGACCTGGCCCGTGGTGTGGCCCACGACATCAACAACTCCCTGGGAGCGATGTTGCCGCTCGTCCAGCAACTCCGCGATGACGTCGAGCACGGCGAGTTCACCACTGAGATTGCGCTGGCGGATCTCCGCGAAGTCGAGCGGGCGCTGCAATCGTGCCGCAGGATTTTCAGCGGCATGCTTCAGTTTGCGAGAAACGCGGCCCGGAACGTCAGCGAGGTCTCGTTGCCGCAAGTCATCGATTCGACGGTGAACCTCTTCCGGCAGAGTTTCGCCCGCAATCAGATGACGATCGAGGTAGACGTTGCTCCCGACATTCCGGTCCTGCAGGCGGTGCACTCGGACATTGAACAGATCCTGCTGAACCTGATCAGCAACGCGCGCGACGCCATGCAGGCCGGCGATCATCTGCAGATCACCGCCGCACGCCACGCCGGACACGTCGTGCTGGTCGTCCGCGATACGGGAAGCGGCATCCCGGATGCTGTGCGCGAGCGAATCCACGAGCCGTTCTTCACCACCAAGGTGACCGGAACCGGGTTGGGGCTCGCCATCTGCCGGTCGATCATTTCACAGCTGCGCGGTACGTTCGACATTGCGAGTTCCCCCGGCCGGGGAACGAGGGTAACGATCTCGATCCCTCTGGACGCGGAGGGGGAGCGTTGAGCCAACGCGTGCTGATTGTCGACGATGACCCGGCGATGCTGCATGCGGTCTCGCGCATTCTCCGGCGCGAGCACGAGGTGGCGACGGCGGAATCGGGTGCCGCGGCCCTGCGGCGGTCCGCCGAGTTTCGTCCGGCCCTCGCCATCGTGGATGTCCACATGCCGGGCATGAACGGCTTCGAACTGACGCGGGAGCTGAAGCAGCAGGATGCGGAGATTGACGTCATCGTCATGACGGGCAATGCCGCGGAGCCGGACGAGTTCATGCTCCGCGCGATCGATGAGGGGGCGTTCTATTTCATCGAGAAACCATTCGACCGCCGCGTACTGCTGGCGCTGGTGGGACGCTGCCTCGAGCTGCGTCGCCTGCGACTCGCCGAGCGGCTCTATGTTCAGCGACTGGAGAACGAACTGGACGAAGCGCGGCAATTCCAGCTGAGCCTGCTGCCCCCTTCGCAGCAGCAGATGCTGGGCGTGTCGATCAATGCCCGTTACCTCGCCTGCACCGCACTCGCCGGCGACATCTACGACTATGCGCAATCCGATGATGACTCGGTCGCGGTGCTGGTTGCGGATGTGGTGGGCCACGGGACCTCGGCGGCGATGATGACCAGCCTCGTCAAGTCGGCCTTCCACGCGGCAGCCGTCGACAACTTTGCTCCCACAGCCGTGGTTGCCCAGGTCCAGTCGAGCCTGCGGGCGTTCGAGGCCAGCCGGTTTGTGACACTCGTCTGTGCGCGGTTAAACACGCAATCGGGGCAACTGACCTACGTGAATGCGGGGCATCCCCCGCCGCTCGTGAGACGGCGCGACGGCTCACCGCTGCTGCTCGAATCGACCGGGCCGCTACTGTCGTCGGCCTTCGACTCCATCGTCTTTCGAGAGCGGACGACGGAATTCGCTCCGGAAGATTCCCTGCTGCTGTATACGGATGGCGTCATCGAGACACCCGGCGAATCGGGGCTCTTCGGCTTGCCCCGCATGATCTCGCTCTATACCGAGAGCGTGAATCGCGGGGCGGCGCTCTTGGATGAGATCCTGACAGAGATCACGGAATTCTCGCGATCCCGGGCACAGCGGGACGATGTGACGCTGCTTTCGCTGGATTTCGCCTGACCGAAACGACGAATCAATCGGTGCAGAGTTACCGTATCGCTGCCGGTCCTTGACCCGTTGCCTCCACTGAATTTGAACTGGGAAACTGTCGCATGGCTGAACCGGTCTCCGCACTTCGTTCGTTCCGATCCCGATTGCTGGGGGGCGAGACTCTCTTCGGCACAATGCTGACACTTCCCCTTCCCACCGTCGCCGAGATCCTTTCTGATGTCGGTTTCGACTGGCTGTTCGTGGATGGCGAGCACGGTCCCTTTGAGACGCGGGATCTGCTCGCCATTATGCAGACGGTCGGGGACCGGACGCCATGCCTCGTGCGTGTTCCGGCTGTGGAAGAGACGCCCATCAAGCGGGCACTCGATCTCGGGGCGGCGGGCATCATCGTCCCGCAGGTGAATACTACGGAACAGGCGGCCGAGGTTGTTCGCTACAGCCGCTACGCGCCGGCGGGTTCGCGTGGTGTGGGGATTGCACGGGCGCATGGGTACGGGCTTCGCTTCGGCGGATACGTCGCGGACGCGAATGCACTCGTGAGCGTCGTCGTTCAGGCCGAGCATATCCGCGCGGTGGAGAACATCGAGAAGATCGTCCAGGTCGAAGGTGTCGACGCGGTGCTGGTCGGTCCTTATGACCTGTCGGCGAGTCTCGGCCGAATGGGAGAAGTCGATCACCCGCAGGTCGTGGAAGCGATTGAGCGGGTGACCGAAGTGTGTCGCTCGGCAGGAATTCCGCTGGGCATTTTCGGCACGTCGGTCGCAGCCGTGCAGCCGTACGCAGCGAAGGGGTATACGCTCCTCGTCGCCGGAGTCGATACACTGCTCCTGGGGCTTGGGGCGAAGGCTCTCCGCGCGGAGTTCGGAGAAAACGCTTCCGCGAGCTGAGCGTCGGGCTCGATCAGCACTCCGTCCGCCGTCGGCAGCAGTTTGCTCCCGCCTTGCGGTGACGAGCCTACGAAGACGAATTCACGAGTCGTTCGAGGTTCCGCTGCGCGTGGAACGCGGCGGTTGTGTTGGGATAGCGTTCGATCAGACTTTCCAGTGCCTGGATTCCCAGCTCGCGCTGCCCCGATTCGAACAACTGCTTCGCCTGTACGAAAGCTGCCTTCGCATCAACCTCATCATTCACGGGTGTTGCAGGCGCACTCCGCGCGCGCACCGCAGCGGGGGGCGGCATGGAAGGCAGTTCGGCGGCGGGCACTTCCTGCAACGCTGGTGACGATGTTACGCGAGACACGGCTCCGCTCCCCGTATCGTGATCCACAATGTCGCGGATCACCGAGATCACCGCGAGAGCCTCATCGACGTCGATGGGCACCCCGTCGAGAACACTGGGCACGAGGTGCAGCGGAATCGACTGCCCGCTGGTCGCCTGGACTTCGATGAAGAGACTCTTGGCGAGGAAATACACGACGATCAAGACCGCTGCGACGATAATCCCGATCGCCAGCACGAGCAGTTCGCCGGACGCCAGTCCGATCGCACAGGTCATGAGGAAGATGAACCCGGCCCCCATGAGCCAGATCACCGGCTTGTGCACCCCCGCTCCGAGAGTCGCCACCTGTCGCAGCGGGATGACCTGCGAACGCTGGCCGGACAGGCTCGTCGACTCGTAACGGATTTCCGTATCGGTCACGGTGAACCGCGTCGTCGCGCTGAACCCCATTGTCGTCAGGATGAACGCGATGATCCCGCGCGAGCGCCCCACGATCTCGATCGTCGGAGTCGCACGCGCTCGCGGCTCACGCAGCAGGGTGAGCTTCTGCAGTGCGAGCTTCGGGCCTTTCGACCGAGAGAGCACCGCCATGATCACGGCAAAGGTGACGAACGACACGATCAGTTCGAGTGGGCTCGACATAGCCAGTACTCCGTCGTGAGAACGTGGTGTGTCAGCGACTCCTGCCACGGTCAATCGGGGGCGTGTCCGGAACACGCCATTGAACATCAGTTCAATAGTGACAGTGCAGTGAATTATTTCATCCACAGTCGCCGTCGCAATTCATGCCGACACCCAACGGAGTGCGTATCACTGCTGTCCGTTTTCAGCGGGTAACGCCTGTGACGAGAGTAGTCACTCGCTAATAGTTACTGGCTTCCACCGATGCAATACAGGTGGCGGGCACCCCGCAGAAACAACTGCCCGCCGGAAAGCGCCGCCGAGGCAAAGACCGGCTCATCAAGCGGATTCTCTGCGATCTCCGCATAGGCGTCGACCTCCGCCCGAATGACGAACGTGCTGCCCGCTTCGTTCGTGAAGAAGACGTATCCTCCCGCTGCAACGGGCGAGGCGGTAAACGCTCCGCCCAGCCGCTTCTGCCAGCGAACCTTTCCGTTGCTTGCATCGAGGCAGGTTGCGATCCCCTTGTCATCCACCAGGTAGTAGTGACGGCCCACGAGGATCGCAGAAGGAACGAATGGTGCCCCGCGCACGTTGCTCCAGACGACGTGCGTTCTGCTGATATCGCCGCGACCGCCGGTGCGGATGGCGAATGTCGGTCCTTTCGGGCCGCTCACGGCATAGATCAGTCCGTTCCCATAGACCGGAGTGGGGATGCATTCCCGCCGCATGCCTCCGAGAGTCCAGAGCTTCTCCCCCGTCAGGGGATCGTAAGCATCGATTTTCTCGGAGCCGCAAACGATCAGTTCGTGTTCATCGCCACGACCTGTGGGAACAAGTTGCGGAGTCGCCCACGAGAGCCAGGCTTCGGGCCGATCGACCTTCCAGCGATTCGCACCTGTCTGCTGGTCGAGCGCGATTACATACGAATCGCCGTAGTGATCGCATTGCAGCAGGACCAGTCCGCGATAGAGCAGGGGAGAACTCGACGCGGCAAAGCGATTCTCGAACTCGCCGTACTCGTCGGCGAGTGCCCGCTGCCAGACGAGGTTCCCATTCAGATCGAGACAGAAGACGTCCCCCGTGCCGAAGAACGCGTAAATGTGATCACCATCGGTGACGGGGGAGGGGCTGGCCATGCTGCTCTTCGTTGCATGATAGAGCGTCGGGGCTGTTCCCCAAAAGCGGCGGTGCCAAAGCTCGCTTCCATCGCGGCAGTCGACGCAGATGATATGCAGCTCGGATTGTTTCGGGCCGTCCGACGAGGTGACGATCACCCGATCTTCCCAGACGATCGGGTTCGAGATTCCTGATCCGGGAAGTGAGACCTTCCAGACAATGCCCCGCTCCGCCGACCACTCGGTCGGCACCGACTGTTCGCGGGAGAGACCATTCCGGTAAGGGCCGCGCCAGCCCGGCCAGTTCTCGGCTCGGGCGCAAGAAACGAAGAGCAGCAGTGCATGCAGGAGCAATGCCGACAGGGGAAGCCGCTTCACGATCACTCGGAGCATCGATTCACCTCGGGGCGCGACAGTGCGAATATCTCAGCCGTCGGGCTGAGAGCGTGAGAGCGAACAGTGGGCACCGCGATTCGGCACGGTCACTTACTGAGTCACGTCCTCCTCAACCGTCTCTCAAGAGGCAGCCCTGATGGGGGCTCGCTGACTTCGCAAGGTTCCGAAAGCGTTCGTTGCATGACCGGATTCGCAAGCCGTTCGTCGGCCGGTCGCGTATCAAGCGACGCTTATTGAGCGGCGGTTTCCTTCCCGCTTTCGAGGGGAGGCAACGCGGATGTGAGTCCGACCGCCGCTCCGTCGGCGTCACAGAATCGAAGCTGCAACGACCAGTTGTTTGAAACCTCGGGATCCTTGTGTTGCGGCCCCTGACAGATCTTCACAAGCAGCGTGTTCTTGCCTTTGCGAAGATGGGCAGGGGCCGTGAAGCGATCGAGGCGCGTTCCATTGAGCCATTGATTCCGACCGAAGATCCGCTCGCCGTTCAGCCAGACGGTGCAGTTGTCGTCCGCGCCGCAGCGGAGCTGGACGTGCTGATCTCTCGGAGAGTGGAATTCGGTGTACGCGTAGCCCACCGCTTCGCGGGTCGACGCAATGGCCTGGATCAGGTTCAGTTGTCCCATCGAATCGGGCGTCCGATGCCGTTGCCACGAGAGCTCCCGCCCCTGCTGTCCGGAATAGCGTGCGGTCAGATCGACCTGTTTCACGTTCTGCTCGGGAGGAAACACCGTTTCAAAACCGGAATATTCGGGGGCATCGAACGGACCGATCAGATACCAGTCGATGAGGAAGCCCATATGGTCCACGATGCTGACCTGTTCGCCGACACTTTTCAGGCGTGCTGCCGCCGTGCGGATCTGGTTGGCATCGCGGGCATGGTCGAAAGCCTCCCGATAGAGTCGTTGGGCCTGCGCCTGATCTCCCGCCTTTCGCGCGAGGTCGCCCGCCTGCAGGTGCGCCTCGATCGCATCGTTGCGAAACTCGCGGTCGCCGAGAAACTGCGGGAGGACTGCCGCGGTGTAGCCGGGCTCCAACTGCTCCACGAGTTGCAGAACCCTCCGTCGAGCTTTGCCCTGGCGTTTAGAGTCGAGTACATATTCCTTGAGCACCGGCAGAGGAAACCCGGCCGTGGGACGGGCGAGCTCGCGCTCGACGATATCCTCGAAGAGGGTCCGATACCAGTTCGCCGCGACAACGTTCGGCGTGTCCATCGCCACTATCAGCCGGGGCAGGAGGTCGACTCCCTGCGACGCCAGTGCTTCGCGGGCCTTGCGGGCTTCGGCGGAGCCTGTTCCTCCGGGCCCAACCCGGGCGATGGCGGCCAGATGCTCGTCGATGGCGTCTCCCCGCGCCGGCGTCGCCATCAGAAGGGAACCAACAGCGATCGCGAGCACACGGAGCGGGCGGGTTCGGGCTGAAAGCATGGAGAGCACCTGAGATATCTAAGGGCCTCGCCTGGCATACAGAGATGCAGATGCGTTGATCGTAGCGAGCGGTCTGCAGTGAAACAAGCAGTTCCTCCGCTGTTGGTCAGCTCGAATCCCTTGTACCTGGGGGGTGGTGCCCTGAAGACGCGAGAGGAAAACCGATTGTCGGTTGTAAACCCGCGCCGTCGGCATTGACTTCACACCAGAACCAGGCGAACGATTCTCCGACCGTTCAATGTCACCGCAACCCGCTGCCCGAATTTTCTGCTCACGGTTCGTTCGAGAGGATGCAGAGCCAACTGATTCCTGGCGCGACCCGCTCTCCTGCAGCCCAGCGGGCTTGATTGGCGCAGCATCGTGGATGCGGTACATTGCGCGAGTCCACTGATCAACGGCTAACCGCTTCCGTATTCGGACCCGAACCCGCGACTGCGAACCGTATTCCGCAAGATCGACAGTTCGTCCGTTCGGAGCACTTTACTGCTTCGGAATTCCATGCCCGCACCTCGAGTCGGTGTGCTTCGTGCTCCCGGAACCAACTGTGATCTTGAGACTGCGCACGCGTTTTCGATGTGCGGCGGGGCGGCGGAACGAATCCACCTGTTCCGCATCCTCGAACAGCCAAAATCACTGAGCGAGTTCCAGATCCTCTGCATTCCCGGCGGATTCAGCTACGGCGACGATATCGGCGCCGGCGTGATTTTCGCCAGCCAGCTGCGCGGCCATCTGCGGGATGTGATTGCTGAGTTCCTCCAGGCGGACAAGCTCATTCTGGGGATCTGCAACGGTTTTCAGGTGCTGCTGAAGTCGGGCATCCTGCCGGATGGAGCCGAGGGCTTTTCGAGCGCCGTTACCCAAAGCGACAGCGCCCCGGACGCAACGCTCACCTGGAACGACAACGGCAAGTACACGGCCCGTTGGGTTCATTTGCGGGCACCGGAAAACTCGAATGTGTTCCTGCGGGGCATCACCGAACTCGACCTGCCGATCGCGCATGGCGAAGGAAAAATCGTCGTACGCGACCCGGCGGTCCTGGAGCGATGGGTCGAACGGAAACAGATCGGGCTGTGCTATGCCGGATGCTGTGGCGAAGTTGCCTGTCCGACGGAAGGTACAGGTGCGGTGGAGATTTCGTCCACGCCGCTTCCTTTTCCGGCGAATCCGAATGGTTCGGTGGCGAATATCGCCGCGTTGGGAGATCCCACCGGGCGGGTGCTGGGGCTGATGCCGCACCCTGAGCGGTTCATTTTCGGCACGCAGCATCCCCATTGGACGCGGCGACAGCTTCCCGAAGAGGGTGCGGGACTGCAGTTGTTCCGCAATGCTGTCGAGTACTTCGCCTGAGCGTCTCCCCGTGCGGGTGAGATGACCGCCATCGCGTCCTCATACCTTGGGGAGTCTGAGCTGCCGCGGGGAACTGCGCGGGGCCGTGGAAGAGAGGCGGGAGGCCCGAACGGGTTCTCAGTTTCGCTCACGCAGGAGAGAGTGCTGCGCGGTGGTCACCGTCGGCGAGCAGCCGGGGGAGGGAAACCACTATTCCTTGCGAGAGGACTGGGCGCGTCTGCGAACTTCGGGAAAGCCCGCGAGCTTCGCGGAGGCCTGAGCGGGACGCAGGGGAGTGAGAGCAGGGCGGATTAATGGACAGACAGGCTGCCGTGCGCCTGCGCCAGTTCCGGTCGCTGGGGGACTGAATCTTGCGGTGCGAGCCACCAGTGTCCGCACGCATCGCAGTTGTACTCACATCCGGTTTGCGCCGCCTGCACACGGATTGCCACAAGAAAGAGCGCGACCGCTGGAGACTGGACGGGATCGGGCCTCTGACAGGCGACTTCTACCCCGCAAGCCGGGCAGACGACCGAAATCCGCTCCTTGAGTTCACCCCGCATGACCAACCTCACTGAACGCTTTCTTGTGAACCGGCACCGCGCCTGATGAGCAGGTATGAGTACTTATCTCCTCCTCTACACTTCTAACCGGATTTCCTAACGAAGATTCCACGAAGAAAATCGTCGGAAATCTGAAATTTCCGAAGATTGTGCCGTCAATATGCCGGAATTGCCCGGAAAACCCGCATTGCCGGCACGTCGCAGCCCCAGCAGGCGCTTTCCGCGCTGCCTCATCGGCTGGACGATTCCGAATTCTCCGCGGACTTTCGGCCTCCAAACAGCCCCAACCAGCGGCGGTTCGCCTTCGATTCGGCAATGTCCGGGGCTTCGTCCTCGTCGTCCCGATCGCCCGATTGGTTGCGTTTCAGGCCGAGGCGGCGCATTTCGTTCTCGACGATGGCCCGCTGATGGCGGAGCGCCAGCTCGTCGCGAGCCAGCCGCGCCCGTTCCAGCGAGAGCTCCACTTCGGTATGACGGTGCTTTGCCTGAAATTGTGCCGTCCAGGCTTCCAGATACTCCCGCTGCTCCTCGGGAAGCTCGGCGAAGGGCGTCAGGTCGATCGGGGGATTGGGAGTCTCTCTCAACAGGTGCAGGTGTTCGGTGAGCCGCTCGATATAACGGTCCCGCTCTTCAATGGCCAAACGCAACGATTCATCGTCGATTTCGGAGAGATCCACCGGAGCGGGAGGCTCAGGCAGCGGCGGAGGCTCGAACTCCACAGCACGTTCGCGTTCGTCGGAATCGGCTGACGGTTCCTCGTCGAAGTCGAGCAGCGAACGTTTCGCGCGATGCGAATCGCCCGGTGCCGCGCTGTCGAAAGTCGCAGAGCCTGAAGAATGTCCGAGCCGCGAGAGGACGTCCGACAGCGAGGGGGTCGGGCTTGCCGGCGCGCTGTTCGACGGTGACGCGGCGGGGGAGAGCAACTGCCCGGCGATCAGGTCTCGCAGTTCGGAAAGTTGAGTTTCGATCCGGCCGAACGCCAGGTCTGCCTGCAGGTCCTGCCACTGCTGAACCGCCTGCCGCAGATCGTCGATCAGCTCATGCTGCTGGTCCTGCTGCGGAGCCGGGCTCGGACTTCCCTCGCCGGCATGCTCCAGTCCCGTGCGGCGGACGCGGTCGAGTTGCTCGGCGGCCTGCTCCAGTCGCTCGGTGAGCGCATGGATCAGCACATCTTTTTCGTGAAGCTGAGCTTCCAGACGCCGAAGCGGGTCATCCTCCCGCGGAGCAGCGGGGGGGCTTTCGACATGTTCGGGCTCCACGAGCAGCGGGTCCCTTGAATCGCTGCCGGTGTCGGCAGGGAAAGAATCGTCGACCGGGGGTGTTGCTGCGTGAACCGCGCATTCGGCTGAATCGGGTACTGTGGAAATCGCCGCTTCAGCCGCAGGATCCTCCGATCGGGAAGAATCGGTGCGAACAACCGGGGTTCTGGAGCGCATCTTGTTGCGTTTTGACATGTGACCGTTCCCTGGCAGATCGTTCGTAGCGGACGAATCTGTGATGAAGGCGCGGCACTCCCTGTTGAAGAGCCCGGGGGGCTCTCCAGCCGCCTATTCTGACCGAGTTGGACCAGCCACGAGTCCCAGCACGCGTGGTCGCCGACATGGAACCGCAGGAACGGGAGGGGAAATACCGCGATCACTCGAATGTAGGTCACGCCGGGCGGGGGGTCAAACGGCGTCCGTCCGAAGGATTCCGCGAAAGGGCCTGCAAAGGGGCGGGGGAATGGCTCTTGCGGCATCAGGAAACGGAACCTAGAATTACTTCCGACGTTACGCAAGCCCTGTGTTCGGCGCTCCGGCAGCGTGCGCGAACCGTGTTGCCGACTCTCTTCGCTTTCGCGGGCACGGCAGCCTTCCTCGGGCAAGAGCCGTGAGGTAAGCCGGGACCGCATTCGGTACGGGCAGCACGATTCCCATTCGATGATGACGCATGAAGCTGGAATGAACCGAATTGCCGTTCTCGGCTCGACGGGATCGATCGGCACTAGCTGCCTTGAAGTGGCCCGCGCGCTGAAGGATCGCGTGCGTGTCGCGGCGATGACAGCCCACAGCAGTTGGGAAACACTGGCCCGCCAGGTGCGCGAATTTGCTCCGCAGAAAGCGGTTCTGGGTGATCCGGGGCTGCGGGAACTGCTTCCCCCTGATGCCTTTCCGCGCGAAACGGCCCTCGCATTCGGTCCGCAGGCGATTGAAGAGGTGGCCGCCTCGCCGGAGATCGATACCGTGATCTCCGGGATCGTGGGTGCAGCCGGTCTTCGCGGCACATGGGCCGCCGTGGATGCCGGAAAGCGGGTCGGAATCGCCAACAAGGAAACGCTCGTCGTCGCCGGTCCCTTGATTATGGAGCTGGCGCGTCGTCGTGGAGCGACGCTGATCCCGGTTGACAGCGAGCACAGCGCCGTTTTTCAGGCGCTGCATTCGGGTCAGCCGCGCGAGGTGCGGCGGATCATACTGACGGCGAGCGGCGGCCCGTTCCGGAAACTCAGCCGGAAAGACCTCGAGCAGGTGACGCCGGAACGAGCGCTGGCTCATCCCACGTGGAACATGGGTCCGAAGATTACGATCGACTCGGCGACCTTGATGAACAAGGCGCTCGAAGTGATCGAAGCGAAGTGGCTGTTCGACCTGAATGTCGAACAGATCGAGGTGGTTGTCCATCCGCAATCGATCGTACATTCGATGGTCGAGTTCGTCGATGGCTCGGTGATTGCGCAGCTTTCGCCTCCGGATATGAAGCTTCCCATCCAGTACGCGCTGACATACCCGGAGCGTACGGATGGAGTGAGTCCCCGGATGGACTGGCGCGAGCAGATGTGTCTAGAATTCGAACCACCCGACCTCGACCGGTTTCCGGCCCTGGGACTCGGGTTCGAAGTCGCTCGGCGGGGAGGAACCTGCGGGGCCGTCTTGAACGCGGCCAACGAGATTGCCGTCTCCCGGTTCCTCGCCAATGATTTACCGTTTTGCGAGATTCCTCGCGCCTGTCGCGCGGTTCTCGATGCACACAATTTTGACCCGTCTCCCACACTGCCGGAACTGTTCCGACAGGACGCCTGGGCGCGGGAGGAGATGCGTCTGTGGCGACCTTAGCGATGACATTCGGATTCATCTTCGCAGCCTTCTCATTCGGCAACCCGACGAGCATACTGCTCGCGGCCCTGGGACTGGGGCTCGTCATCTTCGTGCACGAACTGGGACACTTCGCCGTTGCCAAGTGGTGCGGCGTGCGCGTCGAGCGGTTCAGCATCGGCTTCGGCCCGGTGATCTGGAGCTTCATTCGCGGCGAGACCGAATACGCCCTCTCGCTGATTCCCTTCGGGGGATACGTGAAGATGCTCGGGCAGGATGACGTCGATCCCAACCAGATGACGAACGAGGACATCGCCCGCGATCCTCGCTCCTACACCGCGAAATCCGTCCCGCAGCGAATGGCGATCATCTCCGCCGGGGTGATCATGAACATGCTGACGGCGCCGCTGTTCTTCGCCGCCGCTTATGGAATCGGCACCCAGGAGCTGGCGCAGATCATCGGCCATACCTCGCCGGGTTCGCCGGCCTGGACGGCTGGCCTGCAGCCGGGCGACCGGGTGACCGAAATCAACGGTTATGAAGTCCGCAGTTTCAGCGATATCAGCAAGCGGGTCATCCTTTCCGGCGGGTCGGTCGAGTTGAAGGGAGTCCGCCTGGACGGCACCGAATTTGAGACGACGCTCACTCCGCAGACGCGCGAGAAGGACGCCCCGCCGATCATCGGTGTAGCCCCCGCCGCCTCGCTGAACCTGCGTGCGGAACCTGTGCGCCCCGGATTCCCGGTGGCCGAGCTGAAGAACGGTTTCCAGCCGCACGACGTCATCGTCAAAGTCGGCGACCAGGATGTCCAGTCCCACGCGGAATTCGAGCGGATTCTGGCGGCTCAGGCCGATCAGCCGCTCGACATCGTCGTCGAACGTGCCGGGAAGACTCCGGATGCTCCGAAACAGCGGGTCACAGTCACGGTTCCTCCGACGGCATTCCTCGGGCTCGGCCTGCAGATGGACATCGGTCAGGTCGCCGCGATCCAGAAAGGCTCGCCTGCTGAGGGACAACTCGAAGTCGGCGACAAGATCACGCATGTCATCAGCGGCCGTGACGGAACGCGGGAGGTCGGTCTCGATCTGAATCCGCTCGACCTGCCCGATTATCTCGCCGGCCTCCACGGCGAATCGGTCACACTGAAGGTGCAGCGCCAGGTCCAGGGCGCGGCCCCGATCGCGGTCGAAGTCGTTCTGCGTCCGGAGAATCGTCCCGGCTGGATCGAGCACCCGCTGGGCGAAGATTCGCCGGTCTCCGTCCCCGCGATTGGTGTGGCTTTCCACGTCCTGCACGATGTGCTGGTGGTGAAGCCGGACAGCCCGGCCGCCGGCAAGGTGAAGGAAGGAAACCGCATCATCCGGGCCGATCTCGTGTTGCCCGATGGAGCGAAAGCGGACGGGTATCCCAATCCATATACCGTCAACTTCGGTGAAGAGAAGCGGAACTGGCCTTTCGTCTTCTGGCTCATGCAGCAGCTTCCGCAACGCACGGTGAAGCTGACGCTGAAAGCCGAGGGCGAAACACAGATCGTTGAGCTCAAGCCTCAACCGGTGGAGAACTGGTATTCGCCGGAGCGTGGCCTTGCGTTCGAGCCCGTGATTCGCGAAGTCCGGGCGACGAACCCGGTCGAGGCGATTTCGCTCGGGTTGATGCAGACCCGCGAAACCTTCAGCGAGATTTACCTGACGCTCTATAACCTGTTCACTGGTGGACTCTCGGTGAAGGGGCTTCGCGGTCCTCTTGGAATCGCCGAGGTCGCCTACACCCTCTCCAACGAGGGGCTGGCTCCATTGCTCGCCTTCCTGGGATATATCAGCGTCAATCTGGCGGTGCTGAACTTCCTGCCGATTCCGCTCCTCGACGGCGGCCACATGCTGTTCCTGATTTACGAGGGGATTCGCGGCAGGCCGGCACACGAGCGGGTGATGATCGGCGCCACCTATATCGGGCTGGCGTTCGTGCTCTCGCTGCTGATATTTGTCATCTATCTGGATGTGGTCGTTCGCTGGCTGAACGTCGGCTGAGGCCGGAAGCCGGCCTGATCGCAATGCGCGACGGGACGTCGTCCGCGGAGACAAAAGAGCGCTCTCCGCGGACTGCGGCGACAGCGGGTTCGCACAGGACAGGGCGGATGAGAAGGGGAGACGATCATCCCGGCGGACGCTCGGTGGCGCTCCTGGCGACAGCCTTTGTCGTCATTGGCGGGCTTGTATGCTGCACGTTCATCAGCGTTACGTTCAGCACCGATCCGTTGCGGACCATTGGATACCCTGCCGCCTTCCTGTTCGGCGGCTTGTTGCTCGGATGGCTGCTCCGCGACCGCCCGGCCGGTTCGCCGGCCCGCGGGCTGGTCGCGCTTGTCCGCAGAAAGCGGCCGCAGCGGTGCGCTTATCAGTTGCGACGAAAGCCGTCGTCCCCCTCGATGCGAGCGCCGCAGGCTCCGCCGACCGCGGAACAGATTCGCGAAATTCGGGACAACGCGAACACCTGGGTTCCGTCGAACACCCCTCGCCGCTCCCGGTGATCGCCTCGCCCGGCGTCACCGCCAACATTGAATCCGACGCTTCCCGCGCGTGGCCGGGGCTGGACGAAGGAAGCCCCGGGGAGAGAAGACTCCGGCAGTCGCCCACCAGCCTCATCCGCCAGCCCCCCCTGACCTGGAACAAGAGCGACAGCCCCCCATCGCAAGACAAACTCGCCACGCAATCCCATCGTATTTCCTCTGCGGAAATCAGCGAAGTCTGTGAACCATCACCCCGGAACCATTCGCTTTCAACGCTCCGCGGCAATCAGCAGGCCCATCGCATTCCTGTCTCCGGCCACTGTCGGATTCAGCGCATGAAAAAACCCCGGCACTCACATTGAGGCATGCCGGGGTGGATGAACTGGACGATGTCGTAATCAGGCGACAAGCTCGCGGATGCTGGAGCGGTCGGCCCCGATCCGTTCGAGGAGTCCGTCGCGAACCTGCTCCTGCAACTTCGCGATTCCCTCGTGGATGAGCGGCAGCGAGATCCCCAGAGCGTTCCGCAGCCGTCGGCTTTGCAGCGACGTCTCGCCCGCACCAAATTCATTCCGGCGGTCGACCAGTGCGGTCGTCTGCTCCGGAGCGGGGCAGACGCACTCGAAGGCTGTTGAAAGCAGGGCACCAAAACGATAGGGGCTGATTCGTTCCGCCCCGCCCATGTGATAAAGCCCCTCAAGACCGGCCGCATAGGCGAGGCTGAGAACCTCGGCGAGATCGGTGGCCAGGATCGGCGTCGCGTGGCGAACGCAATCGAGACGATCGCCCTGCGTTGTGATTCCCGAAACAATCCGATCAACAAAGTTCGGCAACTGGGGCAGGGGAGACCAGCCGAACACATTCGTGCGGGCGATCAGCGTCCGCGGATAGATCTCGGCGAGTTCCCGTTCGATCGTCCGGATGGTCTGCGCGGCGCGGCTCTGACAGAATGAGGTCGCGTCCTCATCGTGGAACATCCACGGTCCTGTGAAGACGGCGTCCGACGAGATCACAGTGAAGGCACAATCCCGTTCGGCGGCGGCCCGCGCCCAGGGGCGTGCCCACTGCAGCGCCTGAAATTCACCGGGGAGATTCGACCGGCCGTTCCAGGTGGACTCCGCCGCCGGCCCGCAGTAGACGAGCCACTGCGGCTGTTCGGATTCGACCCAGCCGGCGATCGTCTGCGGATCATCGGCGTCGCACGGGGCCGTCTCACAACCATCGATTGTCACTTCACTGTGAAACGACAGTCCGACGACATTGAAGCGGCTGCTCAAGGTCGCTGCCAGGTTTGCCCCCAGAACGCTGTCCACCCCCGCGATGACGAGTTTATCCACGCTGAGCCTCCCTGCATTGGCGTGTGCTATTCATGTTTGTCTGCAATGAGCGTCCGGTGACCTGCCCGGCATCGACAACGAGCGCCACGAGTGTTCGTGTCACACATGTTCCCGCTGCGAAGCCGTTCCCGCGGCATTAACGTATTGTGTCTCAGCGGCCGCTCAAGCGGGGCGGAGTATATCGGCAGCACTCAGACACGGCCAAGGCCAGTTTCCGGAATCATGGTGGATTTCCCGATGGGCTGTTCGTGATGCAGAAACGGCGAGAGAAACTTGACTGTATCGGCACGAACTCAGGTTGACCTGAAATAAGATTTTTTCTAATGTTCCGCCGCGTTGATCAACACGCGAACCGGCTGCGCCGCATCGAGGCTTGCCTCGAGGTCAACCGACTGCACTCTCACAGCGGAATGACTGACCACATGCCCGCAGCCGCCGCGAACGTGATCACGACCCTTTCAGCACACACTTCAGCCGATCTCGGCCCTCTACTTCTCTCGTACCGATGCCGATCAAGGAGTCTCTCATGCAACGCCTGCCGATCATCCTCTGCGCCGTCGCCCTGATGGCGACTGCCACCGGTTGCCACCACCGCTGGAACCGTTGCGGCTGTTCCCCGTGTGGCCCCTGCGGAGTTGCCGGCGGTGGATATGGTGGCGCGTATGGGGGCGGAGTCTACGGAAGTGTAGAAGGCTACGGCACTCCGACCTACGGGACGATCCCCGGCGCGTACTATACGCCCTACAGCACCGCCCAGACGACTTCTTCGTACGGCACTCCGGTCATGGCGACGTCGCCGACCCCGATCTCCGCGTCGGCAATGCCGACGACTCCTCAGGTCGGCTTCCCCACGCTCGCGACTGGTTCTGTGGATCCGCTGCCGACCTACTGAGCCGCCGTCGACCGGGCCGTTCTGCTGAAAGCGCGCAGCGAGCCGCGATAACGTCTGCCCCTCGGGGACCGTCACGGATTCCGCCGCGCGTGCGGGCCTTTCTCTCCTCAGCCAGATCTCTGCGGGACGAGCAGGAGCTCAACACCGTCCGGCTGGCGCTCCTGGCTGGACTCGGCACAAGACTCCGCGGATTTCTCACGCCGCCCCAATCCATCCGTGAGGTGATCCGCTGCTCGCTCGACCGTGCTCCTCCGATTCCCTATAATTCTGCACGGTTCCGAGACGAACGAGAGGCAACTTGTGCCGTTCCAACAGCAGGCTGGCATGCAGATTGTTTTGTACCCCCATCCGGCGCTCCGCTGGAAATCCAAGCCCATCACCGAAATCAACGCCGAACTGCGGAGTACAGTGCGGCAGATGTTCGACCTGATGTACGAGGCCAAAGGAATTGGCCTCGCCGCGAATCAGGTTGCGCTCCCGTGGCGGCTGTTCGTGATCAACCTGACCTCCGACCCGGCCGAAAAGGATGAAGAGTTCGTCTTCATCAATCCGGAGATCATCCGCCGCAAGGGCTCGGAAGAAGGGGAAGAGGGCTGCCTGAGCATCCCCAAGCTGTACGGCCAGGTGCGACGGGCCGAGGAGATTGTCGTCGAAGCGTTCGATCTCGACGGCAACGGCTTTCAGATGACGCTCGACGACCTCGCCAGTCGCGCGGTTCAGCATGAGACCGACCACCTCGATGGAATCCTGTTCACCGACCGCATGTCCCCGGCGGGACAGCGCGAGGTTGCGGCAACGCTTTCCGATTTTGAAGCCATGTACCGTCGGCAACAGGAAATCGGCACCCAGCCCAGCGACGAAGAGATCAAGGCACAGTTGCAGCGGCTGGAACCCAGGCCGCCCCGTTCCTGATCCCGCTCGCAAAGGAAGACTGTGGCCCTCAAGCTCGTCATGATGGGGACCGGAACGTTCGCCCTCGCGACGTTCCGCGCCCTCTACGATAGCCCGCACGAAGTCCGTGCCCTCTACACACAGCCCGACCGGTCGGGAGCAGGACGGCACCGCCACGTCAACCCGATGAAGGAACTGGCGCTGGAACGGGGGACTCCGGTCCGACAACCGGAGAACGTCAACGCGCCCGAAGCACTGGCCGAGCTTGCCTCCTTTGAGGCCGACGTGTTCGTCGTGGCTGCTTACGGGCAGATTCTCTCTGACGCGCTGCTGCGGATTCCGCCCCGGGGAGCGATCAACGTCCACGCAAGCCTGCTCCCGAAGTATCGGGGCGCGGCTCCGGTGAACTACGCGATTCTGAAGGGAGAGCGGGAAACCGGCGTCAGCATCATCGAGATTGTTCGCAAGCTCGATGCGGGGCCGATCCTTGCCGCCGAAAGCACGCCAATCCGGCCGGACGAAACCGCGGGAGAGCTCGAAGACCGCCTCGCCGAGATCGGCGCGCGACTGGCGTGCCGGGTTCTCGATGAGATCGAGGCCGGAACCGTCACACGCACTCCGCAGGACGACTCCGCCGCAACCTTCGCCCCCAAACTCAGCAAGGAGATGGGGGCGATCGACTGGACCCGCTCCGCCGAAGAGGTCGACTGGCACATCCGCGCGATGCAACCCTGGCCGGCTCCCTACACGTGGTGGCATGCGGAGGGTGAGGCTCCGCGGCGGCTGCTGATCCGTCGCGTAACCCCCTGCGAGATCAGTTCATCCGCCCCTCCCGGCACAGTGATCGAAGCCGACCGGGGGAGGCTTGTGGTGAGCACCGGGCAGGGGGGAGTCGAGGTGCACCAGATCCAGCCTGAGGGCAAACGGACGATGACCGCGGCTGATTTCCTGCGGGGCAGCCGTATTGCTGTCGGGGACCGGTTTGGGCCGCAGTCCGCCTAGCGCCGATCCGTCTTGCCGAAATTGGCAGATTTTGCGAGGATTCCGCTTCGCACCCCCTCGTGGAGTCTGCTCAAGGAAGAGACGTCATGCGTCGCCTGTTCGCGCTTGTCCTCGGAACGCTGTTCGGGGCCGCGCTGATGTATATGGCTTTCCAGTACCATGTGGTACGCACGCCGGATCGGGTACTCCTGGTCCGGAAACAGCAAACGTCACTGACGGATGCCTATGTCGACATCCGGAACTGGTCGTTCCGGGAATGGCGCGACCATCCGGAGCTTGCACGGGCCATGTTCCATCAGGGTCACGGGGACCTGATTGAATCCTCCGTCGAGGAGGGACTTTTCCGCCAGTTCTTTTCGCGACTTCGCGACGGAAGCTGGCTTGATCGAAGAACGGAGAGATAGCGCTCACAGCCAGTGGGGCGGAGAGCATCGACCGCGGAAGGAACAGCAGAATTTCTCGCGGCTGGCAGGGAAACCCGGAGAGCGGAAGGAATCGTTGGATGCTCGTATTGGATACGACGCGTGCTTCGTGCCGTGGACTCGAGAATCTGGGAGCCACTCTCCTCTCCGAGCTGCGCGACCTGCCGGAGGCTCCGTTCATCTACCGGCTGGAATACTGGTGTAAGGACACAGGCAACATCCGCGTCGCCGCCGTCTCGCTGAACATCGGCAGCCAGGTCGTGAAGTGCTACTGGAAGCTCGTGCAGGCGCGGGGCCTCTTCGTGCGGCTGGGGGCGATGCTCCGCCGCTCGCGAGTCCGCAAGGCGTGGGATATGGGACGGGCCCTTCTCGCATGCGGGATCGCCACTCCCGAACCAATGGCGTTCGTTGAGGTCACTGACGGCCTGACCGTCCGGCAGGGACTGCTGACCGCCGCCATTCCCGACACCATGCAGCTGAAGGTGTTTCTGAACGAGATCTATCCCCGAATGCCTCCTGAAGAGCAACGGGTCTGGCGAATTGCCATCACGGCCCAGCTTGCCGATGAGTTGCGGGCGCTGCACGAGCGGCGGTTCGATCACCGCGATTTAAAGGCCAGCAACATTCTGGTCTCCCTCAACAGTGAACATCCACAGGTCTGGCTGCTGGATCTCGATGCGGTCCGCCGCTGGCCCTGGCTGCCGCGCCAGCGCGTTATTCAGAATCTTGCCCGGCTGAACGTCAGCTGCATTGCCTGGGGGTTGAAGGCCCCCAGCGATCGCGTGCGGTTTCTCCGCAACTATCTTGGCGAAAACTGGAGCGGGGAATGGAAGCTGCTCTGGCGACGAGTTCGCCACCGGTCCGAACAGAAAATCTGGCTCACCCGCCGCAAGGCTCGTCCGCTGCACTAGAGTTCCGCGACTTCAGGGGATACATTGCCGTGAACCAGCGTCCGGGTTTCCCGGTTGTGGACTGCAATCGACATTCATGCCGTGTCAAAAGGAAAGTTTCCGTCCGTCTCCCGGTTCGTTGACCGCCGGATTCGCCCGCTTGTACGAGGCTTGTTCCCTTGAAGCTCACTGACGACAGCCTGCCGCCTGATCGCGCGGGACCGACCGCCACGAGCCGCGCCGGACGCCGCACGGGCCTCGCTCTGATCCTGTTTCTGCTCTTCGGGGGGTGTCACCTCGGACAGTCGAATACGGTCGGCCTGCCGACGCGGCACTCCGTCCGTGCCGATCAGCTCCTGCTTCTCAGCGACATCAAGCTGAAGCCGGATCATCCCCTCATTCAGGATCTTGTGGTCTTGCGGAAGCAGGTCTCGCAGGCGCTCCAACTGCCGCTCCAGACAGAACCCGTCATCGTCTACCTCTTCAGCAACGAAGTCGAATATTACCAGTATCTGCAGACGGCCCATCCGGGGCTGCCTTCCCGTCGTGCCTACTTCATTGCCACCCCCCAGGAACTGGCGGTCTACACGTACTGGGGTGAAAGGATTCAGGAGGACCTTCGGCACGAGTACACGCACGGCCTGCTCCATGCCGCGCTTCACAGCGTTCCTCTTTGGCTGGATGAAGGGCTCGCCGAGTACTTCGAAGTCGCCGGCCCCACCCCCGGCCAGGTGAACCCGGAATACGCGGAACGTCTGGCAACGGCCATTACCAACGGCTGGCAACCGGACATGGAACGCCTGGAGCGACTCGAGAAAGTCGAGCAGATGCAGCGGGCCGACTACCGCGAAGCGTGGGCCTGGGTCCACTTCATGCTTCACAGCAGTCCCGACACGAGGCAGATTCTCCTCAGCTACCTGCAGGACCTGCGTGCCGATCCCGATCCCGAAGAGCTCAGCAAGCGTCTCGCCCGCGACGTACCGCAACTTAATCAGCGACTGCTGAGCTACCTGTCGTCGCTGAACACGTTCCGGAACGGCAACGGGACCGGTTGATCGCCAGCCGTCGCGACGGGTTCCGCCATTCGCGGAGCAGGGGGGAATTCTTTCATTTCGGGTCAAATTCCGCGCGGGATAGCGGCCGCGCGCCGCATCGGCATTCCGGACGTAATTGGCGATCCCTGCAGATTGAGCCGCGCGGCATGGTGCAGCATTTGCACAGAATCTCCGGATCGCTGCACTGCCCGTCCCGAACAGGCTTCTCACGCGGCGACCACTGGAATTGCGAGCGTCAGAACCTCTCCCGTCGCACCCCTTGCAGATCTTGCTGCCGCCTGCAAAATTCGGCAAGGGTTGCCCTTCAAGGTCTGTTTGACGTACCACGATGGAACATGAGAATCCGGTGAGGGAAACCGCTCCCGATGCACCCAATCTTCGCCGTGCCGTCTTTGAGGCACGGGGAATCACGAAGGTCTATCGGATGGGCGAGGTCGAGGTGCACGCGCTCCGCGGAGTCGATTTGGATCTGTACGAAGGAGAATTTGTCGTGCTGCTCGGGCCGTCGGGGAGCGGCAAATCAACACTCCTGAACATCCTCGGAGGGCTCGATACGCCCACAACCGGTACCGTCCGTTACGAAGGCCGCGACCTGACCGTGAACGATGATGCGGCATTGACCCGCTACCGGCGGGATTATGTCGGCTTTGTTTTTCAGTTCTATAACCTCATCCCGAGCCTGACGGCCCGCGAGAATGTCGCACTCGTCACCGAAATCGCGCGGAATCCCATGCGTCCCGAAGAAGCGCTTCAGATGGTCAGCCTCTCCAAGCGCCTCGATCACTTTCCCGCGCAGATGTCGGGGGGCGAACAGCAGCGCGTGGCGATCGCCCGCGCCATTGCAAAACGCCCCAAGGTGCTGCTCTGCGATGAGCCCACCGGCGCGCTGGACATTACGACCGGCATCGTCGTTCTCGAAGTCATCGACCGGGTGAATCGGGAACTGGGAACGACAACCGCCGTGATTACGCACAATGCGGCAATCGCCGGGATGGCCGACCGCGTGATTTCACTCGCCGACGGTCGGATTGTCAGCACGCATATCAACGAGAAGAAGCTCTCTCCGCACGAGCTGGAATGGTAGTGCCCGATGAGCGCTCTCGATCGCAAGCTCGTGCGCGATATTCTGCAGATGAAAGGGCAGGTGCTCGCCATCTGCCTGGTGATCGCCTGCGGCGTCGCCACGTTCGTGATGTCGCTGAGCGCCCTCGATGCCCTGCAGAACACGCAGGAGAAATATTATGACCGCTACCGCTTTGCGCATGTCTTCGCGACTCTGAAGCGGGCTCCGCTGTCGCTGGCCTCGCGGATCCAGGCAATCCCCGGAGTCTCCGCGGTACAGACGCGCGTCGTCCGCGATGTGACACTCGACGTCGCCGGACTCAACGAACCCGCCGTCGGACGGCTGATCTCGATCCCTGAACTGCGACCGCCGCGGTTGAATGCGATTTACCTGCGCCGCGGCCGGATGATCGAACCTGGACGCTCGCTCGAAGTCCTCGTCAGCGAAGGCTTCGCCGACGCCCATGAACTGAACCCTGGCGACAAGGTCATCGCGATTATCAACGGGCGCAAGCGGGATCTGAAAATCGTCGGAGTCGCTCTCTCCCCCGAGTACGTCTATCAGATCCGCCCCGGTGATCTGGTCCCCGACGATCGCCGCTTCGGCATCTTCTGGATGAGCCGGACGGCACTCGAAGCCGCCTTCGACATGGAAGGGGCCTTCAACGATGTGACGCTTTCGCTGATGCCCGGTGCAGTGGAAGAAGAAGTGATTGCGCGCCTCGACTACCTGACCGAGCCCTATGGTGGACTCGGCGCGTATGGCCGCGACGACCAGGTGTCGAACCGCTTCCTGTCCGACGAAATCAAGCAGCTCCAGACGATGGGAATGCTGGTTCCCACCATCTTCCTGGGCGTCGCCGCTTTCCTGCTGAATGTCGTCCTCTCACGAATCGTCAGCCTGCAGCGGGAGCAGATAGCCGCCCTGAAAGCGTTCGGCTACAGCAATCTCGCCGTCGGGATCCATTACCAGAAGCTCGTGCTGCTGGTCGTGATCGTCGGGGTCATTCTGGGCACCGCCATGGGCGCGTGGCTCGGATATCGGGTCACTCAGCTTTACACGAAGTTCTATCGCTTTCCGCTTCTCGAGTTTCAGCTGCCGTATCGCGTCGTTGTCCTGTCGCTCCTCATCAGCGGCGGCGCGGCGACACTGGGAACGATCAACGTCATCCGCCGTGCTGTCCGGCTTCCCCCCGCCGAAGCGATGCGGCCCGAGCCCCCGTCATCATTTCGGCCGATGCTGCTCGAACGGATCGGATTGACGTTCATTCTGTCACCGGCCATGCGGATGGTGCTGCGGAACATCGAGCGCCGCCCGGTGAAGTCGTTCTTCTCTGCTTTTGGGATGGGGCTTGCGATCGCCATCCTCATCCTGGGGCGATTCTCTGCCGATGCCCTCGACTACCTGATGGAAGTGACCTTCGATATCGCCCAGCAGCACGATGTGAGCATCACGTTCGTCGAGCCGACATCGGCCCGGGCACTCTATGATGTCGAACACCTGCCCGGCGTGATCCTCGCGGAACCGTACCGCATGGTGCCCGCACGGTTGCAGTTCGGCCATCGCAGCAAACGTGCCGCCATCACGGGGCTGCCTCCGCATCCGCATCTGAACCGTCTCATCGATTCGGAGCTGCAACCAATCCCGATCCCCCCCGGAGGAATCGTCCTCAATGAGAAGCTCGCGCAGCTGTTGGGAATTCGTCTGGGTGAAATGCTCACCGTTCACGTGCTCGAAGGCGAACGTCCGACGCGGACGATCCCGGTCACGGGAATTGCTCGCGAGTTTCTGGGGATCTCGGCTTATATGGATATCGATGCGCTGAACCGGTTCATGCGCGAAGGCCCGACGATCTCGGGGGCATACCTCGCCACCGATCAGCGGTACGCCGAGAAGCTCTATTACGAATTAAAGCAGACGCCGCGGATTGCCGGCGTCACCGTGAAGGATGCCGCGATTCGCTCGTTCCGCGAGATCATCGCCGAGAACATGCTGCAGATGCAGGTGTTTAACGTCATATTTGCCATGGTGATCGCATTTGGCGTGGTCTACAACACGGCCCGCATTGCGCTTTCTGAACGCGCGCGGGAGCTGGCGAGTCTGCGCGTGCTGGGCTTCACGCGTGCCGAGATTTCCGCCATTCTTCTTGGCGAGCTGGCCATCCTGACACTGGCGGCGCTGCCGCTGGGACTGGCGCTCGGCTACGGCATGGCTCGCAGCATCGCGCTCTCGCTGAATACCGAGATGTATCGAATTCCGTTTGTGATCGAACCGGCCACCTATGCCTTCGCTGTGACCGTAGCGCTCGTCGCGGCGGTGCTTTCCGGGCTGATTGTGCGCCGGCGTCTGGACCACCTCGACCTGATCGCCGTCCTCAAGACGCGGGAGTAGCCGGACCGTGATGCGATGGCTGAAACGATTGTTTCTTGCGGCGATTGCCCTGACGGTGATTTCCGCGATCGTTTACGCGTTTCTTCCCAAGCCGGTCCCCGCCGATTTCGGGACCGTCGAGCGGGGCGTGCTTCTCGTCACGGTCGACGAGGACGGCAAGACGCGGATCAAGGAGCGGTACGTTGTCTCGGCCCCGCTCGCCGGACACCTGCTGCGAATCAAGCTCCGCCCGGGAGACGCTGTCGTCGCCGGTGAAACCGTTCTGGCGACGATTGAGCCCGGCGATCCCGAACTCCTCGATGCCCGTGCGCTGGCCCAGGCCGAGGCGCGGGTCAAGGCCGCGGAAGCCGCCCTGCTGCAGGCCGGCACGAATCTGGAGCGCGGCCGCGTCGCGCTCCAGAATGCCGAATCCGAACTCAGCCGCGCCCAGCAGCTCGTGAAACGCAAGGTCATCACCGAACAGGAGTACGAAGACGCCCAAGTTCTGCTGCGGATCCGGACCGAAGAGTTCAAGGCGGCACGCTTTGCCGAGGAGATCGCCCGCTTCGAGCTCGAACAGGCGCGGGCGGCACTCGTTCGCAGCCGGCCGCAATCCGAAGGGGAGACGACTGAATGGAACATCGTCATTCGTTCGCCCATCACCGGTCGCGTGCTGCGTCTCTTTCAGGAGAGTGCCGCCATCGTCACGCCAGGGACAGCCCTCATGGAAGTCGGCAACCCCCAGGACCTCGAAGTCGAAATCGACGTCCTTTCCAGTGACGCCGTCAAGATTCAGCCCGGTAACAAGATCCTGCTCGAGGAATGGGGGGGCGAAGAGCCGCTGGTCGGCATCGTCCGGCTCATCGAGCCTTCCGCCTTCACCAAGATTTCGGCACTCGGAGTCGAAGAACAACGGGTGTGGGTGATCGGCGACTTCACCGGCCCTCCGGAGAACCGGCGGTCGCTCGGCGACGGGTTTCGTGTCGAAGCCCGCATCGTCGTCTGGGAAGGCAACGATATCCTCAAGGTCCCGACGAGCGCCCTCTTTCGGCACGGGGACGACTGGGCCGTGTTTCGTGTGAATAACAATCGAGCCGAACTGCGGATCGTAAAGGTCGGTCGCCGCAATGATCTCGAGGCCGAGATCCTTGATGGTCTGCAGGAAGGGGACCGATTGATTCTTCACCCCAGCGACAAGATCTCGGACGGCGTCGCGGTCGTCGCGCGATAGCTCATGCGGCCTGATTTTTCTGCATCCAGGTGCAACGCCTGTCCGCCGCTGTGATCCGCACTTTTCGCGGCGGCCGAGTGCCGCCTCAGCGGCATTCGAGCAGTTCGGCCAGGTGCATCGTCCGCGTCGTGTGCCGCTTGCGATGCAGTGCGCCGCCGATGTTCATCAGGCAGCCGGTATCGGTGCTCACGAGAACATCCGCCTGCGTCTGCACGACACAGCGGACCTTGTCGTGAACCATCGCGCCGGAGATGTGCGGATACCGCACGGCGAACGAGCCCCCGAACCCGCAACATTGATCCTGCTGCGGAAGGGGAACGTACTCCACCCCGCGCACGTTCCGGATCAGCGTCTCCGCCTCCTGCTGGTGATTCAAGCCGCGCAGGTGACAGGCGAAATGATACGCCACGCGCCCTTCAAAGCGGGCTCCGACATCCTCCACCTTCAGATGGTTCACGAGGAAGTCCGAGAGTTCATACGTCCGCCCGGCGAGTTCGATCGCGCGATACTCCCAATCGGGCTCATCGTGGAAAAGGTGCGGGTACTCGAGTTTGACCATCGCCGCACACGACCCGGAAGGGACTACGACCGGGCGATCATCGGCAAAGGTCTGGATCGTATGCCGGGCCAGATCGCGGGCACCGTCGAGAAATCCGCTGTTGTAGAACGGTTGCCCGCAGCATGTCTGCCGCTCGGGAAAATGGACCGTCACGCCCAGCCGGCGCAACAGCCGCACCGTCGCAACACCGGCATCCGGCCGGATCGCGTCTCCCAGACAGGTAATCATCAAGGAAACGTCCACGCTCGACTCGCTGTTAGATTCCAGGGGGATTCGGCTTCGCTGATGGTTCAAGCGGCTCATGATAGCAGCCGCAGCCTCCGGAGTCAGCCAACTCTCTCCCCGATCGAATCCGCGCGATGAATCAGCACGCCCGGTCGAACGCTCCCACTTTCCACCGCGCGCTGCGACTATCCCGCCCCTTACAGATGAGCGAACGAGCGGCATCCGTCGTCTCGCCGGTCAACTGGTCCGCCGCTCCGCTGTGAAGGCCACGGGGGGCGAGGTCGACGCCTGACAGACGACCCGCCACGAGTCGATGCGCGCATGCTCCGCCGCTTCGATGACATCTTCCTGCGAAAGACGAATCGCGTCAGATTCGCTCAGATCGCCGTCGAATCCCGCGCAGAACGTCCCACGCATATTCGACACCTTGACCCACTCGCGGCGGGCCATCTCGGCATTGAACTGACGGCGGCGCGTCGAATCGGTGCCGTATAGTTCGACAGTCAACAGCAGCGTAATCATCTTCCTCTTTTTTCCTCTCTCCGCGGATCGCAGGTGCTTCTGACTGCGATCATCCTGACGGCGGTCGCCTCGAAGGCTCCTCAAGAGGTCCGCGACGTTGCGCTGGACGTCATTCAAACCGTCGTCGAACTCCCCGATACGGTTACTCATTCCTTCTCCCGGGACGCAGAGTCGTGGTTTTGCGTACCTCTACACTCCGCGAAACGGGGCGCGGGGGCAATGTCCGAAAGCATCGCTCCCCGGCGATTCACGGGGCCGGAGGCACACACGCGTTCAGAGAAACGGTCGCAACGATTGGAGAGCCTGGTTTTCGTGACAGCGCCAATTCGCCAGGCAAGTCGCCCCGAAAAGATGCACACCATGTACCGCGGGAAACCACTACGACTCGGGAACGATCAGCCTCTGGAGAAAACACTGCGGATCAGACACATTATGCCGGTTGTTCGGGCCACAAGTAGTAAAACAGCCCGGTCGCGGCATCTTCCCGGCACAGTTCTTCCGCACCTGGTGTCGACAAACGGCAACTGTTGCTGTTGCCCTGATCCATTTTGGCAACGTCGTTCCGGGACGGTTCACAATCGCGGGAACGGCGGCTGGTTCATTCACGACCGCCACGGTCGGCAAACTCACAATCAATCGGTCAGACTTGCCCATTCATCGGAGTCAACGAAGACATCGAACCGCCGTGTTCGCGGACATCCCGATGCCGACTCCGACTTGCTTCACCCCGTCCTGTCGTCCACCGGTTGCCGGTTTCCCGCTTCTGTGCGTACAATCGCTCGTGTCTGGTGTGCGCTCGCGGAAACGGTGACAATCCGAACGCGGCGGAGATTATCCGCCGCAATTCAACACGACTTGAGAGGAAGGACGGGGAATGGCGCGTTGCCTGGTGACGGGAGGAGCAGGATTCATCGGCAGCCATCTGACCGAGCGCCTCCTCGAAGCCGGCCACGAGGTCACCGTTCTCGATAACCTCTCCACCGGCCTCAAGGAAAACCTCGGCGCGGTCGAGTCGCATCCGCGGTTCCGCTTTCATCTCGGTTCGATTACCGACCCGGTCGTCCTGCAGGATGCCGTCCAGGGAACCGACGTGATCTATCACCTCGCGGCGGCGGTAGGTGTGCGTCTCGTCGCGGACGACCCCGTCCGCACCATCGAGACGAATATCTATCCGACCGAAGTTCTGTTGCGACTGGCAGTGCAGGGGGGACAGAAGTTCTTCCTCGCCTCGACCAGCGAAGTCTACGGCAAGAACATCAAGGAACGCTGGACCGAAGACGACGACCTGCACCTCGGCGCGACGTCGCGACCGCGGTGGGCTTACGGCTGTTCGAAAGCGATCGACGAGTTCCTGGCTCTCGCCTATCACCGCAAGTTCGGCCTGCCCGTCGTGATCGGCCGGTTTTTCAATGTCGTCGGCCCCCGGCAGGTCGGCCACTACGGCATGGTGATCCCCCGGTTCGTCGAACGCGCACTCGCCGGACGACCGATCGAAGTCTACGACGATGGCGAACAGGTCCGCTGCTTCGCGCATGTCGGCGAAGTCGTCGACGCGGTGATGCGACTGATGGAAACCCCCTCCGCTGCCGGCGGCGTGTTCAACATCGGCAGCGACCAGCCGGTTTCCATCCGCGAACTCGCGGAGAAGGTGATCGAGCGCGTCACCCCGCGGGTCGAACTGAAGTTCCTGCCGTACAGTGAAGCTTACGGGCCCGACTTCGAAGACATTCGCCGCCGAGTCCCTGATCTGACCCGCCTGGAGCAGACGATCGGCCGCAAGCCCTCACTGCCTCTGGAACAGATTCTCGACGAGATCGTGCAGTGGAAGCGCGCGCAACAGTCCCCCTGACTCCCGCCACGGAAGACGAACGGCTGCTCATTCTTGCCGCCGAACCGCCGGCACCGCTGTTCGGGATTCTCCGCAACGCCGACGCGATGACGCCGCTCGTCGTCCTACTGGCCTGCCTGCCGACGCTCTGGGCATTGCAGAACGCTCCGCTGTCGACCAACAGTGCAATGTGGGGCCTGCGCGCGGCTCAGCTCCTCGCCGCCGAGGGCCCCATGGAGTTCCTCGAACTCGACGCCCACGATCCCCAGGCCCCGTTGCGGTTTCATCCGCCGCTGATGACCTGGCTGACGGCCCTCGCGCTGTGGATCACACCGGCCATGACCTCCAACGGCCTGCTTCTCGCGCCCTGGCTGTGCACCGCCGCGATGATCGGCATGGCGTTTCTGCTCGCCCGCCGTCTCGAATCGGCGCGGCTGGGCCTGCTGACGGTGGTGCTGCTGGCGTTCAGCGGCCCGACGCTGCGGCTCGCCCAGGAACCGATTCCGCACTCCGCCGGGCTGTTCTTCGCCCTCGTCTGCCTCTGGGGAATCTACAGCCACTGGGAAGAAAACGCCGGCATCGCATCAATGAAGCTCCTGATCAGCGGGATCGGCCTCGGCTGCTGCGCGCTGGCGAGCGGACCGCTGGCGCTCGTCGTACTGCTGGTGCTCGTGCTCCACGCGCTTCTGATGCGGCTCACCCGGGTGAAGAACTCCAGCGATTCGCCTCAGCGAACACGGTTTATTTCCGCTGCCTTTACCGATGTCTCGGGACGCTCGCTCATCATTCTCGCCATGACCGGCTTCGCTGTCGGCGGCTGGTGGGGAGCGCTGATGACTTCGGAATACGGACAGCCGTTCGTCATCGTCTGGCTGAGCAACCTCCCGGTGAGTCTCTTCGCGGGCGTCCGCGGCGAGTTCGTCCAGACTCTCTCCATCGATCCGCTTCCCTTGCCCCACAACCTGCCGAGCCTGTTACCGTTCACCCTCGGCCTCGCGTTTTTCGGGTTGTGGGACCTGCTGCGAACCGATTTCTGGTCAGCCGACGAAGACGAGCGACGGCCCGCGAGCCTGCTGGTCTCGTGGCTCACCGTCGCATTGGTTCTCGCGCTCCTGTCCGCACGCCCCGATGCCGCCGATCCGTTCACGCGCAGCCTCTGGCGGCTGTTCCTGTCGATCCCGATCCTGCTGCTTGTCGGCCGCGGCATCCTCGCCATCGCCGACCGCCGTATCCGCCTCGTTCCGGTCCTCGGTCTGCTGCTGTTCAGCCTCGCCCTGGTCGGCTGGCGGTTCCAGCACCGCTGGCCTCCAATGAGCGAAGGAGGCCTCCCAGCACTGCTTCTCATCGCCGGCGGCATCGTCCTCGTCGTGGCCTGCTGGAAACTCTACCGGGTCTGGCCGCTCAGTGACCGTCGGCAGCGTTGGGTCATGACGGCGGCACTCCTCGCGCTGCTCGGCGGACGTTGCGTGATGGGTCTCGCGAATGTTCCCCGAGGCGGCCTCGATGAATTTGAACTGAATGTCCTCCGCCGCAGCCTGGCGCAGGTCGAGGATGTAACCGATGTCGTGTTCATCTCGCCGCACGAGGCACCGCCACAGCTGTTGTTCATCCAGCGGCGTTTGTGGCCGGACCTTCCCATGAGTGAGATGCGGGGCTGGGACGTGGCTCTTGCCGAGCTGAACACCCGCCGCAAGCAGCAGGGGCACACCGGCAATCAGGTGGTGATTTCGTGGGACCTGCTGGAAACGAAGCGGACCGGCACAACTGCTGAAGCGGTGACGATCGCCCCGCTGGGGACCTCGCGCGTCTTCCACGGCCGCGAACTGACCGCCCACGTCGTCAGCCCCCGCAACCCGTAAGCAACAGGGCACGCGTGTCGCGCTATCGGGAGGACCGGGGCTGCGGAGAAGGCCTTCGTGACACGGTCTCCGCTCGTCCCCGTCCACGATTCAGACGCCTCGCACAAGACTGCGTCCTCTGCGGACTTCCTTTTCACGACTCAGAAAGACGCTGCCCGGTGCTGCCCGATTTCCCGGGCCGCGAGAATTTTCCGGGAAATGCAGCAAACATGTGTTGACCCACTTCTGCGAAATGGATATTGTTCCGCCGCACTTACGACGGGCAGCCAAGAGCCACCATCACAAACACATTCGCCAGCCGGGCAACCTTCGGGAAGCCTGGGGGAGAGGCCAAACAGCGTCTCTCCTGCCTCCGCCCCTTTGAATCCTTTCGATTCGACAAGCGATCACTAGTGACGGGTCCAGCGGGGAAGTGTTGCACTCCAGCAATGCCCGCCCGCCAGACCAGGAGTGACGCCGTCCGCACGGACGCTGACGGCCCCCACTCCCCGCTCGCGCCCCCGCGAGCCTGACAACCCATTCGTTCCCCCGCGCCCTTTCGCGGCACCGGAACCAATCGCCCCCGGAAGTAGCCGGAGTCCTTCGCCCCCCTGGGACCCGCTGCTTCCGGGTGTTTTTACGTCCAGTGGAAATTCACAGCCATAAGTTTTTTTGTTACCAGGTCGTATACCCACTAAAGAAATGCGCCACCGCTGGCGACAGTGTTCGTGCAACGCGCACGAAAACACCACGGGTATTCCGTGGGTCTCGCCGCTCGGTGGAAAGCCTGCCACGCGCCGGCAGTCTCCCACCGGTGCCCCCTTGGCGACACATCGCATCATCACCGGCTCAGCAGGATCAGCGGCCGCTTGTCGAAGCAGGTGCCGACATGGCTTCGCGAGAGCGACCGGCATGGCTTGGGTTCGATTCCCGGTTGCGCACCGCGAGTGCTAACAAACGGAAACACGTTGTCGCCGCAATATACCGCTTGTAAATGATGAGATGCATCGCCAGCCGAAAGTGGGGCCCCAGCAGGCCATGAATAGACGATATTCACGCGAGGTACGGACCCGTACCCCCAAGTTGGGATCAAGCTTGTAGCACTCGGTATGATCTTTGCGAATGCGGAGCCCTTCGAGTCCAAGCAGGCATACGGGCGTAATCCCATCAACCCAAGAGGTAGTGATGATACGTGCGATTCAACTGGGGGTGGCATACGTGGTGCTGCTGGTCGCCACAGCGGGACAGGTGCAGGCAAGTTTCATCACCGGGTTCGGCGATCCGTTGTCCGCAATCCCGGGCGGCACTCAAGTCGATTTCGAGTCTGGGCCCTCCGCCACCCTGTCTTCGTATGCTGATAGCGGAGTGACGATATCTGGTATAGGCGGGCCTATTCGCATAAATGCCAACTATAGCGGTTTGTATAACATGACTGGAAGGCACGCCGACAATAACGGTGGTAGTACTACGGCAGGCTTTCTGTTCGACTTTGATCATCTAGTGGATGCTTTTGCATTCAATTTCGGGGCAACTAACGCGAATTGGACGCTCTCTGCTTTTGATCAAAACGGAAACCTGATTGAATCGTATGCGGTGCCGCTAACCGATGGCTCAAATGCTGGAGAATTCTTTGGCATTCAAGCGAGCGGTATTGCAACGATAACCCTCACTCATTCCGGGGGAGACTGGGTTCTTCTGGATAATTTCACATTCTCTGAGCAGAGCGTCGCCGCGGTCCCTGAACCCTCCTCTCTCGCCATTTTCGGCATCTGTGCATGTGTCGCAGGCGTCGGATCTGCTCGTCGCCGCCGACGTGAAAAGCAGCAAGAAGTCACGGCGTAATCTGGCAGAAACGCCAGGCATTCAAAAAGGGGCGACCATCACGGTCGCCCTTTTTTCGTTGGCACGTTGAGGAGTTCGGCATTACCGGATGCACCTGCAGCTTGGGGGGATTCTTAATTCGCGTGAGGTTGCGTCGGTTCAGACTGCGGCGATTAGCTCTTCGAAGATCGTCACGAAAAGCAAAAGAGTCCGCGACCTGCCCCCCGAAAACTAGTCCGTGCGCTTTGAGAGTCTGATAGCCCGTTGACCTTGCCCTCATAGCTGATTCAGCTTGGTATGCGAGTCCAACAGGGGGTGAAGGCATTATCCGGAGGCGTAGCCGGAGAATGTTTCCTGGGCTGCGAATTCGGCCGGAGAGACGTCCCCCGCGTAAAGAGCCAGTCACTCCCCGAAGACAACCCACGACACCCACATCCAGAAGATCTGCATCAGCGCGATGCTGAGCCACATGGTTTCCCGCAGGTTCTCGCGGTCGGTTCTCGGGAAAACAATGTTGAAAAGGAGACGAGAGGCAATGCACAACGGCGTACCGGCAACAAGTGCCGTGCCACCGATGCCGGCAATGACTTCGTCAATACTTCTTCCTGGAGGAGCACCATACAGGACTGCGAGGTAGAGCAGGCCAACTCCTATAGCTGTCGTGACAATCACCCAAGCTACGCAGATAGCCAGGGAAACAGGCCGCGGCGGAACCTCCAGCGTCGGGTTCCACCGGCGATAGATCGCGATATTCATCACGCTCAGACCCGTCATCCCGACCGCGAGGCCGAACAACCAGAAGATGATTGAGTCGCGAGTGAGCCATGCCGCAAGCAGGCCCGCGGCGAGCGCAAACGGAACGCGAACGCGGAACCAACCGCTCACGAGGCTCTTGACGTATTGTGTTTCGTCGCCCGGCTCCAGGCGGCAATCAGCGGTCATCGCGAAACATCCGGGAGTGGTGTTGAAGGCGAGGGCGTTCTTGATTCACGCCGTGGTTGCCCCGGTGTTGCCATCGTCCCCGTACCGCGGAGATCAACTCCGCGGCTCATCGTGAGGCGCCGGGTTCATCCCGGCAGTCGGCCCCGCCTTGAGCACACCGCACTCGCCTCTGAGCACCTTTCTCTCCTCCAGGCGGCAATCAGCGGTCATCGCGAAACATCCGGGAGTGGTGTTGAAGGCGAGGGCGTTCTTGATTCATGCCGCGGTTGCCCCGGTGTTGCCATCGTCCCCGCACCGCGGAGATAAACTCCGCGGCTCATCGTGAGGCGCCGGGTTCATCCCGGCGGTCGGCCCCGCCTTGAGCGCACCGCACTCGCCTCGTAGTACCTTTCTCTCCGCAACACCGAAGCAGATTTCACTCACAATTCATTATGCGAAACGGCGGCGTCTGGAAGTGAGCGGAAAAAACAAAATCGCCCCGGTTCGGGAGTTTTTCACGAACCGGGGCGTGCTTCTTGTTTGCCGCGTAAGGCGGTGGAGACTTCGCGAGTTCTCCCGCGATCAACCTTTCAAGGCGGATGTCACATGTCGTTCGATGGCCGGGCCCAGGAGTCTTGGAAGGTGTCGACTTTGGCAATGACCGTAATGCCCGATTCGGTGACGGTGTAGCCGCGGGCGCGGTCGGCTTCCGAGTCGTAGCCGATCTGGGCACCTTCGGGAACGCGGACACCCTTGTCGATGATCGCGCGGCGGATGCGGGCGCGGCGGCCGACATCGACCCCTTCAAACAGAATCGAATCCTCCACCGTCGCCCAGCTGTTCACACGGACGTTCGGCGAGAGAACCGAACGGATCACCCGGCCTCCTGAAACAATGCAGCCGGGACTGACGAGACTGTCGAGCGCCTGCCCCACCCGCGGGTCGGGGCCTTCCGACTGCGCGAAGACGAACTTCGGCGGCGGCGAAGGAGCCTGATAGGTGCGGATCGGCCAGGTCTGGTCGTAGAGGTTCAACTCCGGCTTGACCGATACCAGGTCCATGTTGGCTTCGTAATACGCGTCGAGCGTTCCCACGTCCCGCCAGTAACACTGTTCGCCCGTGTTCTTGTCGCGGAATGGATATGCCCGCACGTTGTGCGTCGGGATCACCGCCGGAATGATGTTCCGTCCGAAGTCGTGATTGCTGTCGGGCTGGGTCGCATCCCGGCACAACTGCTCGAACAGGAAGTTCGTATTGAAAACGTAAATCCCCATCGACGCGAGGCAGCGCGTGGGGTCGTCGGGCATCGGGTCGGGGTTGCGCGGCTTCTCCTTGAAGTCGACCACCCGCTGTTCGCCGTCGACGTACATGATCCCGAACTGGTCCCCTTCTTCCAGCGGCACGGGGATGCAGCCGATCGTCACGTCGGCGTTCGATTCGATGTGCTGATCGATCAGGGCCGAGTAATCCATCTTGTAAACGTGGTCGCCCGAGAGAATCAGCACGTAATCGGGGTGCCACTTTTCGATGGAGTAGATGTTCTGATAGACGGCGTCGGCAGTCCCCTGGTACCAGTTTTCGTCAATCCGCTGCTGCGGAGGCAGGACTTCGATGAACTCGCCCAGCTCGCGGCAGAGGAACCGCCAGCCGAGGTTGATATGCCGATCGAGACTCGCCGCCTTGTACTGGGTGAGCACGAGAATGCGGCGGAGTCCGCTGTTGATGCAGTTCGACAACGTGAAGTCGATAATGCGGTAAATGGCCCCAAACGGAACCGCTGGTTTCGCCCGGTCACGCGACAGAGGCTCCAAGCGTGAGCCCTTGCCCCCGGCCAAGACCAACGTCAACACCCGTTTCATCCATGTCTCCTCAAACTCAATGACTGCCCAGTTTTCGCCGCTGCAAGCTGCGTGCAGGCGCAGCTTTACCGTGGTTTTCACGCTCTTGAGCCGGATCACCAGTCTCTTGCGAATGTGAAACTTCCATCATAACGGGCCGCCGAACCACACAACAGGTCGCGGACGCTGTGAGTTGTATAGACCGGGATTACACCCGGAGCGACGCAAGGGATTCCCCGAGAGAAGCCGCCTTGCGGCAGAATCTGGCCGGGCTTGCGGCAGTTCAGGCACGCGCGGGGACGACGATCGAGACGAGCGGAGCGTCCGGGGCCGTTGACGGGTCGAGGAAGGTTCGCTGCCAGAGTTCCAGGCATAACAGCGACCACAGCCGATAGCTGTGATCCCACGCCCCGCGCACGTGCTCATCGACGAGACGGCGGACTTCGGCCGGTTCGAAAATCCCCCGCCCGAGCGCCAGCGGATCGAGCAGCACTTCATGCAGCAGCGGCTGCAGCTCATTCCGGAACCAGTGATCGAGCGGCACGCCGAACCCCATCTTGCGGCGGTTGACGATCTCCGGCGGCAGCAGGTCGCTGAAGGTTTCGAGCAGAATCTGCTTCCCCTTGCCGCCGCGAAGCTTCGTCTCCAGCGGCAGGCGGGCCGCGAATTCCGCGACGTGATGATCGAGAAACGGGCTGCGGCACTCCAGGCCGTACGCCATGCTCGCAATGTCCACCTTCGTCAGGATGTCGCACGGCAGGTAGGTGAGTACGTCCGCACAGGTCGTCCGCGTAACGAAATCCCGCTGCGGACACTCTTCGTAAGCGGCAAACAGAAAGTCTGCCGAATCAACCGCCCCAAGCGTCCGCGCGAACTCCGGCGTGTAGAGACGACGGCGGCGTTCGCTGTCGAAGATGCTGATCCACGAGAGATACCGCCGCCGCGGTTCTTCCGCGATTGCCGAGAGGAGTCGTTTCAACCGCCGTCGCCACGAGCGCTGCTCGACCGATGCCGGAAGCTTCTGCCAGAGTCTTGCCCCAAGAATGCTGCGGAGCGAACGAGGCAGCCGATCGATGCGGGCGGCAAGCTGCACGGCCTTGTAGCGGTCGTAACCGGCGAACAACTCGTCTCCGCCGTCCCCCGAGAGCGCGACGGTCACGTGCCGTCGCGTCATCTCCGAGAGATACATCGTGGGAATCGCGGAACTGTCGGCGAAGGGCTCATCGTAGTGCCAGACCAGTCGCGGCAACATCGCGAGCGCGGAGGGCTCGACAATCTCCTCGTGATGTTCGGTCCCCAGATGCTCGGCGGCGAGTCGTGCGAAACGCCGTTCATCAAACGCAGCGACCGGAAATCCGATCGAGAAGGTCTTCACCCGCTGTTGCGAAAGCTGCTGCATCAGGCCGGTGATGATCGTCGAGTCGATGCCGCCGGAGAGGAATGCTCCCAGGGGAACATCGCTCCGCAGCCGCAGCCGGACTGCTTCGGTCAGTGTCTCGCGGAGCTGCCGACGGATCTCGTCGGGATGCGACTGGCCGTTTGCGGAAGTTCCCCTTCTCCCCAAATCCAGCGTCTCCTCGAAACCGGGTTTCCAGTAGCGCTGAACGTTGAGATGCCCGTTCTCGTAGAGCGCCCAATGGGCCGGGGGGAGTTTCGCGAAGCCGCGAAGGATCGAATGCGGGTAGGGGACGTATTGATAGGTGAGGTATTCATCGAGGGCGCGGGGATCGAGTTCGCGTGGAACTCCGCGCACCTGGAGCAGGGCCTTCAGCTCGCTGGCGAAGAGGAGCCGATTCGCTTCGAGGCAGTAGACGAGGGGCTTCTGCCCGAGTCGATCGCGGGCGAGGAACAGCCGCCGCCGCGGGCCGTCCCAGATCGCGAAGGCGAACATTCCCCGCAGATGCTGCACGCAGTCGGTGCCGTATTCTTCGTAGAGGTGAACGATGACTTCCGTATCACTCGCGGTGCGGAACCGGTGCCCGCGGCGTTCAAGATCGGGCTGTAGTTCGCGATAGTTGAAGATCTCGCCGTTGAAGACGATCCAGATCTGACCGTCCTCATTGGCAAGCGGCTGATGCCCGGCAGCCAGATCGATGATCGACAGACGACGATGCCCGAGCGCCGCTCCGGGTCCGCTCTCCGGGCTGCGAGAAACTGTCTCGGTCGGCATCGCCGCACCGGCGTTTGCGTGCGGAGAGATACCCGCGGACGCCCGGCACTGCGCGAAGTCGAAGAAGCCTTCATCATCCGGCCCGCGATGCCGCAGCGCATCGGTCATGCGGCGCAGGACCGCTTCATCAAGAGGCTCCGCAGCAGCGGTCCAGGCAGCGCCGGCAATTCCACACATACGATGCTCAGCGACTCAGTGGGTTTTCCGGGAAGAGAGAGACGAGTTTGAGAGGCTCGCGACTGAAGATGACCGAGGAATTGTATCCGGTGCAACAAATCACGGATGTTGAATCACGGACTTGCCCCCGTCGCCCGATCGACACGCCCGTTGACGATCTCGCGGTACAGCGACGCATACCGCGCGATCATCTTCTCGATGCTGAAATCCTGCTGCATCCGCTCGCGGGCGGCGGCACCGAGTTGCTGCGCGAGGGCATGGTCATCGAACAGCCGATGTGTCACCTGCGCCAGTGCGACACGATCACCCAGCGGAAAGAGAATTCCCGATTTCTGATGTTCGACCAGCTCGCGGTTGGCGGGGATGTCGCTGGCGACGACGGGAAGACCAGCGGCCATCGCCTCCATCAGGCTGTTCGACTGCCCCTCGAATTCGCTCGCGAGCCAGAAGACGTCGAAGCCCGCCATCAGTTCCAGCGCATCAGGGCGATGCCCCAGGAAGCGGACGCGGTGATGAACGTTGATATCACGCGCGAACTGCTCCATCGACTCGCGCTCGGGTCCGTCTCCCGCAACGACCAGCCAGGCATCGGAACGGAGACTCTGCAGCAGTTCGATCGCCCAGATGAGATCGTTCCCCCGCTTCTGCCGAGCGAGTCGGCCCACATACCCTGCGACACGTGCATCAGCCGGGATCTGAAGCCGTTCCGCCCGGATGCGCGCCCGCTCTTCCGCGCTGATCGAGCGGCCCGAAACTCCGTTGGGAATGGTGACAATGCGCTCGGCAGGAACTCCCAGATTGCGGTAGAACTCGGCGACACTCTCGGCATTCGCGGCGAGACGGTCGGTGCGGCCGATCAGCTTTCGATCCAGCCAGAGTTGCCAGCCGCTTTTCCAACTGTCGACGCAACGTTCCGCGACGAGAATCTTCGGTCCGTTCGCTAAAGAGGGCGCGACGAGCCGGGCGTACGCATTCGCCGCGAATAACCAACTGTGAACGATGTCGGGCTTCAGCGAGCGGATCAGGCTGCGCAACCGCAGGAGCGCCATCGGATCGAGCTTGAAACGCTTGCCGAGCACGATGACAGGAACTCCCGCCGCCTGCAGTTCCCGTGCATAGGGTCCGCTCCGGGTGAGGGCCACCACATGCACGTCGAATTCATCGCGCGGCAGGCCGCTCGCCAGCAGCGTCAACTGCTTCTCGGCACCGGACTGGTCGAGCGTCGGAATGAGTAGGAGAACACGAATCACAGGCGCGATCGGAAGGGGAGTGGGGGACGGGGAGGTATTCAGATACCCGCAACGCGGGCACAAACCCGCTGAGCAATTATTCAGCCCGGGCCGGGAATTTGCAAACGCCCGGGGGGAGGGGATCAGGCTTTAGACTGTAGACTTGAGGCTTTAGGGGTGCAACAGGCCCGCCGGTTCCCCGCTTCATGCAAAGCGTGAAATCCAGCATACACGAGCCGTGTCTGCTCGGGCGGCAGGTCCGGCGGATCGCGGCGACTTGATGCGAATCGATTCGGAGAGGTGAAAGCCATGTTCGTCCAGTTCGGAACGGCACGTGTGGAACTCGTGCAGGGTGATATTACCCGGCAGGCGGTCGATGCGATCGTCAATGCCGCCAATTCACAACTCGCGGTCGGGGGCGGAGTCTGCGGTGCGATCCATCGCGCCGCCGGACCAGGTCTGGCGGAGGAAATCACCCGCCGTTATCCGGAGGGGTGTCCGACAGGAAGCGCGGTTGCCACTTCCGGCGGTGCCTTGCGGGCGAAGTTCGTTTTTCATGCGGTGGGCCCTGTCTGGCGGGGTGGTCAGGAAGGAGAGCCGGAGGCGCTGCGCTCCGCGTATGAACGTTGCCTGCAGCTTGCCGTCGAACACAAATGTCGCAGCATCGCGTTCCCCGCGATCAGTGCCGGGATCTACGGCTATCCGACCGACCTCGCGGCGGAAGTCGCGCTGACCACCACGCGCGACTTTCTGCTGGCGCACGGCGAACCGGCACTCGTGCGGTTTGTGCTTTTCGACGAAGGAACGTACGGCGCTTTCGCCCGCGTGCTCGATGGGCTGGTCGGATAAGGGAAACGAGCGATCAGAACGCTCTGCGATGTTCGTGACAGGCAGCGGACGATTCCGCCGCCGGTTCAATCGATTATCTGCGGCCCGTAGCCGCATTCCGGGGGGAGTGCTACGCTTATAAGTGGTCGAGTTCACGCTGCAACATCCCGCAGGTCGTCGTCTGAATGCAGACTCTGAATGCAGGCGGCGACCGCGAACCCCGAGGAGATTGCTGATGGACCGCATCCACGGACTTTCCGATTACGAGCGGATTCGTGAGACATTCCGCTGGGATGTTCCCGAGTATTTCAACTTCGGAACGGACGTGATCGATCGCTGGGCCCGCGAATCGCCGGATCGCCTGGCGCTGCAGGTCGTCAGCGACGAAGGGGAGCAGACCCGCACCTTCGCCGAGCTCGCCCGCCGCTCCGACCAGATTGCCTCCGGTCTGCTGGCGCGGGGGCTGCAACCGGGTGACCGCGTGGTGGTCGTGCTCCCGCGAATTGTCGAGTGGTGGGAGGTCCTTGCCGGGCTCCTGAAGGCGGGACTGGTCGCACTGCCGGGAACCACGCTGCTGACGACGAAGGATCTCGTTTACCGGCTGTGTGCTGCCGAGGCTGCGGCGATCATCACCGACGGCGACGGTGCCGCGAAGATCGACCAAGCCGGCAATGAAGTCAGCCTGAAAGCGAAGATCCTCGTCGGCCAGCAGGACTGCGATGGCTGGATTCCGTTCCCGGAACTGCTCGCTGGGGACGCCGAAGCGAAACCCGGTGTGCGGACGCGCAGCGACGATCCCGCGCTGATCTATTTCACCTCGGGAACAACCGGATTTCCGAAGATGGTGGTGCACACGCAGGCCAGTTACGGCATCGGTCACGAGATCACCGGCCGCTTCTGGCTTGACCTGCAGCCCGGCGACCTGCACTGGAATATCTCGGACACCGGCTGGGCGAAAGCCGCATGGTCGAGCTTCTTTGGCCCGTGGATCTGCGGCGCAAGTGTCTTCGCGCAGAACCCGCGTGGAAAGTTCGCGGCGGCAGACATGCTCGAAACCCTCTCCCGATATCCGATCACTTCGCTGTGTGCCGCCCCGACGGTTTACCGGATGCTCGTGCAGGAGGATCTGTCGCAATTCCACCCGAAGGCATTGCGGAACTGTGTCGCGGCGGGTGAACCACTGAACCCCGAAGTGATCGAAGTCTGGCAGAAGGGAACCGGGCTCACGATTCGTGACGGCTACGGGCAGACCGAAACGGTGCTGCTGTGCGGAAACTTTCCCGGCATCGAACTCCGCCCCGGATCGATGGGCCGCGCCAGTCCGGGCTTTGACCTGGCGGTGATCGATGACGACGGCAATCGGCTTCCGCCGGGGCGGGAAGGGGACATCGCGATCCGCGTCGAGCCCGAACGTCCTGCTGGCCTTTTCCGCGAATACTGGCGTGCACCGGAAGCGATGACTCACTCATTCCGCAACGGATGGTATACCACCGGCGATCGCGCCTATGTGGATGAAGATGGCTACTTCTGGTTCGTGGGCCGCGCGGATGATGTGATTACCAGTGCCGCCTATCGAATCGGTCCGTTTGAGGTGGAGAGCGCGCTGCTGGAACACGCGGCGGTCGCCGAGGCTGCCGTGGTTGGCAGCCCCGATCCGGTTCGCGGTGAAGTGGTGAAGGCGTACGTCGTCCTGAGCGCCGGCTATACGCCTGGCGATGAGCTGGCCGCTGAGCTGCAGGAGCATGTGAAACGACTCACCGCTCCGTACAAGTATCCCCGCGAGATCGAGTTCGTCGCCGAGCTGCCGAAAACAACAAGCGGCAAGATTCGCCGCGTCGATTTGCGAAACCGCGAGCGGGAGCGCAAACGCAATTCCGGTTCCCGTCCCTGAGTCGCGCAGAGCGTGCTGTGTGTGAGTCGCTGCGTTCTCTGTTTGGAAGAGTCCGCGGCAACAACCAGGCGGCAGAAATGCAGTCACGAAAAAGACCGGAGAGTTCAGCGGCAAGCTGCTTTTGAAGGAGCAGAGGCCACCGAACTCTCCGGTCGTGACGCGACGATTTGGTTCTGACGACTAGACGCGATTATTGAATCCGAACGCTCGATGCACGAGGCCCTTTTCCGCGTCCATTCCCATCTTCGATTTCGAACGAAACGCTCTGCCCTTCGTGCAGGCTGTCGAAATGCGTTCCCTCAACGGACGACATGTGGAAGAAGATGTCGGTTCCGCCAGTAGAGGGAGAGATGAAACCAAACCCTTTGTCCGAGACGAGCTTCTTGATAGTGCCTTGTGCCATGGACGCGTGTTCCTCGAAGAAAAGCCGGGAAGTAACAACAGCTCCGCCATCGTATCAGAAGTTTTCTCAGAATCAAGAATATGCAGAACTGTAAATATAAGTTCTCTTAGACAGATCAGAATCGCACTTTCACCTTCGACAAGCGCGCGCAAGAGCTTGCCGAACCGGCATCAGTACATCTTCTTACTTCCCTTGCGGAGTAGCACATCGTATAGCCGCGACGTGACTGTCAGTCCCTCGCTTACACTCCACTCCGGTCAGTGAAAATTGGCTGTCAGCGCGTGCGTCGCGATGCGTCTCGAATGACCACTCACAATGATCGCGAGGCATCAGAGTTTGCCTCGTCGGACAACTCCGACTCGATCGGCCGCTGCGCTGCAGGCGCAAGCGACTTCGTGAAGAGTTCGCATTCGTTCGGTCAGTCGCGACCTGGTCCACGGGCACATCCCCCGCAGTCGTCAGAGTCGCCTTTACTTCTCGTCCGCTTCGAAGGTTGAACTCATCGTGACAGACAGGCGCGGCGCCCTTCTCAAAGAATTCGCAGAGCTGCGTAACGGCAGCGCGCGAACAACCGCAGAGAGCCCCTGAAAAAGATTCGCGAACGTGCTCGATGAACCCTCGCGCAGATCGGTGAAGAACGAAGGCAGATTCAATCGCGTCTCGGGCGGAAGAGACGAGATGAGCAAGCAGGCTTCATTCTCGTGCAGCAAGACGTTCAATCGATCGCAGCGAACTCAGCCCGTACTGGTACCGGGGAGATGGCCGCCGCTTCCCGCGCCGCTGCCAATGCCGCTACAGCTGCTTCTCGGCAACTTCAATCGCCCGCAGCAGTCCCTTCGCCTTGTTCAACGTCTCCTGATACTCCGCGGCGGGGACGCTGTCGGCGACGATTCCCGCACCGGCCTGAACGTACGCCGTCTGCCCCTGCATCACCAGCGTGCGCAGCGCGATACAGGTATCCATGTTGCCGGTGAAGTCGATGTAGCCGACGGCTCCGGCGTAAGGGCCGCGGCGGTGGCGTTCGATCTCGTCGATGATCTCCATCGCCCGCACCTTGGGAGCGCCCGAGACAGTCCCGGCAGGCAGGCCGGCGCGGAGCGCATCGAGCGCGGTCTTGCCCGGCGCCAGGTCGCCGGTGACGTTCGAGGTGATGTGCATCACGTGGCTGTAGCGTTCCACCTGCATGACATCGCTCAGACGCACGCTGCCGAACTTCGCCACGCGGCCGATGTCGTTGCGGGCGAGATCGACGAGCATGATGTGTTCGGCCCGCTCCTTCGGATCGGCGAGGAGCTCGGCGGCGAGTTGCTCGTCTTCCTCGTCGGTCTGGCCGCGGCTCCGTGTGCCGGCGAGCGGGCGAATCGTGGTGTGCCCGTCTTCCACGCGCACCATGATCTCCGGCGAACTGCCGATCAGGTTCACCACCGGCGTCTTCAGCAAGAACATGAACGGGCTCGGATTCACCACGCGCAGGGCGCGATAGATGTCGAGCGGGCGCGAGGATGTTTCGAGCTGCAGGCGCTGGCTGATGACCACCTGAAAGATGTCGCCGGCACGGATGTACTCCTTGCACTTCTCCACGGCCGCCTCGAACTCCGCCTGTGTGAAGTTCGATTTCCAGGACAGGGTCGGATCCCCCGTGGCGACGAGGTCGGTCATCTGCAGGTCCGCCGAGCCGCGCTGCAACTGCCGGCAGAGATCATCCACGCGTGCGCAGGCGGCGTCGTACGCGGCCTTCAGGTCGTCCCCCTCGATCCGCGCCTGGGTGACCACGAGCACAGTCTTGTTGATGTGATCGAAGACCACCATCCGGTCGTAGAACGAGAAGAGCAGATCGGGAAGCTGCCGATCGTCTTCGGGCGGGTTGGGGAGGTGCTCGGTGTAACGGACCGTGTCGTACCCGGCATAGCCGACCGCACCGCCACAGAAACGCGGCAGCCCCGGAAGATGGACTGAGCGGTAGCGTGCAAGCAGGGTTTCGAGTTCCTTAAGCGGATCGTCGGCTTCGAACTCCCGCCGCGTCTCTCCTTCGGTGATGACGACTCGTCGTCCGTAGGCTTCGATCTGCAGAAAGGGATCGGAGCCCAGGAAGCTGTAGCGGCCCACCCGTTCGCCCCCGACCACACTTTCGAAGAGGAACGCCGACGAGCCCCACTGAATCTTGCAATAGGCACTGACCGGGGTCAGCGTGTCTCCCACGAGTTGTCGATAGACGGGGACGAGATTCGCCTCGCGCGCAGCGCGGGAGAAGGTTTCGAAGTCAGGAAAGTGCTGCATGCGTCAGTGAGTCCAGCCGAAGGAGAAGATCGCGCAGCGGGTAGAGCGGCGCGCGCAGCCGCTGGCGCTGGCGACCACGGAAGATACAGAGAGTACCCTGTCCCCGAGGTTCACGCAAACGGTCTTTCATGCTTGATGAAAGCGGGGGAGTAAATGGGCGTCACTTCATCGCGGTCCGTGACCGATGCCGGGAATGCGGCCCAGCCTCCGCGACACATCCACCTATCGGGCTTATCGTTACGGCAGACTCCCCCGAAGTTCCCGTGCTTGACAGCATTGCGGGCCTGGCTAGAATTACTCGCGGAGGGCACATGAACTGCTCTCGCTGATGTCCCCCGACCGGGCTTTCCAAGGAAGAACCAACTCATGAAGTGCCACCGTTGCTCAAACCCGGCGACGCTGCACATTACGGAGATCATGCAGGGGGTGGCGCATGCGCTTCATCTGTGTGAGGACTGTGCACATCAATATCTGAGCCAGCCGGGGGAAGCCGCCGAGCCAACCCCGTCTCCGGGGGCCATCATCAAGCTGCCCGGAACGACCTCGGCAGCGCAACTCGAAGAGCTCGACAAGCTGGTCTGTCCGAACTGCGGAATCACCTTCCGCGAGTTTCGCAGCCAGGGGCGTCTGGGTTGTGCACACGATTACATCGCCTTCCAGGATGAGCTGCTCCCGCTGCTTGAGAACATTCATGGGGAAACGCAGCACTGCGGAAAGTTCCCGAAGCGAGCGCCCGATGACAGCCGCAAACAGTTCCGGCTGATCAAGCTGCGGAATGAGTTGCGGCTGGCAGTCGCGGAGGAGTCGTACGAGCGGGCAGCCCGCATTCGCGACGAGATTCAGTCTCTGGAGGCGGAGATGAAAAAGGCGTCTCGAAAAGAGTGAGCATTCCCGAAGGGGGACGGTCCGGGCCGCATTCGCGATATTTCCGCTGGCGAAGACTGGTCTTTCCCTCGCATTCAAAGAGGAATCACCGTAGCATTTCGGCACATGTGATCACCTGAGTCGTTCAGATCGTCGGCGTAACCATGAAACGCGATGCTTTGAAACGGCTGAAGTTGCCCGGCGCAGCACTGGGAGTCGCTTCGCCGCGGATGTGGTCTAAGGTAAGAGTTCTGTTTCTGACGCTGATCGGAAGACGTTGTATGGAGAGAAGGAGCCGGCCGTGAATCTCGACGACCTCACCCACACGAGCGGCGAGTGGTTGCGGGCGACCGGTCCGGAAGCTGACATCGTCATCTCCAGCCGAATTCGCCTCGCTCGAAATCTTGCGCAATTCCCTTTCCTGAGCCGCGCCGACGACTCCGTCCGGGCCGAGATCAATGAGATCCTCACCGGCCAGCTCGATCGGCTCAGCGAGATCCATCGCCTGAGCTATGTCGACGTGAACTCGCTCGAACGGCTCGATCGGCAGTTCCTCGTCGAGCGTCAGCTCATCAGCCGCGAGCATGCCGAAGGACACGGCTCGCGCGGAGTCGGCATCAGCGGCGAGGAAAACGTCAGCCTGATGATCAACGAGGAAGATCATCTTCGCATCCAGGTTCTGCGGAGCGGCTTCGCCCTCGACGCCTGCTGGGAAGAGATCAACCGCATCGACGACACCCTCGAAGAAGAAGTCAACTTCGCCTTCAGCGAACAGCTGGGTTACCTCACCGCATGCCCGACGAACGTCGGCACCGGCATCCGCGTGAGTGTGATGCTGCACCTTCCCGCCTTGGTCATCACCAAAGAGATCCAGAAGGTCTTTCAGGCGCTCCACAAGATCAGCCTGGCGGTCCGCGGCCTCTATGGCGAAGGGAGCCAGGCCATGGGCGACTTCTACCAGATCTCGAATCAGGTCACGCTGGGCAAGAGCGAAGAGCAGTTGATCCGCAACCTGAAGGACGTGATCCCGAATATCATCGCGTATGAACGCCGCGTGCGGAACACCCTCGTCAAGGAGAACCGGCAGGGTCTGCACGATCAGGTTTCGCGCGCGTATGGGATTCTGAAAACGGCGCAGACCATCAGCTCGGAAGAGACGATGCACCTGCTGTCGAGCCTGCGGATGGGCGTCAACCTCGGCCTGATCGAGGACCTCCGCATTCCGACCGTGAACGAGCTGTTCATCCACACGCAACCGGCGCACCTGCAGAAGATCCGCAAGTCACACCTCGAATCGGGCGAACGCAATGTCGCCCGCGCCAGTTACCTCCGCGAACGACTCGCCAACCCGGGAGAATCGGGGAAGAATTAGGCTCGGGAGAGGCTGGAGTCCGGAGACTGGAGTGACGGTTGGCCGCCGCCTCAATGAGGAGGCAGGCCAGAGCCCCTGCAACGGGACTGCGGCTGGAGACAAGACACCGCTGTGGTCGCTGGTTCGGTGGTGCGGACGTTTCCTGTCTCCAGCCTTGCCCCGAATGATTAACCGCCGAAGTAGTCGGGGGCGTTGTTCGGCTTCCACTTGATGTTGCAGCCGATGCTCGGCTTCTGCGGTTCGGGCACGCTCTTCCCCGCGAGGACTGCATCGAGGGCCGCACGGAGATCCTTCCCGGTGACGGGAATGCCGTTCGACGGGCGGCTGTCATCGAGCTGCCCCCGATAGACGAGCTTGCGGTTGCCGTCGAAGAGGAAGAAATCCGGCGTACACGCGGCCCGATACGCTTTCGCCACCTCTTGCGTCTCGTCATAAAGGTACGGGAAGGTGTAACCCGCCGCACGTTTCTCCTCGGCCATCTTCTCCGGGCTGTCGTCCGGATAGGCCTCGGCATCGTTCGAGTTGATCCCCACAATGGCCACGCCTCTGGCCTGATAGTCGCGGCCAAGTTGCGCCAGCTCGCTGCGGATGTGCTTCACGAACGGACAGTGATTGCACATGAAGATCACGAGGAGCGCTTTCGCATCCCGGAAGTCAGCCAGCGAAACCATCTTCCCGTCGGTATCCGGCAGTGAAAAATCGGGGGCCTCGGTTCCCAGGGGAAGCATCGTCGAGGGGGTCTGAACCATCAGCCTGTCTCCTTCCATTCAGGTCGTGAAAAATTCCTCAGCGGAATTCATTCCTGCTTGCACGTTCCTTTCACTCGGGGATCAGTACACCCGCACGGGCAGGGGAGGTCAAGCCAACACACGCGCTCCGAAGGGCGAACGACTGGATGTCCTTCAATCGTGGCGCACTTGCGGGCCTTCGCGAGTGTTCGGCACGTCATCCGTTTCGGGGAAGAGAGTTCCTCCCGGATATGTGAGCGTGGTTCCCGTGACGGAGGCAAACTCCGTGAGGCCGCGCGGTTTGATCTGCCCCTCACCGAGGATGTCGAGCACCTCCCAGCCGCGTACCAGCAGGGCATCGGCAATCAGTCGGCGGTGACAGCGCCAGGGGAGCGCTTCCGAACACATCATCGCGGTCCGCTGGCGTGTCGCCAGCCGGATGAGGTCTTCGAGCGCTTCGCTGAATTCGGGCGTCTGCATGTAGTCGGCATAGGCGTTGAATGCCTCCACGCGCCACGCTGTGTTGGGTGAGGGCCCGGCGGAACGGGAACGACGGCCCCCCAGCGAGGGGAAGTGCCGATATTCGATTCCCGCTGCCGCGAGGCCGGCAGCCAGCGCCTCACTGCCGAACTGAGGATGTTTCCGCGAACCGGGAAAGCGGCGGACATCGGCAATGGCCTCGATCGCTGCTCCCTGCAACAGTGAGACGAACTCGTCCAGGCTGCGGTTGGAATGACCGATCGTCCAGATCTGCGGCGACATGGCCCCGTCCTCATTCCTCTCATTCTGCACTTTCACCCCTTGCACCCGCAAAAAGCGGCCCGTATGAATGCAAACTGCCGACCGAAGCGGAAGACCTCGGCCGGCAGTCGAATTGTCGCTTCTGACGCGTTCGCGTCAGTAGCCTCGGGCCTGGTAATGACGGCGAACTCGCATCAGCAGTTGCCGCAATCGGGGTGTCGACTGCCCTTGCAGGGCCGTCGGGGACAACTGCGTCAGGCAGAACCGGTCCAAACTGATCAGGGTTTCGATCAGACGCGAGCGTTCCATATCCTGCACGTCGCGCAAGCTCAGTTCTCCGACATAATTCGCCATGTTTGATTCCTTCTTTCAGACCTGGGCGACAACCCTGTCCCGTACGAACGCACTCCAGGAACAGCCTTCGCGGACCTTCGACACCACCAGGACGCTTTCGTCGCGGGAAGCCTCCGGGCGTTGCCGCAGGTGTTTGCCCGCGTCAACAGTTCTTGATATGTTCTCGATCACAGCACGTTGGCTCCCGTTCGTCAACGTGAATTCCGGAACATTCATGGTTCTCCGTCGTTTTCGGTGATTTCCTGATTCTGCCGAGGGTCGATAATGAAAAGCTGCTTCCTGCGGAGATTCGCGCTCGCGTGCCTGCTTTTCTGCTCTCCTGCAGTGCTCTCCGCAGATGAAGGCGGCGAACTGCGACAGACGGAGGTCTTCGTCAGCGGACGCGACGGCTATCACACCTATCGCATCCCATCGGTGATCGTCACCCCGAAAGGAACGGTGCTCGCCTTCTGCGAAGCCCGCAAGGAGAGCCGCAGCGACACCGGGAATATCGACCTCGTCCTCCGCCGGAGCCTCGACGGGGGCGCGACCTGGGAGCCGATGCAGGTCGTTGCCGATGAGGGGCCAAATACCATCGGCAACCCATGTCCCGTCATTGACCAAAGCACCGGAACGATCTGGCTTCCACTCACCCGGAATCTCGGTCAGGACACCGAAGCGGAAATTATCAACGGAACCAGCGAGGGTACGCGCGAGTGCTGGTTGATGCACAGCACCGACGACGGCAAGACCTGGAGCAAACCGATCGATATCACCCGCGCGGTGAAACGTCCCGAATGGACCTGGTACGCGACCGGACCGGGAGTGGGCATTCAACTCGCCAGCGGCCGGCTCGTCATTCCCTGCGACAGCAAGACCGCGGGACGCAAGCAGTGGCTCTCACATGTGATCTACAGCGACGACCACGGCAAGAGCTGGCAACTGGGCGGAGTCGTCGAAGAGAACGTCAACGAGTGTCAGGTCGTCGAGCTCGAAGATGGCGACCTGATGATCAACATGCGGAGCTATCACGGCAAGAACCGCCGCGCCGTCGCGACGAGCAAGGATGGCGGCCTCACCTGGACTGCCCCCGTGCTCGACGAGGCGCTCATCGAACCGGTCTGCCAGGCAAGCTTTCTGCGCTACACGCGGAGAGCAGATTTCGGCCGGAGCCGGCTTCTCTTCAGCAACCCGGCGGAGAGCCGACGGGAGAAGATGACGATCCGCGTGAGCTATGACGAAGGCCAGACCTGGCCGGTCGCCAGACTGCTGCATGCCGGCCCCGCCGCGTATTCCTGCCTGACGGTTCTGCCGGACATGACCATCGGCTGCCTGTACGAGCGCGGGGAGAAATCGGCGTATGAAACGATCACATTCGCCCGCTTCCCGATCGAGTGGGTGACGGACGGAAAGGATCGCCTGAACCGCGGAAAGGGGAAGTAATCGACCGACGGGCGCAGCGCGCGAGAACGCTGTCACATTTCCCTGCGAAACCGCCGCCGCCGGAACGACTGACCGGGAGCGCTCGCGGCAATCTTGCTGCTCACGCCCCGCTCATCGCACGCTGTCGCGACTCGCTTCCGCGAGCGGGCCGCTCATCCCTTCGTATGAGTGGAACGTGGCCCACACCGGCAGATGATCGGAGACTTCCAGCGCCTGCTGCTCGGTCAGACCGTACTCTCCCATCAGGTCGAGAACGCCGTATTCTCCGGTGAACTCCACGGTCGCGCGGCGGTCGAAGACCAGGTTGTCGTAGCACGCGGTCCTGCGGGTATTCGTCGGAACGCCCATGATCGCGCAGGTGATGCCGGGCAACTCGCCGAGGCGGCCCAGTCGGCGGTCATCGACATTCAGATCGCCCAGCAGAATCACATCGTCCTCGCCACTTCCGTCACGCTGAACACTGCGGAATACGTCCGCCAGTGCATCGAGCTCGACGTCGGTCTCATCGGGATCGGTGTGAATATTGACGAGCGTGAAGGTGAAGGCCTTTCGCGGGTCGGGTCCGTGCACGCGGAACCGCGCGACCAGCGGTTCGCGATGCAACAGGTCGCGCGGATCGCTCACGGTGTAGACCGAGTTCCGCGCGACTTCAATGCGGCTCGTATCGAAGAGGAACGCATACTGTTCCTTGCTCGACGTTCGCCCCAGTCGCGGCCCCAGCACAAAGTCGTACTTCGCCCCGGTGGAATTGATGAGCTCGACGAACTGCGGGATGACGGTCTGATCGGTCGCACGGATTTCCTGTATCGCGACGACGTCGAAGTTCCTCACGACGCGGGCCAGCACATCCATCACCTGCGGCTTCGCCAGCTTCGAGATTCCGAAGACCTGAATGTTAAACGAGGCGATCCGAATCCGCTCCGGATGACGGTCCCAGACAGGGGCGTTCGACCCGGTATATCCCGAAGGGGCCGGACCGCCAGGCTGCCCCAGTTCCGCAAGAAACTCGCGGAAGTCCAGGCCGGAAAATGAAAGCACACCGGCAAGGAGGGCTAGTGCGAGAATGCGAGAGATGAGCTTGTTCACGGACGCCTCCGTGCGTGCCGAGGAAATTGAGGCGCATCGTGCGCACACACATATCAACCAGCGACATTGCCGGCGGGGTGGAGCAGGATAACGGCATCACTCAACGAGGTCCAGTTCACTTGCCGATCCGCCCGCTGGTCGCTGCAACTGACTGGCTGTTCGCCACAGAGTCTCGCCTGCAATCGGAAGACAACGCAGCACATGACGTGCTTCACACACGCCAGACACCCGTGCAGATGCCGGGAAAGCAAATCACCCGGCCTCGATCTGCGTGAGTGCCTGCCCGGCCAGTCGCGCCAGCCGAGTGTCGTCGCTGTTGGCAGCCTGCTGGAGAGCCTCGCGTACCCTGGGCGAGTCGCAGCGGATCTGCCCGAGCGCCCAGGCGGCTCGCTGCTGCACATTGAGATGCGGAGACGCCGATACGATGCGGGCAAGCGACTCCGCGACAGAACTGGCCTGAGACTGCAGCCGCCCCAGCAACGTCACCGCCCAGTAGGCGACATCGGGATTATCGTCATTTGCCAATTCTGCGAGGGGTTCGCAATCGGCAGCGTCGGGAGGGCCAAGTTCTTCCAGTGCCGCCACTGCCCATTCGCGGACCGACTCGGATTCATCCCCCGTGCTGCGGACCAGCGGAATCGCCGCGGGCCGGGCTTCCTCTCCCATTCTCGCCAGCGCTTCCGCGGCGCGTTCCCGCAACTGCGGATCGGTCGCCTGCAGGTCATTCATCCATTGGCGAAGGTCAGTCATCGCGAACGAGCCTCCCGGCAGGGCAGGGGGTGAAAAACGTTGCGGGTGCGCCTCATGGGAGCGAATACGGTGCCGTGTTGGCGGTCATCTTCGGGCGACTGGACACTCCCGTGCGGAGCGATAAACTCAGACACCAGATCGGGAAGGAGCGGGCCTTGGACTGGAACGCCTTCCCGTGTATCGAGATCGGGTAAACGCCATGAAGTTTGCACGGGGGTTGTTTCGGACCGCTGGAATCTATGGCCTGATTGTCCTGCTTCCGCAGTACTTTCTGGAAGAGCAGATCGGGAAGGATGCCCCTCCGCCGATCGCTCATCCAGAATACTTCTACGGCTTTCTGGGAGTGGCGCTCGCCTGGCAGGTGCTGTTCCTGATCATGTCGACCGACCCGCAACGGTATCGGCCGGTGATGATCCCGTCGATCCTCGAAAAGCTCGGGTTCGGACTCGCCGCCGTCGTCCTGTTCGTACAGCAACGCGCGCCCGCAATGATTTTTCTGGGGGGCTGCATCGATCTGATCCTGGCCCTCCTGTTTGCCATCGCATACGCGAAGACCGCCCCGAATGCGGAGTAAGCTCCCCGACGGGCCGGTGACGATGTTCTTGTCGATTCACTCTGCCTGTAACAGTCATCAGCGGACCAGCCCGCATCACGGGTGGAGTGATGCGGGCCGGTCGTGATTGCCTGCTCCCGGCGATTCGTGGCCATCAGTTCGAGGAATAGGCCGGCTGGCGGCTGCCGTTGGCACTGCCGTTGCTTCGCTTTCGCGGCGCTCCGTGGAACTTGACGTTCTGTTTGCCGAGCAGCTCGGCGAGTTCCGCCTCGACCTGGGCGTCGGCAGCCACCTTGAAGTCAGGCCCGGTCGACAACAGATAGCGGAGCTTGCGGTCCGGAGCATCGTCTTCAAACGTCTCGATCACAAGCACGACTTCGCACTTGCCCGGATAGCGGCGGATGATCGACTTCGCCCGTTCGATGTCGGCCTCGGTGTGCAGTCCGCGCTGGAACTTGAGGGCCACCTGTTCGGTGAACTTCTTGTCCGCCTGCTCAAGCGTGATCAACTCCTGCACGATCAGGTTCGGTTCGCGGCCGCGGCGGTCGACTCGCCCCCGGACAAAACAGATCTGCTCGGGCTGCACGAGCTCTCCCTGACGGGCGAAGTCCTCGGGCCATATGATGCAGCGGACAATCCCGGTGACGTCTTCGAGGTCGAAGTTGGCGTAGCGGGTGTGCCCGTTCTTGCTCGGCTTTTTCGTCTGCGTGCGCTTGATCGATCCGATCATCCCCCCGACAAGGACTTCCGTCCGATCTTCGAGCTCGATCAGATCACGGTTCCGATGCGTCGCGTATGCCTGGAGCTTGGCGGCATGTTCGGTCAGCGGATGCGACGTGAGATAAAAGCCGATGACTTCCTTCTCATACGCAAGCCGCTGCGCATGAGTCCAGTCGGGGACATCGGGCATGGTCTGCACGATGGCCTGCGGCTCCTGGGCCGGCGCATCGTCATCGAAGAGATTCTTCTGGCCGCTTTGTTTATCGCGGTGCCGGGCCGCCGCTCCCTGAATGGCCCGTTCGATCACCGCCTCATGCTGCGCACGTGTCGGACCGAGACTGTCGAGCGCTCCCGCCTTGTTCAGGATTTCGAGGACCGACTTCGTCATCTGCTTCGGATCGACGCGCTCGGCGAGATCGTAGATCGACTTGTACGGTCCGTTCTCGTTCCGCTCGGCGACGATCGCCGCGACGGCCTGCTCACCAACTCCCTTGATCGCCGCCAGACCGAAGGTGAGCTCCTCACCGAGCACACCGAACTCGACGTCGGAGCGATTGATGTCCGGCGGCAGCACCTTGATCTTCATGTGCCGACAGTCATCGATGTGCTCGTTGATCCGCTCGGTGCTCTCCATCTCGCAGGAGAGCAAGGCCGCCATGAACTCGCGCGGATAATGCGCCTTGAGGTATGCGGTCTGGTAGGCGATGGCGCCGTAAGCGGTCGAATGTGACTTATTGAAGCCATAGCCCGCGAACTTCTCGATCATCTCGAACAGTTCGGTCGCCTTCTCTTCCGAGAGGCCCTGTTTCTGGGCACCGGCGATGAACTGCTCCTTGTACTTGGCGATGATCTCCAGCTTTTTCTTGCCGATCGCCTTGATGCAGGCATACGAACTCGAAAGTTCGATGCCTCCCAGGCGATTGAGAATCCGCATGACCTGTTCCTGATAGACCATGACGCCGTAGGTCTCATGCAGGATCTCGTCGATGACGGGGTGCACCTTGGGGTGCGGCTCGACACCGTTCTTGACGTTGACGTACGTCATGACCATCCCCCCTTCGAGCGGGCCGGGACGGTAAAGCGCACTGGTGGCGATGATGTCGAGGAAGCTGTCGGGCCGCATCTTCTGCAGCAGGTCGCGCATCCCGCCGCTTTCGAGCTGGAAGATGCCCTTTGTTTCGCCGCGCTGCAGGAGTGCGAAGGTTTCCTTGTCGTCGAGCGGGAACTTCGTGGGATCGATATCGAGCCCGCGGTGCTTCTTCACGTTCTGCACCGCCTTGTCGAGGATCGTCAGGTTCCGCAGTCCGAGAAAGTCCATCTTCAGCAGACCGGCCTTCTCGACCTCCGTCCACTGCGTGATGATTTCCTCTTTGCCGGTGATTCGCTGAAGCGGCACGTACTCGTCCAGCGGGCGGTCGGCGATCACGACACCAGCGGCGTGTGTGCCGGCACTCCGCGCCAGCCCTTCGAGCCGCATCCCGATGTCGAGCACTTCCTTGATCAGCGGGTCGGTGTCGTAGGCCTGCTTGAGATCGGCACTCTCGGCAATCGCATCCTTGAGCTTGATGTTCAGCGTCTCGGGGACCGACTTGGCAATCTCGTCGACGCGGTCCAAGGGCACTTCCAGCACGCGGGCCACGTCGCGGATGACGGCCCGGGCCTTCAAGGTCCCGAACGTTCCGATCTGCGCAACGTTCTCCCGTCCGTACTTCTCCTTGACGTAGTTCAGCACGAGCTCGCGACGATCGCGGCAGAAGTCGATGTCGATATCCGGCGCTTCCGCACGGTTCGGATCGAGGAACCGCTCGAACAGCAGGTCGTACTTCAGCGGACAGACGTTGCTCAGGCCGAGCGTGTAGGCCACGAGGGCCCCGCAGGCGGAACCACGGGCGAGACTCGGAATCTTGTTTTCGCGGGCAAAGCGGGCGAAATCCCAGACGATCAGGAAGTAGCTGGAGAAGCCCATCCGTTCGATCGTCTTCAACTCGTAGTCGAGCCGCTCGCGATGCTGGTCGGTAATTTCGTCGCCGTACCGCCAGACGAGTCCCTCTTCGCAAAGCTTGCGGAGATACTGCGCATCGGTGAGCCCGGGCGGCGGGGGAAAGACCGGAAAGTGCCGGGTTTTCAGGTCGAGCTCGATGTCGATCTGATCGGCGATCTCCTGGCTGCGGGCAACGGCGTCCGCGTGACCGGGGAACGCCTCGTACATCTGCTCGGGAGCGCGCAGGAAAAACTGGTCGGTGTCCATCCGCATCCGTTTCGCGTCACCGCGGCTCGTGCGGGTGTTCACGCACAGCAGCACGTCATGGGCGGCGGCATCGTCCTGACAGAGATAGTGCGTATCGCTCGTCGCGACGAGCGGCAACCCCATCCGGTTCGCGAGGTCGATCGTTCCCTCGGCGCACAGCCGCTGAATCTCCAGGCCGCAGTTCTGGATTTCGAGGTAGTAATCCTTGCCGAACAGCTCGTGATACCACTCGATCACCTTCTGGGCGGCGTCGAGGCGGTCTTCAAGAATCAGGCTGGAGAGCTCGCCCGAACAGCAGCCGGACAGGCAGATCAGCCCCTCGTGATACTGCGAGAGCAGTTCCTTGTCGATCCGCGGCTTGTAGTAGAACCCTTCGAGAAACGCCTTCGACGCCAGCTTGATCAGGTTCTGGAACCCGGTCCGGTTCTTCGCCAGCAGGGTGAGGTGAAAGCTCGCTTCCTTCGTCCTCGTCGCTCCCCGTTCGGTACGGTGTCCGGGCGCAATGTACGCTTCATACCCCAGAATCGGGTTGATCCCGGCGTCGCGGCACTTGGTGTAAAACTCCAGTGCCCCGTACAGGTTCCCGTGATCGGTGATCGCCAGGGCATTCATCCCGAGTTCTTTCGTCTTTTTGACGAGGTCGGGAATGCGGTTGGCGCCGTCGAGCAGGCTGTAATGCGTGTGACAGTGCAGGTGGGCGAAGGGACGCGAATTGCTCATGTTCATCCTGAACCGAAGGTCAGTTGGACAACCGGCCGCTTCATCGCGGCAGGGACTTCATTGTACCAATTCGGCAGGAGAGAGGGAGGGAGCCGCGCTTCTCCCGAACGACCGCTGCCGATCCCGGAGAGGGCGCGAATACGGTTCCAGACGGGCAGTTTCGCGAGGTTGACCCGCCACTTCCGGACAGGCTGACTCCGCAGGATTTTTCCGTTGTTCCCCGGCAACTTTGCCTGCGTCCGCCCGGAATCCCTCAAGTGCAGGAACGGCCGAATTCGCATCCAATCCACCCGGCCTGCCCGAGTGACAACCATCAGCGATGGAATTGTTCCCGCCTTACTGCCGGCCGCCTGAGTGCAGCCCCGGGAACGAGCGGGGCCTCGCAAGGGACCATTTGCGAAGCCAGTTCATCACGAGGGGACAATTGCCCCGGCTGCCCGGCAATATGCAGCGGGATGCGTGGGGACTCGAATGCAGGCCGTTGGCACAGGGTTCGCGGGGATTGTCTTCGTATATCCCGGGGCGTTCTTCAGCACGGACCACGAGGATGACACTCTCCGCGTCGCCCTTCGTTTCCGGCCATTCCGGGTGGTTTCCTCTCGCTGAAGGGACGCTCCGAAACCGAGTATCGGCCAAGCGGGCAATTCGCCTGCGCAGCGTGAAGGGAGCAGGTCTCATGAAACTCTTTAGCAGTCACGAATTCAATTCGCTCGAAGATCTCTTCGTGGAGCAGTTGCAGGATCTGTACGACGCCGAGAAGAGACTCACGGCGGCTTTGCCGAAGATGGAGGAAGCTGCCCATTCCAGCGAACTCAAGCAGGCCTTTCGTCAGCACCTGGAGGAAACGAAACAGCAGATTTCCCGGCTCGAGCAGATTTTCGAGAAGATTGGCTGCACCCCCGAACGTGAAACCTGCGCCGCCATGAAAGGTCTGATCGAAGAGGGCGAACAGATGATCAACGCGAAAGGGGACGATGCGGTGCGCGATGCCGCCCTGATCGCCGCGGCCCAGCGGGTCGAGCACTACGAAATGGCCGGCTATGGCACGGCGAGGAACTTCGCGCAACGCCTCGGCCATGACGCCTGTGCGGAACTGCTGCAGGAAACTCTCGACGAAGAGAAGAATGCCGATCAGATTCTGACCCGAATCGCGGAGAGCACCGTCAACGTCAGCGCCGCGGCGGCTCATCACTAGGCCAGAATGCCTTGAGGGAACTCTCGTCGATCCGTGAACAGCCGCCGGTACGTAGTCCCGCGGGAATTCGCGCTCTCGTCCTGCCCCTCCTGGTTCATGCACCATCGGGGCGGGACGAGTTCGCTTGAGCCTTCACGTAGGCACGCAAAAACTGACCGGTGACGGATTCGGACGTGCGACACAGTTCCTCCGGAGGTCCGCTTGCGACCAGGCGGCCGCCGTTGTTCCCGGCTTCGGGACCGAGATCAATCACGTATTCAGCCGCCGCAATCACATCCAGATTGTGCTCGATCACGATCAGCGAGTGCCCCGCAGCGAGCAGGATCGAAAAACATTCAAGCAACTGCGCGACATCGGCGAAGTGCAGACCGGTCGTCGGTTCATCCAGGAGAAACAGGCACCGGGCACCGTCGCGGCGGGCGAGGGCGGCGGCCAGCTTCAATCGTTGCGATTCGCCACCGGAAAGCGTATTGGCCGGCTGCCCCAGGGTGAGGTAATCGAGGCCAACGCTTTTCAGGTGGCTCAATCGCCGTTGCAGCCGTGGCTGTCCCCGAAAGAAGGTGATCGCGTCGTGAACCGTCATGGCGAGGACCTCGGCAATGTTCAGCCCGCGATACTTCACATCCAGAATCTCTCGTTGATATCGGGTGCCGTGACAGTCGGGACACGTCATCGCGATATCGGCGAGGAACTGCATGTCGATCTCAATCGTGCCGTTCCCTTCGCACGTCGGGCAGCGCCCTCCCGATGCACTGTTGAAGCTGAAGCTCCCCGGTTTCAGATTGCGAAGCTTCGCTTCCGGAATCTCGGCGAAGACTTTGCGAATGTCATCAAACGCCTTCAGGTAGGTGACGGGGTTGCTTCGCGGCGTACGACCGATTGAGCTCTGATCTACGAGCAGAACCTCGTTCAACGCTTCGGCCCCGCTGAGACGATCATGCGTCCCGAACTCCTCGACCGCGCATTCCTGGCCCAGCTGCTGACAAAGTGCGGGGTAAAGAGTTTCCTGCACGAGCGTGCTCTTGCCGGAACCGCTGACACCGCTCACGACACACAGCACTCCCAGCGGAAATTCAACGGTGAGGTTCTGCAGGTTATGCTCCCGCGCTCCGTCGAGCCGCAGCCATCCGGTGGGCTCGCGGGCAACCTGATTTCCTCCCTTCAACCGAGAGGGAATCGAGCGACGGCCCGAGAGATAAGCCCCGGTCAGTGACTCGGCCGCTGCCGGCAACTCGGCTGGAGTCCCCTGAAACACGAGACGTCCCCCCTCGCTTCCCGCCCCCGGACCAATGTCGACCACCATGTCGGCATGACGGATGAATTCTTCATCATGCTCGACCACAACAACGGTATTCCGCAGATCACGCAGGCTTTCGATCGCCGCGAGCAGGCGGCTGTTGTCGCGCGGGTGCAGTCCGGTGGAAGGTTCATCGAGAACGTACAGCGTGTTGACCAGCCGCGTTCCCAGGGCCGCGGTCAGGGCCACCCGCTGGCTCTCTCCGCCGGACAATGTCGTCATCGCTCGATCGAGTGTCAGATAGCTCAATCCAACCTCTTCGAGGAACGCGAGCCGCGTCAGAATCTGTTCGAGCAGAGTGCTGCTGATTCGCCGCTCGGCCTCGGCAAGCCGCTCGCTCAGTTCCCGAAGAAAACCGCGGGAACCTGCAATGCTCAGTTCCTGCACTTCGCCAATGTTCCGTCCGCCGACACGCACCGCCAGTGCCTGGGGCCGCAGCCGGTACCCGCGGCAATCGGGGCACACGACATACGTCCGCCAGCGATTGAGGAACACACGAATGCCGAGTTTGTAGGTTCGCCGTTCCAGCCAGCGAAAGAATCCCCAAAGCCCGCCGAAGTTCCGCTCGGGAACCCCCTCGTGGATCAGCCGCAAATGCTCGGGTTTCAGTTCGCGGAAGGGAACATCGACGGGAATGCCGTAATCGGGTGCGAGTTCGAGCAGTTCATCCAGTTCGTGCCTGTACGCGGGTGTCGTCCAGGCCGCGATGGCTCCTTCGCGGAGTGTCCGTGAGGAGTCGGGGACGATCCGCTCCATCGAGATTTCCGGAACCCTGCCAAAACCGGAGCAGGTCGGACAGGCTCCCAATGGCGAGTTGGGGCTGAACAGTCGAGGCTCGGGTTCCGAAAAGACCTCGCGGCACGTGCCGCACCGCAGGTCCTGACTGAAGGTGAAGCGTTCGAACACGCGGCCGTCAATCGTCGCGACGGTCGCCGAGGGGGCCGCTTCGCCTTCCGCCAGCAGCACACATTGTCCACTGCCGTGGTGAAAGGCCTGTTCGACGCTGTCCGCCAGCCGGCCCGATTCGACCTTGCCGCTGACGAGGCGGTCGAGGATGACCAGCAACGGCAGTTCGTTCTGGTCACCGGGAACCGACTGCACAGCGGCATTCACAGCCGCGCGATCGGACAGGTCGAGCATCGCTGTCCCGATGATCGCGCGAGAGAATCCGACGGTCGTCAGTCGGGCCAGAGTCTCTTCCAGTTCCGTCCGTAAAACGGACTGCGGGAAGCCGACGAGAAACCGCCGCCCCGCTTCCCAGGTGTTCACGCGTGCCGCGACGTCGGCAGGTGTTTCCCGGCGGACTTCAACACCACATTGCGGGCAGAAAATGCGGCCGATTCGGGCATAGAGCAGCTTCAGATACTCGGCAATCTCCGTCGCGGAGGAAACCGTCGCCCGCCGGCCATATCGGCGCCCCTGCTGTCGAATCGCAATGGCGGGGGGGAGATGATCGATGCGGTCGGCATCCGGCCGCTCCAGCCGTTCGAGGAACTGCCGCGCATAAGCCGAGAAGCTCTCGATATAGCGCCGCTGCCCTTCGGCATAGAGCGTATCAAACGCGAGGCTGCTCTTGCCGGATCCGCTGACTCCCGTCAGCACGATCAGTCGATGCAGCGGCAGGTTGAGATCGAGGTTCTGCAGGTTATGCACGCGCACCCCGCGCAGTTCAATCTGCTTCCCGGGCGCGGGTGCCGGCGCGGCTGCGGACGAGCGTTCTTTCGAAACAGACACAGAGAAATCTCTCCTTCCCGTGGAGAAGCGACGCGAGCCTTCTTTGAGGCGCATTCATTCTAAAGAGGAGCGCCTGATTCGAATACCGGACGGAATCATGCCTGCCCGGCCCGAGTCGTCCGGAAGTCTCTGGCCCTGCATTCACGGTTCTTCAGATCGCAGGGAGTGGAGGCGAATCGCTCTAATTGCCCGGCTTCGTACAGTCACTTATAGACTTTTCGATGCGTGCCGGTTTAGAATCGGCGCATTCTGTAGTGCCGGCCGACGTGTTTATTGCCTTCGCGTAATTCATCGTCATTCTCCGGCTTCCTTCTGCGACCGTTCGGTCTTCTTCGATTTCGGCTCCTCCTCGGCGTTCGTTCGAGTTCGACAGGCGACAACTGCCGCTCTCGCGGTTCCGGATACGAATTCAGCCGCCTCGCGCATGGATGCGTGCTGTGTTGCGTACCTCCTGCGCGGGAAGCTTTTCGACGCGGTTCCGTTTCGAAAGGTCGTAACATCCATGAACACGCGACGTCAGGTCTCTCCGTTCGTGATTTCGCTGTTGTTGCACGCAGCCGTCCTGGTTTCGCTGGGACTGATCTCGACGCAGTTGCCGCAGGAAATTATTCCCTTCGCCATCGAGACACACATGCTCGATGAAGATCGTCCGATTGAAGAGCTGACGCAGGAGCTCGATCAGCAGGAACAGGCGGCCGAATCGCTCGCCGCCCTTGTGGTCGGCGGGGTGGCCGCGAATGTCGCCGGTGGTTCGAACTCGGCCGCCGTCCAGCAGGTCAAGATCGACGAGCGGCAACTGGTCGATCAGTCGGAACTGAAGGTCAACGTCGGCGTCGAGACAATTGCGGGAATCGAAGCCTTCGGCAACGACCTCGGTCCCGGTGAAGTCACCGGAGACGTGGGCCAGATCGTTGACGGCTACGAGGCCGCACTCGACGGCATTACCAAGGAGCTGATCCGGTTGATGCGGCAGCAGAAGGTGCTCGTCGTCTGGCTGTTCGATGAGTCCGAGAGCATGAAGGACGACCAGGAAGACATCAAGAAGCGCTTCGCCCGGATCTACGAAGAACTCAAACTGGCCGAGAACGATCAGGAAGTCCAGTCGAGCCGCGGCCGTGGTGAGAAAGCCTCGGATGTGCTGCTGACGTCGATCGTCAGCTTTGGGGAAGGGCTGCACTACCACAATCCGGCAAAGCGGCCGACGAGCGACCTGCAACAGATTCTGCAGGCGATCGACCGCATACCAATCGATCCGAGCGGGACGGAAAATACCTTCCGTGCGATCTACGAAGTCGTCAATGAATATCGCCGCATGGCCGTCCAGGGGAAACGCAAACTGGTCATCATTCTGGTCAGCGACGAATCGGGGGACGATGGCCACCTCGTCGAAGAGGCCCGGACAGCGGCCCGCTCGGTCTCCGCTCCCGTATATGTGATGGGGCGTGAATCGGTGTTCGGCTATCCCTATGCGTATGTAAACTGGATTCACCCCCAATTGAAGAGCCACCACTATCTGCAGATCCGCCGCGGACCGGAAACGCCGTTCGCCGAACAACTGCAGATCGACGGCTTCCGCCGCCGGATGGACGCGCACATGAGCGGCTTCGGGCCGTATGAACAGGTGCGGATGGTCCGCGATACGGGGGGGATCTTCTTCATGCTCCCGAACGAGGAGCAGGACATCCACGATCACGATCGACGAAAGTACGATGCGCTCGACATGCGGAACTACGTGCCGAGCCTCGATGCCCGGCAGGAATACGAGAAGGAGCGAAACGCCAGCAAGTTCCGTGCAACGATCTGGCAGGCGATTGTAATGCTCAACCCGTACGACCCGGCGAACAAGGACCTCGAAATCCCCACGGGTTGGCTGGAGCGCGACCCCGCGAAGTACGGGCCGACGATCGTCTCGTGGAATCAGCGTTCACTGAAAACGCTGATCCTGATGACTGAAGCCCAACGTCTGCTCGAAGAAGTCAAACCGCTTCGCGAGAAGGAAGCCTCCGACCGCTGGCGCGCGAATTATGACCTGATCCTCGGCCAGTTGATGGCGTACCGCGTGCGGCTGTTCCAGTACATGATCGGCCTCGATCAGTACGCCAGGAAAGTGCCGACGCACAAGTTCAAGGACGCGAAGTCCAATCGCTGGAGCGTCGGGATTCGCAAAGGGGATCAGCTTCTCGCGCCGGACGAGCAGGAATCGAAGCTCTTCAAGGTCACCTACGAAGACATTCAGGCCGCTCATCAGGCCGCCATCGCGCAGCTCGAACTCGTTCAGAAACGACACCCGAATACCCCCTGGTCGAAGCGGGCCGCCTGGGAGCTCAATCGCGGCTTCACGCCGACGATGTCCGAACATTTCTGGCAGCCTCCGCCCCCGCGTCCGCAGGGGCCGGTCACCCCCGTGCCAAAGCTGTGAAATGCTGATGACAGCAGGCAGCAGCAGGGCGTTTGAGCTTCAGGGCAGGACTCAGTCATTCGTGCGCGGACTGCGGCGGCGTTCCTTCTTCTCCGACTTCTCGCGTTTGCTCTGCAAGCGACGTTCGATCGAACCTTTTGTCGGCTTCGTCTTTCTGCGGCGGCGGGGAGGCTTCGCCACGGCGAGCAGCATTTCGCGGAGCTTGTCGAGGCAGTCCTGGACGTTCCGTGGCTGATCCCGATAGCGCTCGCTGGTAATGACAACCTCTCCCTCGTTTGTCACCCGGCTGCCATATCTGGCGAGAAACCGCTCGCGCACATCGTCAGGGATGCTCGGGCTCGTCGCGACCGGCCAGTGCAGAATTGCCTTTGAACTGACCTTGTTAACGTTCTGACCGCCGGGACCGGAACTCCGCGCGAAGCTGAAGCGAAGTTCGCTCTCAGGAATCTGGATGGCAGGCGTGACGTCCAGCATGGTCGCACTTTCAAACCGATTCAGGCCGGGCCGGGGAGAGAATGATCCCTGCCGTAAAACAAAAAACCGCGTCCGGACGAGCCGGACGCGGAGAGAATTTCCGAAGGGCGGGGCGATCAGCCGCAGACCTTCACCGAAGTTGCCCGCGGGCCCCGGACGTCGTCGTGGTACTCATAGTCCACCGCCTGGCCTTCCTGCAACTCTTCAAACGTCGTGCCGACCAGCGACGAGAGGTGGAAGAACACGTCTCCCCGCTCGCCTGAAATGAACCCGAATCCCTTGTCCATGACCAGCTTTTTAATGTTTCCCTGCGGCATTTTCTGCCCTTCCTCACTTCAGGACGTCCACAAAGTACTCTCGACCGACTGTTGCGCAGTGAGCACAATCTCGCCGCACTGCAACCGCCGGCAAACTGAATCGAGGAGCTGGCAACTACCTGAAGTTGAAAGGCCGCAGACGTTCTTCGGAACAAGGTAAACCTCCCGGAACAGCCGCCGCTCGAGAGGAGATGCGGCAGCAGATGCGGGAGCGGTCTCAAAATTGCTTCGAAGGGATCTTTCGGGACTTGAACTGCAGATCTCGCACACAACGTTCGCACTCGGGGAGTGATCGAAATGTGGCGAATTGCCACCTCCCTCGATTTCCTGCGAAGTATAAATTTCCTCCGGCGTGACGCAAAGAGAATTCTCTCCCGCAGATACATTCCCGAGGCCAGAACAGGTATAACCACCTATATCGAGAATCCAGTAAATAGAACAAACACTCACGCTTCGCGAAGGACCACTCGCTCGCGGCGACAGCGCAAAGCGGCGGGTGCAGTGCACCGACGACCAACAGTCAATCGACCACGAGTGCTCGACATGCATCGACACACGAAATGCAGCGGCTGCCGCCAGAGCTGAGAGGACAACGGGTGACTGCGAAGACGAACCTCGTCACCGCGGCATCGCGGGTCGTGCGGCAGAAGGATTGGTTGCGGAAACGCGTAAGTGCCCGCAAACTCGCTGCGTGCCTGGTATCCTGTTGAGGCCGCATCGGAACCGTGAGTGAAGACCGCCGAATCACGGCAGGACCATCGCATGCCCACACGACTTGATGTCATTCTTCTCGACCGCGGTGAGACAAAGGCAACGCTCGCAGAGCCGCCAGATGATCTCCCGGACGATGTCCGCATCCACCCTGCGCCTGTTGCTGCCGATCAGGGATTGAACCGGGTGTTCCAGCTCGGCGAGGGAGAGTTCCTGCTGCTCTGGGGGGCCGCCGAGCCTCTTTCCGCAGCGCAGATCAAACACTTCGTGTCCCTTCTGCCGGCGCATCCGCACGCAGCGATCTGGCTGTTCGCGCGACCGGGTGCGCCATGGTCGCTGAGTCACTGGACCTGGTTTCCGCCGCGGCTGGCAAGCCTGCTCGCGTCGCCGACGCGCGATGCCGAGGTTCTGTTCCGCCGCGAGTCGCAGGACGTTGTCGGGGCCTTTCGGAATGTGAGTGATCCCTTGTGGGACTGGTTGATCCGCATGATCGCGGCACAACAGGAAGTGGTTGCCGCCGGAGAGTTCGCCCCGCCGCAGGAACGAAGTCTCCCCGGACATCAGCCGGAGCTTGTACCTGGGCGGCCGACCGCGGAGAGAAACTGGCTGCACGACCATCTCGCCGCCGTCGAGCTGTTCGAGCTGGCGCCGCATCTCATTTCCCGAGCCGATGCAATCGCGTTAAAAGCGGGGCTGCTGCAATGGCACGACTATCTCGATGAGAGTCATGAACTGTCACAGTCCATCGAAGGGAAGGGGCAGCACCGGTCCGGAGATTACTGGCATGCGATCATGCACCGCCGCGAGGAAGATTACTCGAATTCGAAGTACTGGCTGCGGCGTGTGGGGCGGCATCCGATCTTCCCGGAACTCGCCTCGTACGCCGCGCAGCTGCTCGCCGCCGGGAACGACCCCCGTCTCGAGGAGTGGCGACGGCGATTGATTGGCGGGGGTGACTGGGATCCGTTTGCGTTCGTGGATCTCTGCCAGGCGTGCCGGCACGAGCAGGGGGAGCTGTGCGAAGTCGCCCGCTCACTGCAGGCGGTGGAGATGTCGCGGCTGCTTCGAGCAACCTACCGTGACGCGGCTGCGCCGGATCGCCGTTGACCGCGCCTCCTCCAGCAGCGACGACAGCGGCAGGCAGGATATCGAGGTGCTGTCGGCGCGGGGAGCGTCCCGGATGAGAACCACCCGGTCACCAGGATGCCTGGTCCCGGCAGGCGGAATGGCGCGGCCACCGGCCCGGCGTCGGGAGCGGCTCGGTGAGATCGAATTTGGTTGACAGGTCTCCATGGACCTGTAGAATGGGAAGTACCTTGCCGCTCATCCTACCTGCTCTCTCAGCGGGCGAACCGAGTGGACATCCCAAGCGTTCGAGATCGTGAGCCGGGTTAACCGCGTGCACGAGAGAAGAGGATGTTCTTCAGGTTTTCGCTGCAGGTCTCTTCTTCTGCACCGCTTTCACTCCCGCTGACCTCTCGTTCTGCTGCCACACAGTTGCCGCCCGCGTTTCGTATCGCGCGCGTCAATCCATCCACTGAATCATCAAGCTGAACTTCCCGCGGAAAGTGCCCGGCGTGCGGACGATCCTGGTTCGCAAATGGGGCTTGCTGCGAATGACTCACATACGGTTGCGGATTGCAGCCGAAACAGAATCGCTTCCCCTCGGAGATCGTCATGTTTGCAATCGGGGTTCCCGGACCGATGGAAATGGTGATTGTCGGCATGATTGCCCTGCTGCTCTTCAGCAGCCGCGTTCCCGGCGCCCTCCGCTCGGTGGGTCAAAGCATCTCCGAGTTCCGCAAAGGAATGAAAGACGACGAAGCTCCCGACCGTGGTGATTCGGCAGCGCGTTGATTCAACAGGCCAGCGAGGATCGAACTCGCCAGATTCGAAGTAGTCCCTTGCAGTTTCGCGGGGGAGAATCACAATTCACTCAGAGGAAGCACCGATGCAGACCGCTCTGCTGGCGATGTTTGTTCCAGGACCGATGGAATTGGTCATCGTAGGGTTGATTGCCGTACTGCTGTTCGGCAATCGGCTTCCCGATATGGCCCGCAACGTGGGGGCGGGGATTGGTGAGTTCAAAAAGGGGATTCGAGGCATCGAGAGCGAGATCGACCAGCAGGCCCGCTGAACGGCCGGCCGGACACTGCTGCTTGTTCCTCTCACGCACAGAAGGAGTTGATCGATGGACCAGACTTTGTTGTTCGCCTACTTCGGGGGCGTCGGCCCCATGGAGATGCTGATTGTCGGCATGATTGCCCTGCTGCTCTTCGGCAAGCGGCTTCCCGAAGTCGCCCGCAGCATGGGAAAGGGGATCGTCGAGTTCAAGAAGGGGATTCGAGGCATCGAGGACGAAGTCGACGAAGCCACCTATCGGCGCCCCACCACCGCGCAGTCGCGGCCGGTGCCCGAGGACGACCGGGCTGAGGTGACCGCCCCGAAGTTCGAGCCCCCGCAGCATGAGCCGGGCAGCACGCAGAGCTGACTTTGGCGAAGGCAAACCCTTCCGCGCGCCGCCGGTCATGGCCGCTGGCGCGCGGTTCGGATGTTTGCGCCTGCTTGCAATTCGCTGCCGGTCCTCCCGGCTATTGCGGGACCACGTCAATCTCTTCAATGCGGGCCGTGGGACGTGTCGCGGCATTTGCAAACGGCTCGGACGTTTCGGCGAGCTGAACGTTTCCGGCCGCATCCCGCGCTTCCATCCGCACGAAGAACTGCGGTGGGACGGACGCGCCCGGAGTCCAGGCATAGCGTCCCGACGGCGGGAGTCCCTGCACGATCAGTTGCCATGGCCCCGCCCGGTGAGCCGCATAATAGAGCGCAACCGAACCGGCCTCCGCCCCATCATCCTGCATCGCCCACTGAATCACGACCTTGTCGCGCTCGGCCCCCTGTCCGGGCTGAAGGGGTAACAGCTGCGCCTGTGGGGGCGTCTCATCGACGACCACCACAATCGCCGGCCGCTCTCCACTCTGCGGCGGCGTCCCGACGAGGCCGGCGGCGTTCTTCACGAGCAGCGTGAAGCCGTAGCGTCCCGCACGCGGCACCTGCACTTCAAACGGGCTCTTGCCGTCCCCGTCCTCGCCGTAGCGGAACCACGTCTTCCCGTCGTCCTCGGTGATGAAGAGAACGACGCCCATTCCCCCCGCGGCACCGGCATCATCGATCGAATAGCCGATCTGAAACTGACGCGAGTTGACGTGCCGCACCCGCAGGTCCCGCTCCGGTTCCGAACGGCTGGTGCTGTCCGCAGCGGGTGCCGCTGGCGTCGCCGCGTCTGTGCGGCGATGGGAGACAAACGAGCTGTTCGGCGGGGCCGGATGAATGATGGGCGTCTCTCCTTCCGTTGCCGGGAAAGAGGGGAGGCTGCGCATCTGGGCTGCCAGCGATGCGGTTCCGTCCCCCTCCCGCGGATAGTGAGCAGCAGACGGCAAGGGCACGGAAGTCGCCGTGGACGCGGTTTCCTGGCGCACGTCGCGCTCTGCGACCGGTTCGCGGAGATTCGGAACGCTGCGGGAGCCACTTCCCGCCGGTCCCGGAGCGATCGTCGCCTGCGTCTGCGCCTGACTGACGTTTCCCGCCAGATCGGCAATGCTGCCGCGAACGGCAACCACTCCCCCTTCGGGGACCGACCACTCGGTTGAATCCGCCGGCTTGGGGATTACGCTCACCACCTGCCAGTTCGGCACCCCAGGCTGGATGAACTCCAGACGGAACTTCGTCAGATCGAGGTTCTCATCAACGGCACTCCAGCTCAACTGGACGCGGCCCGGTGCGACCTGTCGCAGGTCAAGCGTCAGCCGCGGTTCGATGGTATCGACGACGACGCGCAGGCCGGGCTCAATCAGTGGATCGCTGGGGTGCAGCCGCTCCTGCCGGTCGACCGTGCGGACGCTGAACCAGTATTCGCCGTCCTGCGGTGCCTGGAAGTCGAATCGCCCGGCATCAGGTGCGACGGATTGCAGCGGCTGCCAGCGGACTCCCCGGTCGAACGAACCGAAAAGCCGGATCTCCCGTGCCCCGAGCCGCTGCATCTCGGCGGGATCGGAGTTATACGGAATCCGGAAACGAGTCTTGTTGGTATATATGGGCTTCGCCGCAGCTTCGGCGATGCTCCCTCCCGCCAACAGACTCACCAGGAGTACAGCTACCAATCGCATTTCTGCTCGCTCCTCGGCTGGGTCAGCCGTCGGCCCGACTGAAGCAGGCAGAACGGAAATCGGCGGCCCCGCGGCGATAGATCGCCACACGAGTCGCGCTGCACTCGAAACTCGAGTGTGCCTCCGCTCTCCTGCCTGGTTGAAGCATTGCCCTGGCGGCCCGCGACGGCTCTGTGACAGTGCCGCCCCGTTTTCCCCCGGCCGCGGGAGCAGACTTCAACTCTGGTTCTGACTGGGCGCGCAGCGATCTCCGGCGGATGCAATCTGGGTCAACTGGAGAATCCACCGGCAACATCGCGGGCGCAGGACAACCACAGCGTTCCCCCTCGTGTGCCTGCAATCTGCACGCACTGGTTGCGCTGTCGTTGTCGGTATCGGTATCGACGGTTTCGGTCGTGCGACTTGAAGCGAATCTACCTGCTCTGCCGGCGGTGCGGTTCAGCGCAGAGAGTGTTCACCGAGATCTCTCCATAGACGCTCGCAGCCCGTACGCAGAAAGGGCTAAGACGCGAGCGGGGAAACGCTTAAGTGGCGGAACGATCATTCTGCTGGCGGAACTTGCGAACGATTTCCACGTACTGTTCGGCGAGCGTGCGAATACGGTTCATGTCTCCCGTTTCGACCGCCTGCTTCTCGACCAGCGCGCTTCCCAGTCCGACCGCGCATGCTCCCGCCTTGAGGAATTCAGAGCAGGTGTTCAGATCCACCCCGCCGGTGGGCATCAGGCGGACCTGCGGCAAGGGGCCGTGAAGCGTTTTCAGATAGCTCGGCCCGCCGATGTCGGCGGGGAACACCTTGACGATGTCGGCTCCCGCCTCCCACGCGGTCATGACTTCGGTCGGAGTGAAAGCGCCCGGCATCACAAGCTTGTCGTAGCGGTTGCACAGCCGGATCACATCCACGTTAACGCAGGGGGAGACGATGTATTCTGCCCCCGCGAGGAATGCCGCCCGCGCGGTCTCCGTATCCAGAACCGTCCCCGCTCCCAGGAGTACCTTGTCTCCCAGCTCACGGCGGACCGCCGAAAGAATGTCGAGCACTCCGGGAACGGTGAACGTGACTTCCAGAACATCGATCCCCCCGTCGTAGAGCGCCTGCGCCACCTTGACGAGTTGCTCTCCGGAGCGTGCCCGGATCACGGCGACGATTCCACTGTCCAACACCCGCTGCAAGTCTTCGTGTTTGCTCATCGACTGTTCATTCCCGGGCCGAGTTTTTCCGGAGGGTACACTATCCGTTCTCATGGGATTTGCCTCTGCGGGGACAATCCGCCACACCGCAGGTGCAATCGTTCTGCATGCGGCCCATGTTAACGTGGCTCCTCGCCCCTGACCACGTTGCGACAGCACGGAGTTCTCTTCATTGCGAGCCTTTCGTCCCCGCAGCATCGGCAGGTACAATCGCCTTGCGATTACGATTCCTCTGCTGCTGCACCAGCATTTCGCTTTCGCATCAGAATCTCCGGCGGCAGACGCTCCCCGTCTCCCACCGCGTGAGCATCATTCCCCGGATTTGTTCTCTCCGTGAGCCTTCCTGTGACCTTTCGAGCCTGCGTGTCGTGTCGTCCACTCCTGTCCGTCGTTGTCCTGCTGCTCCTGTTCGCGCTCTCTCCCGTGCAGGCGGAGGAAACGGACAGCGCAAGTTCGCCATCAGTTGCACAGGCCGGGCAGAACTCGGGAGCGCAAAATTCAGACGCAGCGAAGTCGGGCGCATCAGGGCAACTCGACGGGCTTCCCTCGCCGTTCGAACGACGTCCGCGCGAGCCGAGAGACTCCGCTCCCCACGATCAACACGGCCACGATCAACACGGCCACGATCACCATTCCCACGACGACACCGGCGACTCTGGACAGGAGGGACACGCGGGAAGCAGCCGATCCTTCTGGATTCTCACCCTCTACTGTGGGTTGATCGTGCTCGCGTCGCTGGCCGGAGGCTGGCTGCCGTTCCTCGTGAACCTGACGCACACGCGGATGCAGGTGATGGTCAGTCTGGTCGCCGGGCTGATGCTCGGCGTCGGCCTGTTTCATATGCTGCCGCATGCGTATGGCGAAATCGCCGGTCACTCCCCGGCGGGTGCGCTCGACCGTGCCGTGTGGTGGATGATGGTCGGCCTGCTGACGATGTTCTTTCTGATCCGGGCCTTTCACTTCCACCAGCATGGGGCTGCGGGACTGCCGGAAGTGACCGAGCAGGGGGAGCACACCACTCCCGCCTGTGCTCACGATCATGACCATGACCACGATCATGGACACCACCATCATCATTCCCATCAGGGAAGCCACGGCCATCATCACGGACATTCGCACCAGTTGAGCTGGGTGGGGGTCACGTTCGGTCTGGCGCTGCACACGATGATCGACGGAATTGCGCTCGCAGCGAGCGTCCAGGCGGAGTCCCTGCACCATGCCGACAGCTGGCTGATTGGCGTCGGGACGTTTGTCGCGATCCTGCTGCACAAGCCGCTCGATGCTGTCTCGATCACTTCACTGATGACCGCGGGAGGCTGGTCGTCCCCATGGCGGCATACCGTCAACGCGGGGTTCGCGATGATGTGCCCGCTCGGGGCCCTCCTGTTTTACACGGGACTCTCGCAGCTCGATGCGGGGCAGGGGCTGATGGTCGGCTGTGCGCTCGCCTTCTCGGCGGGAGTCTTCCTCTGCATTTCGCTCGGCGATCTGCTGCCGGAAGTTGAATTCCACTCCCACGACCGGATCAAGCTTTCGGTGGCGCTCCTCTGCGGAATCGCCCTTGCGTATGGGATCGGTTTCCTCGAACCGGCCCATGCCCACCAGCACGGGCCCGGTGGTCACGTTCACGGCGAGCATGTCCACGACCACGGACATCAACACTGACGAGCACACTGAGTCGATCCAAAATTCTCTCACTCCTCCCTGTGGCTTCTCATCGCCGCCACTGGAGCAGCCGTTTGAAAAGCTTCTGCAGTCGCGGAGTCAGGCGGGTGCGGTTGTAAGCATCGGCAGCCTTCTTCAGCACTTCCGCCTGGGTGGGATAGGGATGGATCGTCTTCGCCAGCGTTCTCAGTCCCACGCCGGCCACCATGGCCAGCGTCAGTTCCGAGATCATTTCACCGGCATGCTCGGCGACGAGCGTCCCCCCCAGAATCCGGTCGGTTCCGCGCTTCAGGTATACTTTCAGAAACCCCTCGGTCTGCCCGTCCAGCCGTGCCCGATCGACGCTCGCCAGTTCGATACGAATCGTTTGCACGGCATCCTTCTGTCGTTCGACATCCGCGGCCGAGATGCCGACGTGAGCGACTTCGGGTGAAGTGTAAGTACACCAGGGGATGACCAGTTCGCTGGCCCGCGCGCGGCCGAAAAAGAGGGCGTTCTGAATGACAATCCGCGCCAGGGCGTCCGCGGTGTGGGTGAACTTGTGGGGGAAGCAGACGTCACCGGCCGCATAGATGCGTGAATTCGTGGTCTGCAGGAAGTCATTGACTTCAATTCCCTTTCGCGGCTCATACCGCACTCCGGCGGCTTCGAGGTTCAGCCCTTCGACATTCGGTGCGCGTCCCGCGCCGACGAGGATCTGATCGACCACCAGCTCACGCGACTCGCCACCAACCTCTACGAAGAGACGCCTCTCGCGCCCGTGTGTCTCGACCCGATTCAGGGTCGCGCGGGTGAGCAGTTCCACTCCGTCGCGAATGAGCGCCTGCCCGATGAGGTCTCCGGCTTCGGGATCTTCGCGGCTGAGCACGCGCGGCCCCCGCTCGATCAGAAACACCTGCGCCCCCAAGCGTGCGAATGCCTGCGCCATTTCGCAGCCGATCGGGCCGCCGCCGAGAATCCCGAGCCGTTGCGGAAGCGCGGTGAGCGAAAATAGCGTCTCATTCGTCAGGTAGCCAGCCGCATCGAGCCCCTCGATTGAAGGAATTGCCGGGCGTGCCCCGGTCGCGATACACGCCCGCGCAAAGCGGAGCGTTTGCCCGGCGACTTCGATCGAATCCGGACCGCGAAACGCTGCTTCGCCCAGGAAGACATCCACCCCCAGGTCGCGGAAGCGGGCTGCCGAGTCGTGCGGACTGATATCCGCCCGGACGGCTCTCGTCCGCCGCATCACCGAACCGAAGTCGACCCGTACCCCGGAAGGGACGCAGATCCCCAGTTCGCCCGCGGCGCGCACCTCCGCGACGGCACGTGCGGCGCGAATCAGCGCCTTCGAGGGGACGCACCCGACGTTCAGACAGTCCCCGCCCAATAGCGCCCGTTCGATCAGCGCCACTTTCGCTCCCATCCCGGCTGCACCGGCGGCGGTCACGAGACCGGCGGTCCCCCCGCCGATGACCACCAGGTTATACCTTCCCGCCGGCGGCGGGTTCACCCAGTCGGGCGGGTGAGCATTCGCGAGCAGCCGCTGATTGTGTTCGTCGAAGGGCTGGACGGGGGGAAAATTCTCCGCGAGCGTCTCACTGTCGGTCAGCAAGTTCTGTCCTCCAGGACTGAAGTCTTCTTGTGAACACAAACATTCTCAGTTCGACTTCCGCACATGACGCGGCGACGGCAACCGCGTCTTCGAGGGAGGTGGGCGGCGCGTATCCCATCCCCCTCACCATTCTCCCCTTGAAGGACGGGTTGCTGTCGGCACGTGAACGGCCCGGAACGGGTGTTATTGTCGAGCGGCGGACGGCGTGTCATCGGGATTCTCTTGCCGGCTCTCCCATCCTATGATGAATGCAGCCGTCCCTCAGAATGCCTGAGCGCGGAGCACCCCGGGTGCGGACCGCCGGATTTGCCTCTTGACAAGTTGAGAGGTTCACGCGAGCCTATCGCACAATCTCCGTGCTGGTTCAGGTGCGGGGATTCGTCGTCCTGCTAGAATCGGAGGAGTCCTCTCGCCGCTGGTGTTCCTCGACGACGCCCTTGCCGCGTGGTGGCGGCACGCCCGCCAGCAGCGAGACCGGTGAATGGAAACGAGACTCAAGTTCGACATTTTGCCGCAGCCGGATGATACGACATGCGGCCCGACGTGTCTGCACGCGGTTTACCGCTATCACAACCGGGAGTTCCCTCTCGAACAGGTGATTGCCGAGACGGCAAAACTGGAGGAGGGGGGCACGCTCGCGGTTCTGCTGGCCTGCCATGCGTTGCGGCAGGGGTTCGACGCCACGATCTACACTTACAATCTGCAGGTGTTTGATCCCACGTGGTTCTTCCCCGATGCGCCGCCGCTGACGGAGCGGCTTGCGGCCCAGATGGCGGTCAAAGAATCCCCCAAGCTGCGGATGGCCTCACAGGCGTACCTGCAGTTTCTCTCTCTCGGGGGGCGAATGCGGATGGAGGACCTCACCGCCTCCCTGATTCGAAAGTACCTCAGCCGCGGGATTCCGATCCTCACCGGCCTGAGCGCGACCTACCTCTACCGGGAAGCCCGCGAGTACGGCGGCCCGAAATCCATCCCCGATGACATCCGCGGCGTCCCGGCCGGTCACTTTGTCGTGCTGTGCGGCTACGACAAGGAAACCCGCGAAGTGCTGGTGGCGGATCCGCTGATGCCCAATCCCCTGGCGACAGATCACCTCTACGTGCTCCCGATCGATCGCGTGATCTGCTCCGTCCTGCTCGGAATTCTCACCTACGACGCCAACCTCCTGATTCTCGAGCCGCACACGCAGCGTGAAAGGAAGTCGCGTGCCCATCCTGATCGTCGCCAATAATCCCCGGGAGTGGCCTTTCGAAATCCCCAACGTCGAAGTGGTCGACGCCCGAACCTATCTCACCCGCCCGGAGTTCAGCGAGATGCGGGGAGTGAAGGTTTTTAATCTCTGCCGCTCCTACCGCTACCAGAGCATCGGTTATTACGTCTCGCTGATTGCCGAGGCCCGCGGACATCGGCCGCTCCCGAGCATCACCACCATCCAGGACATCAAATCCCAGTCGATGGTCCGACTCGTTTCCGACGATCTCGAAGACCTGATCCAGGAGAGTCTCGCCCCGATTCAGTCGGACAAGTTCACCCTCAGCATCTACTTCGGCAAGAACCTCGCCAAGCGCTACGACCGCCTCAGCCTGCACCTGTTCAACCTCTTCCAGGCCCCGATGCTGCGGGCGGTCTTCGCACGCGATGAAGACGGCTGGCAACTCCGCAGCGTGGCGATGATCTCGACCAGCGAGATCCCGGAAGCCCACCGCCCGTTTCTGGTGCAGGTGGCGACCGAATACTTCGCCGGCCGGCGTTCCCGCGTTCGCAGCAAGGCCCGCACGCGATACGACCTCGCGATCCTGCGCAACTCGGACGAGCAGGAGCCCCCGTCGAACGAAAAGGCACTCGATCGTTTCGCCAAGGCCGCCGAGTCGGTCGACTTGAGCGTGGAGTTCATCGAACGCGAGGACTACGGACGGATCGCCGAGTTCGATGCGCTCTTCATCCGCGAGACCACCGCCGTCAACCACCACACCTACCGCTTCGCCCGCCGGGCGGCGAGCGAAGGGCTCGTCGTGATGGACGATCCCGAATCGATCGTCAAGTGCTCGAACAAGGTCTATCTTGCCGAGCTGCTCGCCCGGCACGACATTCCCACGCCGAAGACGGTCGTCGTGCACCGCGACAATGCCGAGGCCGTCGCCGCCGAACTGGGCCTTCCCTGCGTGCTGAAGAAGCCGGACAGCGCGTTTTCGCTCGGCGTCGTCAAGGTGGCGGACGATGAGGAGCTTGCGGATCAACTCAAGCGGTTCCTGGATGATTCCGATCTGGTCGTCGCGCAGGAATACTTGCCGACGACGTTCGACTGGCGGATTGGTATCCTCGATCGCCGGCCGCTGTTCGCCTGCAAGTACTTCATGGCCGAGAACCACTGGCAAATCATCAAACGGGACGATTCCGGCGGTCAGGATTACGGGAAATTCGAAACCGTTCCGGTGGAGCTCGCCCCCCGCCGCGCCGTCCGGGCAGCGCTCCGCGCCGCCGACCTGATCGGCGACGGATTTTATGGGGTGGACGTGAAGCAGTCCGGCGACAAGTTCTATGTGATCGAGGTGAACGACAATCCCAATGTGGATGCCGGTGTCGAAGACAAAATCCTCCGCGAAGAGCTTTACCGCCGGGTGATGAGCGTCTTTCTCAGCCGGATCGAGCAGCGCAAGGCACGGGTAGCTTCCTTATGAACGAATCGAGACCGCACCTGTTCGAGGCCCTGGGCATCGAACTCGAATATATGATCGTCGACCGCGAAACGCTGTCGGTCCGGCCGATCGCCGATCAGGTGCTGCACGCCATCGCCGGAAGCTACGAGTCCGAAGTGGAACAGGGAGAAATCGCCTGGTCCAACGAACTCGCGCTGCACGTCATCGAGCTGAAGACGAACGGCCCCGCGCGGTCGCTGGCGCAGCTGCCGCAGCTCTTTCAGAAGAATGTCGAGCGGATCAACCAGCTGCTCAAACCGCATGGCGCGCAGTTGATGCCTTCGGCCATGCACCCGTGGATGAATCCGCACACCGAGATGCGGCTGTGGCCGCACAGCTACAGCCCCGTCTACGAAGCATTCAACCGGATCTTCGATTGCCGCGGTCATGGCTGGGCCAATCTGCAGAGCGCCCACCTGAACCTGCCTTTCGCCGATGATGAGGAATTCGGCCGCCTGCACGCGGCGATTCGACTCATCCTGCCGATCCTGCCGGCGATCGCCGCCAGTTCTCCGCTGGTGGATGGCAAACTCACAGGAATGCTCGACACCCGCCTCGATGTCTACCGCGGCAACTCGCGCCGCATTCCCTCGATCACCGGGCATGTGATTCCCGAGCGGGTCTACACCGAGGATGAATACAATCAGCGGATCCTCCAGCGGATCTATGCGGACATCGCTCCACACGATCCGGAGGGCATCCTGCAGCACGAGTGGCTGAATGCCCGGGGAGCCATTGCCCGCTTCGACCGGGGCGCCATTGAGATTCGCGTTCTGGACGTACAGGAATGTCCGCAGGCCGACGTCGCTGTCCATGCGGCGATCGCCGAGATCCTGCGGGCACTCGTGAGCGAACGCTGGACCGACCGGATCGAACAGCAGTCAATCCCCACCGAACCGCTTGCCGAACTCTTCAAGCTCTCGATTCGTGATGCTGAGAGCACGCGGATCAATAATCCGACGCTGTTGCGGCAATTCGGATATCCCGACACGACGGCAACCGCACGGGAACTGTGGCGTTATCTGCTCGAAACGGTCTGCTTTCCGGCCCCGTCCTTCCAGTCCGATTGGGGCTATGTGCTCCGGCTGATCGCCGATCGGGGACCGCTCGCGCGACGGATCGTGCGCAGCATCGGCAAGAACGAAACTCCGGAGCGGATCAGGACAATCTACGACGAACTATGCGATTGCCTCGCCACCGGCAGGATGTTCCTTGGCTGTGAGTGATCTCCGCCTCATTCTCACCTGCGAACACGGCGGCAACCGGGTCCCCGCGGGCCTGCAGCATCTGTTCGAGGGGCACCGCGAACTGCTCGAGAGTCATCGCGGCTATGATCCGGGTGCGCTCGAACTCGCGCGTCTGATGCAGCGCCAACTTGATGCGCCGCTCGAATTCTCCACCATTACTCGCTTGCTCGTGGAGTTAAACCGCTCGCAGCGGCATCGCGCCCTGTTCTCAATGGTGACTGCGAAGGTTGATCCGCCGACCCGACAGGCACTTCTCGCCCGCTATTACTTCCCGTATCGCAAGGCAGTCGAAGAGCGGATTCGCGCCGCGATCGAAGCGGGACAGCGCGTCGTTCACGTCTCCGTGCACAGTTTCACCCCCGTCTTGAACAGCGAGGTCCGCCGCGCGGACGTTGGCTGGCTTTACGATCCGCGGCGCACTCTTGAACGGGAATTCTGCGGCGAATGGCTGACGCGGCTTCAATCACGAATGCCTGCGCTGCGCCTGCGGCGGAACTATCCCTATCTGGGAATTTCGGACGGATTCACGACCGCTCTCCGCCGCGTGTTTGATCCCGGCGTTTATGCGGGCATCGAACTCGAAGTGAATCAGCAGTGGCCGCTCGGGGACCGCTGTAAATGGCGGTCCCTGCAACAGGCGCTTGCCGCGACGCTTGGCGAGACGCTGCAGTCGTATTCGTCCCGGGCGGCACTTCCGTCCGAAGCGTTGCCGAAGCGGCCGGTCTGACGAGCAAGATCGAGACCGATTCGATCAGAGGAAGTACATCCCCAGCCCGACCAGCAGGGCAATGCTTCCCATTCCAACCAGCAGCAGACTGCGGGCACCGCCCCACACCGGCACCGGGACGAACTCTTCGGCAGGAACCACCGCCGACTCGCGCTTTTCGAGCGACACGACGAGCATCGAGAAAACGACTCCCACCCCGAGAATCGCGCACACCACCCCCAGCGAGACGAGCGCCGGGATCGGATAGTGATGGGCAACAATCATCTTCACCCCGACAAAGGCGAGCACGGCGACCAGGCTTTGCTTCAGATAACGGAAACGGGTGAGCAGATCGGAGAGCGCGAAGAACATCGACCGCAGCCCGAGGATCGCAAACACATTCGACGTGAACACCAGAAACGGATCGCTCGTCACGCCGAAGACCGCCGGAATTGAATCGACGGCAAACAGCAGGTCCGTCGCTTCGACGACAAGCAAAGCGAGAAAGAGCGGAGTCACCGCGAGCTGACCATTCAGTCGGGTGAAGAAGTGATCTCCCTCGAAGTCGGCGCTGACCGGCACGAGTCGCCGCGTCAATCGCACCAGCCGGCTTTGTTCCAGGTCGAGATGCGTGTCCCCCGCGCGAAGCATCTTGAAGGCGGTATACAGCAGAATCGCCCCGAAGACATAGATCACCCAGTCGAAACGGTGAATCACCGCGGCCCCGGCGGCGATCATGACTCCGCGCATCACCAGCGCCCCGATGATCCCCCAGAACAGAACCCGATGCTGGCGGTCTGACGGGACTTCGAAATACGAGAAGATCAAGGCGATCACGAACAGGTTGTCGAGGCTCAATGACTGTTCGACAAGGTAGCCGGTCAGAAACTGTGCCGCGGCATCATGTCCGGAGAGCGTCAACCCTACGCTCTGTCCGAGGCCGAGCCAGTGGGCGTCATAGCCGAAGTACAGAAAGACGGAAAAGCTGAGAGCCAGGGCGACACAACAGGCCGTCCGCAGCAGGGCCTCTCCTGTGGCGATCGTATGCCGGTGCCGGGACAGGATTCCCAGATCGAGCGCCAGCACAGTCAGAATGAAGAGGACAAACAAACTCCATGCCAACAGAGCCATGGGGTGACTTTCTGATCAGGGTTCAGGGTGGGAGTCAAAGCGGCCGGGGCCGAGCAATAAGCACCGGCCCAGGCCCGAACAGGAGGTCGTCTTTTCAGTCAATCTCACCCGGCGGGAAATCAAACTCAACCGGGAAGGGGGGAAGCGATTCAAGGAGTTTCCAGAGAATTCGCTGCAGGAAGGTCATCTGGTCCCGCCAGCAGTGCAGAGCAGCCTCGATTTTCTGCACACCGGGATCGTCCGGTTGCCGCACTTCCCGCAAGATGCTCACCCCCCCGGCGATATTGCCGGCGAGAATCAGGGCCGTCGCGTAGTTGGTCTTGAACAGGAGCGGCACATCCGGACGGAGGCAGATTCCACCCGACTGCAGGGCCAGCTCGCGAAACGTGCTGACAGCCCGGGCAGGCTCGCCGAGCCGGAGCAGGCAGACACCGTACGCGTTCTTCAGCCGCGGGTCAGAGCCTGCATGGCTCTTCACGGCATCGAACGCTTCCTGCGTACGCTCCGCATCCAGGAGATGCTTCACCTTGTTGAGCAGAAGCGCAACCGGATCGCCAGACTCCGGCAGTGTTCGCTTTGCCGTGGTGTCCGTTCCCTGTGCGGCCGCTTCGTGAGAATGGGAACGAGAAGTATGCGCCTTCGGATTCTGTTTTCGATGAGACATGACAGAAGATCCACTCAAGTAGATTCAGATTTGTCGAGAAACGCAGGAGTGGCTTCGCGCAGGCTCGGGAGGCAGGGAGTTCAACCCGTTCGGCGAGAGGCGCAAAGCGCAGCGGGGCTGGGGCACAGCCGGGTCGGGAAAGGAATCGCTGGAGTCAGCGATGATGCCGTGAGGAGATCGCCCCTTCAGGCGTTCACCACCACGTTGGTCGTCCGATCAATTCCAGCCGAAGCCGGAACGGACTGTGCATCGAGCCGACAGGAGCATCCACACTGGAAATGTGCGGATAACGCGAGAATCCTTCACCGACCTCTCGACGACTAAATCAGCAAGGGGATCTGTCGGAGCGAAATCGGGAGAATCGAAGTACCGCCGGGGAGAGAAGGCACCCGGCTGGAAAAAAGTAAACTCGACGAGGCGCCCCCGAACGCGAGCGCGGGCGCAAACAGCTCGCAGCGCCAGGGACTCATCGACTCGGATTCGGTGCGGCTATAGAGGAAGGGGCTTCCCGCAGGGGCCGCGGCGACGGCAAGCGGCTCCTCTGTCGAATTACCCCGGTCGTTGTGAGGACCGGAAGACGCCCGCTCTTGCACCGACTGCGCAGGGCATGCGTTGCCGTCGGGATGGAGCCGAGGCACGAGGCAATGCGGCCCCAGCTCTCCCATCGAGAGCACGAGCATCACCAGCGCGATTCCACAGAAGTGAACCGACTGCCTCATTCGCATCCAGCCCCCGAGAAGGCACACGCAGGTCCAGACCGGTCGTCACCGGTCATCATAGACCCCTCGAGCCACCCCAGCAAGCGGTATCCGGGCGTCCCCCCCTCACAGACCTCGCCCCGCAATCAAGAGCTGGAGACCAGAGCAACACTCCGGTCTCCAGCCCCCAGTCTCCAGCCTATATCATCATTTCCGGCGAATGCGGTCGGTCAGCTTCTTCATCAGGTTCGCATATTCCTTCCGCGCCTCGGCGAGACCGGCCGGAGTAATGCTCGGGGACTTCAGGTAATCGAGGACCACCTGTTCGGCGGCCATCAACTCGGCGCAGGCTCCCGGGACTTCTGAGGCGATCTCGAGCGGAATGGTCGTCACCCCGTTGGCATCGCCGTGAAGCAGGTCTCCCGGATAAACGCAGATCCCCCCCACGGTGACGGGCACGTTCACCGCCAGCGTGTGGCAGTACCCGTGCGAACAGATGGTGCCGCTGGTGAACGCCGGGAAACCGAGCGCTTCAACCTGATCGAGGTCGCGGCCCGCGCCGGAGGTGACGATGCCGCGGGCCCCAAAGGCCTGATAGGTCGAGCACATGACTTCGCCGAACGTCGCCGAGACGACCGGTTCATCGAGGTCCTGATAGACAATAACGGCAGGCCCGGGGAGCTTCTCGAACGCCGCCACCTGGTCGCTCATGCTGGAGTACACATCGCCGCTCCGCGGGGGAGCCATGCTGCGGAAGGTGGAGGTCACGGCGTACCCGACCATCGGGGGCATCTTGGGAAAGCAGGCTTTGATGCGATCGTTCATGTAGCCGGTGTTCCGCGGCCGGACATCAAACAGTTCAATCGCATTGCAGATGGTCGGAGTGTCGTACTTCGCGAGTTCGTCGAACCAGGCGGGAGCAGAGATCGTGGCTTCGGCCATGCCGGAAGATCCTCAAGCGGTGAAAAAGGGTGGGAGAGAACGGGCAAGGTGGCCCTGCGGCAGTGCGGTACTATAATGGTCATAACGGGAAAGGGCAAACGACTCCCCCGCTGGTGTGCGCCGGTTCAGCATGCCGCAGCAGCCGCATTACCGGCTCCGAACCGGTGAGAGAGGGTGGTCTGCCTCCATTTTCAGGAAAAGCCATTCCCGGCGGGAGGTTCATCTTGTCCAACCGCATGCAACACATCAGAATGAAACGGATTCAAGTTCCTCATTTGCGCGTACGAAAATCCCGCGGCAGGTGACGAAAGCGAAGAAGGAAGCCCACGTGACGAGTGCGATGGAAACCGGACGGCCGCTCCGGCGCCGCCAGGTGACCTACCAGACTCTCGAAGACTTCCGTAAAGACGCGGAGTGGCTGGCCCGGCAAGAGGTGGACACGGCTGGACGCTGGTCCTACGGCCAGATTCTGCAGCATCTGGCCATGTCGCTGAACTGTGCGTTTGATGGATTCGGGTATCGGGCCTCGTGGTTCTCCCGCCGGTTTGTCGCTCCGCTCATCAAGAACACAATGATCACGCGGCGGATGCCGGCGGGGATCGTTCTTCCCCCGACGGCCCGCGGAATGATTCCGGAACCGATTGCCGTCGCGCCCGCGCTGGAGAATTTGCGAACGGCCCTGTCGCGACTGGAGAATGAAACACCGCAGGCTGCCCACCCATTTCTGGGGCGTCTCGCCTCTCAGGAATGGGTTTCCCTTACATTGCGCCATGCGGAGTTGCACATGAGCTTCGTCGTGCCGCGCAGGTCCAACGACACAGACACGCTGCCGGAAAATTGATGACGAAGCTCGACGAGTACATTTCGGAATTCGCCGATCTCGATCCGCAGGAGAAACTCGAGCTGCTGATCGAGTTCGGAGACTCGCTGCCTCCCTTGCCGGAGGGAGCGATCGAACGGTTTCACGCCGGGGAGTGCCGGGTCCAGGAGTGCCAGACGCCGGTTTTTCTCCAGACGGAAGTCGAAGCCGGGCGTTTGAAACTCGCCGCGCATGTCCCGGAGAAATCTCCGACGGTGCGGGGATTTGTTGCGATGCTCGTTCTCGGACTCGATCGCGAGCCGCTCGCAACGGTGCGACAGGTTCCAGCCGATCTGGTCGCCCAACTGGGGCTCAACGAGGTGCTGGGCATGACCCGCTCGCGGGGGTTTTCGGGCATCCTGGCCCGGATTCGGTCCGTCGCCTGCCAGGAGGGCCCGCAGCTGTCCCGGCAGCCGGGCTGAGCACCCGTTCACGTCGACGTGCACGACAAAACGGAAGAGTAGACTGCGAAACACAGCCAGAATGTCCCGTCCGCCGCTCACGGATTCGATTTGACTCTGCTTGTCCGACGGAGTCTGATGGGAGAGCAGTTCAAAGCGACGGGAGCCATTACCACGGGTGAAGGAATTTTCCGGGGAGAGGTTCCTTCACAAATTTGTCTATCGGGGAAATCCTACTTGTTTCCTCCGGGGTTTCCATTATTCTGCCGGTGGGTTTGTACGCCGGCTGGGACACTCCGGTTTGCGGGCCGAGAGTCGTCTGACACGCTGCCGTCCTGCAGGGTGTCGTCTCGGTACGTTCGAGGCCGTGTGGCCTTCTAGCTTATGGAGTAATGACGGATGATTGTTGACACTGACCAGGAAGCCCCTCGCCTGTTGCCTTCCGCGGAGCTTCCCCCTTACACCTATGTCCCGGGGACTGATACTCCGCATCCGATTCGCGATCCGCGCGGACACAGCCATAGCAAGAAGGGGGCGCCTCCGCCCAGCCCGCTCGATCCCGACTGCTGGGCCGACAACCGGTCCTTCCTGCTGGCGATCGACCTGTTCAACCACGGTTATTACTGGGAATCTCATGAAGAGTGGGAGCGCCTGTGGCGTGTCTCCGGTCCGGATTCCACCGTGGGCCGCTATCTGAAGGGGCTGATCAAACTCGCCGCCGCAGGCGTCAAAGTCCGCGAGAACAGCCTGCACGGCGTTCGCCGACATGCGGCATCGGCGGGTGAAGTCTTCGCGGACGTCGCCGCCGAGGCGGATTGCGACCGTTACTGCGGGCTCGATTTCACGATGCTCCAGTACGCCGCCGACCGTGCCGCGCAGCTCGTTTATAAGGTGGACCACTGCAACGGCAAGGCCGTAAGGGTCTTCCCCTTCGTCCTGCAGCCTCATCCGCTGCCGTTCGCATAATTCGCGCACGCGCGTCGCCACATCGCTTCAAAAACCCGGCTCGTCAGAGGCCGGGTTTTTTCAATTTCAGTGCGTTCCCCTCCGGCAATCCGGCCTGCGCTCCTGGAGCGGCCGGTGCCGGCAGGCATCGGTCACCCGGTACGACCGGGTAACTTTGATGTGTTGAATTACTGAAGCGAGGTACGTGACGTGCAGAGTTCCCCCCCACGATCCGCCCCCTCTACATCTATCAGGAGAAGTGAGCGATGGAGCTTGAGCTTTGGGTTCTGCTGCGTCTGTTCGTCTCCGCTCTGCTCAGCGGCCTCATCGGCTACGAGCGGGAACAGACGGGAAAGGAAGCCGGATTGCGGACGCACATGCTCGTCGCGGTCGGCTCGACGCTCTTCCTGTCCTTCAACGATTTCTACAACTCGATGTATCTTGAACGGGGGAATGCCCCCCTTCCCGGGGGCAGGTATGCCGATCCGGGACGCGCCGTGCAGGCGATCGCCACGGGAATCGGCTTTATCGGGGCGGGGACGATCTTCTTCTCCGGCCACAAGGACCGTATTCGCGGACTGACGACCGCCGCCTCCATCTGGGTGACTGCCGCGATCGGCGCTGCCGTCGCGATCGACCGCTACATCGTCGCAGCCGGTGGGACCATCCTCGTGCTGTTCATCCTCCGCGTCCTGGGCCGCATTGACGTCCACCGACAGAAGCGGGTTCTTCCCGGTCAGGTCGGTTCAGCAGGGATGCTCCTCGAGGACGACTAAATTCCAGGCGCTCCCCCTCAGACGGAGGGGCAGGGGAAAAATCGAAGCCCGGCTGGGAAAATCGCCACTTCCAGACCGCCGCCGCTGTGTCGCCAATCTTCGCAGGATCTCCCCCGGTGCGCAGCGGACCTCTCAGGTCGCCGGATCGAGGTCGTCCTCCGACAGGCAGATCATCCGGTAATACAGACCACCCTGCTCACAGCGGTCGACATAGTCCTTCGGCATTCGCTCGAGGGTCGGCTCATCCCATTCGAGCACATAGGTGACGGGAGCCTTCTTGCTCGCAACCTCATTGATGGTGCCGGTCCATCCTTCGACGGAGAAGTCCGGGAACTCGGGAGAGGCGACTCCGGTTTTGACGCGGACCCTGGATCCCACCGGAAATTTACCGATCGACTGCTTCTTCGCCATGCGTCCTCTCTCGTGCGCTCAAGGGCAGCGGCTCGGCCAGAACTTCGTTGCGACCGCCTGATTCTGATTCTGTCCGTTTGTGGGTTTATCCCTCATTGTGCGCGGATTCAGTGACAAATCAATCCACCGCGCCCGGTCTCACCGGTTCGCATCTGCATTTTCAGGAGTCAAAGCCCCTGCTGTCGCCGCCGCTGCCGCAACCCGAACTCGCGGCTCCGAGGATCATTCAGCTCACTCCCGACTCCCCATTCACGATTCCCAGGGGACGGAAAGTTTGAAACTCTTTGCGACTTCGCTCAGATCCTTCAGATGCTGCCGGTGCAGTGGGATCCCCTCCTGACGCCAGCGACCGGAACGCTCCCATTCGAGTTCGCCCGGCAGACGCACGCGATCAAATCCCGGTGCCGGAGGGAGCGCCCGGATGTCGGCGATCGAGCGTTCCAGTTCGTCGTAAAAGGTCTCGAAGTCGACGAACTTCCCGATGTCGATGCAGTAAAAGAAGTGCTCGGAACCTTCCTGCTCGATGCCGCGCGTCTTGTGAATCGGCATCTTCCCGCCGACCAGCGGTCCCGCCAGCACCGAGCTGACGAAGGCCAGTCCATAACCGCGCGCACCAGCCGCCGGCAGCAGCGTCTTCGCGGCGGCGGGATCGGTGGTCGGATTCCCCTGGGCATCGAGAGCCCAGTTCAAGGGGATCTCGCCGCCGTAGAGCAACTGGCTCTGCACCTTTCCCCACGAGGAGATTGCGCACGCCATGTCGAGGACGACCGGTGCTCCCGAGCGGACCGGAACGCCCCAGGCGATGGCGTTGTTGGCGGTCGCCGGCGCCGTGCTGCCGTAAGCGGCCACCGTCGCATGCGCCGTACTCGTCGTGCAGTAGCCGATCATGCCGGCCTCGATCGCCATCAGCATATAAACCGAAGCCGCGCCGAAATGCTGGCTGTTACGCACGGCGACCGTTCCGGTCCCGACATCCCGAGCCATCTGGATCGCCAGCTCCATCGCTTTCGTCGAGGCAACATGCCCCATCGTGCGACTGCCGTCGAGAACAGCGACGGCGGGCGTCTTCGTGACAGTCAGGATCTCGCCACGCGGATCGATGTCGCCGGTGTCGATCGCTTTCAGATACCGCGGAGCCGCCCGGCTTCCATGCGAGTGAATCCCCCGCAGGTCCGCCTCGACCAGCCGGTCCGCTACGATCTCCGCCTCGACGGCGTACATTCCCTGGCGAACGAACATCGCCACCAGCAGTTCCCGGAGCGCCCCGGCAGGAACGACGAGTTCCTGGCTCGGATCGCTCGGTATATCGAGTGTCTCGCGCATGGCCACTCCTGCATGCGAAGAGGGACGTCAGCAGGTTACGGCGGCAAATTGCCTCCGCTCCTGCGCCTCCTGCGGACGACGGGAAATCGATGAATCGATGATTGGGAATGCCAGCAGCTTAACCATTCCCGCAGTCCATTCCAACTGGATAATGGAGCATGGCGAAGAGAAAGGAACGAGGGTGTCGCGGCCGCGAGTCCCCGAGCCGGTCACATGTCGCTAGAACCTCGCCAGCCCCAGGAACCTGATGGGCTTGTCGGTCCGCCCTTCGAGAGCCAGCTCTGCCAGGGCCTCTCCAATCACGCTCGTGAACTTGAAGCCATGTCCCGAGAAGCCTGCGCCGAGAAAAACATTCGCATGACCGGGATGCCGGTCGACGAGGAAGTGACAGTCCGGCGTCCGCGTGTACATGCAGACGCTGTGACGCAGTGGCTCCGGGCGGACTCCCGGCAGGCAACGCTCAACGAAGCGATTCACCGGCGGCGCATCGTCAGCGAGGCACTCCCGATTTACCTGAGTCGGATCCGTCACCGCGCTCCCGCCGGTGTGCTCGGCGACCTTCATGCTCGCGCCATCGGCTCCGGGCAGCCCGTAGAATTCCCCTTCGGGGAGATCATAAAAGAACACCGGTCGCTGCACGTCCGCATTTCGATCGGTCTCGCCCGCAAACGGATACCAGAAGGTGATCTTCCGGGCGACCTCGAGCGGCACACCCAATTCGCGAATCACCGACCCGGCCCAGGGGCCAGCGGTGATGACCAGTGATGCCGCCCGATACGTCCCGCGATCGGTGCGAACCTCGACATGACTGTCGGTTGCAGACCAGTCGATCACCCGTTCGTTCGACTTGAATTCCGCACCGTGCGCAATCGCTCCCTGAATGTGAGCGCGGACACATTCTTCCACCGCCAGCGCCCCCGCTTCCGGCTCGAAAACGATGGAAGAACCTTCCGGAAATCGAAAGCCGGGAAAGCTGCGGGAGGCCTCCTGCTCATCCAGCGAATCGAGCCGCAATCGGTGCCGTTCCGCCGCGAGCCGCGCTCCGGAGATCGCGGTTCCACTTTCCGCTCCGCAAAGGAGCAGGCCGGTCTCGCGATAGAGCTCGCGTCCACATTCGTCGGCCAGCGTCCGCCAGAGTTCGTACGCCCGCAGGAGCAGGGGAACGTAATCGGGATGCTCGAAGTAGGCCTTGCGAATGATCCGCGTTTCGCCATGCGAACTGCCGCGATCGTGTGCAATGCCAAATTGTTCGATCCCCAGCACTCGTGCCCCCCGCCGCGCGAGATGATAGAGCGTCCCACTGCCGAATCCGCCGACACCGAGAACAATGCAGTCGTGGGGCATTAGGCTATAGGCTATAGACATCAGGCTGCAGGAAGAGGAACCGATTCAAACTTGTCGCTGGGGCTACTCGGCCAGGTTGACGCGGACGATCTCTTTGTCGTTTCTGGCGAAGACGCTTTTCAGGGCGAAGGCCGGGTGTGACCAGATCGTCATCCGGCGGCCGACCGGGCGGGTGGGCTCAACCAGCTTCGCGCGGCTGATCTCTTCATACCCTTTCGGCGAAAGGTTCGCGATGATCAGGTCTCCCTGCTCATTATGAATGAAGACCCGATCGCCATTCGGGATCAGAAACGCATTCCACCAGCGTCCCTCTCCCGTCGCCTCGTAAGTCTCCCAGACGCGTTCGCCCGTCCGGGCATCCAGACAGCGCAGCTGGCCGTAGCTGCAGATGCCGTAGATGTAATCCTTCTCGAAGATCGGCGTCGGCATGATCGAGTGCAGCTTGTCGGTCCGCGTTTCGCTGTTGCTGTTTCCCTTCCAGAGAAGCGTCGCTGAAGGCTCCTCGCCACCGCTGACCTGCAACATCCGCGGTCCGTTGTAAAACGCAGTCACAAACAGGCGGTCCCCTTGCTGCCGCGGCATGGGGACGGTCAGCCCTGCCTGGACGGCGAAGGGAAACTGCCAATAGATTTTCCCGTTCGAGGGGTCGAGCGACGTGATTGCCCGTGGATGCCAGAGGATCAGCTGCCGCGTTCCGCCGTATGTATAGATGACAGGGGGAGCGTAACCGATGGCCGGGTCATCAATCGCCCGCCAGAGTTCCTTGCCGGTCGTCTTCTCGAAGCTGACGAGCGTGGCCCCGTCAGCACCGCCCACAAGCGTGATCAGCTGATCGCCATCGACGAGTGGAGACGACGCCATGCCCCATGTCGGCAACTGCGTCTTGTAGTCCTCCTGAAAATCCTTCTGCCAGAGGATCTCGCCGCTGTCGATGTTGAAGCAGAACATCTTCCCCGTCGCCCCGATCGTGTAGACACGGTCGCCGTCGAAAACGGGAGTCGCGCGCGGACCGGCCGGATAGCTGATGTCGTACTGCACCGGATAGGAGTGCTGCCAGACAACCTTTCCATCGTCGGCGCGGAGACATTGAACTCGTTCCTGTCCTCGCGAGAAGTTCCGGTCCGTGAAATCGGTGATGACCACCGGCGACCAGGCGCGGCCTCCAGACGGTTGCCGCTCATCCCCCACCGCCGGCCCGGCATAACCTTCTCCCAGCGGGGTTGACCAGACGCGGGGCATCAGGCCGCTGCTCGTCTTCGGCAGCGTCTTGACGATGCCGGTCTCACGCCACACGCAGTCGCGCTTCGGACCTCCCCATTGCGGCCAGGAATCGGCGTACACCGACGCGCTCATTCCCGCCAGGCCAATCAGGACCAGTCCCACGGACAGTGTGAACCGGCTTCCCCGCGACGCGATACTCCCAGCAACGAACTGCATCATCGACATCCCTTCGAACAGAAACGGCCTGGATTCCGGAGCGGACAAACGGCGGCCGTGGCGACGCTTGCTCAACGCGAATCTCCTCTCCCGCGTCCCGCAGGCAGGACCACCGGCGCCGCCTTATTGTGACAACCGGTCACCTCTCTGCCAAACCCAGCCTTTGACTTCGCGCTTTCGTGGCGTCGGTCCCGATTGCGAAACCTGAGGGAAATCGAGGACCTCGCGGACGCGGAATTCATTAATTTGCGAGCGATCAGCCTCCACTGTGAGGAAGGGCTGGAGTTCGCGAGCCTACTTCAGCACTCGCCACGAAGGCGTCACCCGAAATGTCCTTGAAATCGCTGAATACGCGCAGCGACATCGCCGCCTCGCGATGAAAGCAAACAGACACTCGCATCATCCGATGCTGATCGGTATCATGGTTCTTCTCACGCGCGGGAGTCACCCGCGCATCTGCCGGGACCTGTGTCTCCGCTTCTCTTCGAAATCCGAAGCTCAACCGGGAGATCTCGATCATGTTGCGAGTCACACTCGCCTGCGCCCTGGTGATCACCGTCGCATGGAGCGCGACGGCCGAGGACCGCCCGACCAACTCGCCCGCCGCTCCGTCTCCGGGACCGACTCCGGCGGAAATCGAGAAGCTCGAAGGCGAGCATCTCGGCAACATCCGTCAGGTCACGCACGGATTGCCGCGCGCCGGGGAAGGGTACTTCTCCCCGGACGGAACCAAGATCGTCTACCAGGCCTATCCGGTCGGGTATCCGTTCTATCAGATCTATCTGCAGGATCTCACCGACGGCAGTGTCCGCCGCATCAGCCCGGGCCGCGGCCGCACGACCTGCAGCTATTTCTCGCCCGACGGAAAGAAGATCCTGTTTGCCTCGGCTCACACCGATCCGCAGATCGATCAGACCGAGCGGCAAGCCCGCGAAGAGGCCGCGAAGGGAGGCCGACGCCGTTACCAGTGGGACTTCGATCCCTACATGGACATTTACACGGTGAACCTCGACGGCACACAGTTGACGCGGCTCACCGATGCTCCCGGTTACGATGCCGAGGGGAGCTATTCGTCGGACGGCAAGCTGATTGTCTTCACCTCGATGCGTGATGGCGATCCCGACCTTTACATCATGAATGCCGATGGTTCCGACGTTCGCCAGCTCACCAATGTAGACGGGTACGACGGCGGCCCGTTCTTCTCGCCCGACAACAAATGGGTGATCTTCCGCAGCGATCGGCAGAAGGAACACATGCTGCAGCTGTACGCAATTTCGGTGGACGGCAAGACCGAAGTGCAGCTCACCGACAATCTCGACCAGGTCAACTGGTGCCCGTACTTTCATCCGAGTGGAAAGTACCTCATCTGGTCGGGAGCCGACTATTCCCGCGGGCCGCGGAATGCTCCTTTCCAGTTGTACACAATGGAACTCAGCTATCCGGACGGTAAGCTCACCGGAGGGAAAGTAACGCAGATCACCTTTTCGCCGGCGGCCGACGTGCTGCCGGTGTTCAGCCCTGACGGAAAACGGCTGATGTGGACTTCGACGCGGGGCGAGGACGGGTCCAGTCAGTTGTGGATGGCGGACTGGTTGCGGGAAACCGGTCGCAGCGAATCGAAGAACTGATCGACGTAGTACCGAGCGACAGCGGGGCGGTGCACGGGATTGCTGCCCACCGCCTCCGCTCGGCTCTGGGGGAGAGCGCAAACGTGTGCCTTCCTCCAGGCGAGTCGTGTCGTACCAGCAACAGCAATTCATTCCGTCCCTTCAATCTCCGGGGGAGGCTCCGCGCTTATGCACCCACTGGCGACGCTCGCGATCGGCATCTTTACGGTCATCGGCCTGATTCTGTTTCTGCGAGTCAATGCGTTCATTGCGTTGATTGTCGCGGCAATCGCCGTGAGTTGCCTCGCGCCGCCTCCCGCCAGTGATTCAGGTCTCAACCAGATCAGCCGTGTCGCGGTCGCCTTTGGTGAAGCGACAGGCAAGATTGGCATCGTCATCGCACTCGCCGCCGTCATCGGCCAGTGCATGATGGACAGCGGTGCCGCCGACCGGATCGTCCGCTTCTTTCTGCGGCTTCTGGGGCAGAAGCGGGCCCCCATGGCACTGATGGGGAGCGGTTTCGTGCTCTCCGTGCCGGTCTTCTTCGATACGGTTTTCTATCTGCTCGTCCCGCTGGCGCGATCGCTCTATAAACGAACCCGGCAGAACTACCTGCTCTATCTGCTCGCCATTGCCGCGGGAGGAACCGTCACACACACGCTGGTCCCCCCGACTCCCGGACCGCTGGTAATGGCGGCCACATTGAACGTTGATGTCGGCACGATGATTCTCGTGGGCACGATCATCGGCCTGCCCGTTTCGCTGGCGGGACTGGTCTTCGCTTCGGTTGCCAATCGAATCTACGATATCCCGATGCGACCGATCGGGAATCAGCCGGACGCGGAACCGATCCCCGACGATCAGCTCCCTCCACTCGGGCTCTCGATCCTCCCGGTCCTCCTTCCCGTCTTGATGATCTCGTCCGATACCGTGGCCAAGACCATGGCCAAGGCGGAAGCCGCGGCGGGAGTGGCCGTCTCCTCCTTGGAACCGGTCGTCAAGTACACCTCGCTCCTGGGTGACCCGAACCTCGCGCTTCTGGTCTCGACCGCGATCGCAATTTACGTCTACTACCGCCAGCGCCGGCCGTCCGCCGACGCGATCGCCCAAATGGTGGAAGTCTCGCTGATGAGCGGCGGCGTGATCATCCTGATCACTGCCGGGGGCGGCGCCTTTGGTGCGATGCTCAAGGAAGCACAGATCGGCCCCGCAATCCAGGCGCTCTTCCAGTCCGAATCCACCGCCGGCGGTGGAACGATGGCGACGTCAGGGCTGTTCATCCTGTTTCTCAGTTACGGCATCGCGGCCCTGATGAAAATAGCCCAGGGGTCGGGCACCGTCTCGATGATCACCACCTCGGCGATGATTGCCGCCATGATCACCTCACCCGAGTCGCTCGGCTATCATCCCGCCTACCTGGCGACGGCCATTGGGGCCGGTTCCCTCACCGGCTCCTGGATGAACGACAGCGGGTTCTGGGTGTTTGCCAAGATGGGGGGGCTGACAGAGATCGAAACCCTCAAGACGTGGACGATCCTGCTCATCGTGCTCGGCATCACAGCCATGGCGTTTACCGTCCTCCTCGCGATGACCGTCCCCATGGTCAACGTCGCCTGAATGAGCGGTGCGGCGATCCACACAGTGACGGAAGCGGCGGCGATCTGTCCGATGTCCCGTGCGGACCTTCACCCATGAGTCCCGATTGCCTGGTTTCATACCGGCACGGTTATAATGGCGTGATGCCCATTCCGTCGTATCGCCCCACCACTGAAGTCATCTGGAAACACCGCTCCCCGCGACGGCTGCGGGCGGCGGTGTTTCTGTCTCTGCTTTCCCTTTTCACCGCGAGTGGGGTGAACTCGCGCCTGCTCGCTGAAGATAAAAAGGGAGTTCCTTCCCTCCATCCCGCGGAAAGCACCGCGCCGGAGTCGGCTTCATCCCCGGCTGCGCCCGACACACCGGCCACCCCACAGCCGCAAGCGGCCCTGGTCGAGGGGCTGACGCTAAACTTTCGCGACGACATCGAGCCGATCCTGCGGGAACATTGCCACCGTTGTCACGGAGCCGAATTGCAGCGGGGCGGATTGCGTCTGGACCTCCGCGAAGAGGCCGCGAAGGGGGGACATTCGGGACAGCCCATTCTCGGCGGCACTCTCGACACGAACGAGCTCTATCGCCGCGTCAATTCACACGACCGCACTTACTGGATGCCCAAGGGTGCAGAACGGCTCGCTGAATCCGAAATCGCACTGCTGGCGAGATGGATCGAGGAGGGCACGCCGTGGCCCGAAACGAAGAACGTGCCGCCCCCCGTTACCCCCAATCCAGCCGAGCGCACATGGAGCCAGTTCTTTCTGCAGACGCTGGACGCCTACGACTCCCAGTTCCAGGCAATGGCTCGTTATATCGACCATTTCCGGGCATATGCGGTCTGGTTCTTCGCTGCGCTGCTGCTGATCGCGGTCATCGAACGCAGCCGGCTGGCCGCCGAGAAGGAACATCCCTGGTCGACCGGCAGCTTCCGGAGATGGTTCGCGCTCTGTCGCCGGATTCGCCTCACGCCAAGCCGCCTGCTGCTGCTCCTGGGAGCGTTCCTCACATTCATCTATGTCGAGATCGCTCAGGAAACGCATCGAACGCTTCAGGACCAGATCGAACGCCTCTCCGCCGAGCGGGACGAACTGAATCGTAAACTCGAGCATCGGTACAAGCCGACGGAAGTGTATGGCAATCCCCCCGTCCCGATTCGCCCGAACCATCCGACGCGACTTCAGGGGACCTATTACCGCGGCAACTGTGAGCGCAATCCGCAGTTGTTTAACGGGGGGCATTATCTCACCGCGCGGATTCATGTCGCGCTCTGCGATGCGGAGCAGCAACCGCTGAACGTCGGTGATCCCGTCCCCAAAGACGGTTTCACGATTCGCTTCGAAATCGAACGGGCCCCCAACGCAACGGAGTCACTCTTTACAGAGTCGATGATGCACTCGGTCTTTCTCAGTCCGCAGGTGTACGAGGCCGGCGCGGCGGATGTGAAGGATGAACCACACCACCTCGAAACCTGGGAGGCCAAATCCCGCTGGGGGGTCTTTTACCGGATTGCCGAGATTCCGACCGAGGAGACCAGATCGCTCGAAGGGCTGGTCTATGTGTACGTCGGCCGGGCGGAGCGACACTATGGAATCAAGTACGACCTGAAATTCGCGGATGGTCGAATTGCAGAGGGTTCGGACGTCTGGGTGGGTTCGCTGTTCTGGCATTCGAATCTGGCGCTTCCGCAACGAGACAAGATTCCGCTCGACGAGTGGTTCGATTACCGCCCGATCCCCGAGATCACCGGCCCCAACAGCAGCGATCCGAAACTGCTGGGTATCGACGACCACATCCGGCCGGAGGACACGAAGAAAGCGTCTCCTCCATGAACAATCCCTCGGACCGCGGCACGCCTGCGGGCTTCATCACCGCGATCCGCGCGGCGGCTTCAATCACCCGTTCCCCGTCGATAGAATGAGGTGTTCAGACTTTACTTTTTCCAATATTCAGCGGCACCTTCGTTCTCGGCGGCGACGGCAGCATTCTGCGGGAGATGAGCGGATATGAGCGGCGACGACTCTTCAGACCTGTACGGGCTGAGAGAAGACAAGAGCCCCCGACAAGAAAAGATCACCTGTCCCGGTTGCGGAAAGCGACTGCCGCAGGGTTCGGTGCTCTGCGTCGACTGTGGCTACAACTTCCGCACCGGAAAGCGGCTCCAGCCGAAAAGTCTCGAAACTCCGGGTGAGGATGACGAAGATCCCGACGAGGAACGTCCGACCGAGGACGAACGATACGTACGTCTGCGCACTGAATGGAGCCGCGGCGACTATGTCCGATACTGGCTGGGAGTCACAGCCCGCTGGGCCGCGGTGCTCGCAGTGGTCGTGCTGCTCGGAATGGTGATCGTTCCCATGTTTCTGGGACCGCGCGTCGCCGACAGTGACCTCGCGGAGATTACGCCGGGCATGCCGCTCGAAGAAGTCATCGACGATCTGCGTCTGGGGATCACGAAGCCCCCCATGCTGCAGCCCGACGGGCTCGATCTCTACGGTTGGGTGATCGACAAGGGACAGCCGGGGATGCTTCCCGGGGATCTCGTCAGCCGCCGGGAGTTGCGGCTGTTTGTCCGCGACGGCAAAGTCATGGCCCCGCCGCAAATCTACTCGACCGACGACCAGGGGCGACCGCAGGAGCGGTGGATTTATACACCGGCCTGGAAGTCCTACATCGAGAACCTTTCCGACGCCGAACGGCGACAGCATGGACGGTTCGCGACACACCTGCACGAGAGCGTGCCCGTGACTGATGCCGCCGGTGCTGTCGCTGAGTGATCAGCCTCGCAGACACAGCGAAGTTTCCCGCCCGCGGAATCCGCATGCGCGGGGAATAGCGCACCGTCGGAATTCCCCGCGCGCAGTGTGCCGCTCGTCGGTCTGATCATCCCCTGAGCCGTTACCCGCGGGATTGTGCGCGGAAGACGCCCACGGACCTGCGAGGCCGGCAGCCAATCCCGGGCTCCAGGAATCGCGAGGAAATTTTCTTGACTCGCTCCCGCGACCGATTACGATAAAACCAAATCTAAAAAACCAAAACACATCCCGTGATGGAGTAAGACACGAGCGATGGCGAGGCCCCGGGCGAAAGATCTGACGGTTCGCGAGCTGGAAATCATGCAGGTTTTCTGGAAGCGCGGGGAGTCCACCGTGGCGGAGATTCGTGACGAACTTGCCGCAGGTGGCCGCGACCTCGCGTATACGACGGTCGCCACGCTCGTGCGGATCCTCACCGAAAAGCAGTTCCTCACGCAGACCACGGAAGAGCGGCCCTTCCGGTTCCGCCCGTTGCGGTCGTTCGAAGAAGTCTCGGATCGTCTGCTGGGGGATCTTCTTTCACGCGTCTTCGGCGGTTCGCGCGAACAGCTCCTCATGCGGCTGATCGACAAGAAGAAGCTCGCCCCGAAAGAGCGCGAAACGCTCGAACAGATCCTGAAGGAGAATAAACCATGAACGGGATTCTCCTGCCGCTCTTCTGGACTTTGCTCCAGGTCACGATCGTGGCGACAATCGCGCTGGTTGTGCATGCGGCCGTTCGCCAGTTCAGCCGGAACGCCGCCGCAGCCGTCGCTCTGACAGGACTGCTCACCATCGGGGCACTCAGTGTTGCGGCGTTCTTGCCACTTCCCGACTCGCTGCACGTCCGGACGCCGCTCGATCGTCTGGTCGCGACACGGCTGGCAGCTCCAGCAACAGTCGAAGTGAACCCCGGCACAGCGGAAGTAGAGCAGCCTGTCATCTCCAAATCGAAAGCAGCATCATCTCCCACGGCTCCTCCTGTCGAGTCACTCGAAACCACCCCTTCCAGCTCCCCAAAGCAGCCCGCCGATTCGAATGCGGGGGGGGCCGGGCACTTCACGGTGAACGCCTCGCGGAATTCGCTCCCTGTTCTACTCGCGCTCGTCGCCACGTCCGTGCTGATCGGCGGCATTCGCTTTCTCATCGGACTCCTGGCGGTGCGGGGCTATTGCGAGCGCAGCCGGGAGATTCTCGATCCAGCGCTGCAGGAGGACGTGGATATTCTCCAGGCGGAACTGAGCAGTCCGCAGGAGGTTGCAGTGCGGGAATCGGCCGAGTTGAGGTCCGCAGCGACCGTGGGATGGAAGCGTCCCGTACTCCTGCTCCCTGCCGACTGGACCGAATGGACCGCGGAAGAACGCCGGGCCATTCTGGCGCATGAACTCGCACACATTCGGCACCGCGATTATCCCGCGTGGCTGGCGGCCCAGATTCCTCTCGTCCTGCACTTCTATCATCCCCTCGTGCATGCGCTCGCGCATCGTTTCCGGCTCGACCAGGAACTGGCCGCCGATGCAACAGCCGCCTCGCTTGTCGGGGGAGAGCAACCCTATCTGCAGATTCTCGCACGCGTCGCAATTCGGCAGGCGGACGCTCCGATGAGCTGGCCCGCCCGGACGTTTCTTCCCACCCGCGGCACCTTTCTCAGGAGAATCGAAATGTTGAGGGATTCACGCCATCGTCAACACGGTCCGTCATCACTGAGAGCCCGTTCACTTGCCGTCCTCACGATTGCACTGGCGGGGATTTTCTCCGCGGGGATGCGTCCCGGATCTTCGCCGATCGCCGATGCCGCCCCCCGGGATTCGGCTCCTCAAGCCGCGATTGATTCATCGGTCGATGTTCCCATGACCCCGTCGCAGGATCGACACCCGATTGTCGTCGCGCAGAACACAAGTGCCCCCGAGGCCGACAAGAAGCTGTACTCGTCCGCTGATGAGGCGTTCGCAGTTGGGGCCGCATTCTACAACTCCCGCAATTTTGCGAAGAGTCTGGAACCGTTCGAGGCGGCACTGGCGATGGCGCCCAACGACGCCTTCCGGCTGAAGGTCTACCGCGCTCTTATTCCCGCCTATCGACAGTTGCCCGAACACGAGAAGCTGCTGACGGCGATCGAGTATGTCGTGGAGCACAGCGATCGCGAAGCCGAGAAGTCACTGCTCGCCCGCTCGCTCGTGTCGTTCGTTCACGAGCGAGGCAAGACCGACGACGCCATCAAACGCTACGAGGAGCGGCTGAAGAAGAACCCGAAGGATCGCACATCGCTCATGCTGCTCTCGGAAATCTACACGCTGCTGCGGCTCGACCCCAAACGCGCTGCCGAACTGACGGAGCAGCTGCTCGCCCTGAAGAAGGAAGTTGGGGGCGAACTGGACGTGCGCGGCTCCGCTCAACTGGCGATGCAGTACGTCCGCTCGGGCAAACTTCGTGAAGGAGCGGAACTCTATGAAAAGATCGCCCCGCTCGATGAAAAACTCGCCGCCTGGCACTACAAGGAAGCGGCAGCCGCCTGGCTGAAAGCGGGAGAGAAAACCCGGGCAATCGCGGCCGCGAAGAAGTCGGCGGAGAGTCCCCCCGAGGTCCGCAGCGAACAGCTTACCTACTTCTGGCATCGGGCCCTGGGTGATGTCTTTCTCGATGGAGGCGACCCGAAGAGCGCCATTCCGCATTACGAAAAGGCGATCGAGAAGACGACGATCGACGGGTACCTGAAATCCAGTCGCGAGCGACTGGAAGAAGCCCGCAAGAAAGCTGCTGAATAGGAGCCGTCGAATAGTCCCTTGTCGTCTCCGCCCGCTTCGGATTGGTTCGTGAACGGTAAGTTCGCGAACACGAAGCGGGTGGCTGTGCGCGCTGCAGCGGAGGACTGCGCGGGAAGAAACAAATTCCCCGTCGAGACTGCCGGCCCTACGACACCCGGCGGCCTACAGCCCGGCGGAGTATCGAGGAGAGAGGCCGCGGAGCCGATGAACCATAGCTGACCTGGAAAGTCGAAATCCCCACCGTCAACCGGTCACCGGGACGGATCGGCGATTCGGAGACCTGCGTCCCGTTTACAAACGTTCCGTGCCGCGAACCGAGATCGCGCACCACGAGTGTCCCGTCAACTTCCGCAATCTCGCAATGGCGGCGGCTCACCCAGGAATCGTCCAGTTGCACGACGGCATCGGGAACGCGGCCGATGAGGGCGGGGAACCTGGCCAGCACGAACTCCTGCTGGCGACAAACCGAATCCTGACTGATCAGTTTTGCCTTCATCCGATGCCTTGCATTCCCAGAGCAGTGAACTCGACGACAAAGCATCCGTGCCGCAAGACTTCACAACCGGGCCGGTTCGTCCGTCCCTCTCATCGCAACGATACACTCGTCCATTTCTCTCCAGCCGGGGACCGGAGATGCAGCATTCGCGCCAGTGAAAGCGTTTTACGGATTGAGAGAGTAACCGGGAGAAGTTACAGAAGGTGGGTAACAATCAAAGCGGATTCAACAACGAGGCAAAGGCCTCACGGGCGGGGTGTCCGGCATTGGGGAAGGATTCTGCAGCGCGCCAGACGGCAGTCTGTATCACTTTATCCACCGCCAAGGCAGTGTCAATCAGGTATTACCTGAGATTTTTGCAGGGAAAGAGGTTAAGCCCTGGCCTCTAGTCCGTAACGGGCACCCCCAGGCGTCGACCCCTGTCCCCGGCCGCTCTTGTTCTCACCGGGGGTTTTCACGGTAACAATCGACGGAAAACTTCGCTGGGAATCTCTGAAGAAAGGGGGAATCCGGCTCGATCGGCACGCGCTTTGGTTGTTCAAGGAAACGAAAACGCCCTGTCCCCGAACCTCTGGATTCGATAAACTTGATGCGATACGAACCCCATATCACGGCTCGGCGGCCAGGAAAGCTTTCGGGCCGGCAATACTCCGGTCATTACTGACGAACTGTCATTCCGGGACAGTCGTTCCCGTCCTCACTGACGGCAAATGGATGTGTGAATGAATTCGAGTTCCCATTTGGACGTTCGAAGCGGTCGCCGATTGCATCGCACGTTCCTGGTTCTGGTCTCGCTTGGCGCCGCCGTACTGGGCTTTGGCGCACGGATTTGGTTCGGACCATCCTCGGACCTGCGGTCGCCACTGGCAAACATTGAAGCGCGCGGCGAGAGTTTCCCTCCCCGACCGCAGGGAGAAGCAGTCGCGGCCTCCGCTGTCTCCCCGTCAACTCCCGATCAGGTCAGCGAGCCCGAACCTGCGCAGACAGCGGCAAACGAGTCACCGAAACCGCAGGCGGATGCCCCCGCAGTCGCCGCGCCTTCAACGGAAGCGTCCAGGGAAAAGGCCTCCTCGGAGGACGAGCGGATCCAGCGGGCGCTGGTCGGCACCTGGAAGGGTTACTGCTACGGGCCGCGGACGCTGACGCTCCGTGAGGACGGAACCGCGACGATGATTTCGGAACCAGAAGGGGTCGCGGCTACCTTCATCGCCTCACGACTCGAATTCGAGATCAAGTGGACCGTTCGGGACGGCAAGGTCTCCTTCGAAACCATCGGCGGCCGCCCGGAAGCCAAGGTCAAGATGGTCACGCGCCTCTACGGCAGTTCGCGCACCCATCCGATCCTCGAACGCAGCGAGAACCGGGTCGTCCTCGAAGACACGGACAGTTCGGAACAGGTCTGGGAACGGATCCGCGAAACGCAGTAATTACCCGCCACCACACGGCGGTGGCGGTTCTTCCCGGACCGACCGTGGGGCAATTCGCGAGATTCGCTGCGCTTCACTCGTGCGAGGGGCGGACTTCAGTCTTCGACATCCGCACTCGTGCGTCCTGTTGTGGGTCGAGTTGTTCGATCGCTTCGCAGGTTGCCCGTCGCGCAGCGACGAAGTCGATCTGCCCGCGAAGGCGCTGACAGGCGGCCTGCACATCGGGTGAGTTGAGCAGGTGATTGAGCCGGTCGGCGACCGCCCGCGGACGATACGCCGATCGCGCCAGCGACAAACCGACACCCAGCTGCTCGATCCGCGCGGCATTGTCGGGCTGGTCGTGAGCCAACGGCATGATCAGGTGCGGAATTCCGGCGGCCAGTCCCTGGGCCATTGTGCCGATTCCCCCGTGATGCACCATAAGAGCAGTCCGCGGGAGAAGCGTTGCAAAGGGGGCATAGTCCAGGTGGCGAATTCCTGCGGGCAACTCGGCGGGCAACTGCTCGGGATGCCGTGTTACGAGCAGCGCGCGGCGACCGATTCGCTGACACGCTTCGACCGAGGCCTGAAAGAAATCCTCACCGTGCCGCATCGCCGAACCGGCCGTAAAGACGATCGGCGGATCGCCAGTATCGAGATACTCTTCGAGTTCGGGGGGCAGGGGGGCATCGGCCCCCGGATCGTATCCGACGAAGCCCGTCAACTCGGTGTTCGCGGGCCAGTCGCGCTGCGGAGGAGCGTACCACTCCGGGAACATGCCCAGGACCTTCTGCGGCGAGTGCATCCAGTTCCCGAAGATCCTCCGCACCGGCGGCAGTCCCAGTTCCTTCCGCAATTCGTTGATTGCAGGAGCAAGGTGGGGATCGAGAAACAGCCGCTCCAGCACACGGTTCGCCAGCCATCGCATCGGCCGCGGAAACCACGACGGAATCGATCCGCCGGGATAGCGCGGCGGTGCGTCCGCACTGATGAAAATCGAAGGCTGCAGGTGAAGCGTGGCGGTCGCGAAGCCGAGCTTCTCCTGCGCGAGGCGTGCTCCCAGACAGAGAGTCGAGGCAACGACGACGGTCTCGGCCGGATCGTGTTCAGCGATGAAGTCATAAACCGGCCGCAGCGAAGGAACTATCGCCGACTTCACAATGAGAGGAAACGCGCGATAGGGATGCCAAAGGTCAGGATTGGCGGTCGACCGCTCGTAATCCTCGATGGTGCCGAGGGGATGAAACTGCAGACCCGCCCGGCTGATCGTCCCTTCAAAGTAAGGCCCCGTGACCAGCGTGACTTCATGGCCGCGCTCCTTGAGAGAGACGCCAAGGCCGATCATCGGGTTGACGTCACCGGCGCTGCCGATCGTCACCAGGAGAACGTGCATCCTTCATTCCTCCAGGCGGGCATCGCCGCCGATGAGAAGTCTGGTCGAGATGGCCGCCGGGGAACCTGCGTGTCTCGCCAGTTCGAACTCGAGTGACGTCACACGTCGATGTCGAGCTCTTCGATCTTGCGATACAGGCTCGACAGCCCGAGCCGCAGGCGCTTCGCGGCCTCGCGTTTGTCGGGCCACTGTCGCAAGACGCGACTGATGTGCAGACGTTCGTAATGACGCAGGGCCGAGCGAAGATCATCAGTCGCCGGCAGCGGCTGCCCGATCCCCAGCAGATCGCTGGGCAGATCCTTCGGCTCGATCTGGTTTCCCTCGCACATGATGACGGCGCGTTCGATCGCGTTGTCGAGTTGCCGCACGTTGCCTTTCCAGCGGGCCGACATGAGCAGACGCATGGTTTCGCTGCTGACGCCGCTGACCCGCTTGCCGATCGCCTGGGTGTGGCGTGCAAGGAAGAATTCGACCAGTTCGGGGATGTCATCCAGTCGCTCCCGGAGCGGCGGAATGCGGATGCGAACGCCGTTGAGGCGGTAGAACAGGTCCTCCTGGAAGCGTCCCTCGGCGACCTCGCGCATCAGGTCCTGTGTGGTCGAGGCAATGATCCGGCAGGAAACATGTACTGGTTCGGCAGCGCCCGCGGGAAGGATCTCCTGGTACTCAATTGCCCGCAGCAGCTTCGACTGTGTGCCCAGAGGAAGCTGCGCGACTTCGTCGAGGAAGACGGTTCCTTCGCCCGCATGGACGAGAATCCCCATTTGTTCGGTGTCCCCGGACAGGCTGCCGCGGCGATCGCCAAACAGCTGCCCTTCGAGGAGCTCGACCGGCGAAGTGCCGCAGTTAATCGCGAGGAACTTCTCATGCCGCTTCGCGCCGGCACGATGAATCGCACGGGCGAACAGTTCCTTGCCGGTGCCGGTCTCACCTTCGAGCAGCACGTTCGAGTTGGTGGCGGCGACCTTGCGGATCGCATTCTGGACTTCAACAAGCGCGCGGCTTGAGCCGACAAGCTCCTCGAACTTTTCGTTCCGGGCAAGCTCGCGCCGCAGCGACTGATTCTCCAGCAGCAGTTCGCGGTAGGCGAACAACCGCTGCAGCTTGTGCAACAGGTCGTCGAAGATCACCGGCTTGACGAGATAGTCGTATGCCCCGGCCTTGAACGCCTCGACGGCGTTCTCCACCGTCGCATACGCCGTGATCACCAGAACGAACAACTGGGGATTCATCTGCTGCAACCGCCGCAAGAGGGCGATCCCGTCGCCATCGGGCAGCTGGACATCGCAGATGGCGAGATGAAAGTCCTGGTCCCGGGCGAGCGCGATTCCCTGGGCGACCGTGGCGGCGCTGGCGGTCTCGTAGCCTTCGCCGCTCAGGAACTCCTGCAGCGTCGTACGAATGATCACCTCATCCTCGACAATGAGGATCGAGCGGCGGGGCGGAGCCATGGGGCCTTCTTCCCTTATCCTACTTCTGTGGAAATGAGCGTAGCATCGAGCACGTCGGGATGCTGCTGCAGCGACTCACAGGTGACCGACACGAGGAACGTCGTCCCTTCAGCGGACGATTCGAGCAGCTCGATCTTCCCGTCCGCGACATGCTCCATGATGTTCTTGCACACGAACAACCCCAGGCCGGTCCCGGTCGGCTTGGTGGTGAAATACGGTTGAAACAGGCGGGCACGCCCTTCGGGCGAAATTCCATGCCCGTCATCGCCGACAAGTACTTCAATCCAGCCGGCATTGAGGCGCGTGGTGATCTCGATGGTTCCCCCCTCCTCGGTGGCGTCCATCGCATTCAGAATCAGATTCAGAAAGACCTGCGCCAACTGATCGCGCACGAGGGGAATCCGCGGCAATCCCTCGGCAAATGCGGTGACAATCTTTTTCCCCTTCGTGCGCTTGTAATATTTCGCGATGTTCAGCGCGTCGTTAATGACTTCATGAATATCGCAGACACAGCGCTGCTTGGTCGCCGGGCGGCTGAAATCGACCAGTTCGCGAAGCGTCCGCTGGATGCGCCGCAACTGGTCCTGAACCATCTGCAGCCGTTCGCTGGTGTAGTCATCGTTGTTCCGCCGGTGCAGCATCTGCACCAGCGAACTGATCGCCGCGAGGGGATTCCCGACCTCGTGGGCAATCCCGGCGGCCAGCAGACCGAATGCCGCCTGCTTTTCCTGCTGGACCAGCAGCGCCTGCGACTCCTGCAATTCGCGGGTCCGCTCGGCAATCCGCTCTTCCAGGAGCGACTGGTTCTGTTTCAGGGCGGCATTCAGTTGAGAGAGCCGGCGTCCCGCGTTCTTCAGCAGCCCGGCCAGTGCCGTGCTGGCCCACGCCACCCAGCCCATGAAAACGAGCATCAGCAGCGGGGCAGCGAGATCCTGCCCGAGCGGAAGATTCCGGCTGAGGGCGAGTGTCGTAAAACTGACGCTGTGGAGCGCGAACGTCGCGAATGTCACCCCCTGCGAGTAACGGATCGCGCACACCAGGAGCGACAGGAAGTAATAAAAGCGAAACGGACTTTCCAACCCGTCATCGAAGTGACACAGAAGCCCGATAAACACCGCCTCCATCAGCGAGATGGTCAGCGGCCAGCGATTCAGGAAGACCTTCCCTTTCAGGCTCCAGTAAGAATCGAGCAATGCATAAATGGCCCCGAGGGTCAGAATGCCGTTGACGGCAGGGCGGTTCACCGTCTCCCGGTGAAGCAGGTTGACCAGAAGATAACCCATGCACAGACCGAACCAGCGGATGCGGACGGTGATCCCCTCCGCGGCCAGCTCCCAACTGAAGTCCTCGCGGGACCGCGCGGCAGCCGTGCCCGATTCAGGCAGGTCCTCCCCGGGGTGCTTCGAGGGGGCCGAATGCGTGAGTTGCTCCATAGAAAACTTGCGACAGTGGGGGCCGGGACGAGGGCATCCGAGAAGGGGCGTGTTGAATCTGCAGCATCCATTATAGAAGGTCGGGGAGAGGGATGGGAGGTTCCTGCGGTGGATTCACCCTGTGTGCCTCCCAGCCTGGCGGGTGCTCAGGGCCGACAGCCGGGCATTCTCCTCCCCGAGGCGATCATTTCCTGACGCGGGTTCCGTCGCCAATGAACGGCGGCATCCGCGAGAGGGGGCTGCACGCGGTCCTCCCTCAGACACCCGGCGACTCGCCAGCGGAAAGTTTCCAATACGCCGCCGGCTCGATGAGCCGCTCAAAGCACCGGAAATCGCAGGATTACAACGATGTTCCGAATTACGCCGCCTTTGCTGAATGAATGGTCTGGGATATATTGAAGATACACGAAAACCCTGCCGATATCTCGAACTAGGAAACCCCAGCACAGGTTCAGGCCGGCTCAACCTCGGGGCCACGAGGCGGGTGATCGTGCACTACGGCGGAACGTCAAGCCGTGACGAATTCCCGAGGAGAAGCCATGCCCGGGGATTTCGTGCCGCAGGGGCTGACCGCGGCGCGTGCGCGAATCGGCGACAACAGATCGAGCGGCATTGAGGAGTCTGCCCCGGATGAAAATCGTCATCACCTCTTCCGAGGCTGTTCCATTTGCCAAGTCCGGTGGATTGGCCGATGTCATCTCCGCGCTGGCGGCGGCGCTTGCCAATGCCGGGCATCGCGTGAGCCTGATCCTGCCGCGGTACCGCCACTTCGAATCCCAAATCCCGCAGCTTGTCGAGAAGTTCACCCCGCTCCCGCCGGAATTCGAAATCCCGATCGGCTCGCGTCAGGTGACGGCACAAATTTTCCGGACGCAGCTGCCGGGCTCGACTGTAGATGTGTACCTCATCGATCAGCCGGGCTATTTCGATCGCCCCGCACTCTACCATGACGGGCAGCGGGACTACCGTGACAACTGTGAGCGCTTCGTCTTTCTGAGCCGGGCCGCCATGGAAGCGGTGCGCCTGCTCGAATTGCAGCCGCACATTCTGCATGCCCACGACTGGCAGACCGGACTCGTGCCAGCGTATCTCGACATCGACTACCGCCACGTTCCGGGATTTGAACAGACCGCTTCGGTCTTCACCGTGCACAACCTGGTCTTCCAGGGACAGTTCTGGCACTGGGACATGGAGCTGACCGGGCTCGACTGGAAGTATTTCAACTGGCGGCAGATGGAGTTCTTCGGCAACCTCAACCTGCTGAAGACAGGTCTCGTCTTTGCCGATGCGATCACCACCGTCAGCCCCACATACGCGAGGGAGATCCAGACCGCCGAGTTCGGTTGTGGACTGCACGGAGTTCTGCGCGCGCGCAGCGAAGACCTGACCGGAATCCTCAACGGGGTCGATACATCCATCTGGAATCCCGCGACCGATCCGCACCTGGAGCAGAACTACTCCGCCGCTGACTTCGAAGCGGGCAAAGCGGCCTGCAAGGCAGCGTTGCAGCGGCGACTGGGACTGGAGGTCCGTCCCGATGTGCCGTTGGCCGGAATGATCGCCCGGCTGACCGAACAGAAGGGAATCGATCTTGTGCTGGCGCGGGCCGAGTCGCTCATCGCCAGCGGCATGCAGCTGGCGATCCTTGGAACCGGCGAAGCCCGCTTCGAAACCGCCCTGAAGCAGCTTGCCGCCGAGCATCCCGAGAGTGTCAGCACCACGATCGGTTTCGATGAATCTCTGGCCCACCAGATGGAGGCCGGCTGCGATCTCTACCTGATGCCCAGCCGCTTCGAACCGTGCGGCCTCAACCAGATGTACAGCCTGATCTATGGGACCATTCCCGTGGTACGGGCGGTCGGTGGCCTGGCGGATACCGTGACCGACACCACGCCCGAAACGTTGTTGCAACGGACAGCGAACGGTTTCGTTTTCAACGACTATGACCCTGCGGCGTTCGAAGACGCCGTACAACGCTGTCTCAAAGCCTACGCAGATCCCGAAGTCTGGCGGCAACTCGTCACAAACGCCATGCGCGGCGACTGGTCATGGAGTCGCAGCGCCGCAGAGTATGTCCGCGTTTATCAGCGGGCCATCGCACGACACCACAACAGGACCATTTGCTCTTCGTCGAGTGGATGAGCTTCATCGGAGGTGAATGCCGCGGGGAGACACCTCCCTGCGCGGCGCCGTCGACCGTCGCGTTTCGTCAGAGGCTGGTTCGCCCGGGCTTCTGAAAATGTTCTCGACACTTGAATACGTGAAATCAGCAACTCGTTATGCAGCCTATTTCTCTGGCTTTGTTGTGGCATCAGCACCAGCCGTATTACCCCGATGACCTCAGCGGGGAGACGCTCATGCCGTGGGTCCGCCTCCACGGCGCGAAAGACTATTACGGCATGGCGATGCACCTCAAGGAGGTTCCAGAGTTCCGCTGCACGATCAACCTGGTGCCCAGCCTGCTCGTCCAGATCCAGGGATATACCGAACACGGACGGAGCGACCGGCATCTGGATGTCTCCCGCGCCCCGGCCGACGATCTCTCCGAAGCCGATGCCCATTACCTGCTCGACCATTTCTTCATGGCGAGCACGGATCACATGATCCGCCCCTATCCCCGCTACTATGAGCTGTACACCAAACGGGGATTCGGCACCGATACCGCAGAACGGGCGCTTTCACGTTTTTCGTCCCGCGATCTCCGCGACCTGCAGGTCTGGAACAATCTCACCTGGATTCATCCCATCGCCTTCGAGCAGGATGCGGAACTCCGCGACTTCCTCCACAAGGGGCGGAACTGGACCGAGCAGGAAAAGCACTGGCTGCTCGACAAGCAACTCGAACTGCTCAAGCAGATCATTCCGCTGCACCAGGAACTTGCTGCGAGCGGACAGGTCGAACTCACGACCACTCCCTTCTATCATCCCATTCTTCCGCTGCTGTGGGATAAGCGTGCGGCCCGGCAGGCGATGCCGAACTGCGAACTGCCCAAGTACCTCGATCCGTACCAGGCCGATGCCCGCGTGCATGTCGAGCGGGCCGTCGAGTTTCACAAGAAGCTGTTCGGTACCGCACCGGTGGGGATGTGGCCATCGGAGGGTTCGGTCTCGCAGGCGATCATTCCGCTGATCGCCTCCGCAGGGATCGAGTGGATCGCCACCGATGAAGAAATCCTGGCCCACTCGACGAATGGCTGGATCTCGCGCGATGCGCAAGGACACTTGCGGCATCCGGAAATGCTCTACCGTCCCTGGCGACTCGAAGAGCAGGGGCACCAGCTGCAGATCGTCTTCCGCGATCATGGGCTGAGCGATCTGATCGGTTTCCATTATCAGCGGAGCCATCCTCAGCGCGCCGCCGCCGACCTGATCGGACGCGTGGAAGCGATCGGCCGTGCCGTCGATTCAAAGATGGGTGGCCGGCCTGCCATTGTGCCGATCATTCTCGACGGCGAAAACTGCTGGGAATATTATCCCGACGGGGGCGTGGAATTTCTGCGGACACTTTACCGCAGCAGCGTGCAGCACAACCTGATCCGCCCCGTGCGGATGCAGGACCATCTCCGGGAATACCCGGCGACGGACCGGATCGGCCAGCTGTTCGCCGGCAGCTGGATTTCGCACAACTTTGCAATCTGGATCGGCCACCCCGAAGACAACACTGCCTGGGATCTGCTGCACCAGACCCGCCAGTTCCTGTTGCAGGCCAAGCAGTCAGGAACTGTGAAGGAGGCGGATCTCGCCCGGGCCTGGGAAGAGTTGTACATCGCCGAGGGAAGTGACTGGTTCTGGTGGTTCGGTGATGACCACTCGTCGGAACAGGATGCACTGTTCGATCAGCTCTTCCGCAAGCACCTGCAGAACGTCTATACGATTCTGGGAGTCCCTTCACCGAGCAATCTGAATCGTCCGATTTCCCGCTTCGAGCGACGGACGGTGCATACCCACCCGAAGGGCTTCCTGGCGATCAAGGTCGACGGGCGACGTACCTACTTCGAGTGGCTCAACGCCGGCCATTACGTCAGCGGCAACGAACGCGGAACGATGACGCTCGTGAGCGAAGGCCCGATCAAGGAGGTCTACTTCGGTTTCGATCTCGAACGGCTGATGATCCGTCTCGACACCATCGACAAGGCGAAGAATACGCTCGCCGGCGCCGACGAGTTGCGGATCGGTTTCATCGAGCCCAACGGCTACACCCTGCGGATCTTCAACCCGGGCCGTGCCGACTACCAGGCGCAGCTCCACCAGCACAACGAACCTGTTCCGGAAGCGAAGATCCAGTACGCCGTCGACCAGATCGTGGAGCTGACGGTGCGGTTTTCCGACCTGGGGCTCAAACCGGATGATGCGGTCCACCTGTTCGTGGAACTGATCGGCGACAAGCAAAGCCTGGATCGTGCGCCTCGCGAAGGCGCGCTGGAACTCGTCGTACCGTCTGCGGACTACGAGCGGATCATGTGGCAAGCCTGAGACCGGCATCAGAAGCCGCGAGCAGGGCCGGCGAACCATCGGAAAAACCCGGCAATGGCGGGAACCGTGCGCCCGCGACTGACATCGCCAAAGAGAATCGAACGTCCTACAATTTCATGGCTCCCCGGGTAAGCCCCGGACCAGGGTCTGCGGAATACCCGCAGGCGGTGCAGGGCAGGGGACTTGGCGCCTCGTGCGTGTTGGAAAGCGAGTGGAAGAATGCCTGACCTTCGTAAGGATCCCATTGTCGGCCGCTGGGTGATCATCGCGACCGATCGGGCCAAGCGCCCGCAAGACTTCACCCACGAGAACGACGTGGCGATCGGGGGCTTTGACCCCTTCCTCGAAGGAAACGAAGACAAGACGCCCCCCGAAATTCTCGCCTACCGGGAGCCTTACACCGCCCCCAACAAACCGGGCTGGCGGGTTCGCGTCGTGCCGAACAAGTTTCCCGCACTCCAGGTTGAAGGGGCCCTGAACAAGCGTGGGGACGGCATTTACGACCTGATGAACGGTGTTGGCGCTCATGAGGTCATCATCGAGTGCCCGCACTTCGAAACGAGCATGGCCCGGCTCACGATCGAGAACATCCGCGAGATCTTCTGGGTCTATCGCGACCGGCTCGTCGACCTCAAGAAGGATCCCCGGCTCGTGCACGGCCTGATCTTCAAGAACAAGGGAGCACTGGCCGGCGCGACACTCGATCACAGCCACTCGCAGCTGATCGTCACCCCGGTCGTGCCGATCTCGATTTACGAGGAGATGCAGGGCTCGCTCGAGTTCTTCAACTATCGCGGCCGCTGCATCTACTGCGACATGATTCAGCAGGAGCTTGCGACCGGTTCGCGGATCGTGCTCGACACGCCGAACTTCGTAGTCTTCTGCCCGTTTGCCAGCCGGTTTCCTTTCGAAACGTGGATCCTGCCCAAACAGCACTCCAGCCATTTCGAAAACATTCCCCGGCAGGGGGTTGAGGAACTGGGGATGGTCCTCAAGACGATTCTCGGTAAACTGGAACTGGCCCTCGACGATCCGCCGTACAACTACATCATTCACACCGCTCCGTTTGACACGCAGGAACTTCCGCATTACCACTGGCATATCGAAATCATCCCCCGACTGACGCGGGTCGCCGGCTTCGAGTGGGGAAGCGGCTTCTACATCAACCCGGTGCTCCCCGAGCAGGCGGGTGGATTTCTCCGCGAAGTCGAGGTAGAGATGGGTTCGAGAACCTGAAATCGCGACAGACCGTATCGCGAAACGGTCCTTGTTCAGCCGATGCAAATGGTAGAAGCGTCACAATCGCGCTGAATTCCCGGAGAAACCACACCCGTATTCCGCCAAGTTGGCCTAAATCCTCCAGACTTTCTCCTGAGACGAGTTAACGATTCCGCCAGGTCCGGTCTGGCAACGGTTGAAGCACGCGATCATGCGTCTTCACCCGCTTCGGAGCCATCGACTTCCGCCCCCTGGCGAGTCACGGATTGCCGCCCCGAAGAGTGTGCTCGTTCGACCTCGCATGGAGGAAAGGAATCTGTCCATGACCTGTCGCATTCGGCTGGTGCTCGCACTGCACAATCATCAGCCCATCGGAAACTTCGATGGCGTTTTCGAGGCTGCGTACCACGACAGTTACGCGCCCTTCCTCGATATTCTCGAACGCTATCCCGAAATTCCGGTGGCCCTGCATACCTCGGGAAGCCTGCTGGAATGGCTCGTCGAGGCACATCCCGAATACATCGACCGGGTGCGGATGCTCACCGAACGCGGCCAGATCGAAATCATCGGCGGCCCCTTCTACGAGCCGATTCTCGCCTGCATCCCGCGACGCGACCGCATCGGGCAGATCCAGTCCTATTCCCGCTACCTGGAGAACCTGTTCGGTAGCCGGGTTCGCGGCATGTGGGTTCCCGAACGCGTGTGGGAGCAATCCTTCGCCGGCGATATCACACAGGCCGGAATCGAATACACGATCCTCGATGACTTCCACTTCCGTAACAGCGGACTCCGTGACGATCAGCTCCACGGCTATTACCTCACCGAGGACGAAGGGCGGCTCCTGAAGATCTTCCCGGGTAGCGAACGGCTCCGCTACACGATCCCCTTTGCCGACCCGCAGGAAACAATCGATTACCTCGGCCTGATCGCGGAGACCCAGCCGAATTCGGTCGTGGTCTTCGGCGACGACGGTGAGAAGTTCGGGACCTGGCCGGGCACGAAGAAACACGTTTATGACGACGGCTGGCTCTGCCGGTTCTTCGATGCACTGCGGTATCACCGCGAGTGGCTGAAAGTCTGCACGCTCGCCGAGGTCGTCGACAACGTCTCGCCCGCCGGGCGGATCTATCTGCCGGACGCCAGCTATCGCGAGATGACCGAGTGGGCGCTTCCCGTCGCCCGCCAGCTGGAATACGACCACCTCGTGCATGCTCACGAAGGGGACGGCGACTGGTCGCAACTGAAGCAGTTTCTCCGGGGCGGCTTCTGGCGCAACTTCCGCGTCAAGTACCCCGAGAGCAACGAAATGTACACGCGGATGATGGAAGTCAGCCGCAAGCTGGAGGAGGCGTCGTCCAGCTTCGCCGCCGAGGACCATCCGGAATTGCTGGCAAAGGCACAGACCGAACTTTATCGCGCTCAGTGCAATTGCTCATACTGGCACGGAGCATTCGGCGGACTGTACCTGCCGCATCTGCGGAACGCGGTCTACCGCCACCTGATTGCCGCGGACTCGCTGCTCGAACAGGCACAGGGGCGGAGCGGCACGTGGACTCACATCGAAGCCGACGACTTCAATCTCGATGCGAGGAAAGAAGTCCGCATCGCGAGCGACCGGCTGATTGTCTACCTGGCCCCCAGTCGCGGCGGGCACCTTTACGAACTCGACATCCGCAGCACCCGGCACAACCTGCTGGCGACGTTGAACCGCCGGCCGGAAGCCTATCACGACAAGATCCGTGCCGCCGCGCAGCAGAATCAAGATCAGCACGACGACGGCAAGGTCGCCAGCATTCATGATCTGGTCGTCTTCAAGCAGCCCGATCTCGATAAGCGAATCGCGTACGACAACTGGCCGCGGAAGAGCCTCGTCGATCACTTCTTCGAGCCGGGCCTGTCACTCGAACGCTTCCAGCGGGGCGAGGGACTCGTCAGCGACTTCACGACCGGCGTGTACGAAACCCTGCTGCGCCGCTCGCCGCACCGCGTCGAAGCCCGCATGTGGCGGGATGGAAATGTGAACGGCGCGCGGGTCCAGCTGGCGAAAACGGTGATTCTCGACAACAGCAGCGGCGCGAACCTGGAATTCGTTTACGAACTCGAAAACCTGCAGCCGGGTGCTCCGATCCATTTCGGGGTCGAATTCAACTTCGCCGGAATGGCGGCGGGGGCTCCCGACCGCTATTACTACGACGCCCGCGGACGCCAGCTTGGACAGCTCGAAACGACTCAGGCCCTCCCCGCAACGGAGCGAATCGGCCTCGTCGACGAATGGCTGGGGCTCGATGCCTCGCTGGAGATGACGCAGCCCGCGGAGATCTGGACTTTTCCGATTCAGTCAATCAGCCAGTCGGAAGGGGGCTTCGAAGCGGTCCATCAAAGTTCCGCCGTGATTCCCCACTGGCAGTTCACGGCACCTGAGGACGGCCGCTGGAGCGTGCGGATCACGCTCTCGATCGATACCTCTGCCGCCCAGGCACGCCGGCTTCGCGAAGCCGCAACCGTCGGCTGATACGGAAGCCTATTACACAAGTCCCCACATGGAGCGGCCGGGTTCATCCCGGCCGTCTTCGTTCCCAGTGTTCAAATTGCGAGAAGATTTCTTGAGGTGCGGCGACCGCGAGTCGTGAATCCTCGGGAATCGTATGCCTGCCAGGCGCGTTCAGTCCCGGGCCTCATCCAGTGAGTCGACAGGTTCACGCGCGAGCGGAACGGGCGCGCTCCGGTCGGACGCGAAGGAACGAACTCACACTCGGCGAAAGGTGACTGCCGTGTACCGCCGCAGGGGGCAACTACCGCTGCACGACGGTTTGCATCGCTTCGTTGCGGCTCGTGATCTTCCCGGCGGACTCTTCCTGCACATCATCGCTGCTGAACATCACCTCGACGATCGTGGTGACGCCACGGCCCGACTTCGGATTGTGCCCCTTTCGGATGTGTACCCGCCACACGAGATCTCCTTCAAGCTGACTCAGGTTTTCCGAATCGCTCGGGATGAAGGTGGTCATCTCCTCGCCGGGCTGGATCTCGCGGGGGGCCAGATCGACTTCCAGCTGCTGCCCCTTCACATCGAATTCGCTGGTGATGGAGAGCGGATAGACCAGCACCCGTTCGCCGGTGCGTGTCTTTTCCTCGACGCGGCAGAGAAAGTTGTTCGACCGGAGAGAACCGGGATTCTTGCGATCGGGAAGCTGCGTATACATCAGCTTCTTGTCGATCGGTGCGAACGCCTGATCCTTCGAGACATTCGAAAACTTCAGCCACAGCTTGAGCACCGGGGCCGAGCTCGGCAGCGTTCGTTTTGCGTCCTTGTAGTGTACAAATTCCAGGGGGCCACGGGTCACCTTCAGCGGCGTGACTTCGACGTTCCCATACCGGGCAGTCTGACCGAGACGCAGGATATTGCCTGCCGGGAGTTCCGCCTCTTCGGGAACAAGGCGGTAGGCGATCTTGCCGTCCTTGTTCTTCGGAGGATCGATATCGGGGAGGCTCAGGTCGGCCGTCGAGCGATTCAGCAGCAGCCAGATGAAGGCGATCGTCACGGCACTCGCGTAGCTGACGACCAGCATGAACAACATCACCGAGACCCCGCCCCGCGTCGCGGGTGCCGACGCCTTGGCCGTCGCGGGAGCCGAAGCCTTGGCGGCCGCAGTCGCAGGAGGAGCAACCGCAGCAGCAGCGGGGGTAGCCGCCGGTGGTGTCACGGGAGCCGCCTCAACCGGGCTTGCCGTGGGAACATTGACGGGCATCGCCGCGACCGGTTCGAGGTGCGTACTCGACTGCGGCGGGCTCCAGGCCGGCTGTTCCGGAATGAATGTCGGCAGGACTTCGGAGTCCTCGGCGCTGCTCCGACCGTCCTCCTGATTCACAGCAGCAGCTGCAGTTTCATTGCGAGCCTGCGAGAAATCCGGAAAGCCTCCAACCGTTGAGTCTCCTGCCGCTTCCGCCGGGAAGAAAAATGGCCTCCCCTCAGCTTCCGTGGAAGCTTCATCCACAGGCTCGAAAACCGGAACAGCCTCGGCTGTTGGTGTTGGCTCCGGAGTGGAGACCGGCGCTGCCAACGCGACACTCGACGCAGACGCCGGCTTGGAGAAGTCGAACTGCGATGCCGAATCGGACGCCGTCGGAACGTGCCCGAAATCAAACAGCGGCCTCTCCTCCGGCAGCGAAACCGGCTCGGGGGGGACAAACGCGTCACTGCCCGACGGGGGAACCGCGGTGGCAGCAGACTCGACCTCGGCAGGAACTGCGACCTCTACAGGCGGAGCCGCTTCGACAGGCTCAACAGGACTCGATGTCGGGGCCGGATCAGGCGCAGGCGGAGCGGGAGCTGGTTCCGGAGGGCTCGCGGCGGCAGGCGCTGCCGCGGGAGATTCCGGCTGCTCCGGTGCATCGATTCGTAAATGCGTCCCGCAGTGCGGACAGGCGACTACCACTCCCACCTGTTCGATGAGGAGCCTCCCCTGACAATGCCCGCACACAACTTCCATCGACATGAACGGCTCCCGCTGAAGGCAGTCGCACTGGATTGATTCTTCGAGCGCAGCGAGAGCGGTTTCACCAGCGATGGCTCGGTGACACTCCGCCTGAGGAAGACCTGTGACTCGCGTTACCGGCGCTGCGCCAAACTGAGAAAATCTATTCTCATGAATGCAGGCTGTGCAAGCAAGTCTTGCCCGGGGGTGTGAGGTAAAACCCCCAGGATCGGAACGGGACAGCGGGCAGCCAGTTCGCCGGGGTTTGATCGGCACGACAGGTCATCCGGAACGGGCCGAACCTCATTGAGCAAGACTCCCGCAACATGCAGCCCCCGCCGCAGGGCGGCCTCGACCGTCAACAGAGTGTGATTGATGGTCCCCAGCCCAAGCCGCGCAACGATTAACAGCGGGAACCCCAGATCGGCCGCCACGTCGGCAACCGTGTCCGTCTCACTCAACGGCGACAACAATCCACCGGCCCCTTCCACAATCAGCAGATCCACCTCCCCGCGCCACCAGTCGGCCCCCGTGCGGAGTCTTCGGGAATCCACACAAGTCCCCTCCTCACGGGCCGCGACGGGCGGAGCAACGGCCGCCCGGAACCGCTGCGGACAAATCCGTTCGCGGGGAAACTCATTTCCGAGTGCCTCCGCGAGGACTTCCAGATCGTTCCAGACGGGAATCCCTTCGGCGGAAACTTCACATCCGCTGACCGCCGGCTTGTATGCACCAACCCGCACCCCCTCGGCCCGAAGTCGTCGCACGATCGCTGCCGCGACGAATGTCTTGCCGACTCCCGTATCGGTTCCCGTCAGGAATAGTCCCTGGTTCATGCGGCACACGACCTAGAGCGAATGGAGGGCCGATTCACGCTCTCACCCGAACTCAATCCAGGTCTGCAGACAGCAGATCCTTCAAGGCGGCACGGAAGGCTGCCTCGTCGGCACGATGCACGGCTTCGCGGGCCGCTTCCAGCAGAGCGACCTGCCGCGGAGTGATCGGCAGCGCCGTTCCCGCAGGAGGGGTCTCGGGGACGATCACGCGGACAATCCCCGTGATCAATTCTTCCAATCCGGTGCCCGTTGTCGCGGAAACCCGGAGGGCGTGCGGAGGAAGCATCTCTCCCCAGGCGTCCGGCAGATCGGACTTGCTCGCCACGCAGAGCGCATCCGGCCAGTCATGCATAAGTTGCTGATCATCCGGGTGCGGCGGCTGGCTCGCATCGAAGACCAGCACCCGGCAATCCGCTGCCGCGAATGTTTCGCGGGCGCGGACGATGCCGGCGGCTTCGAGCTCTTCCGCCTCTCTCCGCAAGCCGGCGGTGTCGGACAACTGCACCGGCCAGCCGTCGAACGCAGTTTCCGCGGTGACCACATCGCGTGTCGTTCCCGGTTCATCGAAGACGACCGAGCGGGTATAGCCGACGAGAGCATTGATGAGGCTCGACTTGCCCACATTCGGACGCCCGGCGAGAACGACGCTCCACGGCTTCGTCAAATGCAATCCAAAGCGACTCCAGCGCAGCAGCTCATCGAGTGCAGCCCGCTGCGGCGTCAGATCGCGCGGACTCCAATGGAGCTCCCGCAGTTCCTCAAGGCGCCTCCGCAATACCCCTTGCTGTTCCAGAAGCAACAGGGCGGTGCGTTCGGTCAACGCCCGGGTGAGAGCGTCCGCGCATTCGGTGGCAAACAGCCCGTCGCGCACTCGCTGCTGGTCGAACCAGTCCAGTTCAATGCAGTCGAGTTGCGACAAGTCATTCAGAATCCGCCGGGTCGCCGCATCGCCCCCGTGGCAGTGGATCTCGACTTCTTCCTCACCAGTCCGGCAGAGGACGAGTTCCTCGCGGGCAGTGGCGGCATCGTCTCCGCTGCTGTTGTCCTTCGCTCCCCAGAAGCCGAAGACGATCCGCCCCAGCGGCTGCGCGGCTACCATCCGGCCGTTCCCAGCAGTGAAATACCGATCGAGCAGGGCAGGGGGACCGACATAGCGGATCGTCGCGACCGCCCCCCGGCCGCGCGGCGTCAACAGCGCCGCAGTTGCCTTGCCGCCAGTCATGCGTTCGCCTCTCCGTGTGCCCTGGCCGCCAGGACCAGCCCCTGCAGCGCCAGTTGTGGTAGCCACTGGTGCTCGAGGTCGAGATGCGGAGTAAGCCGGGCACCCGCACCACCCGTCAGGAGCACGAGCGGCTCGGCATCCAGTCCTGCCGAGAGCCGCCGGAGCAGTTCCTTCACCGCTCCGACCTGCCCCCAGAAGACTCCGCTCTCGATCGCTTCCCGCGTCGAGCGTCCCAGCGGAGGCGGTCCTTCGGGCGGCAGTTCATCGAGGCCGATCAGCGGCAACAATGCGGTGTAGTGATGCAGCGATCGCGCGGCCAGCTCGAATCCCGGCAGGATCGTCCCTCCCCGGAAGGCACCCGAGGAAGAAACCAGATCCACGGTCGTTGCCGTTCCCGAATCGATCACCACCAGCGGACGCCCGGTGGGACGCAGCACATTCCCGGCGACGGCTGTCAGCAGGCGGTCCATCCCCACCCGTTCGGGCGCCTCGAGCTCGATCCGCAGGGGCAGGTCAGTGTATGTCGAGATGATCTCCGGCGCGGGCCAGCCGGTTTGTCGCCAGTGCGTGAGCAGCGTCTCCAGTCCGCGTGGATTCACCCCCGCGACGACCGTCCGCGGGAGCACGTCGGAAATACCGACGACTGCCTCCTGAAGCGATTGCCACGGGACTTCGTCCCCATGCGGAACTGCAAACGAAGCGATGCAGGCGGGAAGCTGGCCCGGATTCGTTATCTCCGAGACGGCGAACACGCCAAACTTTGTTCGGCTGTTACCAATATCGACGGCCAGAAACGGACGGAGCCGCGAATCATTCACTTCAAGTCTCAGTGTACGGAAGTTGGTCCAGAAGCGCCGCGGAACGCAGGGTGAGCACCGGCATACGATGCGGTGGGGAAGCGTCCGACTGTCGAGAGACAGCCCGGAGCTAGACCTCCTGCAGTGCCCCGATGAGATCGACAATCGCTTTGCGGCCATCGGCGAAGAGCATCAAGGCATTATCCGCGGCGAAGAGGGGATTGGGAATCCCTGCGAAGCCGGGACTCAGGCTGCGTTTGATGACCACCACGGTGCGGGCCTTGTCGACGTCGATGATCGGCATGCCGGCGATCGGCGACTTCGGATCGGTCCGCGCCAGGGGATTCACGACGTCATTGGCCCCCACGACCAGCACGACGTCCACCTGTCCCATCGTCGGATTGATGTCGTCCATTTCGCGCAGCGATTCATAGGGGATGTCCGCCTCCGCGAGCAACACGTTCATGTGCCCCGGCATCCGGCCGGCAACGGGATGAATCGCGAACTCGACCTGAATGCCTCGCGATTGCAGCAGGTTCGTCAGGTCGCGGACCGAATGCTGGGCCTGCGCGACGGCCAGTCCGTATCCCGGGACAATCACCACCCGCCGGGCCACGTCCAGCAGCATCGCGACTTCCTCGGGAGTCGTTGATTTGACCTGTGCGTAGACGTCGTCCGCGCTGGCGGTCTCGGCCGTCGGTCCCAACGTGCCGAAGAGCACGTTCGTGAGCGAACGGTTCATGGCCTTGCACATGATCTGCGTCAGGATCAACCCGGACGCCCCCACGAGCGAACCGGCAATGATCAGGACGCTGTTCATCAGCACGAAGCCGGTCGCCGCGGCGGCGAGTCCCGAATAAGAGTTGAAGAGCGCAATCACCACCGGCATGTCGGCTCCGCCGATGGAGATCACGAGCAGCACTCCCAAAGCTCCCGCCACCAGCACCATTCCCCAGTAGGCCAGCACGAGACTCACCGGGACTTGCCCCGGATCGGCGAGAACGACCACCAGTGCAGCCAGGCCCAGCGAAACGACGGCCAGGACCGAGTTGATCACCTGCTGTCCCGAGAAGCGGACATCCTTGACGAACCGCAATTCCTGCAGCTTCGCCGCCGCGATCAGACTGCCCGTCAGCGTGATCGCTCCAATCCAGCCAGAAGCAGCAGTCGCCACGAGAACATCGGTCGACAGGACCAGCGGCGGCTCGCCCAAAGCGGACAATGTGGGATAGGTCGTCCAACCCGCGACCGCCGAGTAGAACCGCGGGACCATGAGAACTGCCCCCGCCACGAGCAGCGACGCGGCACCGCCGAAGCCGTTGAGGAGCGCCACAAGCTGCGGCATACCGGTCATCGGGCACCGCAACGCCAGCGCAACGCCGACCGCGCTCCCCACGCCCATCCCCAGGATGATGTAGGTGTAGTCGACAATATGGCGGTCAAGCAGGGTAACCACGACCGCGAGCAGCATTCCGGTCGCGCCCAGCAGGTTCCCGCGAACCGCCGTGCGGGGATGCGTCAGTCCCTTGAGTCCGAGAATGAACAACACTGCCGAGACCAGATACGCCAGGTTGATCATCGTCTCGGTGGTCGCGCTCGTCGCAATCGACACCGCGTCTGTCGAGTCGGCAAACAACAGGCTGTGGGTAACGGCCAGAGAAGTCATGCTGGGAACACACTGGAAAAGGAGTGAGCCGGAGAATCCAGACGCCGCGAAGCTCGCGGAGCCTTCAGGCGCGCCGTCGAACCCGCGACGCTACTTCCGCTTGAACATCTGCAGCATCCGGTGAGTCACGAGAAATCCACCGACGACGTTGATCGTCGCCAGCACGACCGCGATGAATCCGAGGAAGGACGCCAGCGTACTTCCCTCGGCTCCGGCCGAGAGGAGCGCTCCGACGAGCGTGATTCCCGATATTGCGTTCGAGCCCGACATCAGCGGGGTGTGCAATGTCGGCGGGATCTTCGTAATGATCTCGAAACCCACGAAGATGGCGAGAACGAATATCGTCAGGCCGGCAATCAATGTCATGGCGTTGTTTCCGTCTGGATTCGAAAAACCAGGATGGCACCGGAAGTATATGGGCCTCGCTGCCGGGCCCCGGGAACAATCATGTGGAGCCTGTTCCCGAAGGGGTGACGAGTTCGCGGATCCGCGGGTGTACGATCAATCCGCCGCGGGTGACCAGCGTCTCGCGGAGCACCTCATCATCGAGGTTCAGCTCGATCTGCCCGTTCTTCACAAGCTGAAGCAGGAACGTCGTAACGTTCTTCGCGTACATCTGGCTGGCGTGATAGGGAATCTCCGCGGGGAGATTGACCACTCCCATGATGGTCACGCCATTCTCCACAACGGTCTTTCCGGTCTGTGTCAGTTCGCAGTTGCCGCCCCGCTCGGCGGCGAGATCGACAATCACCGATCCGAACCGCATCGACCGCACCATCTCCGCCGTCACCAGCACCGGCGCGGGCTTGCCCGGAATGACTGCCGTCGTGATTACCACGTCGCTTTCGGCGACCACGCAGGCCATCAATTCGCGCTGTTTCTGGTAGAACTCCTCGGTCATCTGGCGGGCATAGCCGCCACGCTGCTCGGCATCGCTCGCTTCGAGCGGCAATTCGACGAACGTTGCCCCCAGGCTTTCGACTTCCTGCTTCACCGCCGGCCGGACATCGTATGCGTAAACGACCGCCCCCAGGCGGCGGGCCGTCGCAATTGCCTGCAGCCCGGCCACTCCCGCGCCGACGACGAGCACCTTTGCCGGGGTCAGCGTTCCCGCGGCAGTCATCATCATCGGAAACATCCGGGGCAGGGTATCCGCCGCGAGCAGCACGGCCTTGTACCCGGCGATCGTCGCCATCGAGGAGAGAATGTCCATGCTTTGGGCGCGGGTGATTCGCGGCAGCAGTTCGAGAGCGAACGTGACAACGCCCCGCTCCGCCAACTCGGCCATCGACCGGGGAACCGACAAAGGCTCTCCCGCACCGATCAGCACTTGCCCCTCGCGCAGCCGCGCCAGATCCTCGCGTCCCTGTTCGGGGTTCGCCCCCGCCATCCGCACGTGCAGGAGAATCCCGGCCTTCGCGAACACCTCGTCCCGACTGGCCGCGATCGTGGCCCCTTTCTCCTGGTACTCGGTGTCACGAAAACCGGCCGCTGCACCGGCATCGCGTTCGACGAGAACCTGCAGGCCGGCCCTGGTCAGGGTGGGTACCAGCGCCGGGACAAGCGCCACGCGACGCTCACCCGGAAACGTCTCCCGAGGCACTCCGACAATGATCCGCGATTCGTCTGTTGCCATCCGTCTGCTGAACTCCCTGCCAGCTCAGGTTACGAGACTCCAGAGAAGCCGCGCCTGTTCCATCTACGCTCGATGTCTCATGATGGCGCGCCAGCCAACTCTGCCGATACCGCTCCCGATCTGTCGCCTTTATAGGGAGCCCCCGACCAAATCTCAAGCAACGCTCCCTCCGGCACTTCCCGCCTCAGCCCTGCAGGCATTGTCGACATGCGGCCCCTCGGGACTTCGCCTGTTCGACGTCCGCTTCCTTAACCGGCACCGTCGGCAATTGCTCCCGTCGGTGGTTTCACTTCGCGAGCGTCCCGCTGACATTCGTAGCCATTGTCGTGGCCGCGGCACTCATAAGCCAATTCGACTGGAATTGACATAAACCCGTTCCGGCAGTACGTTACGCCGCCTTCACGATCGGCCCCCATTGACCTCCCCCGTGCCGACAGTTCCTGCAGGAAAGCAGAACTGCCGGCGTGCGTCGTCGCGCTCGTTCGAGAGCGTCTCCTCTGGAAAGTCCTGTTCCCTCTGGCCCGTGCAAGTGCCTCGATGGCGCCTGAACTCTCCCGGTATCTGGACGTCCTCATCGACCAGGTACTGCTGGATACGCGCTTCCTGGCCAATGTGGCCGCGATGGGAGGACTGCTCCTTGCGATTACCCTGAGCTGGTTCTGCATTCGCCGGCTCTTTACCGGAGGGGTGGGACAACTCGCCTCCGCCACCGGATTCCGCTGGCTGGCGGACGCCGGCAAGTTCGCCGAGCAGCAAGTTCTCTCGGCCCTCGGCTGGCTGGTCTTCACCTGTGAACTGCTCACGCTGGTCGCCGGTTTCAGTTACCACGTCGCCGGAGGACACATTTTTCGCGACCTGGCGCGCTGGTATGACCGGCTGACCGTCGAACAAATCCTGCAGTTTGGCACTGCCACCGGTCTGCTGGTCGGGCTGGTGATCGCCACCCGGTTCGCGCTCGGGATGATTCGCCGCCTGCGTCCCTTCCTCGAAGCGCGGGCCGCTCCGCTGGTGCGCCGACATCCTGAACAGGATGCCATCGCCGGCTGGTTCCTGCTGCTCGAACGCTACGCGATCACGTCGGTCCTGCTCGGAACCCTTTGGGCCGGAGGAACGATTCTCGGACTCGGAGCGTTCGTCGACTCGACCATCGGCTTCGTGTTCCGCGTCATCACGATCATGGTCGTCGCGCGTCTGCTCGCGCTCGGATGCCGCGCACTGGCCCGCCCGATTGTCGAACTGGGCGACCGCCGTCTCGCCAACACGCACCTGCTGCATTACTGGGAGCGACTGAGCCGCCTGATCCCGCTCGGACAGCGCTGCTTCGAGGCCGCCGTCTACATTTCGGCGGCAACGCTCTGGGTACAGGAACTTTCATTCATCGCGATTGTTGCCGTCTTCGGGCACCTGATCGTGCAGTGCATTGGCGTGTTTTTCTGTTCGCGCGTGCTGATCGAACTTGTGCACGTCCTGCTGCATGAAGCCTTCGGACTCTATCGGGAGACCGAAGAGCGCGACCAGCGCGGCGAAACCCTCGTGCCGCTGCTGCACTCGGTCTGCAAGTACCTGATCTACTTCGGCGCGCTGGTGATGATCCTCGAGATCCTGAAGGTGCCGACAACGCCGATTCTCGCTGGTGCGGGCATCATCGGCCTCGCCGGGGGACTCGGCGCACAAAGCCTTGTGACCGATATCGTCGCCGGAGTGCTGCTCCTCTTCGAAGGCCAGTACTTCGTGGGCGACTTCGTCGAGATCGGCTCGGCAAAAGGAATCGTCGAAGCGCTCGCGTGGCGACACACGCAGATCCGCGACGACCAGGGGAAGCTGCACATCATTCCCAATGGTCAGATTCACCAGGTGATCAATTACTCGAAGGGGTATGTAAAGGCTGTGGTCGATTTCTCCGTCCCGGCCGGCAGCGATCTCGATGCAATCCTGCGGGCGATGGCCGAGGCGGGTCACACGCTGAAGCAGACACGCCGCGAGGTACTCGAAACCACGGTGATCGAAGGGCTGGTCGACCTGAACCTCTCGGACATGACCATCCGCGCGGTGACGAAGGTCCGTCCGGGCACTCACCTGCTGATCGAGAACGAATACCGTCGCCTGCTGAAGCAGACGCTCGACGCGCACCTACCCCGCGAGGCAAATCTGAAAGCGGCCTGACCGAGCGCGATGCCGTCCGTCGCCACCTCAGATTCAGCATCAACGACAGTTCGCGTTCACCACGGCGGCTACGACAGCAGATCGAGGATCACCGGATCGTCGAGACGCCGGGCGATCACAGTCGCATTGCTGAAATCGTGTCGGGCACTGTGCTCCTGCGGGATCGAGACGACGACGGCATTCGCGGCCGCGGCCGCGTTCGTGCCGTTCTGGCTGTCCTCGAGGACCAGCATTTCCTCCGGAGTGACGCTCAACCGCTCCGCCGCCGCAAGATAGATCTCCGGGTGCGGCTTGCCGCGCGTCACGTCTTCGGCGGTGAGTGTCGTATCGAAACGAGGCAGCAGGCCGAACTGGTCGAGAATCCGCTCCATGTACGGCCGCGACGATGACGTGGCGACTGCCTTGGGAAGCTGGCGGGACTCGATGTGTTCGAGCAGTTCGTAAAGCCCGGGCATGGGGGCAAGCCGGTCGGCGGCCAGCTCAAAAAAGAGCACCTGCGTCTCGGTCGCCAGTTCATGCACGGTGTCGGGCAGGTCGTGCATGTCGATCATGATCTGCAGCGCTTCGACCGCCCGCCGGCCCATCATCTGGTTGATCAGCTCCGGCGTCATCACCCGGCCGCGACGCCGCAGCAGTTCCCGTCCGACCTCATCGAAGATGAGCTCGGTATTAAACATCAATCCGTCCAGATCGAAAACAACAGCACGAATGGGCATGGGGAAGAGGTCGGCTTTAGGCTCTAGACTTCAGGCTTCAGGGAGGGAGACGCGGCTACAGCACCGGGGGCTTTTCGCGGCGGTAGCTGAGATCGAGGATGTCCATTGGATGGGCCACCCAGATCTTGTGGCCGGCGCGGCGGATCGTCGCCTGGATCTGTAATGAACAGCCGGCATTCCCCGTGATCACCGCCTGCGGTTTCGTCGCCAGGATGTTCTCGAGCTTTCGCCGCGCGAGCCGATCCGACATCTCCGGTTCCGTGAGGTTGTAACTGCCGGCGGCACCGCAGCAGATTTCCGACTCGGCAAGCGGCACGAGCTCCAGTCCCGGGACCAGCGACAGCAGATCCCGCGGTTGCTCGCGGACCTTCTGCGCATGCACCAGGTGACACGCGTCGTGATATGTTGCCCGGAGACGGATTTCCCCTTCCGGCGCAACCGGCCCCAGCTGCATCAGGAACTCGGAGACATCGCGGACCTTGCCGGCGAATTTCGACAGCGTTTCCTGCCGGGCATGATTTCCCGGTTCCACCTCGTGCGCAATGTGGCCGTAATCCTTCAGCATCGCTCCGCAGCCGGCGACATTTACGATCACGGCGTCGACATCATCCGGATTGAACGCTGCGGCATTCGTCGCCGCCATTTCGATGGCCGGGGCATCGGCGCCGCTGTGATAATGGATTGCCCCGCAGCAGCCCTGTCCCCGCGGGACCACGACTTCACAGCCGTTGGCCTGAAGGACGCGGGCCGTCGCCCAGTTCGTCTGGCCGAACATCGCATCGGCGACACACCCGGTAAACAGCGCCACCCGCGCCCGTCGCGGCCCGATCGCCGGAAGCACCTCCGGGAACGGCATCGCCGGCTTCTGCAGCTGGGGCAGCTGTGACTGCATCCGCTGCAGCTTCTCCGGCAGCAGCCGGGTCAATCCGCTGGCTTCCAGCAGGCGGTCGAGGCCGAGCGTCTGCATCATGCGGGCCGGAGCCAGGGCCCATCGCATACGCCGCGGATAGGGGAACAGGCCGTACATGAAGAGCTGGTGGAACCAGCCCTGCGATTCCGCCTTTCCGCGCCGGGCGTCGGCGTGCTGCATTTCGACGCGGAACGGTTCGATCAACCGTCCGTACTGCACCCCGGAGGGGCAGGCCGTTTCGCAACTGCGGCAATCCAGGCAGAGATCGAGATGCCGGCGAACGCGGTCGGTCAGTTCGAGCCGGCCATCGGTCACGGCACGCATCAGGTAGATCCGCCCGCGCGGACTGTTGTTCTCGTCCCCGGTTTCGAGATACGTCGGGCAGGCGGAAGTACACAGCCCGCAGTGGACGCAATCGAGAAACTTTCCGTACTCGATCGTGCTGCCAAGCGGCGCAGGAGCGTTCCCTGGCACGTCAGCCGGGGGCGTCGCAGCGGGAGTCGGAGGGGAAGTCGTTTGCGACATCAAAGTTTCCTTACGCCCCGCCGGCCGGGCATCGATTCCCGTCCCGGGCAGGGCCGTCGTTGATACTTCAAGGAGTGCCCCGTTCAGTCGGCGGCGCGAAACAGGCGTCCGCGATTGAACAGATCATGTGGATCGAGTTCGTGTTTCACCTTCTGCATCAGAGTCCACGAACGATCGGGAACGCCAAACACCGGGAGCGTTTGCTTCCACGCGGCATCGCAATGCAGGATGACCAGATTTCCGCTCGCCTCGCGGGCAAATTGCCGCAATGGGGCGAGAATCTCTTCCGCAGATTGTGCCGAGGTAATGCTATCGGGCAAATGGCCGATGACGATTCCGTTCCCCGCATGCGACTGCAGCGCGACGCCGCGTTCCTGTGCCCGCTGGAGGAACTCGCAGACCCGTGAGGGGCGCAGGTTCGCTTTGAACGTGACCGGCTCTTCGGTTGAGGTCTGGAATTCGGTCAGCGCTCCCCAGACGGATTCCGTGGCCGGACCGACGACATCTTCCATCTGCTGCGGCGAGAACGCGGACAACTCCTGCCGCAGCGTCCCGGCTTGCCAGTTCGTATCCAGTTCTGTTCCCTCGACCGCCACACACAGGACCGGGGAACTGACCGGCAGATCGGCCCGCGCCTCTGCGGCAATCTGCGCGGCTGCGGTCGCCGTCAGCACCTCGATCGCCACCGGCCGCGTCTCGGACAGAGTGAGTTTCTCGAGCGCCGCATCAACTTCGCCGAGCGTGCCGAAACTGCACCAGAGCAACCGCCGCGAATCGGGGAGCGGCTTGAGCTTGAGCGTGACTTGCGTCACGACCGCCAATGTCCCGAGCGAGCCGATCATCAGCTTGCAGAGATCGTAGCCGGCGACGTTCTTCACCACACGTCCGCCGGCTTTGAAAAGCCGGCCTGAGGCATCGATTCCCGAGACGCCGATCACATAGTCGCGCAGCGTGCCGTGGCCGAAGCGTCCCGGGCCGCTGGCGTTCGTGGCGATCGCGCCCCCCAGCGTCGCGCGGTGTGCCTGCGGGATATCGACCGGCAGGCGCTGCCGCTCGACCCGCAGCTGCGCCGCCAGCTCTTCGACGCGCAGGCCGGCTTCGACCGTGATCGTCATGTCGCGTGCCGGGTAGTCGATGGTCCGCGTGAGTCGCGAGAGGGGCAGGGTGATGCCGGGCTCCTTCACGGGGTAACCGTATTCCAGAGAGGTTCGACCGCCGACGGGGTACAACGGGTGAGCCGCACCGCGGGCGTTGTCGCCGATGTAGCGGCTGAGTTCCGTTTGCGTCGCCGGGATGAATTCGTCGGGGACCACAGAGATCAGACTCTCGAAGGAAGGTTTATAAATCAAACTTGTTCCCACGCGGCGCGGAGAACCCCAATCTGCTGCACTCTGCGTGACACTCTGATTGTCTCACTCGGCTGCTGCGTGACACGGGACAATCACCAGAAAGTTCTGCGAACTCCCGGGGACCGTCCAGACCACGAAAAATCACATCGCCGCTTTTCGACCGGGGTGACTCTTCTCGATATGTTCCATACCGCAGGCGCCCGCGGTCGGCAGCATCTTCGCCGGACTGCAGCGGCCGTCCGGGTTGAAGGCCTGGCGGACTGCCGCGAACACTTCGAGATCCGCCGGCGTGAACAGCTTGTCCATGAAACTGATCTTCTCGACACCGATGCCGTGCTCGCCGGTCACGCTGCCGCCGAGTTCGATACAGCCGTTGAGAATCTCGTCGCTCGCGAGGAGCACACGGCGGATCTGGTCCTGGTCGCGCTCGTCGAACAGCAGGATCGGGTGAATGTTCCCGTCGCCGGCGTGAAAGACGTTCACGATCCGGATGCCGTGGCGGGCTCCCGCTTCCGAAATCAGTTTCAGGATCTCGGGCAGCTTCGTTCGCGGCACCACACCGTCCTGCGTCGCATAGCTGGGGCTCAGCCGGCCGATGGCTCCGAACGCCTGCTTGCGGCTCTTCCACAGGAGCATGCGGTCCTTGGGCGTATTGGCCTGGCGGACTTCGCGGGCACCCGACACATGACAGATGTCGATGATCTTGCGGGCCTCCTCGTCAACGGCGACTTCGAGTCCGTCGACTTCGATCAGAAGCACGGCACCGGCATCGAGCGGAAAACCGAAATGAAACGCCGCTTCGACCGCTTCGATAATTCCCTGATCGAGCATTTCAAGCGCGGCGGGAATCACCCCGGCACCGATGATGTTGCTGATCGTCTGGGTTGCGGCTTCGACCGATTCAAACACGCCGAGCATCGTGCGATAAGCCGCCGGATCGCGGGTGAGCCGCACGATCGCCTTGGTGCAGATGCCGAACGTCCCTTCGCTGCCGACGAAGAGGCCGGTCAGGTCGTAGCCGGGATTGTCTTCTGTCGGCCCGCCGAGTTCCACCACCGAACCGTCGGGCAGAACGACTTCGGCCCCGAGGATGTGGTTGACGGTCACGCCGTACTTCAGGGTATGCGGTCCGCCGGAATTCGTGGCGACATTCCCGCCGATCGTACAGGCGCCCTGGCTTGAGGGATCGGGAGCATAATGGAACCCCGTCCCCTTGAGCCGCTGCGTGAGATGCACGTTGACCAGCCCCGGTTCGACCACGGCATAGCGATCGCGAAGATTGATTTCGAGGATCTTCCGCATCCGCGTGAGCGTGATCATCACTCCGCCGCCGACGGGCAGACAGCCCCCCGCAAGACTCGTCCCTGCTCCCCGCGGAACGAAGGGGATGTCGAGCTCATTGCAGAGCTTGACGACCGCCACAACCTCTTCGGTGGTTTGCGGAAAGACGACGACGTCGGGCACCTTCTTCTCGATGACGTAGCCGTCGCATTCATAGACGAGCAGTTCTTCCGGCTCATAAAGCAGACCCTCCTCACCGACGATATCGCGGAGTCGGTTCAGGACCTCTTGGCCGAAGGAGCGTGCAGGGGAAGTCGGAGGCGAGGCGGACATGGGGGGTAGGCTTTAGACTGTAGGCTTCAGGAAGATGTTACGCGTTCGCGGTCGAGCGACCTTTCGCAGGTCTTAATAGCGAAATCCGTTCTTGCGGATGTGGACGAGGGGGCGTTCATCGGTGAAGTTCGGGCCGACGCCGGCGCCTGTCACCTGCAGGAGGTAGACAGTGTGATCTCCCGCGGGCATGCGGTCGACGATCTTTCCTTCGAGCCATCCGAGGGCCTCGGCAAGAACGGGGACCTGCGTTTCGCCGCGGCAGACGTGAATCTCATCGAAAGCCGGCTCGTGCGGTTTGAAGCCGTTGCCGAAATGACCGATGAAGCGCCGGTGCGATTCTCCCAGGAGGCTCAATGCAGCACAGTTCGTCTGGCCGAGCCATTCGTTGATGTACCGCTCGTTGTTGACGGCGACGGTGACCATCGGCGGATCGAAGGAGGCCTGCTGGATCCAGCTGGCGAGCATCCCGGTTTCCCGCCCGGTCTCATCACGGACCGTGAGAATCCAGAGGCCGCTCGGCACGCGTCCAATCACCTGCGAAATCACCGCTTGCGTGTCGGTTTCCATGCGTCTCGCTGTTTCATAGAGCGAGGCTGAACGGGCAGCCTGCGCGAATCTTTCGGAGCGACGAAGGTCGGCTCGCGTTACGGTTCGGTCGAACGAAGCTTGCGGCCCAGCTTTTCTTCCACGCTGCGGACCTTTCCGGTAAGCCGCCCCGAGGCTCCCTTGCGGGCGTCCACCTTGATGCTGCACGAGATGCGATCGCAATCCACGCTCATCGCCTCGTAGCACTTCTTGACGACTGCAAACACCTCGTCCCATTCTCCTTCGAGAACGGTTCCCATCGCGTGCAGTCGATAATCGAGGCCGCTCGCCTCGACGATTTCCAGCGAGCGGGCCACATACTCGCTGACGCTCACTCCCTTGGAGAGGGGTGACATGCTGAATTCGAGCAGGACCACGGGCAGGCACCTCAGCAGTCTGATCAGATGTTTAGGCAGGCAAGCTCTTCTGTATTGTAGCGCGCCTGACCTGATTTTGCGACCGAGCGCGTGCGCCCCGCGACGGGGCAGTGTTTCGGGTTGCTCCGGAATTCCGACCGAAAAAAATCGACCACTCGGCGAGACACGTTCGCGAGTGTCCCGAGCGGAGCGTCAGCGGCCGGCGGGCTGTGCCTGGAGTGTCGAACGCTGCAGGGCCGAGCGGAGTGTGCCGTCGCGCTGCGGCACACGCAACTGCACGAGTGCCTTTTCGAGGATCTGCCGCGCGGCGGGTGCAGCGACGGTTCCACCGAAATGCTCACCTCCCGCTGAAGGCTCGTCGACGCAGACCAGCACGAGAACCTGCGGGTCATCCGCCGGCGCACCGCAGAGGAAGGAAGTCATGTGCAGCCGATTCGAGTACTTGCCGGTCTCGGGATCGGTCTTCTGCGCAGTCCCCGTCTTGCCGAAGACGTCGTAGCCGGGAATCGCCGCCCTGCGCCCCGTGCCTCGACGCACTACTTCGGTGAGGGCATGCTGCGTCACCCACTCGGCAATGTCCCGCCGAACGACTTCCGACATCACCACCGGGGCGGGGGTTTCCTCGCGATGGCCGATCTTGAGAACCAGGTGCGGCGTGATCAGTCGCCCGCCATTGGCGAGCACGGCGGCGGCGGTGATCAGTTGCAACGGCGTTGCTGCGATCTCGTGCCCCATCGGAACAGAACCAGTCGAGTAGCTGTTCCACTCTTCAAGCGGCCGCAGCACTCCCGAGAGTTCTCCCGGAAGTTCAATGCCCGTCGGCCGTCCGAAACCGAATGCGGTCGCCGCCGCGTGGAGTCCTTCGTTGGTCATCCGCTCCCCAATCTTCGCCATGCCGATATTGCTCGACTTGACGAGAATGTCGACCACGTTGAGATCGCCGTACGGATGATGATCGTGGAGCAGACGTCGCCCCATCCGATACTTGCCGTATTCGCAGTTGAAGACCTCGTCGTGTTCGAGGCATCCCATCTGCAACGCCCAGGCGATGACGCACGGCTTGAAGGTGGATCCGGGCTCATAAATGTCGGCAATCGTCCGGTTCTTCCAGGCAGCCTCTTCGACCTCAGCGGGGTGATTCGGATCGAAGGTCGGCAACGACGCCATCGCCAGCACTTCCCCTGTCTGCGGAGCGAGGACGACCGCGCAGCATGACTTCGGCTTCCACTGCGTCATCATCTCCGACAGAGCCCGCTCGGTGTAAAGTTGCAGGACCGCATCGAGCGTCAGCACAACCGCCTCGCCGTGCCGGGGAGGAGATGTCGCCGAATCGGCCACGTCGATCACGCGTCCCCGTGCATCGCGAATCAACTCGCGCCAACCGTCCCTGCCGCGGAGGATCGGGTCCAGCGACTGCTCCAGGCCGCCTTGTCCTTTCCCGTCCACGTCGCGCAGCCCGATGACCTGTGCGGCCAGTGCTCCCTGCGGATAGCGGCGGAGAAACTCGTCCTGAAAGCCCCACATCTCCGCAGGCAGCTTGAGCGCGCGGACCCGCCGGACTTCATCTTCACTCAGGCGGCGTTTCACCCACAGGAAATACTTGTCACTGTACTCGGCAATGCGGCGTTCAAGCGTTGCGGCTTCGAGTTTCAATGCCTCGGCAATCTGCCGCGCGACCTCTGCACGGTTTTCGATCCGCTGCGGAACGACATACAGGCTCCGCGTGGTGACCGTCGTCGCGAACAGCCGGCCGTGACGATCGATCAGATCCCCCGGGCGCGCCGGCAGCGTATCGCGGAAGGTGCTCTGCCGGGACACCTGCTGCCCAAACTCGTGACGGCGAATCGCCTGCAGCTGGATGAGCCGCAACGAGAGCGCCACTCCGACCGCGGCCATCAGCCCGATGATCAGACGGCTGCGCCAGCGTCCCGGACTCTGCGAAGTCTCAGCGGTCCGAGAGGTGTTCATCGATCTCGTGTGGCAGTGTGTTCAGAATCAGCCGACGGGTCACTCCATGGAAGCAGCGCTGCTCGCGCCCCGCTGCTCGTGTCTCCTGTTGAGTGATATCGAGAGTCTGGCGAGAACTCGCTTATTGCAGTTCTCCGGCTGCGGAATGTCACCGGCGGGGGGAGTTGAGCGGAGTTCCCGATTTTGCCGCCTGTGACGGATCGGCAGGTGTTAGCTGGCCGCTCTCAAGGGCCCGCATCAGCCGCGCGGGTGCACCAAGGCGTTGAGTCCGCAGACGATTCGCCGCGTGCCGTTCGAGCAACACATCGAGGCGGAACGCCTGCCGGCTGACGGCGCGGCGGAGTTCGAGATTCCGCTTTTCCAGCGCTATCCCCGCGAGCGAAATCAGGACCACCAGGACGAGTGCCCCGCCAAACCGGATATACATCGCCTCACCCCGGCAAATCCTGTCTCCCGCTTCCGCGACCACAAGGCCGCTCTAGCCGGGCGATCGCGCCGGGCCGCTCGCGTGCGGCCCGGCGATTCGCCCGACATTCTCAACGATACTCGACTCCGCCACCGACGATGCGGTGCTGGCTGGCGTCATGCGGAAGACGCAACACCATGCCGATCTTCAGACTGTCCGCAGCGGGAAGCAGATTCGCGTTGAGTTGATAGATCTCGGTCCAGCGGCTGGAGCGTCCCAGGTGCCGCTGCGAAATTCCCGACAGCGTATCATCCGGTCCGACCCGGTACATCGGTTCTCCATTCGCGGAGAAGAAGAAGCCGCCCGGTTCTTCCGTTCCTCCCTGGAAACCAACCGTCTGCGCGGGGCCCTGGACGGGGATCAGCCGCGAGTATTGCCGTTCGAGGACCGCAGGTGGGGGCGTCTGGATGATCATCCCCGGCCGCATGTTCTGCGGATCGGGAACCTTCTGCCGATTGACCTCCGCGAGGGCCTGGAAGTACCGCGAGGTGCCGTACTTCTTCCGCGAGATCTTCCAGTAGTTGTCGTGCGGTTCGACGACATACGTCTCGCCGCCGTTCAAGACGGCTGCATCGTTCTGGAAGTGGGCGGCACTCGCGGCATGGCCGGTTGCGGCGGCACTGCGTGTCACCGGTGCAGGCTGAGCTCCGCCGGGATTCGCAAAGGGATTGTCGCCCGCGGCAGCGGGTTCCGCGGCACCCCGGACAGGCCGGCGGGCGGTCGTCCGCCCAGGCGCATCGGTGGGGGCAGGGGTGTACTCAAACGTGTCGGCACGGGTCGGCTGCGGAGAAGTTCGCGGCGCCCCCGGTTCAAACTCGCCGATGTCCGCCGCCGGGGGGAGTTGAGCAGTCGCTGCGCCGGGATCGGTCGCCTGCTGCGGCAGAGGCTGAATGGGCAGCTCCTCCGCCACCCACTCGTTGCTGTCGAGCGGTTCCGCCGGGCTTGCGGCCGGCTTCCCTGCGCCCCGCTGACGACCACCCGGAGTGGTCGCGGGACGGGCGGCACGCACGGTCGTCGTCGCGCCGGCAGCTGCCGACTGAGGCCGCTGAACCTGCGTTGCTCCGTAAGTCGCTTCGCTGCCGGTGTCCACCGCCCGATATTCTCCATACGGGTCGGCATCCACCGTCGACTGTGCGGTCACCGGCGCGCCTGCGGCCCCGGGCACGTATTCCTGTTCCGTTTCCTGAGCGACTCCTCCTTCATTCAGGTCACTGAACAGAGGCTCCGCCATCGGTTCAGTTCCGGCCTGTGCAGGTTCGGACTGGGCGAGCGGTTGTGCCCGCCGCGATGGCGCAGTCGCCGAGGGAGCAGCGGCCATCTCGTAGTCCGCCTCATCATCCAGATCCAGCGGAAGTGCTGCCTCGTCAGGCATAGCCTGCACGGCGGTCCCTGCCGCGGCTGTCGTTTCTTCCAGAGGTCGATACTCGCCGAACCGATCCTCGGCCGCAGCTGGGTCGACGACCGGTTCCGCCGGCTGCATCGCGCCAGCGTTGTTCGCCGCCGGAGCGTTCCGGGTGAACTGTTCGAAGGCAACTTCGGCTTCATCGGCTGCCTGGAACTGATCCGGCAGCGGCTCCGCAGCCGGAGTCCTGGCAACCTGAGGTTTGCGTTCACGGGCGGGCATCGACTCGAACGGATTCTCCTGGGCGGATTCGCCTGCAGGCTCACCCGCCGGCTCGAACTGCGCAAACGGATCGTCGGCAGTCACGGCGCTGGCGGGGCGTGCCGGGCGCGAACGGCTTCCGCGCCCCTTCGCCGGTGCCGGCTGAAGTTCCGCAAACTCGTCCGCCAGCGGGAGCGGTTCCTCGGAGGTCAGCTCCACAATCTCAGGCTCATTCTGTCCCCGTTGCACGGGAGGCTCCATGGCCTCGATCGGCTGGAACGGATCGTCTTCAACCGGCTCATCCTGAATGGTGGCAATGCTCGCCGGCTGCGCGCGAGTTTGCGAGCGGCCCGCTCCCGGAGCGGCCGGAATGCTGGAACTCTGCGACGGTGCGGGAGCATTCGGCTGGAAGAAGGGGTCGTCATTCGATGCCAGCTCGACGGGAGCGTCCGGCAGTTCCGACGCGAACTCGTCGGTGCCGGCTTCCGCCTCTTCCGAATTGGCCAGTTGAGCATTTCGCTGCTGGACTTTCTGAAAGACGACGAAGCTGAACGCGCACAGCAGCAGGAAAATGACCGTCAGGCCAATCTTGGTTTCCCGTGCCATGCCCGGCTTGCGTTCAGAGAGCCCCCAGTCAGCGGCGGGAGTTCCCTTCGCCGCACCGGCGTCCTGCTCCTGAATTTCGTCCGTTTCCGGCAGTTCGTCTTCGTGTTTCATAATCGTTCCGCTGCTCGAAGTTTGGCCGACCGACAGCGAGGATTGGCCCTTTGCTCGGCTGCCGTGGCGGTGACCGGTTTGGGGGTTAGCACCTGCCATCGCTGTGAATCCCGGAATGCCTGCTTGACGCGTCGATCTTCCAGAGAGTGAAAGCTGATCAGAACAGCCCGTCCGCCGGGCTTCAGTGAGTTGTAAAGGACGTGGTCGAGTGCTTTGTCGAGTTGGTCGAGTTCGCGATTGACGACGATCCGCAGTGCCTGAAACACACGGGTGGCCGGCTGTTTGCGGGCCGACTGCTGCACACTGCGAGGCAGGGCGGCATCCACCGCCGCGGTGAGTTCCGCAGCTGTGCGGATCGGATGAGTGCGACGCTGTTCGACGATTGACCGGGCGATCCGCCGGGCAAAGGGTTCTTCTCCGTACTCGTGCAGGACATCCGCGAGTTCCGCTTCAGACACCTTTTCCAGCCATTGCCAGGCCGGTTCGCCCTGCGAGGTATCAAAACGCAGATCGAGCGGGCCGGACGCCCGGAACCCGAAACCACGTTCTTCATCCGCCAGCTGATCGGACGACAGTCCGAGATCGAGCAGGATACGATCGACCGGCGGCAGTCCGAGCTGTTGGAGGACATCTTCGAGTTCTGCATAACTGGCATGGATCAAATGACAGTTTGGCCCGGTGAGCTTCGCCCGCGCCCGTTCCAGCATCGAAGGATCACGGTCGAGCCCGACGAGAATGCCGGTCGGACCGATCTGCTCCAGGATGCGGCTGCTGTGGCCACCGGCTCCCACGGTTCCGTCGACGACCGTCATCCCCGGTTGCAGTTCGAGAGCCTTCAGGACCTCCCGCAGCATTACGGGAACATGGACCGTACGGTCAGCCCCATCGGAGCCTCGGGGGGCTCTGGCCATGGCGACGAGTCAGCTTTGCGAGTTGTGTGATTGGAAAGAAGGGTCGGTGCCGGGCACCGGGAAGGCAACAGCCCCGAATGCGGCCAGCTGCCTAAACGCTTGTTGACTTGACGAAATCGGGTTCGATAATGTGGATGTGTCGCGAAAATCATTCGCCTCGGGCGGCATCCTTGCCGCCCTGAGCGAGGCGAAAGATTGCGGCGGACGTTGCAGCCGTCCTACCGCACCTCGGTCAGGCCACCCCTCCCTGGCGGCCTGCTCCGCTCAGCCCGGTCAGCCAGCGGAGCAATTCCCGGCGATTCCCTCCCACAGATGGCGGGAATCGCAAGTAGTGGTTCAATTCACGTCTCGACGTGTCATTCATTTGGCTCCGACCACCCCTCTGGTTTCGCAGCAGGTCGCCTGAAGCCCGAAAAAGCCGTGGTCTGGATTCCTCAGGAGTCCATCACTCCTCGAACGCCTGCGCGGCAATCTCATCGAACTCGGGGCTGTGCGTCGCCAGGAACTGCTCCCAGGCCGCCGCATCCCAGATCTCCGCATGATCGTGCACACCCAGCAGCACCACATCCCGCTGCAGTCCTGCGAGTTCTACCAGGCGATCCGGAAGACGAATCCTCCCTTGAGCATCGAGGTCGACCTTGTCGGCCCGAGCGTAAAACAAACGAATGTAATTCCTCACATTTGATCGATTGACAGGCTGGCGGGCGATCTTGCGGGCAAGCCGGTCGAACGCCGCCGGTGAGTAGAGTGAGAGAGAGCGATCTGTTCCTGGTGCAACGTAAAGGCTCGTCAGATCTGATTCGCCGAATTCTTCTCGAAGCCCCTTCGGGACCGCCAGACGCTTCTTCTCATCCAGCGTTCTTGGATACGTCCCGGTCAGGGCCATTCGTCACCATTGCTCCCCACTTCTCCCCACGCGGCCCCACTTTACCAATCGGGATTTTCCGGTCAAGCCGTAATCTCCGAGAATTCCCCCGGCCCCAGCCGGTGACCGCTGCGAAGTCCATGAGACAGGCCAGATTGGGGCGAGACCTCTATTTTTCCCCTCCATGCGTCCAGGCACTTTCCGCGACCGGATTCTGACCGGCAAGCAGTGACAGATAGAGATCCTCATAAGCCCCAATCACCCGTCCCCAGGTGAAGTGTTCGGCGACAAGCAACTGCCCGCGCCGGCCAAGCTCGTGCCGTTGTTCCGGTCGCTCGATGAGCGTCCGCATCGCCCGCGCGAGCATTGGCGCATCACCTGAATTCACAAGCAGTCCTGTCTCGCCGTCGCAGACAACCTCGTCTACTCCTTCCGCCCGAGCGGCGACGACCGGCAATCCTGCCGCCATTGCCTCCAGCAACGCATTTGGCAGTCCTTCCCAAAGTGCCGGATGCACGTAAGCTGCCGCGGCGCGGAGTAAGCCCGGCACATCCGCCTGCCAGCCCGCCAGCGTAATACACTCCGCGAGTCCGGAGGCGGCGATGCGCTCTTCGAGCCGCGACCGCTCAGGGCCCTCGCCGACAATCAGCACCCGCAGTCTCTTCGCGTCCTCCGGCCCCAGTTCACGCCGCAGTTGTCCGACCGCATCGAGCAGGACGAGGTAACCTTTCTGAGGATCCAGCCGTCCCACCGACACGAACACAAAGCAGCCGGGAGGAATTCCAAATGGTGAAAGATCAGCCGGCGGAGCCTCCGCGAACCGCCGGACATCGACTCCGTTGGGAATGACCACAACCTTTGCAGGATCAAGCCTGCCTTCGTGAATCGAGAACTCAGCAACACCGCGGCTTACACAGACGTTGCAGTCAACCAGTCCATTGGTCAGCCGATCGAGCCAGAGCCGGCTTCGATAACGCCTGTCCGCCACGCGAATCCCCGCAACAATGTAGGGAATACCAGCCCAGCGCGCGGCAATCCGGCCGGCAAGGTTGGCATGAAACAGGAATGTCTGCAGAATGTGTGGGCGGAATCGACGCAGTTCCCGCTCAAGACGCCACAGAACCGTCCCGTCGCGACCACCGCGCACACCGAAACAGACGACCGGCACTCCGGCCGTTTCCAGTTCGGCGACTAAACTTCCTGCGGGAGCAAGACAGTAGACTGCCGGCTCCCAACGGTCTCGATCGAGACCGGTCGCGAGCTTGACCAGCGCCCGCTCGGCACCTCCGGGATCCAGATCGGTGATACAGAAAGCCACGCGGGTCGGTCCCGCGGTTTGCGACACGCGACTCGCCTCCCGGGAAAGTTTCGGTTTAACGATTGAATAGTCGGGAATTGACAAATCAGATCGGTGGCTCAAACGAAGAGCCGCAGCTCGCCCCTCGAAAGGTGGCGGACTTGCGCACGGCTTATAGCCGCTGCTTCAGATGGCGTAAAGAGCGGATTGGATAACACGGTCGGTATGAACGAACTCGACGACTACGACTATGAGCTTCCGACATCTCTGATCGCAGCCCACCCGGCACCCCGGCGGGAAGATGCACGGCTGCTCGTCCTGCATCGCGCAACGGGCAAGATCGAGCATCGCGGCGTTCGCGACCTGCCTCAATTGCTCTCCCCCGGCGATTGCCTGGTAATGAATGATACGCGTGTGGTTCCCGCCAGGCTGCTGGGAGAACGCACCGCCACGGGGGGCCGCTGGGAAGGGCTGTTTCTCAACACCGCCGGCCCCCGCCACTGGCGGCTGATCGGACAGACGCGCGGCAAGCTGCAACCCGGTGAGCAGTTGACGCTGTTCCCGGCAGGGCACGATGCCGCCACAGCAACCGACCGCTTGCAGCTGACGCTGATCGAGCGGCTCCCCGAGGGGGAATGGCTCGTCCGTGTGGAAAGCGATCGCCCCCCCTTCGAGCTGCTCGATCAATTCGGGACGATCCCGCTCCCTCCGTATATCGAGCGAGACATTGCCACGGAAGAAGATCGCGAGCGCTATCAGACACTCTACGCCCGTCGGCCCGGTGCGGTAGCGGCCCCGACCGCGGGACTGCACCTCACTCCCGAACTGCTTGCCGCCTGCCGCGCCCGGGGAGTCGACGAAGACTATGTCACGCTTCACGTCGGCATCGGCACCTTTCGTCCGATCAGCGCGTCGCGACTCGATGAACACCGCATGCACGCCGAATGGTGCGAAGTAAACACAGCGTGTGCGGAGCGACTGCAACAGGTCCGCGAACGGGGAGGCCGCATCATCGCCGTCGGCACGACCACGGCCCGCACGCTTGAGACCGCCTCTTCATCGGGGGAGCTGCGCCCCTGGAGCGGTGAGACGCGGATCTTTATTCGGCCGCCTTACTCGTTCCGTTCGTTGGATGTGTTGCTGACGAACTTCCATCTGCCGCGTTCGACACTGCTCGTCATGCTGAGCGCGTTTGCCGGCCGCGAGCAGGTGCTGGAAGCATATCGCGTTGCCGTCGCCGAGAAGTACCGCTTCTACAGCTACGGTGATGCGATGCTCATCCTCTGAAGTCGGATTCTTGGCGGGCAGCTTCAAATCTTTCGATTCGCCGGAGATGCCCGCACTCTTCCGCGCTGCAAAGGGCAGTCGCCGGAAGCACGCCGAGATCCGCCCCCGTTTTGTTCGACTCAGTCCGGCTTCGATTCTCCGCCGATTGAAAGTGCCTCGTATCGGAACACCTGGAGAGTTTCTGACCAGTATCCGGGCGAGAGGCCAGCCTTCCGCTTCAAGTACTGGAGAAACAGTGCGGGCTCGGACACCTTGTCCCAGAAGGCGGGAATCAGCGTTCCCTTGTGCTCGCCTTCGCAGAGTATCAGGCCGTCCACCCCGGGCCGCAACTGCGCGACCAGGTCCGCTTCGCTTTCGAACTCGATCGGTTCCGCGGGAGTGAGAATCGAGAGGTGCAGCTCGACGCGCGGGTACTCCTCGGGAGTCAGAGCGGGGAATCGAGGATCGCGAAACGCCGCACTCCACGCATTGCGGGCGACATCCTGAACGAGCGGGGATTCCGCCTCGAGTCGCCCGATGCAACCGCGGAGGTTGCCCGCAATCGAGAGAGTCACGAAGCTGGAAGCAAGATGCCGCACTTCGGCGGGATACTCCTCGGAGTCCAGCTGCGGACAGCGGCCGTTCTGTAAACCGTATTCGATAGCGCTCGCGGCAACGTCCAGAAGCAGTTGCCGATGCGCTTCCGTCAAACCAGCAGGAACAAAAGTCATGAAATCAGTGAAGAAGCGAAACGGAACCGAGCATCGATTTGACCGGAGTGCACGCGAGACCGCCCCGTCGGAACGCAGCGGTGCGCGGCGAGTTCATTGTCCGGGCACTCGTCGCGCCGCGGCAAGTCCCGCGCATCGGAGAGGTCCGCTCAGGCGGCAGGCTCGAAGATGTACGCGCCATACCCGACGACGCGATCGCGATGCGAACTGGTGTCGCCCGAGTTTCGCAGATCGATCAACCGGGGCCCGAGATTGTGCCGCGTTGCCTGTGTGATAAGTGCCGCAATCGCCCGGTATCCGCAGGCTCCTTCCGGCCGGAGCAGCTCCGGACGTGCCGAGACAATCGCTTCCGACGTCTCTTCGTCGAGACGGCGGCAGGTCTCGTAATCATGATAGTGACTGAGATCGGAACTGACGATGATCAGCGTCTCTTCGCCCCCCCACAGCAGTTCGAGCAGCTCCACAATCTCCTTGATCTCGGCATTGCCGACGAGGAACGGAGCAATCGTGACATCTCCGAGCGTTTCCTGGAGGAAGGGGATGTGGACTTCGAGGCTGTGCTCGGGGAGGTGCGCTTCATCGAGAACCTGCACGCTTTCCAGCTGCAGGGCAGTGTCGATTGCCTCGCGATCGACATAAAGGTGCCCCAGGGGAGTCGCGAAACACTCCGCGCTGCTCGCCGCCAGACCACGGAACATGACGCGGTGTGCCGGCCCCAGCAGCACAACCCGCCGGATGCGATCGCGGCCCCGTTTCAGCCGCGCATACGCCGTCGCCGCGATCGGCCCCGAGTAGGAATAGCCGGCGTGCGGAACGATCATCGCCTTGGGAAGCGACGTTTCCCCGCTGGCGGCCTCCGCCTCGGCAAGCAGATCCTGGACAGTTTGCCGCAGTTCATCCGGATCTTCCGGGTAAAAGGTTCCGGCAGCGATCGGAGTGCGGACGAAGGTGACGGGACGATTTTGCATGGAACTGTCAGGGCTTGATTGAAGGATCACGGACCACGAACAATTGGTGATCCGGGTGATCAGCGCTCCTCAACTTCGCGACTTCGTAAAGAATGCCTGTCGGACCAGGAGCGCAGAATGCTCGACTTTTCACTGCAAATCCTGGACCATCGCGGCCCCATTCCTGATCACGAGCCGTCCGCACCTGATCCGGGACTGCGCCCGTGCGGGGCTCCTCCGTTGCGAAACAGTTTCCGAACGGGGAACGGCGAGTACATCCGCAAGCGAATCCGCTCCTGAGCGGCACCGCGGCTTTCCGCCCCGTGAGGAGCTGCGACAGATCACTTTCCTGCCGCCCACACCGGCGGCTCAAGACGACATCTCAATAATGACACCTGTAAAATACTGGCATCAACTCGAAGACGGCCGCATTCAGTGCGACATTTGCCCTCGCTTCTGCAAGCTCCATGAAGGGCAACGGGGAATGTGTTTCGTCCGCGCCCGCGAGAACGATCAGATCGTGCTCACCACCTGGGGCCGCTCGAGCGGCTACTGCGTCGATCCGATCGAGAAAAAGCCCCTCAATCACTTCTATCCCGGGACTTCCGTCCTGTCCTTCGGCACCGCGGGCTGCAACCTCGCCTGCAAGTTCTGTCAGAACTGGGACATCAGCAAGTCGCGCGAATTTGACACGCTGGCCGATGCCGCTTCACCCGAAACGATCGCCCGCGCGGCGGCCGACCTTGGTTGCCGGAGTGTCGCCTTCACCTATAACGATCCGGTGATCTTCCACGAATACGCCATCGATGTCGCGCAGGCCTGTCACGAACGGGGAGTCAAGGCGGTTGCCGTCTCGGCCGGCTACCAGTGTGCCGAACCGCGAGCCGAGTTCTACCAGCACATGGACGCCGCCAACATCGACCTGAAGGCGTTCACCGAACGTTTCTATCGGGAGGTGACAGCAAGCCATCTGCAACCGGTCCTCGAAACGCTTACTTACCTGAAACACGAGACAAACGTCTGGTTCGAGATCACGACCCTGCTGATCCCCGGCGAGAACGACTCCGAGCGCGAAATCGAGGAGATGACGCGATGGATTGTGGAGCATCTCGGCCCCGATGTGCCGCTGCACTTCACCGCTTTTCATCCCGACTACCGGATGCTCGACAAGCCGCACACTCCCGCGGCGACATTAACCCGGTCGCGCGAGATCGCGTTGAAGAACGGGATGCGCTATGTTTACACAGGCAACATACACGATGAGTCGGGAGGCAGCACCTACTGTCACGGCTGCGGTACGAAGATTATCGGTCGGGATTGGTACGTCCACACCCAATGGGGACTGACTGACGACGGGCACTGCCGCGAGTGCGGCGTCCGTTGCGCCGGCGTTTTCGACGGCCCGCCGGGAGACTGGGGACCCCAGCGACTCCCTGTCCGCCTCGCCGATTTCTCTGCCGAAGGGCGGCGTTGATTCGTTGCGAGAACGCTCTGGGCAACGTCGGCTTCAGGCAGAGCAGGGGAGTGCCGCCCGGCGTTCGATCCGCTCGCACAGCACCTGCCAGACCTGCTCGGCGGTCAGGTCATCCATGCAGGCCATATGTTCCGGCCCCTGGTGCGGACAGAGCTTGCAGTAGCTGCCGCCGCAGGGCAGGCGGGTCGCCACGAGCCGATGCTGCTCGCCCGGCGGTCCCGAACGCAGCGGACTCGTGCATGTGAAGACGCTGACCACAGGCGTTCCCATGCCGGCCGCCAGGTGCATCGGTCCCGAGTCGTTCGACAGCAGCAAATCCGCACGCCCGAGGAGTGCCGCGAGCTGCTTGAGCGTCGTCCGACCGGCGAGGTTCAGAATCTGCCCCGACGGGACAAAGCGGCGGAGCATGACGTCCAGATCCTCGGCGAGGCTCGCTTCGCCCGGGCTTCCCACAATGGCGATGGACCAGCCGAATCTCCGCATCGCGCGGCCGGCGACGACGGCAAAATTCTCGATCGGCCAGCGTTTTGTTTCCCAGCGTGCGCCGGGATGAACCGCCAGCAGCGGAGCGCTGACGCCCGCCAGCAATTCCGTCACGACCTGCTCGTCCTCCGGAGAGACCGCCACCGTCGTGCACGCAGTCCGATCCCCCAGCCCGAGTTCCTCGGCCACGCGCCAGTAACGGCGATGGGCCGGGACGAGACGACCGCTGTTGGGAATCACATAGTTGCAGGAATACTCGGCTCCTTCGCGGGCCGATTCGAGTCCAACACGGACGGCAGCGCGGGTCGCCAGTGTCATGACGCCCGTTCGCAGCAGTCCCTGCAGGTCGAAGACCAGGTCAAACTGGCTCCGCCGCAGACGCTTCAGGAGCCGGACAGAGCTGCGCCAATTGCCACGGCGATCAAAGGGAATGATCTCATCAAGCTGGGGATGATCTTCGAGCAGCCCCGCGAGTTCCCGATTGATCACCCAGCTGATGTGTGCCTCGGGAAACCGCTCCCGCAGGACGGGCAACAACGGGAGGGACTGCACTACATCCCCCAGCGCGCTGGGCTTGATAATGCAGATTCGCCGGGCTGCTTGTCGCCGAAGATCGATCGGAGCTTTCGACATGAGGGCGTCACACGCGCAGGGAACAACCGGAACTCGGTGCTCAGACAGGCCGGCCGCCGGCCAGGGCGGCGGGATCATAACGGGCGATACCGACCGCCGACAAGATCAGTCCCCCTCCACTTTTCGCAGAACCTTTCCCGGGAGAATGGGTATGTTTCTTGCCGCTCCACCGCGGCTCCGAAGGTGTCCCGGCGAAACGCGCGCCCCGCGTTCTGCCAATTGAACTCATAGATCGAATGGAATATCGTCAGGGATTGACGTCACCCGTGGCCGGGAGAGAGTCCCGCCGCCCCAACGTCGCTCCCCTCACCAGGAACGAGACCATGCGTCCTCTTCCCGATTTGCACTTTCACGCACCGCTGCCCACTGCGCCGCATCGGCGGATCCGCTGCGGCGGAAGCCTTCTCGGCGCTGCCGTTCTTGTTCTCCTCGCCTGTTCGATGGCTGCGGCTGCCGAGACTACCGACGAGTTGAAAGCGGCCCGCGAGCATTTCCAGCGCGGACGCATCGAGGAAGCACTCGAGGTTTACGACGCGCTCGCGAAACAGGAAGCCGTTGCGGTCGAAGTCGCCCTCGGGCGGAGTCACTGCTATCAGGCTGAGGGAAAATGGAGCGAGGCAATCCAGCTCCTGACGGCTGCCGTGGAAAAGGAACCGAAAAACGCTCCCCTCCAGGCGCGGCTTGCCGAGCTTCAACTCGCGACCGGAGACTATGACGCTGCCGCCAGCACCATCCAGAAAGCGCTCGAACTCGATTCCGAATTGCCGCTCGCGCGGCTTGTACAGGCGGACCTGCAGACGGAGACCGGAAAGCTCAAGGAGGCGGACCAGAACTATCGCTGGCTCGTCCGCTACTACAATCGCACGCAGCCGAAGGATGCGGAGACGCTGCTGATCGTTGGCCGCGGTGCGGCACAGTACGCCCGCTGGAACCGGGTCTCCCAGATTTTCAGTTTTGTGGTGAATACGCTCTGTGCGGATGCAATCAAGGCTGAGCCTTCCAACTGGCAGGCTATTCACCTCTCGGGCCAGTTGCTGCTCGAAAAGTACAACCGGGCAGAAGCACTGCCGGAGTTCCGCCAGGCACTGGCAATCAACCCGCGTGCGGCGGAAGTGCTCATCTCGCTCGGGAACGCCGCATTTCAGGATCTCGACCTGGACGAGGCAGCCACGTATGTCGATCGCGCCCTGAAAATCAATCCCCGGCTGGTGAGCGGCCTGCAACTGAAGGCCGACATCGAGCTCCAGAATGAGGGGACGCGGGCCGCGCTCGCGCTCCTCAGACAGGCCCTCGAAGTGAATCCACACGACCAGCAGACGCTGGCCCGCGTCGCCGCCTGTTACATCCTCGAAGACGGTCCCCCCGCTGCGAAGGATCTCGATCAACTGCTCACGCATCTCGATGCCCCGGACCAGGCGCAGCTCGAAAGAACCGGGCGGTTCACGGAACTGCTGACCGCTCTGGCGAAGCGGAATCCGCATCCCGGAAAGTTCCTGACCGTTCTGGGGGAACAACTCGAAGCGCGGCGAAAGTTCGATCTCGCCGAGCGTTTCTACCGTGCCGCCATCGAGACGATGCCGCAGCTTCCCGAACCGCGAACCGCGCTCGGCATGCTCGCGATGCGTGTCGGCAAGCCGGATGAAGCCCGGGCGATTCTGGACGAAGCCTTCAAGGCCGATCCGTTCCATGTCCGCGTGAGCAACATGCGGAAAGTCCTCTCGCTGCTGGAAGGGTACGAAACGGTCACGACCGATCACTTCGTCATTCGGGTCGACTCAAGCGCCGACCGCATACTCGGCAGGTACATGGCCGAGTATCTCGAACAGGAATACCCGAAACTGGTCGAACAGTTCGGCTACGAACCGCCCACGCGGACGCAGTTCGAGATCTATAACAAGGCGAAAGGGCTCTCAGCCCACCAGTGGTTCAGCGCGCGGATGGTCGGGCTGCCATGGATTCAGACGATCGGTGCTTCGACGGGAATGATGGTCGCGCTCGCCTCGCCGACCGCGCAGGAAGAGCCCTTCAACTGGGCGCGTGTGCTGAAGCACGAATTCGTGCACATTCTCACGCTCCAGCAGACGCACTTCAACATCCCCCACTGGTTCACCGAAGCGCTCGCGACCTACTACGAGGGCTACCCGCGTCCCGCGAAATGGGAGCAGTTGCTGCGCGAGCGCGTGCGCAGCGGGGACCTGATGAACCTCGATACGATCAACTTCGGATTCATCCGCCCGAAGTCGCCGCTCGACTGGACGCTGGCGTACTGCCAGGCCGAACTGTATGCGGAATTCATGATCGAAGAATTCGGTGCGGAGTCGATTCCCAAACTGCTGAATGCCTACCGCGAGAACCTGTCCACCGATCAGGCGATTCCCGCGGTATTCGGCGTCAGCAAGGAAGAGTTTGAGGCGGGATACCTTGAATTCGTCCGCGGGATCGTCGCGAAGCTGGAAGTTGCCGCCGCGGAACCCGAGCAGTCGCTGGCCGAGCTTGAGAAGGCGCATCTGGCCAATCCCGACGATGCGACGGCGGCCGGCCGTTATGCGTACAAACTGCTCGAAGCCCGCCAGTTGAAAGAGGCCCGGCAGATCGCGGAGAAAACAGTTGAACGGCAGAAGAACGAACCCCTCGCCTCAGCGGTGCTCGCTCAACTCGAGCTGCGGGCTGAGAACCGTGCGGCGGCACGTGCGACGCTGGAGGCCGCGCTCGACCGCGAGTCGCCGCATCCGGTCGTGCTGAAGCTTCTGGCGGAACTCGCCGCCGCCGAGGAGGAGCAGGAAACTGCCGCGGAGTTCTATGAACTCGGACGGAAAAAATTCCCCGGCCGAGAGGAATGGCTGAAAGGACTCGCGTTCGCCTATCTGAAGCAGAACCAGAACGAGAAGCTGAAGCCGATCCTCGTCGAGCTTGCCGATCGAAACTCCGATGATGTCGCGGTGCGGAAGAAGCTCGCCCAATTGGCACTGGAAGCGAAAGAGTATCGCGAGGCGGCGGAGTGGGCGCGACGGGCGCTGCACATCGACGTCCTCGATCCCGAGATTCATCGCATCCTCGGAGAGGCATCCGCCGCACTCAACGAATCTGCCCGGGCGGTAGCCGAATTCGAAGTCGCCGCCGAACTCAACCCGAACGATCCTGACCTTGAGTTGGCATTGGCGAAAGCCTACATTTCCTCTGGAAAGCCGGTCGACGCACGGATCCGGTTAACGGCCCTGCTGAAGCGCGATCCGTCGAATCAGGAGGCGGCGAAACTGCTGGAAGACATCGAGTAGGCCTTTCCCGCAGTTCATGCATCCACTTCGTCCCCGCTTTCCCTTCTGAAAAATCTCATGCGGCAATTCTGACGGGCATGCGGGGGAAGCTGGCCGGGAACCGGGCGGCACGTCACCAGCGCTCCTGTTCTGTCCGGAACGGCATTCTTCATTTAACAGGAGACAGTGTGGATACCACCCCACTCCAACGGCAGGCGTTCTCGCTGGCCGACTTTCAGGAACTCATCCGGCGGATGTATACCGCCAAGGACGAAGCCCGCGGCGTCGACGGGACCTTCATGTGGCTGATGGAAGAGGTCGGCGAACTCGCCGCCGCCCTTCGCGAAGGGACACACGAAGAGCTCGCCGCCGAGTTTGCCGACGTCCTCGCCTGGCTGGTCACCATCGCCAACGTCAGCGGTGTGGACTTGCAGGCGGCGGTCCTGGCCAAGTACGGCCACGGGTGCCCCGGCTGCGGCGAGATGGTCTGCCGTTGCGACCTGAGCGAAAAGCCGTAAACGGCGAAGCCGAACGGCCTCTCCTTGCTGGGCTTCGTCGCTGAAGATTCGTAAATTCCCCGTGAATTTCGGGCGTCCCTTCCCACGCGCACGGTGGTTCCAGCGTAGGAAAACCGCGTCCGCTTCAGCAAGTTCGACCCGCAAGCCGCAAGCCTGTACCAGCAAGGCTCTTCCCGGCCCTTGGTTGTCGTGAGAAAGGCCGTACGGTAGAGTCTTGTGCAAGAACGACCTGTCGACTGGCAGAGACGGGTGCAACACATCGCCGCGGGGGAGGAAATGTCGTTTCTCCTCGCGCCGCAATGCGTTGTGAAGGGAGAACCGCTCCGTTTCCACGTCCCGGCTCCGGTTCGCCGGACCGATTCGCGGGAAGCGAGCTATCCTGAATCCGTCGGGCCGTTCTCCCCATCGTCATGCGGCCATCGACCGACCCTGCGGCGGCTGACCGATCCATGCTGCACCAACATTCTCAGGCCCGTGAGCGCCCTCGACTCGTGCACTTCATGACTGTTCGATTCCTGCCGGCCCTCCTCGCCTTCGCCCTGGTGTTCGGCCCGGTCGACCGTGTGACCGACCTTGCATCCCCTCAATCGGCAATGGCGGCAGATTCCGCATCAGCCGAAATCTCGCAGCTCGAAGTCGGATTCGGCGGGCACTACAAAGTCGGAAGCTGGACGCCGCTCGCGGTCACCATCGACAAAGTCCGCGAACCGGTTCGCGCGCGTCTGATCGTCGAAGTGCCCGACCCCGATGGGAACATGACCGAGCTTCCCTCCGCAGAGTTCGATCTCGAAGCAGGGGGACCGCACCGCATCTCCACCTGGTTTCGCACCGGACGACTGGAGGGGGAGATTCGAGTTCGCCTCGTGACCGATGAGGCAGTCCTCGCCACGCGGCGGGTGCGGGCCCAGGCGGGCGGAACGGTCGGCCCGGCCGTGACACAGTCGGTCGCCATCTTCGCCACGCTCGGTCAACCGGCAGGCTTTCCCGACGATGCCGCCGGGAAGAATTCGTTCAGCGAAGCGTTGCATCGGGACTTCCGGGTCGGAGCACTCAAATCCCCTGCCGAGTTGCCCGAATCGGAAACCGCCTACGAAGGGCTGAATGCGCTCATCATCGCCGCCGGTGCCCGCTCGGCTGACGGACAGTTGCTGCTGCAGCAGTTATCACCGGCCCAGAATGCCGCCTTGCGCGACTGGGTGCGACTCGGCGGGCACCTCGTGCTCGCGATCGGCGCGGATGTCGAGGAGTATCAGAAGACGCTCCCCGCCGAATGGATTCCCGTACCGCTTGAAGGTATCTCACAGCTTCGGCGACTCGACGGACTCGAACGGTTTGCGGGCGTTCGCGCGCAGATCCTGTTCGACGGCACCGTTCCCGCGGCCAAGTTGGGAACCGTGAACGGCAATGTCCTTGCCCAGGGAATCGACGGGCCGCTGCTCGTGCAGGTTCCGCTTGGCTTCGGACGCGTCACCCTGCTTGCCGTCGACATCGATCGGCCGCCGCTGACCGAGTGGGAGGGACTGGACGAAGTGCTCGCCTCGGTTCTGGACGAGACGATCAGTTCGGCCCGCGCGACCCGCCGCACGCAGTCGACGCAGCTGTCGCATCTCGGGGTGACCGATCTCTTCTCGCAGATGTATTACGCGCAGGAAGAGTTCCCGTCGGTCTACCGCATTTCGATCTGGGGGGTGATGGGACTGATCGCCCTCTATGTCGTGTTGATCGGCCCGCTCGATTACCTGCTCGTCCATCGCGTGCTGAAACGACCGGAGATCACCTGGTACACGTTTCCCGCGCTGGTATTGCTTGCGGTCGGCCTGTCGATCTGGGGAGCCCAGCGGGCCAACGGCGGCAAACTGCAGATGAACCAGCTGGATGTGATCGATGTGGATGTCGAATCACAGTTGCTGCGCGGCCGCAGCTGGCTGACACTCTACAGCCCGGAGACGCGGCGGTATCAGGCGACCATCCACCCGCAAACGCCGCAATGGGGCGGATCACAGGCGGCCACGATTGACACCCGGCCGCTCGTCACCTGGTCTGCGGTTCCCGAAGACGCCATCGGCGGGCTGTACCGCCCCGGTGGCGTGCAGTTGAGCCAGCGAAAGTATCGCTACGAGGTGGAAGGGAGCGCCTTCGAAAACCTGCCGATCTCGATCTGGTCGACAAAAACCGTCACCGGACACTGGCAACACGCCCAGGAAGGATTGCTCGAAGTCGATCTTTCCAGCCCGGGGGTGGGGCGCCTGTCAGGGACGCTGCGGAGCCGGCTTCCCGTTCCGCTGGAAGACTGCGTCCTCGCCTTTGGAAACCGGGTCTATTTCCCCACGCAGCGTCGCCGCGGCGGAGAGCGGGTTTCGTCTCTCGCGCCGTTCTCGACGTGGGAGGTGGGGCGGATGGGAGAACAGCGTGAACTTCGCGGCTATTTGACGAAGGTTTACACGAAGACCATCGAACATCAGAACAAGCCGGGCTCGGACATCCTGATGCAGCAGACCCCGTACGATCCGCTCAGCCAGGACCGCACCGAAATCGTGCAGATGATGACGTTCCATCAGGCGGCTGGCGGCGAGTCGTATACCGGCCTGCATCACGACCTGCTCCGCAACTTCGATCTTTCGCGGCAACTGCGGCTCGGCCGGGCCGTGCTCTTCGCCCGTATCGACTCGGCGGCCGCGAAAGCCATGATTGATAAAGAACATCTCGAGCCCGACGCGCGATACGCCTTCGTGCGCTTCCTCCTGCCGGTGAAGCAGATTGCCGCCGGGGAACTCCGCGTGCTCCCCAACCCCGAAGATTACACAAGACAGCAGGCCGAGTAATCGCGCTGCTGACGTCCCGCAGCACAGCACGTCCCACCACCGGCCCGCACGCTTGAGAGACTGCTCATGATTGAAACCCGCAAACTGACGAAGCGCTACGGCGACCTCATCGCCGTCAAGGAACTCGACCTCACTCTCGAAGAAGGGGACGTGTTCGGGTTCATCGGGCCGAACGGCTCGGGAAAAACGACGACGATGCGGATGCTCGCCACGCTGCTGAATCCCGATTACGGCGAGGCCTATGTCTGCGGAAAATCGATCTACACGCATCCGCAGGAGATCCGCCGGCTCGTCGGCTTCATGCCCGACTTTTTCGGCGTCTACGACGACATGAAGGTCATCGAGTATCTCGAATTCTTCGCCGCCGCCTATCGCATCGACGGGCCCGCACGGCGAAAGGTGTGCGAAGAGAAACTCGAACTGGTCGACATGACCTACAAGCGCGATGCGATGGTCAACCAGCTCTCGCGCGGCCAGACACAGCGGATCGGGCTGGCGCGGGTGCTGCTGCACGAACCGCAGGTGCTTCTGCTCGATGAACCGGCAAGCGGTCTCGATCCCCGCGTCCGTATCGAGATCCGCAACCTGCTGAAACGGCTGGGCGAACTCAACAAGACCGTCGTCGTTTCGAGCCACATTCTTCCTGAACTGGCCGACGTCTGTAACAAGGTCGGCATGATCGAGAAGGGGGTCCTGTTCATCAACGGCCGCGTGGATGAAGTGATGCAGCAGGTCCGCCAGGCGATCATCCTGAACATTCAGGTTCGCGAGAAGACCGAACAGGCGGCGAAACTGCTCGAACAGCACGCCGACGTCGCCTCGGTCGACATCAAACGCGACATGATGATCGTCACCCTCAAATCGGGAGTCCACGACTACAGCGACATCCCGACGCAACTCATCACCGCCGGCTACCGCCTCACCCTGTTCCGCGAGGAAGAACTGAACCTCGAGACGGCGTTCATGGAGCTGACGAAGGGGTTGGTGCAATAATAGGCTTTAGGCTGGAGACTGTAGGCTGTAGGATTTCGGCGTCCACATCGGTTTCAGGGTTGGAGCGAAACACCTTCAGCGGAAGGTGATCGTCCCGGCAGGCGCTACGTGTCCCCCCGGTCAGGCGAAGCCTGACCATTCACTCCAGTCTCCAGTCTCCAGCCTACCCCCGCGGTTGACCGCGGGGGGCCGCGTTTGAACAATGCCTCCATGAGCACACCGTCTTCTTCCGCGGCTGCCGCGTTACCGTCTGATTCACCCTTCTGGCAGGAGTGGCGGGTACTCCATGAATTGCGGGATACCCCGCAAATCTTCGAGCGGATTGCCGAGGCCCAGGGCTCGGAGCTGCAGATCCAGAACGCACTTCGCCGCGAGTTTTCTGATGACGTCGTGCGGGCCGCGCTCACTCTCGTCGAACTGCGTCGCAAAGCGCAGGTGAAGTTTTCGCGAGCCGACCGGATGTGGTTCGATCGGCAGGGATACGAGCAGGCCACGGGCGAGGCGGTCGCGCTGCATAAGGCGAAGCGATTCAGCGGCCGCGTCTGGGATCTCTGCTGCGGCATTGGTTCCGATGCAATCGCTCTCGCCGGCCACTGTGAGGTGATCGCGGTCGATCGCAATCCTGCCGCGTGCCTGCGGGCGAAGTGGAACGCGGAAGTTTACGAGTTACCGAACCCTCCCGCGTTCGTCTGTGCCGATGTGGAGGAACTCTTCGCGGAGGGCGGCCTGGTGCACATCGATCCCGATCGCCGGGCGACGCAGTCGCGAGTCGTGCGGATCGAAGATTACGTGCCGGGGCTGGAGTTTCTCACCGCGCTGACGGAACGGTTCACTGGTGGGGCGATCAAGCTCAGCCCGGCTGCCAATTTCGGCGGCAAGTTTCCCCACGCGGAAATCGAGCTCACCAGCGTGCATGGTGAATGCAAGGAAGCGACCGTCTGGTTCGGCGATCTTGCCGGTGATGAACCGTGGCGGGCAACCGTCCTTCCGTCGGGCGAGACACTCGCCGGCGATCCGCTCGACAGTCTCGCCGATGTCGGGCCGCTCGGCCGCTACCTTTACGATCCCGATCCGGCGGTCGTCCGCGCCGGTCTGGTGGACCTGCTCGCCGAACAGTTGGGGCTCGTGCGGCTCGACGGGGAAGAGGAGTACCTCACGGGAGACGGGCAGGTCATCTCACCGTTCGTCCGGGGCTTCGAAGTGCTGGCGGAACTGCCAAACAATCCCCGCGCAATCCGCAACCACTTTCGCGCGTCGGATGTCGGCCAGCTGGAGATCAAATGCCGACGGATTCCGGTGCAGGTCGAAGCGCTGCGTCGGCAGTTGCCGCTCCCGGGAAGCGAACCAGGGGTATTGATCTTCGCCCGCATCGGCGGAAAGGCACGGGCAGTGCCGTGCCGACGGATCGATTAACTGGCCCTGCGCCACGTTCCTGCCAAATGCATGGCCGGGGCTGGACGAAGGAAGCCCCGGGAGAGAAGACTCTGGAAGTCACCAACCAGTTCCATCCCTCAAGCTCCACGGCTATTGAAGGTCCCCCGCAGAACGCATGGAGGTGCCCGCCCGATTTCGCGATTTCGCATCGCGGTGGCAACGCGTGAATCGAGGCGGGAGCCTCGCTCCCGGGAAACATGCGCCCGGGAGCAGGAGGCACGCCAGCAGAATGCATCCTCGCCGCGATATCTCATTGCGAGCGTTCGCGGAACTGGAACGTGTCGATTGGCGCCAGCGTCAATTTGACCGGACGGGTCGTTTCCTGCCACGGGAATCCGTAGCAGATGATCCGGCCGGAAGTCAGTTCGCCGACATAGATGACACTGGACGCCATGACCGGACCGCCACGGCTGGAAAGTGCGGCCTGTCCACTGACAATCGCAAAGCGGGGTTCCGTCTTCGGATCGAGGCCGAAATCGACTGCCAGGTCGCGTTCATAGAAGGCGGTGAACTTTCCGACCTGCCGGTTGAGGACCGCTCCGCGCAGGCTGCCTGTCAGGAAGTCGAGCACGAAGACACCTTCGATGGGATCGATCACGCCGACGTTCAGCGTCGTGATGGCGAACTGCGCATCCCGGTCGGTCGCCACGGCGTACGCCTGCTCATGTGGCCAGAATGCCGTCACCGCCAACCCGGCGACGAGCCCCAATACGACCCACACACCTCGATGATCAAGAACTCTGTCGCGCATGAACCGTCCTCTCCTTTGGAAAGCTGGCAGACACGGAATCGATGTGATGTGACGCAGACTCGCGGATGACCCGGGCGGCGCGGTGAACTCGCGTTCGCGCCCGAATCCCGTCGGGAAGTGGCCCCCTTCCGCTACGCTCAGTGTACTGCCTTCACATCCTCCCGCCTAGTTCGCATCGCCGTCGTTCGCGGCAACCGGTTGTTTTTCCCACAGGCCGCCAGTATTCTCGGTAACTCGCGTCCCCCCATTACTTTGAGCCTCTTTTCGCGGCGAGACAGCCGCGTTCTGACGGACGACGGTCGGTAGCCAACACCAGTCATCAGTGTGAGGAGCGAGCAGCAATGGCGACAAACGGAAAACTCAATCGAAAACTGCGAATGGCGTTGGTCGGCGGCGGACAGGGTTCGTTTATCGGCCGCGTGCATGTCACCGCCGCGATCCTCGACAACCGCGCGGAACTCGTCGCCGGTGCCCTCTCTTCGAACCCCGAGAAGGCCAAAGCGTCGGCTCCCGATTACGCGATCCCGCCCGAGCGGGCGTACGGTTCGGTGGAGGAGCTGATCGAAAAGGAAAACGCACTTCCCGCCGACCAGCGGGTCGACTTCATCAGCATTGCCACCCCGAACCATACGCACTTCGCAATCGCCAAGGCTGCGGTCACCGCCGGCTTCAACGTGATGTGCGACAAGCCCATGACGTTCGACCTCGCGCAGGCGGAGGAACTTGCCGAACTGGTCGCGAAGAGCAATGTCGTCTTCGCGGTCACGCACAATTACACCGGCTATCCGCTGGTTCGGCACGCACGGGAGATGATCCTCTCCGGCGAACTGGGCGAGATCCAGGCAATCCGCTCGAATTACATTCAGGGATGGCTGCGCACGCGTCTCGAAACGTCCGACCAGAAACAGGCGGCCTGGCGGACCGACCCGTCGAAATCGGGAGCCGCCGGCGCGTTCGGCGACATCGCCACCCACGCCTACAATCTCGCCCGCTATATGACCGGGCTGATTCCCGCCGAGGTCTCCTGCAACCTGAAGATTTTTGAAGAGGGCCGACAACTCGACGATTACGGCCACGCGGTCATCCACTTTGAGAACGGGGGACTGGGAACGGTCACCGCGAGCCAGATTTCGCACGGTCGCGAGAACGACCTGTTCATCGAGATCGACGGCACGAAGGGCGCGCTCAGCTGGCGGCAGGAAGAACCGAACCAGATGATCGTTCGCCGCAACGGTCAGCCCCACGCGCTTTACACCCGCGACCCGAATGCACCGTATCTCAACGAATCGGGCAAGGCGGCGTGTCGGCTGCCTTCCGGGCATCCCGAAGCATTCTTCGAGGCCTTTGCCAACATCTATCGATCGGCTTACGACGACATGGTCCTGCGGGCGATCGGCGAATCGTTCGAGAAGACGAACACGATTTATCCGAACGTCGCCGACGGTACCGAAGGGATGTACTTCATCCAGCAGTGCGTTGCCAGCAGTCGTGAAAACGGAGCCTGGCTGCCCCTCAAGCACCCGCTCGCCCGACGATAACCGGCTGATGGGCGCAGGCACTCGCCACTCGCGAGTGCCTGCATTGCATTGAATGACGGATCGATCCTCTGAAAGGATGACGACGCTGACATGCGATTTTTTCGGATGCCCCTGCATTACCAGATCTTCCTGGCGCTCCTGGTCGGCGTCGTCGCGGGATTGGCACTCAATATCGGATTCAGCCGGGGAGACACTACGGTCGCGCTCGACGATATCGAGATTCAACTCATTGCGAGCCCCGAAGTGATCTCCTACTCACTTCGCACCCCGGAAGGCAAGACACTCCATCGGCAGACTTTTCCGAGCCTTGCGGCCCTGGAAGAACGGCATCCCCGCCTCGCTGCAGCCTACCGGGACAGCACCGACCAGCCAGCCGCTCCTCCGCCTGTCCGGGTGCTGGTGACTGACCGCAATGTAAGGATCGTTGAAGACCTCAACCATATCCGGTTCACCTATTCGGGACAGGCCGACGGGCGCGAGTTCGTCGACGAGTTCGAAGTCGCCGATCCACAGGATCTCGCCCGCAAACACCCCGAATGGTTCGGTGTGTATACGACACACGCGGGGACGCTGTCCCGCGAAATCGCGGGATGGGGCAAGGCGGTCGGCGACCTTTTCCTGCGGCTGCTGCGGATGATCAGCATCCCGCTGGTGGTGACTTCACTCATCACCGGTGTCACCGCGCTGGGTGACAGCCGCCGACTGGGCAAGATGTTCGGCCGGACGATGTTCTACTACGTCGCCACCAGCATGCTGGCGATCACCACCGGCATTGTGATGGTCAATGTGATCCGTCCCGGCGTAGGGGCAAAGTTGCCGGGCAGCGGTGAAGCCGTTATCGCGGGAGAGGACAAGACGCTTCTCGGCGTCTTCGGAGAGTTGATCAACAGCATGATTCCGCCGAATCCGCTGGCCTCGCTGGCGGAAGCGAATTTCCTGTCGATCATCACGTTCAGCATCCTGTTTGGCATCTTCACCATCCAGGTGGGGGGCCGGACCGGGACCGTGCTGCAGGAGTTCTTTCAGGCAGCATTTGAAGTCATGATGAAGATGACGATGTTCATCATGCGTCTGGCGCCATTCGGGGTCGGGGCGTACATGCTGAACGCCACTGCCTCGCAGGGGCCACAGATCTTCGGTACGCTCGCCTGGTACATGTTGGCAGTCTTTTGTGGCCTGGTGTTCCACGCGGTGGTGACCCTGCCGCTGATCGTGAAGCTCTTTAGCGGCCGTTCTCCCTGGAAGTACGCGCAGGCTCTGAGCCCGGCACTGCTCACGGCATTCTCGACGGCTTCCTCGAATGGAACCCTGCCAATCACCCTTTCGAGTGTGGAGAACCGGGCCGGCGTTCCGAACCGGGTGAGTTCTTTTGTGCTGCCGCTCGGCGCCACGATCAACATGGATGGGACCGCCCTCTACGAAGCAGTCGCCGTGCTGTTCATCGCCCAGGCGACACCGGGCTTCGCAATGACGCTCGAAACGCAGATCATCGTTGCGCTGACGGCGTTATTGGCCAGCGTTGGTGCGGCGGCGATTCCTCATGCCGGGCTGGTGATGATGGCGATCGTCCTGCAGGCGGTAGGGCTGCCGCTCGAGTCGCAGGCAATCATCATCGCCGTCGACCGTGTCCTCGACATGTGCCGCACGACCGTGAACGTCTGGAGCGACGCCTGCGGCTGTGCGGTGGTCGCCGCGTTCGATGAAGGGAATTAATAGGCTTTAGACTGTAGACTTCAGACTTGAGGAGGGGCAGGGGGGCTTCGGCCGTCGCGAGGCCAGGGTGATAGTTTGCCCTGGTCGTTCGCCGCAATCGTTTAGCCGCATCCTGACAGGACGCGTGCCCCGGGGTTGGACATCATGCGCGCGTCCCGTGGGGGCGCGGCTAAACGTTTTCATGTCCCATGGACCTTTGCGTTGAACGTTCCTTGGGACACTTCGTGTTGCGGGCGACAATGACACTGCGTCCATCGGCGAAAGCTGCGGAGGCTCCCCAACCCGGTGGAGACATCCGCAGCGGACGCAAATGGACGCAGGCGGATCGATCGTCAGGACACAACGATTGTCTCTGATTAAGAGACGATCGGAACGTCAGCTTTCCTTCGGCTGCGAAACACGCTCCGCTGTAGCGGTCGGTTCCGTGGCGGCGGCGAGGGCGGGTTCCTCGGCATGCGAGTGGCCGTTCGCCACCGGAGCTTCCTCGTAAATCTTCGCGAGGTACTCAGGAACTTCGATTCCCCCGATGTCGCGCATCACCTGCATCATCGGCGGGAGCGTTCTCGCCATTCCCTGCAGAAAGTTGGCCGTGGTGGTTTGGCCGTTCTGCCCGCCGTTCTCCCAGACAATGACCTTGTCGAACTTGATATTCGAAATGGCCTGGGCTGCGGTCGTGGCGAGCGTGTCGAGGTGTTCGAGCATGAGCATCTGGAAGGCTTGCTGCGAGCCGCCGCACGCTTCGATGATCCGCTGCAGACCTTCACCTTTCTTGGCAAGCATCTCGTACTGGCCGCGGGCTTCGGCTTCGAGTTTCGCGAAGATCGCGGAGGCTTCACCTTCCGCCTCGATGCGGCGTTTCTCAGCGGCCGCCTCGGCTTCGACAATCGTGCGGGCCTTATCGGCTTTCGCCGGGGCTTCCACCTCGGCACGCCGTTCGGCTTCGACGCGCTCGGCCTCGGCGAGCGCCGCTTTTGCCATCGCGCGGTTCTGCACTTCGAGAACGGCGGCTTCGGCTTCCCGCTTCTTGCTCTCGCCGATCTGATACGCTTCAGACTTCTTTACCAGCAACTCGGCCTGCGCTGCGGCGATTTCCGCCTGGGCCGTTGACTCACCGACCACGGCTTTTGCATTCGCATCGGCGAGAGCAATTCGCATGGCGCGCTCGGCATCCTTGACCTTCGCCTCGCGCTCGAATGAGGCCGTCTGCTCGCCGATCTTCTGCTCTTTGTCGAGTTCGGCAATCCGCACCGCCTGTTGGCGCTGCGCCTCCTTGATCTGCGCTTCCTTTTCAAGAGCGGCAGTCTGCTCGCCGACGCTCTGCTCCTTTTCCAGAACGGCAATCCGCACGGCCTGTTCGCGCTGAGCCTCCCGAATGCCGATCTCGCGCAGCTTGTGCGCGTTGGCCACGAGCACGAGTTTCTCGCGTTCTGCCTCGGCAACGCGGATCTCGCCTTCCTTCTCCTGCTCGGCCACATCGCCGCGGGCCTGTTGCAGCGCGGTCGACGCCGCTTTCTGTCCGAGGGCCTTGATGTAGCCCGACTCGTCCTTGATGTCCGTGATGTTCACGTTGATCAGCACGAGGCCGATCTTTTTCAGTTCGGGCTCAAGCGAATGCTGGATGTTCTGCAGGAACTTGTCGCGGTCGCGGTTGATGTCATCAATCCGCATCGACGCGATCACCTGCCGCAACTGCCCGAAGATGATGTCTTCGGCCTGCTGCTTGATCTGTGCGATGTTCAGACCGAGCAAGCGGATCGCCGCGTTCTGCATGATCTCCGGCTGGGTGCCGATCGCGACCGTAAAGACGCTCGGCACTTCGACGCGGATGTTCTCGGCCGAAAGCGCGTCCTTGAGCGGAATCGCAATCTGAATCGGTTCGAGGCTGAGATAGGCATAGTCCTGGATCAGCGGCACCACCCAGGCGGCACCGCCGTGGATACACCGCGCGCTCTTACCGTCGCCGACCTTACCGTAGATGACAAGCACGCGGTTGCTCGGGCAGCGTTTGAAACGCCGGGCGGCAAAGAGGACCAGCGAAAAGAGGGTCAGCACCACGAAGACGATGGTCACCCCCGTCCAGAAGTTGAACGGGAGCGAATCGAGCACTTCGAACTGATCAAACTGAGCGAGCGGAACGGAATGGATGAATTCAGGCATGAGCGGTCTCCTGCGCGACGGGGCTACGTGCGACTTCAACGGTCTCGGGGCCGATAACGCCGACGACGACGACCTGTGTGCCCGTCGGCAGGGAGTCTCCAGAGGTGATGGCTTCGTACTCGACGGTTCGCTCCTGCAGGCTGAGGGTGATCTTCCCGCGACCGCCCTGCTGGCCGGGAATCGTCAGATACACCGTGGCCGGGCGTCCGACGGCGAGGTCAATCTGCACGGTCCCGTCATCCCGCAGGCGGTAGAGGCTGCGCATCACCCAGGCGACGAGATAGAGGGCGGTCGCCCCGGCGATCGTCGCCATCGCCAGCGTGGGAACAGGGGCAACGCCGTTCGTATGCGCCGCCATGCCGGTCAGGCCGAAAAAGGTCAGGGCGGCGATGATCGTGCGGAACGTGAGGACACCAGCGAACCAGGAGGATTCGTGATCGTGAGCCAGTTCGCTCCCGTGCTCGCCCATCGGGCCGGGAGCATCCCCGGCATGCAGGTCGTCCACGCCGTCGACATCGTGGTCCACGTCGGCGTCGAGTCCGGCTCCGAGTAACATCATCACCAACTGGGCCAGGAAGACCGTTCCCCCCACCAGCGCACAGAGAAAATAGACGGATTCCATGCCGGCTCTCCTGGAACGAAAAGAAATTCCCCCTCCCGCAGGGTACCACACGGCCGAAGTGAGGCCAGTGAATTTTCTGAAAGGATTCCCGCCACATCCCGGCACTGGCGACAACGTATCAACGGCCGAACCGGATCACGGAAATCTGTGGATTAGGCTGCCCGTTCGCCCGCATCTTCCGTCTTTCTGTCATCACCGATGGGAACCGTGCGGCGGAGGGTCCGGCTCGCCCGGGCACTGAAGGGACGTGCCGCAGCGAGAACCGGTCTCCTCTGGAGGATCGCTGCTTCCCGCGTCTCCGTTACGAATCGCGCAACGGGCGATTTTGTCATGCTTCTCGAATTGCTACGCGAACTGGCCGATTCAAGAAAAGGCAGCCGTGCGCATGCTACGCTTCCCACAGGGAGGCGAGCGCTGGCCGCTCCACATATCCGGTTCATTCCCGTACCGACGGCGGTCCACCCATGACGATTCTCGCGACCGAGACGCAGGACATGATTCCCGCGCTCTGCAGCCGCTTTACCGAAGCAACTGGCTGGCCCCTGCAGTTCACCCCCACTGAAGCCGACAATCGCGAGCGCATCGAGGCGGAGCTGCGGCAGTCGCCGGAACTCTGCTGGATCGCCGAAATCGAGGATGGCGCCCGTCCCATCGGCTTCCTGCACCTGAGCTATCCGGAAGGCTCAGGGGACTCGCGGAACCTCGTGCCGGTTTGTGAAATGGCCGGCTACATTGCACAGCTGTTGACGCGGATCTCGACGGCGGTTCGACATCTCGAATCGCGGACGCGCGAACTTTCAACACTGGTCGATGTCGGTTTGACCGCCCGGAATCCCGAGAATCTTCCCGATGCGCTCTCCCACCTGCTCGGGGCGGCGGTTCAGCTCACCGGTTATCGCTCGGCGGCGTTCTTCCTGCTGAATCCGGCGACAAACTGCCTGAGACTCCGCGCCATTTATCATTTCGACGCCGACAAACTTCCCCCCTCGCCGCGGGAGCTTGCGAGCAGCCACCCGGATGTCGAGGCGCTCCTCAAAGGCCCGGTTTCGATCCATCGCCAGTCGGCGGCGGACGATCACTGGCTGCCCCCCGAAGCTTCGAGTGCGCTCTGCGTGGCGGTTCAGTCAGCTGCGGTTCCAATCGGCACCCTCTGGGTCTACGATCGCCGCGCTCACGTCCTGGTGGACCAGGAGGCCCAGTTGCTCAAGTCGATCGCCGCGCAGATTGCGACGATCCTCGAACGCGTCGTGCTGCTGCGCGAAAGCGAGACTCAACATCGGCTGAGTTGCGAACTGCGGGTCGCATCCGAATCGCACGGCGTCTTCCCGGCAACCGTGTCGGAGAATGCCGGGTTGGAAGTCGCCGCCCGCTGTGTCAGCCGTCACGAACTGGGAGGGGACCTCTGTGAACTCTTCCCGCTGGGAGACCGGCAAACGAGCATCGCGCTGGGGGATGCGTCCGGAAACAGTATTCCTGCGGCGCTCGTGATGACGGCCGTTCGTGGAGGCCTGCGGGCGCTGCCGCGGAGCCTGGAATCGACCGATGTCCATCCCGCGCACATCATGGAGCGGCTCAACGATGCCCTGCATGACATCACCGGCCCGAGCCAGTTCATGAGCCTGTTCTACGGCGTCTATGATGCCGAGACGCGGCAACTCACTTACACGAACGCCGGACACCCCGCCCCCATCCTGATCCGCGGAAACGAAACGCTGCCGCTCGAATCGCATGGAATGCTTTTGGGCGTGATCCGCGACGTCTCCTATGAGTACTCCGTCCTGGATCTGCTTCCGGGTGACCTGCTCGTGATCTTCAGCGACGGCATCAGCGAGGCAATGAGCCGTTCGCACGATCTCTTCCGCTCCGAAGGGATCATCGCCGCCATTCGCAGCACGCCGTCGCGCACCGCTCAGGATGTTCTGGAAACGATCTGGCGGAAGGCGGAACTCCACGCCGAGGGTTCGAACGAGCTCGACGATCGTACGCTGCTTGTCATCCGGGTGGCGGACTCACCCCTGGTGCAGACGACGGAACTGCATGCGAAGGCCTGATCGGCTGCATCTCACAGATTCCGCGATACCGTTCGCGGCTCACCGGGTGGTCAGCTTCCGGAGTTTCCACAGGCCACGGCGGGCCTGACGGGCCTCTTCCTCGGCGTGCTGGAAACGGCGCTTCATGGCGGGGCTGTAGGAGTATTTCGTTTCCGCCCGGCTGTAACCCGCGCGGATCAGCTCCTCATTCAGCATCCACTCCTCGCGATAAACGTACGCGAGCAGCCTTCCGTAGCGGTCGCGGCGTTCCCGATCGAACTGCAGCAGGACTTCCTGGTTCTCGATCTGCCGGCGGGTGAACTGGCGGGCCTCTTCCGCGAGTGGTTCGGCGGATTGACGGCCGCGGGCGAGCTCGGGCGTATTGACGCCGATCAGTCTCACGCGCTCCCCTCCCTCGAGGACGAAGGTGTCGCCGTCGATCACGCGTTCGACGGAATAGGTCCCTTCACCTTCGATCCGGCGGGGAGCCTCCGGCGCCTGATAGAACCGGTAGGCAATCAGCAGTGCGACGAGCACCAGGAGCCGCAGGCGCCAGTCCAGCCGCCGATCCTTGAGTATTCGGCGAGCGGTTCCCATGGTCTCCCCTTCCGTGAGTCACGGACGAGTGACACTGCCGCCGTCACAAGCGCTGTGTCCTGACGAAGGCCACAGCGCTGCACGCGAATACCCGCGATGAGAGAGGATGCCCCAAGTCACTTCGTTCGAAGCCAGCCGCGTCCCTGCGCACGGAGCTGTGCTCAATTCTCGCTGAAATTCAGGCGGCGGAGTGTGTCGCGTCCCAGCGGATCTTTCAGAAATTTCTTATGACAGCGCGGACAGAGATCGTAGCGAAAGTTCTTCGCGCTGCAGTCGTCCAGCGGCATGCCGCCGGCGACTTCCATTTCTTCGATCAGTTCGGCGATCTCCTGCAGGTGATCGGCATCGAGATCCTCTTCCGTAATCTCTTCGGGGTCGAAGGCCGGAAACACCTCGAGCTTGACGACGTAACGCTGATCATCCAGTGGCTGCCCACACAGATCGCACGAAAAGTGCAACATGACAATTGAATCCTTCCCGAACGGGGACGGGCTACTTAAACAACTCCGTTGCCTGTCACAGATTCGATTGTAAGCAGAAATCGCAAATCGTGGAAAGCCTCATTCACACAAATTTTTCCCGATGCACGAGGGCTTTCGCGCGCGGCACTGCGCAGCATTTTTCCCTTTCGCGCAGCCACGAAATCAGGCAGCCGGCAGCCGCTCTGCCTGGCCAGTTTGAAACGAGGATTTGCACGAACTTCGAGCGAATCAGGGCCGCAGAAGCACACGCCCCGAAAAGAGAGCCGGCTCGCACCACAGGGCAACAGGAATCGGTGAGGGAAGACTCCGCCACGGAGCTGCGTCGAAAGTACGACTGAAGACACGGATCCGACGCAATGCGGCAGTCCGTTCGCGCAGTCAATGAGTCCCTGCGCGCAGACACGGTGCGAGATTTGTATTTTCGCTCACATCCGGAAGGCGATTGGAAAGAGCGAGCCCGCGCTCGAAGTGAAGTGCAGAGAGATGAAGAGCAGCGATCGCGTCCACAAACACAATGAGCCGTCGCAATCGAGGGCGACGGCCCGGTGTTTCACAAGCGTGATGTCACAATGAGGACGGAGCAGCCATAGCAGCGTCGCCGCAGAGCAAACACGATATCGGTGATCCAAGGACCAGCCGCGGGAACGACAACGCCTTCCCCGAATGGGAATGGAAAGTTACTCCCAGTCGTCCATGATCTCCTGCAGGCGCGATTCCACGGCAGCGGCTGTGGCGGAGAACTCGCCGGACGGGTCCGAGCATTTCATCCCTCTGTCTGCCGCGGCGACGGCGACTCCCTCTTCCACGACCGCACAGACTTCGGGATGCAGAAGTTCGTCGTGCGATTCCTCACCCTCGTCGGCAAGGGCAGGGGGAGGCTCGCCGTTCAGCAGCCGTTCGAGCTTTTCGAGAAACTCTTCGCGCGAGAAACTCGTCTTGATGACGTAGTCGTCCGCTCCGCCATCGAGTGCCGCGAGAACCGTATCCCGACTGGCGTCGCTCGTCAGCATCACCACGGGAATCCCGCTGAGGACCGGATGCGAACGAAAACCCCGCAGCGTCTTCAGCCCATCCCACCCGGACATCTGCACATCGATGACGGCGATATCGGGCGGATGTTCGAGAGCCTTGTAGAAGCCTTCCGACCCGTCCGCCGCAACCGCGACAATGTAATTCGCGCGGAGCACGGACGTAATCAGGCTTCGAAAGAGCGGATCGTCGTCAATGACGATGACGCGATGACGTACCATGACGGCTCCCTACGCAACAACTCCATCGGTGGCCAGTGTTGAGCGCGCAGGGCGCGGACGCAGAAATTGAGCGGGCACGAGGCCCACCCCCGGAGCATGATCGAAGTCGGGGAGCACCGATTCCAGAATTTCGTTCAATCCGAGCAGGAACTCGCGACCTCGCTCCGAGATTTCTGGAATGCACAACTCCACACCTCGCATACAAAGTTCCTTAACAGCCAGGGTCTGTGGTTGGATCGTGTTGGAAATCTCAGCGACCGATTGCATCGTGTGGCCCGTTTCAGTGATGTCAAAAGGCACCGCGTTGCGGTGGCTGTTTCCCGCAGGAAACAGTGGTTTTCCGCGCATGGTGCCGCTTCGTCCAACCAACTATAGTGTGTGAACTGCCCAAGTGTCGGGGAGAGAAAAGTTTTTGCAGGGTGGAGGACCACTACCCTGAGATCATCTTCCGCAGAGAGCGAAAATCCCCACCCTCCGGCCGGCACCAACGGCACATCCGCTCCATGCGTCGCAAACGGAGCATCAGCGCATCCCTGATGCGCGTGCAGTGCCTCTTGACTCGCGGCCGCCGCGAGCTTACTTGCTGGGAAGTCGGACCACCCCATCCCACCCCGGGGGCGGAACCCGATTATGCTGCGCAATCAGCACAGCCAGAAAATCCTGCGCGCGATCACTTGCGGGTAATGTATGCAGTGCCCGGTGCGCGTCTTCCCAGCGGCCGGCGAGAAAATGTTCGACCGCCGACTCGTATGCCTCCAGATGGGCGTCGGTCAGTTCCGGGCAGTCATCTACACAGGGGAGCAGCTCGCTCACCATCACCGGCGTTTCCATCCCGAAAGGGAGCACGCGGGCCAGCCGGCGGATTCGTCCCTCCGCGGGAGGCAGTCGCTCGCGAACAATTGCCGCGACCCGCTCATCGATGAGAATGGGGACGCGCAGCTGCTTGGTCATGCTCTCGAGACGGCTGGCCAGGTTCACCACCGGCCCGAAGACCGTCACTTTCACATGATCGCTCGTGCCGATCTTCCCGGCGACCGCCCGGCCATGCGCGATCCCGATTCCCACCTGGAAGTCGGAGAGGGGGTGATTTTTCTGCTTGACCGTCTGCTCGAATTCGGCGCGGATAGCCAAAGCAGCGCGGCACGCCTCAAGCGGTGCATCGGGAGAGGCGACCGGCCAGCCCCAGAAGCCCATGGCGGCATCGCCGAGGAAGTCTCCGATACCACCCCCGTGCGCCAGAATGTGCTGGGTCATCACCCCCATCGCCTGGCTCACGCGGTCAAGCAGACCGAGCAGGTCGTCCCGGGCGGTCTCGGCCCGCAGACTGAACCCGCGCAGGTCACAGAACAGGATTGTGACGTCGGCTTCGCGGGGAGCGAGCAGTCCCGTATCGAGCCCTTTTTCCCCCACCGCCGCGAGAACCGCCGGCGCAAAGAACTGCCGCAGGCCCGCCTGTTGACGTTCGAGCTGCCGCAGCCTCCAGACAGCGCTGACGATCTCGGCGACCAGTTCCGCGAATTTGACATCCCCTTCGAGTTCGGTCTCGGTCAGCGGCATGCTTCCGTCAAATCCGAACGGACGATGCCGACGGCCCGCGAGATACAGCCCCCAACCTTCCGTGGCCGATCCGGGAACCGGCGTGCAGAACGCCCAATCAAAATCGACAGTCGCGGTGAACTCGAGCGACTTCGGCGGTCCGCTTTCCCAGACGTGCAGCACGGTCTGGCCGCGACGGCGGATGGCTTCGCGAATCAGTCGCGCGCTGGGGCGCAGTTCGCCCGCGGTTTCGCGCCGCCGATCCCAGTGCAGCACGCGCAGCTCATCTTCCCCTTCGAGCTGGACAATCGCCGCGGCTTCCGCCTGGGTGATGCCCGCGAGCAGCAGGTTGACGATCCGCAGGAACGTCTCCGACTCGGTCCGCGCGCCGTAGATGACTTCCGGCAGATGCGCCAGCACTTCGATCCGCTTGTCCGCATCGCGGAAGCGGACTTTCTGCAGTGCCTGGCGGCTGAACGTCACTTCCCCCACCGGATCCGCCGCGGGAGAAGCCAGATGCGACTGCTCGTCCGCGAAGTAGAAGCAGGTCACCCCCAGGACAAAGTGTTCGCCCGGGCGCAGTTCACATTCCTCGACTTCCTTGCCGGCAAAAAAAAGCGGATTGACGGCGGACGGATCGCGGCGCACGTGCAGCCGCCCCTTGCGGACGGTCAGATGCGCGTGCCGACGGCTGATGCGGTTGTCCCACGGGACAACCAGCATCCCGTCGTGTTCGCGTCCCAGGAGATAGGTCGCGCCCGGCTCGAGTGTGATTCGCCAGCGCTGGCGCGGCTCAGGACCTTCCGCGATCAATTCCATCAGGTTCGCCTACGGACCGGGAGAGGAGCGGCCGCGGTTCACGACCGACACAGGAGGACAGCCGCTCAGGTATCGGAGAGGCTGGAGGTGCCTGTCTTCACCGGCGTCATCCCTGCCGGGCGAACAAACGCGGCCCGGCTGCGACTGTTGAGTGCCCGAAAAATAAAGTACCACAACGCCCCGATGAGTGCACCGCAGAACAGCAGCCCCAACCAGGCGTACTTGATGAGTCCGGCCTGCATCTCGTCCACCGGCAGCAGCGCTACTGGCTTGCGTTCCTGCACGACGGCAATCCATCCGGTATCACCCACCGGCCAGAAGGCCGCCAGCCAGTCATCCGAGTACTGCCTGTCGAGGATCCCGAACGGGTCGACATACCGATCGTCCCTGTCATATGCAATCAGTGCCGGGTCGAGTTCGTCGCCTCCCGTCTGGCAGACGAGTTTTCTCAGATGGGCAAGCTTCTGCCGCTGCCGTTCTCCGAGACGCATCTTCTGATAGACCTCGGGGGGAAGGTTCTTGCGGTGTTCCTCGTTCTGAATCCACGGGTGATCGAGAAGCTCGTAGTTTCCGCCCACCAATGCGACGAAACGCTCGATCTGCTGCGAACCGTTGGACGTTCCCTCCGAGACCGCGCCGTTCGTTCGCGAACCGATCTGCGGCTTGTACGGTGTCAGCAACTGGCCCAGGTGAATTGTCCGCGAGAGGACCGCGATCACTTCCCCCTCATGACGCACGGGAACCGACACGGCCACCATGAACTGATGCGTCGCTTCGCTGGGGAACGGAACCGAGACATACGGATGCTGCAGGGGTGGCTGAATCGTCCCCTTGGGAGCATCCTGGGCCTGTCCGTTATAGTAACTCCGCCACGCATAGTTCTTGTCGGTCGTCGCCGGATCGTAAGGATCGCGGTAGAGCTGAATCCCGCGATGATCGGTCAATAGCCAGCTTTCGTCGCGTTCCCGGTCATTGGTAAGACGATACTCGTCGATCTTCGATTTCCACCGGTCGAGGATCGTCCGCAAGGGGTAGCGCTCCTGCCAGGGTTGATCGATGGCGGCCGCGATCGCCGCCGGCAACTCGGGATCGGCGGCGACGTCGAGCAGTTCTGAGGTCCGGTCCTCCAGATCGCGTTCGATGGAACGGGCGAGAATCCGCGCCGTCACCGCGTCGCTTTCCAGCGCGCGGTCGATGAGGCTCGCGCTGGCCGAATTCACCGCGACCGAGATGAACTTTCGCGCGAGGGGAACCATCGCCAGCAGGAGCAGGGCCGAAAACACCACGCCCAGCGTCACCAACGGCCGCCGTGCCAGCAGCTTCGAGCGATCGTCGAGTGCTTCCAGCACGGCTTGCGCGTTCGGAAAACGCTTGGCCGGATCGTATTCGAGGCAGCGGTCGATGATGTCGGCAAGGAGTTTGTCGACTTCCCGCACGCGGCGATGGGCCGACGGGCGTGGACCATGCTTCAGCAGGCGGCGGTAATTCCGCAGCCGCTCCTCCAGCGTCTCCGCCGAGAGGATGGCTTTCTCGCTTTCAGGCGTGCGGTGCGGGACTTCGCCCGTCAGCGTCTGATAGAGCACCGCCCCGAGGGCATACACGTCCCAGCGGGCATCGGGCACGGCATCCAGGTCCGCCTGCTCGGGTGCCATGTAGAAGAGCGTTCCGAGCGCCGGGTGCTGTTCGTCCGAAAGCCGCGACTGTCCGAAATCGGCGAGTCGCGGTTCGAAATCGCCGTCGAGCAGCACATTTGCCGGCTTCAGGTCACAGTGCAGGATGCCGCTTCCATGGGCATGCACGAGAGCCTGCAGGACGATGCGGACAATCCGCTCCGCCTCCTGCACCGGCAGGGGACCATGCTGCAACAGGTTCCCCAGCGAGCCGTTCTCGAGATACTCCATCACGTAATACGGAGGATCCGAGTCCCAGCCCACGTCCAGGAGTCCGACGATGTTGCGGCAGGTGTAGAGCACCGCCAGTTTTTCGACCTCGCGATTCAGGAGCGACCAGTCGAGTCCCCGGCGATGCGTATAGAACTTGATGGCGACGTACTTGCCGGTGTTGAGTTCGTAGGCGAGCCAGACCGATCCGTACGCTCCCTCACCGAGACAGTGCTGGATGCGATAGCCGGGCACTTGCGCCGGAGCCTGGGCGCGGCGGAGGCTCAATTCGATTGCAAGCTGGGCCTCCTGCGGGTCCTGGGGCAGGGTGTCATTGGTCAAGGCCTCGGCGACGGACCGCAACCCGACGTCCTCATGAACTTCCATCAACGCCTCCGCAATCGGCGAGACCACGTCGCGACCGTCGATTGGCCACACGTGGAACTACTCCCTGCCCGGGGTGCTGCGGGCAGGAGGTGCAGATCCATCCTGTATCCATCATTAGAGCCTGACACAAAGAAATCGAGTCCACAAGGGACGAGCGCGTCCACAATCGATGTTCCGCGCTCACCGACCGCCGACAAACTCCCCGCGACCCGACAACCACTCACGCGTGGAAGAGTCCCCTTCGAGGTGACTGGCGCCAGATATTCATACGACTCGCGCCGGTTTGCCGATGGCCCGGAGGCGCTTCCGCATTCCGTGCTGCTCGATCGCCAGAGCACCTGATCTTCCCGAGCGAAATTGCGGCGGATTTGCAACATGCCACTCCCCGGACAAGTAGAGACAGGGAATCGCCCGCGAGAGTTCCCTCGTTCGTCATTTTCGGGAGCCGATGTCGTCTCCCGCGTCGCACGCGATTGAATCGCCTTCGAGTCCCGCAGGGCTTCCTGAACTGTTCCGACTCTGCCGCCTGCAGAGTGGAGGATTCAGCACCGGACGGCAGTGTGTGGAGGCGGCGAGTCGCGGTGAAATCGGGTGTCGCGGGGGTGCCCCGGAGTCCCTCTTCCGAGTCCCTTTCCGGGAGGCAAAACACCCCCTGGGAGCAGCTCCGCAAGAATTTATCATAGAAGAACTTGCGCAGCAGACGGCCCCCCGCGTCCTTGCGTTGTCAAGAGCCTGCAAAACTGCTAGAATTCAGACACATTCGAAATGTCATTGCGGCGGCAGCGGTCGCCGTCCGTCGGCGACACTTTTTCGGCCTGCGAGACCCCGGGCAGACGTGGGAACGGAGTCGTTTTCCCCCGAGGTTCCGTGCACTGTGGCGCTCCTTTGCAGAGGGATCGTGTCGATGCCCGTGGATTGAGTGCGTCCCGATCGCGCCCCTGGCTTTCGCATATCCTCGGGAATCGGCAATCCGCCATTCCGGAGCACCTGTCGCCGCGGTTCGAGCATGAATCGAACTCGCCGCAGGCCGTTTTTCATCAGACAGAGAGTGAGGAGATCCGTTGTCGAACGGTGGTTCAGAAAATATCCAGCAGTTGGACATCCAGGATGAACTCCGCAACAGCTACCTCACCTATGCGATGAGCGTCATCATCAGCCGCGCGCTCCCCGATGTGCGCGACGGGCTGAAACCTTCGCAGCGGCGAATTCTGGTCGCGATGAACGACCTGAATCTCGGTCCCAACAGCGGACGCATCAAGTGCTCCAAGATCTCCGGCGACACCAGCGGTAACTATCACCCTCACGGGGAAGGCTCGGTCTATCCAACCCTCGTCCGCCTCGGCCAGAACTGGGTGATGCGCGAAGTACTGGTCGACAAGCAGGGGAATTTCGGTTCGCTGGCCGGTCTTCCCCCGGCCGCCATGCGATACACGGAAGCCCGCCTCTCCGCGGTCGCTTCCGAGATGCTTGACGACCTGGATCGCGACACGGTCGATTTCATCCCGACGTACGACCAGCGGCTCACCGAGCCGGTCGTTCTGCCCTCGCGCGTCCCGAACCTGCTCGTCAACGGTTCGACCGGTATCGCGGTTGGTATGGCGACCAGCATCCCGCCGCACAACCTGCGGGAAGTCTGCGAAGCCGTCAAGCTGCTGATCGACAACCCCGAGTGCACGCTCGACGAAATCCTCGAAGTGATGGAGGGGCCCGACTTTCCGACCGGGGGCATCATTTGCGGCCGCATGGGGATCCGTCAGGGGTATCTCACCGGCCGCTCGACGATCACGGTGCGCGCCCGCACGCACTTCGAACAGGAGGGCAATCACGACGTCATCGTCGTTACGGAGATCCCGTACCTCGAAACCCGCGATCGCATCCGCGAAAAGCTGGAGCTGCTCGTCCGCGACGAACGGATCAAGGGAATTGCGCGTGTCGTGGACCTCACCGACCGCACGATTCCCGCCTGGCAGGTTCGCCTGCATATCGTCCTGAAGAAGGACGCGGACCGCGACGTCGTCCTGAACCAGCTCTTCCAGTACTCGCCGCTGCAGGGAACGTTCAGCGTCATCCTGCTCGCGCTGGTGGGGAATCGCCCGCAGCTGCTCACCATCCGGGAGCTGCTGACGGAATTCCTGCGGCATCGCGTCACCGTGTTGCGACGGCGGACGGAGTTCCTGCTCGCCGAAGCGAGAAAACGCAAGCATGTCGTCGAAGGCATGCTGATTGCGCAGATCGACATCGACGAGGTCATTAACACGATCCGCAGTTCGGCCAGCCGTTCCGAGGCGCGCGACCGCCTGCAGACGCTCGAAGTCGCCGGCGAACTTATCGCCCGGGCGCTCGGGGAGGACGGTTATCGCGCCTTCCAGGAAGAACGGGGCGTCGCCGAGAACTACACGCTGTCGGCAACGCAGGCAGAAGCGATTGTCGCCATGCAGCTCGGCTCGCTCGCCGGCCTCGAACGCGAGAAGCTGGGCAACGAGTTCAACAAGCTGCTCGAAGACATTACCGAGTACCTCCGCCTGCTCTCCGACGAGGCAAACCTGCTCGCTCTCGTTCGCGAGGAAATGGAGCAGTTACAGGCGAAGTTCACCGATCCGCGCCGCACGACGATCACCGACGAAGAGCTGACCTACGTTGACCGCGAAGACCTGATCACCGAAGAAACCATGGTGGTCACGCTCTCGCACCGCGGCTACATCAAGCGGACCGCGTTGCAGGTTTACGAAGCGCAGAACCGCGGCGGCAAGGGCATCACCGGGGCCAAGGTCGATGAAGAAGATCCCATCGAGCATCTCTTCGTCGCCAGCACCCACGATTATCTGCTCTTCTTTACCGACCGGGGCAAGGTCTTCTGGCAAAAGGTCTACGACCTGCCGCTGCTGACCCGTACCAGCAAGGGACGTGCGCTTGTCAATCTCGTCCCGCTGCAGGAAGGGGAGAAGATCTTCAACTGTCTTCCGGTGCGCGTCTTCGACGACCAGCGGCAGCTTCTCATGGCGACCCGCAACGGGATCATCAAGAAGACTCCGCTTTCGGCCTACGGACGCCCGCTCAAGGGAGGCATCATCGCCATCAAGCTCGACGAAGGGGACGAGCTGATCGACGTCGTGATCGTCTCCCCCGGCGACGACGTGCTGCTCGCCACGGCAAACGGCATGGCGATCCGCTTTTCGGAGTCCGATGTCCGCAGCATGGGCCGCAACACCCGCGGCGTGAAGGGGATCACCCTCACGAAGGGAGATCATGTCGTCGGCATGGTGGTCGCCAAGCCGGAACTCGACCTGCTCACCGTCTGCGAGAAAGGATTCGGCAAGCGGACGCCCTTCGGAATCGGGGGCGAACCCACGAACGGCAGCATTCCCGTGTCGGTCGAAGGCAACGGCGAGGAACTGCCGGAAGAAGGAGCTGACGTCGAAGAACCCGATCTTCCCGAGGACGAAACTGTCGCCGAGGTCCCCGATGAAGCCGAAGGGGCCGAGGAAGGGGACGAAGAGGCACGCCGCAGCAGCATGTCCTACCGTCGCCAGCGCCGCGGTGGAAAGGGAATTCGCAGCATTCGCACGACGGAGCGGAACGGGCCGGTGGTCGATGTGATCGCCGTCTCCACCGACGACGAAGTGCTGATGGTCACGGCCGGCGGCAAGATTCAGCGGATCCGCGCGAACGACATTCGCCAGATCGGCCGCAATACGCAGGGAGTGACGATCATCCGCCTCGACGAGGGAGACTCCCTGGTCTCGATCGCCCGCGTTCCCAAGGAAGAGACGGTGGAGGAGTAGCCAACCGAGTCAGCTTCACAATCGCGGCTGCTCGTGGGGTGGTCGGAGACCGGGCCAGCGGGAAGTCCCCGTGAGGGAAAGTGTCGCTGGCCTGCTCCCCTCCCGGTACTTCAGCAGTAACAGGGCGAGGCGGCACAGGCAATCGCCCGCTCCCCCAGGCCTCCCCGAAGAGGCGTAAAGCCGCCGTTGCCTTCCCCCGGGGAATTCGCGACAATCCAGCACGCACCGGTTCCCGCAGGGGACCGGTTCTGTTCCACGGAAGGCCGTTGCCCGGAATTGCGTGCGGATCCTCCGCCGGTTCCGGCCCGAAAGCCCATCTGGCGGTCAAAGTTCAACCGTGCATCCCTCGCTGCAATGTCTCCGCGGCCCGCCTGGGGCTGTCCGGACGACTGCCGTGCAGGGGGCGCATCCTCGATTCAGCGGGAGTCAAGATAGCCACGGCTATCGGCAGGCATGCAACGGATCCTCGTCACTGGCGGCTGCGGGTTCATCGGCTCCGAGTTCGTACGGATGCAACTCGCGACCGATCCAGCGATCCAGATTGTCAACCTGGACAAGCTGACCTACGCCGGAAACCCCGAGAACCTGAAATCCGTCGAGCAGAATCCGCGCTACGAGTTCCGGCAGGGGGACATCGCCGATCGGAAATTGGTCGATGCACTGCTGGCGGAATTCCCGTTCGATGCGGTCGTGAATTTCGCGGCCGAGTCGCACGTCGACCGCAGCCTGCTCGATTCGAGCGAATTCATTCAGACGAACGTCGTGGGGACGCAGGTTCTGCTGGATGCCTGTCGCCGGGCAAATGTCCCGCGGTTCGTGCAGGTCTCGACGGATGAGGTCTACGGCAGCCTCGGCCCCACCGGGCATTTTCGCGAAGACTCCCCCCTCCAGCCCAACAGTCCCTACGCCGCCTCGAAGGCGGCGGCCGACCTCCTGGTACGGAGTTACTGTCATTCGTTTGGTTTCCCGGGAATCATTACCCGCTGCTCGAACAACTACGGCCCCTATCAGTTTCCCGAAAAGCTGATCCCGCTGTTCATCACGAACGCGCTCGCGGATGAGCCATTGCCGGTCTATGGCGACGGGAAAAACGTGCGTGACTGGATTCACGTCAGCGATCACTGCCGGGGGATCGATGCTGCCCTTCGCCACGGCCGGGTGGGCGAGGTCTATAATTTCGGGGGGAACACCGAGAAATCCAATCTGGAACTGACACATCTGCTTTTGGAACTGCTCGACAAGCCGCGGAGCCTGATCCGCTTCGTCGCCGATCGGCCCGGGCATGACCTGCGGTACGCGGTCGACTCATCCAAGGCACAGGCCGAGCTGAATTGGCATCCCCAGGTGGAGTTCTCCACCGGACTCAAGGAAACGATCGCCTGGTACCGCGACAATCCCGCCTGGGTGGAACGGGTGAAGAGCGGGACCTATCGGACTTACTACCAGCGGCAATACGGCACACGGCTCACTCCGTAATCCGGGGGCTGCAACAGGAAACGCTCGCAAGATCATAAGGAGACCGCCTTGAAGATTGTGATGGTGGGCACTGGCTACGTCGGCCTCGTGACAGGGACGTGCTTCGCGGACAGTGGAAACGACGTCTGTTGCGTCGACATCGACGAATCGAAGATCGAACGGCTCCGCAGGGGAGAAGTGCCGATTTACGAACCCGGTCTGACGGAGCTTGTCCAGAAGAACCTCGAGGCGGGGCGGCTGCATTTTACAACGCAACTCTCCGAGGCGCTGCCGGATGCCGACTGCGTCTTCATCGCTGTCGGAACGCCGCAACGGGATGACGGATCGGCGGACCTCTCGATCCTCTGGTCCGTCGTCGAGCAGATTGCCCCGCATCTCTCTCCTAAAACCATCGTCGTCATCAAGAGCACCGTACCGGTCGGCACGAACCGCGAAGCGGCGCGGCGGCTCGCCGAACTGACCGGACGCGAGGTCGATGTCTGCTCGAACCCCGAATTCCTGAAGGAAGGCTGCGCGATCGATGACTTCACGAAGCCCGATCGCGTTGTCGTCGGCGTCACGCGCCCCGAGTGTGCCGAGGTTCTGAAGGACCTGTACGAGCCCTTCCTGCGAACCGACAACCCGTTCCTGGTGATGGGGCTCGAAAGTGCCGAGATGACCAAGTACGTCGCCAACTGCATGCTGGCGACCAAAATCAGCTTCATCAACGAGATGGCCAACGTCTGCGATCGCGTCGGCGCGAATATCAACGACGTCCGCCGCGGCATCGGCCACGACGAACGGATCGGCTTCGCCTTTCTGTTCCCGGGCGTCGGTTACGGCGGGTCCTGCTTCCCCAAGGATGTCCGGGCGCTGATCTCGGTCGCGCAGCGGCACGAAATCGAGCCGCGCATCCTCACGGCGGTCGACACGGTCAACGAGGCTCAGAAACACGTCCTCTTCGAGAAGCTCGAACGCCACTTCGAAGGCGAGCTGAAGGGGCGGACGATCGCCATCTGGGGTCTGGCGTTCAAGCCCCGCACCGACGACATTCGCGAGGCACCGTCCCTGGTCCTCATCGACCGGCTGCTGAAGGCGGGTGCGAACGTCCGCGTGCACGATCCCGTCGCCCAGAACAATGTGCGGGCGATTTTCGGCGACAGGATTACCTACTGGGCCAAACAGTACGACGCCCTCGACGGGGCCGACGCACTTGCGATCGTGACCGAGTGGAGCGAGTTCCGGAATCCCAACTTCGAGACCATCCGCCGCCGGATGAAACAGCCCGTGATTTTCGACGGACGGAACCTTTACGATCCGGTGGCCCTCGCCAGACTCGGTTTTACCTATTCCGGGATTGGCCTGCGTTAACGTCACTGCCGGTCCTCAAGCAGGTTCGGGTGCTGGTCCGTCGGGATCGGCGTCGATATAATTCGTGCGAATTCCAGCTCCGGGCGGGAACTGTCAGTGCCGCAGCCTGCGGCCAGCCGTTTCCCGGTCCGGGCAACCCTTACGAAAATTTCACCTGCCTCTCGTAGGCAACGAGGAACCAAATGGATCAAGAACTGCGCGGTGCCTGCCAGGACCTGTTGAGCCGGATCGTTCATCTGCAGGACCGTCTTTGACTGGGCTGGCAAGCAAAAACGCGCGGACGAAATTAATCAGCAGATGACGGGGCCGGGCTTCTGGGACAATCATGACAAAGCCCAGGCCCTGGTGACCGAACTCCGCCGGATCTCGATGGCGCTCAAGCCGCTCAAGGAGATCCAGGCCGCCGCCGAAGACCTGAAAGTGCTGATGGAGTTCGCCGACGAGGACGACTCGGGCGAAAGCCTGGCCGAACTCGAAACGGCACTGAAGGCACTCGAAGAAAAAGTGGCTGCCGTCGAATTGCAGGCCATGCTCTCCCGACCGGAGGATGCATGCGGCTGCTATTTGAGTATTCAGGCGGGGGAAGGAGGAACCGACGCTTCCGACTGGGCGGCGATGCTGCTGCGGATGTATCAGCGCTGGGCCGAGGAGAACGGGTTCGAGTGTGAAATCCTCGAACTCTCCGAGGCCGAAGAAGCCGGTATCCGCAGTGCAACGATCGCGCTGCGCGGAGACTATGCTTACGGCTACCTGAAAGGCGAGGTCGGGGTTCACCGGCTGATCCGCATGAGTCCGTTCGATTCCGCCGGTCGAAGGCAAACCTCGTTTGCCGCCGTCGACGTCATCCCGGAACTCGAGGACGATGTCGAGATCGACATCGACTGGGAGAACGATGTCCGCGAGGACGTGTTCCGCGCAAGCGGGGCCGGGGGACAGAAGGTCAACAAGACCTCGTCCGCCATCCGCCTCACGCACATCCCGACGAATACGGTCGTGCAGTGTCAGAACGAGCGAAGCCAGCATAAGAACCGGGCCATCGCTCAGAAGATGCTGACGGCGAAGCTGTACCAGATGGAGCAGGACCGTCGCGACGCCGAACTCGCCGCCAAGCGGGGACAGAAGTCCCGCATCGGCTTCGGCGGAGAAACGATCCGCAGCTACGTCATGGCGCCGCAACAGTACGTCAAGGACGCCCGCACGAACCTGAGCGTCGGTAACCCCACCCGGGTGCTCGATGGAGACCTCAACCCCTTCATCGAGAGCTACCTGCGCTACAGCATCGGCAAGGACTGATCGGCACAGGCGTCCTTCCGCGAGCATGCAGAAGGCCCCCGGTGAGCAATCACCGGGGGCCTTTTTTCTTGAGATTGCACTGCCGGGCCGCCGAATCGCCCCCCAGCCAGCAGGGGCAATCGAAAGAAGCGATCTGGTCGCGGGTACATCTGGTCGACCTGGAAACCGCTTGCGGCATCAACTCCTGAGTCAGCCGGCGGGGATTTCGAGATCGACAATCACGGGCAGATGATCGGAACCGATTCCCGGACCGATCCGCCGATCGCGCACCCGAACCCCGGGCGAGACGAGGCAATGATCGATCGCAATCTTGAACAGTCCGGTCCCCGCCGGCCAGCTTGCCTGCACTCCGAAACCACGGCGAGAATCGCGGAGCCCTCCGGCCTTCAGCAGCGGTTCGAACCGCGGCGACCAGGAGGTCATGTTGAAATCCCCGGCGACGATGACGGGCTGCCGCTGCGCTGCGGCCAGTTCCCCCAGTTCCGCCAACTGCGTGTTTCTCGCCCGGGTGTGCCAACCGGTCTTCGGCGGCACCGGATGCGCGGCGATGACCGTCACTTCCTGCTCGTCGAGCATCACCGATGCGACAACCGCCGGGTTATCCTCGCTGAAGAGCACCACCTCCGACGAAGCGAATGCATGCCGGCTGTACAGCCCGATCCCGAAATTGCTGCGGCGGGGGACGACTTCCGCGTACGGGAACTCCTCGCGAAGCGGCTCCAGTGCCGTCGCCCACTCCGGCGTGACTTCAAGGACGATCAGTACATCCGGGCGTTCGGCGGCGACAAACCGCCGCACCTCTTCGTGACGGCGGTTCTGACTCCAGACGTTCATCACGACAACCCGCATCGGAGCGTACCGCGAACGTTCCCCCGGCGACTCACCAGTGGACGCCGCGAGATACAACGGCACGATGAGGGCGAGGTTTCCGACCGCGAATGTCGCGGCAAACGCCGCCCAGCCGAGATGCCGCACGCTTGCGAGCACCACTGCGGTAATGGCCAGTCCCCACGCGTACTGCACGCGGAACGGCCCGAGGAGTTCCCCCACCCACCAGAAATCACCGCCGAAACCAGCCAGTGTCGCCGCGGCAAGAAGAATTGCAGTCGCGACCGCAAAGCGAGCGATAAGCGCGGTCCGCCGTGATCGATCCTCCGTGTTCTGCATCTTCGTATCCGCGCCGGCCCTGGGGGCCGCTTCCCGTCCTTTGATTCGTCGGCCGCAATGGCCCGCCCGGGCGTCAGGCCGCGTTCCAGTCCCTTCGGGTTACTGGCGGGGGCAGATGCTTCCGCGCCACTTTGCAGATGTAGGTAAACGTCGGATTGACGAACTGCGTCACCCGCGCTTCGAGCACCTGCCCGAGATAAAGATAGGCATCCCCCACCGTGAACGCATAGTCCTCGACGAGCCAGCGGATCATTTCTTCAAGCGCCAGCCGAAATGCGTCCTCGGCGGGTCGCGCCATCGCCGCGGTCGCGATGTGGGTCGCATCGGTGATGCGCGGCCACTGCATCGAAGCGGGCAGGGGACTGAGCGTCGGCGTGACACGCACCCGACCGCTCGCCTCGATTCCACCAGCCCCGCAGATCTCACCGTCACCCTGAATGGCGTGCATATCGCCGATGTGGAGCAAGGCGCCGGGAACGGCGACCGGAAGATGCACCGTCGCGCCGGTGGTGATCTCCTGGATGTCAAGGTTGCCGCCGTACCGCGTCGCCCAGGTATTCGCGAAGACTTCGTGCTCGGAGGCAACGCCGACAAATCCGATCATCGGCATGACCTCAAGCTCGAGCCGCTCATCCCAGCGAAAACGTCCGTCACGGATCTCGACGATCTTGTGATGCATGCCGACGCCACTGGTTCCCATCCATCCCGGCATCGCTCCCGTGTTGCCCCGATAGTTGGTGAAACCGAGGGGATCGAGTTCGATCGGCCCGATCTTCACCGAGAGCATCTGCCCGGGAGCGGCGGTGCGGATGAAGGTACAGCCACTCGAAGGATTGCCGCCGCGAAGCCGCTGCCGCAGCGTTTCCCCTTCGGGATGCGTATCGAGCCACGGGCCGCGGTTCAGTTGTGTCTGGACCTCGTACTCCTCACCGGGATCGACGGTGAGCGTCGGAGCGTTGTATTTGCCGGTCTCGAAGTACAGCACATCTGGCGTCGCCCGCTGCATGACACTCGCTCCTGTATTCGAAGAACCTCGGTGGAAGGAACCGCGGGCAGGCTACCACACAACGGGGCGGAGGGCCAGCTTCGCTGGCCTGAGGCTTCAGGCTCCAGACTTCAGACTTTAGGGGAGGGGAAGTTTGGTCGTTCGTTGCAGCGGCGGCAGGCGGGGCTGGCTCCAATTGCAAAAGGCGATATCGGCGACTAAAGTTGACTCTGGTCCCGCGGGGCCGCCAGATTCGACGACTCACCAGCAGAAGCGATGCGCGATGCATATTAAAGACGGATTTCTCAGCCCCGAAGTGTGCCTGCTCACGAGTGCGGCGGCCGCCGGCGCGGTGGCGTACAGTCTCCACAGGTTGAAAGACTCCCTCTCCGACCGGACAGTCCCGCTGACCGGCATGATGGCGTCGCTGATCTTCGCCGGCCAGATGGTGAACTTTCCCTTGCCGGGCGTCGGCGTCTCCGGACATCTGCTCGGGGGTGTGCTGGCGTCGGTGGTCCTCGGGCCCTGGGCCGGCTGCATTGCCATCGCACTCGTCCTGTTCGTCCAGCTGGCCCTCTTCAGCGATGGTGGCTGGCTGGTGCTGGGAGCGAACGTTCTCAACATGGCGGTGATCGGTGGGTGGGGCGGCTGGGCCGTTTACCGGGCCGTCCGTCGCGCGCTGGGAGACGGCAGCACGGGAATCATCGTCGGCTCGGTGGTCGCTTCGTGGCTGAGCGTCATGGCGGCCGCCAGCCTCTTCTGCCTCGAATTCGGCCTGTCGTGGCCCGCCGGCAAGTATGATCTTTCCCGCGTGTTCTCGCTGATGGTCCTGTTCCACAGCGGGATCGGCATCGGTGAAGCGATCATCACCGGACTCGTCGTCAGTTACGTCCTCGCCCAGCGTCCCGACCTGATCCATACCCCCGAACCACGCGGCGGGACACTCCCCGAACTTTCCCGCGCCCTGTGGGCCGGCATGGTCGTCGCCCTCGCGGTCGCTGCGTTCCTCGGTCCCTTCGCCTCCGAATACGCCGACGGGCTCGACTCGGTCGCGGAACGCACACAGTTCATCGACCTGGAACAGAAGCCCGCAATTGCGCTCCTGGAGGACTATGAGATCCCGCAACTCAGCGACCGCTGGGATAAGCTCGCGGTCTCCGCCGCGGGTATTGGAGGAACGCTGGCGGTTCTGGTGACTGCATTGCTGCTCGGGCTGGTGCTGCGGCCGCAACGACCGGCCGCCGAGGCGTCCCATGGGTCCTGATTTTCTCGACCGCTTCAGCCGCGGGCAGACAGTCTGTCACCGCCTGCCCGCCGGGCTGAAACTGGCGATCACGATAGCCGTCATCGCGACGGCGGTCATCACACCGGTCCGCTACTGGCCGGTGCATGGCTGCCTGGCGTGTCTGCTGTTCATCGCGCACAGCCTTGCCGAGATTCCGCTCCGCTACCTGCTGCACCGGATTCTGTATTTTCTGCCGTTCGTACTGGTGCTGGCCGTCAGTCTGCCGGCGGGGGGTGGGAGCGAACTTGCAGCCGGAATCTTCGTGCGGAGCGTGCTGGCGTTTCTCGCGGGGCTCTGGCTGGTGAACGTCACTCCGTACGATGACCTGCTCGTCACGCTGCGCCGCCTGCACGTTCCAGTCCTGCTGATCGCGCTTCTGGCGTTCATGTACCGCTATGCCTTTGTCGTGTTCGACGAGCTCGGCCGGATGCGCGAGGCCCGCGCAGCCCGCAGCTTCGGCCGTTCGGTCTGGTGGAGAAACTGGGGGCACTCCGCGCAGCTGCTGGGGATGCTGCTCATCCGCAGCATGAATCGGGCTGAGCGGGTTTACGGAGCGATGTGCGCCCGGGGCTGGAACGGCGAGATCCGCACGCTCGACCATCCCGAGGATCGCTAGAATCGCATCTCGCTCCCGCACACCTCCCGCCGCTTCCACACTGTTCGATGACCGATCCGACATCCGCACCTTCGCCGCCGATCCTGCAGGTCGCACACCTCGACTATGTCTATCCGAACGGGCATGTCGCCTTGCGCGATGTGAGCTTCACCATCGCGCCCGGCGAGCGGGTCGGACTGATCGGCCCCAATGGAGCCGGCAAGACGACGCTGATGATGCACTTGAACGGCCTGCTTCCCGGAGGGGGAGCGCCGTCGCAGGTCGCGGCAGCTGCGAATGGAAGCCCCCGGGGGGTGATGGTGAACGGGCTCCCGATGATCCGGGCTCACCTGCCGGAGATCCGCCGCCTCGTCGGCTTTCTGTTTCAGGACCCGGACGATCAGCTGTTCTGCCCGACCGTTCGCGAGGACGTCGCGTTCGGACCGCTGAATCTCGCGCTCCCCCGCGACGAAGTCCTCACGCGCGTTCGCGAGAGCCTGGCGGCAGTCGGTCTCGCGGGACTCGAAAGCCGCAGCACGCAACATCTCAGTTTCGGCGAGCGAAAGCGGGTCTGCCTCGCGGGAGTACTCGCCTGCCGACCCTCACTGCTCGCGCTCGATGAGCCTTCGAGCAATCTCGATCCGCGTGCCCGCCGCGGCTTTATTGAACTCCTGCGGTCGCTCGATGCGGCTCAACTCATCGCCAGCCACGATCTCGAACTCGTCCGCGAACTCTGCACGCGGGTGCTGATTCTCGATGAAGGCCGCCTGCAGGCCGATGGCCCGACCGACGCGATCCTCGCCGATGAGCGTCTGCTGATCCGGCACGGTCTCGAAGTCCCGCTCAGCGTGAAATATGGGAGGTAGGCTGGAGACTGGGGGCTGGAGACTGGAGCACCTTGGCGCGGGGCGGGTTTGAAACTGCGCGATCAAAGCAGGAGGCAACGAATACTCGCCTATTTTTTTCGACGGCGTTTTTTCTCCGGCGTTGCGGCGGTTCGTTCGAGTCCCATTGCCTGGGTGACGCGCTGTTCGAGCGTGGCCAATTGTTCCGTGGTCGGGGTGTAGCGGATCGACTCCGCCGCGTTCCGCAGCAACACCAACTCGATCCGATCCGGAAACCGGCCGAGCAGTTCCTTCGCCGCGAACGCATAGCACCCCAACTGCAACTCATACTCGGCGATCAGATCGACCGTGCGCTTCCTCGCGGTCCGCACCGTCTTGTAATCGAGCAATACCCATTCTCCCTCGACGGTCTCGTAGAGACAGTCGATCGTCCCTGTGATCGTCGCGAGCGGTGCCGACTCGGTATCTCGCGGCCAGCGCAGCTGGAATTCGAGTTCACGGAACAGCCGCCTTGCCTGGCCGAGCGTCTGGGCGCAGGGAGACGAGAAGAAATTTCTCAGGCAATCTTCCGCCTGGGCGCGGAGCCTGGGGGACAACTCCTCGGAGACTTCCCAGCAGCGATCAATCAGCCGCAGGTAATCGCCAGGATTGGCAAAGTCGATTCGCTCGAGAATGCTGTGGACGAGCGTGCCGACCCGTTCCGCATCGCGGCTGAGTCCCGCCCCGTGCTTCTCCTCCACGCCAACTGCGGCAGTCACTTCCTCGGGGACGGGCAAGCCCCCTTCCACCGGAGTGTCCGGGGAGCTCACCGCGTGTGTCACGGCGTCCACCACTTCCAGTTGCGAGACGCTGAAGAGTCCCCCAGTCAAAGCCGAGACCGGCAGCGGGCTCATCAGCCGGGGCAGGGGAGCCGGCTCCGCCGACTCGACTGCATCGCGCAACGTCTCCAGCGGTGGTCGCGCGTCGCGAGTCTTCGCCGCAAGTCGCGGTTCGGGCGGTGCCTGCTGATGCACGAGCACCATCGGACATTCATCACAATAGGGAGCGGGAATCACCGGGCGGCCCGTATCGCCATTGATCCGCGGTCGCCCCGTGCTGAGTTCAAATCGATCCGCGAGCAGTTTCAGCCACGGAGAGGTGGGGCGATCGATGTTTTTCACCCCTCCTGACAGGATCAGATGATCGGCGGCGCGCGTCGCTGCGACATAGAACAGCCGCACCGTCTCGGCCTCCTCCTCGCGTTTCTCCAGCAGATTGTAAATCTTCAATCCCAGGTTCACGGCCTTCACACCGTGCCGATCTGGTGGAGCCACGAGCGGCCCGAGTTCGCCATGCAGTACGGCGGGGGTCCATTGTGCAGGCCCGCCACGCTCCATATCGCAGAGCACGACGAGCGGAAACTCCAGTCCTTTCGACTGGTGGATCGTCATCAGGCGAATGACGTCGCTCGACTCGGCATGTGTCGCCGCCAGCTCTTCATCGGTCTCCTCGGTGATCGACTCGCGGAGCCGCATCACGAAATCGGAAAGCGTAAACAACCCCGACCGATCGAACGTCCGCGCCATGTCGATGAGCTTGCGGAGGTTTGCGAGCTTGCGGCTGCCAAGGAACTCCGTCAGCAGTGCCGCATCGAATCCCGTCCGCTCGAGGGCGAGATTGAACAGCGCCGCCAGCGGCAGACGATCTTTCTGTTCGCGCAGTTCATTCAGTACCGCAAGCGCGTGTTCCGCTTTCTGCCGCTCATCCGGATCGAGTTCCGCCGGCACGGGCGCAGAAATCGCCTTGCGCAGCGAACCGGCATGGCGCACCAGCACATACAGCGTATCGTCGGACAGACTGAAGAACGGCGAGCGCAACACCCCCAGCAGGCTGATTTCGTCGTCCTCGTCATCGAGGAACTGAAACAGGCTGACGAGATCGTAGACTTCCTGCTGCGAGAAAAAGGCTCGACCGCCGACGAGATAATAATCCAGTCCGTACTTGCGCAGGGCGGCTTCGTAGTAGCGCACATCGCTCATCGCCCGGAAGAGCAGCACGATGTCGCCGAGTCGCAGCGGACGCAACCCGGGCTTTCCGGTCTCGGGGTCGCGATGGCGAACGCGGGGGACGCCGTCATGGAGCATCTGATGCAGGCGTCGCGCGATCCACTCGGCCTCGAGCTGCCGAAGAGCCGACGCCGAGTCTTCGTCCTCCTCCCCCGGAGTCGCGAACAGGAACTCGATCACGGGAGGTGGTGAAAGCTGTTCGGGAAGGTGCGGCACCAGCGGTTCGTATTCCGGTCCCATCGTCTCCGCGAACAGGGCATTCACAAAGCGGAGAATTGCCGGCTGGCTGCGAAAGTTCATGCTCAGGGGCAACCGACCGACTGGCGGAATCTCGTTCCGCAGCGCATGAAAGACCGCCGGGTCCGCCCGCCGGAAGCGGTAGATTGACTGCTGCGAGTCGCCGACCAGGAACAGCTTCCCATTCACCAGCCGCTCACCGCAGAGGAACCGGACAATGTCGGCCTGGACGGGATCGGTATCCTGAAATTCGTCGACCAGCAGAAAGTCGATATTCCGCTGGGCCCGCCGCTGAACCTGCGGATGATCGCGCAACAGATTTCGTGTCAGCAGCAGCAGGTCGTCAAAGTCGAGAAGTCCGGCTTCCCGCTTCCGGGCCGTATAGTGTTCGAGGGCAAAGTGGGCCGTGCGCAAGGTCGCCAACCCCAGTCCCGCCGCGAATGCCTGGTCCCCGGAATCGAATCCGGCGATCTCCAGCAGACCATTGACCGATTTTTTGAGTTTCGCGAGTCCGTCCCTCACGGACTCATAGACTTCTTCATCACTCCACGCTTTCTTGTTCCCTCCGCCCTTGACTCCCATCAGAGGGACCAGGTCCGCGAGGGCAGCGAGCGGATCGCTTTGCTGCATCACGCGCGGCAAGCCTTCGAGCAGGCCGTCACAGCGGGTGCGCATCACGTCGTGACTCGGTGAATGCTCGCGCAGCAGATTCAGCAGGTCTCGAGTCTCACGGGCCTCGACAATCTCGGCGACGAGCGCCGGCACGATCACGGTCGTGAAGCGTTCGTTCCATAGTTCCACCAGATCATCGGGCGACTTCTGGCCCCACGTGGCGAAATCGAGTTTGAACCGGTCGAGGACAAATGTTTCACATAATCCGATCGCGCGATCGAGACCGAATTCGAGGACCAGTTCGAGCGCATCCGGATCGTGAGCGGCGATTCGCTCGTGAACGGCGTCGGTCACTGCGTTGTGCAGAAAGATGCCAGCTCCCGCCGGGTCGAGCAGACCGAAGCGGGGATCGATCCGGGCTTCGACCGCATAGCTCCGCAGCAGCGTCGCACAGAACGAGTGGATCGTGCTGATCCGTGCCGAATCCACCTGACGCACGATCGACAGCCAGTGATCGACGTGCTCGGGAGCGCAGTTCTGCAGCTTCGCGCGGCAGGCCTGCCGGATGCGTTCGCGCATCTCGCGGGCCGCGCGCTCGGTGAACGTGATCGCAACCAGCTTCGAAAGCTCGGCGGCTTCCGGACCGGGTTCGAGATGCGAGAGGAAGCGGCGGGTGAGAACGAACGTCTTCCCGCAGCCGGCCCCTGCCGCCAGCGCAATCGAGGACTCGCGCAATTCAATCGCGGCACGCTGCTGCGGAGTCAGGGGGGAGGTGTCGGTACTCATGAGCGTTCGGCGGAAGGAAAGTAAGCGGAGGCGCGCTACGCCCGGCAAACGAAAATCGAAACGAAGTCACGCGAGCGAAGGAGGAGTGAAGTCAAACCTGCCAGCGTTTGTCGAGGGCCTCTTCGAGCGGACGAATCTGATTGACCCGGCAGGCGGTCTTGTAGTCGCAGTATCCGGTGCATGTCTCCTGCTGGTTATAGACGGGGAACGCGCCACCGCGAATCGCCGCCGCCAGCCGCGGGACAAGCTCTTCGAGACTCTGACACGCCGCGTCCCAATCGGGATCATCCAGGTTCTGACACGTCTTTTTCGACGAGGATTTCAAACAGGCGCTAAAGCCCGTCTCCTGGATACTCCAGTATCCCGGTTGAAACGGCTTCGCGGCGGGCCCGACAATCTCCAGCCGCTCGACGGCCAGTGCATACAGCACCAGCTGCAAAGTGCGTCCTGAGCGAATGTCGTCGAGCGAAAACTTCGGCGGCTTGCCGGTCTTGTAGTCGATGATATTGAAGAGTGTTGCCCCTTCGGTCTCGCCCACATCGATGCGGTCGATCCGGCCGTTGATCCGCGTTTCGTTCTCTCCGTTGCCGAGCACCAGCGGCCGATAGATTTTTTCCGGGGGAGTCGGATCATCCTTCGCGGGCGTCCCGAAGATGATTTCGAACAGCGACGGCGCGAGCGTCACGCCGGCCTTCTCGCGATTCTGTGTGTTGTACTCCAGCCACTGCTCGGCATACGCCGTTCCCCAGCGGGACAACAGCCGCTGTTCGACCGCCAGCAACGCCTTCTGCAATTCGGAAGCGGGGACGATGCGTTCCAGCTTCTGCCGGAGCAGGTGGTGAAAACGATCGACCACCTGTCGGCTTGAATCATCCGCGGCGTCTCCCAGCATCGAAACATCGAGAACATCACGAAGTTCCTGATGCAACTCGGCCAGGATTTCGTGTACCAGAATACCGCGACGACGGAAGTCGGTCGCGATCTCGGGTGGTTCCAGCGGCTGGACATCAAGAACGCGGGAAACCCAGAAGCGAAACGGACACTGGGCGTATGCTTCCAACTGTGTCGCGCTGAACTCCCGTTCGGGAGAAAACCGTTCGGCGAGCGCCGCACGATTCGCCGGGTGCCGCATGATCCCTTCGTACGAAGTGAACCCGCGGGTATGAAAACGCGCCACCGCCATCTCGCCCGCCGCGATCACTCCGCGGGCCGCGGCAACTCCCTCTTCCCGCCCGGCGAGGGTGCGAAATAACTGCGGACGCCCGGCAAGAGCCTCGGCCGTCGCGATCACGCGCAAATCCGCGACGTTCTGAACAGCCTCCACGGCGGGAACCGGGTCGAGAGATTCCTCCCGCTGCACGGGAAGAGCGTCCGGCTCGAAGAGCTCCACGAGTGCCGTCAGGTAAGGACTCGGCGAAAGCGGCTGCCCGTTCGTCGTCATCGCCGGATAGCTCAGCACCAGTAATTTCTGCGGGCTGGTGACGACTCCGTAAAACAGCAGCATCTCTTCCTGCGTGCGGGAAGCGTGATGCCCCAGAGCCAACCCGTGTTCGTTCAACTCGCGCCGCTCGGTCTCGCCGTAGACGCAGTCCTCGCCCTGTCGACGCGGAAAACTGCTTTCGGTCAGTCCCCCCAGAAACAGGTAAGGCATCTTGAGGCTGCGAACCTGAGCCGCATCGAGAACCTGCACCCGCGGCCCTGGCGGGGTGGGGATGTTCGTCACCTGCGAATAGACGAGGTCGGCAAGCTCGCGATAGAAGTCGGAGAGGGTCAGCGTCGCGGGAGATTCTTCCAGTTGCTCCACCGTCTGTGCCGCCGAGAAGAGCAGCCCCTCGAAGGTCTCCCAGACGCGTCGCTCCTCGGCGATGTGCGGATCGTCGTCATCAGCGGACCGTTTTGGCCCCGGTGCAATCCCCAGTTCGCGCGCGAGGGAAACCACGATCTCCGCCCAGCTTCCAAAGCTGGCCGGTTGCCGCACGCGGGCCAGCGTGTGAGAAAGCTGCTTCAACAACCCGAGTGCGCTTGCCGCCGGAGAGGACGCCGAATCGGCCGCCGGGTTCGAAGTCTCGGTGATGTCGGCCGTGGGCTCGCTCCCGTCACCTCGCGTCGCCTCCCGTTCGAGCGTGCTCAGAATCGTTTCGCGACCGAGATGCAGCTTCAGCCGCCGCAGTTCCCGGGCGACCATCCGCCGGCTCCCGGCAGACCATTCCCGCCAGCGCGGCCGCATCAGCGAGGAGCGCAACACTGCCAGCAGACGTTCGAACGGCCAGTCTTCGATTTCGAGTTGAAGGGCACTCAGCAGTGTGCGTACGAGCGGGGAACGCCCGAGCGGCCGCCCGCCATCGGCCGAATAGGGGATGCCCGCCGCCGTGAACACTTCCTCCACGAGATCGGCATAGTCGTCGGGTGAGCGGAACGCAACGATGATGTCATCGGCGGAGACGCCCCCCAGAAGCAGCGACTTGATCCGTGCCGCGATGCTCCGCACTTCTCCCAGCGGACCGGCCGCCGCGATCAGCTCCAGTCCATCAGCCTCCGACGAAAGGGGGATGCTGCGTGGATTCGCGAAGAGTTGCGTCGCGATCTGCCGAAATCCGGCGGGGCGGCTTTCCGCTGCCTGGGTGGCCGGCGTTTCCCCATCCATCGAAGTGACTTTCACCGCACCGTCATTGAGCCGCTTCAGCCGTTCGAGGGCCGACTCGGTTTTCGCGAACAGATCGCGGCGGACGAGCGGCGTCTCCAGAGGAAGCGTGATGAGCATTCGCTCCGCGCGGCGCGAAAGGAGCGAGAGAATCTCATACTGCGTATAGGTGAAGTCTGTAAACCCGTCGATGACGACCAGTTCGAAGGAGTCGAACGGTCCCCACTCACCTCGTTCAAGTTGTTCGCGAGCCGACCAGAACCGTCCCTGCGCGTCATACCAGGAATGCCGCAGCAGCTCATTCTGATAGGCGGTATACAGCCGGGCGAGCTCGCGATCGGAAGGACGTACGCCGCGTGCCTTGCAGGCGGCCTCGAATTCCTCGGGCCAGGTCTCGTCGCGCTTCAGCTCGGAAATCAGCGAGAGGACCAAGTCCAGAAACCCGGAGGTATGCGCGATCGGGGAGAAGTATTTCAGTCCCCCGCGGCGGCGTTCCGCATCAACCAGCCGTCGCAGCAGAATCCGCTGCATGGCGGGAGAGAGCGGACTGATCCGCTGGGTTGAGAATTCAAGGATGCGCTCGGCAAACCGCTCGAACGTAAAGAGGTTCGGCGCAAAGCAGGCGGACAGTTCGGTCCCCAGCAGGTGCGACCGCAGATACCGCCTTGCCCGGTCGGTCGGGCAGATCCAGAGCGTGCGCCCCGGTTGCAGCGTTTCGCGACCGCGGCGCAGGGCCGCGCGATACTCATCGAGAAGCCAGGCCGTCTTCTGCGTCCCGGCCACCCCCGCCAGGATCTCGATCACTGCACCCACGCGATCCCTCCCCTGGATTCCCGCCACGACTCGACTCCCCACCCCAGCGCGCACCAGCCCCTCCGCCAGCACCCGTCACTCACCCACAATCACCTTGCCGCAGTATACAAGTTTCTACTGGCGAAACCCAGCTTGAGGGACGGTTGAACGGTCACGAGCGATCGCGAATTCCGCAATTTCTCCCGGGCCAGGTGCAAACTGCCGCTGGAAGTTCGGGGTTCATCGGAGATTCCAGCCTCGTGGTTGCTGTTGTGAAACGCTGATTCGCCTCGTCGGAAAACATGCTCGCTCGACTCCCTTGGCTTCTCGCGGCCCCAACTGCTTCCCTCGACTCGAACACGGCAGCACGCCGAAACTGGGACGGATTCAAAAAAACCAGGTTTCCCGTGCTCCGGAATTTCGCCCGACGAAAATTCGACCACCTCGCGAGGATCGCTCGATTTTTCTCGACACCGGCCGAGGCAGAATTACCATTGAGGGATTGCGGGAGTTGCCGTCGGCTCTGCTGCTGCTACAGTTGCCGATTCCGTGGGAGTTGATCCGCGACTGCGTTCGGGACACCGGGACGAATCATCGGGCGCGGGATTCGTCCGGATCGCCATGTTGAGCATACGCGAATCGCAGGGGCTGGTTGCGGACGAAACGGTCAATTCAAACCGGTCTCCGGCACCTGGGTGCGAAAAAGTCGGAACGGGCTGCCGAGCGCCTGTCTGGGCGATCGGGCAGCTTGTGTTCGTACCCTCCTGGCGGGCGGCTTGAAATGGACTCTCGGCGGCATTCTCTCTGTGGGAATCCGATTCACTCACACACAGCCAATCTGCCGTCCCACTATGGCCGACTGCTTGTGTATGGTTGAAATACCTGCCTGTCCCGGTTTCTTTCGACGGAGATCCGAATGCTTGAAAAAATCTTCGGTGGCCTCGGTGACATCTTCGACAACTGGCTTGGACTTGCCGGCAATGATCAATACGGCACCACACCGGGTGTTCCCAAATACAAATCGCTTCGGGCCGCTATTCGTCTTTCGAAAAATAGGGGTCCTCTCGATTCTCCACGACCAAACGATCCTCCACGCCCAAACGCCGTCGAAGTCATTCAGCGTGCAATGGCAATGCTCGAGGCAAATATTCCACAAGAGAATTGGACGCCTGCGGAATCTAATTGGCGTTGGAAGAAGTCATTGAATCTCGCGAGTCACAATCCAAGCCAGGAGAAGACACTCGAAAAACTGACCGCATTCCTTCTGGATGACAACTGGGTCAACCAGGTTCCCGTCTGCAACGGGTTAGTCGAGGGTGGACGAGCGAGCGCATGCCGGATTGATCTGGTCCACCACCTTGCAGATCGAGATTATGAGTTGATTGAACTCAAATTTGGAACCGAAGGAAACTGCGGCAGTAATCATCCACTCTGGGCGGCCATGGAGATCGTCCACTATGGGCTGATGTACCTGCTTTTTCGCCGCAGGAGATTCCGGGGCGGGACGAACCACCATTTGCTTCAAGCCGAACAACTCAAACTGATCGTGCTGGCGCCTGAGGGCTGGTACACGTATAGGCCTACCACGCCCGCCAATGCGCAATCGAGCTCCTTCAAATTTGGTTGGATGGCGACAGCACTCACCGAGGGCCTACAGGCTTATGCGAACGCAAATGACCTGAACTTAAATATCGAGATGAAGTTCCAGGCCTTGTCGCCACAGTTCCACGCCAACTACCTGACTCTCCTCGGACATATTCAGGCGTTTCGAGATGACGCTTTCAACTCACGGCAGTCGATATCTGAGGCGGTGGGTCAATAGGGAGCCGTGCTTGTGGCCCGACCGGATTTCATGACCAGGAGACTATTATGCCGCATCTTTCCCAAGGTGACATCTTCAAATTCATCTCAAAGGGCAGCCATGACCTCGCGGTGATTTTCGGTCACTTCGGCTTCAATCACATGGGCATAAGATGGACGGAGTTTCGGGAACGAACACCCGAGGTACGCGCAATTAGCGACCCGTTTTCTGGTGAGTTCGGATTTCACAACCCGGTTCGACTTCGAGATGGCACGTCGCTGATATTCGTTGCAGAAGAACAGAATCACGGCATCGCAGACCACCGAATTCCCGAGATCCTGCAACAGATTGGCGATTTCATCCGACTGCATAACATCCGCCGAGTCGTTTCAAATGGAATCCGGAACGTGGATCCAGTAGGTCGGGAGAGTGATGATCGACGGGCGCAGGATCTGATCCGGAGGTTTGCTGAGCTGGAAAGACGTCACAACGTCGAGGTGACGCTCACCAGTCTAAATGACGTGTTCGTGAGGCAGCAGTGATTCAACTACGATTAATGAGGTGCGGAACTTCCGTGTAATCGCTCGGGAGCCGGGAGTGTTCCACCTCACCCGGCTTTCTCTCGTCACGTAGTCAGTGAAATGCACCGATTGAGCTCTTGGATCAGAGAGCGGCCGCTGGTAATTCATCTGCTGATACGTCCGACACTGATTGTCTGTCCGTCCTTCAGAAGAAGAACGTGAATCGCGATCGTTTGGAACAGGCCGGGGTCGAACGTGTGGACCGGTACCACCGCCTTGGCGTTCAGCGAGGTCACAAATTCCTGGAGATCGCCGAAGTAAATATGCCCACTCGTATGGGCCACGATCAGGTCTCCGTTCACTTCCTGAAGCCTGGACCGCGTGGACTGCCAGTCGCTGTTCTCCAGGTAGCCGGTCCATCGGGAGTAGAGGCACCGGCTGGCTTCGGGGAGTTCTCCTCCGAAGTCGCTCTCCAGCATTCCGGGCCGGAACATCATCACGTATCGCGAAGGGTTCGCCCGGATTGCCTCCATCCCGACTCGGGCACGGGAGATCAAGGCGTGAAATTTTTCGAGTCGTTTTCGCCGGTAACCTTCCTCGAAGGACCGGGGGAAGAAGACTTTCACCTGCTCCGTGGACTCCGGCCGGGGAATGGACGTGTCCGAAGCGATCAGATGCATGACATAAGCCGTGTAGGCGTCGGCGACGAAGGTTCGACCGCTCTTGACCGTGGCCTTGTAGAAACCGACAAGCCGATCCACGTGCTGGGGTGAGAACGAGGCCAGCACCAGCCCCGGAGCCGACTGGATGTGACGGGTGAGTTGATCCTCAAGCTCGTATTCCGTCGGCCCTCGATAGCCCCGATGGCCGATGTGGGTGCCCTCCATCAGCAGGACGTCGATCGATCGCCCGGAGACAGCTTCGATCAGGGTCTTGTGCATCCCCGGCTTGCGACCGTGCAGCCGCAGGTCGCCGCTGTAGAGGATCGATGCGCCGTCGGCCTTAATGAGGAAGGCCTGTGCCCCGAAGATCGAATGATCGACAGAGTAGGCCGTGACCTTGAAGGGCCCGATCTCGATCGGCACTTGAGAATCAAGTTGCCGGTAACGCGGCCTGGGGAGATGCGGCTGCCGGGCGAACTTCGCCCCCGCGTTCATCATCTTGCTGGTGCCGCGGTTGGCGTACACCGGAATCTCCGGGTGCGAGTGCCGGATCAGTCCGGTGTGGTCCTCATGCGCATGAGAGAGCAGAATCGCATCCGGTCGAGGGCCGTCCGCGAACAGGCCGGGAACTCGCGGCAGGATGCCCTTTTCCAGGAGTTTCTGCGGCGACATCCTGCTCAACGTGCCGAGGTCATGAGTATTCCCCTTTGAGGCAAACAACGGCATCCCGACGTCCAGAATAATGCGACTGCTGCCGCTGCAAAGCTCGACGCAGTTGCCTCCAATTTCGTGAGCCCCCCGGTGGATGGTCAGTTGCATATTCGGTTCTGTCAGTCGGATAGCGGCTGAGTCACGAACGGTCAGCGTTCATGACAGGGAGTCGGACTTCCTGGGCGGTTGCCATACTGCCCCGGGGGCCGCGTATCAGGGGCGCCGTTAACATCGCATTAAAAGAACAAGCTCCCGGAGAGCAATGGTTGGCTCAAGGCTTCACGCCGGCCGATCACCCCTTGCAGTGTCGGTCCGATCTGCCGAGTCGAGATTTTGCCCTCGGTCCGTTCACCAGTTGGTCGGGGCACCTTGTAATTGGAAGGCGTCCGACTCGATCGGGACGTTCCGAGTCAAGAAGGTCGACGGCAGGCAGCCGACGGGATTGTACCGGCACGCCACCCCTTCGCGGGGCCTGCGTCTCTCCGGGAGCGTTGCATCCTTCCAGGTTATTACAAGAGGTCGGCAGCAGTGGGACGCAGCCGATTCACTTTTTTCGATTTTTTCCTGGCAGGGAGTACCGCGCATCAGTGCCGTTCGAGGACGATCCACTTGTTCCGACGTGGGTTCCAGGTGAGTGTGTAGGTCGCCACGTTTTCAAAGGGTGTTCCCGCCTGGGATTCCCATTCGATGGCCACGTTGAATTTCCAACTGCTCCATTCTTTCGCATCGCCGGGACTGCCGCCCTGCGGCCCATCATCCAACAGATCCAGCGTGTCTGGCTTGCGGGGAACCACGCTGCGAACATCATAACCGATCGGAGGCCTGAGGTTTGTGCCCACGGATCTCAGGGTTGCAACCTCTGTTTTCTCCCCGGCCATCCACTTCTGAAATTCTGCGTTGAAGTGCTTTCGGGCGGAAGCTTCCGTACCGGCCGAGTCATGAGAACAGCCGACAAGCGAAACGACCAGCAGGACTGCGGACAAGCGAACTCCCATCGAATCTCCTCGGGTAAACAGGGGGGTCAAATCCTCGCGGTGCTCTCCTTTGTCGAGCCCTCCGCGTTCATTCCCCATTTACACCAGGCGCCCGGCAGCAGTGGGACGTCGTGCTACGGTCAGTGCTCCTCGTGCATCTTCAGTGCTGCCGTGAGCTTCTCCATGACGAGGCCGCGGAGCTCGGCGGGCTGGATGACTTTGACCAGCCCCGTCCATGACATCACCCAGTTGGCGATTTCTGGAAGACCATCGACTTGAAACTTCAGAGTCACGCTGCCGTCCGCGTGGGTGGATGAGTGCTGCGTATGATGCCAAACCGTTTCCGTGACGATGCGGGCGGCTTCCGGGGCGAACCAGAGCTCCACGTCGTAAGACTGATCGCCTCGAAAGACCGACCAGGCATTGCCGAAGTAAGCGCGAAGGTCGAAATCCTCGGGGACGTCCGCTGTCGCTCCCAGCATCCGCAGGCTCTTGAAGCGGGCCACCCGGTACGTTCGCGGTTCGGATTCGCCATCGGGCCGCCCGATAAGATACCAGGCACTTTTCACCAGGCAGAGCCGGAAAGGATGAACCCGGAGCCCAAGCGGTTCGGGCTCGTAGGGGCTTGCGTATTGCCCGCTCAGTTGACGCTGCTGCAGGAGCGCCGATTGTAGGGTCTTCAAGATGACATGATGTTGACTATGGTCCGCAAGCTTCAGATCCAGTACCTCAATCAGCCGTGAGGCATCATCCAGGAGTTGCTGAACCTGTTCGCTGGAAGTTGCCGCGAGTTTTCGAGTCGTTGGTGTTGCCCCCGGTGTGACATTCAGTCCGGGTGCCTTCGACAGCGCGGTTGCCACGGCCTGTCCCAGCAGCTCATCCTCGTTCAGCCCCAGAACCGGAAACCGAAAGTCAGATCGGACCCGGATCGCGTTGTCGGCCGGGTCGCGATACCAGGGAATGCCCGCGAATTCGAGCACTTCCAGATCGCGGCAAACAGTTCGCTCGGAGGATTCGATCTCCCTGGCGATGGCCTTCACCGTCCATCGTCCCCGGCTCTGGATGAGATTGAGAACGCTCAGGACCCGGGCGACCCGGGCGTTCTGCCTCACCCTCCGGTCCCGGTCCGGTCGCGTTGTGATGGGATATCCCTTGCCCGCCTCTCCTGCCCGCCCGTTCCCGCCCCCGGCTCTTTTCTTCGCCATAGGCTTCTCTGCTTTCTTTGTTACACCGGTTACGCTGCCGTGTGACGGTATTCCTCGCACATGCTGGCATGCGCGTGTTCGCAACAGCAATCCGCTTCCGCTCGGTCATTGGGTTTTCCGGGAGGAATCAGGGGCCGGGCATCATTCGGGAGAGATCTCTCCAGGAGGGACCAGCGACTGCCCGCTTGTCCACCCGGACGTGATCCAATCCGCAAAGGAAGTCCAGGTTGTAACGCGGAGGGACGGCAATAGTGGGACGGAACCGGACGACTGCCATCCCCGCGGAAAGTCGCCGCAAGTCCGGGCTTCACTCGGACTTCTCTATCCCTGTTAAACGAGACAACTCTCCAATTTGCACATCCAGATTCTGGGGGGGATGCCTCGCATTGCTGCAAAATTCCCTCATCAGCCACAGCGCTCATCAGCCACAGTGCTCATCAGCCAGGGAAGGGCCCGCGGCGATGCTGTTCTCCCCCGCCATTTCCCGCCAGCCCCGTGCGCCCGCGCGGCTTTTCGAAGGAGCTTGCTCAGATCAACAGCGGTCGATAAAATCGCAATGTTACGCTCTGCACAGGGTTTGACGGTCCTGAGGACGGTCCTCTTGTGCGCCGCGTGTCGGATCCAGGGATTTCCCGCGGCGGTGGGAACCACCGCGGCGAGACGAATTTGAGCAGGGGAGGAGGCTCTATGCGAGCGCCACGTCTGGTTTGGGCAGCGATTTTTACGATCACCTCGCTTTTCTTCGCAGCTCCGACGCGTGCGGCCGAGAATCAAGAGTATTACGAGCTGATGAAGTTCTTCGTCGACTCGTTCGAACAGATCGAGCGGAACTACGTCAAGGAAGTCGACCGCCGCGAACTGATGGAAGCCGCCCTGCGCGGCATGATGCAGGAACTCGACCCCTATTCGAACTACATCAGCCCCGACGATCTGCAGCGCTTCAACGTGCAGGTCGAGCAGGAATTCGGCGGCATCGGCATTCAGGTCTCGATCGATCCGGAGACCCGTCGCCTGACCGTCATGACGCCGCTGCCGGGAACTCCCGCCTACCGCGCGGGCATGCGGGCCGGTGACCAGATCATGGAAATCGAAGGGAAGTCGACCGAAGGCTTCTCGCTCGAAGACGCGGTCAAGCTGCTCAAGGGCAAACCGGGCGAGGCCGTGCGGATCGGGGTCCTTCACAGCGGGGAAACCAAGGTCGAGCAGCTCACCATCGTCCGCGAATTGATTCACGTCGCCACAGTGCTCGGCGACACCTACAAGTCGGACGACACCTGGAACTTCATGCTCGACGACGAGAAGAAGATCGGTTACATCCGGCTGACCGCCTTCAGCCGCAATACGACCAACGAGCTTCGCGACGCTCTCCACATGCTCCGCAAGGAAGGGATGAAGGCGCTCATCCTCGACCTGCGATTCAACCCGGGCGGATTGTTGACGACCGCGACCGAAGTCGCCGACCTCTTCATTGAAGAAGGAAAGATCGTCAGCACCAAGGGACGCAATACCGAGGAGCGCGTGTGGAACGCCCGGAAGTCCGATACCTTCTCGGGCTTCCCGATGGTCGTCCTCGTCAACCGTTACAGTGCCTCGGCCAGCGAGATCGTCAGTGCCTGCCTCCAGGACCATAACCGGGCCCTCATCGTGGGCGAACGCACCTGGGGCAAGGGGAGCGTGCAGAACGTCATCGAACTGGAAGACGGCAAGAGCGCCCTGAAGCTGACCACGGCCAGCTATCACCGCCCGAGCGGCAAGAACATCCACCGCTTCCCGGGAGCCACCGAATCGGATGAATGGGGCGTCATGCCGGATGACGATTACCGGCTCGACTTCACCACCAAGGAGATCCAGCAGTATCTCGATTACCGCCGCACGCGCGACGTCCTCAACAAGAACGGTCCTCCGAAATCCGATTTCGTCGATCGGCAACTGCAGAAGGCCGTGGAGTACCTGACCGGAGAACTTGGCGACAAGCCAAAAGAAACGATGGTCGAGAAGGATGGCGGGAAAGGTGCTGAGAAGAAGACTGACAAGGCGGAAGCCGACAAGCCCGCGGTTCCTCCTGCCGACGACAACACCGGGGCCCAGCTTCTGCTGCTGAAGATTCCGATGACCCGCGCGTCCTGATTCGGTCTCGCGGTCACGTCTCCCGCACTCAACCCGGTCTCCGTGGGGGCCGGGTTGCTTTTTTGTTTCTGCGTCCTCTTACTTTTACTTTCACAATCCTCGATACACGGCCACCCGCGGTTTCATGGATCCTGCATTGAACACGAGCGCCGACACTGCCGCCGAACGCTCCACCAGTGGACTGATGCTGGCGATCGAATCGTCCTGCGACGAGACTGCCGCTGCCGTCATCGACGATCGGCTGGAGGTCCGCTCGAGCGTCGTTGCGACGCAGTTCGAACTGCATGAACGCTATGGCGGCGTTGTGCCGGAGATCGCTTCGCGGGCGCATGTCGAACGGATCCTTCCCGTGATCGATCAGGCGCTCAAACAGGCAGGCGCGCGACTGGACGATCTGCAGGTGATTGCCGTGGTGACGCGACCGGGGCTGGTCGGCTCACTCCTGGTTGGACTGACGGCGGCGAAGACGCTGGCAATGATTCTCGAACGGCCGCTCGTCGCGGTGAATCACCTGGAAGCCCATCTGTATGCGTGCCGAATGGCCGCGGGGCGGGATGTCTTTCCGGCGATCGGCCTGGTGGCGAGCGGCGGGCATTCGAACCTCTTCGATTGCCGCGGCCCGTTGGAGTTCGAAATGCTCGGCTCGACCGTCGACGATGCCGCGGGCGAGGCGTTCGACAAGGTCGCCAGCATCCTCGGGCTGCCGTATCCGGGGGGGCCTTCGATTGAACGTGTGGCCCGCGACGGCAATCCGCGCGCCTGCAAGTTTCCGCGGGCCTTCTATCACGAACCGCGGCTGGAGTTCAGTTTCAGCGGTCTGAAGACGGCCGTCCTCTATGAAATTTCCGGTCAGCCTCCATACCGCCGTGATCCGCAGACGGTGACGCCTCAGGTGATCGCCGACGTCGCGGCCTCGTTTCAGGAAGCCGTTGTGGACGTGCTGGTGAAGAAGTGCCGACAGGCACTCGAGCAACGACAGCGGAAAACACTGCTCGTCGGCGGCGGCGTGGCGGCGAATTCGCGATTCCGCGAAGAACTCGAACGGCTGGCCACCGAGACCGGAGCAGAAGTGGTTATTCCGCCGCGTGCGTTGTGCACCGACAACGCCGCGATGGCGGCCCTCGGCTGGGAATCACTCCGCCAGGGACGCGAGATCCCGCTCGATGCAGACGTGACGCCGGGATTGGTGAGGGGGTAGGCTGGAGACTGGAGACCGGAGTAAATTTCCGCGCACACGTGACCTTCAAGTGCGAGGTTGTTAACCTCGCCCCCGGTGAGACAGACGTCGCGCCAGCTTCCGTTTCCGCTTACTCCCGTCTCCGGACTCCAGTCTCCCGCCTATTCTCCAAAATTCGCGAAGCTGAAGGTAAAAACGTCGGTGATCACCGAGAATTGGGGGAACACCGACAGCCGCACGTAGCGGCGGTCGGCAGAGACGACGGCTCCGGCATTCATCAGCGTCCCTTCGGGAATCGCCTGCACAATCGGCTGGAAGCCGACACGAGCCCCCCGGCGGAGGTCTTCGAGCACTGGCTGGGCCACCCGCGACGCCTGAAAACGATCTCCAGCCGTTCGCGAACCGGCGTTCAAATGGCCGACCATCTGGAGCAGGGTGCGCGGCCGCTGCGGTGCGGCGTCGCGCCATGCCGCCTGCTCCACGAGCGGTTCCGCAGGGGCCGGTCCCAGTTCCTTGCGGCGGCCCTGGTGCAGTGAGATGCGGAAGATCCGGTCCTCGCGCGTCACCTCGATGGGAATGGTGCGCACGACCTCTTTCGACGTCCCCTGATAACGGATGATCGTCAGCAGTGCCTGCTTCGCGACGACATTGCCGCCGGAATAACGAATGGTAATCCGGTAGTCGCCCGGAGCACCGAACGGGCAGACATAGAGATCGTACGTGTCCTTCTGGCGCGGCCCGTACCCGTCGTGGACGAGAACTCCTCCGCCGCGGGAGTAAGGATTGTCGAACGAGCAAATCGTCCCCAGCGGTTCTTCGACGATGAGGTCGAGATCCGCGTCCCCCGACCAGGTCAGCTTGACGACCAGGTCGCGCTGCCGCGCCTCGGCCATGGCCGCCTGAAACTGCTCAAGGCGTTCGAAATTGCCATCGCGGCGAAGGAGGGTCTCGGCATCCGCCGCAGCGAGTTCCGCCGCCTGATGCAGATCGGCATGGTTCTCAGTCCAGGCCCGCTGCAGGATTCCCGTGGCGGCCCACTCGATCGCATCGACATCCTTCGCCTGACGGGCCAGTTTCAAGCCGAGCACGTACGGTTCGGAACGCAGGGGATCGATGTTTGATGCCTGGCGGTACAGTTCCAGAGCGCGCTCTGTCCGCCCGAAACGGGTCATGTAGGCCGCCGAGTAGAGCATGCTCGGAACGTCGACCGCCGTGAAGTCGACGGTCGAGAGCAGCACCCGCTCCACCTCTTCCTTCGGGCGGCCGACGACTTCCATCGTGAGGGCGAGCACCTCGTACATCCAGGGCTGCGACTGTCCCTGAAGGAGCGCGGCTTCAATCAGCCGAATGACATCCTCGTACCGTTTGGCGGTATGCAGGTCGAGGACCATCTTCCGCACGACGGCGGGGGCGGGGGTCTGCTCATCGCCGAAAGTGGCTTTCCAGACCTCTTCGGGGGTCGCGTTCTCGGAAAACTCAGGGGGAAGTGGGAGGGAACGCGCAGCAGAAATCGCGGAGCCCGCCGTTGCCGGCCGACTCCGCGATTTGTTCGTTGCAGCAGGATTGGTTTGCGGAGCGGGCGTCGCAGGGTTTACCCCATCCGCCTGATCCGCGCAGTTTACCGGTCCGCGCTCAGTTTTTTTTTGTGATTCCGCAGCGTCTCGTTATTGAACGCGCGGGGCTGCTCCTTCGCCGGGGCAGCTCCCTGTGCGAGGGGCTGCCGGGCATTGCGGCCGCGCTGTGCGGCGTTGGGTGCCGCAGCGGGAACGTCCGCGCCGGGCTTCGCGGGAACCGCGTTGGCGGGGATCTTTTCGGGGGCGACGTTAAACATACCGCCACCGAAGCCGCCCATTCCCATACCGCCGCCCATCATACCGCCACCGAAGCCACCGAGTCCGGTACCGAGACCGGCCGCACCGGTCAGGCCACCGACCCCCATCCCGAGTCCCGCCGACGTAATCGGAATCACCAGGTCACCCACGGGGTAGACGCGGGTGCTGCGGGCCTGGCCGGCGTACGTCTCGGTGGTGATCTTCAGGACTTCGTCTTCGATGACATAGCGAACCGGGAGTCCGTGTCCTTCGAACATCAGCTTCAGGGCACTCCGCAGGCTCACACCCGACAGGGTGAGGGTGATCAGCGTATCGGTCGCGACCCCTTCCTGTTCGAGATCCGCCTTCATCATCTGGATTTCAATCTTGTGATAATCCTTGATGTAGTTGAGGGCGTCCTGCAGCGGCAGTTCGATGAACTCGATTTCCGTCGGCTCGTCGAGGGCGGCACGAATCCGCTCTTCGATCGGGTTGTACGTCTTCAGGTCGACCGAAGCCCACTTGCGGCGGCGTTCGGTGAGGGCCTGCCAGACCTCCGGCGCCGGCCAGAGGATCGGCGGCTCATCCGGGAAGGGAACATGCGACAGTTCCACCTGGTAGAGCGCTTCGAGGAACTTGTCCGCCCGCAGTGCCCGCAGCCGGAACGCCTTGTCCAGCTGACCGGCGGCTTCCGCATTGAACAATGCAGCGGTCGGCTCGATCCCGTTGGGCGAGACTTCGATCGCGGCACGGGCGACAGCCTCGGCCTCTTCGAACGCATCCGAATCGCCGTGATAGCCGGCGGACATCAGCGAGCGAACACGGTCGATCAGGTTCTCCATCCGCTCTTCTTCAAGCTGCATCTGGTCGAGCAGGCGACGCCGCGATTCGAGCAGTGCCTGCTGCCGCTGCAGATTGATGCGGGCGAGATCGAGCACTTCCCGGCGGCTGGTAATCTCCAGGCGGAGATTGTCCAGACGGGCAAGCAGGCGGGCCCGTACTTCGGGATCGATGTCGGTCGCCGTCACGACGGCGTTCCGCTGACGCTTCAGGTCGTCCAGTGCGATATCCGGATCCTGCTCGGCCATGCGGCGAATCGCTTCAATCGCGTTGCTCACTTCCAGTCGCATCTGCTCGGTGCGGACCTGGACGAGCGCTTCACGACGCTGGAGCAGGTCGTCAGCCGCATCCGCCGGAAGCCGGGGGGGCTGCTCGACGAAGTCATCCACAGCATCGGCACCGTTGGCCGGGGCCGGAGGAACCGGAGGCAACGGAGGAGGCGCGGGCTGCGCGTCATCCGCGTCGTCCGCTGGAGCCTGATTCAGCGCGATTTGCCGCGCCTTCGGCGTGCCGTTGCCGATTGCATTGCGAACCGGTGCGGAAGCTCCCGCCCGGGCCTGCTGCAGCACGCGTTTCGCCTGACGGTTGGCCGGGTCGAGCTGCTGCAGATTCACCGCGATGTTTTCCGCCTCTTTCACCTGATGCAGGTTGAGGGCCTGTTCCGCGAGTGTTTCAAGGTTCTGGATCTGCCGGACGTGGGCTTCGCGGGCGGCATTCAACATTGTCGCGCCGGCGACCGGAACGCTCAGCCCGTCGTCCTGATGAGCCCGTGCCCAGAGGGCTGCGAGAAAGACATTGCCCGGCTGTTCCGGCTGACGTGCCGCCGTCCACTCCAGGCTTCTCGCTTCGCTGCGGACATCCCCCCCAACCGTCACCCGGATCGTTGCGGGAACCGGGCCTTTGCCGAGGAGAATCGTTTCGCGATCACTCCGCAGCGGAGGCAATTGCTGCGGGAGCAACTGCTCGAGAGCCGGTTCGGTCTGCAGCTCAGTGCTGTAGAAGACCGGAGCTGTCGCGGCGGCGGCCAGCTTGCGGCCGACGTTCTCGGGATTGGGCAGTTGCGGCTTCCCATCGACGATCTGCCGATCGTCAATCGAGACAGTTCCACCGGTATGCTGCGCAAGCACTCCCAGCAGCATCAGGTCGGTGTTGGGGCCGACGGCGTAGCTGTGAACGGGAACGCGATCTTCCCGCAGCGCGGTGATGAGTGCCCGCATGTTGGGCGACTGGATCAGCCGGGCAGTGCTCATTCCATCGCCGATGTAAACGATCGAACGGGGGCGGTCCCCCTCGAACGAGTCGAGCGCCAGCGTCAGGGCCGGTTCGAGGTTGGTGGCTCCGAGCGGAATCCGTCGCTTGAGTTGACCGAAGGCGGTCTCCAGAGCTTCGGAGCGGCTGGAAACAAATCCCTCCGTCAGCGCTTTCGCCTGCACGTCGACCGCCATCAGCAGGACGCGATCCGCCGGGTCGAGAGAGGCCACAAATGCCTCGGCAACGCGAAGGGCCTGCGTGCGATGTTCTCCCATCTGGCTGGCGGAAGTGTCCACCAGCAGCACGTGGTCATGCGCGATGCTCCGCCCCGACTCCAGTGCCCCCGGCTTCAGCGACAGGGCAAAATAGCTTTCCCCACTGGGGGCCGTATAGCTGATCACCGAGGAGGTCGCGGAGGTGGGGCTTTCGACCCGCTCCGCGGCGAATGCACTCGCGACAATTCCCCCCGCCACGGTGAGCGCCAACGAGACCCGCATTGCAAACAGGGATTTGGAGTTCATTTCACCAGCTTCCACTTGGAACGAGAATTCCGAATCGACGTGAGGGACCGTCTGCGCAGCTTTGCCGCGCACTGCTCCGGGACATGCCCACTCGATTGTATAACACCGTCAGAGCCGAGGAGAAGAAAAAAGACATCACTTCGGGAAGTTTTTCGATTTTACCACCCTGTTATCCCATTTTCCCCAGACATCCAGCCACATTCCTCTCTCGGAGACCAATTTGTCTCCATCTGCACGGAGAAATCTGCGACTTCGGAATGACACGACGCTGCGGGCAAAGTGCGCCTGTGTCGCAGAGTATTCCACAATCGGCATCGCGACAGGGAAGGATGGGGCGGAAGACGCAAAAGCGGACGATCGGCAAAAACTGCCGGTCAGTCGCAACAGATTCGCACATCTTGACATGACTGAGACCTGCACGGGAAATGCCGTCTCCCGCCGACCGCTCCGGGAACCGGGCTGAGCGGCTCGAACACCTGGTAACGCGACCAACACGAACAATGCCGCCGAAGCGATCGATCGCCCCGGCGGCATGTGTGCTTCAGGAAAGGCAGTTGCGGCCGACTGCACAGAAATCCGTGTGCGGCCGCACCCGGATTACTCCGCAGAATCCGTGGACTTCGTCGCGGGCTTTCCGGCCAGCAGCTCCGGCTGCGTCAGGACGAGGTAATGGCCGTGGTCGGCGGTCACGATCATCAGCGACTCTTCCCAGTTACTGTGCTTTTCGACCCAGTCGGTAATGACTTTGATCGCCGCATCACCGCTGTTCACCGCACCGATGGAATTGTCGATGTTGTTGTCGTGATTCGCCCAGTCGACGTCTCCCGATTCCACCAGCAGCCAGAACCCTTTCGGCTGCCGTTCGAGAACCTTGATCGCCTCGCGGGTCATGTCGGCGAGGGTCGGATTCTCGTGGAGGTCAGCTTCGGTGTACTTCTCGGCTCCACGCCGGCCGGCAACCGGAGCGTAGTCTCGATTCGCCGTCGTGAAGGGGAGATGTCCGTTGTACGCGCCCACTCCATAAAAACCAAACAACCGCTGCCCTGACTGGGCGGCTTTATCGGCCGCCTTCGCGAGGCCCTCGGCTCCCTTCACCCCCGCTTCGCGGATCGCCACGACATAACGTCCCCCCTCGCGGATGTCGACTGCCTTCAGATCCGCATCGGTGAGGAAGAGGTTGCCGGGGACGAAGTTCTTCCCTTGCGTCGGCGCTTTGTCCCGCGTCGCTCCCCAACCGCCGCCAATCAGGACGTCAAGCCCCGACAGCGGTTCATCGGGATGGCTGATCGAACGCAGCCCCAGCAGATCGCGGGTGAGATCCTGATAGTCGTCGCGGTGCACATTATGCGCGTACGTGGCGGCAGGGGTCGCATGACTGATGGGGACGCTGGTGACCGCACCAACGCCGTAGCCGGCGGCCTGCATCTGATGAGCAATCGTCGAGACGCGCGCCCCGGCGGGATCGACGTTGATGCTCTTGTTGTAGCTCTTGATGCCGGTCGTCATGCTCGATGCCGAACAGGATGAATCGGTGTACGCGTGCCGCATTCCGGTTGTTCCTGGCTCGCCGACGGGATAGCGGGGATCGTTCCCCGGCGTCCAGGGGTTCGGCCCGCCGCGTTCCGGATCGTACCCACCGCGGACAGTGCCGCCCGGGTTCAGGACGCGCTGCTCATCCACGTCGACGTTCGTCCCGTTGTTGTGCGGGCTGGTGACCATGTAGCCGAACTGGCTTGTCCCGTTCGCCATGTACTCCTGGAAGTGCGTTCCGGTTCCGCGCCCTTCGCTGTAGCTCACACGTCCTTCGTTGTAGATCGCGGCGGCCCGCGTCGTCTGCCAGTCCATCCCGTCGAAGACGACCAGGAAGATGTGCTTCTTCTTGCCCCCTTCGAAAGCAGCGGCTTGAATGTCGTAGATGTTGGTCTGGTCGAGGTAGTCGGCCTTCGGATTGACCGTCTTCTCGGGCAGATAGCCGTAAATCCGCCGGATGGCCTCTTCGCTGCGGTACGGGCTGTTCTCGCCGGTGTAGCTGCGCAGGTCGATGCCGGGGCCCGCGTTCTTCGTTCCGAAGGTGTAGACGGGAATCAGACGGTTCGAGTGCGAAGCCCACTGCGTGTATTTCTGCGGGTCACTTCCCCAGTGACCGACGGGAGACTGGTCCTGCTCGATGGCCGCCGCCTGCAGGGCGCGAACGTGATCGTTCGCATCCGACTGAGCTTCCGCGATCGCGGCGGTGCCCAGAAGACAGGCCGCGAGACTCCACGCGGCCAGCGAAAGGAATCGAACATGAGCAACACGCGGGAGTTGTGTCGATTTTCGGGAGATCTCAGTCATCAGTCGTGCTTTCTGAACCGGGAACTACGGTCATCACTTCAGCCCAACCCTGACCACTTTAACAACTGCGTTATTCACTCGCCACACTCCCGCAACCTGCCTTCCCCTCAGTCAAACTGTACCGATTGAGATGAACTTTCCGCGGCGGCACCGCCGATCAATGGAAGTAGCCAATAGAGGCACTTCGCTCCCACCAATGCTGAAACAACTTCCCGACGCGCCGCGCCTTCTCCCCGGCTGACTGGTGATTCGGTCCTCGTGCAGAAGCGCGACACGCCGGCACTCAAGGGGACGGCCGAGACGCTCATCGCGCGTCATACCCGGTGTGCGCGCCGGTCTTGGGCGAACGTTCTCGCAGTCGAGCATCCCGAGTGCCCAGCCCCGGAGAGTATTCCCATGTGCCGTGACTGGCCCCGGAGAGTCCTGACGACCATCGTTGGTGTCGGCCTGCTCTTCGGACTGTCCTACTCCGGGACCTTCCGAGACCGTGCCGCGGAACCGGCTCCGCTCCTGCAGCCGGACGTCGCCTACCGGGTGACAACGACGAGCAATCGCGCGTCGCTGACGCTCCCGCGCTCGGACGGGCATCGCGACCTGTTGATCATCAGCAGCCTCGGCGATCCGGGCAGCCGCTATCACGTTGTGCTCAGATCGACCACTGATCTGTCGGCGCCCCTGTCGCCTCTCGTTCCCTTCGAACTCTCCGTCCCTGTGTTGCAGCCCCCATCGAGCTTCGCATCTATTGCGAGCCCGCGCAATCTCCCCTCGGGCGCCTCGGAGCGTGCCGTCAGGAATGCTCCGCCAGCGGAGCGGGAATTCTGGATCCATGTCACCGATGGCCCGCTCGAACACGCCCACTCGTACGCCCGCGTGATGGGAACACTCGTGGGGCAGGGGAACGATGTGGCGGTCTATCTCGACCGGATGCTCGCCGAGACAGACCTGGCCCCCGGCCTGGTCGCGGAGATCGTTTCTCTGCTGGAAGACGAACTGCTCCCCCGGTTGCGCAGCGATTTGGGAGAGGTGCGAGACGTTGATGAGGACGGTTACTTTACAGTCCTGCTCAGCCCCTGGCTGAGCCATCTGCAGGGAGGGCGGACGACACTTCAGGGTTTCGTCCGCAGCACCGACTTCCGTACCGATGTCGCTGCCCCGTTCAGCAATCGCTGCGACATGCTTTACCTCAATACGAGCCTCGCTCCCGGTGCCGGGCTGAAGACGTTGCTCGCGCACGAGCTGACGCACGCGATTGCGTTCAGTTGCCGCGTCCCCCCGTCCCGCCATCATGCCGGCCTGCCCGATGAAGACGACTGGCTGAACGAAGGGATTGCGCACGTTGTCGAACGGACATACGGAGGAGCATGGACGAATCTCGATTACCGGATCAGCCGGTACCTGAATGAGCCCGGCCGTTATCCGCTCGCCGTCGCCGACTATTACCGGAGCGGCTTGTGGAGAAACCACGGTTGCCGCGGTGCGACCTTCCTGTTTCTCCAGTGGTGCGTCGAACGCAGCGGGCCGGCGATCCTCCCGGCACTGCTGTCCGGTGACGCGGCGGGTCGCTCGAATCTCGAACAGGCAACCGGCCGCGCGTTTGCCGACCTGTACCGTGCCTGGTCGATCGATCTGCTGCGGGGAGCAGATGCTCCGGTCCCGCGACTCCAAACCGCCGCGAGGATGCCGGATCGCACTCAAGGACAGCCCGTGGAATCTCTCCTCCCGCTTTATGGAAGGTGCGGCTCATTCGCGCTCGTCGGCCCGGCGACGACTTCGTGGAATCCCGAAAAGGAACCAATCAAGGAAGTCTCGCTGCGGGGAACCGCAACCGCGTACATCGAATTGACCTCACGGGCCGAGCCGCGGCAGATCCGGATCAACGCTCCGCCGGGAACCGAGTTACAGGTGACGGTCATCCGCCGCCCGGAATCGGAGTCTTCGCTGATGATGACGGCGGCTTGGCGCGGGGAGCCATACGAGCCGTCCATCGCACCGGAAACAACCGCGCCGGCAGCTCCCGCCCCGGAGCAATTACGGCGCTTGCGGATTCAACTCCCCGAAGCAGATCAGAAGGCCTGCGGTCTGACGGTCGACTGGATCGCCTGCGAGCAGCACGACGGTGAATTCCGGCGTTCCCGAATCTTCGATGCCGCGGCACTTTCCCGGCTGAGCCCGCCCCCGGCGAGTTCATCGCCGGGGGGGATCGCGTATGAGGTTCCGCTCCCGCCAGAGACCGATGCGTCCCGGGGGCTGCCGTGGATTGTGAAAGTCGCCGCCCGCGATTCTCAGGGCCGGCGGCGGACCGGCTTTATCCGGGTTGAACCGGAAAAAGCCGAAGTCAGCCCTCTTTCACCGGCGGCGCCCGACCGTCTTGCCGTGAACGAGCTCGAGCCCTGAGAATGACCCCGAGCGGTCAACAGGCCGCAGCGATTCCGGCTGGAGGGGAAAGACGCCCCGCAGCGGATCAGTTGCTGCCCGCCGCTCCTTCGAGCTGGATGGCTTCGCGGATCGAATACATCTTCTTCAGCCGCGAAATCGGGTACATCCGGATGAGGCGGTTGTTGTAGGTCAGCCGCTGATCGGCGTCCCGGCCAAGTTTGGCGGCGACTTCATCGGTGGCGAGACCGGCATAAAGGGCCGCAAACGTCTCCGGATCAACGCCGCGACCGCTTTCCAGATCCTGCACCGCATCCACTCCGCCGGCGGTGATCGCAAAGACATTCAGCCCCTGAGTTGCGGGGACATAGTGGCCTTCTCCCTCCAGAGCTTCGCGCGCCGCCTGGAGCGCCTGGAGGGCCGCCTGAATCTTGCCGATCGTCTCCGGGCTCGCTCCCGTCAGATCGCTCGCGGTGGCTCCCTCCTCGCCCTGAGCAGCCTGTGCCCACAAGGAAGCAGGCGCGAAAACCTCGTACGAGCCCAGCACATAACCAAACGCGACCAGCAACAGGGACGCGACACCAAGAGACAACTTCCGCATCGGAAACTCCTGAGGAATCGGGGAGCGAGGTTCTGTGAAAATCCAGCCGCCCTGCGATCACGCGCCGGCGACCATTCGGCCCGCCGAACGTGCACGCGGAAACCCATCACGCGGCTGGAAGGATTTGCTGTGACATCTCCATCGTCGTCCGGCGGATTCTCCGATTCAAGTCAGTTTCCCCCGCGTCCCGTGCTCCAAAGGGAGCAGGGCAGGGGGGACGATGACCGGCCGGACTGCAGCGATCAGTCCACCTCGATCCGATCGATGTAATCGACCAGTTCTTCCAGCGTCTCGCGAATCCGCTGTGGATCGCGAGTCCGGCAGGCCTGTTCGAGCTCTGCAGCGAGGGCCGAAAGCCCTCCGAATCCATAGCCGCCGCCCGCCCCCTTCAGCTGATGCGCGACGATCCGCAACTGGTCGAGCTGTCCCTCTTCATAAAACCGGAGCAGACTCGCCCGCCGTTCCGGAATCGCCTCCGCGAAGAGTTCCAGAAGCTCCTGAAACGTCGGATCGTCGGCAAAGTCCGACCGGATCGCTTCCTGACGTGAGGCATCGAAATAGACCATGGCGCAGCATCCCCGAAATGGCAAATCGACTACGTATCAATGGGGATACCTAGCATGCACTCCCGCGAAAAAAACGGCCGACGGCGGCGAACCGCATGAATCCTCGACTCGTCCTGCGCTGAAATGCGGGCTGTAGCGGTCTTTCCGCATGAAACGTTCCGCAACGTGTGCTCGGTCCCGTCTGACTCTCAGAGCAGCGAAGCGCTTCGACCAAACGCAAACAGCCCACGCGCGGGTGGGCTGCTGTTCCAGCGATCAGCGATCCGGACGACTCCCGGTCTTTTCTCCGGGAAGGACGCCCGGCCTCCCGAAGGATCAGGCGGCCTTTTCCTGGGACTCGGCGACCGTCCGCTCGGCGGCAACCTTCGCCAGCGACGCGACCCGCAGCCCCGGCTCTGTTTCCCGATGGTCAGCGCTGCGCTGAACCAGCTGGCGGAGCGGGTAGCTGACATACATGATACATCCCGAGACCAGAAGCGCCCCAAAACAGGCCGCGAGCGCGATCTGATCGTCCGATGCAGCGTGGATGAGTTCTGTCACGGGTCGTTCTCCGAAGCGGGGGGTGTGGTGGTCAGACAGAGGTTGTTTCGGATGCGTTCTCCGCCTCGCTGAAGCGCCGCCCAGGGCAATCAGCTCCCCCCGGAAGACAGCGACCGTAGAACCGGTGCAGGTGCAAGGGTCGAAGGCAGGAGGGCCGTACGCACCGGCCTTCTCCGCATCGCCGAAACAAGCCGCAGTGACGATCAAATCCCCTCTCTTTCCCGCACTCTGCCAGCCCCGTGGCCGCCGCGCGCAGGAGCCGTCCCCCCGGGATTGACCTTGACCGGTTTCGCCGATTTTCCGTATACGCATCGGACTGCGCAGCCGAATTGCGACGGCTTTAGGAATTGCGCCGTCTGCAGTCATTCCCCGCGGGGCTGTCCCCCCGGAGTCGGCACCGTCCCCCGCGTCGAAAATTCCGCGAAATCGGTTCAGCATGCGGCTGTTACAGCGTTACATCCTCGGCGAACTGGTGCGGGTCTTCGCGTTCCTGCTCAGCGTCCTGACGATCCTGCTGGTGTTCGTCGGCGTCATCGGCGAGGCCGCCAAGAGCGGTCTCGGCCCCATGCAGATCGTTCAGATCCTGCCGTACATCGTCCCCAGCCTGCTGCCGTTTACGATCCCGGCGACTCTGCTCCTGACCGTCTGCGTCGTCTACGGACGCATCGCCGGCGACCAGGAGATCACCGCGGTCAAAGCCGCCGGCATCAGTGTGATGGCGGTGCTCTGGCCCTCGTTTTTTCTCGCCGGGCTGCTCAGCGTCTGCACGCTGATCCTGACCGATCAGTTCATCCCCTGGGCCCGGGGAAACATTCAGCGGACCGTCACCTCGGCCGTCGAGGACATCTTCCTCGATGTGCTCCGCACGCAGCAGGTGCTGGCCGACTCGCGGAACGGCATCACCATTACAGTCCTGGGAGTGAACGGCAGGACACTCGTCATGCCGACGTTCCGCTACATCACTCCAGGCGGCACGGTAGTTACCATCCAGGCCCAGGAAGCCACGATCGAGTTCAATCTCGATCGACAGGAGGTGATGCTGCATTTCGTCCGGGCCAACATCAACACCGGCAACGGCGCGAACTCGATGTATATCGAACGCGAAGACAAGCCGTTCCCGCTTCCGCAGGACCACAAGAAACGGACGCCGCGGGAACTCACCATTCGCGATATCCGTCGCGAAATGGACCTCGTCGCCCACAGCCGCGAAGACATGGAACAGAAGCAGGTGATGGCCGCCGCCATCGCGCTGACGCGGGGCGATTTCGGACGCTTCTTCCAGCCCGATTTCCATCACTACGCGGCGATGATCGGCGTACACACCGAGCGCTACAAACGCCTGGAAATCGAGGTGCACGCGAGGTTCGCCCTCTCGTGCAGCTGCCTCTTTTTCGTCCTGGTGGGGAGTCCGTTTTCCATCCTGCAGGCCCGCCGCCAGTTCCTGACGAGCTTTGCCCTCTGTTTTATGCCGATCCTGGCGATTTACTATCCGGTCTTCCTGCTCTGCATGAATCTCTCGAAGTCGCACTCGTTCTTTCATCCGGCATGGACGATGTGGATCGCCAACCTGATCCTGTTCGTCGCCGGAAGCATCATCCTCTGGAAGGTCTCGCGAAACTGACTGAACGCTCCCGAAAGGGGGCGGCAGAGGAACACGTGGTCCCGAGGGACCACGAAAATTCGGAGCGTCTCCCCATGGCGCGCCCCCGAAACGCGCCGCGACAGCGTATTCAGAGAATCGGCTCGTTCGTACACTGGAACGGCGCACGAGTCGGAAGGCTTTCCTCCACCCCCTCGGTTCCGCTAAGATTCACGTGGCGCTTTCGCCCGTCCCTGACATCCCGGAGTTTCCTTAATCATGAAGAGTTTGCAGGTCTGCGGCATTGTGGTCGCACTTTCACTGGCCCTGGGAGGTGCGTACTACCTCACCGGCGCTTCCGCCGCCGACGGTGACGCTGCGTCGAAACAAACCGCTCTCAATCAGGCTCCCGGGGCGAAAGCCGCACCCGCCGATCCGAACTCACTGGAAGGCCTGCTTGCCCGCCGCGACGAACTCGCGAAGAAGCTCCAGAAACTGCAGGCCGACTATGCGGCGGCCGATCAGGCCCAGCGGGCAAAACTCGAGCAGGAATTCGACAAGGTGGTCGAAGAGTATCGTACTCAGATCGCTCCGAACCTGATCAAGGCCGCTCTGCCCGCCTATCTGAAGGATGGCGAAAACGAGCTCGCCCGCGATGTGGTGTTCGGCCATCTCCAGGAAGAGTTCATCCAGAACAAGTACAGGCAGGTCGCGGAACTCTGCGACCGCCTGATCGCCGCGGGCCGCAAGGAAGCCGTCGTGCTCAACTTCGGCGGCGTCGCGAACTTCGCCATCCAGGAGTTCGAGAAGGCCCAGGCAATGCTCAAGGAAGCCGAAACGGCCGACCCGCAGATCTTCGGCCAGTTGGGGCGGAACTATCTCGCTTCTGCCGGCGATTACATCGAGCTCTGGAAGAAGGAACAGGAGATCCGCGCCCGCGAAGCGAAAGCTCCCGCCGGGGAAGAGCTTCCCCGCGTGGTCCTCAAGACCTCCAAGGGTGACATCGAGCTCGAACTCTTCGAGAACGAAGCCCCGAATACCGTCGCCAACTTCGTCAACCTGGTCGAGAAGAAGTACTACGACGGAATCGCGTTCCATCGCGTGCTGCCCAACTTCATGGCCCAGGGCGGCGACCCGAATACCCGCGACGATGATCCGGGCAACGACGGGACCGGCGGTCCCGGCTACACCATCGCCTGCGAGTGCTACCGCGAGGATGCCCGCATGCACTTCCAGGGAAGCCTGAGCATGGCGAAGACGAGCGCCCGCGATACCGGCGGTTCGCAGTTCTTCCTCACGCACCTTCCGACGCCGCATCTCAACGGCAAGCACACCGTTTTCGGGCGGATCACCAAGGGGCTCGACACCGCCCTCGCACTGCGCCAGGGAGATGTGATCGAGTCGGCGACCGTCACGAAGAAGCGGAACCATCCCTACGTGCCGAAGGTCATCAAGGAAGGCGCCGCCGCTCCCAGCGAGTAATCGCCAGCCTGACGGCTGATCCCGCCGCAATCGTAAAACGCCGCGAGGCGAAGTCTCCGCAGAAGACTTCGCCTCGCTTTTTGTTGCGCAACCGCTGCACCGGGAGATCGCTCTCAGCGACCACAGCCGGAACCGAACGCCAGCCAGGAACTCAGATCAGTTCCTGAATCGGCGTACCGTTCTCAATCATATAAACCGGTCGCCCGCTCTGATCGACGAACTGCAGCTGCGGGTCAAACCCGAGCACGTGGAAGATCGTCGCCATGAGATCCTGCGGGCTGATCGGATTGCTGGCCGGCACATCGAGCTTCGGAGCCGATTCACCGACCGTCTGCCCCATCCTCAGCCCGCCCCCGGCCAGGGCCAGCGTGCTCAGCGGAGCCCAGTGGTCGCGGCCCGCGTTACGGTTGATGCGCGGCGTCCGGCCAAACTCGCCCGAGATGACCAGCAGAATCTTCTCGCTCAATCCACGTTGGGCCACATCCTCGACGAAGGTGGCAACGGCGTGATCGACCTCCGGGCCGCGACGGTTCATCGCATTGAGAATCTGCCCATGCATATCCCATCCGCCGAAACTCACGGTGACGAAGCCGCAACCGGCCTCGCACAAGCGGCGGGCAACGAGCATCTGCTGTCCCAGCCCTTTCCCGTAACGGTCTACGGTCTTCGGATCTTCCTTCTTCAGGTCGAATGCCTCGGGCGCGTTCCCCAGAATCAGGTGAAACGCCTGCTCCTCGAAGCTGTCGAGTCCTTCCATGACGCCAGTGCGATCGGCCTCACGACGGAACCGATCGAGACTCGATAACAGTTGGCGGCGATCGGCAAGCCGTTCGACTTTGGTCTCCAGCTGCATGTTCCGCCGTGCCTGCCCCTGCGGATCGAAAGGCGCGTAGGCGGTCCCCAGAAATGCCGGTCCGTCCGCTCCGATACCGCCCAGGCGCACATAGGTCGGCATCCCGGTCACGGGGTTGTTACAGCCGCGGACACGGGCAGCAATCGCCCCCAGCGAAGGACGACTCGGCAGACCGCCATTGTCAATGTTCCGGTTATCGTAGCCGGTCATCACCCAGTGCGTCCCGCCCCCGTGCCCGCTGTTCTTGTGTGCGAACGAGCGGACGAACGCCATCTTGTCGGCGATCTGGGCGATCTTCGAGAAGTTGCCGCCGAGCGTCACGCCGGGCAGAACCGTGGAGACTTCCCCCGTGACGCTGCGGAACTCGACCGGAGCGGTCATCTTCGGGTCGAACGTCTCAACGTGCGTCGGCCCGCCGCCGAGCCACAACCAGACAACCGCCGTATCTTTCGCGGCCTGCGAGCCACTCGCCTGCGCCGCGCGGGCCGCGAGGAGCTGTGGCAAGCCGAAGCTGCTCACCCCCAGCCCCCCGATCTTCAAGAAATCCCGACGTGTCGTCCCGTTGCAGTCTCGATAGCGGCGGTTCCCGATGACGTTGAGCATTTCGGTCTCCTTCAGGTTGCCGCGGGGCTGCCTGCGTTTTCCCGGCCAGGTCCCCTTCGAATGGCGATGCCGACGGCAGCGAACCCCCGCCACCGATCGCATCAATACCCACCTATCCGAAACCGTAGAAAGGCTGCGGAAACGAGTCAACGGGAATCCTCAAGAGATCGGGATATTTTGATGGTTTTCAGCAGATTTCCCACTGGACAGGTGCGGGGGAGGGGCTTCGCACTGCCACTGCTGATGAACCTGAAGACGTGCTTCGCGCATCCGCTGGCAGTCAGCGGAATACGGGGAGACGCCCATCCGGCACCAGGTCAACGGCTTTGGAACCACATAGCCAGTTTGAGTCGTCCGCGACCTCGGCGATTCACTTCCGCGTCCGCACAAGCGTCCCCGTCAGGGAAAATCTCCCACGCAAGCCCTCAAAGCAACAAGACTCCGCGTGCCGGCAACAGGCGACGAACTCTGTCGACCGCCCCGCGTCCTTCACTACCAGGCAAAACCGGCGCTCTGGCGAAAAAAGGGAGTTGACCCCGGGAAGCCAACCGATATCATTACCGTAGCCGATGGAAAGTCGGCGACACCATCACCGGGGGCGATTGGTTTCGACTGGATCGCTGCAGGTAAGGGTGGCGTGCCGTGGTTGATCAGTTGGCCACGTAAAAAGCTGATCAAAAAACAACTGCTGAAAAGCAATTCGCTCTGGCTGCCTAATTAATGGCATCCCCGGCTGAGGAATCCCCGCCTGAGGAGCCCAAAAGCCGGTCACAAAATCGGGCTGGCACCGGGTCAATGTTCGCTACGCCCGATGCGAGACCAAGTGGTGAACTAGCCAAAGGCCGGCCTTGTTCTTCGAGCCAGCCGCGGCGAAACCCAATCGAAGAAATACGCACGTAGAAGCCATTACCAAGGCCTCTCAGGACGCGGGTTCGATTCCCGCCGCCTCCACTCAAAAGGCCGCTTACGAAAAGTCGTAAGCGGCCTTTTATATTGGGTTTACGAGGATTCTTCTCTCTCATTTGGTCCGCCAAAACGCCCGAAATATTGCCAAATCGGTCTGATTGTGGTCTGATTAGGTCTGACACGGGACGTTTTCAGGGGTTCCCTGGACTTTATCAGACCGCGAGGGGAGCGGTGTGCTGGTGGGAGAGTGGCAATGCGACGGACGAGTTTGAAGCGGACAAAGCGGGGGTATGTGCGGAACCTGGGAAGGATGCAGGATGGCAGCCAACCGAAGTTCTATCTTGGCCACGACCGGGAGCAGGCTCTCCGCCGTTTGGACATGATCGTGGCTCTCTGGCAGCAAATTGAGGAGAAGCACCGGCACCGTCCTGATCCACCCGTCTGGGATTCTGACCGCTTCGAGGCTGCCAAGGCGGTCGCCAAGGGAGAAATCCCCGCTCTCCATCGAGGCGATAAGGAGCAGCCTGAAAAATACTTCGAGCGCGTGAACGAAACTCGCCGAAGCCTCGGCATCGACGTTCAGCCTGCCGACGAATTTCTTTACCGAGTCGGTCTCCAAGACCTCGTTGGCGACAACGAGAAAAGTGCCGCCCGCCTCTCCAGCGCGGTGGGCGTTCCGGGAGCTACCGGGCAGACGCTTCACCAGGCACTCCGCGGCTACCAGGAGTACCTTCAGCGGGAATATCTTGATACGGACGGACTGCTGACCGACAACGGGCGAACCAAGGTTGAGCAGATCAAGACAATTGTGAGCTACGTTCCGGACCCGGATTTGGCGGCTCTTGATTATCACGGCTGCGACGAGATTTTCGGCATCTTTCGGCGTCGGCCAATGTCCAAGCGTTACAAAAAGCCGATGGCCCGCAAGAGTTGCACGAATTACATCGGCGAGCTTGGCCGCTTTTTTCGCTGGCTCCACCTGTCAAATCAGTTCCGCTGGCGGAAGCCGGAGGATTTTGAACTGATTGACCGCAGACCAATTGAGTTGGACGAGGACGTGGAGAAAGAGGCCGCCGATGTGCCGACGTGGACCATCGAGCAATTGAAGAAGCTCAATGAATACGCCACACCGCTCGAACGAGTTTTCCTGCTTCTGGGTCTGAATTGTGCCTACGGTGCGGATCAGGCTGGCCGATTGCGAATTTCCCATCTTCGGCTCTCGCCAGACGGCCACAGCTATATTCGCCGGGTGCGGCGGAAGAAGAAGACGCGCGCGATCCATCTCCTCTGGCAGCAGACAGCGGACGGTCTTCGGTGGGCGCTGGAGCGTCGCAAGGGGCAGCAACACGAGAAGGATTTCCTCCTGCTGACCGACGAGGGGCAGCCGTACTGGAAGAAAACAAAAGGCGGTCACAGGTCTCAACTCATTCCAAACCTGTGGACCCGGTTGATCGCCAGAATCCAGAAAGATGACCGGACCTTTCCTCACCTGCCGTTCAACTCACTGCGAGACACGTCGGCAGACCTGATCCGACAGTTGGCAGGCGAGGAAATCGCCTCGCTGCACCTGGCACATAAGCACCAAAGCAAGGACGAGAACCTTGGCAGCTACACGAATCCGGTGCGGAAGCGGCACTTTCGAGCGATTCGCAAGCTGGAGAACAAACTCGAAGCAGTCCTTTCAGCAGCCGGACCGGAACCTTGGGCCGAGCGTCCTAAGAGCTACATCGGGCGAGCGAAGATCAAAAAGCTGTTGCAACTTCGCGAACAGGGCGTGAAGGCGACGGAAATTGCGAAGAAGTTGGATATTTCAGTGGCCACGGTGTACCGCTACAAGCTCCCGAACAAGCAGGCAGGATGTGATGATGAACCATGCGACAAGCCGAAGGACTCGAAGGTGGTGCAGTGACCATGTGTTGTCTGGTCGTCTCCAGAGTGGCGATCACAATGGGGCCGATGTATCCGATACCCATGAGTTGTCTCTCCGGCGTCGCCTTCAATCCCGCGCTAGCCCACTGCTTGCGGCTGCCCCCCGCATTTCGTAGGATACTTGCAGTTTGCAGGCAACTTCCACGGCAGCCAGTCAGCAGAGCAACGGAGGCCGATTGTGGACCCGGTTCGAGCGGAGCGAATTTCACGGGAGCTTTCCGGCCAAGAGGTCGGTGGCTGGCGTATCGGGCGCTACCTCGGTGCTGGTAAGTCGGCAGTCGTGTTCGACAGCGAGAGGGACGGGCAGCGTGCAGCATTGAAGGTGTTCGATCCAGAACTCGTCGAGCGGTTCGGAAAGGATACTCAGCTTGGCAGAATTAACCGCGAGCGTGGTCTGATCGGCGAAAAGCACCCCAACCTTGTGCAAATCTACGACGGCGGTGAGTGCCTGACTTCAGGCTATCTGTATGTTGCAATGGAGTTCATTGAGGCCCCGAATCTCAAGGATTCCCTGACGCTCGTTCCCAGAGAGAAAATTTCAGCGATTCTGTCTCAGGTCGCATCAGCGGCACAATTTCTCGAAGAAAAGCAACTCGCTCACCGCGACATCAAACCTGACAACATCGCGGTGTTGCCAGACTTTTCACGAGCCGTTCTGCTGGACCTTGGTGTGTTGAGGCCATTCGGCGACCCCAGCCTGACAGACGAGGACGCCAGGGTTTTTGTTGGCACCCTCCGATACAGTTCGCCTGAATTCCTGCTGCGAGCCGAGCAGGACACATTGGAGGGTTGGCGCGCCATCACCTTCTATCAGCTTGGAGCCGTGCTTCACGACCTCATCATGCGAAGGCCACTTTTCGCCGAATTCACGGAACCATTCGCCTTGCTCGTCGAAGCAGTGAAGAGTCAGCGCCCGGAAATCCATGCCGATGATGTGCCGCCCGAACTTGTGCTTTTGGCCCAAAATTGCCTCGCCAAGTCGCCAGAAGCACGTCTCGCTCTGGTGTCATGGAATGATTTTCTCGCACCGCCTGGAACGCGGCGACCGGCAGATGCGGCCAGGGAAAGGGTGAGGAAGCGAACCCTTCTGAACCGCTCCCAAGGCGGTGCAGAGAGTTGCTCATCACGGCCTACAAAGCAGGTCGTGCAGCAGATCACCCGGCACTTGGAGAACATCATCCGCAACGAGTGCGCCGGTAGCGATTCGTTTCCGCCAATGCAGGTGGCTTCGGATGACGACGGGCAGGCACAGGTTAGCGTCACATTTGCAGCTTCAGAGGATTGTGGACTCCGGCGCGATCTCTCCATCCGATTCGATTGCGACATCTTAGATGAATCAATGCTTGCCCTGAGCATCAGGGCGTCTGCTTGTTTGCTGCAATCAGGGTCCAAGCACTCTCCTCACACCCTGACCAGCGTGTTTCGAGGGCCACTCAATTCCGGCATTTTAACATCGAGGGTCCAAGATGTATTGTGGCTCTCGCTTGACCTTGCTCAACGGCAATCGCCTGGAGATGACGAGAGTAAAGACCCGGAGTGGCTCAACCTGTCCGCTGAAATGGAGGCCCAGCAATGAGTGGCACCTGGTGGGTGGGGCAAAGTGAGTTGGACGGCGATCAGCGGCGCGTTATTTCACTGCCTGTTGATGACAATATCCTTGTTACCGGGCCACCGGGATCAGGCAAAACGAATCTTCTCCTGCTGAGGGCGAATTACCTTTTCTTGGCGGGCCACAGAAACATTGCCGTCGTCACCTTTACCAGGTCACTCAGGGAATTCATCGCAAGTGGAGCCTCGCAGTACGAGTTCCCAAGCTCCTTAATCATGACATGCCGAGAATGGCAGCAAGATTTCTTGCGTCAGTACGGTGGTCAAGTAAGGGCGACGGGTAATTTCGAGCAAGACCGCGAAAACTATTTGACCACAATGGCGGGAGTCGCCGAGAGTAGCGGCCTGTCACGCATTTACGATGCAATTCTGCTCGACGAGGCTCAGGATTATACACCGGCAGAAATTCGGCTATTCGCTCGACTCGCCGAGCGTCTTTTCTGCGTAGCAGACGAGCGGCAGAAGATTTACGACGGCGACGACTCGATTGATGCAATCCGCGGACTCATAGGCGAACCGCATGTCCTACGCTTTCACTACAGGAATGGAGTGAATATCTGTAGGGTCGCAGATGAAATTGCCAAAAAGTGGCACGGTTATCGACCACTGGCGGAAACGGCCAATTACGACGAAACGGCCAATCCATCAACCGTGGATTGGTCAGAATGCGGCTCAATTGAAGAACAAGCCGATCTGATTCTGTCTCGCCTCGGCACCCAGAGGGCCGCTTTTCCAAATCAACTGATCGGAATCCTGTGTCCCACCAGGGATAGCATGAACGCAATCTGGAACGCTGTGAACGCATCCGAGCATTCCGAAGCCTCATTCCTTCTTCACGGAAGCAGCGGAGATACCTTCCCACCCGACAAACAAGTGGTCGTCTCAACATTCCATGCCGCCAAAGGGCTGGAGTTTCGCGCGCTGCACTTGGCAGCGTGCGATGAACTGAAGTCATCATTCTTCAAGAACAACCGCCGCATCACATTTACGGCGGTGACTAGGGCGAAGACCGCCCTGTCCGTCTATCACTGTGGTGATCTGTATCCTTACTTTGACTCCGCGCTTCGGTCTCTGGAGCCACCGCCAGCGCCGCCCAGCTTGGACGATGTGTTCGGAGGGCTGCGATGATGTACCTCTGGTCCTGTGGCCGTCGCCAATTCGTGGACTTCATTGCGAATCGGCGGCCATTACATGAGGCGGACGTGCGAAGCGCCGACGACTTCGACGGTATCGCTCTGCACAATGACGACATTCTTCTGGTTTGGCAACGAGCGCCCGTTGATAGGTTTTCGCTTCCTCGTGCCGCAATCATTGCTGAGGGAAGTGTGTCGGATTTTCTCGCGTGGGTTTCGACGTATTTCCGACATATCCGGCCATTCACAGCCCACTGCCGTCTGCTCACTCCTTCTCTCGCGCAACGGGCGATGCGGTCAATTGCTTCTCCTTCTAGCCCGAACATTGGATCAGCGGATGTGGGCCTGATTCTCGCTGAGGGCATCGCCTATTCCGTAGGGAAAGCGGACCTTAACCGTCTGCCGTTTTCGGCATTTGCCCGCACTTTGTCTTTTGCGCTGTCGGAAAGTGTGAGGCGATATGAGCCGACAGCATCGAATGATACCTCCGTATTGGAGCAGGTTAGGAGCGGTTGGCTTTCGGCGCGTGAATTGACGAGCCAAGCTCCCCTCAGCCTGTCACCCGTGGAGATCAGCGGTGTGTGGGGGGCGGTCTTGGCGGCGGCAGGTGAGGATACCGAGCTACAGCCCGACCTGTCACTGGTCGAAGCATTGAAAGGGGTGCGCGCGACTGGTCGTGTACAGGATGCGGCGTGGGCCAATCTAACGAATCACAACCAGGGCGTGCGAACGCTCGTGGAGACGATGGAGGGGCCGCGCGAAGGCAGAGTAAGAGCGGTTGAGGCGGCGGTGCGGGAACTAATCCACGGCCCAGAGGGAACCAGGAAGCACCGAGCATTTATTCTTGGCTACATGGCAAGCCGCGTTCAGCCTGGCAGCCTTGACCATTTTCCTCTTGTTTTCCCGGCAGTTGCGAGCCTTCGAGAAAGCCTTCTCTGGTACGGTGCGTGTGCTGGGCTGAGTCCTGAGACATCAGTGGATAACTACGGAAATGGCCTCGGATGGCTAATGCGCCGCGAATTGGGGCGTCCCGCCCACTGGCTAGACCGGCCAAGCTGCGACATCGCGCTATCGGAGATGTCAGTTCTCCTCCGCAATGGCACCGGCCCGAAGCCGAGTGTTCGCACGCTGGCGAGCGGCGCTCTCAACGTCGAACTTTTTCCGTTGATCTCGACCAGTGTAAAGTGGTCAGAGCATAGTGAGGAGATTGGAGGCGACAGGGGGGCGCTGGGAGACCAGCAGAGGACGCTGTTCGCTGAAGATGCAAGGCTGAGGCAAGAGGTCTTAGAGTTGCTTCGCAAAATCGACGAGAGTTCAATGTCGCTTGACGCCATTCGCAGGCATGTTGAATCTGCGTTTGGCGAGAAGAATCTAAGAGGCCGTAAACGCAAGAAGTAATTCACCAGTGGGTTTGGTGATTCGCGGTCGGCTGACAACACCAATCGGTAGTTGTGAGCGTCAAACGGGCTTGCCACGACGCTTGGACTCGTGACCGATTTCCGACAGAATGCGATCCAGTGTGGCATCGTCGCATACAGCCAGCGCGCGGAACACATCGGGCCTCTGGAGAACTCGGCGGCGTATCTGCTCTGGCACCCGCTCGGCCAGCATCAGAAGTTCATCCTCGTCGGCTTCCAAAGCGTCGGCTAGGCGGTGAATTAGGGCGTCGGAGGGATAATCCCCGAAATCGAGCCTGCCGTTTTCCACCTTCGAGAGATAGGTGAAACCAACGCCGACCTTCGGAGCCAGATCGCGGAGCGTCCACCCCTTCGCCCGCCGCAATTCCCGAATTCGCTCGCCGAAGGTCGCCAATCTGCCGCTCCTGCTTGCTGGTCTCCCCCGATTATCGTAGGATGCTTGCAGTTTTCAGGCAACAGGGAGCGGCGGAATTTCCCGACCTTTGACCAAAGGTGTCACTCTTCGGGCGTATCGTAATCCCGCCGCAAGGCGTGGCGGCTGGCCGGAAGGTGCCTGTACGGACAACCCCAGAACCAACGGCGCGAGTTATCGAGGAACCAACGCTCCAGAGACGAAGGTGACCCCAACTATGACTGCTCCCGCAATTTCCCCCGGCGACATCGTTGCTGGCCTGGAGCCAGATGAACACGTTGAGGTCACCAAGGTCACTCCGTTCGCCGGTGGACGCACTTTGGTCGAGGGCGTGGGAGTTTCTTCGCGGCGGCTGATCCGGCGTCCGTTGAATGGCGAGGAATTGGACCGCCTGACCAAAATCCGCGGAGCCTCGTTCACCTACGATGGAAACGCCCGCATGTTCCTGCTGGGCGTCGAGGCCCACCGGATCAAGACGGCGTACCAGTTCGATCCCCTGTTCGCCGTGAACTCTTCGGCGGTGGACGTGCTGCCGCACCAGGTCGAAGCCGTTTATCGCTTCCTGCTCCCACTTCCCCGCATTCGCTTCCTGCTGGCCGACGACACCGGGGCTGGCAAGACTATCATGGCCGGGCTGCTGCTGAAGGAGCTTCTGTTCCGCGGCACTGTCAGCAAAATTCTGATCGTCGTCCCTGGCGGGCTGACCCGTCAGTGGGTGGATGAGATGGCTGAAAAGTTCGGTTTGAACTTCCGGCTCATCAACCGGGTTTCCTTCGAGGCCGAGCCTGCGCAGTTCGCCCGCTCGGACGATGGCCTGTTCGTCACGTCCATCGACTTCATCGCTCGCCACGAAGGATGCCTCAATGCGGCCCGTGAGACGCAGTGGGACATGGTGATCGTGGACGAGGCGCACAAGCTGAGTGCCTACGAATATGGCGTCAAGGTGGATCGCAGTGAAAGGTATCAGGCGATTGAAGCCCTGGCCCCGCGGACGGATCACCTGCTCTTCCTGACCGCCACTCCGCATCGTGGCCGAAAAGACACGTTCCGTCGCCTGCTGATGCTACTGGACGAGGATTTGTTCCAGGCCGACGAACTGGTGACTGAACGCATCGGAAGGTCGAACGCTGCTCAGTCCGGTGAAGCATTCGAGGCAGAGACAGCCATCGCCAAAGCCCGCAACCGTTTCTTCCTGCGACGGCTCAAGGAGGAAATGGTCGGTTGGGACACTCAGCCGCTTTTCCGGCCTCGCTACACGAAGACGGTCGGCTACGAACTGACGCCGGAGGAACTGGACCTCTACACGGCGGTCACGCAGTACGTCCGCTCTCGTCGGAAAGAGGCCAAGGCCAAGAAGAACCGAAACGTCGAACTGACGCTCATGGTCATGCAGCGTCGGCTGGCGTCGAGCTTGTACGCGATCACCTGCACGCTCCGCAGCCGACTTGCCGCTCTGGACGAAGTTCTGCGAATTCTCCGCGATCCCACGCGATCTGCTCAGGAAAAGAAGCGGCTGCTCAAAGGCGATACCGAGGAAATCCCCCGTAACTACAGCGACTACGAAGACCTGGACGAAGCCCAACGCGAAGCGGTCGAAAAGAAAGTGTTCCGCCAGGTGTTGAGCGACAACCCGGAGGAGGTCGAACAGGAGCGCACTGAAGTCACGGAACTGCTCCGCATGGCCGAGGCGCTCAACAAGGTTCAGCACAAGGAGGCCAAATTCGCCGAGCTTCTTCGCGTCCTCGATTCGTCGGACGTGATTCGCCAGGAACACGAGAAGCTGGTCATCTTCACCGAACACAAGGACACGATGGACAGCCTGACCGAGCGGCTGACCCGGCTCGGTTATACGGTCACCACCATTCACGGCGGCATGGATGTAGATGCCCGGAAAGAAGCCCAGCGGGAATTTCGCACGTCCAAGAAGATCATGGTCGCCACCGATGCCGCGGGCGAAGGCATTAACCTTCAGTTCTGCCGGTATCTCATCAATTGGGACATTCCGTGGAACCCGAATCGGCTCGAACAGCGCATGGGCCGAATTCACCGTTACGGCCAAATCAACGATGTCTGGGTCTTTAACCTGGTCGCGAGCAACACCCGTGAGGGGGCCGTGCTGGAGCGGATTCTCTCCAAGCTCGACATCATGCGCGAACAACTCGGCGATGACCGGGTATACGACGTGGTGGACGAATTGCTTGAGCAGGTGCCGCTTCTGTCGCTGATTGAAAAGTCCATTGACGCAACGGGGGCTGACACTGCTGCTGAAGTCGCCAACGAAGCCGAACGTCTGATGGCTGATCCAGAATTGAAGGCCAAGGCCGACGAACTGGTGCGGCTCCAGAAAAAACAATCACTGGCGTCCCGGCTCAACCTGGCCGACGCTCGCAGACTCCGCGATGCTTCAGATGAACGACGGCTCCAGCCGTTGTTCATGCAAAATTTTTTCCTGACCGCCTACCGAGAGGCTGGCGGCGTGGTCCGCACCGACGAGCATTTTCCGGTCTTTCACGTTGGGCCGGTGCCGTCCGAGGTCATGGACGTGGCTCGTCAAATGCGGCTGCCGGTTCGGGACAAATACGATACGCCATTCGTGTTCGACAAGAATCTCGTATCTGTGGCCAGTCGAACGCGCGTCCCGGAGCATACGAAACTGCTTGGCTCCGGCCACCCGCTATTTGACGCCCTGACCGATTGGGCGATCCGCAAAGCCCGTGAGAGCTTCGGTAAGGGGGCCACACTCTGCGACCCAAACATCGCGGTTCCGCAACGGCTTTGGCTGGTCCGGTCGGCCATTGAGGACGGACGGCAGGAGGCCCGTAAGCGGCTCGCGCATCAGCAACTCACCGTCGTCCTGGCCGACCATCACGGTCTCCGGTCAGTCTCGCCGGCCACGCTGCTGAACTTCACCGTGCCGGAGGCTCAAGCCGAAGCCCCGGACGTGCCGGACATGCCCGCCGAGGAAGTGCAGATGTGGTCATACACGAACCTGACCGAGAACCAGTTGCGTCAGGTGTACGACCACCGCAAGGAAGAATGCGACCTGCGGCGGCTGTATCTCGATACGACGTTCACCGAACTGATTACGGAACTCTCGCTCAAGGTCGAGGAATTCCAGCGGGCCAGTTTGTACGGCAACGATGATCCAGAGGAACGCGAAAAGCTGGAAAAGCGGCTCCGCGACCTCAAGGCCCGCAAGCAGCGGCGGCTGGATGAACTCGAACTGATGCTTCGCCTCTCGGCCAATTTGCCGGATGTGGTCACGTCGGCTCTGGTCGTGCCGGCTCCGGTCGCGGTTCTCGATCCCACGGAGACGCCGGAATCCGGCAACTTTCCGATGCGCCGCGATGACGAAGTGGAAGCCATCGCGATGGACGTGGTGATGCGATTCGAGCGGTCCAGAGGGTGGAACCCGGTGGACGTGTCCAAGGATGGCGAACATTACGACGTTCGTTCCGAAGGACCGGACGCTGAAAAGCGGTTCATCGAGGTCAAGGGCCGCGCCCAAACTGGCGGCGTGGTGCTGACGGCTCCCGAAGTGGACAAGCTCAGGCAACTCGGCGACCGAGCGTTTCTTTACATCGTGACGTTCTGCAAGGGCGAGAAGCCGAAGTTGCGGATCATTCAAGACCCAATGGCCAACCTTCATCCCGCGATGCTGTACCGGCAGGTTCAATACTTCGTGGACGAGGCCGACTGGAAACAGCAGGGAGAGGACCATGACTGTCCCCCGATTGATTGAAGTCGCTCTGCCGATCCGCGAAATTTCCGCGGAGAGCGTTCGCGACAAGAGCCTGCGCCACGGCCACATCTCGACCCTTCATCTCTGGTTCGCTCGCCGGCCCTTGGCGGCGTCGCGCGCTGTTGTGTTTGCGTCACTGGTGCCAGACCCTGACCACCCCGACTGTCCGCAGGAATTCCGCGAAACGGTGGAACGGCATCTCAAGACGCACGTTCCTGATGTGCTGAAGTCTTATCGCCGAGGCCGGGTGACCCACATGGACCCGGACCCGTACCGACCTTATGACGGACAGGAGGATTCGCTTCGCAACCGCCTGTTGTCCTTCATTGCCAAGTGGTCACCCGAATGGCTCGCCTTTGAAGCCGGCAAGAGTGAGTCCGCCCCAAAGCCGGAGAATCTTCTGGACGACCGCTCGCTCGTAAAGTGGGAAACGAGTGGACCGACCCTGAAGGTTGGCAGCAAGCAGGTTCCAAATGAGGTTGGCTCCAAAATCCTTTGGATCGCCCGCGAACTGGTCCGCATCGCCAACGGGAACGGAATTCCAACCACTCTGGACCCATTTTCTGGGGGAGGGGCAATTCCATTGGAAGCAGGCCGTGTTGGTGCGCAGCCAATTGCCAACGACTACAACCCCGTCGCGCACTTGGTCCTTCGCGCCACTTGCGAATTTCCCCAGAAATTCGGCAAGCCGGGAATGCGGAAGGTGGACGGTTCACTCACAGAAGTTCGCGTTCAGAACGTGCTGGCGCACGACGTAGAGGAATATGCCCGCGAAGTATTGCGGCGTGCAAAAGAGAGGATCGGCCACTTATACCCAATTGGCTCGGATAAACGCCCCGTCGTTGGCTACATCTGGGCGCGTACCGCCCCATGCTCGAATGTGACTTGCAAAGCAGAAATCCCGCTCATAAGCAACTTGCTTATTTGTAACCGACCCGGCAAGCGGATTGGGCTGACGATGACCGTAAAGGGCAACGAGATTGCGTTTGGAATCGTAAAGAACAAGGCGATTCAGCGCACCGAAGGGACAATGCTGAACCGGGGCAACTGCCGCTGTCCCTTCTGTTCGCAACCCACGCCGGTTAGCGATCTGAGGCAGGCGGGGAAGGACGGAAGAATTGGCGAACGGCTGCTCGCTGTCATCACAGACGTTCCTGGCGGAAAAGAGTATCGCGCCACCGAATCGCCAGATCAGATCGCTGCGAGTGAAGCCGCTCGCCTGGCGGAACAAATCCAGAGGCCCATTGAGCCAATTTTGCCCGAAATCACCCAGAAGGGGGCCGACGAAGACGATGTTTCCAACTCGACAGGCATCCGGGTCCATCTCTACGGATATAACACATGGGGATCACTTTTCAATTCTCGACAATTGGTCGCCGTACAAGCTATCGGTAAATGTCTTCACGAGCTTCTGACAGAACTTGCCGAGCGGCAGGTAGATGATGAATACCGTCATGCAGTGGCTTGCTATCTTGGGCTGTGGTTTAGCCGAGTTGTTGCGCGAATGACTTCGTTCGGACGCTTCGATAGCACCCGCGAGACGTTTCAAACTTCATTCGACATGGCAAAAATCTCAATGGTTTGGGACTATGCCGAACCCAATCCGTTCAGCCAATCTACGGGCGGAGCTGAAGGGCAGATTGAATGGATCACGCGGGTCATAGAGCATGAATCGTCGCATTCTGGTTTCGGTTCCTTTCCTGCGAAGGTGATGAAAGGAGACGGAGCTTCACTGACGATTCCAGAGGGTGCGGTTTCCTGTGTGGTGACTGATCCGCCGTACTTCGACGCGATTTCGTACGCCGATATTTCGGATTTAAGTTATATCTGGCTCAAGCGCGCCATTGGCGATCTGTTTCCAGATGTGTTCGCCACGCCGCTTACTCCAAAAAGCGATGAAGCCACTGCATTGAAACATCGTCATGGTGGCGACGGTGAGAAAGCGGAGAAACATTTCACGAGAAAGCTGGCCGAATGCTTTGCTGAAGCTCGCAGGGTCTGTAGGCCCGATGGTGTCATCACCGTTATGTTTGCTCATCAGACTACAAAAGCGTGGACAGCGCTGGTCAATTCGCTGTTCAAGGCTGGTTTGAATATCACAGCAACCTTTCCGATGGACACAGAGTTGAAGAATCGCGCCCGTGGGTTGGATAGTTCTGCCTTGGAGTCTTCCATCACGGTTGTCTGTCGCCCTCGCGTAGTCACTACTCCTGGCTCCTTCAAAGAAGTGCGCAAGGACATCGAGCGAGTGGTGAAGGAGAGCGTCCACCGATTCTGGAACTACGGTTTTCGAGGCGCTGACCTGATCGTGGCCTGTTACGGCCCGGCAGTTGGTGAGTTCGGCAAGTACGAGCGCGTCGAGCGTGGTGATGGAACGCCCGTAACGGTGCCGGAATTACTTCAACTTGTCCGCGAGGCGGCACTCAAGGCCATTGCTGGGGAATTCACCGGCGATCAGTTGTCTCGCCTGTACTTCGTTTGGGCGAATCTCTACGGTGTGGCCGAGCAGTCTTGGGACGATGTGCGGCTGATGGTTCAGGTGGGCGGCGAGTCTGAGAACGCGATGGACGTTGCCAGAGGCCGCGGATTGTTCGTCGTGGATGGGGCAAATTCCCGTCTCGCCGTTCTCGCCGACCGCTCCGACCGTTCGCATTTGGGCAGCGACAGGGGCGATCCACTGATCGACCAGCTTCACCGAGCCATGTTGTTCTGGAAGCAGGAAAACCGAGCCGGCCTCGTGCAATATCTTCACGGTCACGACCTGGCCGATCACGTCGGTTTCTGGCGGCTGGCCCAGGCATTGTTCGAGGTTCTGCCGCGCGACTCTGAGGATTGGAAGTTGGTCAGCGCACTGCTGGGCGAGCGGAATACCTTGCGGACGGAGATCAAGCGGCGTGAAGCAGCGCTTTCAGGCAGCAAAACACCGAGCCTGTTCGATGGCCAGGATGAATAGTGGCATCGCCGCGCCCAAACTGAGAACAACCGGAATTTCAACGAACACCTGAGTACGACAAGGAAAGACCTCGACTATGCCGGCTTCGCTTCCACAGTGGTTCACCGTGGCCCTGCCTCACAGCGACATTCGCGACGGGCGGCTGGATGAGAGCGTTTTCGCAGCCAACATCTGGGCCGTCCGGCAGAACAACGCGCCGACCACCTATCTCGACCCGGAGCAGTTCTTCGCCAAGACGTTCCTGACGGGCGGCTTGAGCAAGGTCATGCAGAAGGCCGGCAAAGCCTTGTGCGGCACTACTGAAGCCGGCGACCGGATCATCAGCCTGCAAACGGCGTTCGGCGGCGGCAAAACGCACACGCAAGTTGCGTTATACCACCTGGCTCACCATCCCGATGTGCTGCGGTCAGCGGCAGCTTGCACCGAAGTGCGGGGGGCGCTCGGCGATCTGATCCCCAAGAAGCCGTGCAATGTGGCCGTCTTCACCAATCAGACCTGCGATGCCACCCAAGGCCGGAAAACGCCGGAAGGCGTTCAAACCCGGACGCTCTGGGGCGAACTCGCGCTACAACTCGGTGGCGTCGAACTTTACAAGCTGATCGAAGCCAACGACCAGGGCCGAGCCGTTCCGCAGGGCTTGTTCCTGGAAATCCTTAAGAAAGCGGCCCCCTGCCTGATCCTGGTGGACGAATTGGCGGATTACTGCGTCGGAGCGATGGCGGCGACAGTCGGCCAGGGAACATTGGCCGACCAGACAATCAGCTTCGTGCAGCAGCTTACCGAGGCCGCGGCGCAGGTTCCGGGGGCTGTCATCGTCGCCACCTTGCCGGCGAGCCACCTGGAAGTGGCCAGCAGCGACAAGGGCCAGGAAATTCTCAGCCGCCTGGAAAAGCGGTTCGGTCGAATGAGCGCCGACCTGAAGCCCGTCGCCGACGAGGAAATCAATGAGGTCGTGCGGCGGCGGCTGTTCGAGAAGCTGGGTGATCCCGCCATCCACGAGCAGGTTGTCGATGCTTACATGAAGCTATACCAGACGCACAAGAACGAAGTGCCGCAGGAGGTTTCCAAGGGGGCTTACCGTGATCGGCTTCTGGCTGCATACCCCTTCCATCCGGCGATCATCGACACGCTCTATCTGCGCTGGGGATCGCACAACGATTTCCAACGGACGCGCGGCGTTCTGCGTCTGCTGGCCAGCATCGTCGGCGATCTTTGGCAGCAACGGGAGACGACGAAGCAATCTCAGCCGATGATCCAGCCATGCCACATTCGCTGGACCATTGATGCTTTGCGGGCGGCGCTCACCCGGCTCTGGGGCGCGACGTATGATTCCGTCGTGGCTGCCGACGTGATTGGCGACAAGGCCAACGCTCTGGCTCTCGATGATGAACGCGGTCAGGAATATGCGAATGATCGGGTGGCGCAGGGCGTGGCCTCGGCGGTGTTGCTCGGCTCATTCGGTGGCCAGGGCGAGCGGGCGGGTTTCAGCAGCAAGGAAATCCGCTGGAGCGTCGGCAGGCCCGATTTGAATTGGGGTTTCACGGACGGAGCATTGCTCGCGCTGGAAGAACGGGCGTTTTATCTGCACAGCGCGTCGGCTGGCAGCCAGGGCAAGCGGTATTGGTTTGGAACGAAGCCGACGCTGACCAAGCTCCTGGTCCAGTACCGCGGCCAATTCGCCGGACAGGACTTCGACGATGAGATTGTCGAGACGTTGCAGGCGCAGGTAAAAACGCTGAAGACCGAGCCGGCAACCTGGCGAGTGCTGGTCAACCCACAGGCCGATTTGCCGGAGCAGAAGGTTCTGACGCTGTTGATCCTGCCGCCTGAATTCGTCTGGTCTGAGGAGGGGCAGCTTTGGGGCGGCGCGAAAAACCGCATCAAGGAACTCAGTGAGAAGTGCGGGTCGAAGGACCGGCTGTACCGGAACACGCTGCTGTTCCTGCTGCCAAATCAACGCGGCCTGAACCGGCTCCGCAAGGAACTGCGCGAAGTCGCAGCCTTGGAAGCTGTGAAACGCGATTACGCCAGCCAGCTTGACCCGGATCAACTGGATGAACTGAAACAGAAGTTGGCCAAGCAGAAGGATGCGGTCAGCGAGGTCGTTGGCGGGGCGTATCCGCATCTGGCGCGTGTGGAAGGTCAGGAGGTCGCCGTTTCCAATATGACCGAAATTGGCAACAGCTTGGCCGACCATCTGCTCGCCGCCTGGAGACAGGTCACCGACGAGGAAGAATGGGTTCTGAGAAAAGTCGGCAGCGTCACGCTTCAGAAGGTTGGCATGGTTCCCACGGAAGGCGGCATCCGTGTCCGAGATGCGGTGGAGGCGTTTCTCAGGTACACCGACAAGCCGCTGGTTGCGTCCGCGGAAGCGGTCACGCAAGGTCTTTCGCAGGCTTGTAAAGATCGGATTATCGGCATCGCCCGCGGCACATCACCGGAAAAACTCCAAACCAAACGCTGCGGAGAATACGTCGCCCTCGACCGGAGCGAAGAAGGCGTTTGGATCATCCCGCCGTTCACCGAGCAGGCTCCAGAGCCGGCAACGGGCGGTACAACTACAACTGTCTCGCCGGGTGGCGGGGCCGTTACGACCCCAACGCCTGGCCAAACCAGTGGCGGCACCACACCGACCGAGAAGCCCACCGGATCAACGGACGGCGAACCAGCCAAAACCGTTTCGGCCCTTACGATCAGCGGAAACGTGCCGCTGGAATCATGGACCGAAGTTTTCCGCTGCTTTGTCGGGCCTGCCGCGCGTCTGGGGCTGAAAAACCTGGAACTCGGAATCGCGTTCAAGCTCGTCGCACCAGACGGCCAGCCGCTCGATCCCGATCACCCGACCTTGAAGGCCATGCGCGAGGCGGCAAAGCAACTTGGCGTCGAAATCTCGGAAGATTCCGGGGCTTAAGCGCCGAGCGCTTCGGTGTAGCTCGCCCAGCGGTCGAAGGAATTGCTGGCCCGGCATCGGCAGGGGGATGCGGTTGGGGATGAGTGTCCGCTGAGGATGGCGTTGGCGGGTGGAGGGTGACGGGCCGGGGAAGCCCTCGTCCGTGACGCAGCCGCAGATGCGTGATCCCGTTCTTGCTTTCGCAGGCTGCCGCAGGTAGCCTACCAGATGGTGCAATCCGGCACCGCGCCGGTACGCAATCCAGCTTCCAATTCACGAGGAAACACCGAAGAATCACCCGTGGCCGAACGACGGCCTCGGTTACAACTTATTGACGCATATTGAAGTGCGTCGAGAACTGCTTCTCGCAAAACCGCCAACCTGACCTGAAAAGGTCTTGAAGAGTCGAAGCAGTGCTTGGCCGCTCCCGGAAAGGGAGCGCCGCCAAGTGCTGTTCGACTCTGCGCCTTGGCGGGCGCTGCGAGAGCGGCCTTGGTTGGCGCTCTCGTTTTTTTTGAGGCCCGTTCCTCTTTCGCCTCCCTCTCGCCGCTCGGCAGATTCTCGCCGGCCCCTGGCCCGATCCCGCCCTCCTTGGCTGGACATCGCTTGGGCCAATCATCCCGCTCGTCAGATTTCCGTGGCCCGTTATGGCCGTGGTAATCGCATGGCTGGATGAGTCATTTCCAAACCGACAGATCATTCAGGTCGTCCTTCTTGAAGAGGCGAGTATCGACATCACCCCATTACTGGAGACACGAGATGAAGCACCTGGCGGGCATTCTGCTCATTGGATTTCTGGTCGTATGCAGCGGCAGTGTCGCCTTGGCCGAGGATGTTGTGGTCGATGGCACCGTCAAGTCGGTCGATGCTCAAGGCCGGGGGCTGACCATCGAAACGAAGCGGAAAGCGCTGGAACTCGATGTAAGCCGCAAGGCCACGATCACCATCGGCGGCAAGGAAAGGTTGCTTGAAGACCTCAAGCCCGGCCAGGCCGTGACGATCTCCTACGAGTCGTCGCTGGAAGTCGTCACAAAGATCGAGGCAGCGGACGCCGCTCCCGATGAGCAGCAGCGGTTCATCGTGTTGGATATTTCGGCCAAGGGCGACTGCACCGTGTCAGTCGAACCACGCCCGGCTGACGAAGAAATGCCCGGCGAGGAGATCGAGGTTTCCAGCCTGCCAGGTGCCAGGGTCACGAAGCAGAAAGATGGAACGCTTCAGATTCATCACGATTTCGACGAGGGCGAGCTTCCGGCGTTTTCAGATCACGGCCATGTCTCGGTGAAGAACGGGGTGTTGGCCCTGGAACCGAAAGAAGGGGAGCCATATTCAGGAAAGTGGGCCTACGCCGAGTATTCCAAGCGACTCCGGCTTCCAGTGCGTCTCGCTATCGGAGTCAAAGAGTTCGGGCGGAATACACTCGTGATCCAGTTGCGGAACAGCGCCACCAATGAACAGCTTGTTCTGAACCTTGTTCTGAAGGACGGCCAGGACTCATTCACGCTGTCGTCATCCTGGCGGCAAGGCGCTGGTGAGCAGGCAAAGACAACGACGCTTTTGGAGAACGCAACGCTCGGCACAGAGGACAACGGCAAGCACGAATTCCGGCTTCCGGTTCCCAACGCCCCACAACCCAACCTGCTGTTCTGGTTCCGCCTTGGCGTCCGAGGCGATTCTCCAATGACCTTGGAGAGTCTAACGGTGGCTGGTCGTATTGTGCCGACGTTCGGCATTGGCTTCGGCGAACGAGGCAACACGGTCTTCGCCGAGCGGGTGCTGGCGAATTCGCTCGCCGAACGTGCGGGCCTGAAGCCTGGGGACGTAGTGACGAGCATCAACGGCAAGCCGCCTCGCTCCAAGCAGCAAGCCGTTTCGACGATGGGCGACGTGGAGTTCGGCGAGACGGTCACGCTGGCAATCCAACGTGGCGGACGACGCCAGACCATCCGCATCAAGGCCGAGTAGGTGGAGGTTTTCGCACATGAACCAGCAGAATCAGTTTGAAGCCGTCATGAATCGAGGCCATGCCTACTTGGAACGAGGGGACTATGAGCGAGCCATCGCCGAGTTCTCCACAGCTATCGAATGTTCCCCGAACTCCTCTGCGGCACTGATCGCCAGAGCGAAGGCTAGTTACTTGTGGTCGGTTCGGACTGACATGCCGAACGAGAAGATGGAAGCTGCAACCAACGCCGCCATAGCTGATTGCAACGCAGCGATACAGCATGACCCAGGTGCGTGGAAAGCCTTCCAAATCCGTGGCCGGTGCTTGGGGTACTTTGATTATGACGAAGAGGCATGGCGAAATGCGATTACGGACTTCTCTCGTGTAATAGAACTTCAACCGCAGCTTGCCCAGGCTTATGCCGACCGAGCCGATGCGTATCTATTTGAAGAACCGGATTACAACAAGCTGGCCCACGCAGATGCCTCACGAGCTTTAGCACTCGACCCGGCGAATGTTACAGCACTTTTTGTAAGAGGCCAACTGGCCTTCAGCGCTGGAGACTACCGGCAAGCCATCCAGGATTTCACGGCAATCCTTCAGTCACGCCGAGACATTGAATCGGAAATCATCCATGTTCGGGGAATGTGCTGCGGTGCTGATGTGTTTCGAGAGGAAGCTCAGAGACTCCTCAACATGGCGAGGGAAACGCAACGGCAGCCTCGGCACAACGCTCCTTCGGAGCTACTATTCTGGGGTGATGGAATCTGCCCGAATTGTCATGCTGCCGTCTGGATCGAATGGAAGCTGGCTTATCCAATCTCGCAGATGATCCAATGCCACGCCTGCCATGCCAGGTGGGACGTGGAACAGGCGGTATCCATCGTCTTCTCGCACGTCCCGGAGGACAACGCTCCTGAGTCAAGCCTTGCCAAGATCAGGCAGTACATCGCCATCAAGAAGGCGACGGAAGGATTGGTCGAGCAGGTTGAGGCGGCTATGAGGCCAGCGGCAGAGAACAATCCGCAGCCAGCGCCGCAACAGCACCAAGTCGATCCTTATGGACCCGCCGTCGAAACTCGGTTGGCACGAATGCGACGACTGGCCCGGAGCATCCAACAAGCCGGTTTCGGACACCGGCTCGGTATCGTGAATGCCATCCTGGGGGCAGGTCCACGAGACCCCACGGTGCTGATGCGCCTGCAACAGTACGAAGAGGAGTTCTTCCGCTTGCGAACTGAACTGGAAGGCATGGGCATTCGCTTTAAGTTTGGACCGGGGGAGATTTTCATCCCCGAATGATGCTCGGCGTCATTTGCCCATCACTTCCCACGCCTCCCTCGGCACCGCCAGCGCCACCAGGTCGTCTCGGAGCCATAGCCGCCCCTGGTCGTCAATTTCCACGCCGTCAAACTCCTCACCAGCCCGGATGCGAACTTGGCATTCCATGTCCAGTTCGCACGGCGAGCCGTCGTACTCGACCGGCCAGACCTTCACGCACGGCAGCGTGATCCCTCGAACGAATCTGATCTTCATGGGGCATCCCTCCGCAGAGGCTCGGCCTTGACGAAGAGTTCGGGCGGGGCCTCGTCGAAGTACCGGACCAGGGCCGGGCAAAGCCAGCCCTCGCTCGGCGGATCGTCGGCCTTGTACCAGTTGCCGCCCGATTCTTCACCCAGCCACGTCAGCTTCCGTTGGTAGCCGGGAAACGGTGCCGCAGAAAACAGCAGCCTGAAGCCGGAGCGGGCGTCGGGGATGTCTTGCACGAGGTTGTCGATCATCTCTGGGACGCCGCACACGAACGGCTCCTGGACGAGTCCGGCTCGTTCATCGTCGAAGACCCACGTTCCGTGGAGCCAGTACGGGGCAATGACGTTGATCTGGTTCATTTTCCCTGCTGGTGGCGAAATGTTCTGGCCGTGCGCATTTTTGGATTCGAGGTTACGGGAAGTTCTTGGAGTCGTGGATGAATCGCCGAAAGTGGCTGCGATCAGCTTTGAAACAAGAAAGAAAACGAGGGCGTCCAGGCATAGGCACCCCCGGCTGATGGAACCGAACTGCCAGGGGATTGCAAGTCGGTTTCCCGGTTTTCAACTTTTGAACGTCGTCGGACGAACTGGTAAGGCTATGCCGCACCCGTCAAAAGTTCTCCCAATCGACCGCCCACTCCTGCTCGTACTGCACCTGGCCGGACTCGTCCCGCCAGTGGCGAAAAAGCATCCCGCCGCAATACATGGTTGCTTCGATGCCAAGCTCGGCAGCGGCTTCCATGACCAAAGCAACCGTCCGCATGTCCCGGCTCTGGACGATCCCGCTCCAGGTCCAGCCTTCAAGCATTTCGTACAGGGCCAAGCCGACTTCGATGGCCTGACCATCCGGCAGTTTCCCGTCAAAGTAGCACACCGCCGTTGGCAGGATCGGCGTAATGGTCTCGTCAGCCAGCTTGAAGCGGTCGCCGAACTCGTGCGTAGCGATCTCGTCACCGCTCAAGCAGACAAGGCCACCAACCCCGGTAAGGCCGAGGTCAGTAGCCTTCTCATGAAGCTGCTCCACAACCGACCGGATTTGCTCCAGGTCGGCTTCGGGATGCTGGAAAGTGAAGGTGATGGTCAAAGTGCATTCTCCAGAAATGTGAGGAGTCGGTGTCGGTTCTGCAAACCACGCAGCCTGTCCACGGCCTGGCCGTTACGAAGAAGGATCAGCGTCGGCACGGCAGCGATCTGATGATGAACCGCCAATTCAGGGTTCTCGCTCACGTCGAGCTTCACGATTTTCAGGTCGGGTCGTTCCACGGCCAGTTCCTCAAGGACTGGCGTTTGCATACGGCACGGGCCGCAGGTCGGGCTGAAGAAATCGACCAGCACGGGCCGGTCGGACTGCAAGACCTCGGCGGTCCAGTTGTGGAGACCGACTTCGGGAATTTTGCTCATTGTTGTTCCTCTCTTATGCTGCTGTTGCGTGAACACGATGCCTGCCGTACACGGATAGCACCGCCCGACGAACCCGCTGCCAGTCCTGTTCGTCACCGCCCGGCCTTCTGACTTCCGGCAATGGCGTGACGTAGGCGGACAAGATTGCGTCCTCGTCGTCGCTCGTGAAGCTGACCGCAGGCGACCAGCCGAAGCCGAACCCCGGAGCGCCGAGTGACCCCATCGTTTCGGTCGATTCGGCGTACAGGCCGAGCTTGGAAACGAAGTCATCGAACTGCTCACGGTCGAGCAGCGCCGCCCACTTGCGGTGTTTGCCTCGACTCCAACGGCCTTCAAGGTAGCTGTACTCGGACGGGCCGCTTTCAGTCTGCTGCCACAGCCGTCGAGCCTGTGGTGGAGCGTAGTCACGGATGCTGACGCCACTCGGCACGTCGGCTGAATAGATGACGGAAAAGAGCAATGAAGGGTTCTCCTGTTTCGTGGGGCTGGTGGCCGTGGGGGTACAATGGCTTGAAGGATCAATATTCGTCGGGCAAGAGCAGGCACGTTGATGCCCGCCTGCCGTTGTCGCCGACCGCCTCGGTGATGATCCAGAGCTTTGTGCCGTCATTCAGCAGGTAGGCACTGAGGATGCGGCTGCCATCCTGAAGGGACTGGTCGTTCGCAGCCTTGTCCTCGTCAGAGACGATTCCCCAATCGCCTCGGATATGTTGGGCGAGGAGTTCCCACGGACTTTGACCAGTGCTTTGAAGGGCTTCCAACGCACCTTGCGTCGAGACGACTTGGCCGAGGTCGAATAGTGCTTTTGTCACGTCAATCATTTCCATTGGTCCTACCCGTGATCGGGTACGAAATTGAAAAAGAACCTGGGATTGTGCTGGAATTCCAGCGATCCCTTTTGGCCGTCTGATCGCCGACGAACGACCACCAGCGGAGCGAGAAAACCAATGACCTCGAAATCATCACGCAACTGCTCGGTCGTCCACACTTGACCATATTCGGCTTCCAATGCTTCACGGCTGCCTGGTTCGACGTTGATTTCAACGAGTCGCTGACGGCGGATTGACTCTGTTGGATCGTGCATGAATGGTCTCCTGGAAAGGGGCGGTGTGGCTCTGCGGGTACAATGCCTTGAAATCGCCGCCCCTAAATAGGTCCACATCCTGAGCGAAGCGCTGCGGACAGGGATTGATCTGGAAAAAGAAGCTGGCTTGGTTCTAAGGTGGTTGTTGGATAACCCAACCGGCCTCGGAGACCAAGCCATGGAA